>OAUV01000003.1_pt1 | contig 415446 bp, 345 predicted proteins | sample 1516841 | NCBI WGS metagenome assembly OAUV01 (sample SAMEA2580044, study PRJEB22360) | human gut metagenome | biome: human gut; feature: human-associated habitat; material: faeces | place: Denmark | collected 2008/2010 | reverse complement strand
TGGTTTGAGAAAAACCCGTCTCCCCCGCCCCAGCCATATCGGCAGCAGCTTGTATCGTCTTCAAAGGATAGGCTAAACTACCGATTGATGCATCGTTTCCTGTCGAAGCGTTCACATGTATGCCATGACTCCGTTCCGCCTGCAATTCGACCACTATCAAAGAGTTGCCGGGCAACCCGAGTTTCATCATTTTACCCGTTGAGGGAACAAACGACTCTACCTTCACCTCTTCCGGATGTTGTAATGTATTAAAGCTCAAATCCGACTGTGGAGCAATCTTCATACCTTTCCTCACACGGAAAGATTTCTTTATCTGGCTAAAATCTATTTTACAAGATTGAGTATTCTGACTAAAATTCAGTACGACCAATGTCAATTTGTCCCGTCTCTTATTCCATGCAGCCTGAATCACAATATCCTGATTCTCCTTTTCCTGCTCTATTATTTGAGGATACGCTATATCCAATGAATTCAAGAGAGCAAAAGCCACACCCGGAGCATTCAGATAAGTACCTTCTTTAGGAGTATTTATCAGACATTCTCCCCAACCATCGGACAGGTTTGTATAATTGGCAGTAAAGAAACTCCCACCCATATTCTGATAGGCAATGTATTGCTCCACCATATTCATGGCAAATCCCCAATGGATGGAAGCATTAAAGAGGGTTTCTTCCCCATCTGTGTCCTTCTGATTCAGTCCGTCGGTATTTCCTTCATTTCGGGTTACCGGAGCACGAAACTCCGTATGGCATAATTTGATGTCTGTACCATGCGCCTTGTTATATGCATCTAAAATTACGATATCAGCACGCATCTCTTCCGGAGTTCCTCCCCTGTTTGTAATTAAATCCACATAAGGTCCGACAATCTCCAACATTTCCTTAAACTTCTTATTAAACAACCAATAATTACCCACCGCTATTTTGATTGAAGGATCTTTTGCTTTCATCGCCTTTGCAAAATCTACACAGCGATTGGCATACGTGACGGCATCGAACCGACGGTAAGGTTCATTCTCTAATTCCCAATATTTCACATTCAACGGTTTGGTACGACCATAGGCAATACGTTGTGCATTGGTAGGATTATTACAGAAATCAACCCAGTCTGCAGCACTGTATTCATTATTGAACATAACAGGTACACAAAAGAAGGGTTCCGCCCCCACTGCCTCACACAGATCCACCAATTCGAACGTACCTACATCGTTCAGCAATTCACATCCCCACCAAGTATCATAGCTGACCGGTCTTTCTTCACGTGGACCAATTCCCGAACGCCAGTCATAAAGCGAAGTGAAACATCCACCCGGCATTCGCATGGTCCTAGGACGAAGTTCATTCTTAATACGTTCAACCGACTCACGTTTCCAACCTTTTATTACATCATCTGCCATCAATGACAGCAGATCTATCCCTACACAACCGCCTGCAGGTACTTCTACAGTATAAGTACACCAGCCTTCATACTCCGTCGCATCTAATAAAGAACTGTATAAGATAAATTGGTTTGTATTCACAGCCAGTTCAGTCTTTGACAACGGAGTATGGAAATCACCTTCTTTATAAATGGCAATAGTTACCGGGACACTCTCCTTTGAGTATTTCTCTTCGCTTAGGTAACCACCGGAGGAGAAAAGGCCTGAAACTGTATATCCTTTTCCCTTTTCAATATAAATGCGTTCCTGAACTAATAGAGTTGGAGTTTGCTTTTTACGATTATCAATCTGCAAAAAATACTTTCCATGAGCCGATGGCCAATAATTATTGAAAATAAGAGGTAACTTCTCTTCTTTCCTTCCATCAGCAAGCAGATACCACTTTGGCTCTTCATAGCCGGAATGCCACCACTTGGCTTCTTTTACATCCCCCCGGTAACACGTGTACCAAGAGTTTGACTCACTTACAGGTTTCGTATTCTCGAAACTGCGGTTAAAGAGAAGTTCACCCCACAACAAGTCGCTTCTGCCAAACCCCATTTCAAAGAAACTACCCCATAAATAAGGACTCACAGGTGTACTTGTTTTATCTTTATCTATTATTTTAATTGTATTCTGTGCATGCAGATCCGCCAGAAGCAGACATATAAACCAAAAGCTTACTATCTTATTCATGATGTTTAGACACATAATAAAAAATTATCGATTCAACATTCTTATATTGATTACCTGCCTTCCTTCGATAGAAATATGTTCAGTCTTGAACTTACTTCCACTCACAATTAAAGTATCGGTGGACATGGCACGAATAGAATATTCTCCCTTTGAGTTTGTGACAACTTCTTCTTTCCCAACTTTGACAGTTACTTGAGGCAACAGGTTTGCTTGTACATCCCGTATGGTTCCCTTTACCACTACCGGTGTAGCTGTCATATTCTTTGTTGAAGACACTTTTTTCTCCTTGTCCCTCAAAGTAGGAATGTATTTCTCGGATGCACGCTCTACCGTTATCACTTTCTTAATGCGAATATCATCTGATGCACGGCCTATCTGTAACTCAAAAGCACCCGGTTCAACCACTTTTTTCATCTCCTTGTTGTAGAGGGCCAGTTCTGACACGGGAATCTTAATTATCACTTGCTTCGTTTCTCCTTTCTTAATAAGCACTTTCTCAAAACCCTTCAGTTCCTGAACAGGCATCACGACACTGGAAACCATATCACGCACGTAAACCTGCGGCACTTCCAGACCGTCGTAATCGCCTGTGTTGCGAATTGCTATCGTCACCTCAATCACATCTTCACAAGCGTAATCTTCTTTGGAGGTAGTGGCAGAAAGATATTCAAAGTCTGTATAGCTCAATCCGTGGCCGAATGTCCACAATGCTTTCGGCGAAGAGAACACATAATCTTTACCGGGTTTATTCTTACTGCCCGGTGAGCGGTAGAAGCCCTTATCTGTAGGCAAATAGTTATAATAACAAGGTAGATGTCCTACACTTTGCGGAAAAGAATAATTCAATTTTCCCGATGGATTAACCTTACCCAAAAGCATGTCTGCAAGGGCTAGTCCACCTTGTTCACCGGGATACCACTGTACTACAATCCCCGGTATATTTTCCTTTATCCAAGACATTGCAAAAGGCTTTCCGGATAATAGAACAACAATTACCGGTTTACCTGTAGCATGAATGGCCTCCACCAAATCTTCCTGTACACCTGTCAAGGTCAAGTCACTTAAATCAAAACCTTCCCCACAAGTGGCATTACTATAATCACGAGCCAAAGAAGCACTTGCCGAACCGACAACAACAATACAAACATCACTTTTCTTTGCCACATCCACCGCTTCTTTAAATCCCGAACAATCATCCGTAACCAAATCACATCCCTTGGCATAATTCAATGTCAACTGATTACCGACTCTTTCTTTCAGGGCTTCAAGTAATGTAACCCCGTCCTTATTGTCACGACTCCATGTATAATCCCCAAACTGTACCTGATCAGCATTAGGACCTATCACAGCTATGGATTTCAATTTATTCATTTGTAAGGGCAAGATATTGTTTTCGTTCTGTAGAAGAACGATTGATTCTTCAGCAATCTTACGAGCCAGTGACACATGGGCAGGAGCATGCACTACTTTATCATAGTTCTTTTCCATTGGTAATGGGTATTCAAACAGTCCCATATTAAACTTGGCCGTTAAAATACGAGCCACTGCCTGGTCAATATACTTCACATCCAACATTCCGTTCTCCACCAATTGCTGAAGCTCAGCGTAACTATTGTCTGAAGCTTCGGCATCCAGTCCGGCCGTTAATGCCTGAATAGCAGCTTCTGCACTGTTTTGTGCCGTTTTATGAAAATAGTTCAGCATACCTATCGCTCCCCAATCGGAATAAACATATCCTTGAAAGTCCCACCGGTCACGTAAAAGTTCCGTCATCAGATAGTGGGAAGAAGAATTAGGTTCATTGTTCCAAGAATTATATGAGGACATCACCGCCCAAGGTTTGGCTTCTTTTACTACAGTTTCAAAAGTTTTCAAATAGATGGAAAGTAACTCCCGCTGTCCGCACGATACAGAAGCAAGATTCAATCCTCCCTGAGGAGCACCATGGGCACCGAAGTGCTTGATCATTGGTGATACTTGATTATCAAGATAACCTCTCACTTGCGATACCCCCATACGCGACACCAGATAAGGATCTTCACCGAAACATTCTTCCACTCGTCCCCAGCGCAAATCACGGCAGACATCGATAACGGGAGTTAAAGATTGCGTGATGCCTTGTGCCGTCAACTCTTTTGCTATGGCAGAAGTCATTTCGTAAGCCAGTATAGGATTAAATGTACTTCCCAATGCGATGGCTTGTGGAAAAATAGTAGATCCGTCGTGTACAGAGCCATGTAGAGATTCAGTCAACGTGAATACAGGGATACCCAACCGGGTCTTCTCGCGCATATATTTCTGTACTTCATTCATCAAGGTCAGACATTCCTTTCCGGGCAAAGTAATACCTTCTATGAACCCATAGTTCTGCCCACCAATCATTTTCTCCAGTTTTTCCTCATTCAGTTTTCCATTCTCCATGATTGAATAAGCATGAATATGGCGCATTTGAGCAATTTTTTCCTCTAATGTCATCCTGCTTAACAGATCCTGTACCCTTACCTCTACAGGTAGTGAAGCATTCTTATATTTAAAATTGGTTTGTGCATAAAGACGGACACAAAAGCATATTGCCATCAATGAAAGAAATATTAGTTTTTTCATGATACACCGATTTATTTATTATTGTTTTTGATTATAATCTTTTACCGCTTCATAAAACGCGCGAATATTATCCAATGGAATCTCAGGAGGTACATCGCAACCTGTAGATATCACGAAATTAGGATAAGCTGTGGTTTTTTGCAACAAAGTATAGGTTTGCCGATACACCTCCTCCGCAGTGGCTTGTTTGAAAATTCCAACCGGATCCAGATTACCCATAACCAACGCATTCGAAGGACATTCTTCCAGAGCAGCAAGCATATCTATTTTATTTCCAAAATGATATCCTTTAGCCCCCGTAGCAACCATAGCCTGAGTACATTGCCCCATATTACCGCAATTATGCAATATAACTGCAAAATGACTATCCTGGACCTCTTCGACGATTCGTTTGACAAATACAGAGGAATACTGCATACAATCTTCATTGGACAACAACCCTGCCGCCGGTTCTGCAATTATGACTCCGGCAGAACCGCAATCTTTGATGGCACGGCAATATTGGGTAATGAATCGAGTGCATTTATCCAATAACAGCAAAGCCGTTTCAGGCTCTGTGTAAATTGCCATCATTATTTCCGTCATGTCAAACAGGCGACCTGCAAGAGAATACGGTCCAATGCAACCTCCAAAAACCGGTTTATCCAATCCTTTCGCAGCTAAACGGTTTGCCTCCAAATATTGCGGAATACGAGCTATATCCAGTGTAGGAATTTTCAATCCGACGACCTCTTCATAATTACTCACCAAGCGCCCTATAACATTGGGTACTTCATTCTCACTAAACTGAATCTGTGCACCAAAAGCTTCCGCCTCTACCGTCAGGTCCATAATGACCGTACAAGCTACCGACTGCGGATAGTTCATATTTAAAGCTTCAACTGCCTTAAAATGAACTTCACCATCGGTTACTGCATCCAGAACTCTTTTATTTAGCAGTTCAATGCCGGGATGGGTCATAATAGGTAATGCAACCTTTTTATCCGACACCATTATATACTCTATCCATTCATCTACATTCATATCTTACATCATTTATTTAATCTATTTTTATAACAGTCCTTTTTCCCGCACAACTCACAACCGTATTTCTGCCTGGTCATCTGTCTACCGATTCCCACCACTCCACTCACCGATTTAATAGGGCACATTAATGAAGAGGCAGTCAGGCTGACTCCACAAGGTTGATTGGGAAGCAATGAAAAGAGAATCTGCTGATCAGAGACTTTCCATCCACAATAGCCGGGGCTATAAGGATAGCTTATTCCCAATCCTTTCGCCCCAAACTCCTTTTCTATTGCTTTGCACGCCTCCCTCACAGTAGCCTCAGCAATGGCCGAACCTAATGCATCCAGCAGGAACTCCTCAACAATCTGCCCTGATTTCTTGACAGTCTGTTGAAATCGTTCAAATTCCTCACCGGCTGTAGCCACAAACAGGGCACATAACTCCGCATTCTCCAGATAAGGAGTGATAATGCGTCCTGTCTGTAACCGGCATCCATTCAATATAATCCGAGATTTATCGGAAGCATCCAATGAAAAGACACGATATCCCCAACGAGGTTTACAAAATTGAGTCACTTCTCTTTCCAGAGCGGAGAACATGGTCAATACTTCACCTTCCATCTTGTAACCTTTACCCAGAGAAAGAACAAAGTCATCCCAGTCCAGACAAATGTCTTTCCATGAAAGCTCTTTATAGCGGAAATCCATATCAAGCTGCTCCTATCAGTTTCTTCGCCATTATCACCGCTGCATTAGCATTGCTTGTATATGCATCAGCCCCTATCGAATGTGCAAAAGCCTCATTGATCGGAGCGCCCCCCACCATCACTTTTACTTTTCCATACAATCCTGCCGTCTTCAAGTCATCTACTACTACCTTCATATAATTCATAGTAGTAGTCAGCAGTGCAGACATACATATGATATCTGCATTGTTTGTACGAGCAGCTTCTACAAACTTCTCACTGGAAACATCCACTCCCAAATTGACAACTTCAAATCCACAACCTTCGAACATAGAAGCCACAAGATTCTTGCCTATATCATGCAAGTCCCCTTTCACGGTTCCAATAACAATTTTACCGACATAGGCATCAGTCTCTCCCTGTAATAACGGTTTCAGAATATCCAGTGCACCTTTCATGGCACGTGCACTCATCAGCAAATTAGGAACAAACACTTTTCCCGCCTCAAAGCGATTACCAATCTCTTCCATTGCCTTAATCATGTAATTAGTAATAATTTCGTTCGGAAGTACTCCTTCGGAGATTGCTTCATTGGTTACTGCAACGGCTCTGTCAAGTTTGCCATTTAAAATCGCATCATATAAATCTGTCAAGTTCATGATCTTTTATTTTTATCAGTGGTTCATACAGTCTTTAAAGCATCAAGCATTGCTATTACATTCTCGACCGGCACATTAGCCTGAATATTATGTACTGAGTTAAATACAAAACCGCCATCTTTTCCCAAGATTTCGCATTGTCCGAGAACATGCCTGCGAATCTCATCCGGAGTACCGAAAGGCAACATCTTCTGAGTATCGACTCCACCTCCCCAAAAGGTAAGATGGCTTCCAAACTCCCTCTTCAACATTCCGGAATCCATATCCTTAGCATTAATCTGCACCGGATTGATAATGTCAAAACCGGCTTCAATCAGTCCCGGCAAAATAGGCACAATAGCACCACAGGAATGTTTGAAAACTTTCCAGGTAGTATGTTCATGAATCCAGTCGTTCATACGCCGATAATGAGGCAGCCAAAGCTCATTAAAAACCTCCACTGAACAGAATTGCGACTCTTGGGAACCGAAGTCCGTACCACAGGTTAATACCACATCCACTTTATCACCCAATACCGCCCACAATTTCTCATAGTTTGCGATGGCGATGTCCGTCTGTCTTCTAAATATTTCGTGTAAGTATTCCTGACGCATCACAGTGGACATATACCACTCCACCACGCTGCGGATACCCTTCGGTTCTTTTAGCCCCATACCGGGTACAAAAGCAACATCTCCCAATGCAGTGCCACCGAAACTGGCTACCACTGCCCTGCCGGTGGCAGATGCTTCATTCACTTTTTTCTTGTAGGCATCCAATTCTTCATCGGTAATGGAGTTAAACTCTTCCAGATTGTCCATAGGATTCAGTTTATCTTCATCAATCGGCTGCTGCCTTTCGATGGCATTGATAAAGAAACAACCGTTCGGCATAACTGCACTCGGAGGATAGTTTTTATCTCCTCCTGCATATACATAAACATCTCCTTCCTTATCCTGAGTCAAGTCGAGTTGTATCGGCACCAACACTTTCTGCCCCCACGGTGTGACTTGCTCATGCATGCATTCTGTGTCATGGTCAAAGATATCTCTTGTACCTCCTACTCCAATACAATCCACTCCCATTGCATCGGCCAAATCCCTGTCCACCTCACCCAACATCTGGAAGGTATCGACAATCTTTACCGGTTTATAAGACAATCCGTAATGCTTGCGTAAAGCCTCCACTACCCGGCAGTGAATGCCGGTTACGGCTGTAGCTCCGAAGTCAACCGGAATACGATCACTACCCTGATGACTCAGAGCCTGTCTGACTCTATCTCTTGATGTACTCATAATATTCTTGATTTTAAATCTTGTTCAACAAAGTTATATTAAGTGTTTTTTGCGAGTTCACTTCCACTTCCTGCATATCATATCCCTTCCTACTGAAAACCAATACACTTGCAGAAGTAGCTTCAATGGAATATTCACCTTTCCCATTGGTTATCACACTCCCTTTTCTGCCTTTCACAGACACTTTCACACCGTCCAATGTCTTAGCCTGTACATCACGTACCACTCCTTTTACAATCATCTTCTTGCCGGTCTTAACCGTTTGCGTTTCCTTAGAAGCTGCGGAAGAAACTCTTTCTGCCTTAGCGTCCACTTCTCCCACATGAATAGTCTTCTTGAAACAAATACTGTCAGAAGAAGTGCCGATCATAAAGTCAAAATCTCCCGGTTCTACCACATAGCGCATATTCATATCATACAACCCCAATTCACTCACAGGTACAGAGATTTCGGCAAGCGTACTTCCATAGGCAGGAACCGTAACCTTGGAAAAGCCTTTCAGTTGCTTCATCGGCATGACCACACTGCCGGCCAGGTCTCTCACATATACCTGTACAGTTGACTTACCCTCAATGGCACTCTTGTTTTTCACATTTACCTGAATACGTACGGTATCAGTCAATCCGTAATTTTCTTTGTCGAAACAGAAGTCACTGTATTCAAAGTCGGAATAACTCAGACCATAACCGAACGGCCACAAGGGTTCGGGAGTTGAGAACACATAGTCACGGCCCGGCTTGTTAATGGTACCCGGTGAACGATAGATACCCTTATCCGAAGGCAAACGATTGTAATGTATAGGTAAATGGCCGACACTCTGCGGTATGGAGTAGCAGAGGCTGCCCGAAGGATTGACTTTGCCAAACAACACATCGGCAATCACTTCCCCTTCTCTTTCGCCACCATACCATTGGAACAGGATAGCCGGAATATGTTCCTTTTCCCAGGTAATGGAGAAAGGGCGTCCGGTTACCAAAATCAAGACCACTGGTTTCCCGGTCGCATAAATCTCCTTCACCAAATCACCCTGCACACCGGTCAGATTCAAATCAGTCAGATCATACCCTTCACCACAAGTACAATTGCTATAATCGCGCGCCAATGAAGCACTGGCAGAGCCTACAAACAAAAATACCACATCCGACTTCTTGGCAGTAGCCACGGCATCTGCAAACCCCGACTTATCATCGGATACCAAATCACAACCTACAGCGTGATGAACAGCCAGTTTATTACCAACGAGATTCTGTATTCCCTGCAACGGGGTAATCCCATCCTTATTATTACGGCTCCAGGTATAGTCACCAAACTGCACCTGATTGGCATTAGGGCCGATAACAGCAACAGATTTCAGCTTCTTCATATCGAGTGGTAACAGATTTCCTTCATTTTTAACCATTACCACACTCTCTTCCGATATCCTGCGAGACAAAGCAACATTCTCCTTTGTACGCACCTTTTTTTCGTATTCTTCGATAGGAAGTCCATAAGGGTTTTCAAACAGGCCTGCTTTGAACTTGGCATAAAGCACTCTGGAACAAGCTAAATCCACATATTTCACGTCCAATTCACCCAAACGTACCATAGCAGGTATATTGGCATAGCAATCACTTGAGGCTTCCAAGTCGGTACCTGCCATCAGTGCCATCTTAACCGCCTCATTAACATTGGAAGCTACTTTATGAAAACCATATAACATAGACACCGCCCCCCAATCGGAATAGGTATATCCTTTGAATCCCCATTCCGTACGTAATAAATCTGTCAACAGCCATTTCGATGCTGTATTGGGTATGCGGTTGGTAGAATTGTAGGCGGTCATTACAGAATTCACACCCGTTTGCTTAACGGCTACTTCATAAGGTTTTAGGAAAACCTCTCTCAAATCTCTTTCGTTGGCTTCGGTAGAAGCTAAATTCAATCCGGAAGTTGGCACCCCATGGGGACCGAATACCTTGAGCATAGGCGAAATTCCCCCGTCAATATATCCGTTTATCTCATGCACTCCCATCTGGGATACCAGGAATGGATCTTCACCGAAACTCTCTTCCACACGTCCCCAACGCAGTTCACGTATCACATCAATAGTAGGGGATAACACATGGTTCACACCCATTGCATTCAACTCACCCGAAATAGCTTTTGTCATCTGATAGGCCAAATCAGGATTAAAGGTACTCCCTAACGCTACAGCTTGTGGGAAAATAGTAGCCCCACCCTGCACGGCCCCATGAAGTGACTCAGAGATAGTAAAGATTGGAATACCCAAGCGGGTATTTTCGATACAGTGCTTTTGAATCTGATAGGTATAACGAGCCATCTCGATCCCCTCTAAAGTAAGTCCTTCGACAGCCCCCCAGCCCAATGTACCGATGATATTTTTCATCTTTTCCAAATTCAAAGTATGGTCATCATTCAGGATACTGCCTTCATGGATATGACGTAATTGGGCAACCTTTTCTTCTATGGTCATACGACTCAACAAGTCCTGCACTCTTACTTCTATCGGCTGTGAGGCATCTTTATATTTAGGGATGGGTTGCGCCGATAAACTGATGGTTAAAAACAGTAATACTGCTGTGAATATATAATTCTTCATTGATCGTTTGTTTAATTTAATAACTACTTAAAAAATCTCTAAACTACTACGGAACAGATACTGAGCTACCACGTAGTGGCTGTAGAGCCACTACGTAATAGTCAGCCAACCACTTCTATAAGTAGTTGTATCCTGAAAACCTAAAAATTTAATAAAATCGGAAAACGGAAGTTACCAATTCGGATTTTGAGTTAAGTTCGGATTCAGATCTCGTTCTTTTTGAGGTATTGGGAACAGATACCCTTTAGATGCATTAAAATAACGCGTTTCGATATAACGACGAGGAGTATTGTCAACATCCACAGTTTTGTCGTCCTTGCCAACTCCATCTTTACGCATATATGCACCATACATCTGCCCGGTTAGTCCTACCCCTGTAACAATCGTATTCTTTTCAGCATCTTTCCAACGGATAAGATCCATATAACGAAGTCCTTCATTGGCTAACTCAATACGGCGTTCATTTTTCAATAACTCCATCAACTCGTCTTTTGAGTTATAATTTTCACGGTGTACTCTACCACAGGAACAACGATCACGTAATTGATCTATCAGATTGCATACTTCCTCTTTTGCACTTTCTCCTTTCGTTTGCAATAAAGCTTCTGCTTTCATCAATAACACATCCGCATAACGGAATACAATAATATCATTAGTGCAGTCCCACACGGAGTTCATGGCATAGACAGAGTAGTCAATGTATTTGTTCCACATATATCCGGTAGCCGAAGGCTGAGAGTAATTATACTGGTGTTCAGGTACGGTAGTAGGATCTTCCGGATCATATAACCGTTCTTTGACAGTACCAGTTTCTACATCCAGATATTTTATCTGTCCGGTAGGATATACAATAGACTGATAAAAACGCGGATCCCTACCTTCATAAGGTTTTTTCGGATCATAGGAAGAACCGGCTTCATGAATCAATCGTCCGTCTGCCATAGGATAAGCATCAACCAACGAACCTGAAGGCGTAACTCCCCGATAAGGATCCTCACCGGTGATGCCCTTTAACAGCATGATTCCATTACCACCGTGGGAAGTATAAATTTCTCCAACTCTTTTATCACAAACTACACTCAATATTACTTCACAACTATTTTCTGCAACACCTGAAAATAAATCTTCATAAGGTGTATCACCTTCCCTGTATAATTGATATTTACCCTCCAATAGTTTAACAGTTTCCAATACATTCGAATAGTCACCGTTATACAAATACATACGGGCAATCAAAAATCTGCAAGCATCTGCCGTAACTCTACCTTTCTCTTGTGAAAGCCCTTCCAGCATTACGGCAGCCTCTTTCAACTTGTTAATGGCATAATCCACTACTTCCGCTTTGGGAGTGCGAACGAGTTGTTTGCTTTCAGGAATAGCCAGTGTTTTAGTCACCAGAGGAACATCGCCAAAATAACTTGTCAAAACATAGTAATTATAGGCTAACATAAAGTAGGTTTCACCTATTATCTTATTTTTATCTTGCTCTGATATATCCTCAATCTTTTCAATACCCTCAAGTAAAAACCAACATTTACGGATAACTTCATAGCTGCCATTCCATCTATTAGTAGGTATCTCGCCACTTGTTGTATAAGAACCGTTTGCCACCTGTTGAGCACCTCCCCACCAATCCCATACCAGATAGGCATTATCAGACATAGCCTCATCAAAAAAGATGGCATCTTTAAGAAGTAGTGATGCATAAATATCTACTAACACCTTGTCTGCATCCTCTTTACTTTTCCAAAAGTTTTCATTTGTAACTGTATCCTGTGGAAAAGAATCCAGAAAATCATCACATGCCTGCATAGTAAAAGCCAAGCTCAAAACACAGGTCATATAAGCTATTTTATTCATATCTATAAATCATTTAAGGTTTAAAAATTAAGATTCACTCCCATTGAATAAACTGCTACATTAGGATAAAATCCTCTTGCACCAACTGGAGTTTCAGGGTCCCAAGTACGGTATTTGGTAGCCGTGAACAAATTCTCTCCCGAAGCATATACACGCAATTGGTTGAGCCCCTTTATTTTGAAAGAGTAACCGATCTGCAGGTTCTTTAAACGAATATAGGAAGCATCCTGTACCCAGTGAGACATGTAAGCGTAATTATAATCACTGGACAGAATACGTGGGAAATAAGCCCCCGGCTTAGGATCCTGCGGATTGAAAGACTCTTTATAATGTTCTTTGCGCGCTCCATTAATCCCCATTGGCTGAATAGCTTCCATTGTTACATATCCATCGGCTTTACCTACCCCTTGAAAAAAGCAAGAGAAATCGAAGCCTTTGTACTCAAATCCCAAATTCAATCCAAAAGTAAAACGAGGAATAGAATTTCCAATAACAGTTCTATCTTCATCATTAATTACACCTTCTCCCGTCCGGTCCTTAATAATAATATCACCCATCCCCCATTTAGGATTGTATTTCTGCATCATCGGAGCATATTTGTCATATAACTCTTGATTGTCACAAATACCTAAAGTCTCGAAACCAAAGATTGCATTCAACGGTTGCCCTTCTATCTTAGCTGTCAATTCGGTAGTTGAAGATTTATATCCTCTCAAATCAATCACTTTATTCTTTACATCAGACAGATTGAATCCTATATTGTATTTAAAATCTTTCCCTATGTTCGAACGCCAACTTACAGTCAAATCCCATCCTTTATTCTCCATTTTACCAGCGTTTTCCATAGCAGGTTTAATTCCCAATGCACCCGGAGCTTCCAAGTTTAACAAAATATCCGAAGTTGTCCGGCAATACCAGTCAAAAGTGGTTTGCAGCCTGTTATCAAACAAAGCAAAATCAATACCGAAATCCAAATTACGAGAAGACTCCCAAGTAATTATTTCATTCCCCATCAAGGCCTCTTTATAACCGATAATAGGGGTACCTCCAAAAAGATAACTTCCACCATTACCGACATTCGAAATAAACTGATAATCATTGATTCGTTGATTACCGAGTTCTCCCCATGACGCTCTTAGTTTTAGATTCTGCACGTGTTTCTTCAAAGGTTCAAAGAAAGCTTCCTCAGATATACGCCAGCCAGCAGATACAGAAGGGAAGAATCCCCAACGATGTCCACGTGCAAACTTGGAAGAACCATCATAACGAGCAGTAAATTCAAACAGGTAACGATCAGCATATACATAGTTAGCACGTCCGAAAAGCGAAGCCAATGCAGAATAAGTGGAATTACCTTCTGCTGCTGCCGTAGTAGCATCCCCGGCATTGATTTCACCAAAATCATCATTTGGAAAATCCATTCGTGAGGCTTTCGTATAAGCCCACTTAAATGTTTCCAAAGAACCACCTGCCATTACCTTGAAATCATGTTTACCGATTGTTTTCTCATAAGAAGCTGTGACATTAGCAGTCAAGTTGCGGTATTGATCCCAACGGTCAGTTTGTTTATTACGGGAAACTTCTGTAAGTCCACTCTGTCCTGCAGGCTCAAAACTTCCGTAAGTAACTGTTTTATTAAATATTTTTTCTTTATATATATTTGATTCATACCCAAAAGTACCCCTGATATTAAGACCGTCCAAAATATTAATTTCAGGAGCAATCAACAATGTCATACAGTCATTGTTCTTTCTTCTCATCCCATAATCTCCGTTCACCATACGTACAGGATTAGAAGGTGCAGCATCATAAGAATAAGTACCATCTGAGAATTGAACAGGCAAATAAGGCAATGCACGCATCGTTCTACGATAAGCCTCAGCTGCTCCTGCTGCAGACTCTTCTTGAGTACTATTTAAATATGCCATATTCACATCCAACTTCAGCCAAGAAGTAAGTTTGGAGGTGGTATTAACACGAAGATTGTAACGTTCATAATCTGTAGAAGGAATAATACCCTGTTGATCGGAATAACCGGCTGAGATCATATAGGTTATCTTATCACTACCTCCGGATACAGTTAATTGATGATTATGTTGTGGGGCACCCGAACGGAGTAATTCGTCATACCAATCCGTATTACCTTCCAACTTGTCAGGATCACCACCTGCTTTCATCCGGTCTATTCGATCCTGAGGAAACAAAGAGGAACTTTTTCCTTCATTATATTGCATTTGATTATAAAGCTCGGCATACTGCCAAGAAGTTACCGACTCCGGTACCCTTGTCGCAAACTGGAAACCTACATTACCTGAATAGTTAAAAGTAAGTTTCCCTTCTTTACCTTTCTTTGTAGTAATCAAGATAACACCATTAGCAGCCCGTGAACCATAAATAGCAGCTGACGCAGCATCTTTCAATACAGACACTGATTCCACCTCACTCGGAATCACATCATTTAAGCTCATGGATACTCCATCCACCAAAACCAAAGGAGATGCATCCCCCCAAGTACCAATACCACGAACACGTACCGTACCTTGATTAGGTCCGGGTTGACCAGAATTCTGCGTGACAGTAACACCAGCAGCTTCACCTGTCAATGCAGAGGCAATAGAAGTAACCGGTTTATTGGCAAGTCTATCGGACTTTACAGTCTCAACGGCTCCTGTCAGGTTCACTTTCTTTTGTGTTCCATAGCCTACCACCACCACTTCTTCCAATGCCTTTGAATCTTCTACCAATACAATATTTACCGACGATTTATTCCCCACATTAATTACTTGTGTCTTATAGCCAATATAACTCACCTGTAACTTCGCATTATCATCAGGTAATTCCAACGAAAAATGCCCATTCATATCCGTAATAGTACCATTGGAAGCTCCCATTACAAAGACAGAAGCACCAATGACAGCTTCTTCCATATTATCCGTTACTTGTCCGGTCACTTTACGTTTGCCTCCAATGGTGTGCTGCCGGACAGCTTTATATACAGAAATACGCTTGCCGTTTACTTCATATTTGATACCCTTACCATCAAAAAGTATCCCCAAAATTTCGGCAACAGTCTTATTCTTGGCATCAATCGATACTTTCTCATTAGTATTTACATCATTGTTTCGAATCAGAAAAGAACAATCTGTTTTCTCCTCTATTTCTTTAAATACTTTACTTAACGGTACATTTTTTTGCTGGATAGTAATCCTAACCTCTTGTAAGGGTGAAGCAACACCTGAGAGAGGCAAAAGAAAAACAAAAAAGAAAAGCAAAATCTGTGTTCTTACCAACAAAAGATTAGCTCCGGAATGACAAAATAAATATGTCATTCCGCTATAAAAACATTTTTTTTTCATACATTTGTACTGATTTAAAGATTTTCTTAAAAGACAACTTAAATTCGGAATCGGAGGACATACCCCAATATGTATCTCCGATTTTTGTTTTTTTACGTACAGTTTTCCATAATATTCTTTTTGAAGGTTACTACTTGATTGACTTATCGGTAATAGTAATCACATTACCACTCCGACTCCAGCTATATTTATTGTCGACATCCATATAGTCCAGTATTTCTTCAACCGTAAGTTTAGGGCTAATACTTCCTGAGAAGACCTCTTTATCCAGATATTTACTGTGGATAACAATCCGCACATCATACTTACGCTCGATAGCTTTCATTATTTCAGGTACTGATGCATTGACAAAACTCAAACGACCGGTAGTCCATTGTGATGTTTGTAAAGCATCTACATGATGATGGTTCATTTTACCGCTTCTCTTATCATACGTCAACTGTTCATCGGAGGCAAGAATCACATTGTCCCGGGTTTCGGAAGCGGAGAATACATTTACTTTTCCTTTTATCAGACTGACTTCTATTTCAGAATCTTCCGGATAAGAACGCACATTAAAAACCGTACCGAGTACCTTGACATTTATATCATCGACATGAACAATAAAAGGTTTCTCCGGATTCTTTTGTACTTCAAAATATCCTTCACCTATCAAATAGACTTCCCGGCTCTTTTTACGGAGAAAAGCAGGATCATACTTCAACACGGAACCGGAATTCAGACAAACGACCGAACCATCCGGCAAAATCACTTTGGTCTGCGATCCTAAAGGTACTTCCATTTGACACAAAGCCATTTCCTGATTCGATTCGGCTACATCATTATATATATAATAACCTGCAATAGAAGTAGTAAGAATCAATAAAGCAATAGCAGCCACTTGCGAGAAAGTACGCCACAACGGTATCCTTTTCTTTTCCGATTTCTTCTTTATTCCTAATTTCACAGACAAAGCCTCATAGTCAGCTTGTTTTTCCTGTTCAAACTTACCGATAAACGATTTAGCCCGTGTCCGTGCCATTTCTTTATATCTCTGCTGATAAGAAATATCCGACTGCAGAAAATGAAGTAGCTTCCGTTCTCCATCCTCCGACAGTTTTCCTGCCAGAAAATCAAGCATCAATTCTTCAAAAGTATCAAGTTTCTTTTCCATCATTTCCATGTTCGTTTATATATAATACACATCTCGATATGGAAACATTTAGTCTTAAAGAAACTTTTTTTAAATAAATTGCAAGAAATTCTATAAACGACCTACTTTAGATTCTCCTATACCTACCCATTCTCCTACATAAGCATGTGGGAGATGATATTCCTTAGAGAGATGAGTAGAGTAATGCGTAAAACAAACAAGGGAAATAAAGAACTGACTCAAAGCCTCCCGTAAAGCAACAAAAGCAGTATGCCTGCAGTAGGACCCAATTGAAGTTTAATATGATCCATCGCATTCTTGATATGAACACGCACCGTATTTACCGATATGGCCTGTTCATCAGCAATCTCCTGAGGAGACATACCTTCATACAAGTATTTTTCAAAAACTAAGCGACATTTTACGGATAGAGAGTCTATCACCTTGTTAACCTGACTTTTCAGTTCCTCTATCTCCAATAATTGCAACGGGTTATTATCATTTTTGCAGAATTCTTCCTGAAAAGCAATCAGTTCCTCCCGATACTCGTCAAGCACACGTTCTCGTGTATGTAAAGTACGGATGTAATTCAAACAACGATTCTGTACACTTCGCAATAGGTAATTATGAATAGGGAAACTTAACTGACCTCTACTGCTCCAGATATTCATAAAAACATCATTAACGATTTCCTTTGCCTCATCCGGATTGAATACGTAAGTAGTAGCATAAGCGCATAAATAACTATAATAGCAATCATATAAAGCAGAAAAGGCATTTTCTTTTCCTTCATTTATATCATCTATTATTTGTTCGCTTATCCTAGTAGTAGTCATATTTTAAGGTATTGTGATACTTTAACTAAGAACAAAGTTAATATTTTCATATACCGCTAATCGTGTTTTATCTTTATTTAACACGAGGCAACAATCTATCAAAATTAAGGTTAAATAATAAATAAAATAAACTGAGCCCATCTACTCCAAATCATTCTTTGTTCTCTCGAAATTTAGTTTTGTCAGAAAGGTTTTGAAGATGAATTTTATCAGTTTTTATATTTATATTTGCATTGTCACTTCGATACGAAAAACATGACGGGACATGCATACCCGAAATGCAGTGAAACTATTATAAAATAGAATTACTGGGAAGGAAGCATTTATTATTGCAAGATACCGGATAATAAAGTAAATTCCCTCATAATCACTATTAAACTATAAAACAAAAAGAACAATGAAACAAGAAGTGTTATTTATCATTCTCAATGAATATGCCGATTGGGAAAGTGCCTTTCTGGCAGCCTCTCTCCATTCCGGACTGATGCCGGGTAGTGAAATCAAGTATGTAGTCAAAACAGTAGCTCCCACTTTGGATGCAGTCCGTTCCTTGGGTGGTTTCCGTACTCTGCCGGACTACAGTTTTGATACTATGCCCTCCGATTATGCCGGCTTGGTCTTGATAGGAGGTATGCAATGGCAATCTCCTGAAGCAGAACGTATATTTCCCATTGTACAGGATGCTTTCGAAAAAGGGAAAGTGATTGGTGGTATCTGTAACGCTGCTTCATTTTTATGTGCCCATGGCTTCCTGAATCATGTCAAACATACGGGAAACACTCTTGCCGTACTTAAACAGTGGGGGGGAGAGCGATATACCAACGAGGATGGTTACTTGGAAAAGCAGGCTGTCGGCGATAAGAACATAGTTACGGCAAATGGTACCGGTTATCTGGAATTCACCCGTGAGTTGCTATTAGCATTGAAAGCCGATACACAAGAAAAGATAGAGGCATTTTATGATTTCAGTAAAAATGGACTTGTGAGATAACTACATATTCATCAAGCATACGGGACAACATAAATTATCCGATGATTCTCTTTTGGCTATAGAAGGAAATTTCATGGAAACCCGTATGTCTAACTGGAAAAGAGGAGAAGAAAATATTCTCTTTACGATCCCCTAACCATGATGTGACATGTGATGACAATGAAACCCGTAATCATAAGAGATCAGGTCAATGAAGCAACCAAAAACTAATCAGGACAGCCTAATCGAGAATTATCTTCCGGCAGATTATTATGCGACTCTTTTGAAAAAGAGTCGCATAACAAGAACGTCATCTCCATTGACGAGTTCGCAGATATAGCTTTTAACCAACTTCCCTCTTGGATTATCCTGCTTCTAATAGTAAGAAATAGTTTGGTTAAACCCTTCGGACTCGATACAAACAGACGAGTCACGGATATAAAGTGTGAAAAAAGTCAACATGAAATAATCTTTGGCATGTCCGATAAGCACCTGACTTTTTACGTATCCCTTTGGTGTAAGGATAGAGTAGAAAAAGAGGTAAACGTGCATCTTCCTAAAAAGAAAAGCATCCCGGAATTACGTAATTAAACAGACTTTTTTATTGCTCCGAAATCTTTCTTATTATCGGTTTATCCGCTTCCGCCCAGTCCAATATTGCCATCTCTCGTGTAGAAAGCCACTGTGCAGCAATATGTTCTTTCAATACATATCTTTGCCCGACAGGATGGCAAAGAAAAGCATGCATCGTGATCTCAAAATCGGGATAGGTATGATGGACGGTCAAAAGTTTCTCTCCCACTTCAATAGCGTAATCCATTTCCTCCATGATTTCCCTTTGAAGCGCCTCCTGCAAAGATTCACCTTCCTCCACTTTTCCACCCGGAAATTCATATCTGAAAGAAGTATATGAAAATTTAGTTTGCCTCCGTTGTACACAAAGATATTTCTCACCTAATCGAATAACGGCTGCTACAACTTCTATACTTTTCATAATGACTATGATATTGGGATTAAAAATAATAGAGGCAAAAGTAATAAAAGAATGCGGGAAAGAAAGAAATAAAAAGTAATAAAGACTAATCTTCAATATTTTTCTTACCTTTGTTAATCACCGGGATGGAAGCTCCATAACGGTAAGACAATGAACAATCAACAGTTTGAAGATCAATTATCAGCATATATAATGAACAACACTCCCCCACTCTACCAATCAGGTAACGGCGAACTCATGTCAAAGAAGAAAACTGCCTTCTTGTGTTCGCGACAAGTACCCGAAAATGAAACAGTATCAATCTATCGCTGGACAAATCAATTATCACCGGAAAGAGACTGTATCCTTTGTGGAAATCATTCAAAAATGGAGCAGGAAGTCTTTCATATGCTATTAGAAAAGAAAATACCGATCATTCTGGTATTGGCTGAGAGCATAAAAGAGGAGTGGAGCCCCCCTATTAAATTGGCACTTGAAGAAAAGAGACTACTAATCGTAACTGCCTGTAATGACAAGGTGCACAGGATTAACCATCAATCAGCCTATGAACGGAATGAAATAATTCTTTCACTTGCCAACCATATTATAATCGGTTATTGCAGGCCCGGAGGGAACATCAATAAACAAATTAGCGGAAAAGCAAACGTCACGTTGTTACACAAACCGCATTATCAACCGACAGCCCCCACCTTCATGATGAAAGCTGCAGACAGTGATGTTATAACCTATAGAACATCGACAAAAGGAGGAGAAATCTTTTTAGATATTAAACAGGACTTATGCGGACAGGAATATCTGAAAATTACCCAAAGTAAACATCAGGGAAATAAAGATTTCCACAGAGAAACGATTTTCATCAACAAGGACGAAATACTTCAATTCAAACAAGAGTTGGACAAGGCTATTGAATACTGGGGATTAAACCCTATAAAACAGCAACAAACTCTCCGTTCCAAAAGAGAAGAATACGGTAACGCCTATCTGCCATGGGAAAAAAGTGCGGATAATTATCTTCTCCGGTTGTATGAGGAAGGTAAAACCATTCATGACCTAACAGAGATATTCGAAAGGAATGACGGAGCAATCCGCTCCAGATTACAAAAATTGGGAGTTAAACTAAAATAACGACATTGTCTGCCTCTCCCATACACTACTTAACGCACCTACGGCCATGGCTACTTCCGACAGACAAAATTCAGCAGGACGATGCCGTTTCCGATAAGTAACTTCAACAGTCAGCCTTTTTGCAATTCTCCTGCAAAGACACATATTTTTAATCAGGCCCGATTTGCCGGCCGGAAGATTCTCCGTATCTTTGCCACATGGCAGAGAGAAACGAATTACATAAAAGGAACAGGCATAACGGACAGTACGATTTTTCAAGACTGACGGAGGAATACCCACCGTTAAAAAAGTTCATCGTACTGAACGCTTATGGAACAACAAGCATCGATTTCTTTAATCCCCGGGCAGTAAAGGCACTCAACAAAGCCCTCTTGATAAGTTACTACGGCATACGATACTGGGATATTCCTAAGAATTATCTGTGCCCACCCATTCCCGGGAGAGCAGACTATATCCATTACATAGCAGATTTGATTCAGCCGGATATATCCAATGAATCGACAGGGTTGAAAACAGCTGTCCCAAATGCCCGTCAATACAGGTGCCTGGATATCGGTGTAGGTGCCAACTGCATCTACCCCATTATCGGTCAAACGGAATATGGATGGACTTTCGTCGGTTCCGATATCGATCCGGTTTCCATTGACAATGCACGAAAGATCGTAACTTGTAATCCGGCATTGGCTCACAAAATAGAACTTCGGCTACAACAGGATAGCCGGAAAATATTTGAAGGAATCATTGCTCCGAATGAATATTTCGACGTAACTCTCTGTAATCCTCCCTTCCACAGTTCCAAAGAAGAAGCAGAAGACGGTACGCTACGCAAACTCAGCAGCCTGAAAGGTCAGAAAGTAACCAAAGCCCGGCTCAACTTCGGAGGCAATGCCAACGAACTCTGGTGTGAGGGCGGTGAACTTCGATTTCTGCTGACTATGATCGAAGAAAGTCGCAACTACCGGAAAAATTGCGGATGGTTCACCAGTCTGGTATCAAAAGAAAAGAACCTGGGTAAACTGACCGCCAAGCTGAAATCGACCGATATAGCCGAACATAGAATCATTGAGATGCACCAGGGTACTAAAACCAGCCGGATACTGGCATGGAGATTTTGAGAAAGATAGGGTTATCAAATCAGCAAGTATCGACTCAAATCCTTTAGGGAGACGATCTTCACAAGAGAGCGACTGCCATCTAAAGATATCATTGACATTGAGCTGTTTATCAAAACAAACAAGCAAGTTCCGGAAAGCATGTTTTAACATAGTATTAAAACTTGTTTTCTATAAATAAAAGATTTGTTCTTTGACTGTAGAAAACTAATTCTTTATTTATAAACCATCAAAACCATATATTCAGAATTAACATTGTTAACAGGAAAACAATACACCATTATGAACCTATTAATCATCAGTAACGCCGATAGCTGCCGCAGCCGAATCGCACAAGCACTTCTTTCTTCGTTCGGAAAAGGCATGAAAGTATATTCTGCAGGGACAATGCCCGCAGCAGAGATTCATCCGTTGGTCCTGAAACTAATAAAGGAAACAGGTATCGAACCGAACACACAACCTCCCCACTCCATCCGTGAATACACCAACGAAAACTGGGACCATATCATCGTACTTTCCGGTACGGCCGATGATATACGCAATCTCTTCCGGAAGGAGGTAAAACACTGGTATCATCTTCCCTTTGAAGACTTGTTCTCCACAGCGGCACCAAGCGAAGCGGAACTGTGGGATCGCCTGATACGCCTGAAAGAAGATATACAAAGAAAAATGTACGAACTATACCGGGACGATCTGAGAGAGCAATTACTACCGCGCTGTAGCTGCGGAGCCAATGACTTTTGCAGATGTGAGTGAGGGAATTATTCCCTCACTTCCTGCTTTATCAACCGTGTCACACTTGTGATGTTCCGCTTATCCTTGTTCAGAATATAAGTATATTTATAATCGCTTGCCCGATAAGAGGTGGGCGAACTATTCACCAGGATAATATTCCGGTTATTGGCAAAGTCCAGAATCCCCTTAATATTATTAGGGTGAAGTTTTCCGATTTCATCCATCATACAGTGCAACTTAAAGTCGTTGAACTGATGCGATGCTTTCTCCTTAAACACATTTAGTAACATGATATTAATCATGGCCTTCACCAGGATATCCGTTCCATCGGAACCCACGTTTGCCAGTTTCTCCACCCATCCGCTATCGTTGTCGTTCTCCACAATACGGAACTGGAGTTCGAAGGTATCGGAAAGGGTAAGTTCTTTTTCTTTATTCAATGCCAGTTCTTTCACCAATGACTGCAATAAACTTACCGCCTGCCGATTCCGTTCTACAAAATCCTCTTGTCCGAACAGGCTGAACATGCCCGGGCCACCCGACTGATTCCGGTCGCAGAACTCTTTGATCGTGACAAAATGTTGCATGATACGATTACCGCTCGGCACAATCTGCAAGGCTATACTCTTGATAACTCCGGCAAAATTGCGTTCCACAAAGTCACTGTTGATATCGCTTATGGTCTTACGAATCAGTCCCTCTTTTGAAAGCATGTCCGTCGTTTCTTTTCCAATCCGATGAATCAAGTCGGTGTATGCCTCGTTTGAACGACGTTCAAAATCAATAATCTTATCATTATCAATAAATTCTTTCAGATCGGCGGCAAAAGTCATAAACTCTTCCCGCTTCGTAAGCCGCGTACGGAAATTGAACGTATTCTGCTCGGAAAAATTACCGGAAAACCGACCGACGGCCTCCCTGAAGTCTTTTTCCTGTTCAATCTGCCGGTAATGGTTTTGAGTCAGTTCCTCAATCACCTTCTTACAGCGCTTGGCATTCTCTGTTTCCACCCCCGTTTGTAACACAGGCGGACAGATATTGAGCGTTTTGAAGTTCTCCGTCTCCCGAATATCCTCGTCCAAATGTTTCAGGCGGGTGTTTGTCTCAGCCAGCTGCTTGTTCAGTCCCGTCACTTTCAGATTCAATTCTTCCTCTTTCAAACGGAACTTTTCTTTCTCGCCTTCCAGTTCTTTCTCGGCCAACTGCTTTTCGTTTCTGAATTCGTCCATCCGGTCAAAGAATTCTCTCTTGTCCTTCTCGTAATCGTAGACCAGGCGACGATGTTGGTCAATAAACACCAGCTCCTGTTCCGTACGGGCCACTTCATTACGCAAAGCAGTGATACGCTCCGTATCCACTCCTTTCCCGGAGAGTTCGTGCAGCAAGTCTTTGTCCATGGTTGCCAGCAGTTCATCGGTTTTCTGCTTTTCGGAAGCAATGGACAGGTGAATTTCTTCTTGTTTGTTACGGATCAGGGCATCCTCTTCTTGCATTCTCTGGTTACGTTCCTTCTCCTTTTGACGTACACGAGTTTCGAGCAGATGATTGAACTGTTCCAATTCCGCCACTGTCCCCTGCAGGCTACGGGTAGCCTCGGCCAACTGTTTATCCAATTGTTCCAGCAGGACACGCTTCTCCTCCCCTGCCTTCTGTTCCCACCTGATTTCATCCGCTTTCAGGAGCCGGATACGCTTATCGTTCTGCTCCATACAATAAGTGGATTGAGCCACATCCTCCTTACAGGTGCTAAGCGTGGTCTGATGTCTTTTCCGAATCAAGGCCAGTTCCTTTTCTTTTTCCTCTCCCAACTTCTCAAGCTGCTGTTGCCACTCTGATACTTCCTTACCGGCTATTTCCTGATCCGCCGCATACTCTTGTACACTTTTCACCTCCTTACGGATAGCCGAGAGGTCGAGTTTAATGCCATAGAAAGAGTCTTGACCGGCATCCGGAACAGACTGAGGCTTCAGTTCCTTGCTGAACAAAACCTGTTTCTCGTCCACGACCTTGCCAATGGTATCTTCCCACCCCTGACAGTTCTGACTCAGCCATTCGTAGAATGAACCCTGACGGTTGTCGAGCAAACGATCTATCTCCGCTACCCTCTCTTTAGCAAGTGTAATCTGCTGTTCGATATCCTTTTGGCGGGCAGTGAACTGCTGCTCACAGGCAGTCTGATCCAATTCCCACCGGCGGCGCACCAGCTCCATCTGTTGTTCAGCTTCTTTCTGCTTCAGCCTATGCTCATGGTTCTCCTTTTCCAGTGCGGCACGCTCCGTCCGGCAGGCTTGCAACTCCTCTTCATAAAGAGTCCGGTGCAAACACTTCTCCCGTTCCATTTTCAACTGATAGATGCCTTCCTTTTTCTTTTCTGTCTGCTCACGCAGAAGGGTCAGTTTCCCAACTTCCTGTTCCCTTACCTCTTTCAATATTTTATCGAACTCCTTACGTATGGCTTCCTTACGCTCGATGGCACGCAGATGGAGGGTATTCAACTCGGCGTTTTTCCCGTTACGGAAACGCTCAAAGGCACTGGCCGCCTGTTCTTTCAGCAGTTTATACTGGCTGTTGATGTCGTCAAAGCGTGCAGTCAGCATGGTCAGCTGCTCTTCCAGCATTTGCTTGTGAAGCACAGCTTCGGACTCCGCATTCACCCGTTCCCGTACATGATGAATATCCTGCGATTCGTACCGTTCTTTTCGCTCCCGTGCTGTTTTCAGATTTTCGTTCTGCACTTTGACCACTCCCAACAATCGGTCACGCTCACTCTGAAATTTCCCGGAAAGTTCTTCCAACTGGCGTTTCTCCTTTGCCACTTCTTTCAACAGCTCTTCTTTCTGTTTTTGCAGAGAAGGGAGTACTTCCCGCGCTGTCCGAAAAGCGTAATTCAATTCTCCGGCCAATGTACGGGCCTGTTGCTCCAGATAATGCATTTCCCGATAAAGTTCAATCACCCGGTCGGCTTGCCTGCGGACAGTTACCTCACCGTTCTTATTTTTCCGGAACCACTTACTGATGTCGGTCACTTCTTCATCGAACCGGCGCAGATGATGGGCATACTGCCCCAGATCGATACGCACATCTTCTTCGTTCAGAGACATGATAATGGTTTGCTTGATAAACTCTGCATCAAGTTTTGAGTTCAGAAAAACATTCTGAATCGTCCGAGGTATATTCTGGTACTGCCGGCTTTCGGTAATAGCAAACTTCCGAAACTCCGGAGGAAGCCCCCGGCCATTACCGAAAATAATGTCTCGATACTCCTCATACGTCTCTATACGACGGCTCTTATAGACAAAACTGCCAAGCGCATCACGTATCTGATCCCACTCTTCGTATGCTTTTCCCTCGGGTGAAATGAAATATTCTTTCTTATAGCCCGTGCCCAGAAAGCGGAAGCAGACCCTTCCCTGCGAACGGAAAGCCAATACGCAATACGAAGCATCATCCACCACCACTTCATAAATAATGTATGAATTGACGTACGGAAAATAGTATTCATCAAAACTCTTTTTCTCTTTTGAAATGCCCAGCTTTGTCTTATCGGCATTGTAAAAGAAGAGTAATGCACGCAACGCCGTACTTTTCCCCACTCCCTGTGTACCGATAAAGTGAACATTGCCGTCTATCTGTATTTCGGCATATTGGATACGGGCACTATTGATAAAAATAATCTTATTCAGGTATCTCATTCTGTATCTCTTCTGGTATGTTAATGCAAGCGACCAATTCTTCCAGATAGCCGAAAGCCGCCACTACCTTATAAGTGGAAGTAATCTCGTTTTCCAGTTCAATAAAGCCGTCACGTTTCAGGTCGTTTACTATTTTGTCAATCATCTCTTCATGCTTTTCCCGTCCGGTAAGCTTTTTCAGGCCGGTAAGCTTCTCTTTCAACTCTAAGTCGGTTCCCACTTTCACAACCATATCGGCCGGCTGAAAACGGAATCCGGATGAAAAGGCCGCATCATAAGTCTTGATAAAGTCGAGTACATCAATCCAACGGACAGCAATCTCCAACTTACGTTCCAAGTCGACTTTATTCTCGCGACGGGAAAAATAATAGTATTCGTTTCCGCTTTCGAGCACGAAGTTGATGGCGGCAAAGAAGTCGTACAACTCCGACTGGTTGTCTTCAATCACCGTATAAAGTTGCCGGATGTTGGGATTGGTACTATCGGAAGAGATAAATCCTCCTTTACTCAATATTTCAAATATCTCAGCAGTTTGTTTAATCATTACTGTAATGGTTTTAAATTCATTTCACCACAGATTACACGGATTCTCACAGATTAATAATTTATTCCATTGAGAATTCAGACCAAAGTATCTGTAAGAATCGGTATTACCCGGTGGTGAGTCTTATTTATTCCTAAACTATTTCTCCCGTCCTTTCCGGATAAATCAACGCATATTCCACACCATCCATCCTGCCATACTCGTCGGTGATGCGGAGTTCTTCGTAAAACTGGGATACGATCTGGCAATAGAATGTGATTCTTTCATCAAAAGACACCTCTTGTGTGAAAGGGTAAGCGGCAACAAACGAAAACAAGTCCCCATCAGCCTGCATAAACCGCTTCTTCACTTCTTCCAGGTTGATGTAAGCCTCTTCGGATATATGGGTCTCAAGTGACTCCTCAGCGATGCTGTCGGCCACATTACGGGCCAGTATGGCTCGCTTGCCGACTGTGGCTATCACCTTACGGATACTCTCTAACACTTCATCGTCGTTACGGAGATATTCGACAGAGAGACGCAACGGATATGCCGGTGCAGGCTCAAACCAGACACTGTCTTTCTGCATCAGCACCCGGCAGATATCGGTCCGTTCTTCCAGTTCGAACTGATCTTTGAGATATTTCAGCTGACGGATTTTGACCCGTATCTTATTCTGATACTCTATCCGGTTCAGGTAGCTGATGATTTGCTTCTGTATCTCGATCAGGTTATGGAAACATTCATTGAGTTGTATCCGTACGTTAGCCAGCACCAAAACCAGTTCATCATCCGGAACCCGGCGAAAGAAACGGTCTTCTTCGGTGACAAGGAGTTCTTCACTCACTCGTATCAGTGCCTCGATATCCCGCCGTTTCTCGTCCAGGCGGACCAGTTTTTTTTTCTTGATCTGATAGTTCGGTTCATTCTTGAATGTGCTGTCGATGTTGCGCTTCAGGTCGATGACATTACGCAAGGTAGTCAAGGCAATGTTACGCAATATACGCTTAATGGTACGCAGGTAAGTGGTCTTCCTTTTCTCATGGTTTTCTTGCTGATAATAAGAGATGGTATCTTTGAGATAGCTGATATGCTCGTTAACAAACGAAGTATTGATCTCCTCGTTTACCTCGAGCACCTGCTCGAAAAAGTGCAGGTAGATATCCTCCATTTCGAGAAACGAACCATTCTCACGAAGCACTCCGTGGTCGATCAGGCTCTGTATACGTTGCAGTTTGTATTCAGTCAGTTCCAGTGCATACTCCCGCCGGAAGGATTGCTGTTTCCGTTTGCCGAACATCTGTTTCAACAAAAGTTGTTCACGGCTCATCATTTTCAGCAACTCGTCAATAGAATGAAATGTAGTCATGTATAACGGCTATAAACTTTTTCGGGGTTCCTTATCTTGTCAGTTTTCTCTTCATTCCTCCGGCCACTTCTTCTTTGAGAAAAGTCATCAACGGCTTTCCCACAACAATAAACGTAACGGCCACCAGAATCATCAGAATACCCAGCATCAGCCTGGGCGTCAGCCGCTCACCAAAAATCATGACACCAAAGAAGAGAGCCGTCACCGGTTCGAGTGCTCCCAAGATAGCGGTCGACGTGGAGCCAATGGTGTGAATGGACACAGCGGTACATACCAGTGAAATCACGGTAGGCAGGAAAGCCATTGCCAGAATATTACCCCAGGCAGGAAGTGAAGGCACAGCTTGCAAGTCCGAACAAAAATTCAAACGGACTATATAAATGGAAAGACCGAACAGCAGGGCATAAAAGGTCAACTTGGCCGTTGACATCAACTTCAGGGTGGAATGATTGACACCGACTATATAGACCGCATAAGACAGCGAAGAAAGAATGACCAGCAACATCCCTACCAGACTCAGCGTCTCACCCCCTTCTCCTTTGTAAAGCAGTCCGATGCCGGAAAGGGCCAACAGAATACAGAACACGGTCAGTAACGATACTTTCTCGTGGAAAAACAAGAACATGATAAGCGCCACCATCACCGGATAGACAAACAGAATGGTGGAAGCAATGCCGGCATCCATGTGCTTATAACTCAGAAACAACAACAATGAGGAAGCAGAAAAGAGCAGTCCGCCTACAATCAGCGGCAGAACCTCGTTCTTTTTCAGAGCGAACGATTGTCCTTGTACTTTCATCAGAATGCCTAGAATGAGCACGGCAAACCCGTAGCGGTAGAACAAGACAGAGTCCACTGACATTCCCTCTTTATAAAGCGGCAGTGTAAACAACGGATTCATGCCATAAGTGGCGGCAGCCACAGCCCCGCACACAAATCCTTTAGCCTTACTATTAATATTCATTATTATATTCATTTTTTCGGGGTGCAAAGATACGGTTTTTTAGAGATCTTGGTTACTTTTGCGTCAATTCTAACAGAGATTAAAATTGAGCAAAAACCGTATTGATCAGGAAAAGAGAGTAGTAGAGTTGATGATCCGCCTTTACTGCCGTAAAAAAGAAAAGAATGTCACGCTTTGCCCCCGGTGCGAAGAGTTGTTGCACTATGCACACGCCCGCCTGGACCACTGTCCCTTCGGGGAGAAAAAGAAAGCATGCAAGCAGTGCAGCATACACTGCTACAAACCCGCCATGCGGGAACAGATGAGACGGGTGATGCGCTTTTCCGGTCCCCGGATGCTGATTTACGCTCCTTGGGAGGCAATCAAGCATTTGTTGGGATAGACATGGTCGGCTCTGAAAACGATTAAATCCATCAAACAGAAAAATACGTTTTGAAAGTAATTCCATATATATCCTATCAAAAAAGTAACTAATCCTTCCTTTCTGCTAACAGCCTATAGAAACAAAAAGCACTGATAGAAAATCAAGACAGAGAAGAGTGGAAGAATATGCAAAAATGCAGCTTCATTATCTTATAAAGATGCAATAAAAAGGAAATATATGCAGTGACTCCAACCATCAGAGCCTGCATTGGAAGGAAAGTAACGGTGCATTCCTTTCAAACCAACGGTGCATCCCTTTCAAACCAACGGTGCATCCTCTTCCAAGCAACGCTGAAAGGGTAAAAAAGGGAGATTGATCCGGCCATTTCCGAATTATCAGGACCCTTGAAGCGAAGCGATCCGAACTGACAAAAAGTTCGGTTCCCGGCCGTACACTTTCGATCCGAAAGCAGACCAGGCGTATACAAAGCATAAAAGCCGGAATGCCGCAAGATCGGCGTCACCACGCTCCGTCCCTAATCGCCTGTAATCGTTTTTTTCAAATCCATTCGCCACCGGGACAAAACAGGGCTGCCGGTAAGTGATAGAATATACAAAATGACATTTTATCGCTGCGGATGTTTTCCCGTTCCCCCTTATCATCAACTTTTCCAGAATCCGGGATAGAAAAGCAAAAGTACACTAAAGAGCTCCAACCGTCCTATCAGCATCAGAAATGAAAGTACCCACTTGGCAGCGTCGGGTAATCCATTCCACGAATAGGCTGGGCCACAAGATCCCAATCCCGGTCCCACATTACCGATACTGGAGATCACCGTACCGATGGACTCGGAAAAGCCGACACCCAAGAACAGGAGAACTGCCCAACCAAGAATGACGATGATAAGATAAAAAGCAAAAAACATACCCACAGTAGACACAATCGAAGGTGAAACGGTCTGCTTGTTGACTCTTACCGGCAATACGGCATTGGGATGCAATAAATGCTTGAATTCATTCCGGATAGAGCGGGCAATAATCAGCAAACGCATGTTCTTGATACCACCGCTGGTAGAACCGGTACATCCTCCCGAGAGCATGGCAATCAGCAACAACATCCACGTAAAGGCAGGCCAAAGATTATAGTCGTCTGTGGCAAATCCGCAAGAAGTATGTGCCGTAGCCACCTGAAACAGCGACTTACGGAAAGCCGTCTCCCAGTCATAATGATTTTGAAAGACCAGTGCGAGAGTGATCAGAAAAGTCAGGATAGCGACAGAACCGAGGAACCAACGTAATTCTTCGTCCCTCAAAAGACGACTGACTTTACCGCGAAGGCACATCAGGAATAATGCAAAGTTGACTCCCGAAAGAAGCATGAATATAGCGACCACATATTCGATAAACGGTGAATTCCAATACGAAATACTGGCCTGCTTGGTAGAATATCCACCGGTGGCCGTCGTAGCAAATGACTGGCAGACAGCATCAAAAAGGCTCATACCTCCCAGCATCAGCAAAATGGTTTCTGCCAGTGTCAATATCAGGTAGACTGTCCATAGCCATTTGGCCATCACATTAATCTTAGGATGGGTACGGTCGTGGGTTACTCCCGTAGACTCGGCGGAAAAAAGCTGTACTCCCCCACTGGTGAAAACGGGCAATACGGCAATTGTGAAAAAAACAATCCCCAGCCCGCCAATCCATTGTGTCAGGCTGCGCCAGAAAAGCATACCATGCGAAAGCGATTCGATATCATCAAGAATCGTAGCTCCCGTAGTAGTAAATCCCGACATGGTCTCGAAGAAAGCATTAGTCAACGAGTCAATACTTCCGCTCAAATAAAAAGGCAACATACCGAAAAGTGTGAAAAACACCCACGAAAGTGTCACAATGCAGTAACCGTCACGCCGGCTCAACCGATTTTCCGCACCACGTCCATAAAACATCAGTAACGCACCGGACAGGAGGTTGATACCCGCCGTATAAAGGAAATACTTGTAATCGCTTTCACCATAAACCACGGATATGCCGGAGCAGAGTACAAACATTCCCGCCTCTATAAAGAGTAAGACCCCAAGTACGCGCCCTATCATTTTGCCGTTTATCAGACTGTTATTCCGTTTACTAACGTATATGTCCGTCGACAGGTATTCTTCCATAACACACGATTTTTTTTGCGAAAGGCATATAGCCAATATCGTGCCAAAACGGAAAGAAAAAGTACAAGTAAATAGTTACCAGACAAATAGATTTTCCATTCAAGTATCGAACAGTGATCATCACCCTACCATTTTGATAGGATCAGCTTTTCAAAACGAAAAGGTGCATCTTCAGGAAAGCCGGTTATCCCTGCATAAAAAGTTTATGCTTCATTTCTGAACTGAACAGGCGAGAAGCCTGTATATTTACGGAAAAAACGCGCGAAAGAAGAAGAGTTCGGAAAACTAAGTTTATCCGCTATCTCTGTGACACTCAAATCCGTCGATCTCAGCATCAGTTTGGCTTCTCTCAGTATAAAATCCGCCATCCAATAGTGAAACGTTTGCCCGGTTTGTTTCTTTATACTCCTCATCAGGTATTTATCCGATATACACAACCGGCTCGCATAAAAGGCTGCCATCCGTTCTTGTGTGCAATATTTATGCAACAGACTGAAGAAACCATCTACCAATTTATCTTGCCGGGACATCTCTACCGAAATATTTCTACCCGAATACATCCGGCACACTTCCAGTACCAAAGAGAACAGCATCCCTTTGATAACTTCTGACGGACATTCGGCATCCAAATAACGATGATAAATGAAATGATAATACATCTTTATCAAACTGAAATCCTCCGGGGACATTGGCAGACAAGGTGCATTAGTAACCTGATTCGATATGTCTGCCTTCAACAACAGGGGAAAATCGGACAGAAAGTCGAAACTGAATGAAAGATACTGAAAAAGAAAATCCTGCGTACACGAAAGCCGGAGGAGTAGATGCCCCGGCGGAAGAAACAAGAAAGTCCGTTCGGGCAACAGCATGCTTTTGCCATCTATCCGTACCATGGCCTTCCCTTTTAATATAACCACGAAATAAACCTTACCAAAAGGATTGCGCACGGCTCTCCCTGTAGGAAAAAGTGACGAAAGATTGCTGCTCGGAGGCGTCATCTCAAACTGCTTCGACTCATCAGACAGATTACACATATTACATATAATAGACCTGAGCAAAGATAAGCGATTCTACCGGAATAACGACCTGCTTTTGGTTACTATTTGAACGAACCTCGCATGATATCGGACGAAATAGTATGCAAAAATAACGGCAACTTTGCAACCGGAACTAATCAAACAATATAACAATGACGAAAAGAATAGGAAACTCCAGGCTTTACATCCTGATATTTATAGGGATTGTATCAGCATTCGGTCCGTTCGTGACCGATTTTTATCTGCCGGCCCTGCCAGTGTTGAGCGAATATTTCGATACTACGGCTTCGCTGGTGCAGCTTAGTCTGACTTTCAGTATGGTGGGATTGGCAGTAGGGCAATTAATCATAGGTCCACTGAGCGACAAATATGGACGTAAACTGCCTCTAATGGTCTCATTAGTGATCTTCTGTATTTCCACAGTAGGATGCCTTTACTCGCCGGAGATCCATGGCTTTATCTTCGCCCGTTTGTTGCAGGGGTTGTCCGGAGCCGGAGGAGTCGTGATTTCCAAGTCCATAGCCATTGACCTTTACCAGGGAAAAGAACTAACACGTTTTTTCGCCATGCTGAGTTCCGTACAGGGATTAGCTCCCGTCTGTGCCCCGGTATTGGGCGGAATATTACTCGGAGCGATGGATTGGAAAGGTATCTTCTGGATATTATTGGCTATAGGCATACTATTGATTGTCGCCTTGTCTGCCTTCAAGGAATCGTTGGAGATTAAGAAACGCCAAAAAGGGAATGTCTTTTCTACATTCAAATATTATCTGCCGGTACTCCGTAACAGGCAATTCATGCGCTATGTCTTGATACAAGCATTCGCCATGGGGGTCATGTTCACCTATATCGCAGCATCTCCCTTTATTTTCCAAAACCACTTCGGGACCTCACCTTTTGCTTACAGCCTCTGTTTCGGTGTCAATGCATTAGGCATTATGTTGGGCAGTCTGGCTGTCTCCCGGTTTAAAGATGCGACAGCAGCTCTACGTTTCGGAGTAGCAGGTTTCACAACCATGAGTCTTCCGGTTGCTGCTGCACTAATTTTCAGTCCATCCGTCTGGATTGTAGAAGGAACACTGTTTTTCCTCCTTGCATTTTTAGGATTAATCCTTCCCGGTTCCACAACGCTTGCACTTGATATGGAACGTAAGAATTCGGGTAATGCATCGGCCCTGTTGGGATTCCTGATGTTCGTGTTTGGAGGGCTGCTGTCCCCGTTGACGGGAATAGGCAATATGCTTTACTCTACCGGTATCATTATCGTGGCTTGCTGTGTCGGGACATGGTTCTTTACTTATAAAGCAACCTCATCCGCCCGCTAGCCGACTATTACAAGACAAGATATGGAAAATACAGCTTATTCACTTTCCACATTCCGTACCTTGTCTTATTTTTATTTCTTATCTTTGCCTCAAACCCCTGGACATGAATTCAGATATGAAACGAGCCATTATCATCGGAGCTACTTCAGGTATCGGCCGCGAAGTGGCAAAACAACTTCTCTTACAAGGCTGGCGCCTCGGCATTGCAGGGCGTAGGCTTCCGGCACTTGAAGCACTGCAAAGCAGTGCTCCGGACCTTATAGAAATCGCAGTTCTGGATGTCACCCAACCGGATGCAACACCCAAACTCAATAACCTGATCAGACGGGTCGGAGGCATGGATCTGTTCCTTCTAAGCTCCGGCATCGGTTACCAGAACATGGAACTGAATCCGGACATCGAACTGGATACCGCCCGTACCAATGTAGAAGGATTCATGCGGATGGCAGATACCGCTTTCCACCACTTCCGTGAGCATGGCGGCGGTCAGTTGGCAGTCATCAGTTCCATTGCCGGGACAAAAGGATTGGGAGTAGCCCCTGCCTATTCTGCTACGAAACGGTTTCAGAACACCTACATCGATGCATTGGAACAGCTGGCCGGAATGCAAAAACTGAACATCCGCTTCACGGACATCCGCCCGGGATTCGTATCTACCGACTTACTGAACGACGGAAAACACTATCCGCTACTGATGCGGCCGGAAAAGGTAGCCAAACGGATTGTACGGGCACTGAACCACCACCAACGGGTAGTGGTGATAGACTGGCGCTATGCCATTATCGTCTTTTTCTGGCGAATGATTCCGCGCCGGATATGGAAACAATTACCCATACGGACAGGGCAGAAACCGACAGAAAAAAATAGCAAGATCGGATAACCGCTCTTTCAGTAAAACCCGCTACATTTGTCCCGGAACCCAACGGAACAAAAACAATGAAGAGCGATACTGAAGAGAAATATCTGCAACAGGTGAACCGGGTGATAGATTATATCAACTCACACCTCAACGAACCTTTGCGGGTGGAAACACTGGCACGTGAAGTATGCCTATCGGAGTATCATTTCCATCGCATTATGCGGGCTTACCTGCATGAACCGCTGGCTACGTACATCGCCCGGCAACGAGTGGAACGTGCGGTAATGTACCTGCAAATGAAGAATATCCGTCTGGCGCAAGTGGCAGAGATGGTCGGATACGAAACGCCACAATCGTTATCGAAAGCATTCAAGCAGTTTTTCGGGATATCCCCCACCGCCTACCGCAAACGGCGTGCAGAACGTTACGAAGAATTCAGCACTCTGAAAAAGGAGTCTCTGAAACCGGAAATCCTGACAGAACCGGAATTGAAGCTGGTATATATCCGCATCATTGGGCGTTATGGTGAAGAGGAACCTTACATAGAAGCGTGGAGAAAACTGAGAGATTTTCTCCAAATAAACGGTCTTCTGACTCCTTCTACCCGCTGGATAGGCATCAGCTTTGACGACCCCACAGTAACGAAAACCGAACAATGCCGCTTTTACGCTTGTGCAACAGTGGAACACGATGTATCACCGCAAGGCGCTTTTGGCATGAAGACGATTCCGCAGGGACGCTATGCCGTCTACACACTCCGCGGAAGCTACAGTGGTTTGCAAGAAATGTATGACCGGATTTACTCGCATCCACTGCCTACAGCATTTCGTGATGCAACTTCATTTGAAGAATATCTTAATTGCGAACCAGATACGGAAGAAAAAGATTACGTGACAAGAATATATATCCCTATTGAATAACCCATTAAAAACAGAAAAAGAATGGAACAGAAATTTTGCCAGAGCTGCGGCATGCCGCTCAACCCGGAAGTATTGGGAACAGAAAAGGATGGTAGCAAAAACGAAGAGTATTGCACCTATTGTTATGCCGACGGACATTTCACCGTGGAATGCACGATGGACGAAATGATTAACCAATGCGCACAGTTCGTAGACGAATTCAATAAAGGCTCGGAAGTGAAAATGACGAAGGAAGAGGCCATTGCAAACATGAAGCAATTCTTCCCAATGCTGAAAAGGTGGAAACAGTGAAGAGGATGGGCAACAGTCAGCTTCCTCCGAGGGATTTTATGACGGAATGGTAACAGAACAAGTTCACCACGGATTACACGGATTAACACAAACTCTTATAATCTCTTGGTCAATAAAGTGTTGAAGAGAAAGATCTTCTCTGTGAGACTCTGTGTTGCTCTGTGGTGAGTTAAGCTTAGAGCATTGATACTAAGATACAAAGAATCTGTGTTAATCCGTGGTGAACCTAAAAACGGTTCATTCTCCGAACAGGCCTCAATCCGGACGGTTTATTCCGCCGGATGCCGTTTCAGCCATGCGACGGCATACGAACACGTTGCTTTGGGCTTCAACCCCTGCGCAGAGGCATATTTATAAGTCGCTTCTACCAGTGCGGCCGCAATTCCCTTTCCTTCCAAGGGAGGAGGTACGATAGTGTGCATAATATCCAGTGCTCCATCTTCGACTTCATATTCCACAAAGGCAGTCATTCCATTCTTCTCCAATTCAAAACGATTCCGCTCCGGGCGGTGAATTACTTCATATTCTTCCATTTTCTAATCTCCTTTTTGTTTAGGTTAATATAGACTACATTATTTTTTTTTCTCTTTGCTCCACCCAGATCAGTTTCTTCACATCATATCCCCTGCGGGTGGCAGCATCCAGCAACTTCTTCTTAATCTCTTCCGGCAAAATTGGTGCACGGCTCAGTATCCATAAATATTTATCAGAACTGCTACCGATCAGAGCATAATTGTATTCGTCCTGATCTAATTCCAATACATAATAGTCTGAATAAAAAGACAGGAAAAACGATACTTTCAGTTTACCCGGTTGAGACGGATCGGGTATCTTAGCACGTCCTTCCGCTGTCTTACAAACATCATAGGGTTTCTTATGCTTACATCCCCGGTTCTCCACACGGACCGTCCCGTCGGGCATCAGCGTATAAGTGGCCGTCACCTCCGATAATCCTCTCTCAAAACGGTGGTCGAAACGGGCTATCTCATACCACGTACCCATGTAGCGGTGCAAATCCAATCGATCTACAACAGCATGATCCGTACCTTCGAAGAAATCTTCTATCGTCGGCTTCGCAAAGCGGAAGCCGGCCTCGAGCAAACGTGTGGGACGCACATTCTGTCCTGATGCCAGGAAGGAAGCTGCCTCACCATATCGCATCCGGAAGAACCAACGCGGTACGACCACCTTCATCCAGGCATGATAGCGTGCTGCCATTGCCTGAGTAAATGCATACTGTGAAACTTGTTGCGGAGCCACCAGGTTGAAAACTCCGCTTGCCTCTTCGTGCCTGATAATAAACTCCATCGCCCGACAAAGATCCTGAATAGCAATCCAGGGGAAAGGCTGTGTACCCGGACCGATCACACCGGCTACCCGCGTTATCCGGAGGGGACGAAGCATTTGTTCCATCGCCCCGCCATCGGGTGACAGCACAATGCCGAAGCGGGTGATTACCAGCCTTGTCTGCGACGGACAACGGCGGGCTTCTTTCTCCCATGCATAACAAAGTTCCGCCAGAAAGCCACTTCCCCGGGTATTGGTATATTCATCGAATGTACCCTCCTCTGGATAATATCCTACGGCAGAGGCGGAAATCATTAACCGCGGCTTCGTCTTTACTGCATCCATTGCCCGGATGATGCAGTGCGTCACCTTAATCCGGCTGTCATAAAGTTCTTTTTTGTATTCCGGTGTCCACCGCTTGCTAATGGGTGCTCCTGCCAGATTGATGATAACATCGCAATGTGACAGAGCCTGAATTAAATGCCCCGATGTGCCTTCACGGAACATAGGCCTCCCCAGAGGGATTACCCGGTGTCCCGCTTCTGTAAGGTACTCTGTAAGATGCTTGCCTATAAAACCGGAGGCCCCGCTTATTGCTATATTCATCTGTATTTCCTTTTTTTAGAAATATAACGCAGGGAAAGAGGGTAAAGTTCATCTCATGGTCATCTTCCTCAGATCTTCGAGCGAACCGTTGAATACGTTCAGATCTACATCGTGATGAATACCGGGCACACTTCCGATATCAGTGTGCTGCCAGAAGTGCCATTTACCTTCGTACCTCACCGAATCAACGTAATAGTGGGCTATCCAGTAGGGATAAGCATTGAAAAGCGAGTCGTCCAGATAGCGGGTCTTGAATTTATAAGAAGTGTAGAGAATAGGTTTTACACCATAATGTGCCTCCACTCGGTCGAGCCATTTCTTAATATTTTGTTGCAACTCTTTTTTAGGCCTCTTACCTGTCAGTTCGACATCGAGCACCGGAGGCAAATCTCCACTATCGAGTTTCACGGTACGGATAAAAAAGTCCGCCTGCTTCAAGGCATCCGTACGTGGAGTGAAGAAATGGTAGGCCCCACGAATAAAGCCATGGCGACGTGCTTGTTCGAAGTTGTCTTTGAAAGTATCGTCACCATGATCTCCTCCCTCGGTGGCTTTCATAAAAATAAAGTGAAGCGGAAAATCCGTTTCTCTGTTTTGTTTCAACTCCTTCCAGTCGATGTTCCCCTGATAATGGGAGATATCGATGCCATGCACCTCATAGCCACAAGGGATACAAACGCCATACTCCTTCCGTCCGTAGCACTCCTTCCAACGATAAGAATAAGGGCGGATAACGAAATAATAGAAAGTGAGAGAAAATACCCCGACCACAATAAGCGCAAGGGTATTGCGCATCCAAACGGGCATGGTACGGGTAGTTTTCTTTTTCGCTTTCGTCTTCCGTGCCGGTGTACGACGACCGGAAGCGGGTTTGCCGGAGGTAGAAGTGTTTCGTGAAGACTTCATTGATTTTTATTCTTATTTAGAGTTTGATTCACCACAGATTACACAGATTACCACAGATACTTTAATTTGATTCTCAATGAAATAAAATCATTAATCTATGAAAGTCCGTGTAATCTGTGGTGAAATGAATTCATTCCTAGATGGCTCCATCAGCTTCTGCCCTCACCCACTCCAGATAAACACCCGGATTAGCCTCAGCAGGAGGAGCGATGAAATGAACATAACTAATCCCATTCTGAGATTTGTTCTTGAGCGGAAGGCGCAACGGACGAAGCCGCCCATCTACCCAGACACGTGCTTGCGGGCGCTTCTGCAACAAATCCCATTCCAAAGAAACCTCGTGCCAACGATCATCCTTCACTCCGAGTTGCTTACGGGTGAGTGGAAGTTCATACATAGACTGGTAACGGGCTACGGTGTCCGAAGGATTCATCCAGCGATCATTCAATAACAACGAAACCGAATGACTCCCTTCGGGAATACGTAAACTAACGGTAAACGTTCCTTTCTTCATAGCCGGAAAGTTCCATACCGCACCACGTGTATCTGCCACCAGTGAAGCATCCGGCCGGTAAGTCAGATGAAGCACTTGCCGACCTTCCTTCCGGGGATGGGGTTCGAGCATACAACCCTGTATACGATTATAAGCGCAATGTCCTTTGATACCATTCATGTAGTTGAATGTACTCCATTGTGAAAGAGAGTCGGTAAAGTCGTTGAAGCGGCTCTTCTCGTACAACCAATTCACATCGAACATCATCATAGCACGATGAAGAGGATGTTGACCGATAGATGCCAGCACCTTACCCGGAGCTACTTCTACAAACTGTGCCTGATGAACGCCACGGTCAATCCCGCCACCATGAACGGCATAGTCGATATCATTGCGCATGGGATCCATGTAAAGTTCGCGAAAACCCTTCCAAGTCTTTCCATCATCATCAGAAACCGCCACGTGAGTCACATCACGATTGGTGAACACATCATCCCAAACACCATCCGTACCCTCCTTTTCGGGAAGAGGAGTCGTATTGCACCAGAAAAGCAACAGTCGTCCGTCGGCCAACCGCCCTAAAGTAGGCATCGTGATGGTACCATAAAAAGGCGATGGTTCCGATTCGCCCCAGGTTTGTCCGCCGTCCTTAGAAAAAGCCTGATAATGGAAGTCTTGTGAAGTACGCATCAACATCCAGAGAGTTCCGTCCTTCAGTTCGACCACCGTAGGCTCCACAGCACCATGATTCCAACGGATACCTTTATGGAAGCCTCCTCCCTGATGATCGGGGGATGTGACTGTATTCGAGCATTTCCAGGTCAGACCGTCATCATCGGAAAAATAGGTATAGCACCCTTTCGGTGTTACCCCTCCGTGAGCAGCCACGACAATACGTTTGCCGTTTCGGATAAATACAGGTGGTTTAATCATGATGGAGTTACGATCGGCCACCTTCGTAAGAGTACGTCCTCCTGTCAATCCACCGGAAGTACGAATGCAATAAACACCCATTGCCCCCATATCTACCAGACGAATATACTCCTTACTGACAGGGCTCTGACAATCGGCAAAAGGCATTTCTTTGGGACGGTTCACCCGTTTCCAGGTCAAACCATGATCGGTACTGGACAGATATACAGTACCTGCCACAGCCTGTTCTCCATAATTATAGTGTCTGATCTCACCGTTATCGAGAAGCGATAAGCCGATATAAGCATCGGAAGGAGGTGTAGCCACTTTCAGGGGAGCGTAAACCGAATCAAGCACCGTCGGACGGGCCTGGTGTGCTTGTCCCGGAATGAAAAAGCCTGCTGCCAGCAGGCATAGGGTAGAAAGTCGTTTCATATAAAATAGGGATATTCAGATGAACTAAAAACCCACCGAAGGGAATTGAATCAATCCGCCCCGATGGGTTTCTACTATTGTAATGCGGGGAAAAGCTTACTTAGCTTGTTCCAGTTGCAGTGTCTTAGTCGGCTGGTCGCAAACCTCCGTCGGACCGAAGTATTGAATCGGGCCCGGATATACGTAATCTGTATTCAACGCCCACTGATCGCGTTTAGCAGCGAATGTCAGGAACGGTTTTCCGTCCAGTTTCACCAATGCTTTCTGGATTACCGGTTTCATTTCGCCATGACGACGTTCCATGTTCATCATCATTGTAATGGGCACACCGCCTGCGATCCATTCAGCAGCAGGAGCAGTTGTATTACGTACAGATGACATGTAACCGGTCTTACCGTTAGCAATCAACATAGAAGCTGTGTAACCCAGTGAGTAGCAGTAGTCAGCATCGTAATTTGATGGAGCAGCGCAACGTCCTTCGTAACCGAAGAAGTGGTGCTGTGCAGCAAATTTACCTACGTATTTCCCTTCTTCTTTCCACTGAGCCAGTTTTGTTCCTACCATTTCAGACAACAGCTTTTCAGTTTCGATCAATGATACCTGTACGTTTCCGTGCGGGTCGCGATCCAAAGAAAGCTGACGTGCTACACCTTCAGGAAGGCTTGCATAGATCTCAGCATTTTCTTTTGACAGTTTGCTGATGATATATTCGCGCTGACGAGAACGTTTGATATTTGCGAACTCAACGGCATTGGCTGCCAGGAAGTCATTCAACTCAGCGATCAGACGTTTCATAGCCGGGATAAACTCAACCAGACCTTCAGGAATCAGCACAGTACCGAAGTTGTTGCCCTGAGCAGCACGATCGGCAACGATCTTAGCAATGTAAGTTACTACATCGTCCAATGACATATCTTTCGCTTCCACTTCTTCAGAGATGATACATACGTTAGGCTGAACCTGCAAAGCACATTCCAGTGCAATGTGAGAAGCCGAACGGCCCATCAGTTTAATGAAGTGCCAGTATTTACGTGCAGAGTTACAGTCGCGCTGGATGTTACCAATCACTTCTGAGTATACTTTACATGCAGTATCGAAACCGAAAGAAGTTTCAATCATTTCGTTCTTCAAGTCACCGTCGATAGTTTTCGGACAACCGATCACCTGTACACCGGCATTCTTGGCAGCATAGTATTCGGCCAGAACGCAGGCATTTGTATTAGAGTCGTCACCACCAATGATTACCAGTGCTTTGATACCCAATTTATTGATAATCTCCAACCCCTTTTCGAATTGTTCCGGAGTTTCCAGTTTGGTACGTCCCGAACCAATAATGTCGAAACCACCTGTATTACGGTATTCATCGATGATATCGGCAGTCAGTTCCATATAATTATGGTCAACCAATCCACCGGGACCCAGGATAAAGCCATACAGTTTGTTGTCTTTGTTCAGTGTCTTGATACCATCGAACAGACCAGAGATTACGTTATGTCCGCCCGGAGCCTGTCCTCCTGAAAGGATAACACCTACATTCATAGTGGGGAGCTGGATAGCTTCACCTTCTTCGAATTTAATCAACGGCATTCCGTAAGTGTTCGGGAACAGTTTCTGGATAGCTTCCTGATCGGCTACTGATTGTGTAGCTGCGCCTTCAACTGCTTTTACTGAGCCTTTCAGCGCTTTCGGAAGTTTGGGCTGATAAGCAGCCCTGGCAATTTGCAATGCACTTTTAGTCATTTTCTTTATCTTATATTTAAAGGTGTTAGTAATTCGAACTTAAAAGTGTCGCAAATTTCGTGTTTTTTTCCGAATTATGAAAGAAAATGATGATTTTGTTCTCTACAGGTATGCCACAGAGCAGACGAAGGGCACGAAGTTTACATCCTTGCTTCTGCAATTCCATAGCACTCCGTACCCTTTTCGCCTGTTCGGCACTATCTGTCAGTCTCTTTTAAAACGTCACTGCAGTCCTGGCTCCCGTAGCAGAAACAGCATATACCTTAAAGCCGTCTTTCCAAGCGGTTTTCATGGTAAACGTAGCAGTACCGGAAGGTGCTAACAGCCCATCAGAGATACAGACTTTCTTGCCGGTTTCATCTACAACTTCATAAGCTGCCACATTTTTCCAGTTGGTCATGGTAAATGTCGAACCGCTCCGTGTGGCTGTACCGGCTACAATTCCGGATTTGTCCTTATAAAGTTCTACAGAATTATCCGTTATATATTCCAGAGCAACATCCGGTTTTGGATATCCCAAAGCCTCTACACGACTTCGTATTTCGTCGATACGGGCCTGGGTAACGGTGAGTTTGCCCGTTCCGTAGTCATCCACTGTTATGTCGACCGGAGTCAGAAATCCCCATTTCGTGAAGAAATCCAGCAAGTTGGCTTTAGCTATCAGACTACAGATATAAACGAACTCAGTCTGCTGTTCCCCGGCCGTTCTCAGATTATCGTGCGTCCGGATATACTCGTACACATCCGGATAGAATCCTCCTTTGTCAGATTGCTGAAGAGGTGTCCGTCCGAGTACTTTACCGAAATAGAGTTCCAATTGCCAGAAAGGAACGAGTTTACAGAAAACATCGCTGTCACTTCCAAAATTTCCATGTGGCGCACCTGCCGCAATGATCTGGGTCCAGGCCTTGGAATAACGGTTACGACTGCCATCTCCCATATCTTCTGTTTGCAAGCGAGAAGGCTGTCCGAAAATTGTAGTCTGGATGTACTCGGACATGATATTGTTCGTTACCTCCGTTGTCCCCAACCATTTCAATCCGGGACGTGTCTGGTTGCAATGCCCTATTTCATGTGCAGGTCCCCAACATGCAGATGTCTTCAATTTATCCACATTACAAAGTTCGGCCAGAGTACCGTCATTGTAAGCAGTATGATAACTGGTGGCATACATATAGCTGGTATACATCACATGCAGGTACATGCGGTTCTTGAACAGTTTATTGTATTTATACAATCCCATCAGTTCCATCTCCGAATTCACAATCTGATCATAAGCATCGATCAGTGCTTTCCCGTCCGGAGTATGAGTACGGAAACGCTCGGTCGGGAATGTGAGATGTGCATAATGTCCCACCACATCGAAATACTTATCCACAGCGTTACTCAACAATTTATTCCAATCGGAAGCCTGATGTTTAGCTACATCGAAATAGCCGTTTACTTGTCCGGAAGCGATATGTATCTTTACAGGCTGAGCAGTTTCATAGTCAGGAGTGTGATACAAAATATACATTAATCCTTTATTCCGGGCCGTAATCTTGTTGGCCCCTTCAGACAACGGATAAGAGGTTCCTCCGAAACCATCACCACCGGGAACATCCAGATTCTGAATCACTGCACTGACAGTCTGCCCATGTGTATCGCCGACAAAAATCATCAGTTGCTCTCCATCTTTAACCGAAATTCCCGTAGGATTATCACGCAGGCTATAAGGACTGGTCTTATGTGTTTCTGACTGGGCATCCGGATGGGGCCAAGCCTTATATTCCTGAATACGGAACTCTGCCGGATACTTACCCTGCTTCATATAGTAAGCTATGTTCTTGTAGAATGAATACGGACAGTTCTCTATTTCTTCATCGGTAAGTCCGGGCTTCAATTCAGAGCATGTACCATCGGTGAAAAGAGTGAGCGGGTCGAATGCATCCGGATTCTTTTTATAAAATTCCATCTCGGCACAAGCAGCAAATCCCTGCCCGTCTCCCGATCCTGATTTGACAATAAACTGAACCGACGTGACTCCGATTTGTGCCTTCGGAAAATTAACACGGACTGCGGCATTCGTCCCCCCGAAGTTTTTAGTCATCACCGTATTCCATTCATCGGTCCCTCTGGTATTCGCATTTGACTTTACACGGATCTCCACTTCCTTGAAGTTACCATTCGGCCCTGAGGTACGGGGATAATATATAAGATAGTCCATATCCGAACCCGCAGCAAAATTATAAGTCAACGTAATGGGGAAATAATGATCTCCCGCGTTATTCCAGTTAGAATGGTAAATAGTATTCATATCACCATCGAATGATTTATCAATATTCGAGCCACCCTGGAAAGAGCTTGCTTCACCTGATTCTACCGGAACCTTAATATCGTCTTTGATACCCTCGAGATTTCCGGATTCATATTCTCCCAATCCTTTCTGAGTAACAGATACCAAGGCCTCAAGTTCTCCGCCGACCTCTTTCACGGTGATATTGCCCGTACGTTCACTATCTTCCGGATTGGCTGTAACAATGTAATTATGCGTCGTAGTCACCATTTCGGATGCACGTGTACCTGCCGGTTTCTCTTTGATCCATTCCGGCAATGTGATAGTCACCGAAACATTTGTAGTTACATCGAATGCGATATCACTGCCACTGGCCTCAACGGTAAAGATCTGTTGGGATATCAAAATAGCAGGCTCTGATCCCAATTGGCGTACGTTAACAGTTTCTGCCAATCCATCGGCAGTAACTTTAATCACTGCCTCCCTTGTCTCTTTTCCATCGTATCCGGACACATTCACCGTCAATGTACTTTCGTTGACAGCAACCGAACACCAATCTTTATCAGACCGTGCCGTCCAATGGTCTGCATTGGTAACAATAGCGATGTCACGGGTCCCTGCATCACTTTTAAAATCAATGGCAGACTGTGCTACCTCAAGAGTAGTCGATGTTAACGCTCTTTCTTCTTCAGCAGAACAAGCATACAGCAGCAGAGGGATAATAGCTGCAGAAATCATTAGAATTAGATGTTTCTTCATGTTATTAGGGTAAATTAAACATAAGATAAATAAAACAAAGGAAATACAAATTTTGTTCTCATAAAAGACTTCACTTGTATTTCCTTTTTAATAATTACTTGATTCTCGTATTTAGCATCAATCTGACAACCATAGGTGGCCAAATTCATACTACATTATATAGGTACCTATTGAATCCTGTTTTAGAAACTGCTTTTGAATGAATCGTCTAATGATTTGAGATGAATTTTCACGGTTATTCCGGTTGTTATAAGAGGAAGATAACAAGCTATCTGACAATTAAAAGAATCGAAACAGACCGGAATATCACTCAAAACATAGGCAAAAGTCAATCAAAAAAGATATGTATAGAAATTCAAAACAGTTTCTTACTCAATGGTAGTCTCTCCGGTTTCCGGATCATAGGTTTTCACAATTACCTTCGAAAGGCCGAGTTCTGCCAACGCAATCCAGTTGGAGCCGCTTGTAGAAGATTTCACCTTAAACCAAAGATAGCGGTAAGATGCACCGGCTTTTATTATATCCGATTCGTAAGACGCAGCTTTTGTATTAGGCAAATTACTCAAAGACGCCAACAAAGTGGTCTGGCTCTCATCATAATTCTTTCCATCAAAAGTATTGCTGCCCAAAATATCCATCTCTTTGGGATTGTCTTTATTGTTATTGTCACGACAAACATAAGAGAACAGGAAAGTGGACAAAGCATTCTCTTCACCCAAGTCGACCACAATATAGTGAGGGAAAGGCGTAGGACTGCTCCATGACATGTGGAAATAAGTGTCATTCCTTCCATCCACCAGGTTTGCGATAGGTCCTTCACTACTCTCCTGATCATCTGTATACAACTGTTTTGCAGACAAGGTTATAGGATTCCGGTCAGTCTTGATCTGTTTCAGAGCAGGAAGTGCCTGTGCCATGATACTGCAACTTTGCGAAGCTTCCCCGGCACGATTGCAAGGTTGCAATGTAAAGTTAATGTCACCATACCGATGCAGCAGATTGTCCACCAACATGGTATCACTATTCACACTTGCCAATCTCATACATTTCTTCCCGTCTTCAGGTAATGTATAGGTCACTTTTACATAATAATAATTAGAATCGGCTGGTACGGTCCATTTCAATTTGATAGCACCGGCTTTGGCTTCAGCCGACAGTGAATTCTGATCTATAGAGGTCGGCATGGGATACTTCTCATCGCTGGAGCAGCCGATCATATTTATCAGGCCCAGTATCACACACAGGCCAAGCAGTATTTTTTTCATCTTCATTTCTCTTTAAAAAGATTAATAACCCGGATTGTTTACTAATTTTTCATTTCTGTTAATATCGGCAGAAGGTATGGGCAACAGATATTGAGTCGGCGCCTCGAACTTACGCTCAAAGTCAATAGTCTTCACTATCGCATAATCTTCTATGGTAGTAGCAGCAATATTCAACCCCTTAGCCTTGACATTAAAATATTGTCCAGCCAGCAGCCAACGGCGCATATCCCAGAAATTCTGGTTTTCCAAATAAAGTTCATTCATTCTCTCCTGCCGTACAATCTGACGTAATTTTGTCTGATCCAATGCAGCAACACCACTCCATGCTGTTTCTACTGTAGGGATACCGGCACGTTCTCTGACTTTGTTCAGATATTGTTTGGCTGTCTCCAGATCATTAGTCTCCACACATGCTTCGGCATATGCCAAATACAAGTCGGCAAGACGAATAATGGGCCAGGGATACTGATTCAATTTCGTAGCATTTGTAGAAACAACAGTATTAGGATCGACACCTTTTTTGTTCAGATAACCACTTGGAGTATAGTTACCCGGTCGCTGTACGGTGGCCGTACCACGACTGCAGTTACCTCCCAATACAAAATCGCATATCAATCTGCTATCCGAATTATCTTTCTTACCGTTACTCATAACATAGGCCGGATTAGTTGACCCGTTCATCACTTCGTAATATCCACCCTGAAAAGCTACCCAAGCATAAAAGCGAGGTTCGCGATCCAAATTAAACAGGAGTGTTTTACTTCCTTCATGAGCCTCGTCAGCATGGCTGGCATCCACATTGACGATCTTTAATTTGTCTTTATCTTTATACTCCGGATCTTCGTCCCAAGGTAAACCGTTTTTAGTATAAAAACGATTTAACATGGTCCATGTCGGGCCGACACCATTCCACGCCCAGCCGTCAGTCACAAATGGTAACGATTTGTTTTGTATACCATACGAGCCTTCACTACGCGTTTCTGCCAGAAGAACCTCCGGATTACGCGAATCCCAATCGACCAAGCTGGTTCGAAGACACCGGACAGGACCTGCCGCCGGATAGGGATTCGCATCCTCATTACCTATCTTATAGTCTTGCTTTACATACAAAGCATGTCCGTTCTGCTCGGCAAGGTCAATCGCCTCTTTAATAGCTGTCTTTGCTTTTACCCACTTATTAGGATCATAAGTCAGAGGCATTAACTGACTACCGGATTTATCTGTAAAATTGCTATAGAAACTTGAGTTTCCATTGAATAACGGAGAAGCTGCATACAAAAGCATTTTCGCTTTCACAGCCTTAGCTCCTACACTGGTTGCCAGTCCGTAATCTTCTTTATTGGTACGTATGGCAGGCAATGAACTTGCGGCTTCATCCAATAAATTGCATATCCAGTCTACACATTCGTCATATGAAGTTCGGGGTAAATATTCTGCTTGCGAAGCATTTACATCCGGTAGTTCCTTGATCAGGATAATAGGTCCGTAACAACGTGCCAACTGATAATGATAATAAGCAATCAGAAACTTAACCTGTGCGATATAGTCTGTTTTTACACTTTCAGTCAGGTCGGGTACCTTGTCTACATTTTCCAGAAATATATAGCACTGACGCAATCCTTGAAAAAATGTATTCCAATAAGAAATCACCGGCGAAGAAGCCGTATAGTTGCCTTTTGGAAAACTGGCAAACGTTTCATGTTCAAAAGCCGTTATCACTTCATCTCCTGTCAGCAAATCGAGACTGCCTGATGCCACATTACTTTGCGGCAAATAGCCATAGCAAGAATAAACAAAATTCTTAGCCGCATTCCGGTCTTTAAATGCATCTGCCTCAGTCGTTATTTCATCCGGAACAATATCCAGAAAGTCGCAGGAACTATATCCTATCGTCAGCAAAAACAAAAATAGGAGTTTATATATTATCTTCATAAGTATATATTATTTAAAAGTTAATTGAATACCAACATTATATGTACGTTGTGTCGGGTATTTCATACCGGCACCTCCACCCATTTCAGGATCCCATAGCTTAAATGGAGAAAAGGTCAACAAGTTACTTCCGTTCACATAGATTCTTGCCCATTTGAAACGATAGCCGATTTCGGCATTCCGCAATTTCAGGAACGAAGCATTCCGCAGCCAATAAGAAGAAGACGCCGTATTGTTGTTGTTATTATATTGTGTCAATCGCGGATACCGTGCATTCGGATTCTGATTATCTTTGCTCCAATGATCATCGGAAATCCATTTCAGAACATTATTTTTACTTTGCGTTCCAAATGGTTCGAAACCGCTCATCATAAATGACACGCGCGCTTGTCCCTGAAAGAAGAAAGAGAAATCCCAATTCTTCCATGTAATAGAGGGACCAAATCCGTATATTATCTCCGGAATTGTGGGATATCCTAATACCACTCTGTCATCTGATGTTATTTTTCCATCATAATTACCGCTTGCGTCCGGCTGATCTACATACTTCACATCGCCCGGTGCAATAGCAATATTACCGATAGTCGACTGAGGATTATTCGCAATATCAGCTTCATCAATATACAATCCGTCTGCTACATATCCCCAGATTGAGTTCAGGCTCTTTCCAACCTGCGATAATGCCGGACGAAGTCCTGCCGCTTCATCATACTTCAAAACCTCATTGTGTGCATAGGTAAAAGTTCCTTTCATCTGGATAGAAAAGTTCCGGTTCAACTGTTTTCCATAATCCAAAGCAAGGTCAAATCCTGTATTCTTCACTTTTGCGAAATTACCGTAGATTTTAGTACTGGCAGTTCCCAGATAATTCGGTATGGAATTTTTCTGCTGAAAAATATTATCTCTAATCTCCCTGAATCCGTCGACAGTGATATTTAATGAATTGAAGAGCTGTAAATCGACACCCACATTCAGTTTATTTCCGACTTCCCACGTAAGTTCATTATTCTGGAATCGATTATAAGTAGGTCCTGATAATGAAGTGGTACTACCACCATATCCGGTTGTATAAGACGGGCTTTCAGTCAAATTCACAATTGCCAGATAAGCAAAACGGTCACTGCCGATTTGATCGTTACCTACCAAACCATACGAACCGCGGACTTTAAAATTGGAAATAACCGGTTTTATCGACTTCCAAAATTTTTCTTCACTGATATTCCATCCCAACGATATGGATGGGAACAGTCCCCAACGATGCCCTTTAGCAAAACTCTCAGAACCATTGTAGCCCGCATTTACTTCAAGCATATACCGATGATCGTAATCATAAGACAAACGTGCCGCCACACCCATTTTACGTTTTGGAAGCGAAGCAATAAGACTGCTGTTTACATTCGTATTGTAATCATCCTGGTTATAAAGCAACATACCACTTACATTGTGCGAACCGAACGAACGTTCGTAATTCAGGTATCCCTGAATATAAAACCGACGGTCACCGTTGGTACCGAAAAAGGCATCCATCGTATGATTACTCGGTTCTCCGATAGGTGTATTGGTAAAGTCATAGGAACCGTCTTCATTCTGTTTATAATCGGAAAGCTGATAACTATTATATCCTTGCAGACGGAACTTCTGATTATAACTCCAATTCTTAAATGAAACCAAAGCTCTGAAGCTTAATCCCTTCGTTATAAAATCCAGTTTCTGATCCCAGTTTACATTGGCTACTACCGTACTCTCAAACGTATCCTTGTAACCTGCACTTGAAAGAGCTACCGGATTGAGCGGCTGATAATTTCCGGCAAGGATACCTCCCCAATGGTACCATGTGTCAGATCCCTGCGGAAACATAACCGGAAAATCAACAGGATTGGTTCCCATAATAGCACTGAATATATCGCCTACACCATTACCATCCTTAGTTGTCAAAGGACCATGCATATCATTCAACTGTACATTCAGGTGAAGCGAAATGGTAGAAGACTTAGAGAGATGAAAATCCACGTTGTTCTGGAACGCATATTTCATGTAGTCTATATTATTTTTATAAGAGAAGAAGTCACTGGAACGATCTTTCAACATTCCGGTTTCATGATTCATATTGACATTCATAAAATAAGTAATTTTAGATGTACCTCCACGTACATTAAAATTCGCTTTTTGATTAAATGTCGCATCTTTGAAGACCTCCTTGTACCAGTCCACATTAGGATAAATATAAGGATTCAGATTATGGATCGTACCATTTATTTTTTCATCAGAATAGAGCACAGCCCCTGTTCCCTGATTGGTAACCGCTTCATTGTACAAACGCATATAAGTGGGTCCGTCAACAATTTCCGGTTTCTTAGTCGGAGTATTTACATAGCCTTCTAAACGTACGCCGATGATCGGTCTGTCCAAGTCACTTCCCGATTTTGTTTTAACGATAAGTACACCGTTTGCTCCACGAGTACCATACATCGCCGATGCCGTCGCATCCTTCAATACAGAAAAGCTTTCAATTACTTCAGGATCCAACGAATTCAAGTCCGCTTTGGATACTTCAACTCCATCCAAAATAATTAGAGGAGAAGTCGCTCCGTTCATGGTCGCAACACCACGAATGAAAAAGTCCGCAGAATTCTGTCCCGGTTCTCCACTACGCTGGTAAGCAATCACACCCGACAAGCGTCCGGCAAATGAAGAAGAAAGGTTGGCAGAAGGTACCAGAAGATCCGAAGGACGAACCGACTGAATCGATCCGGTGATAGTCTCCTTTTTCTGTCCCGTACCAAAAGCAGTGACCACCACCTCATCCAGTTGCTGGGCATCTTCCGCAAGAGTGATAGACATTACCTTTTGACTACCGACTTTAACTTTCTTGGTAACATATCCTATATATGAAATCTGTATTTCATTTTTAGGAAATGCCGCTAATTCAAATTTACCATCTACATCGGTAATCACACCTGTGGTAGTACCCAGTAATTGCACTGTTGCACCGATGATAGGTTCACCGGTTTTTGAATCTGTTACTATACCAATGATTTTTGCCTTTTTCTGTTGTGTACTTTCCGTTTTCTCAACTTTAAGAATAACTTCATTCCCTTTAATAACATAACTGATATTACTCCCTTTAAAGACTTCGTTCAAGACGTCATCAATAGAACCTTTACAATCGATACTCTTAAGAGTTGTGTTTTTCAAATCATTAGCGTTATAGAAAAAAGTATATTGACTGCTTTTTTCTATGAGCCGGATGGCTTGAGGAATAGTGAGAGACTGACCTTTAACCACAATCTGTCCTTGCGCAGCAAGTGCAGACAGCGGATAAAGCAACAAAGCCATAACGATGTATTTAAGACACCGCTTCTGACAAGAAAATAAAAACTTGTTCATGCTTCAATTTTTAGATTTAACATTGGGTTAATAAATATTAGTTGTAAATAATAATCTCGTGATTTATTTCTTTTTTCCGAAGATTCAGGCTAAAACAAATTTTATCAATAACGTCTTCCAAAGACTCATCATAGCGGATACTCCCTGTAAAGGCACAATTTTTATTCACTTTATCGCTGATAATGATACGTGAACCATACATTTGGTTTATAATCCTAGTCAAATGTTCCAAATTAAATTGTGTAAAATTATAACGGCCGTTTTGCCACTCTATATTTTCTATTTGCCTTAATTGAGTCCCTGCATCAGCAGGATTATATACCAATTCCTGAAGTGGTTTCATCTCTATTTTATGTTGAGTCGATTCAACATTAAATTCAATGCTTCCATTAAACAAAGTAATTTCATTGGCACTGGGATTGTTCTGCTTTATCAAAAAGCAAGTCCCTTTCACTTCGATAAAGGCTTTATCAATATACACCCTGAATTTTCTACCCATATTTTTGTGAACTTCGAACAAAGAATTACCTTTCAGCCATACATTCCGATGCTTCTTGAAATCTTCGGCAAAACGTATAGAACTTCCCGGCTGCATCCAGACCTTCGAACTATCTGGTAATAAATACATTCTGCTTTTCTGAGCTGTAATTTCAATATATTTATCCATCGGGGTACTACCTTCATTTAAATGCATCCAAAGTCCACCGACAATCAAAACAAGAGCTACAGAAGCAGCAATATACCATAGTTCTAAAGGAACTATTCTTTTGTGAACTTTTATGCATTGGTTCTCGATCTTGTCCCATATCTTATTTCCAATCTCATTTTCTACCGGAGTATTCTTATTTTCTTTCCATTGTTTTCTCATTTGTTTTTCTATTAAATTTGAATAATAGAGTTTCTTGCGTTCCTTCTTGTCCAATTGATCTGCCAATAGCTTCTTGATCAGATTAGTTTCTTTGTTACTTTTATTCATTTTAATAATTATATTTAGATTTATTTTGTGTTATCTAAAACTAAATACACAACAGCCCCATCTACCACCACATGACAAGAGCAACTTTTTTTTAGAAAAGTTTCTTGACTGGTATCTATAATATACATGTTGTTTATTTTGTTATCTATTTAAACTTCTGATATTTAGTATAATATCTAATAAATTAATTGGTAATAATAACTTCTTTATTTTTTATGTGATATAGCATTAGTTCCTTTAGAACTTATCCAATAAATATATGTTGCTATTATTTTATTTATAAAGAGAAAGAACATATTACCCAGTTAAGTGCATATAATAGGATAATATAGCCATAATACACCAAGATAAATTAAACAAAAAATGTTATTTTTTAATATTCTTGTAGAAATCGCAGCAATTTAGAACAAAAAGATTACTTTTGCACCTCTAATTACTAAAACAGATGCAAGAAAAAGAAACAGTCAGGAAATTAAAGCATGGCGATCAGGAAGCATTTGCTTTTTTATACAATCATTACTGGAAACAAGTTTATAATTTCACAAGACTCTATTTCACCGCCTCTATGGATATTGAGGAAATTGTGCAGGAAGTATTTGTGAAAGTATGGGAATCTCATCATTTCTTGGATGAAAACAAAAGTTTTGAAGGCTACCTCTTTATCATAACCCGAAACGTGATCTTCAATCATTCACGTAGGTATTACAAAGAGACAGCCCTCAAAATAACAGCTATACAAGCAGTCGAAGAATCTTATGACATGGAGGGAGAGTTGGATGCCGCCGATTTAAAGAAATATATCGATGAACTTGTTATGCAACTCCCTCCCCGCCAACGAGAAGTATTCCGCATGAGCAGGGAACTGCACATGAGCAACAGAGAAATAGCAGAACACTTCTCTATTACTGAAAAAGCAATAGAGCGCCATATCAATCTGGCCCTGAAATTCCTCAAAAAGAACCTCAATTTATTCATGTTGTTTATGGCAGCTTAACATCCAACCAAGATCCTGTCATTGCACCTGCCATCCGCCCCCCAGAGCCTTATACACTTGTACTACAGCGATCAATTCGTCCCTTATCGCATTGCTGAGTCCGATTTGGGCATCGAAATATCCACGCTGGGCATCGAGCACATCAAGGTAGTTCGTCACCCCATTGATATATTGTAATTGTGCCAAGTCTACATAACTCTTAGCCGAACGTTCCAATTTCGCACGAAGGTCGTATACCTCCTTAATCTTATTGAAGTTGACAATCGAATTGCGCGTCTCTTTGAAAGCAGTCAGGACAGCCTTTTCATAGCTGTGCACTTCAGCTTCATAAGCGGCTTTCTTTGCTTTGAGAGCGGCACGATTTTTTCCCCAACCAAAAATAGGCGTAAGTAAAGCACCTTCCATAATGCTATAAGGCGATTTCAACAGTTCGGAGAGAGCGGTACTTTCCGACCCTACCCTACCGGTAAGTGAAATACGTGGAAACATATTCGTATAAGCCACTCCTACCCGGGCATTGGCAGCAATCAATTTCTGTTCAGCCTGACGAATATCGGGGCGACGTTCCAATAGTCCGGAAGGCAACCCGACAGGTAACTCTTGTGGAAAGTTAAACTCCTGCAACAAACGGCTACGGGTAATTTTGTTGGGATATTCACCAGCTAGAAAAGCTATATCGTTTTCTTTCAGAGATATTTTACGTTCCAGATCGGGCACCAGTGTTGCAGTACGCGCCAACTCAACCTGAGACTGACGATAAGAAGTTTCAGATGTCAAACCTCCTTCGAAACGGATGCGGGCAAGACGCATGCCTTCCTCACGTGCTTTCAATGTTTGGCGAACAATATCCAATTCCGTATCGAGAGCTACAAGTTCATAGTATGCCTGCGCTACTTCGGCTATGATAGTCATGCGAAGGGCACGTTGTGCCTCCACAGACTGAAGGTACTCGGCAATGCTGGCGGAACGTGCCCAACGAAGATTTCCCCACAGATCGAGTTCCCAAGAGAAAAGAAGCTGCGCTTCAAAAGTATCGCTACGCTTGAAAGCATCACCACCGTGGTTTTCATTTTCTCTCTCCGCAGTCACGGTACCTCTAATGTCAGGCAACAGATTTGCTGTTGAAATACGTTTTTGCGCAGCCATCTCCTTGACACGGGCAGCAGCTATCAGCATGTCTTTATTGTGTTCCAAGGCCCTGTCTATCAGACTCCGAAGGGTACTGTCAGTGTAAATCTGCCACCATTCCTTATCTCCGAAACTCAAGCTGTCCTGATGTTGCGCCAGACTATCGGGCAGATTCAGTTCCGGACGGACATAACTTTTTCCTATTTTACAGGAACCTAAAGTTAATACAACTAATAAAAGAGTAATATATAAATAGCTTCTTTTCATAATTCAATCAGTTTTCTTTTTAGACTTGAACGGTAATTTCACGTTCACATTCGGTACATTTTTCAGTTTTGCCTTTGTCTTATAAACCAGCACAAAGAAGAATGGAACCAGAATAATGCCCACTACAATGGCAAAGATCATTCCGAAAAAGACTCCTGTACCAATAGCAGCACGGCTTGCCGAACCGGGACCGGTTGCCAGCACCATCGGAAGCATACCCAGCACAAAGGCGAGGGAAGTCATCAAGATGGGGCGAAAACGCAATTGAGCGGCATGAATGGCAGACTGTATTAAATCACCTCCACGGTCTACCTGCACTTTGGCAAACTCTACAATCAGGATGGCATTTTTTGCTGCCAACCCGACAAGCATCACCAGTCCGATCTGGAAATATACATCGTTTTCCAATCCGCAAACCCATACTCCCAGATAAGCCCCCAAGGCAGCCACTGGCAAAGAGAGTAACACAGCAATCGGTACCGTCCAACTTTCGTACTGTGCTGCCAGGAAAAGGAATACAAATAGGAACACCAGCGCCAATACCAATCCGGTCTGTCCTCCCGCCTTTTTCTCCTGATAGGAAAGCCCACTCCACTCCAGTCCGATATTATCGGGCAAATGATACCGGGCAATCTGCTCCATAATCTCCATAGCCTGTCCGGAACTATACCCCTGTGCCGCCTCACCGCGGAATACAGCAGTAGTAAACATATTGAAACGTTTAATGCTGCCGGGACCCGTAGTATATGATGCGTTTCCCAAAGAAGTCAGCGGAATCATAGCCCCGTTGGAAGCCTTCACGAAGAACAAGTTAATATTGTCCTTATGTTCCCGATAGGGTGCCTCAGCCTGAATGTATACCTTATAGATACGGTTGAACATATTGAAGTCATTTACATAAACCGAACCGGTATAAGCTTTCATTGTTGAAAAAACATCCGCCAAAGGCACACCTAGCATCTTCACTTTATCACGGTCCACATCGAAATAAAGCTGTGGAATATCCGACTGAAGTGAAGAAGAAAGTCCCGTCAACTCTTTGCGCTGAGAGGCATAATACATCAGCGTATCCGCCGCCTGCACCAAATTTTCGAAAGTAGCCTCGCCACGAGCCTCCAGTTGCATCTCAAAACCACCCGAGGTTCCCAAACCGGGAATAACAGGAGGAGTAGAAAGATAGACTTTACACTCCGGATACTCACTCAGGTCGTGACGGACGTTTGACATAATTTCATCAATTGATGTATCCTTGCGGTCTTCCCACGGCTTCAAGATAACAGTCAATTCACTACGAGCCTGATTGCTACCTACACGGGGACTGCTTCCGGTAACATTCTGTACATAGGCTATATACGGATTCTTTTCCAGATAAGTGATGGCACGATCCGTCACCTCCCGGGTACGTTCCAGCGTAGCACCTTCTGGCAATTCCAACTCTATCTTGAAGTACCCTTGGTCTTCCACCGGAAGGAAACTTGTCGGAATCAACCGGTGAATCAACAAAATACCAATAAGCACCACTCCGAAACCGGCCAATACACGACGCGGATTACCGATTACCCTACGGATAGCGATTACATATTTATGATTGCCCACGTTCAACCAATGGTTGATTTTACGGAAAACAATGTTCTTCTTTTTGCCATTGTCCGGTTTCAGAATCAGCGAACACATGACCGGACTCAGAGTCAGCGCCACAACAGTCGAAATCAGTACGGATACAGCGATGGTAATAGTAAACTGGCGGTAAAGTTGGCCCGTAATTCCGCTGAGGAAGCTCACCGGCACAAATACGGCACAAAGTACCAGCGAGGTAGCAATCAACGCACCTGCCAATCCATTCATGGCTTTCTTGGTAGCTTCATATGGCGGCAACTTCTCTTCCTCCATAATACGCTCTACATTTTCCACCACTACAATAGCATCATCCACCACAATACCGATGGCAAGAATCAACCCGAGCAATGTCAATATGTTCAGCGAGAAACCGAAAATCAGCATGAAACCAAATGTACCGATCAGTGAAATAGGAACGGCAACAATCGGAATCAACGTAGCCCGCCAACTCTGCAAAGAAAGATAAACGACGAGTACTACCAGGATCAATGCTTCAAACAAGGTCTTATAAACTTCATGAATAGACTCGGAAATATAAGTCGTCATATCGAACGGAACCTCATAGCTCAGCCCTTCAGGGAAGTTTTTACTGATTTCATCCATCGCCTCTTTTACACTTTTCGCTACTTCCATTGCGTTAGCGCCCGGAAGCATATAAATTCCCAGAACGGCAGCATTCTTACCATTGATGCCACTCTCTGTACTATATGATGAGGCTTCCAGTGAAACTCGTGCCACATCGCGCAGACGAATAATAGAGCCATTTGTATTGGCACGAATCACAATATTTTCGAATTGTTCTACAGTAGAAAGACGTCCCTGCGTAGTGATAGGGATTGTCACATCGAGCCCCTTCACCGGTTGCTGCCCAAGTACACCGGCAGCCGATTCACGATTCTGATCCTTCAAAGCATTCTGCAAATCCTGCACAGTCAGCCCGAAGTTAGCCAATTTATCCGGTTCTGCCCAGATTTGCATGGCATAATAACGGCTACCGATATTCGACACACGTCCTACTCCCGGAATACGGCGGATTACATCGAGTACATTAATCGTCGCAAAATTACTCAAATAGATTTCGTCAAATTTCGGATCGGATGACATCAATGTAAGGGTCATCAACTGGCTGGGCGCCTGCTTTTCAACTGAAATTCCGTTTTGAATAACTTCAGCCGGCAAACGGCTTTCCGCCAGCTTCACCCGGTTCTGAATTTCTACAGCAGCCAAGTCCGGATCGGCAGAAACATCAAAAGTAACCGTTGCCGAGAAGCCTCCGGAATTGGAACTGTTCGACTCCATATAAAGCATACCCGGTGTTCCGTTAATCTCCTGTTCGATGGGAGTTGCTACAGCCTGCGAAACCGTAAGCGCACTGGCTCCCGGATAAGAGGCACTGATCTTCACTACCGGAGGAGTGATCTGCGGATACTGGTCGACAGGCAACATAGTCAGTCCGATGATGCCGATGATGACTATCAGTATCGAGATAACGATCGAGAAAACAGGTCTATCTATAAAAAAACTAACTTTCATATTCAGTAAGGTCTCACCCCGCCCCTCTCCCAACGAGAGGGAGGAAGAGTTTCTTTTAAATTATACGTTTTTATCTATCTCAGGAAAAGGGAATCACTCAGTCTCTTTTTTCTCAGCTGACGGCTGGGGTAAAGTGGCTCTCACTTTCATTCCCGGTGTCAGCTTGTGATACCCTTCCACCACTACTTCTTCACCTGCACCCAGACCTCTCTCCACAACGAGTTTATTACCAAATTCAGGTCCCAACTCAATGAACCGTTTCTCTGCCGTAGAATCTCTGCGCATCACATAAATATATGCTCCGCCTTTCTCGATAGTCACTGCTTTATGCGGTACAACGATGGCTCCTTCACGTACATCCAAGAGCAACTTTACCTTCGTAAACTGTCCCGGAAGCAATACCTGTTTCGGGTTCGGCATCTCCGCTCTTACCGAAAAAGTACCGGTCTGCGGATCTACCTGAGGTTCGGCAAAATCCACATATCCTTTATAAGGGTATACCGTATTATCCGCTAAGGTAATGGTGATGTTCGGCTGCCAGGAACGGGAAGAGTCCTGCTGACCGATATTGATATTACGTTCTTTGCTCTTCAGATAATCCAGAGCAGTCATGCTGAAGTCCACCAGCACCGTATCACTCTTCACAACTGTAGCCAAAAGCGATTTTCCACCCGGTCCCACCAGTGTCCCCAAATCCACATTACGTTCGCTGATGTGTCCGGACAACGGCGAACGGACCAATGTATAACCCAACTCCAACTCTGCCTGCGCCAGGTCCGCCTCACTCATGGCAACGGTTGCCACCGCACTTTCATAGGCCGCCTCCGCATTGTCCAGATCTAACTGGCTGGCCGCATTCTGGGCATACAAAGGCTTGATACGCTCCAAATCCCGCTTTGCTTTCAATGCCTGTGCTTCATCTTTTTTCAGTTGTGCCCGTGCTTTATCTGCCTTTGCACGATATTGATCCTGATTGATCACAAAAAGCACCTGATTTTTATTCACATACGTTCCCTCGGCAAAGAGCATACTTTCCAGATACCCCTCCACACGGGCCCGCACTTCCACAAATTGTTGTGCACGTATGCGCCCCACATACTCACCGAAAATCTCTACATTATCCCTTTCTGCGGGCTCTACAATTACAGTCGGCACTTCCGGCTCTACTTTATGTGGTCGTGTCAGAATCCAGTAAATGCCTGCCACCAAAGCCAAACAGACGATGCCTGCAATTGTTCTTTTTCTCCTCAGTTTTAGCTCTTTTCTCGTAAAAAACAGTCTCATGCTTGTTTGTATTATTAAAATTAACTTATCCTTTATTAGCTACCTTACAAATCAGATACCAAATTATACCTGAACCGATCTTTTCAACTAAAAGCGCCTCCATACGTCTTACAAAGGCAATTTTAATGATTTACCGAACTTAGCTGCCATTCGTTAAAAGTGTGGAATTATGCCCATTAGTGTAGAATAATTCCACAAAAGGGCCGCAAAGATAATTCTTTTCTGCATAAGTTCCATAACTTTCACTTTTAATGGCATTCGCTACTTATTTATCAAATAATAGTATAAATTTGTAGTAACATTCATAATAACACTATAATGAAAAAACATTTGTCATTGATATTAGTTCTGTTACCGGTACTTTTTCTGGCACTCCCCGCTCTGGCACAAGAACGTAAAAAAGTCGGAGTGGTACTCAGTGGAGGAGGTGCAAAAGGGGTAGCACATATCCAGGCACTGAAAGTCATAGAAGAAGCCGGTATTCCGATCGATTATATAGTAGGTACCAGTATGGGATCCATTATCGGCGGATTATACTCTATCGGATATACTCCTCAGCAATTGGACAGCATGGTGCGCAAACAGGACTGGATGTTCTTACTGAGCGACCGGGTGAAACGTAGCGCCATGTCACTCAATGAACGTGAAAAGTCAGAAAAATATGTTTTTTCGTTTCCGTTTACCAAAAGTCCCAAAGATGCAGTTTCAGGTGGCATCATAAAAGGACAAAATCTGGCCAATCTTTTTACGGAACTGACAGTGGGATATCACGATTCCGTAGATTTCAACAAACTTCCCATCCCCTTTGCCTGCGTTTCACAAAATATCGTAAATGGCGAACAGATTGTGTTCCACAATGGAATACTTGCCACAGCTATGCGGGCCAGTATGGCTATTCCGGGAGTATTCACCCCGGTACGGAAGGATAGTATGATCCTGATTGACGGCGGCATGATCAACAACTACCCTGTAGATGTGGCCAGATCGATGGGTGCGGATATCATCATCGGGGTAGATGTACAAAACAATCTGAAAGGAATCGACAAACTAAACAGCGCTCCGGACATACTCTCTCAAATCATCGACCTGACAACTAAAAACAACCATCAAAGCAATGTCGGCCTGACCGATACTTATATAAAGGTAAATGTAGAAGGATATTCCTCGGCCAGTTTTACTCCCGCAGCCATCGACTCCCTGATGCACCGGGGAGAAGTAGCAGCCCGCAAGCAATGGGCTTCTCTGCTCGCTCTCAAAAAGAAAATCGGCATTGCAGACACGTTCGTACCCCAATCGCACGGCCCTTATACCATGTTCTCAAAGGACCGGACCCTGCATGTGAAAGAAATCACCTTCTCCGATGTAGAAGAAAACGATAAGAAATGGTTAATGAAGAAATGTAAACTGCAAGAAAACAGCAGAATCAGCATGCGTCAGATTGAGCAGGCACTGTTCATCCTGCGTGGAAACCAGTCTTACTCAAATGCCAGTTATACACTGACCGATACTCCCGAAGGTTACAAACTAAACTTCCTGCTAGAGAAAAAGTACGAGAAAACGATTAATGTAGGCATCCGGTTCGACTCGGAAGAGATAGCTTCATTATTAATAAACGCTACGGCACAGTTAAAGACTCATATTCCCTCCAAAGTCTCCGTCACCGGGCGATTGGGCAAACGATACATGGCACGGGTAGACTATACATTGGAGCCGATGCAACAACGAAACGTCAACTTTTCGTACATGTTCCAATACAATGACATCAACATTTACGATCATGGTGACCGTGCCTATAACACTACTTACAAATATCATTCCGGTGAGTTTGGATTTTCGGATGTATGGTATAAAAACTTTCGGTTTGGGTTCGGAGCACGAATCGAGTATTTCAAATACAAAGATTTCCTCTTCAAGAAACCGGAATTTACGATGAATGTCAATTCCGAATATTTCATCAGCTATTTTGCACAATTGCGTTACAACACTTTCGACAAAGGGTATTTTCCATCTAAGGGAAGTAACTTCTCCGGAGCTTATTCGCTGTACACAGACAACTTTGCCCGATATAACGGACATGCCCCCTTCTCTGCACTCAGTGCTTCCTGGGAAAGTGTATTCTCCATAAGTAACCGCCTGACATTGATCCCGGCACTTTATGGCAGGGTATTGATCGGCCAAGAGATCCCTTATGCTTATGAAAATGCGTTAGGAGGCGATGTATTCGGCCGTTACCTTCCTCAACAACTCCCGTTTGCAGGAATTTACAATATAGAACTAACTCACAATTCCGTTGCCGTGGCTTCCTTGAAACTACGCCAACGCATGGGTAGCAAACATTATATCACGTTGGCCGGAAATTTCGCCTTGAGTGATGACAATTTTTTCAAAATCCTGAAAGGTAACCGGATTTACGGTTGCAGTATCGGATACGGCCTGGACAGTATGTTCGGTCCGTTGGAAGCTTCATTAGGATATTCCAATCAATCCAAAGACGTGGGATTCTACGTAAATTTAGGATTCTCTTTTTAAGAAACTTAACCCGTATCCCGATAGGGTGTAGCCTTATGAAGCAAAGGGTGTAGCCATCCGGACAATAGGGTGTAGCTCTGCCTTGCGGATGGCTACACCCTATTTCGGTCCCTTCTCAGACGACCGGACAACCGGACAGACAGAGCACGGATTTATTTAATTATTTCAAATTTATTACTCAGAACCAAAGAAAGTCATTATCTTTACCGAAAATATTTTCTATATACTCACATAAAACATTTGGAATAATGGCAAAGAGAAGAGAACTTAAAAAAAACGTAAATTATATCGCAGGTGAATTATTTTCGGAGTGTCTGATCAACAGTAAGTTTATACCGGGTACCGACAAAAAGAAAGCTGACGAGTTGATGGTGGAAATTATGAAAATGCAAGATGAATTCATCAGTCGAATCAGTCATACAGAACCGGGTAACGTGAAAGGATTCTACAAAAAATTCCGTTCGGACTTCAATGCAAAGGTAAATGAAATCATCGACGCTATCGCGAAACTGAATTAAGAATGAAGAAAGCAATATATAGCTTTATCTACTATCACCTGTTGGGGTGGAAAACCAATGTAACAGTACCGAACTATGATAAATGTGTAATCTGTGCGGCACCTCATACAACGAATATGGACCTCTTTATCGGTAAACTGTTTTATGGAGCGATAGGCCGTAAAACCAGTTTCATGATGAAAAAAGAGTGGTTTTTCTTTCCTTTAGGAATCTTGTTCAAGGCCGTAGGCGGCATCCCCGTAAATCGAGGACGCAAAAGCTCACTGGTAGAACAAATGGCAGAGGTCTTTGCCAAAAGACCTAAGTTTCATCTTGCAATCACTCCCGAAGGAACCCGTAAACGCAACCCCAACTGGAAAAAAGGATTCTACTACATCGCATTGAAAGCGCAAGTCCCTATCGTGCTGATCGGAATCGATTACAATACGAAAACAGTTACCTCCACCAAAGCAATCATGCCCAGCGGAGACATTGAAAAGGATATGCGTGAAATAAAACTTTATTTCAAAGATTTCAAGGGAAAACATCCCGAGAACTTCTCCATTGGAGACGTTGAATGATTATTCATGAAAATCTCGATTGTACAGACAGATATTATCTGGGAAAATAAACAGGAAAATCTCCGTTTGCTCCGCGAAAAGCTATCACCTCTTCGCGGAACAACGGAGATTGTTGTTTTACCGGAGATGTTTACAACAGGATTCAGCATGAACAGCCGGCTATTAGCCGAACCGGTTTCCGGTACCACGCTCCGGAGTCTCAAAAATTATGCCATAGAATTTCATTTGTCATTGGCCGGGAGTTTCATTTGTGAAGAACAAGGTTCTTATTATAACCGGGCTTTCCTGATCACTCCCGATGGACAGGAATTTTACTATGACAAACGCCACCTCTTCCGCATGGGACACGAAGCGGAACATTTTTCGGCAGGCAGCCGGAAAGTGATCATTCCCTACAACGGTTGGAACATCTGCCTGCAGGTATGTTACGACCTCCGCTTTCCTGTCTGGAGCAGGAATGTGAACAATGAATATGACCTCCTTATATATGTAGCCAGTTGGCCGACTCCACGTATTCAGGCATGGAATACATTATTATGCGCACGTGCCATTGAAAATCAATGTTATGTATGCGGTGTGAACCGTATAGGACAGGACGGCAACGGGCTCTGTTATCCGGGGTATTCCGCTTTATATGGACCTAAAGGAGAAAACCTGGCAGGAACTCCCGATTCGGAAGAAAAAATACAAACCATTGAACTTAGCCTGGAAGCCCTCACTACTTTTCGTCATAAATTCCCTAGCTGGAAAGATGCAGACCCCTTTCTCCTTTACTAAATATCCAAGCCTAAATTTCCGTATTTACTAAAAATATCTCTTGAATTATAGTATATAAATGCAAAAAAGTATCTAATTTTGCCAGACAATCAATTTATTGTACCAAAAAACAAACCCTAATTTAACTCATAACACGAATGTTAACCCAATTAATTAATGCACGTATACTCACCCCCCAAGGATGGATGAAAGACGGTTCCGTGCTTATCAGAGACAATAAGATTTTAGAAGTCACAAACTGCGATCTGGCCGTTATCGGAGCTGAACTTATTGACGTCAAAGGTATGTATGTAGTCCCCGGTGGAGTAGAAATCCACGTGCATGGTGGTGGAGGCCGCGACTTTATGGAATGTACGGAAGATGCTTTCCGGGCAGCGGTCCATACTCACATGAAACATGGCACAACAAGTATCTTCCCCACACTGTCATCATCTACAGTCCCCATGATTCAACAAGCTGCAGAAACCTGTACCAAGTTGATGGAAGAGAAAAACAGCCCTATCCTGGGACTGCACCTCGAAGGTCATTACCTGAACATGAAAATGGCAGGAGGACAAATTCCGGAAAACATTAAAAATCCTGATCCGAATGAATACATTCCGATCGTAGAACAGTATCATTGCATCAAGCGTTGGGATGCTGCTCCGGAACTTCCGGGAGCCATGCAATTCGGTAAATATATTGCTGCCAAAGGCATACTGCCTTCCGTAGCACATACACAAGCCGAATTTGAAGATATCCGTACAGCTTATGAAGCCGGATACACTCATGCAACCCACTTCTATAATGCAATGCCCGGCTTCCACAAACGCAGAGAGTACAAGTACGAAGGTACAGTCGAAAGCATTTATCTGTTGGATGACATGACAGTAGAAGTAGTAGCCGACGGTATTCACGTCCCCCCTACGATCCTGAGACTCGTATATAAAATAAAAGGTGTGGAAAGAACCTGTCTGATCACCGATGCCCTTGCATGTGCCGATAGTGATAGCAAAGAGGCTTTCGACCCGCGCGTAATTATCGAAGACGGAGTCTGCAAACTGGCCGACCATTCTGCTTTGGCGGGAAGTGTCGCCACCATGGACCGCCTGATCCGCACCGTTGTGCAGAAAGCAGAGATCCCACTGGAAGATGCAGTTCGCATGGCTTCCGAAACTCCGGCACGCATCATGGGGGTATATGATCGCAAAGGTTCCTTGCAAAAAGGTAAGGATGCCGATATTCTGGTACTGGACGAAGACCTCAACGTAAGAGCCGTATGGGCCATGGGTAAGTTGGTATCTGAAACAAATACTCTGTTTTAAACGATAAACGTTTTTGAGCGATAACGATTAACAGGCTGTGCCGGTGCAGCCCGTTAATCGTTTATTATTTATCGCCTGTTACTTATCGCTCATTGTTCAAAACCGTTCATCGTTTATCTCCCATCATTTATCGTTCCCTCCTCCCTATTTATAGGTAAAAAAAGATTTTAATTTAATTTCCCTGTCAACCTTATCGCATAGTTGATTGTTTTTATATATATTTGTTCAGAGTTTCCAATAACGACAAAGACTCAGTCAAACTTAATTAATAACAAACTTATGAAGACAAATCTTAGTTCTCAGATTACTCTCAACAGGGTCTCCCCCAGGTATTACAGACCAGAGAATGCATTCGAGAGATCGGTATTGACCCGATTAGAGAAAATTCCTACAGACATCTATGAATCTGTAGAAGAAGGTGCAAATCATATCGCTTGCGAAATAGCACAGGTTATTCGTGATAAACAGAAAGCAGGACGTTTCTGCGTACTGGCATTGCCGGGTGGAAATTCTCCGCGCAGCGTATATGCCGAATTAATTCGCATGCACAAAGAAGAGGGACTCAGTTTCCGTAACGTAATTGTATTCAACATGTACGAATACTATCCGTTGTCTCAAGATGCAATCAACAGTAATTTCAATGCGTTGAAAGAGATGTTCCTCGATCATGTAGATATCGATAAACAGAATATCTTTACTCCGGACGGTACGATTGCCAAAGATACCATCTTTGAATACTGCCGCCTGTACGAACAGCGCATCGAAAGCTTCGGTGGTATCGATATCGCCCTGTTAGGCATCGGCCGTGTAGGTAATATAGCCTTCAACGAACCGGGGTCACGCCTGAACTCTACCACCCGACTGATTTTGCTGGATAGCGGTTCACGCAACGAAGCATCCAAGATATTCGGCACCATCGACAACACCCCTATCAGTTCTATTACGATGGGTGTAGCCACAATTCTTGCTGCTAAGAAAATCTATTTGTTGGCATGGGGTGAAGAAAAAGCCCACATGGTAAAAGAGTGTGTAGAAGGTAACGTAACAGATACCATTCCGGCATCTTACTTACAGACCCACAACAATGCACATGTAGCTATCGACCTGTCAGCAGCTTCCAACCTGACACGCATTCAACGTCCATGGCTGGTCACTTCCTGCGAATGGAATGACAAACTGATCCGTAGCGCAATCGTGTGGCTGTGCCAATTGACCGGCAAACCAATCCTGAAACTGACCAATAAAGATTACAACGAAAATGGCTTGAGCGAGCTGCTTGCCCTCTTCGGATCTGCTTATAACGTAAATATCAAGATATTCAACGACCTGCAGCACACCATTACCGGATGGCCGGGTGGTAAACCGAAAGCAGACGACACATATCGTCCGGAACGTGCAAAACCATATCCGAAACGAGTAGTCGTATTTTCTCCGCATCCCGATGACGATGTGATCTCTATGGGTGGTACGATCCGCCGTCTGGTAGAACAGAAACATGAAGTCCATGTAGCTTACCAAACTTCGGGAAACATTGCCGTAGGCGATGAAGAAGTAGTTCGCTTCATGCATTTCATCAACGGATTCAACCAAATCTTTATAAACAGTGAAGATCAGGTGATCAGTGAAAAGTACGCCGAAATCCGTAAATTCCTGAAAGACAAAAAAGACGGCGATATGGATACACGCGATATCCTGACCATCAAAGGTCTGATCCGCCGTGGCGAAGCGCGCACAGCTTGTACTTACAACAACATTCCGTTGGAACGTTGTCACTTCCTGGACCTCCCCTTCTACGAAACCGGTAAAATCCAGAAGAATCCGATCAGTGAAGCCGACGTAGAAATTGTCCGCAACCTGCTCCGTGAAGTGAAGCCTCATCAGATCTTTGTAGCCGGTGACCTTGCCGACCCGCACGGAACACACCGTGTATGTACAGATGCCGTATTTGCTGCCGTAGACCTTGAAAAGGAAGAAGGAGCCGAATGGTTGAAAGACTGCCGTATCTGGATGTATCGTGGCGCATGGGCCGAATGGGAAATTGAAAACATCGAAATGGCTGTACCTATCAGTCCTGAAGAATTACGTGCAAAACGTAACTCTATCCTGAAGCATCAGTCACAGATGGAAAGTGCTCCATTCCTGGGCAACGACGAACGCTTGTTCTGGCAGCGTAGCGAGGATCGTAACCGAGGTACTGCCGCTCTTTACGACAGCTTGGGACTGGCTTCTTACGAAGCAATGGAAGCATTCGTAGAATACATCCCACTATAACCAAAGCCAATTAGTGAAATAAAAATAAAGAAGAGTGAGGAGTTTGGAACTCTTCACTCTTCTTTTGTTTAAACAGAAAAGATACAAATTATATATGAAACAAGAAAAATTCTTCCGTCTTCTTCCTATAGAGGGAGCTTATAATATTCGTGATCTGGGAGGTTATCCGACATCAGACCATAAACATGTAAAATGGAAAACATTCATCCGTTCGGGCGATCTTGACAAACTGACAGAATCCGATCTGGACTATCTTACCTCCTTGCACATCCGAACCGACATCGACTTCAGGAGCATGCAGGAAAAAAAAGCAGCGGCAGACAAAATTCCCTCAACAGTTACACAATATATCCCCTTATCTATCGAAGCAGGCGACATGACCGACATGACACACTTCAACCTGAACAATATACCGGGAATACTCGAACAGGCATACGTTTATATCATCCAAAATGCTCAGGATACTTATCGGGAATTCTTCCGGATTGTTTCGGAAGAACGGAATACTCCTCTTTTATTTCACTGCTCAGCGGGAAAAGACCGTACCGGAATTGCCGCAGCCTTACTACTGGGAGCATTGGGTGTCGACAGGGAAGTGATAATGGAAGATTACATGCTGTCTGCCGAATATATAAAAGGGAAATATGATGCAATCGTACAAGCTCATCCCGGATTTGCCCCTCTCACCACAGTACGGAAAGAATATCTGGAAGCTGCTTTCCAAACCATTGACACTGACTATCAAGGTATGGATAACTACCTGAAAAATCAATTGGGAGTAGATACCCACAGATTGAGAATGCTGTATACCGAATAAATGGACAGTTAGCAACTTCCTCAGCCAATGACTTATCGGCAATTGCCGGTTTTTCATTTATTTCTTCTACTTTTGCACCCGATAATCATTCAACCGAGCATATGAAAAAACTATGTATATTTCTCCTGCTGCTCTTTGCTGCGACAGGAATCTTGTTTGCACAAGAAATAGAAAAAAGCGTGAAAGAGCGGCTCAGTAATTACTTTGAGACTTACACCCCGGCATCTGCCAATACCGGAAGCTGTAAGTTAAAAAGCGTAGACATAGACTTCGAAGGCAGGAAACTATCTATCTATGCTTCCGAGAGTTTTGCTTATCAGCCGTTTGTACCGGAAACAGTAGACGAAATCTATCATCAGATAGAAGAATTGCTGCCCGGCCCGGTACGTTTTTTCCGAACTACAATTTATGCCAACAACCAACCTATCGAGGAGTTGATTCCCAATTTCTTTCGCGGGAAGAAGAAAAAAGATAAATCGCGGCTTTCAAACGCAGAATATAAAGGAGCACCTTGGGTGATAAACACCTCCCGCCCTTACGAAATAACCAAAGGATTGCAGAACCGGCACATCTCCTTGTGGCAAAGCCATGGCAAATATTACAAGAACGATAAAGGCGAATGGGGATGGCAACGTCCACGTTTGTTCTGCACTACCGAGGACCTGTTCACGCAATCTTTCATTCTGCCTTATGTCATCCCTATGCTCGAAAACGCCGGAGCTAATGTCTATACCCCCCGGGAGCGGGATACTCAAAAAAATGAGGTGATTGTGGACAACGATACACGAAACGGTTCCATCTATCTGGAGATGAAAAGCCGCAAAGCCCGTTGGGAGAAAACCGACGGTTACGGATTCGCACAAAGAAAACCTGTATATGAAGATGGAGAAAACCCTTTCCTGACAGGTAGCGCACGCTTCACCCGGACTGAAAAGAAAAAGAATAAGGCATTTGCCGAATGGATTCCTACAATCCCCGAAACAGGGAGTTACGCAGTATATGTATCCTATCAGACACTTCCAAACAGCGTCAGTGACGCCAAATATCTGGTATTTCACAAAGGTGGTGTAACAGAATTTAAAGTCAACCAGAGGATCGGCGGTGGTACATGGGTATATCTCGGAACCTTTGAGTTTGACAAAGGCAGCAATGATTATGGCATGGTGGTACTAAGCAATGAGAGCAGCGAAAACGGGGTTATCTGTGCCGATGCCGTTCGTTTCGGCGGAGGAATGGGAAATATATCCCGCGGCACAGTAAGCGGACTACCCCGTTATCTGGAGGGAGCCCGTTATTCTGCCCAATGGGCAGGTATGCCCTATGATGTCTACGGAGGCAAACAAGGAACAAATGACTATGCTGACGACATCAATGCACGCTCCAACACCATCAATTACCTGTCCGGTGGTTCTGTATTCAATCCCGGACAAAAAGGACTGGGTGTCCCCTTTGAAATGAACGTGGCGCTGCATAGTGATGCCGGATACAGTAAAACGAACGATATAGTGGGATCACTCAGTATCTATACCACCGATTTCAATAACGGACTGCTTAACTCGGGAAACAGCCGATATGCTTCACGTGACCTGGCAGATCTCCTACTCACCCAAATACAAAAAGACATTCGTGCCAAATTCAATATACAGTGGACACGCCGTAGTATGTGGGATCGCAATTATAGCGAAACACGCCTGCCTGCCACTCCATCCACTATCGTCGAATTGCTTTCACACCAAAATTTCGCAGATATAAAACTCGGTCACGACCCGAATTTCAAATTTACCGTAGGACGTGCCATTTACAAAGCCGTATTACAGTTCATCAGCAGTCAGCACAACAAGGAGTATGTAGTGCAACCACTCCCCGTCAGCAACTTCGCCATCGAGTTTGGCAAAAAAAGAAACACCCTGGAACTCTCATGGCAGGGTGAAAACGATCCGTTGGAGCCTACCGCCCGTCCCCGCGAATACATGGTATACACTCGTATCGGATACGGTGGTTTCGACAATGGAGTACGTGTGAATAAACCTTCGTACACCCTGAAAATAGAACCCGGATTGGTCTATTCATTTAAGGTTACAGCTGTCAACCACGGAGGCGAAAGTTTTCCATCCGAAATCTTATCTGCCTATAAAGCCAAACAAGAACATGCACGAGTGCTGATCATCAATGGTTTTAACCGATTGAGCGGACCGGCAGTAATCGACACACCGGACGAAGCCGGATTTGACCTGGAACAAGACCCCGGTGTCGCTTATCAATACAATATTTCACTTTGCGGGGCACAGACCGGCTTTGATCGCTCTCAGGCGGGAAAAGAAGGAAAAGGAAGTCTGGGCTATAGCGGAAACGAACTGGAAGGAATGAAAATTGCCGGAAACACTTTCGACTATCCTTTTGTACACGGCAAGGCAATCCAAGCTGCCGGAAACTACAGTTTCGTATCATGCAGCGATGAAGCTGTCGAAAACGGGCGTATACAACCGGAACATTATCCCATTGTGGATTTTATCCTGGGACTGGAGAAAGATGATATTTTAAGCAACCCGGCACGCAAAACGTATTATAAGACATTCTCTTCACCCATGCAACGGATATTAACCGCTTACTGTCAGTCAGGAGGAAACCTTCTCGTCAGCGGGTCTTACATTGGCAGCGACATGAGTAATTCACAGGGTAACCGGGAGTTTACGGAAAAAATTCTGAAATACGGCTTCCAAGGTTCACTCAAAGATACCCGTTCGGGACAGATCACCGGATTGGGACGCACCCTGCAAATCCCCCGTTTGCCCAACGAGAAGGCTTATGCAGTAACAGCTCCTGATTGTATCGTTCCCGTAGACTCCGCGTTTCCGGTATTTGTCTATCAACCCGGACAATACAGTGCCGGAATCGCTTATAAAGGAAATTACCGGGTATTCGCAATGGGATTTCCATTCGAAAGCATCGAAAGCGAAACAGACCGTGCCATAGTAATGGCGGCAATACTAAAATTCTTCGGAGAAAAATAAATATCCCAATCCACTTTGCCGAAACCTGATGGGTGATGTCAGTCTTTTGTCTGCAAGAAACAAGTTTCTTACAGACAAAAGACTACATGGATAACTCTTCCAAGCAAAACATCCATAGGGAAAAACACCTTGTGTTTTCTTTCACTCACCGATACATTTTGAACATCACTTTCGGCAGACACCCCCTCGGCTCTACGGTCATACCTGACACTCTTAAAGCTTATACTGACATAATGTCTGCTATCCAAACAAGACATATTTAACATTAACTGCCACAATGTCTGCCATCCTCTTATTCTTCTTCTTATTCGGTTGCCCCTCTAATCCGGCTGTTTTCGTTCTATAATATTTTTCTAATTTCATAATAGAGTCTTCTAATCTGATTATTTGTGCCCGGATAATCATTTGTAGCGTACTACATGAACCAATTTTATATAATTATGAAAGCAAAAATGTTTTTTTTAGTAGTAGCCATGCTACTTTGCAGAGGTGTAGCCTATGCATACAGCCCTTCGGCGAACGATCCGATTTCAAAGTCGGGAGGAATTGAGCAAGATATTCCACCTCCCCATATTCCACCGCCTCCGTTGCCGAGTCAGATATTTCTTCATGTCGGTGAAATTTCCGAAACTCCATATCCCATGATCGGGGCAATGGTATGGGAATGTGATAATCCACCGGTAGGTATAGAACAAGAAGAATCATATATCTTTGGAACTATGATTATCCTGCGTATAAAAGGAGTTGCAGCGGGAAGATATCAAGTGGATATGAAATGGTACAATCCGCTCAATCCGGGCCAGCCTCCATTAGGAAGACAAACCATTGAGGTCATCGTTCAGCCGTGGCCTTAACAAGTGACAAATAAATTGTCATAGAACTCCCTCCGCGATGCGCACCTGCATCCGGAGGGAAAATAAAGACAAATACAAACCGGACATAAACGACCATTTAAAAGTTATTCGGGAAAAAACTAAAAAACAGAGATAAGGAAGAGAAACCATTGGAAATATATATTCATCAAAAAAAAATCCTTGCCACTTACTCCATTCTTCATTTTAAATTCTATCTTTGCTCCTAGTAATAACTATTAAAATAAAAACACTATGTACACAATACAGGCAAATCCAAGTGGCACACGCAGCATGGAAATATCTGAAGAGAATTTGGTAACCATTGAAAAATACTCTTTATTCCAGCATCTGATAGACAGCAATGGAATTGTAGATGAAGCTGTTCTGGAAAAGCTGAAACTCAATATACGTTCTCTGATCGCAAGTCAGGAAGAAGACAGTAAAGACCTGCTCGACCTTTGTATAGATGTGATTTATCACAACAATATGAAAGCATTCGGGTTGCAGCAACTCATCAAGCTCTATCTCACCTGGTTGTCAAAGCAGGAAGCAGAAGAAGAGGAGGAGGCATGATTACCGTCGATACCTGTGGAATGACGAACTATAGCCCGTTGATTCCGGCCATAAAAGCGATGTGTAATGCCAATCCCGGTGACAAGATGGAGATTGTAACGGATCAGGTGGCTGCATTCCAGGATCTTAAGGAATATTTATCAGAACAAGGTATTGGATTCCGTGAAATATATGATGGAGAACGGATGACTTTACAGTTTACTATTTTATGAGCGAAATACAAAATCAAATTAAAAAATGGCCGGTAACGGCAATCAAAAAAATCAAAAGTACATTCGGTAGCGCAGAAAAGTTCTACGCTACCGTTTATCTTATAGCCCGCAACGAACATCATTGCCAGATGATGGGAGTGGCCGGAGCGGAACAACGCTTGAAGACGATTCATGCCTATCAGGGTATGATTCGCTTTATGCTCGATGAAGAAGGACTCAATGGTAAGGAAATCCTGGACACAATAGCCGGAGAGTATCTGGAAGACTTTGTGAACTATCGCGAACAAGACTTCGGAATGACCAATGAAGAATTTATTGCCATTATCAAAAGAATAGGTTGAACGCATGGATATATTCCTGATTATTCTGGGTAGTATCTGCCTGCTTGTCGGATTAGCCGGATGTATCGTCCCTATGCTTCCCGGGCCTCCTGTCTCCTATCTGGCACTGGTATTTCTGCATTTCACCGATAAGGTTTCTTTTACCATTCCACAACTATTCTTCTGGTTGTTCATTGTGGTACTGATACAAATACTCGACTATTTCATTCCGATGTTCGGTGTAAAAAGACTCGGAGGTACCCCATGGGGTAAATGGGGTTGCATCATCGGTACCTTTGCCGGCATTTTTCTGTTCGCCCCCTGGGGCGTATTTATCGGCCCGTTTGTGGGCGCAGTTGTAGGCGAATTATTGGGTGGAAAAGAAACGAAATACGCGCTGAAAGCAGGATTCGGAGCATTTGCAGGGTTCCTGTTGGGCACCGTACTGAAGGTAGCCGTATGCGGTTGGTTCATCTTCTGCTTTATCCGTGCCCTCGTATAGCGAAATTATCCGTATCTTTGTCCCCATGAAAGAATATCGACTTACCGATTGGTTACCCACTACCAAGAAAGAAGTAGAGCTTCGCGGCTGGGACGAACTGGATGTTATCCTCTTTAGCGGCGATGCTTATGTGGACCATCCTTCATTCGGAGCCGCCGTTATCGGTCGTATCCTTGAAGCCGAAGGCCTGCGTGTAGCCATTGTGCCCCAACCCAACTGGCGTGACGACTTGCGTGACTTTCGCAAGCTGGGACGTCCCCGACTCTTTTTCGGCATCAGTGCAGGTTGCATGGACTCCATGGTGAACAAATATACAGCTAACAAACGCTTACGTAGCGATGACGCTTACACCCCGGACGGACGTCCCGATATGCGACCGGAATATCCCTCGATCGTATACACCCAAATTCTGAAAAAACTCTATCCCGATGTTCCCGTCGTTTTGGGAGGTATTGAAGCAAGTATGCGCCGCCTCAGCCATTATGACTATTGGCAGGATCGGTTAAAGAAAAGTATACTTTGTGAAAGCGGTGCCGACATGCTGATTTACGGCATGGGAGAAAAGCCTATTTGTGAGTTGGTCCGCCGATTGACAGCCCTGTGTGATAATCAGGATGGAGTGATTTCATCATCCGACATTCATTCTCCGGCATTATCCTCTATCCCGCAGACGGCTTATCTGACCAGGAAATATGAATCCGACGAGAATGATATCACCCTCTATTCGCATGAAGAATGTCTGGCTGATAAAAAGAAACAGGCAACCAACTTCCGTCATATAGAAGAGGAAAGCAATAAATACGCGGCAGCCCGAATCGTACAGGCTGTCGATGGTAAAACAGTGGTTGTAAATCCACCCTACCCTCCTATGACAGAGAAAGAGCTGGACCGTTCGTTCGATCTCCCTTACACTCGTTTGCCTCATCCCAAATACAAAGGCAAACGCATTCCGGCTTATGATATGATTAAATTTTCCGTTAATATCCACCGGGGATGTTTTGGCGGATGCGCTTTTTGTACCATCTCCGCCCATCAGGGAAAATTTATAGTCAGCCGAAGCAAGGAAAGCATTCTGAAAGAAGTAAAAGAGGTAGTTCAATTGCCCGATTTCAAAGGAAATCTGAGCGATTTAGGAGGCCCTTCTGCCAATATGTATAAAATGGGCGGGAAAGATCTCTCCCTTTGCAAACGTTGTAAACGCCCCTCTTGCATTCATCCCAAAGTGTGTCCGAACCTGAATACGGATCACCGTCCGCTATTGGATATTTACTATGCAGTGGACTCTTTACCTGAGATCAAACGAAGTTTCATCGGAAGTGGAGTGCGATACGACTTATTGCTCCATCAAAGCAAGGATGCTACCGTCAACAAAATCACAGCAGAATATACTCGCGAACTAATAGCCCGCCACGTCAGCGGGCGCCTGAAAGTTGCACCGGAACATACCAGTGACCGGGTACTGAGTATCATGCGTAAACCCGCTTTCAGCCAATTCGGAGAATTTAAAAAGATATTCGACAGAATCAACCGGGAACTTGGCTTGCGCCAACAATTGATCCCTTATTTCATCTCCAGTCATCCGGGCTGTAAAGAAGAAGATATGGCGGAACTGGCAGTCATCACCAAACAACTGGACTTCCATCTGGAACAAGTGCAGGATTTCACCCCTACCCCTATGACCGTAGCCACCGAAGCTTGGTATACAGGCTTTCATCCGTATACACTCGAACCGGTATTCAGTGCCAAGACTCAACGGGAAAAGTTGGCACAAAGACAATTTTTCTTTTGGTATAAACCGGAAGAACGACGGAATATCATCAATGAATTGCGCCGCATCGGACGGGCGGACCTGATAGATAAACTATACGGAAAGAGGAAATGACAACTTCCTCTTTCCACACTTCACTTACTCTTTCTCTTTCACCGGTAATGCCACAATTTCCAGTAGTACACTGACAGCCGTTTCCACATTCGGAATATCTTTTACCAACATAGACCGACGTCCGTTCTGCTCTCTCAAATCACATCTTCGGGTATACTTCATCATATAGTCGATCATCTTGCCGAAAGCAGCACTCTGATAATACGGGCTTTCTGCATTGTTGACAAAGAACAGTGTCATACGTCCTCCTTTCAAGAACACTTTTTCCACTCCCAATCGGGCAGCCAGGCGCCTTAACGGTACTATACGCAACAATTCTTCAGTCTCAGGCGGAATAGGGCCGAAACGGTCTTCCAATCGTGAACGGAAAGCATCTACATCTCTATCGAGAGTCAGTCCGTCCAGTTCCCGATACAGCAACATACGTTCGCTGCTGCCCGTCACATAATTAGCCGGTAACAGCAATTCCAGATCGCTTTCCACCTGACATTCTTCAACAAACTCTTCACCACTAATGACACCTTCTCCTTTTAATTCGTCAGCATAAAGTTCGGCAAATTCATCCGTTTTCAGTTCATGCACAGCTTCCGACAATATCTTCTGATAAGTTTCATAACCCAGATCGGCGATAAATCCACTCTGTTCGGCTCCCAGCATATTACCCGCACCGCGAATGTCCAGATCCTGCATGGCAATATGAATACCACTACCCAGATCACTGAAATTCTCGATCGCCTGCAGGCGACGTTTGGCTTCGGGGGTTAACGAAGACAACGGAGGAGCCAGCAAGTAACAGAACGCCTTTTTATTGCTACGTCCCACACGTCCGCGCATCTGGTGCAGATCGCTCAATCCGAAGTTTTGTGCCTGATTGATAATAATCGTGTTCGCATTCGGTATATCGATTCCACTCTCGATAATAGTGGTTGCAATCAGTACATCGTAGTCATAATTGACAAAGCCGAAAATGATCTGTTCCAATTCCGCCGGCTCCATCTGTCCGTGTCCGATGGCTATCCGGCAATCCGGAATGTGACGAAGAATCATTGCTTTCAGTTCCGGAAGATTGGCTATACGGTTGTTTACCAGAAAAACCTGCCCATTACGACTCATCTCAAAGTTAATGGCATCAGCTATCACCTCTTCACTGAACGTATGTACCTCCGTCTGTATCGGATAACGGTTGGGAGGTGGAGTTGAAATCACACTCAAGTCACGCGCTCCCATCAGCGAGAATTGCAAAGTACGCGGAATAGGAGTTGCCGTCATTGTCAATGTATCCACATTGACCTTCATCTGCCGCAGCTTCTCCTTGACCGACACACCGAACTTCTGCTCTTCGTCAATAATCAATAGTCCGAGGTCTTTGAACTTGACATCTTTTCCCAAGATACGGTGCGTACCGATCAGAATATTCACGTCTCCAGCTTCCAATCCTTTGATTACCGCCTTTGCCTGTGCCGCCGTACGGGCACGGCTGAGATATTCTACCCGGCAGGGAAGTCCTTTCAGGCGATCACGAAAAGTCTGGAAGTGTTGGTATGCCAAAACCGTTGTAGGCACCAGTACGGCTACCTGCTTATTGTCTGCTACGGCTTTAAATGCGGCACGGATGGCCACTTCAGTTTTACCGAAGCCAACGTCTCCACATACCAGGCGATCCATAGGCATATCCCGTTCCATATCCTGTTTCACATCCGCCGTAGCCTTACTCTGATCGGGGGTATCTTCATAGATGAACGAAGCCTCCAATTCCCGTTGCAAAAAACTATCGGGACTGTATGCAAACCCTTTCTCTTCACGACGTTGTGAATAAAGTTTTATCAAGTCACGGGCTATATCTTTAATCTTTGTCTTTGTACGCTCCTTCAGTTTCTCCCAAGCGCCCGTACCCAATTTGTTCAGTCGGGGGGCTTCTCCTTCTTTACCTTTATATTTTGAAACTTTATGCAACGAATGGATAGAAACAAATACCACATCTTCATTCTGATAGACCAGTTTCATGACCTCCTGTGTCGTATCTCCGTTAGGAATACGTACCAGACCGGAAAAACGTCCCACACCATGATCGGTATGTACCACATAATCACCGGGGGTGAACTGATTCAACTCTTTCAGCGAAAGGGCGACCTTTCCCGAACGGGCTTTATCACTCTTCAGGTTATATTTATGGAAACGGTCGAACAACTGGTGATCGGTAAACAAACAAAGTTTCAAGGTATCGTCTGCAAACCCTTCATGCAGAGTCCGCTCCACAGCCGTAAACTGAATCCGGTCTCCCCGATCCTCAAAAATGGCTTTGATGCGATCCGTCTGTTTCGTACTGTCACTACAGATATAAAGTGCATATCCCCGGTTCAGATACTCTTTGAAAGACTCCGCCACCAAATCGAAATTCTTATGAAAAATAGGTTGTGCCGTAGTATGAAATGTCAAGGTAGCATCCGGTGTGCCGGTCGGCTTGTTACCAAACTCCATCCGCCGGAAATCGAGCGCACGAACAGTGAACTCACTCCCATCGATCAATTTTCCTTCCAGAGTAATGCCTCCATTCTCTTCGGCCTCCTGAGAAGCAAGAGCCTGCGGTGTGAGCGATTCATCGTGAACAACCTGAATACGCTCCCGCAACCAAAGGAAATCACGCATCGCCAAAGTGGTATCTTTCGGGATAAAATCAAGAAAAGAAGTTGTAACCTTTCCGGTTACGGCAAGATCGGGCACAATCACAATACTCTCTTTCTTCTCTTTCGACAACTGTGAATCGACCTCAAATGTACGGATACTCTCCACGTCATTACCGAAAAAGTCAATACGATAGGGATACTCGGACGAAAATGAAAACACGTCGATAATACTTCCACGAACGGCATACTGCCCCGGTTCGTATACATAATCCACGTATTCAAACCCGTAACTATGCAATACATCCGTAATGAAACCCGTATCCACCCGCTCACCCACGTGCAGTTTCAGGGTATTCTCGCTCAACTCCTGCCGTGAAACGACCTTTTCGGCTAATGCATCGGGATAAGTGACGATACACAATCCCTCCTCACCCTTCTGCAAGCGACTGAGCACTTCGGTACGCAAAATCTCGTTAGCAGCATCTTTCTGTCCGTACTTCACCGAACGACGAAACGAAGAAGGGAAAAACAAAATGCGCTCTGTACCCAACACTTGGGTAAGATCATGATAAAAATAACCGGCTTCTTCCAGGTCACCTAATATAAAAACAAACGGGCAAGGACTCTTTTCAACCAACGCCGAAGCGAACAAGGAAGCAGCGGAAGCATATAAGCCGCCGCAATAGATATGTCTGACTGCGGGCTCCCCCAACAGTTTATTCAGGGCCTCTACATTCGGATGCCCCGCATATTGATGTTGCAGTTCAGTAATTGTCATAAATGCAATTTTAGCCCATCACCGATCCTATGGATTTACACGGATGAAACATGTTTCCGAACCATCTATGCAAATCCCTGTAACCTGTGATGCAAATTCACCGCAAAAGTACTAAATTATCCTTAGTTTTAATGCGCTATCTTTGGTTAGTAGCGGAAAAGCATTACATTTGTCTTCAAATTTAGACACAATATGCAGACATCGGACAGCATCGTAATCATCCCTACCTACAACGAACGGGAAAACATAGAGAACATCATCCGCGCCGTTTTCGGACTGGAAAAGACCTTTCATATTCTGATCATCGAGGACGGTTCTCCTGACGGGACCGCCGCCATTGTAAAGACCTTGCAGCAGGAGTTTCCCGACCGCCTTTTCATGATAGAACGTAAAGGTAAACTGGGATTGGGAACAGCCTACATCACCGGATTCAAGTGGGCACTGGAACATTCATACGAATACATCTTTGAGATGGATGCCGATTTCAGTCATAATCCCAACGATCTGCCACGGCTCTATGAGGCTTGTGCCGTTCAGGGAGGCGATGTAGCTATCGGCTCTCGATACGTAAGCGGAGTGAATGTAGTAAATTGGCCGATGGGACGTGTGCTGATGTCTTATTTTGCATCTAAATATGTACGAATCGTTACCGGACTGCCGATACACGATACGACTGCCGGATTTAAATGTTACCGTCGCCAGGTACTCGAAACCATCGATCTCGACCACATACGTTTTAAGGGGTATGCTTTTCAGATAGAAATGAAATTTACGGCCTACAAATGCGGATTCAAGATTATCGAGGTACCGGTTATCTTTATCAACCGCGAACTGGGTACTTCAAAAATGAACAGCAGTATCTTTGGTGAAGCGGTATTCGGTGTCATCAAACTGAAAGTGAACAGCTGGTTTCACACATTCCCCCAGAAAACAAAAATGAATTAAGATATGAAAAGAACATTAATACAAAACGCTACCATAGTAAACGAAGGACGTTCTGTGCGCGGTTCGGTAGTTATCGAAGGGGAAAAAATAGCCGAAGTACTTGAAAAAGGACAGAAACCTGCTATCCCCTGCGAAGAAACAATCCATGCCAACGGATGCTATCTGATTCCGGGTGTGATCGACGATCATGTACATTTCCGTGATCCGGGACTAACCCACAAAGCCGACATCTCTACCGAAAGCCGGGCTGCCGCAGCTGGAGGTGTAACCTCTATCATGGACATGCCCAATACAAATCCGCAAACGACCACACTGGATGCGCTCAATGCCAAGTTCGATCTGCTTGCCGAAAAGTGTAGCGTTAACTATTCGTGCTATTTCGGGGCAACCAATAATAACTATACCGAGTTCGACAAACTGGACAAGAACCGTGTATGCGGAATTAAGCTTTTCATGGGATCGAGTACCGGAAATATGCTGGTAGACAAAATGAACAGTCTACTGAATATTTTCAATGGAACCGATCTGCTGATTGCCGCTCACTGCGAGAATCACGAAACGATTAAAAAGAATACGGAGAAGTATGTAAAAGAGTATATTGAAAAATATCCTCACCAATATTACCATGTTCATCATGAGACCCTTCCGATGGGTTATCATGCTAAAATACGTTCGATTGCGGCTTGTTACGAATCGTCCGAACTGGCTGTACGCCTGGCACGCATTGCAGATGCACGCCTGCATATCCTGCATATCTCTACAGCCAGAGAACTTTCACTGTTTGACAATGATATCCCGTTAGAGGAAAAGAGAATCACAGCAGAAGCTTGCGTTTCACATCTGTTATTCGACTCTTCCGATTATCCGGAACTCGGTGCACGCATCAAGTGTAATCCTTCTATCAAAACAAAAACCAACCGGGATGCGCTCCGCCAGGCAGTCAACTCCAACCAGATCGATGTAATCGCGACAGACCATGCCCCACACCTTCTCAAAGAAAAAGAAGGAGGGCCGTTGAAAGCAATGTCCGGTATGCCTATGATCCAGTTCTCTCTGGTCAGCATGCTCGAACTGGTGAACGAAGGTATCTTTACGATAGAAAAGGTTGTCGAAAAGATGTGTCACGCCCCTGCACAAATATACAATATTCACAACCGCGGCTTTATCCGCCCCGGTTATCAGGCCGATCTCGTATTGGTTCGTCCGGATGCATTATGGACGGTAAGCGCGGATCAGATTTTAAGCAAATGCGGATGGAGCCCGCTTGAAGGACGTACGTTCGAGTGGAAAGTAGAAAAGACATTTGCCAACGGACATCTATTGTATACTGACGGACAGGTAGACGAAACCTATCGCGGACAAGAGATCTATTTTGAACGATGAACAATAAACGAGGACCGGGGAACAATAAATGCGAGGAGAATGGGAAATATATTGAAAGATAAAAGTATGGTTTTCACGATACGAATCGTAAACCTGCATAAATATCCGGACAAAAGAAAAGCTTACTCTCTATCCGACCAGATTCTAATATCCGGTACAGCCATCGGAGTTCTGCAAAAAGAAACGGAATGCGCCGAAAGCAACGCCGACTTTATTCATAATATAGCATCGCCCCAAAAGAACGTAATGAAACCCTTTTCCGGCTTGAATTGTTATTTAAAACAGAATATTTATCTGAAACAGAATATTCAAGCATGTTTGTAGACGCAAATGAATTAATGAAACTTATGATTACCAGTATTAAAACAGTCAAATATGGAAAAGCATAACCCGTCATCATTCACCGTTGATAGCTCCTCCCCCGCTCATCGTTCATCATTCGCCATTCATGATTTAACCCCTTATATCAACTGGATTTACTTCTTCCACGCCTGGGGATTCCAACCGCGTTATGCTGCCATTGCCAATATTCACGGATGTGACTCTTGCCGTGCTATCTGGTTGACCACTTTCCCGGAAGAAGAACGGAGCAAGGCTTCAGAAGCGATGCAACTTTATAAAGAAGCTAACCGGATGTTGAACGAACTGGACAGAGATTTTGAGGTAAAAACTATTTTTAAGCTCTGTCCTGCCAATGCGGATGGAGATAATCTGATTATAGACGGTATCACCTTCCCATTGCTCCGGCAGCAAGTCAAGAAGAAAGAAAACGAACCGTTCTTATGCCTCAGTGACTTCGTACGCCCGCTATCTTCAGGCATCACCGATGTGGTAGGAGCTTTTGCCTCATCCATCGATGCGGACATGGAAGGACTTTATGAGAAAGACCCCTATAAGCATCTTTTGGTACAAACGCTATCCGACCGCCTGGCCGAGGCCGCTACCGAAAAGATGCACGAGTACGTCCGCAAAGAAGCCTGGGGATATGCCAAGGATGAAAATCTTTCCATACCCGATCTTCTTGTCGAAAAGTATCAAGGCATCCGTCCTGCTGTGGGATACCCTTCTCTGCCCGACCAATCCGTGAACTTCATCCTGGACGAGATTCTCGATATGAAACAAATAGGTATCCACCTGACCGAGAATGGTGCCATGTATCCTCATGCTTCCGTATGCGGATTAATGTTTGCCCATCCCGCATCCCAATATTTCTCCGTGGGGAAGATCGGTGAAGATCAACTGGCAGACTATGCCGGCCGAAGGGGAAAAACCGTAGAAGAGATGCGTAAATTTCTGGCAGCAAACTTGCAATAAAAGTTTTCTTTCGATATATTTGTAACTGATCCTATTCTTTATAAATAGAAGAAGTTATGAAAAAGGTTCTTATTCTGTTATTATGGTTACTGCCCTCATGCAGCGTAGTGATCTTTGCACAGACTCAGCGCATAGCGGGTACTGTCGTAGTTGGTGACGGCCAGCCTGCCGTCGGTGCCGCCATCGTTGTCAAAGGAACCAATATCGGTGCCGTGACGAATGTAGACGGCAAGTTCGTAATAGCAGAAGCACCCGCTTCGGCACAACGGCTCGTAGTGTACCATGTAGGTATGGAACGCAAAGAGGTAGATGTTGCTCCCAACGTATACATTCAGCTTCAACCCGTAGAACAAGGCTTTTCGTGGAATGTGAAAGCCGGTGTCAGCCTGTTCAGTTATCGCCGCCCGGATGGACTGGACGAACGGACCGGATTCAGTGTCGGTGCCGGTGTGGAATATAATTTCAGCAGACACTGGGCCATACAGTCGGGATTGATGATCACCAGCAAAGGAGCAACTGCCGAATACGAAGGCTACTCTCCACTATCTTCGTCTACCGATCCCATCTCCTACAAAGCCAAAATATCTCCGATCTACCTGGATATCCCCATCCTGGCAGCTTTTAAAATAGATATATCGAACCATGTTAAGTTCGCGATCAATATCGGTCCCTATTTATCCGTAGGTATGGGTGGAAAATACGAACTGACCAATACAGGCGGACATAAAAACGAATCACACAATCCTTTTAAATCCTACTCCTCCACAGCCGAAATGAAAGATAAGGACGCCTTGTTGAAACGCTTCGACATCGGAGTGCAGGGAGGCATCGGATTTGAAATATGGAAGCATTATCTGATCAATGCCTCTTTCCAGCACGGATTCATGGACCCGATCAAAGGAGGAACATTGTATGCCGGTGATACCGAAAAGCACTACCCGATCGGTGGAATCCTGACAGTGGGCTACAGATTCTAAATGAATACTTTATTTAAGCATTGAAAACACACAAAAGAGTGAAGAGAAAAGGGGTGTGCCAAAACTCGTATTCACCACAGATTACATGGAATTTACACAGATAAATATTATGGGTTATCAGTAGATTAAAAATCATTCTGTGTAAATTCTGTGTAATCTGTGGTGAGTTATGAAACACCCCCTTTTCATGGTCTATTATCTCAGAAACGATATCCTATTTCAAAAGCTACATCTATAAAGCCCTCCGAATGATTCCATGAAGTACATCCCACTCTTCCGGTTCCTCCTATCAGGAAACGACCGTATTCTACTCCGATTCCATAGGCGAATCCTCCTGTAAACCGTTTACCGAACAACGACCGGCTATTGGTAACAGACTCGGTTTTATTGCCCTCCATCGTATCGTAATAATGCTTGATATATTCTCTTTTTTCATCTCCACTAAGTCCCAGATCGATGTAAGGGCCGAAACTGAACACCAGGTTCATATCATTCCCTACCCTGTATTTCAGTGCAAACAACAGAGGAATCTCCAAATAGAATGGATTATAAGTGCCACTGACCTGCTCATAAGAAGCGGATGAAGAACCATCTCCGTTATTTTCGGCATAATAGCCATAGAAATCATACCCTTTCATTTTACGGGAAACCAGCAAAAGTGACGGCTGAAAAGCCCAATGTTTCGACATCCGGATATCGGCTCCCACCCCACCATAGATACTGAATCCGTCTTTCAGTTTCGATTCGGGCCCCTGCATGAATTTCCCTGCTCCAATTCCTGCCTTTACCGACCAAGAGAAGCGTTGCATCACCTGTGTGCGCATCTGTATGCGCATCGGAAGATCTATATATCCGCTACGTTTTCCTTTTTTCACTTGTAACGAATCAAAATATACCGGTACCTCCTCCAGTATAAATACTCCGTCTTTATCGGTCGTCGCATTCTGATTCGTACGTTTCAGGGTAACGACCGCACCCTCTACCGGATAGTAATCTTCGTCCACAACCTTCTCTACTACCTTTTGCTTTTGTGCCATTACGTCGGTCAATGCCAGGCAGACCCATGCCAATGCTATATATTTTTTCATATCTTTCTATTTTTTACATTCAACATCCAGTTATCCGTTTCCGCTTCATCAGAAACGGTAAGTGACTCCCAAGGTAAGTACCAGATTGTGCTCTTTTGCTTCAAAGCCTTCATCATCCTGCCCCAAACACATGCTCTTTCCTGAAATACCGGCCAGCCACTTTTTGTATTCCACCCCTATGCCATAGGCTACACCAAAGCTGAAAGGATGCAGCAAAGAATGTTTCCCACCGGAATAGTCGTATTCATACTCACTGCTATAAATATCATACTCTTCATCGGGTTTGCCTGTCTCGCTAGCTTTCACTTTCCCTGCAAAACCATACGAAAAAACAGGTCCCATAGAAAATGCCAGATTCATTTTGCGGGCTATCGGACAACGAAGAATGAACAACATCGGCAAATCCAGTGATACCGGATTCCAAGTCTCCTGATATTTCACGCCATATCTTTCGGCATTGAACTCAGCTCCGTGATTACAGATTTGCAAGGTAGGCTGAAAAGCCCAACGCTTCGACATACGCACCTCGATACCCAGACCGAATTCATATCCCACTTTAAAGTCGGAACCATATATCGTATATTTACTCATACTAAGACCGGCATGTGCCACAAACGAGACCTTCTTACGTTTTCCGGTCAGCTGTACCGGTACATTCAAGTCAACTTCCCGGGTCTCCATCCCGATGGATGTAACGACTACTTTCTTTACCGAAAGAGGAACCTCCTGCAAGAGGAATTTGCCATCTACATCGGTGATTGTACTGATATTGGTTCCTTTGGCGGTGACCAATGCTCCCACAATAGGTTGCTGTCGTCTATCGAATACTACTCCTTTTACGTCGTGTGTCTGAACCTGAGCCATTACGGTGATTGCGCAAATGCAGGCAATCATTCCTATTATTATTCTTTTCATCTGTTTTCGTTCTTTAAATCCATTTTCTTATTCTACGGGAATCTTAACGGTCTGGTAACCACTGTAAGTAACCCCTACTCCATTTTCCGCATAAACACGGAAAGCATAAAGTATTCCCGGACGCAATCCGGTAATGACTTTACTAAGCTGTTGTCCGTGATTATCCTCAAGTGGAACCTCTATCTTCTGTTCATCCGTCACCGTTCCCGTTTCTGGAGAATAAATGCCATAGCTGTATCCGTAGTGCGTAATCTGATAATTATCTATATAGAAAGTGGCATACAGGTTTACCGACCTATCGGTATCTATATACATCGTGAAATAATCAATAATCGGTTCCGTACCCGGTTCGGTTGTAAACTCAACTACCGGTCCGTAGCCTGTCCCTTCCTCAGTAGTCACATAGGGACGTATATAATAATGTGTATTGGGAAGCAGATCGGTCACCTCTACTTCTAAAAACGAATAGTCATAATTCCGGGTTTCCCGTGCCAATGTTTTCTGATCATCAACCGTAGGGATTCTTTTAGTAGAACTGTAACAAGCGCCCTGTTCTATAATTCCGCCATTGCTTTTGAAACGGACCTCCGCAGATAAATAGAAACTGTATCCTGTAAAATGTGCATCGTGCACAACCAATCTTGGCAACCCTGAAAGGCGGAATGGCTTCACTTCACTGTAACGTTCGCCACGGGTATTTCCGCCCAATACATGGTCCAGCAATCCCGGACGTCCGTTATAGCCATAATTATAATCAACCATGGCGCAATAATAAGTTTCGCCCACGGGGAGCATATTCGATTCCAGGAAAGCATAAAAAGTCCCTTCTGTATCACGATGTACATAAGCTTCCGTAAGCACTTCTTTCATCTCTCGATCTTTAGCTATCAGGAATCTGGGATACTGGTAGAATCCGGTTTCTTCACTTGTCACTTTCCCTATCATGACCACGTCTGTCCGATACAGTTCTTCTGTATTCATCCCCAGAATATTGGACAGCAATTCCACGGAATCTTGTGAAAGCGTAGCCATATCACAAATCCGCTCCAACGTTAATGTTGCTTTAGAAGATTCCATAGCCCCCCAATAATCTCCTTTATTATCACAGGAGGTAGCCAGCAATGTCATCAGACAGAGCAAGCCTAGTAATTTTCTCTTGTTCATCTTTGTCTATTTATAGTGTTAATCGTCCGCAAAGTTACAATATTTATCATAAATATAACAAAATAAAACAATTTGATTCTCTACAAATCCGGAGTATCCTCCGGCCGATATAAAGGAAACACAACAAATAACATCCCCCCGGCCGGAAACCGTCCGATGTTGCCAACCGGCATATACTTTGCTTCAGGCAAGAAAAGCCCCCCGGAATAATAAATATTCAATATTATCTCCCTATATTTACAGACAGAGGTACCCCCCTGAAGTACCCCCATTGCAAACACCCATAACGATATGATGCAGAACCCCGATTATTTTGAACGTACCCGCAGCCGGTTACATCCCAAGAAATACCGATTTTATTTCTTTGATTACCTTTACTATTGCGGTGACCGGTGGTCGAAAAGAAATTCTCGCGTATGGGGAAGCGGAGTGATATTTAATTATTGGACATTTTGTATATGGGGTCCTGTTGCCTTTTGGACAAGATTAAATGGGATTCATCTTTTTAGCGAGAGCATAGATGTGACAATTGTTTTTGCCGGCATGTTACTCCCTTTCGTTTGTACCCGTCTACGATACCGGAAAGACCGGGTATCGGCTATCAGGCACCATTACCGCCGGAGTGCCTGGAGAAGCATCATTCCTCCCCGGCTGGTGGTGTTCGGATGGTTTATCATCCTATTGCTTGAAGTGATAGGAGCAAAGTTATGCGAGGCATAACGAAAAGGTAAACAGGATATATCCGGAATCTGAATATGACCGATCATCGATGTATATAGCCACACATTCAGCCTTTATCGTAATACTTCAGGTTGCTTGCAAGCCTGTCAATCGCTTTGGCCATCCTGGCTACTTTTGCCCGATCGGTCTTTGCAGAATAGATCCATTTCACATAATTGTGCCGCTCGTTTTCAGCCAGTGAATTGAAAAATTCCAATGCTCGAGGTTCGTCTTGCAAACACAATTGCAGTTCTTCGGGAATCTCCGACGGCTCTTCATCAAGGTACAAAACAACATGTACATAATCACCCGCCTGCTTTTTGATCTTCTTACGGATTTCAGCTTTTACAGAAAGTCCTAATTCTCCATTCCCCATTGGCATCAAATGGTGCTTTTTGATTTCGACACCATCAATACTTCCTTTTACTTTCACCCAGCCGAAAGGTGCCTTTTTATCTTGCGGCACTTCGGGAATGGGTGCATAAGTCCATCCTCCATTGCCGGGAGTTCTCTCAAGCAAGTAATCTTTATCCACTAAGGGTACTTCCATTTGTCAATGACTGTTTATTTCTATTCTATCTTTTCTATTTCCCCATACTTTCCGCCCCGCATCACTTCTCTTCACCCGGCAGAACGAAAGACCAATGGGTATGGTATGGGTTGATAAAAGCCTTCTGATCTTCATGCCAACGCTCCATTGCTCACTGATCCATATGGCTTCCAAATTTAATAAATATCCGGAGACGAACCCCAATTACCACCAATTTTCACTCTTATTCTGTGATTATTTCCTTTTCTTTGCGACTAACCAAATAAAAGTAATCCTAAAAGAAGATCAATGAACCTGAATCCGGCGCATATCAACGAGCCTGTACAAAAAGAGTTCCTCTCGGTAATCAAGGAATACGAGCGGGTTATCTACAAAGTATGCTATCTGTATACCACCCGGAACGCTACGCTCGGCGATCTTTACCAGGAAGTGATTCTCAATCTGTGGAAAGCTTATCCCAAATTCCGGAAAGAATGCAAAATATCGACCTGGATTTACCGGATAGCCCTCAACACTTGCATCAGCTTCATCCGCAAGGAAAAGAATGTGCCGGAAATCGTCGCACTGACCCGCGAAGCCGACTGGATGACAGAAGAGAAAGACGAACTGACGGAAATGCTGCGGCAACTGTACCGGATGATCAATCAATTGGGACAACTGGACAAATCGATCGTACTGCTTTACCTGGAAGAAAAAAGCTACGAGGAAATAGCCGAAATCACCGGACTGACTGTGACCAATGTAGCCACTAAGCTGAGCCGGATCAAGGACAAACTTAAAAAGATGAAAAAGGAGGAATAAGATATGGAACTGGATGACTTGAAGAAATCGTGGAATGCTCTGGATGAACACCTGAAAAACAAGGAGTTCATTGAAGAAAAAGAGATAGCACAACTGCTGGGACGTGCCCGTAACAAGATGAACAGCATCGACCGGTTCAACAGGAAACTGCGTTTTGCCTCGATCGGCATACTGACATTAGCGGTGCTCTTCTGGATATGCGCCGACACACTTACAGACCTTTTTTATTGGATAACCCTCTCACTGTGCATCCCGGCTCTTTGCTGGGATTTGTACTCCGCCCATTACCTGAGCCGGACCCGGATCGATGAGATGCCTTTGGTCACAGTCATCTCCCGCATCAATCGGTACCATAGATGGATGGTTCGCGAATGGATCATAGGTATCCTCTATCTGCTTGCGATGGCTACTTTTTTCTTTTTCCACAGGCAAGTCTGGCAATATGGTGCTGCGGGAATCATCGTCAGCCTGATCGTCTGGGCCATCGGGCTCGGAATCTGCCTATGGGTATATCGCCGGAACATAAGACATATAAAAGAAATAAAGAAGAACCTCAACGAGTTAAAAGAATTAAATCATACAGCTTAACTTAAACCGTACTTTACAAATTCTCTCTAACTTTGAAGAGGCGTTCGGAAGTCCCCCCCAAAAAACTTACCTGCGCCTCTTTTTATGTATTCAACTCCATAGTTAAGAAAATATGCTGCAACGAGTTTTAGGCTTTCTGATAGTAATCCTTGTACTGCCGGACATTTATATTTACCGGACATTTATCAAACAACTGACTCTAAGTCTTTTCTGGCGGATTCTGTACTTCTTCCCCACTCTTTTCCTGATGGCAGGAGTCGTGTCACTGGCTTTCTTTGCCAACTATGAATACGCCGAGCAACATACGTTATGGATAGGGCGTTTTGCCGTTGTCTTTTTCCTGTTTGCTTCACCGAAACTAATTTTCACGATCTGTTCCATCATCGGACGCCCGTTTAACCGATGGTTGCACTGGTCCCGGAAGCCCTTTGTGGCAACCGGACTGGTACTTGCCACACTCAATGCGGCGCTGATTCTTTACGGATCGATGGTCGGCAAAGACCGTTTCGAAGTAAAGGAGGTCACTTTCCGGTCTCCCCGTCTACCCGAAGCCTTCAACGGATACCGCATTGTCCAGTTGTCCGATATCCACATCGGGAGTTGGCAGGGAAACGCCAAGAGCCTGCAACGGATGGTGGACCTGGTGAATGCACAAAAACCGGACTTAATCGTATTCACGGGTGACCTGGTGAACAACCGGGCTGCGGAATTGGACGGATTTGAAGAGATACTGTCTCAACTGCATGCCACAGACGGCGTCTACTCCATATTAGGGAACCATGACTACGGACCTTACTATCGCTGGAAAAGCAAGCGTGACCAGGTAAACAACCTGAACGACCTGAAGAAAAGACAGGCCGACATGGGCTGGATACTGCTGAACAACGAGCACACCCTGCTACACCGGGGAAATGACAGCATTGCCCTGATCGGGGTAGAAAACGAAGGAGAACCTCCTTTCTCCCAGCACGGCGACCTGCCCAAGGCACAGGCAGGAACAAACGGGCTGTTCAAGCTGTTACTAAGTCATAACCCTACCCACTGGAGGCGTGAAGTGTTACCTCAATCGGACATCGATCTGATGTTGGCGGGACATACTCATGCCATGCAACTGGCTATCGGACATCACTCGCCTGCCTCCTGGATTTATCCGGAATGGGGAGGTATGTACATGGAGGACAACCGGGGGCTGTACGTAAACGTCGGCATGGGATTCGTAGGTCTGCCTTTCCGCTTCGGAGCATGGCCGGAGATTACCGTGATAACACTGGATAAATGAAAAAATACTGGCAAATACTGAAGAAGTACAAAATAAGCCTGCTGGCATGCCCGTTGCTGGTACTCGTGTCGGTGATGTGCGAAACCGTTCAGCCGATGTACATGGCGGATATTATAGACAACGGAGTGATGCAAAAAAATCTCTCCGTCATCACTGCCGTGGGCGGAAAGATGATACTGATCTCCATTGTCGGACTGATTTTCAGCATTGCCAATGTCTACGTATCTTCCCATGCATCCATTGGTTTCGGAACCGATCTGCGCACCGGCCTTTTCGGCAAGATACAGCAACTCTCTTTCTTCGACATCGACCGGTTCAGTACGGCTTCGCTTATTACCCGCCTGACCAGTGACATCAGCCGCATCCAGCAAGTCATCATGATGTCGATGCGCCTGATGCTGCGCTCTCCGCTGATGCTTGTCATGGCGGTGTTTTTCGTTGTACGCATCAATCTCGAACTGGCGGGTGTCTTGCTGGCTGCCATCCCTATATTGGGTTTCAGCGTATTCTTTATTCTCCGGAAAGGTTTCCCCTTCTTCCTGAAGGTTCAGCAGAAGGTGGATCAACTGAATGAGGTGGTACGCGAAAACCTGATTAACATCCGGGTGGTAAAGTCATTTGTACGAGAGGACTTCGAAGCACATAAGTTCAAAGACAAGAGCGAAAGCCTGCGTGATACGGTGATTCATGCTTCCAACATCATTGTCTCCATCTTTCCGGTAATGCAACTGGTGATGAACCTGTCTATCATCGCTATCCTCTGGATGGGAGGCCACAAGGTGATGACCGGAGAGCTGAAGGTAGGCGAACTGATATCGTTTGTCAACTACCTGGGACAGGTGTTGATGTCATTAATGATGCTTTCCATGATCATCATGTCTTATGCCCGTGCTTCTGCCTCGTCGAAACGTATTTTAGAGGTACTGGACACACAACCTTCGCTGACCGACACACCCGAAGGCATGCGGAGCACCCGAGAGATTGAAAAAGGAGAGATCGCCTTCGAGAAGGTCAGCTTCCGTTATGGCGGCGGAGAGACGGACGTATTACGAAACATCAGTTTCCACATCCGCCCGGGCGAGACAGTGGCCATAGCAGGTGCTACCGGATCGGCAAAAAGTTCACTCGTGCAACTGATCCCCCGCCTCTATGATGTCAGCGCCGGAGAAATACGCATTGACGGCATCCCTGTACAAGACTATAACCTGCGCGAACTCCATGCCCGCATCGGAATGGTGCTGCAAAAGAACGAACTCTTTACGGGAACCATCGCCGAAAACCTTCGCTGGGGAAAACCGGACGCCACGCAAGAAGAACTCGAAGTGGCAGCCCGTGCCGCCGAAGCCCATGAGTTCATCTGCTCGTTGCCTGCCGGATACGACACACTGCTGGGACGGGGTGGAATCAACCTTTCCGGCGGACAGAAGCAACGCATCTGCATCGCCAGGGCCTTGCTGCGTAAACCCAAGATATTGATACTGGACGACAGTACCAGTGCCGTAGACTCTGAAACGGAACTCCGTATCCGGAACAACCTGAATGCCTGGCTGCGGGATACCACGGTGCTTATCATCACCCAACGCATATACACCATGCAATCGGCCAACCGGGTCATTCTGCTGGACGACGGGGAGATAGAATCCATCGGCACCCCGGAAGAGTTGTTGGAACGGTCGGAAATGTATCGGGAAATATATTACTCACAGCAAATCGTTATCTGACCATGGCACACGGAGATCATCTGAAATACAGCGGAAAGCCTAAGGCGGGAAAGAAAACATTTCTACGCCTGATATCGTACGTGGCCTGTGACCGGCGGTTACTGATTGTGATCGGTGTGCTGATCGTGATCAGCATTGCGGCCAACCTCACCGGATCGTACATGCTTCGCCCGATTATCAACGACTACATCCTGCCGGGCGACTTTCAGGGACTGGTGCGCATCCTGCTGTTCCTGGCAGCTATCTACCTGACAGGAGTGGCGGCTACTTACATCGAATATATCCTGCTGAACAAGATAGGACAACGCACCGTGACCCGGATGCGTGAGGAACTGTTCGGCAAGATGGAACGTCTGCCTGTCAGATACTTCGACACCCATCAGCACGGTGATGTCATGAGCCGGTACACCAACGATATTGACCGCATCAGTGACGCATTGACCGACAGCCTGTCCGATATGCTGTCCAGTGCACTGACGGTTATCGGTATTTTCTGCCTGATGATCTTTATCAGCCCGACACTGACAGCGGTAACGCTGATTACTGTCCCCCTGATGTTCCTCAGTGCCAAAGGCATTGTGAAACGGAGCCGGAAATACTTCAAAGCGCAGCAGGAAGCACTGGGAATGATGAACGGCTATGCGGAAGAAATGATCAGCGGACAGAAAGTGGTGAAAGTATTCGGACACGAACAGAAGGTGGAAACAGACTTCGGGATACTGAACCAAAGCCTGAAGGACAAATCGTTGAAAGCACAATTCTACTCGGGGCTAATGATGCCTGTCATGCAAAACCTCAATACGCTGAACTATGTGATCATCACCATTGTGGGAGCTTTACTGGCCATCTTCCGCGGATTCGACGTAGGCGGACTGGCAGCTTTCCTGCAATATTCACGGCAGTTCGGCCGCCCGATCAATGAACTGGCAAGCCTTTACAACAGCATACAGGCTGCCATAGCCGGAGCCGAACGTATCTTCGAAATCATAGATGAAGCGCCCGAGAAAGCGGATGTTCCGGAAGCCGTCACACTGAAAAATATAAAAGGAGACGTAGCCCTGAAGAATGTGTATTTCGGCTACCGTCCGGAGAAAACCATCTTGAAAGGAGTGTCCCTGCATGCACCGGCAGGAAAGAAAATAGCCCTGGTAGGCGCCACCGGAGCCGGAAAGACAACGATATTAAACCTGCTTCCCCGCTTTTTCGATATTCAGTCGGGAGAGATCACCATCGACAATCACCCGATCGACCGGATCGAGCGCAACAGCCTTCGCCGTTCAATGGCTATCGTGTTACAGGACACCCATCTCTTCACAGGTACGGTACGGGAGAACATCCGCTTCGGACGCCTCAGTGCGACGGATGACGAGGTAGTGGCAGCCGCCCGCCTGACCGCTGCCCATTCGTTCATCAAACGCTTGCCGCAAGGGTACGATACTTTGCTCGAAAACGACGGAGCCAACCTGAGCCAAGGGCAACGGCAGCTATTGAACATTGCCCGTGCCGCAGTGGCCGATCCGGCCATCCTGTTGCTGGACGAAGCAACGAGCAACATAGATACACGCAGTGAAATCTTGATCCAGCGGGGATTGGACCAGTTGATGCAGGGACGCACCAGCCTGATCATCGCCCACCGCCTGTCTACGATCCGCAATGCAGATACCATCCTGGTACTGGAGCACGGAGAAATCATCGAGCAAGGCAGTCATCAGGAATTACTTGCATTGAAGGGAAAATATTATTCGCTGAATGAAGAGCAATTCAAATAAACGGACTACCACGGAAACCGCGCCGGGGATGGAGCAACCGTAATCCCGATTCGGAAGAGGTATCAGATAGAAAGTGATTGATGCAAATAGCGATACATTAAGAAAGCAAATACCCGGTTTCACAAACAGCACCTTTCGATAAAAGCAGTAAACCGGAGAGGGAAAGTCCCCAAAAGTGGGGTTACGGAGGTGAAGAACCGGGATTGAACAGGTGAAGAACCGGGATTTTTCACAAAAGAAGCAAGCATTTCAGGAAAAAGAAGTAAGCATTTGGTCCGAAAGAAGTAAGCATTTCCCCAATATGCTTACTTCTTTTTCAAATATCTCCTATTGTTTTTGTCCATCAGGTCTATTGTCCTGTTTTTCTCCCCTGATTCTTGCGTTTTCCGTTCCGGTTGTGAAGTGTCCGAAGCACTTAAAGGAACAACAGAAAGACACGGCTTTCCTTCAAGGAAATACTTCAGCGAAGCAATCGCACCTATCTTGTGACATTCTATCAGAAAGCGAGCGGAATCACCGTCCATAAGACAAACCCATAACTCCCTACAGAACGATTTTTCCGTTCAGCCCGCACTCCGCCCCGAAAAAACGCAGCCTGACGATTTCCAATTATCAATTTGTCAAAGTGATAGCACTCTTCCCATTCGCCGCACGATGGAGTTGCACTTGCACGGCGATGCGCTCACTCATCTCCTGTACATGGGAAATGACTCCGATCTTCCGTCCCTGCATCTGCAATTGCTCGAGAGCTTCCATCACCGTGCGCAAACTGTCGGCATCGAGCGAACCGAAACCTTCGTCGATGAAAAGTGACTCCACTTTCAGGTTATTGCTCGAAAGAGACGACAGGCCGAGAGCCAACGCCAGGGAGATCAGAAAAGATTCTCCGCCGGAAAGAGAATAGACGGTACGCACCTCGTCACACATATCGCAGTCGATCACTTGCAGGGCAAGCGTTCCCGGCACCTGCTGCAACCGGTAACGTTTCGATAGATAAGACAGGTGCTTGTTGGCATGCATCAGCAACAGATTCAACGTATAGCTTTGGGCAATCACCTTGAACTTTGTCCCGTCCGCACTGCCAATCAGTTTATTGAGTTTTCCCCATCGGTTGGCTGTCTCCTGTTTTTCGGTCAGTTCCTGCTCCAGTTGCTTCAGCTTCTTCCGGTTTTGCTCCTGTTGCAAAAGACGTGCTTCGACGGTCGACAGACGCCGTTCGGTCTCCTGATTGGTGGCTTGCTGGCGGGCGATCGTCTCCGGCAAATGTTCCGGATCGGCTATCTGTTCTTTCCGGAGCATCAATTCGTCGATGGAGCTGTTCAGTTGCCTGATCTCTCCCTGCATACCGGAAATACGCGACTGGACTTCTTCTCCCTCCTTGCGCACCTGTTCCACGGAATCGTTTAATTGTTTCTCTTTTTTCCGAATAGCGGCTTCCGCATCCTCAACAGATTTGCCTTTCAACAAAAGAGCCCGTTCCTGACGGAGAGTTATCAACTGCTCACTGACCACTCGGAACTGCTCCCGAGCAGTCGTTTCCGCCGTTTTCAGTAGTTCAAATTGCTCTTTAGCAGCCAGAACTTGCTGCATCAACAGATGGCAACGGGCCACCCCTTCGCGCAAAGCCTCACAAGCCGAGCGAACCGTCCTGATCTGCCCCTCATGCTGTTGCCATTCCTTGTAGAGCTGATGGTATTGGTGCATTTTCTCCGCGAGCAGATTTAGCTTCCCTTGCACGGTATGCAATTGTTTCTCAAAATAGTCCGGATTTTGCTCCTCTTCAGACGAAGGACGTTTCTGCTCAGCCTCTTGGAGGAACGCCTGCAACTGTACGGTTATCTCTCCGGACAATTCCGACAGATGAAGCAAATCCTGTTTCAAGGCAATATTCCGGTTATTTAGTTGCTGATACTCAGCAGATGCGGTTTGATATTCCTGTTCGATGTTCTGATACAGGCTATGGACTACCTGTTCCTCATTCCTATAAGGATGGTCAGTGCCCCCACATACCGGACACGGTTCATTCTCACGCAAATTCTGCCGCAAGGTCCGAACGTCTTTCCCCATCGCGATACGGGCATTCTCAAAAAGGCGTTGCAGCACTTTCAGTTCAGCCTCCTTCTCTGACAACCGGGTGGTCAGAAGGGTTATCTCTTTCCGCATCTGTTCTTGTTTGTGCCCCATCTCTTCCTGTTGTGCTTTCAGACGTTCGGCCTCTGTCCCCGCTTTTCTCCATTCCAACATCTGCTGGCGGGCATTCTGCAAACGGGTTTGTTCCTGCATCCATCGGGCTTGCTCGTCAGTCACCGCTTCAATCCCAAAAGCATTCAGACGGTTCACACGCGCTTCGTTCTTTTCCTGAAGAATGGCAAGTTGGTCTTCCTGCTCTTTCAGCCTGTTCCGGACAGATTCAAGAAATAGCCCGGTCTCTTCCGTAACCGGTAGCTCGATCTCTCCCGTCAGATTCTTCAACGAATGGCAGGAAGTATGCAGGGCTCCCTGCACAGATTGCAATTTATTGGCTTGTGCATTCACTGCCTTTTCAGCACCTTGCAGTATCTCCTCTACCTGCTTAGATTGGCTGACCAGTGATTGGATCTGAACATCCAGTTCACGTGCCCGGCTAAGATCGGGTTGCACAGCTTCACACTGTCCCCTGAAGCGAATGAGAGAGTCGGACTGGCGTGTATATTCTTCCCGGAGCTTCTTACTTTTTTCTTCATCCAGCCGCATATCCTGCACTTTCTTATCACGCTGCTCCTGCTGCAACTTCAGAGTATGCAGCACCGATAGCTGTGCATTCAGGTCTATCAATGCTTTGCTTCCCTGTTCACGAAGGTTGGTCAGACTCTCTTTTTCGGTCCGTAGAAGAGTGATTTCCTCTTCGGAAAGCAGTTCGATCAGAGTGGCATTGCTCTTCAGCTGATTCAGTTCTGCATCGGCTGTTTTGCTACGCAGATAGATTTCACTGGAAATACGGGAGTATATCTCCGTTCCGGTCAGCTTCTCGAGCAACTCGGCTTTGGCAGACTCACGGGATTTCAAGAAAGTAGCGAAGTCATTCTGGGCAAGCAGCACCGTACGGGTAAACTGTTCGTAAGTCAAACCGACCAAAGTCACCAATTGTGCCAACAACTCTTTCCTCGTTCCCTGTAGTTCCTGATTGGCAGTCAGATCGGTCACTTGTATCGTCTGCGACCGCAAAGCACCGTTAGCCCGGCTTCCTGTCCGGCGTACCGACCAACGAGAACGATAACAGTGTCCGGATGCTCCTAAAAAATCAACTTCGGCAAATCCCTCTCCCGTCCCTCTGCGAAGGATATTCTTCACATCGGCCTGATTCACCCGACTCTCACCGATATCTGACATATAAAGACTCTCGACCGAAGCGGAGAAGCGGGGTGTCTTATCATACAGCGCCAGACAGAGCGCATCCAGTATCGTAGATTTTCCGGCTCCTGTAGGTCCGGATATCGCAAAAATTCCGGCAGAGCGTAAAGGCTCGGCTTGGAAATCAATTTCAAAAGTTCCTTCAATGGAAGCCAGATTTTTTAATCGTATGGTTAGTATCTTCATGGTTATTCGGTTTGCTTTCACCACAGATTACACGGATTAACACAGATCAATAGATGATCTCGTTGATAGTAAAGATTAAAAGATCTGTGTGAATCCTAATGGTGATCTGTGTAATCTCCGGTAATCTGTGGTGAATTCCTATTTGATTCATTCTAAATTGATGGTCCGGCAAGCCTCCTGGAACAAATTTACCAGTTCTTCCGGCATCTCCGTCTGGTAACTGTTCTCAAAGGTTGCTTTCACAATCTGTAAGGGATTCATCTCCTGCAATCCGGCGGTCAGGGTTTCTTCTTCCACGCTCCCCTCTGCCGCCTGCCGATAGAAAGAAACGATACGGGCCAGCCGGACCGGCTTGCCTTCCAGTATTTCTTCCACTTGCTGCCGCAACATCGGCTCCGGTTCGCTTAGTTTCACCTTGACTTCCAGATAGGGCATCGGTTCATCTTCCGGTAGTTCCAGCCCGCGCAATTCATCCAGCACCTCGTCCGGAGCCGCAGCTTCTGTGGCAGGGATACTTAGCAAACGCACCAACGGAGTATATTCAAGTTTCTCTATCTCAACCGCCCAACCTTCATCCAGAGTCACTTTTACCACTCCGTGGTGATAATGCTTCTCGGCAAATGACATAGGTAAGGGACTGCCGGCATAACGGATATTCTCCCTGCCCGATACGCGCTGAGCCTTGTGGATATGCCCTAAAGCCGTATAAACAATCTGTTCGGGAAAAGACTCGGGCGATACACTCTCCAGACCACCGATGATGATGCGCTCACTATGATCTTTCTCGGCAATCTCCGAACCGGTTGCCAGCAGGTGTCCGACAGCCACCAATGCCTGTCCGTCAGTCCGCTTCTTCAACGCATATTTCAACAAACGGGCATACAGTTCCTTCACCCCTTCCGCATACGGATTGCCTTCAGTCTCTACCACCGGATAGTCTCCCTGTCGCAAGAAAGGTACCGCCAGGCATAGGGCTTCTACCTCCCCCGCCGCATTCTTCAATTCTACCAGCAAATGCTCATAATCTATTTTGCCATTCTGTTTACGGACAATTCCTTTAATCTCCGTACGCATCTCCTGCAACAAAGGCAGAGGAGATTCCAGCCGGGCGGCCGAATCGTGATTGCCGGCCACAACAACCAACTGCAATCGCGGATTCTCAGTCGTCACCCTGTGAATGAAACGATAGAACATCCGCTGGGAAGCAGCAGACGGATTGGAAACATCAAAGACATCTCCGGCAACAATCAGTACATCAATCTTGTTCTTAGTGAGGACACCGGCCAGCCAGTCCAGAAAATGTTCGTGTTCCTGCGTGCGGTCATACCCGAAAAAGGTTTGTCCCAAATGCCAATCGGCTGTATGTAGTATACGTATCATGCTATTGAAATTTGAAACAAAGTTAGCAATTATTCAGGACAGCAATATTATTTTGTTTATTTTTGCACAAGCTAAAACCAAAATCATTATGAAGATACTATACTATATTTATCAAATCTGCATTGCATTGCCCATTTTGTTAGTATTGACTATCCTCACGGCGGTTGTCACAATCGTTGGTTCATTGCTGGGAGGAGCCCACATCTGGGGGTATTATCCGGGGAAAATATGGTCACAACTGATCTGCCTTTTTCTGTTGATCCCGGTCAAAGTGCATGGGCGCGAAAAGCTACATGAAAGAACTTCTTACATCTTTGTCCCCAATCATCAGGGCTCATTCGATATCTTTCTGATTTATGGTTTTCTGGGACGTAACTTTAAATGGATGATGAAAAAAAGCCTTCGCAAAATTCCTTTCGTCGGAAAAGCATGCGAAAGCGCAGGACATATCTTTGTAGATCGCTCGGGACCGAAAAAGGTACTTGAAACCATTCGTCAGGCTAAAGACTCCCTGAAGGACGGAGTATCATTAGTGGTCTTCCCGGAAGGAGCCCGTTCTTTCACCGGACACATGGGATATTTTAAAAAAGGAGCTTTTCAATTGGCAGATGACTTACAGCTTGCCGTAGTTCCCGTAACCATAGACGGCTCTTTCGAAATCCTGCCACGCACCGGCAAATGGATTCACCGTCATCGCATGATTCTGACCATTCATGATCCCATCCCCCCAAAAGGACAAGGAGCAGATAATATGAAAGCTACTATGGCCGAGGCTTACACAGCTGTAGAAAGTGCACTTCCCGATAAATTCAAAGGAATGGTGAAGAACGAAGATCAGGATCGATAGACGTTCTTAAATAGAAAAAACACTGGTAAAAAATGAACGATGAACAAGCTGCATTGACTATCGCACAGCTCGTTCATCGTTCATCTTTTAAGAGCACCATTGCTCAAAGCATTCACTATTTAAAAGGTATTCAACGCTTACCAACCCTCTTCTTCAACACGAATACCGGAAGGAAGAAAAAGATTCCGATGATAGACATCACCAATCCTCCGATAGTTCCTGCCGCTAATGGGAACCAGAATGCCTCCTTATCCGTACCGACCATAAAGGGAATAAAACCCAGGATGGTGGAAACCACCGTCAGGAAGATAGGAAGGATTTTTGCATTCCAGGCTTTGGTATAAGCTCTCAAAGCCGACATTCGTGGATGACGCCTCCGGATGGCATTGTATTCGTTAAGGATATAGATACTGGCGTTCACCGTAATACCACATAGCAAAACGAACGAAGCAAAGCCACCTTGGTCAAAGTTCAGCTTAAACCAATAGAACGTCAGGAATACCCCGATATACGACACGGGAATGATAAATATGATGGCCAAAGGCTGCTTCAAAGAGTTGAACAGAATACTGGTAGTAAAGAAGATAATGGCAATCACTACCAGCAAAAGCAAGTATTGCTTATTATCCTTTTTTCCCCAACCCCAGCTCTCTCTCTCCGACTGAGCCGTATACCCCATCGGCAACTCTTTATTGAATTCTTCCAGATCCCGCTTCAGGATTTTGTTTCCCTGCTCGCCCGAACCGATATATTCGTATTGCAGGCATAGCCTGTACTGCTGGTTCTCCTTGGCAACCTGTTGGGGCATCTGCCCTTTTTCCATAGTGGCCAGTTCAGACAGCTTATACTGTTTATCGTCTGTTCCATACGGAAAATATTGCATGGCCCAGATATCATATTCCTGAGACTGCTTGGAAGAAAGCTTTATCTTTTCCGAACCATTTTCCGCCACTACCGAGCCGATCTCCATATTCTTACCATATATCGGCCGGATGGTGGAGAACAGAATATTGGCATTGATATTCTCCTGCGCCATACGTTCACGGTTCAGATTAAAATAGAACTCCTGATAATCGTCTTTCCAATAAGAGAAATACGAATTGATGATGACTTCCTTGATCCGTCGGTGGGTCAGCAACTTGGCTTTCAACTTTTCAGCCCACTCGTACAGTTCATCATAATTGTATCCGTACATCTTCACCTGAAACGAACCGGCTCCCTCACGAACATCATTACTGAACCCCTGATCCTGCAAGCCGTATACACCCCAGCTACCTCCACCCAGTTGCAGGGCCTTACTGATAATGTTGGCTTTCAATGTATAGGGGAAACCGCTATTCTGATGCTCTTTGGTAAAATAGATATTGATATTACCCCGACGGGCATTGTATACCGAGGTCTGGAACTGCTTAATTTCTTTAAACTGGCTCAGATAGATTTCCATCTTCTTGATCAGTTCGTTCATCTGCTCCAACGTACTGCCGTTCGGAAGATTGGCATATACATACAACACGACTTCTTCGTTCCGGGTAAAATAGCTGCCGTTGTATACCTTCTGGATAAACAGGCGCAAACTACCTCCCAATGCTTTGTCGACTATCGGCTTGATCTTCTCTTTGTAAGTGGACGATCCCAAGGTTTTGTTGTACCACTCCGTGGCACGTCCTTCACCCTCCACTTTATCCGGAAGCATAAACACCGGAAGTCCGAACAATAGTATCAACAAGATGCAGACAGCCACACGCCAACGACACAATTTACGTATCATCCAGCCATAGAAGCGGGTAAAGTAAACCGTTATTCTTCGCGGAAGAGAGGCCCGGAGAAGGAAGAAGCGGGATTGGGTCCGACGGCGTTTCCTCTTTTTCAACCCGATCTTTTCGATCAGGGCAGGTACGAAGAACAGAGCGACAAACAAGGATACGGCGAGGTTGATAATCACCACGGCTGCAAAGTCCTGCAAGTTCAACCGTATCTTCTCGTCAAGGAAGAAGATGATCACCAAAGCTCCCATTGTAGTCAGAGTAGCGGCCAGGATAGACATAAAGGCTTTCAGGTTACGCCGGTGCAGGATATGGTCTGTCATCACAATCGTATTGTCTATCACCAGATTGAGCGAAACCGTAATACCGGCCAACGAATAGAGCTGCATCTCCAACCCAAAAAGATAATAGAAAATGACTGCTACCGCAATATTAATGCTCAGGCTGACTACAATCAAGAATAGGTAACGCGGATTCAGAGTGATAATCAGCACAAAGAACAGCAAGATCAGAACCGTAAGACCGGTACGCAGATAAATCTTGTTCAATTCTTCGTGAATAAATTCCGTCGCATCATAACTGGTGTGAATTTCATATCCGGCAGGCAACACCTTTTGTATGGCCTCCATCTCTTCTTTCACTTGTTTGCTCAATTGCAATTGATTGGCAGTTTCTTCTGCTGTTATCGACAGATAAATGGAGTTAAGTCCGTTGATGCGATAATAGCTTTGGGGGGCCTCTTCCATGTGGGACACAGTTACAAGCTCGTCCAGACTGATCAATTTACCTTCGGCACTCTTCACCCGGATACGGGATACATCGAAACCCTCATCTTTTGTTTCAGGCATCAGCGCCAACCGGATCCACTCTTTACCCCCTGTAGATGATTCGACATTATAGGTACCGAGGAACTCTTTCAGATAATAGCGGCTGACAGCCTGCTGGATATCACTCAAAGTAATTCCCAATCGTCTCAGTTGTTCGCTATCATACTCCAAGACCCACTCCATGGGAGTAGCTCCGCTCAGGTCTATCTTATAGATGCCCTGAATCTGTGCCAGTCTTGTTTTGATATGCTCATCGGCATATTGCTGAATCAAGATAGGAGTAGAAGGAGCGTTGAGTGTAAACGACATAAAAGGGCGGGAAGCATTCTCGTCCGGGCGCTTCATCCTGATATAAGGATAGCTCACTCCATCGGGAAGCTGCGGCCAGGTCTGCCGGATAATGGTAGAAGCCTCAAAACGTACCGCATCTATATCCGCATACTTATCCAATTCAATGGTGATGCTTCCCGAACCATTATCGGAGGTAGAATAGATATTCTTTATGCCCTTGATACGTGCCAACATAGCCTCCAGTTTACTGGTAGCCTCTATTTCCACCACCCTCGACGAAGTACCGGGCATACTGAACTGCACCGTAAAACCGGGCAGGGTTCTCGAAGGGTTCAGCTTTACGGGAAGCAGGGGGATTAAGGCCAGACCGATCAACGCCACGCATATAAAGGCGACAATCAGCGTAAAAGAAGAGGCTTTCGTCTGCGTTTTTATTTTAGAAGGATTATCCATCGTTTCAATGTTAGTTAGCACTATCGCACCAATTGTCCTCCCGCATAGTCAAACTTGTCAGTCAGCGAGATTCCGGTAGCAAAGTCATGTAACGTCAGTTTACGTATCTTATAATAGTTCAGCCAATAGTTTTGCAAGGCTGAAATGTAATTCTGTTGTGCCTCTTGCTGACGGTTCAGAGACAGGGTCAGACTGTTGATATCTGCTTTCCCGATGATAAACCGCTGACGAGTCTCGTTATAGGCCAGGATAGAGAGGTCTAGTGCTTCTTCGGCACTGGTGATCATATTCTGTTGAATATTGAAATCGTTCACAGTCATGATCACTTCTTCGTCCAGGCTGATTTCATCCTGGCGGGCAGAAGTTTTCACCACATTCAGGTTATTGCGGGCCATGTTATATTTACCTTTCCTTACCCCCCAGTCAACCAACGGAATACTGACACTGACCGATACCAAGTCCTGCTGCATGGGTTTGTGGTACACATCTCCAAAATTATCAGCCACCTGGTTGAAACCGATACTGGCATTCACGCTCGCATTGAAACGCGACTCTTTTTTCGTCTTGTCCACATTGCGTTCGGCTTCCAGTACGTTCTGCTTTAACCCCAGTAACTGAGGATTGTTTTCATGTGCCATCTGCAATGCCTTGTCCACCGGTATCACCAATTCCTGAGGCCGGACAGGCAAGTCGATATCGATAACCGTATTCTTATCCAGGTTCAGGAACGAAACCAGTGAAAACATGGCGCGTTTCAGAGCACTAGCCTTGTTCTGCAACGTATTGCGTGCATTCACCACATCCAACTTCAGTGTCAATAAGTCGGCTTTCGAGATGGCTGCTATCTTCTGGCGTTGCACTCCGATGCTATAAAGCGTATCCGAAGAAACCATATTCTCCTTGGCCAGGTTATACTCGGCCTGCGCCATAGCCAGGTTAAAGAAATACGTAGTGGCCTGCACGGATACGGCTTCCACATTATACACAAACTCTTTCTTTACTTTTTCATATTTCAAGGGTTCAATCTTTCTCTCCCACTTGAACGAATTATATCCGACCAGGCTCTGTGAATATCCCAACCGAATAGGTACACTGGTAAACTGCGTTGTCTTGTTCCCACCAAAACTACGCATATATCCCAATTGTGATTGCAGGTAGAAAGTACCGCCGGTCAAATCGAAGTTCTGCTGGATAGCCAGATTACCCGATGCATAGAACGACTGTTGGCTACGATAAACATCCAAGTCCTTTTCCGAATCGTATCGCTTGGTGATATCCCGGTTATACTCGGCAGGAGTCATATTCAAAGTAAGGCTCGGCAGGCGATTGGCCTTGTAAGTCCGATACTCCCAGTAACCGGAAAGATACATATTCTGCGTACGGAATGCCTCCAGTGAACTGTCATTGGCCAATTGTATCGTCTTCTGCAAATCGAGTTTTATATGATCCTGAGCCTTCGCTACAGAAGCCCCAAACAGCAAGGCTGCTATTACTATATAATATCTTTTCTTCATATCTATCGTTTTTCTTTATTTCTATAAATAAACCAATACAACAAAGGGATGATGAACAAACTCACCAGGGTACCGATTGTCATAGTACCTATCATGGCTATAGACAGCGGTTTCTGAAGTTCGGAACCAAGGTCGAACGAAAACAGCAACGGTACCATTGCAAAAATAGTGGTCAACGATGTCATGATAATCGGTCGTAATCTTCTTCGTCCGGCTTCATGAATGGCCTCCAGTAATGGTACTCCCTCCTTACGCAATTCGTTGATGGCATCCAGCTTCAGGATGGAGTCATTGATCACGATACCGCAAGTCACAATCAATCCGATGGCCGACATCAGGTTCAATGTATGTCCGCACACCCAAAGCAATACCAATGCAAACGCCACGTCAATCGGTATTTCCATCAACACCAGCAAAGGCTGCATGAAACTCTCGAACTGAGCCGCCAAAATGAAATACATCAGCAAAAGGGAGATGAACAGAATGACCACCAGTTCGTCCAGCATCTTCTGATTGGAAAAGAAGCTTCCCGAAAAGGCGATGTCCCAATCTCCTGTCTCGCTAGATGTTTCTTTAACCTGGGTCATCAACTTCTCCGCATTCTCCACTCCATAGAATTTATAAGGAATATACTCCCCATTTCTTCCGGCTGTAATACTCTTCAAATCTTCTGCGGGAGTTACTTTTATCAGCTCCCGTAAGGGAATAAAGTTCACCTCTCCCGTCTTGCTGTCCGGTTGTGTCTGAATCAAGGTTTCCTGTAAAACCTGGTTAACCGTCTTTTCGTCTCCTGCAATGCTGATAGGCAGATATTGCTGATAAGAGTGTAACATAGCTACACTGTTTTCCTTGAAAGCAGTTCTCAGCACACGATACAACTCGTTATAAGAGATTTGATACAACAATAGCTTTTCCTGATTAATACTGAGGTTCAATTGGTTTTCGAAAGCAATACCTGTAGGAGGTATTCCTGTCTTCTGACCGAATGTTTGCTCCAATCCACGCAAAGTACCGGGGCCGGGTGCCCTGTCCTTATTGCGGGCATATAATTCGGCCACAATATCAGCCTCACCGGTCACAAACAGTTTCTCAAAAACTGTTTCAGGAGGAGAGAATGAAATCACAGCCAAAGGATAACGTTCTTTCAGCTTCTGATAAATTTGTTCCTGCAACGGAGCAATCTCTTTCGAAGTTTCGGTCTTAAAATAAAGTTCCGCCTCCGATGAAGACAACTCTTGTTCCCGGTTCAAGATGTAATCCTGCAATCCGATGGACGCTGTCTGCTCCACAGATGCTCCCTGCAACTCACGGAACAATTCATCGACCCGGCGTTGATTCTCGTCCACATGAATGTTTTCGTTCCATTCAATACGGGTAATCAATTCATTTTCGTCGATATCCGGCATTCTTTCTTTATCGATAAAGTAGAAAAAGAAGATACATAACGGAAAAGAGATGGCACAGAACAATACACTCAACGTCTTATGACTGAATACCCAGTCGACACCCTTATCGTAGAAGCGGTCCAGAGTATGTTCTTTCAAAGGATTATTAATTTTCAGCCTCAACCACTTCGGACCACCTTTGATCCCGGTACGATAGACCAACATATACAGAACAGGAAGCAACATGATACCGGTGAAATAAGAGACCATCAATCCTACCGTAACGGCAAAAGCCTGATCGTAGAAGATAGCACCCGCGATACCACTCATAAATACCAAAGGTACAAATACGGCGATTGTCGTAAACGAAGAACTCAGCATAGGAGTCACCACCTCACTTGTTCCCGCCACGCAGGCTCTCCGCAACGAATAACCCTTTTCCCTGTATTGCGATATATTTTCCGTTACGATAATCGAACTGTCGATCATCATACCCAGTGCCAGGATCAGTCCGGACAGGGAGATGATATTGAGAGACATTTTACACAGGTAGAAAAACAAGAAACTGATGACAATAGACACCACCATACTCAGCCCAATAATGAATGGAGATTTGACATCTCCCAAGAAGAGTACGGCAACGATACAAATGAAAACAAAACCGAGTGAGAGATTCTGCTGAAGATTGGATATTGTATAGTCCAGCAGTTCGGTTTGATTACGACTCACGCTAAACTCGATATCCGGATAGATCTTTTTGAAATAATCCATTGTTTCCGACAGAGCATCTTTCATATTGTCCATGTTTTCGTCGGCCTGCTTAATGATGGCAAGCGTCACGGCCCTTTTACCGTTCGACACAGATACTCCTTTTTCTTTGACCGGTACTATCGCTATCCGGCAAAATTCTTTCAACTGTATGATGCGATCTCCCTTACGGATATATATATTCTCCACATCTTCCGCAGTACGGAGCAGAGTTGAGAACTTGATGTTATATTCATAGTATCCATCCCGTACGGTCATGCTTCCCGGCTCTACATTGTTTTGCGCCAGAGCCGTCTCAATATCTTCAATGGATAATTCAAGCATAGCCAGTTTATCCATATCGGGTACAATCTGCAATTGTCTTTCCAGCAAACCGGTAACGTCTACCATTGCCACTTCCGGCAACTGTTCGATACGGCGTTTGATTACCGATTCTGAAAACTCACATAAATTCAGGAAAGCCTGCTGATCCGTCTCTTCATAAGCACTGTCTGTCTTTAAAGTCAGATTCAGATAGAATACCGGAATATCGGTAGCACTTGCCTTGATCACCTTCGGACGATCGGTATCTTTAGGCAAGTAGTTCATAGCTGCGTCAATCTTTTCGTTAACCTCTATGAATGCCAGGTCCGTATTGGTACCAAAATCAAAACTAAGCCGGATAATACCCGCACCGTCACGTGTTTCACTGGTCATGTCTTTTAGGGCAGCCACCTGAATCAATTGCTGACGGACAGGCTTCACGACTGTGTTTTCCAATTCACGTGCCGAGGTATTTTTAGCTGATACCTGTACGGTAATCTCCGGGATGGAGATATCCGGCAACAGCGATACCGGTAATGTGAAGTACGTCACCAACCCCACTATGAAGCAAGCCGTAAAAGCCATCAATACGGCAATGGGACGTTGTATCAGGAATTTAATCATAATTGTTCTGTGTTAGTGATTCATCCTTATTCAATGATTGTGACCGGAGCTTCGTGTGCTAGGTTAATGTTTCCGCTTACGATGACCGTATCTCCTTCTGTCAGTCCGTCGGCCACACTATAACTGTCTGCATTTTCCAAAGCGGTATGAATATAGTTCCATTGGGCCATCTTCCCATCTTTCAGGGTAAATACAACCTGCTTGCCCGAACGAAGTACAACTGCGCTTTTCGGAATCACCAACTGCTCTCCCAACGAACGATGTACACTGACACGTACATTCATCCCGCTAAACAGCTTACCGGCCCCGTTCACCCGGGCTTTCACCTTCACCATTCCTTTATCATCTACCAAAGGGTTGATTTCCGAAATACTTCCTTCGTGTACTGTTGCGGCATCCGAATAGGGCTTGATCACTACCTTATCTCCATTCTTTATTAATGGCAACTCACTTTCAAGTACAGTAAAATCTACTTCCATCCCCTGCATATCGATCACCGTACAGAATACATCCGAAGTACTGGCCAGATTGTAGGGTTTCGAAAACAGGTTAGCAACTACTCCGTCAAAAGGTGCGGTCAAAGTAGCGTGCTCTGCATTGTATTTCGACATTTCATATTGTGATTTGCTCTGATCATAACCACTCTTCACCTTTGCCAGCTTCATTGTCTCTTCGGGTACCTGACTAATATCGTCTGCCGGATAGCCCTGACTGATAAGTACATCCCTCAATTCCAATTCCGACTTTTTTAAAGCGTCTTCCGATTGCGACAACTGGTTGTCAAGTTTGAATTTGTCCAACTCCGCCAACTTCTGCCCCTTTCGTACCCGGTCTCCGTTCTTTACCCAAATATGGGCTATCACTTCACCACTTTCAAATCTCAGGTCAGCCATTCCCCGGGCAGAAATTTTTCCATTACTCACCAATTCATGATTGAATATCTGCTTTTTGAGCGTCATGACAGACACCTCGTTTTTCGTGTCGGGCAACACGGTTTCCACTCCTTTTTCAGAAGCACTCTCTTTCTTCTCACCGGAACAAGCTGTCAGCATTGTCAATGCCAGACAAAGCGTATAGAAGGGATACTGGTTTTTCATAATGTTATTAAACTTTTTCTCTATTAATTATGATTGCAAATATAGTTGGTTACTTTCTAAAACTCAAAATAAATGGTGGACTAATTCCGGATAACACAGAAACTTAAATCCATTAATTATTAGCAATTTACGATTTTTACGTTACTTACATAGGTGGACAAAAAACTTTTCTTCCAATTAATCCGTCAAGATTCGGATAGGAAAACTGCATTTCATTCCCGAATCTTATTTGTAGTTCGTTTATTCTGTTTATCATAGCAAATTCTATTTATTTGATGTCTTATTTCCAAGACATATATATATGATGTATTTCATATTATTAGCATACAGTCACAAATATAATTGCTAATCTTCAGAAACGCAAAAGAAATTGTATACTTTTTCTTGCATTTAAAACATATTAATCATTTACATTTCTGCTATTTACGATTTTTTCGTTACTTACATCTATAACTAACTTCCTTATTTCATCCCTCATTTCCCGTACGGCTGTCGACTGTACTTTGGGTTCCTTAGTCAAGACCAAGTCCGCCATTTCATGGAATTTATCGGGCTGTAAATATCCAGGCGAGGCATATAGCTTCGCCAACAAGTAATATGGATAAATCCTTCCCGGCAATAAGTGAGTGGAACGCAAAAGCCATTTTTCAGCTTGAGCATATTCTCCTTTTTCCTGAAAATTCTTACCAATAATATTTAGTATCATCGGATCGCAACTTCGGGTAGAAGCTTCTTTCAATAATAGAATCGAAGCATCCGCCTCCTTTAATTTATGCAAACAATGCCCATACTCAAACAAAAAGGCCCCTCTTCCCTTTAATTTCGGATACAAACGTTCATAGCCTTCTTTTGCACTTTGATAAGCACCTGCCTGATACAACATACGGCAGTTGGCCCAGTCCTTGCACTCTTGATGCACATCTGCCTGCCACCAATGGTATCCGGAAAATCCCAACACACAAGCAAACGCCAGTTGCCAGGCAAGAAAGCGTCCTGCAATACAAGCCATCAGTAAAATCAGGAATGCAATAACAAAAGCAGGCAATTGCATCGGATAAGAAGAAAAAGCAAATACCAACAAAGAGATCACACTGCCACAAGGCCCCCAACGTTTCAGTTCCACACCTCTCCGTAGACAAAATCCTGCAAAAGCCAGGCAACAAAGCAATACGGGTATCCCCCACTCGAGTGCTATCTGCAAATATTCATTAAAAGCATATTCCGGACTTCCTGCCACCAATTCTTCCTGAAGCGAATAACTCCCTTCGGCAAAATAAGCTTCCTGACTTGTCCCATATGCCAGTGCAAAATTTCCTTGCCCATAGCCTGTAAATGGTTTCTCTGCAATGGCCCGGCTACTGATTTTCCACATGAACAGTCGCCCGCTGGCCGAATCTTTTTTCAGGTTAAACAAACAGACTCCTCCGACCAACACAACTATACATAACACAGAGGTGACGGCCAGCACCTTTGTCTTTTTGCGCATCCACACTCTTTTCAAGCGTACCGGCCAGGATTTATGCACTCCATATACCCAAATACCTGAAATAAGAGCAGCCACCCATGCCGAACGACTCATTCCCGCAGGAAGCACACAGAGTATAAGAAACAATACTGCCACGGCCCCATAATATCCCGTCCATTCCATCCAATTCTTATTCTCCCTTTTCCGTAATCGTAACCATTGATCCAGACAAAGAGGAAATATCATAGCCAGATAACCGGAATACGGTCCGGGATTAAAAAAAGATCCGGTCAAGGAATACAGAGAATGATGGGAAGAAGTAAAACCATAAAGCTGCCTCAAGCCATAAATAGCCTCAGAAGCAGCCAAAACAATAAAACTCCAAATAACGACCTGATAAAAATCAGCCCCCATATCATACCCCTTTCTATAATAGAGAAAGGCCGACACCACCCAACCGACAGCAGCTCCCATAGCAACTTTTGCCAGATAGAGCCATTGCCCCGACAACTCACCTGCCGGAAGCATCGGATCATTTACCCATACCACAGACAGCAGTGCACATACCATTGCCAGAAGTCCTCCAAGAAGTATAATATGCATATAATCTACTTTTTCTCTCATCATTTTATTCTTTTAAATACCCGGTTCCAACGAATCTTTCCCCGTAAAGGATCGTCCGACCGCCATATTGTAAATGCCCTACCTACAATATATGATTCGGGCAACATTCCCCAATAACGTGAATCCTTGGAATTTTCCATATTATCCCCCGATACGAAATAGTAATTCTCTGTGAACTTATATTCCGTTATCGCACTATCGCCCAGACATACCGCCCCTCCTTTTTGCCGCAGTCTCTTCTTCTGCTCCCAATGGATCAATCTTCCGTAAAGCAAACAAGACAATGTATCTATTTTCACCACCTGCCCTTTGGCTGGTACCGGAAGAGGTCCGAATTCCTGAATGGTCCATCCCAGACGTCCGTCCCACGGAAAAGCATCCATCACGATCCCATGTGAATCTTCCCTTCTGACACGTGCAATCCGATGTTGCGCCTGCACATTCCCCACACTGTCTGTGATTCCTTTTATATGATAATAGCCCTTACGTATTTCCAAAGTATCACCCGGCAAGGCAATACACCGTTTCACATAATACTTCATTATATCAAATCCGATGCTGTCGCTCCCATCCTGATAAGGGAAATTAAAAACAAGCACATCGTCCCGCTGAAACGATCCGAAACCCGGTAGACGATAGATATCCACTTCTTCTCCTCGCAATGACGCAAAGATATTAAACAGACGTGCCCCACCGGTCCATTTATCCACCAGTATTTTGTCTCCCGAAAGCAATGCCGGTTCCATTGAATTGGAGGGGATTTTGAAAGAAGTCAGGCAAAACACCTGCAATACCATCCAGGCAACAAAAGCCACACAAGAATAGAAACAGATATTCACAATCCAGTTCCCGATTCGTTTCACCAGTTTTATCCAAACCTCTTTCTTCATATATATACATTTTAATGCGATCCCCTGTCAAGAATCCAAGGAAAAAGAAACCAGATAAAATTCATGAGTTTCAGAAAAAGCAATCCCATACAGTTTATTTGGTTCCTGAGTTGAAGCACAAATTCTCAAAACGAGGCAATCAGTATTATATTTGATTAATTCCCGGCCATCCCAATCAAAAACAGATAAGTTATTAAATAAATTGGGATTCTTGTCACCTATAAATACACTATAAATCCTTTCATCTGTAGCACATAACGCAGAAAAGCCCCAAACAGTCTCCTCTGTGTTTTGGATAGTTCCGGATAAATATTGCACGACCGGAGGATAAAATTTTCGGATTGCTCTTAATTCTATGTTTTGTGATAAATCAAATAATTCAAGGATTCCTCCATATAAAGTTCCTACGGCCATCTTTTTACAATCCGGAGATATCGCAATTGCTGGCGATGACCAAACGGAACGTTCTTTCGGAGTATCTATAGGAAAATCATTGTAATCAGCCACCACTTTTGCATCTGCCAACATCTGAAAACGTTTTTGCTGATCCGACTTTGTTCCCAACTGACCATCTACCAAAAACCTACCATTCCGAAGTTCCCACACCCGGCGTAGTGTACCTCCTAAATCATAAAAAGACCGTTCTTCTATCAACGCTCCCCAATTATCAGCGTCTTTATCAAACTGATAAGTCAATAACTTCATAGAAGATTCGTCATACACAGAAATTTTCTTTTCACGTGCATTATAATAGCACATGTTCGCAGTAGTCGCTTCACCCGGTCCCTGCCCTCTTGTTACAAAACTTCCAAGCAGTTGCCCTGTAGTCTTATCATATACCTGCAACCAGGCATTATCTGCCAAAGCCAATATAAAGATATAGTCCTCACTAACAGCCATATCCAAAGGATAGCTGATCAGGAGTTCGTCCGACAAACGATGAGCATGTATTTTCTTTACTTCCGGAAACGTAGGAGGTGCATAAGCACTACGTTGTTTCTGACAAGAACACAAAATAGTTATTAAACAAACATACAGCGACAACTTCTTCCACATATATTAGTCAAGGCTACTTATTGCGATATTCTTTTCTATACTCGCAAAAATAATACATTTTAAATTATAAACACATCTTATTCGTAAAAACATTACCAAATGTTTTACTTAAAGTTCCTTTAACGACGCCACAATATCTTTAATCTGCGGTAGCAGTTCTAAAAACAATGAGCAAGACGTAAAACTGATATAATATACATTTTCACGCCCCTGCAAATACCATTCAGCCTTTTGCAAAGCAGATAATTCGTTAGTTTCCGGATGACGCTCTGCCTTATACGAAGTAAAAGCCATCTTTTTAACCCCATTCTTACTATTGACAGACTTATATATCACCTTCACCTGCGTAGTATCCGTCGATGCCCAAATACTGTCTTCCTTAAATATTTCCTGAAAAGATGCACATTTTTGTATTTCCATAATGGTCAATACCGCACCACAACGATCTTTACGTTTTGAATATACTCTCATAAACTTTGTAGTTTCGTATTTCCCATTAACGCGTTTCAAAGGTTCATCATTGCAAGAATGCACAGCAGAAGGACGTTTCCATCCTTTCGGCACCTCAATCACATACGTCTCACCACGCAAAAGGTTTCTATCGGGTCGTGATACTTGCCCAACAAGTTGGGCACAAAACAAAAAATTCAAAAAAATCAAAATCATCCATTTCATAATCGGGGTAAATTAAATACATAAATATGATCTTCGTCTTCAACAAAAGCTCCATAAATCTTATTTGCAACTTCATCAACGACAAAAGTGTTAATAAAACAATCGAGTTTATATTGTGTAAGTGGCTTTCCTTCCCAATCGAATACTTGGATGTTAGGAGTAGTTTTCCGATTCTCAATTTCCTCTGTTGTCATATCCAGATTTAATGTATAAATATAACTGTCCGTTGCATAGATACTTATAGGATGTATGAATCTCAAATAATCATCCACATCAGGACGTTCTTGCCCGGGAAGAATATCTAAAATAACATCTCTTTTTAATTCTCCATCTTTACCATAAATTCTGAAACGGCGTATATGTTGGTAGAACGAAACGAAACAACTCTTATCAGGCTTAGCGACGGTCATCTTTATATACGCTTGGTTCCTGCCCAAAACAGATCCGAAACGTTCCTCTGTTTCAGGATATTCTCCCCATGATTCATGATTTCCGTCAGGATAAAGAAACCTAAATTCTTTTTCATTCTCAAAACCTCCATTACAACAATAACTGCTATCGGAAATACTTATCAAGTCATTAAAACAATTAAATCCATAATTTAAAGTCGAAGTCTGTACGATAGCTTTGTCTTTCTCGACACTAATATGTTTCAGGTTAATTCCGTCTAACATGACAAAACCGTTCTTCTTATGTTCCACAGGAGAAATAGAAGGAAGAAAAAAATCACCCGGTCCCTGCCCCTGTGTTCCAAAACCATATTGAAAGGTCAAATCCGGCAAATGGAAGCATTGAAACATGGTATCCATTTTTTCATTGAATACTACCAGATTACTATCACATAAAACCAAACTTCGTGGATACAATAACACCGAAGGAACCTGTATTCTATCGGATTTCAAATTTATGGTATGCTCAAATTGAGCATAATGCATAATCCTATCAGATTCTATACAACTTGATACAGTTATAAACAAAATCCCCCATAAAAAACATCTAACATTCATTATTTATCTCTTTTAAAATATCTGGCTCTCGATTATAAACCGAGAGCCAAACTAATTAATTTCTATTTTCTACAATGAGATCTATCTTGCAAATTTCTCCCTTTCTTTTGATAACAATTGTTACAATCAATAAATGTTTGATCAGAATGAAACCAATCTGCTGATGTATAAGTAGTATAACAAATGTAACCATCTTTATCCACTTCATTATATTCAGCCAATGCTTCTATATTAGCCAGCGCTAATTCCGATAAAGTAATATCTTTCTGTGATACATAAATATTATAACCTGCGACAACCGCTACAACAGCAACAATCATTGCTGTAAGAATTTTCTTTCCCATAATTTCTATTTTCATTTTAATGGGTTATTAATTTCATTTTCTTTTTCTCCTTCTTTCTATTGGAAAAAACAATCTATCGATTGCATAATTCCTGTTTTATCTCTAAGTTTGCATTCAAAAGTCCCTCCTCGGACTAATTTAGGATGGAGCAGAAGCTATACTTTGCAGAGTCCGGCAGAAGCTCCTCCTTCTTTAAATGAATATTCCTATTTTAGTAATGACGACATACCATCCTCATTCTCTTCTACCAAAACTGTTGTCTCCCATCGGTCTTCTTAAAGATCCGTTCGTCCTTTCCCTGCGTATGATTCTTTAAAAATAAGGCTACCCCTTTCGGAATTACATAATTCAAAGAATCTGCTTTTGCCACTTGCCGACCTAAAGAATTCCATTTCTTGTCATGCCAATAGAATAATTCATATACATCTCCTTTATGGATAAAATTATCCGAATTACGAGGAATATAAGTAAATTTCTTTATCCGGTGGGGAATGCCAAAATCTAATCCGACCCACCCCTCATCAGGAGTCTTATAATCCATATAAGTATAGGGATTGCCATCATATACTTTGTAATAATCATGCGAGCCGTCTTTCTGAAAACAACCCGGAGTTCCGATGATCCGCCCTTTCAACGCCAACGTATCCGAGGTATCTTCAAAGAAAGCCATCTCTGCTATATTGCAATAACTCCCCTTCGGCCCCTTGTACCGAACATAGCGATAAGACTTTTCTTTCTCCGGAAAAATAGTGTTGTTCAAGCGGAAAGGCCATTGTTTTACATAATACAATGTATCTGCAGAGCGAAACTGCGAATCATTACTTCCTTCAAAAACTCCTCCGGGCATACGAAGGATACCTAAGTCGCAGAACAGCGGAAACTTAAAATACAAGGTTATATCTTCTTTTTCACTTTGAGGAGTGAGCAAAGCAATCGTTCCTGACATTTTATCATAGGTAAACGGCTCGGACTGCATCACAAGACGTTTTCCATTCCATGTAGCCAAACAACCAATCACACTACCTTCCGTATCTTGAAAGCGCAATGAGTCTTCTTCAAAAACAGTCCATGCTATAGGTACCCAATCCATCCTTGTGGAAAGGCAAAAATAGACAATATCTCCTTTGTGAACTTCCTTACACAAAATATCAGAAGACACTACCAGATCACGATTCAAACTGTCGGCATACACAGCCGTGACATCCTGATATAGAGGTTTTCGAAACGCCGGATGCATCATTTTTCCCTGTTGTCTCTTTACATCTTTCCAGTTTAAGCCATACGTATTCCGGTATACCTTTGCCTTAGGATTATACATACTCACAGCCCGTTTCCAATTAGGATCGGGAAATTCCGTAATATACGTTTTTCCATCTTTATCCAATGTAAAATTCCAGAAATGCGGCACGTTATTATCTCCACGCATCGCCATATAGTCTGTCCCACAAGGAATACCCAAAGCACGCATTACATACACTACCAAATCGGCGAACTCGCGACAGCTCCCCGCACGCCATGACACTACTGAAGGACCTAAATGCGGACCGGCGGGAAACAGACCGGTAAAATGGGATTGTTCCACAACAAGCGAATCCATCAACACCTTTGCAGCAACCAACGGATCCTGAGCTTGAGGCAACAACCGGATACTATCTAATATTGGATTATAGCGTTTATAAATATCTTCTCTCCAGAATCCAAGTGGTTCATCTCCCAATCGATAAGGTAGAACAAACTCACAAAAATTATCAAAACTTACATTCTTGCCCCAAGGCTGCTCTCTCCACACCTTAAAAGCCCAATCCACGTTCTGCACCAGTAAAGAAGAATCAATATTGGCAATATCCTCTATCCGTTTTAATTGCGAAACAGAAAACGAATTTTCTTTTAAAGAATCAATCACTTCGTGCGGTCCTAATTTTCCTTGCGCGTAAATATCAAAATATTGGTAATAATGCTTCAAAGCATTTCCCTCGTATCCTGCATGAAAAGGCATATTCCTGATCAGAAAGCAAACGGCCTGATACTTCAGGCTGTCATCTTTATAATGATCCAGTACTTTTTGTAGTTCTTCTTTATTGGCGAGCGGAAGAGATAAAACCTCTTCAAGACATTTCTCTTCTTGAGTTCGACAAGATATGATGCCCCACATCATAATTACCAAGGTTAGCCACATCATCCCACGAACTCCCAGTCTCAACTTCATTATAGTCATATTTTCTACATTGATTTACCTTACAAAGTTTGAGAAAAAATAAGATTAAGGAAGCTAATATCCGGTCAAAAAACAACAAAATCAGACCATTCAGCGATTTACAGTCTATTTTACAAAATAAATAAAAGAAATTCCTCTTTTTTTGATCTGTTTCTTTCCTGTTTTTACCACTTTACAAAGAAAACCTGCCGACCGTCCTCGTTTCGAAATACGGTTTCTTCTCTCCCTCTTGATAAATTCCGAAGCCAAAGTACTGAATTTTGGGGTATATTGTCATAGTGCAATGTTAATTCTGAGGCTACTTGCCTGCCTAAAGAAATCCAACCACGAAATCCATCCTGATAAAACAGTTCATACTGATCCCCTAACCGAATGAAGTTATCATCGTTACGAGGCATATAGACTATTTTTTCAATCTTTTCCGGCTTACCTAAATCAAGTGTAACGAATGCTCCCTTCTCTTTCGTAAGAAAAAAGGTTAATCCATCACCGTCATTCACTTTAAAACGATCAAACCGGTCATCTGCAATAAAAGCATTACTGCCATCGATGACCTTAGCCGTTATTTTCTCTTGATCATCCACTTTTCGGAAAAGCTGTAATTCCGCCAGTTGAAGTGTTTTTTCGGGGGTCGAAGTATAACGTATATACCGGTATCTCTTCCGGGATTGTGGATAGGCTACCTGATAGCTTACCTTAGGTGTATCCACTATCTGATGCAACAGACAGGCATCCGAAAAATCCGAATGATTGGCTCCCTCTATCTTATCCCCCACTACAGCGCTGAGATAATCTTTCAGATATTGTCGCAATAAGAATTTACGGTTCAAATCCATACTTCCTTTCACAGCGCAATCGGGTTTATGATACTTCACCTCTCCCTTTTCGTCTACAAGGAAAGGGTATCCGGCTGCCACCCACTTCATCCCGTTATCATATAGCGGTTGAAACAAAATTCCGGGTTCTACATTCATAAAGGTTGCTTTATTTCCTTTCTGCACAGTTATATCTATGGGCATACATCCTTCCAATGTAAACACACCCAGGCAGATATACTTTTTATCAACCTGAGGATCAATTTCTATTGTAACCTGATTTGCCGGGAAATAGTCACTTGTAACATCTTTTAAATATGGATCTTTCAGCGGAAACGGAACAGACCGATCGCGGCGGATACCTGATACTTTCTCCTGCTGTGCTCCAAAACACCGCCTGTATACCTTCCCTTTTTCTCGTTTATCACTTCCGCCCCGCTCCACTTTAGTCTGAATAAACCAGAAAGGAACATAGCCACCGGTTGTATCCCTCAATACATTCCAGACATGACCGGCTCCCTTACCGGGTCCATAATGATAAATATCCGTTGCAGTGGGAATACCAAGCGCACGTAACACATAGACCGTAAAATCACAAGACGCCTCACAGCTTCCAACCCTGTTAGCTAGCAAAAAACCTGCACCTAAATGGGGTAAGTCCAGCTCAACACTATACCTGAAGTCTTTTTCCTGACGCAAATAAGCCCCTAAACGATCGGTGGCTTCTACCACATCTGTCCCTTGATAGAGCGAATCCAATATAGATTCATAACGCTCCCTATACCAACCACGCCATTCCTCCAAGGGTTCATCACCAATCCGATATGGCAAAATCAATTCACAGAAATCATCAAATGGCAAATATTTATTCCAGGATCTTTTTTCAAAAACTTCAAAGGCTTGATCTATGTGATGAATCAAGAACTCAGCTTTAATCACTTTAGCATCATAAACTTTCTTTAAAGTCCGAAAAGAAAAATGTTCCCATTTTTTGCGATCTTTTTTATTCACCCATCCATCCGTATGTTCTGTGGCTGCATGAATTGCTTTTAACGTATCCAATTGCCATCCTTCATAACTAAAATAACGGGGCATATTTTCAATCAAAAAGCGTGCGGCATCCTGTTTCAGTCCGCTATCATTATAGTGTTCCAAAACTTTTTCAAGTTCTCCCCTATTCTCCCCGGCAAACTCCAACGCATATTCCAATCGTTTATTTCCTGTACAAGAACAGCACAAGCTACCGACTAACAGCACCCATAATAGGTAAATCTTTATCATTCTTTTTTTCTTTTCCGCTACTCCTGTCATATACTACCCTTAATCATAAAAAGCCGGCTTTCGGTGAATTGCAGCAAGTTTATCAACTACTCCTAGAAATAAACCATTGAACAAAATCGCCCCCCATGGTTATTTGTCCACTGCGCCTCGACCGTCAGCCGGCAATCTCTTAACTTTTATTTAGCATCTCCTTTTATTTTCAATTGCAAAGGTGAAACAGGCGAGTTACAGTAGACAGTAATCGTCTTGTTAAAATGCTCCGGATATTCAGCCTTATAAACAACGGTAATATCTATCGTCTTTCCGGACTGAACCGGTTCTCTCGAATACTCCACTGTAGTACATCCGCACGAAGTATTGACATCATCAATCACAAGCAACTCTTTTCCCGTATTCTCAACGGTAAAAATACATTTCTGTTCTTTTTTCCAATCAAACATACCCAAGTCCATAGACAGAGCCTCTATCTTCACCTCTGTTTGAGGACGTTTTTCATCTGGAAGAGAAGTGCCACCGGAAATTATATTCAAAAATAAATCTCTGATATTCGGGTTATGAATGGGGTTACCTACTGCTACAACCTTATTCTCCTTATTCAGCAAAAAAGTCTGGAATCTTACATCGTCAGGAAAATGATTTAACTTATTAAAAGAATCGAGTGTGTCAACACAAACCGGATAGGTAAATTTATCCATTCTCATTGTATGATATATGTCTCTTCCATTCTTGGGAAAGAAAAAAAACAAAAACTGTACACGCTCAGACTGAATAGAATCCACATAATGGATTAACTCTTTCCATTTAGACAAGTGTAATTTACAACTGGTGCAACCGGCAGAATCAACATAGGCGACAATCTTATATTCGGTATCTTTTATACGAAAATCAACATTCTCTTTACCCTGAATACTAAAATACATTTTATTCGGGAAAACAATTTCCTTATTCATCCATTCCCTCAAAACAGATTCCGCATGTTTTTTATTCTCATCTTTACAAGAAAACAAAAAAGAAAAAGCTAATAACACATATAAGTATTTCATAAATATCTACTAATTTATATCTAAATCAAGGAAATAAAAAGACTGCCCATTATTTGAGTTAATACCACAAAAAAGATTTCTATCCGGATCTATAAAAAAGAAAAAAATCTTTTCATCCAATCGATAACGCGCTATTGGTCTACCGTCCCAATCTACTATAACCAAACTGGATTGCTCACCCTCCGGACATAGCAAATAAATGTATTTATCAGTAACAAAACAATCTCTAATAAACGTTGTCCAACGTTTAGGATCTGCATCCACAACATATTTATTAGATGCATAATCAAGACATACATCGTGCAATAATCGGGCACTCAAATCATAAATCCGAAAACGGCGAGTCCTCACATAATTAACTAAGATGCGACTTCCGTCCGGTTTTGGCCATACTTCGTGCGCATAGGCAAACTTAAAGTCAAATATCGTTTTAAATCTTACCTCAGTACGCTCCGGATAATGCCCTTTAGGATATAAGATATTATTCTCAGCATCAAGCATGTAGAACTCATTTAACCTAATATCATTATAAGAAGGGTCCGTATATGCATGAGCTGTATACATTTTATCATTCAATTTCTTAATTTTAGATAATCGAATCTTATTGCTATTATAAAGGAAATGAGTTGTCGTTTTCTGCAACAAATCCTTATCTGTTAAATGATATAAATATAACGAATCATCTTTTACCAAGTAAAAGCCTTCATTGCATTCGGCTAATATCTGTTTATATTCTGACAAACTACCGGTATAGCTCAAAAATTTCATTTCCGGATAAGCAAACACAGCATAAATAGAATCTGTAGTTGACGTACGAACCAATACCCGCTTATCGCCATCCCACACCATACACCGTGCATTTACCTGCATAGGATCCATTTCTACTTTAGAAAGCATAACAGTAGTATCTTTCAAGAGAAAAGACGAATAATAAGTAATAGGCACGTCAACCTCCGTGGGTTTGCATGAGACAAAAAGTATACAAGCTACCCCAATAATCCCAAGCCAATTTCTATAAATCATATTTCGCCAATGCAAAATCAGGATTAACTCCTATCACATACAGAGCATTACTTCGTCCGTCAGCAGCAATGCGCATTACAGGCATGCCCAAATTTACAATTTTCAGTAATTTACCATCATAATCATACACAAAAACCGTACGGGGACATTTACTTGCATTACGTCCGACAGTCCTTTCATCCAACGGATCAACTTCCCGGTCACGCTCCAGAGTAACAATATAATCTTTAGTCATGCATATATCTCTCACTCCCATCACGCTACGATCAAACCTAATCGCCCCATCAACAACAGAATAGTTTTCTTTTTCAGGCATGCGTTCCCATAATAACTTAAAATTATCCCCTTCCTTTTTATACAAAGCCAAATAAGAAAAATTAAAAGGACCAAAAGCAAGGAGTCCACGATCTTTATCGTAAGTTTTATATGTACCCATATGGTGTTTCACTTCACGAATCGGATAAACCCCAAATGTAGATTTTTTCCCATTTGAACTCACTTTAAAATAATCGTTCTCACCATTTTCGGTTTCAGTCAGATACAGTTGTTCGTCCAATTTAGCCATTCGTATATTCCGATCAAAATCTGATAAAGACATAAAAGGTTCTTTTCCGACAATTAAACTGTCAATAGATAAATAGCCTCTGGTTTTCCCGTTAGCATCATGAGCAGCAATACAGCGATTAATGGAAAAACGATTGATTAAAGGACTTACAAATTCCTGTGGACCTTCTCCTTTTTGCCCCATAGAACCGATATATTTTCCATCGGAAGAACGATGTACATGCAGAAATTTGTTATCAGAGAAAGGATCAGACCAAACTAAATAATCGTCAATCAGCAATAAATCACCAGGCATAGTTGTCAAAAGACTATCATTCATTACCTGGGGTTGTAAACTCACCTTATCAGGTACATCAGTAGTTGTGCAAGAAGTAAACACTGTTAAAACAGAAATAATATATAGAATTATCTTATGCATAACTTTAATAAAGTTACAAAAAGATGTGTCACAAATATTACAACTGACACATCCTTTTTATTAAATTTTAATTTGTATAATGGCTACATCCACTTACTGTATAGCAGCTATTACCAGTCACTTCTATTGCACAAGCATAAGTATAATGAATATAATCACACTTACAACATTCTTGTGACCAAGAACCTTCACAATTTCCATTCGAAAGTTCTCCATTTGCCAATGCTTCTACGTTAGCCATTGCCAAATCAGATAAAGAGGCATCCGCCTTTTGACTCTGATAAACATTATATCCCGTAAATGCAATAACAACTACAGCTAATAACGCTGCATAATATTTCTTTTTCATTCTTTTTATTTTATATTGGTAATAATAATTTTGTCTATGTCTCCTTTCTCGGAAGATGTACCTGTTAAACTTCCTTTTCTAAAGGTTGTCAGGAGCGGGAAAATAGCTTCCCCATCAACAAGTTGGCTTTACCCACTCCTTTTCGAACCTGTTACACTTGACTTTAGCCAAAGCGGAACTCCACAATGGGTTGGTCGTTATTAACATCTGTTGCTGTAATAGTCTTATTTCTTTCATCAACATGGAAACCTGTGATATAACGATCTAAGGTATATTTACATAAAGGTTCCCCTTGTAAGTTGAAAACATAAATGTATTGTCCACCATCTGTAGCTCTTCCCTCTTTTTGGTGCTGTGCCATAATCTCTTTAAAAGTGTGACCATGGAAAACAGCATAAATAGCCTCATCCGTAACCTGCACATCCGAGAATCCCATGATCCCATCCGGAATAGCATACCCGCCCGCAAGTTTGAATTCCGGTTCCCCTTTAGGACCTAAACAGACCCTATGAAAATCGTTTTGAAGATTATAAATCTCAAGAACTTCACCTAATTGAGTAGCAGCAACCAACACTCCGTTATGAGGATTATAATCGATAAAACTGCGCCAAGCTTGTGCTAAGGCAGGACGCGCCTCTTTCAATGCTTCTTCGTTCAATGAAGGAATCACTCCACTTTTTTTCAAAAACTTTCCTTGTCGGTTCACCCAACAGAATCGGCTATCTCCCGAATAGTCAGGTATCAGAAAAGTCGTATCATTGAATGCCACAAAATCAAGAGCACGCAGAATGCTGTCTTTATCGAAAGAGATCGCTTCTGCACGCAGAAGCGAATCTCTATCCGAAACAAACTCAAACCTAGTTAACTCGCCTTTGTTGGCATCTAAAGTCCAAAATGAACCATCTATACATTTCACTGTTTCTACTGAAAGCATCTCTTCCGGTGAATCCCCTCTCCTGCCAAACGAAGACAGATAATGGAAATCAGGATAATGAAAAAGATGGCAATACACATCAGTACCATGTAAATCCAGGACAACAGCCTGATCACCGGACACATGTACCCGAAACGGATAACGCATATAAACCGAATCAAGCTGAATTACCTTAGAATGTAGTGTCTCCTCCTTAGGAAAAGAAACATACAACATCCGATCTTTCGGCAAATCTGAAGTGCACCCGGTAAAGATTACCAAAAGAAAGAGAAATGTCAGACAGTATTTCATGATTTTCAATTACCTATAATACAATACTTTGGATCCATCATTAGGGCAAACGACTGAACCTGTTCCCACACATATAGCAGGTGAAGTCCCCTCACCTGTTGCCAACGCTTCTACATTCATCATTACTAATGATGAAGGATCCTCTCTCTTTTCTCTCATAAACATAGAGACTACAATTACTGTAACAACAGCTAATACTGCTAAAATCTTTATTTTCATTTCACCAATAAATTAATAAATATCAGCAAAGATAAGCGAGTGGATAGAAGCACACAAATGTTCTACGTCAACACTTTTATTAACAACGTCATTTTATTTAATGACGTCTAAATATCAATATATTAAGTTCTAATAAGATAGCAATTGTTTTTATCACTAATTCAACAAACAGGATGGTAAATTCAAACTTTTAAAGTAACTTTGCGACACCAACACAAGATCTGGCAAATATGAATAAAAGAATATTCTTAGTAATCGGAGTCATTATACTATTTATTATGATTGCTATAGGTGTTTCGACCTATACAATTATTCATTCCCTCATTCAAAAAGAAAAAGAAGCATTCAAGCCACAAGTTGAAAACATCTTGAAAGAAGCGGTTATCAGCAATATAACTCAAAAAACTAAAGACTTAGCATTGAATGGACTTAGTAATTCACCTAATAAAATTGGAACATATGAAACTCGCACTTTCTGTTCAAAAGATACACTGTTCACCTATCAACACCAAGTTCAAGATATTGATACAGAAATATTCTTTGCCCGTCAATTAGGATTGCTTATGATGGATAGTTTACAAAGCACTGATATACAAAATCTAATAATTAATAGTTTAAGTAAGAACAAAATAAAAGGATATATTAATGTTGGCATTATTACTTCCAAACACCTACAAAGAGAAATATGGAGTCAGCCTCAAAGTAGCATTCCTTGTAATGCAGAAAAAATTATCTATCACTTGGAAGATGAAATTGTTAGTGTAGATTACATAATGTATATCGACTATAGTTTCTCAACTTTGTGGAAGCGAATGCCTAAAACCAATATCTACATCAATTTAGTAGTCGAAGTGATTCTCATCTACACCATTACTCTATTTGTACTATACTATAGGAAACAGCAAAAGAACAGATCTGTATCTACAGTTGATATAACATCAGATCCCAATATTATCACGGACCCCATATCAGTTGACAATACTGTAGAAACAGAAAAGCGGACTAATTCTACCATAAAAGAGGAGTTATCATTCAAGGATCAATTTGTCTTTGAGAAAGACTTTGTCCTATTCAATGACCGTCCGATCAAAATGCCTAATCAACAACAAAAGATATTAATATTTTTCTTAAATAGGCCTAATTACAGAGTGAACAAACACGAATTGAAGGAAGAGTTTTGGCCTAAAAACAGTGATCCAACCAATAATATGACAAGCGCAATCAATAAATTAAAGAAAATTTTAGAGGAAATCAACAGTAAGTATACAATTATCACCGACAAGACTAATGAAGAATACTATGTACTAATCAGGGATAAATCAGCAGAAAAAATATAGATATATAAGGATAAAATAATAAAAAGTATGCGGGATACATCACGCACCCCGCACACAACAACCATTTAAGTATTAAACAATTAAACTAAAAACATATGATAGTACTATATAAAAAAACAAGTCCAAATCCAGTGTTGCATCAATGAATGCTAACATAGAGATGAAACTACTCTTAGAATCTTTTCACATACCTGCTTATCTTCATGGAGTAATTTGCTATTGAAAAATATCCATCATCAGATTTAACAGGTTTGTCTGTAAAGCCTACAGCATATTAACTCTGAAGCTCAGCATCTGTAAGATTAATCCATTTTTCACGAGGGGTGGTAAACAAACATCTCCAATTGTCCCACTCTCGTTCACTTACTTCCGACATATAGCTTATCTCCCTTCCAGTAAATGAGCTATATCCTCTTGATTGCCTGATTGCTTATACGTTCCATCGCCGCAGATAATAATATGCTTTTCATCTAAACTAAAATTATTTATTCTACAATAAATTGTCCATATACATAACCACCATTCGAATTGGTAAATTCAAGCAGGTAAGTTCCCGGTGCTAAATCGGCAATAGAGAACGAAGTAGCTTGATTAGCAGCAGTTACATCCACAGAAGATGAATAAACTTCTTTTTTGGTATCATCTTTCACTGTAATATCCACATTACCTATAACCTTTGTAAACTCAATAAATAAAGTAGTGCCATCAATATCTGCAGAAATAGGAATCAACGGATTGATGGAACGATTACCTTCTTCGATAATTTCACCATCTAAAACAATGGGTCTACGAAGAATTTGAGTGGACATAGCACACATGGACTGTCCAATGAACAATACCACAATTAACGATAAAATAACACGCAATTTCATATTTTATTTGTTTTGGTTTCGTCAAATGTAGCGCATATTTTTCAGACAGCCAAAGAAATTACCCGGACAAATTCAGGTAGGGTTAATGGCATCTAATTATCTTAAAATCAATAGATAAAAAATAAGGAACAGATATTCACCCGGACAATTTCCCCTCAAGCTAAACTAATATTTTAGCAAAAAAACGTCCAAATCATCCGAAGCAGATAGATTCAGTCGTTTTTTCATACGTCTTTTAGCTTTTGTCACTGAATCAGTCTCCGTCAGAAAAACACTTCCTAAGACCTCATGTTCAATACCAAATCTTAATAGACAGCAAATTTCAATATCATGTTTGGTAAGAGTAGGAAAATCATTCTTAATACGCGTAATAAAATCACCATGTATAGCATTAGATAGATGAAATAACTTATCCCAATCGGCATCCAAAAGCAATTTCTTACCTGAAGTATTCTCTATATTTTTCCCTCTTAACATTATTAGTATATGAAGTGCTTGCATATAAATAGCATAGAGATCATCGGCTTCACTTTCCGGTATATCATGCTTCTTCTCTGTTAAACGAAGAGATAATGCTTTATTCTGATCTTCAAGGACAGACATTTTCCCATGCAATTCTCCTATCTGATTTCGATAATCCTGTAATGTTTCTCTTTGTAAGTCCTGATAATTGAGTATTTGCCTTTGATACATCTTTATGTCAGCATCATTTTTACGAATTCTTTCATTGATATCCTTAACCAGTTTCTGATTCGTTCTATATTTATAATAAATATAAATAATAACCATTATTGCAATAAAACTCACAAATGAACTTATTAAAAGAATATTCTTTTTCTCAATACTGGATTGTAGACTTTCCCTCTGCCATTTTTCACTATTATACCGACTCTGTAAAGTTGCTATGCTATTTTGAATATCAATATCTTGAGTAATAATTCGTAAAGAGTCAGCTATGTCTTTATACCCGATAGCACCTTTAAAATTATTCAATTCTTTCTCCAAATCATATAAACATTCACAAGCATCTCTCTTTATAACGAGATTAGAACTTCCAAGACATAATAAGAGATATCTCTCTGCATCTTTTAATCTGTCCATATATAAATACAGATTTCCCAATGCTAAATAACCTGAAAATAATTTTTCTGGATCTTTTTCTTTTTCTATAAAAGATAAAAAATATTGCTCAGCACCAACATAATCTTTTTCAGAACGATGAATTACTCCTAATTCTAAAAGTATTGATCCTACAGCAGAATACTTTTTAAGGTTTAAAATATATAATGCTTTATCATAATAATAGTAAGCACTGTCTATTTGATTCTTATATAAGAATCCCCGACCTAAATTCCTATACGCATAAAGCATACATAAAGAATCTGGTATTGAAGCATAAAAATCAAACGATTCTTTATAATCATTTAAAGCTGCATCAAGTAATTTCTGCCGGCGATTTAAATCTCCAATTTTCTCTGTTACAAGTCCCAATAATTTAAACTGATCACTGCTTTGAAGTACATCTTTCGCCTTCAAATAAAACGTCATTGCATCCTCTACTTTATCAAGGCTTTCCATCACCCTTCCATAATAATAAAAAGATTTTCCTTTAGCTACAAGATCTTCAGTATGGCCTCCATAATAACCAACAGCAAATTTAATCAGCGAATCTGAAGTAAAATTTATGTAGTTTTTATCCATAGCCTGTGTCATCAATAGGCTATAGTCCGCCTGCGCTTTACCATGAAGAGTTTCCGGAGTTGGGATATGTTGCAAAATAGCCATTGCACTATCCGGGCGAGATTCCATTATTTTCTCAGCCTGAGACAGAGATGACATGACTCCATCCGGCGTCGAATAACATGATACAACTAAAAGACTAAATAAAGCAATAAAAAGGTAACCAAATAGTGAGTGCGTGTTCATTTTCATTAAGTTTTTTCGCAAAAATACGAAAAAAACTTATTAGCTAATGGTTCAAGGTCGCATTTTGTTCCATGCGCTGATGCTCTTCAATCAGCTCCATATTCGATTTCGCTTTTGTAATAAAATCCTTCACTAATTTGTTATTCTTAAACGAATAAGGAGCATCTTTCATGATGTCCTCTATTTGGGGAGTCATAACAGGATAAGGTAGTGTGCTGCAAAGCATCATAAATACACTTGGACCTAAAACTGTTTCGTAGTTATCTGAGATAAATTTTTTGATAAAGCCATTCATATCTTGCATTAACGAATCGCCCTCGTGAGTCAATTGCTCATGAATATCAGCCAAGTCGGCACCATCCATCACCATGCGGGCTTCTTTACGTTGCAATTCTTCTATCTGAACATCCAATGAATTCTTTTTATCAATAAAAGCGTAGAGGGCATTGTTCAGAGCGGTTCCTTTTGCTACCAATTCTGTATTTGTAATTGAAACTTGAATATTACCTTTTTCAATCACTAAAGGCATGATGCTTTCGTCACCGATATAGAGTGTAGCCATTACTACCGAATCGACTTTACCTTTCATCGAAAATAGTCCATGCACCACTTCGGCAGAATCAATATTGAGCCACTCGCCATTCTGAAGCACTTTAATAAAAAGCATTTTACCGTCCAGACTGGTTACAGAAGAGGCGCCTTCAATCTTATACTTGCGACTACAAGAGGTAAAAACAAAAAGCAAAAGTAAAAAAGGCAATACTTTATTCATAGGATACACAACTTTTTCGACGACAAAGGTACAACGGATTCGTATGCAAATGAAACATTTTATCAATATTTAAAACTTGTAAGACTCTTTTCTTTAATAATCCTTATAAACATCTACATAAGGACGGATTTTTCATTTACTTTACCTAAATTTGCACTTTCGGAGTTGACAAATAGTCAATGAGTTATTGAAGCCGTCAATCCGTTAATCCGTAAAATTGTAACCGTATATTATAGAAATGTCTACCTACGCACCCTTTGCCAAGCCGCTATACGTAATGCTCAAGCCCGTAGGGGCTGTATGCAACCTTGCATGTGATTATTGTTATTATCTGGAAAAGTCCCGGCTTTATCAAGAAAATCCCAAACATGTGATGAGCGATGAACTGCTTGAAAAGTTTATCGAGCAATACATCAATTCGCAAACCATGCCGCAAGTACTCTTCACCTGGCACGGAGGAGAGACATTGATGCGTCCACTCTCTTTCTACAAAAAAGCAATGGAGTTGCAGAAGAAATATGCCCGTGGAAGAAGCATAGACAACTGCATACAGACTAACGGAACCCTGTTGACCGACGAGTGGTGTGAGTTTTTTCGTGAAAACAACTGGCTGGTAGGAGTCTCGATAGACGGTCCTCAAGAGTTTCATGATGAATACCGGAAAAACAAGCTTGGCAAACCCTCGTTTGTGAAAGTCATGAATGGCATCAATCTTTTGAAAAAGCATGGAGTAGAATGGAATGCCATGGCGGTAGTGAATGACTTTAATGCTGATTATCCGTTGGACTTTTATCACTTTTTCAAAGAATTAGGTTGCCATTATATTCAGTTCGCTCCCATTGTGGAACGGATCTTCCCGCATCAGGACGGACGTCATCTGGCCTCACTGGCACAGCGCGAAGGAGGAGAACTGGCAGAATTTTCCGTAACACCGGAGCAATGGGGAAACTTTCTCTGTACACTCTTCGATGAATGGGTGAAAGAAGATGTAGGCGACTATTATATCCAACTCTTCGATTCTACCCTTGCCAACTGGGTAGGCGAACAACCGGGAGTATGCTCCATGGCAAAAACATGCGGACACGCCGGCGTAATGGAATTCAACGGAGACGTCTATTCATGTGACCATTTCGTGTTTCCGGAATTCAAACTGGGCAACATTTACAATCAAACTTTGGTAGAGATGATGTATAGTGAACGCCAGACTGCTTTCGGACAAATGAAACAAAAGTCACTTCCCACCCAGTGTAAAGAGTGCGAATTTTTATTTGCCTGCAATGGTGAATGCCCCAAAAATCGTTTTTGTCGCACAGCAAATGGTGAACCGGGACTAAACTATCTGTGCAAAGGATATCATCAATTTTTCAAGCATGTGGCTCCTTATATGGATTTCATGAAAAACGAATTGATGAACCAGCGGCCACCCGCCAATGTGATGGACGCTATCAAAGAAAACAAATTGATCATAGATTAAAATAGTAAAACAACGAATCATTCTAATTTTTTTATAAACTAATGAACAGACTCAAACTTTACTTACTGGCGCTGACTGCGCTGGCCGTTTGTTCCGCAAAGGCGGACGAGGGTATGTGGTTACTGCAATTAATGCAGCAGCAACACTCTATCGATATGATGAAAAAACAGGGACTGAAACTCGAGGCACAGGATTTGTATAATCCTAACGGAGTCTCACTGAAAGATGCCGTAGGTATCTTCGGGGGAGGATGTACCGGCGAGATTATTTCACCGGAAGGATTGATATTAACCAATCACCACTGCGGATACGCTTCCATCCAACAACATAGCTCTGTAGAGCATGATTATCTGACAGATGGATTTTGGGCAACTTCAAGAGACAAAGAATTGCCGACTCCAGGACTGAAATTTACATTTATCGAACGCATAGAAGACATTACGGATATTGTAAATTTAAGAATTGCCGCTAAAGAAATCACTGAATCAGAATCATTCAGCAGTACATTTCTTAATAAACTGGCTAAGGAGTTGTTTGAAAAGAGCGACTTGAAAGGAAAAAAAGGAATCGTTCCTCAAGCTTTGCCTTTTTACGCCGGAAATAAATTCTATATGTTTTATAAGAAGGTATATCCGGACGTACGTATGGTTGCCGCTCCTCCTTCATCAATCGGTAAGTTCGGTGGTGAAACAGACAACTGGATGTGGCCACGCCATACCGGTGACTTTTCAATGTTCCGTATCTATGCCGACGCGAATGGCGAACCGGCAGAATACAGTGCTTCCAATGTCCCCCTGAAAACCAAAAAACACCTGAACATCTCTATCAAAGGGCTGAAAGAGGGAGATTATGCCATGATTATGGGATTCCCGGGAAGCACCAGCCGTTATCTCACCGTCTCGGAAGTGAAAGAACGCATGGAGGCAAGCAATGCCCCCCGTATCCGTATCCGCGGAACCCGTCAGGACGTGTTGAAAGAAGTGATGAATGCCAGCGATAAAGTACGTATTCAATATGCCAATAAATATGCAGGTTCAAGCAACTATTGGAAGAACTCCATCGGCATGAACAAAGCTATCATCGATAACAATGTTTTGGGAACAAAAGCAGAACAGGAAGCTAAATTCGCTAAGTTTGCCAAAGAAAAAAATAATACCGACTACATGAATGTAGTGGCAAAGATCGACGAGGCTGTAGCTAAAACTTCTCCAATCAAATATCAACAGACCTGTCTGACGGAAACATTCTTCGGCGGTATTGAATTCGGTAGCCCATTTATGGTAATGGACAAACTGAAAGAAGCATTGGAACAGAAAAACGATTCAAGTATTGAAGCTAACATCAAAGTGCTGAAAGAGGTATTCAACGACATCCATAATAAAGACTATGATCACGAAGTAGACCGTAAAGTGGCCAAAGCCCTGTTGCCACTATACGCAGAAATGATTCCTGCCGGACAGCGTCCTGCCATCTACGATGTGATTGAGAAAGAGTACAAAGGCGACTACAATGCCTACGTAGATGCAATGTACGATACTTCAATTTTGGCCAATCAGGCAAACTTTGATAAATTCATCAAAAAACCGACTGTAAAAGCAATCGAAAAAGATATAGCCACTCAATATTCACGTGCCAAGTTTGACAAATACACCAATCTGGCCGAGCAAATGGGAAAATTGCCGGAAGAACTGGCTTTATTACACAAAACATATATCCGTGGACTAGGTGAAATGAAATTGCCTGTACCATCTTATCCGGATGCCAATTTCACTATCCGCCTGACCTATGGCAATGTGAAACCATACAGCCCGAAAGATGGTGTATATTACAAATACTACACAACAACCGACGGAATCCTTGAAAAAGAAAATCCGGAAGACCGTGAATTCGTAGTACCTGCCAAACTGAAAGAGTTGATCGAGAAAAAAGATTTCGGACGCTATGCATTGCCCAATGGTGAAATGCCGGTTTGTTTCCTGTCTACCAATGACATCACAGGCGGTAACTCCGGTAGTCCGGTACTGAACGAAAACGGCGAATTAATCGGTTGTGCATTCGATGGTAACTGGGAATCACTGAGCGGTGACATCAATTTCGATAATAACCTGCAACGCTGTATCAACCTGGACATCCGTTATGTACTCTTTATTCTCGAAAAGCTGGGAGGATGCGGACATTTGATTAACGAAATGACGATTGTTGAATAATGATGAAAAGAAACTTATTATCTGCTGCGTTTGCACTGATGGCACTGGCCGTCAGTGCTGACGAAGGAATGTGGATGCTGACTGACCTGAAAGCACAGAATGAAGCTGCCATGATGGATCTCGGGTTACAAATCCCTATAGAGGAAGTCTACAATCCGGATGGAATAGCTTTAAAAGATGCTGTTGTACATTTCGGAGGCGGATGTACCGGTGAAATCATCTCGGCGGAGGGATTGGTATTGACTAATCACCACTGCGGATATGGAGCAATTCAACAACATAGCAGTGTAGATCACGATTATCTGACAAATGGATTCTGGGCAATGAACCGGAACGAAGAGTTACCCTGCAAAGGGTTGACAGTAACCTTCATCGACCGTATCCTGGACGTGACAACCTATGTAAACGAGCAACTTAAAAAAGATGACGATCCCAACGGCATCAATTATTTGTCTCCCAAATATCTGGCAACGGTTGCCGACCGGTTTGCAAAAGCAGAAAATATCCAAATCACTCCGGCAACACGTTTGGAGCTGAAACCATTTTACGGAGGCAACAAATACTATCTATTTGTAAAGACAGTCTACAATGACATTCGCATGGTAGGAGCCCCTCCTTCTTCGATCGGCAAATTTGGAGCTGATACCGACAACTGGATGTGGCCACGCCACACAGGAGACTTTTCTTTGTTCCGCATTTATGCAGACAAGAACGGTCAGCCGGCTGAATACTCTAAAGACAATGTTCCTTTACAAGTAAAGAAACATTTGACAATCAGCCTGGCAGGAGTTAAAGAAGGTGATTTTACATTTGTCATGGGATTTCCCGGACGCAACTGGCGCTACATGATTTCCGACGAAGTGAAAGAACGAATGCAAACAACCAACTTCATGCGCCACCACGTACGTGAGGCACGGCAGGCTGTACTGATGGATCAAATGCTGAAAGATCCGGCAGTACGCATACATTATGCAAGCAAATATGCTTCCTCCGCTAATTACTGGAAAAATGCCATTGGTATGAACGAAGGTCTGGTCCGGCTGAAAGTATTGGATACCAAAGAAAAGCAACAAGAACAACTGTTGGCAATGGGACGTGAGAAAGGCGATGACTCTTATCAAAAGGCTTTTGATGAGATACGCTCGATTGTGGCGCATCGTCATGATGCCATGTATCATCAGCAAGCCATCAGCGAAGCATTGGTAACGGCACTCGATTTCATGAAAATTCCTTCAACCGACGGATTGAAAAAAGCACTTGAAAGCAAAGATGCCACAAAGATTAAAGAAGAAACCGATAAGCTGAAAGCAGAAGCAGATAAATATTTCGCATCTGTTCCGTTTCCGGAAGTAGAACGACTCGTAGGAAAGAAAATGCTGGAAACCTATGCCGGATATATTCCGGAAGATCAGCAAATCGGTATTTTCAAAGTAATAGACAGCCGTTTTAAAGGGAACAAGGATGCCTTTATCGATGCTTGCTTCAAGTACTCGATCTTTGGTTCGAAAGAGAACTTCAACAAGTTTATCGCTCACCCCACTCTTAACAAACTGGATAAAGACTGGATGGTCCTCTTTAAATATTCCATCACGGACGGACTGTTGAAAACGGCACTCGCCATGAAGGATGCCAATAAGAACTATGATGCAGCTCATAAAGTATGGGTAAAAGGTATGATGGATATGCGTCAAGTTGCCGGTACGCCTATCTATCCAGATGCAAACTCAACCCTGAGGTTAACTTATGGTCAGGTATTGCCGTACGAGCCCGCCGACGGGACAGTATACAATTACTATACAACACTGAAAGGGGTAATGCAAAAAGAAGATCCGGATAATTGGGAGTTCGTAGTGCCTCAAAAACTAAAACAACTGTATCATGCAAAAGACTTCGGACATTACGCGATGGAAAACGGAGAAATGCCTGTTTGCTTCATTGTCAATACAGACAATACAGGAGGAAATTCCGGAAGCCCGGTATTCAATGGAAAAGGGCAATTGATCGGGACCGGATTCGATCGTAATTATGAAGGCCTGACAGGAGACATTGCTTTCCGGCCTTCTTCACAACGTGCCGCAGTAGTAGACATCCGCTATACTCTATTTATTATTGATAAGTATGCAGGTGCCTCACACATCATCAAGGAGCTGGATATTGTAGAAGAATAATAAAAAGACAGGGTACACTTCCGTTCAAACGGCGTACCCTGTCTCTTTTTATTATCAATGAAGTTTTTTCTCAGTTTCAGCATCTGATATGCTATAAACTCTTGTCCTATATAAAATCCTCTACCAAATACATTTCTTCAACCAGGTCTTCCATGGTCTGTTCCAGGTTTTTTACCGCTTCTTCGGGTGAATCCCCATACGCATTACACTGCATATTTACAGTAAGCCAAGCATAATAACCGCCATGGGATGTGCGCTCAAGCATATAATCAGTCTTATTCAATTTCATATCGGAAAATAATTAGTTAATGTAGGTACAGTGACAGCCGAATGCTGATCAGCAAGTCGTTCAAGTTCTCCAATGATCTGTCGTTCACAGCTACGAACCCAACGAATAAATTCCCGGTTGGGAACATACGTTCCGGCAAAACGAAGCAACGACTCCAAATCGAAAGATTCTCCAATAATTCCGGCACCGGCCTGCCGGGCATCATAAGCATTGCAATCCTGCTCAATATGAGCAGGAACCATCAGTACAGGTTTGCCCAGATACATCGCTTCACAGATAGACTCAAAACCGGCCGTACTGGCATATGCTCTGCAACCGGCCATTCTATTAAGAAATTTCACATCATCAATCTGATGAAAACTCAGTGTGGCATCCACTTTAGTCACCTCGTCAGCATCCTGTTTATCCCAGAAAAAGTGCATAGGAATTTCAGGATGCAAGGCATGGAAAGCCTCTACACTATCTGCAAAACCTGAGTTAACCATATATCCGTGAATGTAGTTACCCTGTTCCGGCTGCATAGCGGTCACTTCCCTGCGAAGCAGAGGAGGAACAACGGATATCCGTTCAGTCCGGTCCGATTCCATTTTACGAAAAGAGAGTGCCAACCGCCTGCTGGCGCGCAGACTCGTCATCCGCGTGAAAAAGCGCAACATGGAGAGTTGAATCACACTTTTTCGGGGAAACTCAAAGTGGTTGTGCAAAAACAGATATTGGTGTCCGATGCAAACATAAGGAACGGAGGGACGGAAGAGTGCGTAGGTAAGTCCGGTCAGAAGTTCGTAGAAGTTGATCACAACTTCCGCCCCTGTTTCCTTAATGCGCTGATTGATATAACACATACTGCGAAAATATTCCGGTACGTGTATCAGATTGTATGCAAAACTCTTTTTCAGATCAGCCCGTTTATTTTCGGCTGTAGGCAAAAAATTCGGACTGGTGAAACGCTTTACCGGTGCCTGGATACTCCGGTTGAAAAAGCCGGGCAAGGTACGTGACGAACTTTTGCCGACAAGAACCTCCACTACCTGGTGCCCGTTACGTAATAACATGTCTTCAAGGGTAATGGCCTGGGTGAAATGCCCTCTCCCCTCTCCTTGCACAATAAACAGAAATTTCATGATGCTATTGTTATGGATATAGTTTGTTTTTCCTTATGATTATCTTCCTTTAGTAATCCACTATCAAAATAGCGGATAGTCCAGTTACCATCTTCATCTTCAGTAAGAGCCGAAAGTGTTTCTACCCAGTCGCCTGAATTCAGATAATGGATATCTTCATAAAAAGTATTGGCAGGATGGTGAATATGACCGCATATCACGCCATCACACTTTTTAGCCCTTGCCAGGCCAACAAGCTCTTTTTCAAAATCAGAAATATAAGAAACGGCAGTCTTTACCCTATTCTTAATAGACTGGGAAAGGGAATAATAAGGTTTTCCCTGCTTCATTCTGCGGAGATTGTATACCTTATTCAACCATAACAGAAAAGTATATCCTGTGTCGCCCAACTTAGCCAGCCATTTCATTTGAGTAGTCACCGTATCAAAAATATCTCCATGTGTCACATAATAACGTCTGCCGTGGCTTTCGTAGATACAGTCTTTCACAATCCGGATATTATAAAAATTCAGAGGTGCCAGATTATCTAGAAAATCATCATGATTACCACGAACATAAATCACTTGTGTCCCGAAATTCTCCATCATCTTCATTATTACTTTGAAGAAATCCGTATGTTTAGCTTTCCATTTACCCAAACCGCTTTTCTGCAAATGCCATCCGTCAATGATATCACCATTCAGAATTAAGCGATCACAATTTATTGATTTCAGGAAGTGAGTGACTTCCTCTGTCTTGGAGTGTTGAGTTCCCAGATGAATATCCGAGAGAACTACTGTGGGATAATACGTCCGTAAATGCATAACTTTTGTTTTTTTCGTTACGCAAAGATCCCGTTTCCGGATTACAGGAGGATGAATGTAAGGTTACTATATGATGAACAAAATCGGGACTTCTCTGTTATTATAATAAAACAAATAACTATATTTGCCCCCTGTAAACGAGGGCTCTATATTTATCAAAAGAAAGGAAAAATTATGGAAAAATTTGAAAATTTAATACAGTCACAAAGTCCCGTTTTAGTAGATTTTTTCGCAGAATGGTGCGGCCCCTGTAAAGCAATGAAACCGATTCTTGAGGATCTGAAACAGCAGGTAGGCGAGAAAGCCCGTATTGTAAAAATCGATGTGGACACACACGAAGAACTAGCTGTAAAATACAGAATTCAGGCTGTGCCGACTTTTATCCTTTTCAAAAAGGGAGAAGCTGTCTGGCGCCATTCCGGTATGATTCAAGCCAGCGAACTGAAAGGAGTTATTGAACAATACACATAAAAACAAAGAATGAAGAAAGTATTATCATTAGTAGCTTTGGCCATGATCAGCACCATTATGTTTGCTGTAAACGATGGAGTCAAAGCAGATCAAAACAAAAAAGAGGCAAAGAGCGGTGAGGTTATCGTGATGAATAAAGAGATGTTTATCAACGATGTCTTTGATTACCAGAATTCAAAAGAGTGGAAATATAAAGGTGATAAACCTGCCATTATCGACCTGTATGCAGATTGGTGCGGTCCCTGCCGCATGACAGCCCCGATTATGAAATCGCTTGCTAAAGAATATGACGGAAAAATCGTAATATATAAGGTGAACGTGGATAAAGAAAAGGAACTGGCTGCACTATTCAATGCAACAAGTATTCCCCTCTTTGTATTTATCCCAATGGAGGGCGAACCCCAACTGTTTCGTGGAGCAGCAGATAAAGCCACTTATAAAAAAGCAATCGACGAGTTCCTGTTGAAACAGAAATAGGACTGAATAAATTCAATAATAAAAAAGGCATGGTTTTCTCAACGGAACCATGCCCTTTTTATATGCTGCCGTCTTCACTATCTTCACTCCGAACGAATATCAAGTTATCAATAAAACAATTATTCCCTACATCTAAGATCGGGACATAAAAGCTTTGCCTATCTGATGTGTTTACCCAACCATCTAATATTCACCAGTTTGTTTCTTTTATATTTTGCTATTAAAAGCTTAGAATTAACATAATGTTAAAGTTAGTCTTTTAACCGCAAAACATTAGTTATTTGGTAGCAAAGATCAAGTCTTTTGGTACTAAGAAAATCAAGTATCTCCTGATAAATTAACACTGTTAACGAGATTGGCAGAACATCTGCCAAGACACATCATTTAAAATATCCAACCGGATGATTCATCATCGGCATTTGAGTATCCTTTAATTTCAAAGCAGTTTTGAGCCGTGCCAGATCCATCGATGCACGCGGGACTGTGGCCAGACGTGCAGCCGAACAGAACAACGAGATGTTTTGCGAAACAATCCCTGCATCCATAGCTCCCATCAATTGAACATGATTACTCTTCGCATCACCCAGCTTAGACAGATCACTGACCAGCACCAACGATACCGGCGCATTGTTGACAAAGGCCTGACCGCCAGCAACCGCAGAACGGTGATCTCCCTCAGAAATCAGATTGAGCTTATGCCCTTTAGCATCATATAGGTAAGTTCCTTGCGGAAGCACCACATATATGTCGATATCCTGACGATTCATGGCTGACGGAGCTGTACGTTTGCCTTCAGATGACCGGTTAATGCCATTGGCAGCCCAGAGTAAATCGGATAAATCGGTATTACTCAAAGCCTTCGAAGCATATTCACGAGTAGAATGACGTTCGGATAACGCTTTCATTAGCAGTCCGGCACGATTCATATCGGGCTTAGGTAACTGAATCGTCCGGTCGGCAGCATAGCTTGCCACCGACAAAAGCAGGAAACACACTAAAAACTGTAACTTTTTCATAATTATGTATCTTTTTAAGTAAAGTACAAATATAAAAGAATCATCAGTCAACATCTTTATTTCAAAAGAAAATTTAACAAAAAAGGCCTGTATCCCAAACCGGACACAAGCCTTTCTCTATAAATCATTTATGTAGATTATTTCTTACCGAAATAGCGGTTATAAAGTCCTTCGAAACCTTTACCGTGACGAGCTTCGTCTTTACACATTTCGTGTACGGTATCGTGGATAGCATCCAGATTCAAAGCTTTAGCACGTGTAGCGATACGTTTTTTGTCTTCGCAAGCACCGGCTTCAGCATTCATTCTCTTTTCAAGGTTTGTTTTAGTATCCCATACGCAATCACCCAACAGTTCAGCAAACTTAGAAGCATGTTCTGCTTCTTCCCAAGCATAACGTTTGAAAGCTTCAGCTACTTCAGGATAGCCTTCGCGATCGGCCTGACGGCTCATAGCCAAATACATACCAACTTCAGTACATTCGCCCATGAAGTGATTGTTCAGGTCTTTAATCATTTCTTCGTCACAACCTTTAGCTACACCGATTACGTGTTCGTCAACAAAAGTGAGTGCACCACCTTCTTTTTCAACAACTTCTACGAATTTGCTTGCAGGAGCTTTACACAAAGGACATTTCTCAGGAGCTGCGTCACCTTCATAAACATAACCGCAGACAGTACATCTAAACTTTTTCATTTCGTCTTAATTTTAAATTAATTAGTCAATACGTATATTATTTAAACATTTCTTACAAACACCTTTATAATAGTAGTGCACTTCGCTTACTTCATGTCCATCCATTTGAAGGCCTTCCACTTGTTTCATCTCAACCTGGCATTTCAAATCATAAATACGCCCGCAACGTTTGCACAGAAAATGGGCATGTTGTGAAGTGTCCGCATCAAAATTGGTGTTCCGCTCGTCAATAGTAAGCATTTGTGCCGCTCCCTGCTCAGAAAACAGCCTCAAGGTATTATAGACTGTAGTCTTTGAAAGTGTTGGCATAGAGGGAGATAACTCCGTATATATTTCATCAGCCGATGGGTGTGTCTTATGTTCCATCAAATAGTTCATGATAGCAATTCGCTGCATGGACGGTTTGATGTTGTGCTCTAGTAATCGGTTGTATGATTCCATTTTCTTCCTCCTTTCCAAAATTGTATTTATTACAATTTTAAATCCGATGCAAAGATAAAGAGTTCTTTTATTTTCGCAAACAAAATACGAATATTTTTTTGATTAAACAGAAAAACGGCATACAAAATTGCTTTCGTATGCCGTTTCTTATGACAATAATATGTACGTATTAAATTCCTTTAGGGTTTTCACCGTATTGGTTGCTACCCGGCTGTCCGTCCTGAATAGTCAGGAAGAGATACCAAAGGCTGCCGATCACCGGTACGAAAGTGATAAACAACCACCATCCGCTTTTACCGATATCGTGCATACGACGTATACTAACAGCAATCATAGGCAGAAGCATAGCCAAATAATAAATACCTACAAATACGCAAATCGTACCCAAAATAGCGTCAATAATACTTGCGACAATAGCAAAAATAGCCATGAACAAAACAAACATCCAGTATTCACGTCTTCTGGCTCTACCGTCGAAATCTTTCCACTTCTTTAAAACATCAATGTACTCTTTCATCTTTCAAATCTTTTAATAGTTAATAATTGTTGGTATTTTGTGTTTATTCCTATAAACTGCCACAAATATACTAACTACTATTTATATTTTTTATATTTTCCGCATTTATTTTTAGCAAAAAAATAAAAAAAGAGCTAGCCTCTCACCCAACAACATAGTGCCAAAGCCCTATACAAGCCGATCTATAGTCCCCTGTTCCTCAACAAAGGTTCTATGCCCGGTTCTTTACCCCGAAAGTTCTTATACATATCCATCGCATCGTCGATGCCTCCGGGAGTGAGAATATAACGACGGAAACGGGAAGCCACTTCCTGATTAAACAGATCACCGGTTTCCTTATATGCTTCAAAAGCATCGCTATCTAACACTTCGGCCCAAATATAACTGTAATAACCAGCCGTATAGCCGCTGTTCATGATGTGATTGAAGTATGTAGTACGATAACGAGGAGGTATCTGACTTAGCAAGCCACGCTCTTTCAGCACAGTAGCTTCAAATTCAGTGACATCCATATTCCGGGGAATCTCTTTCAGTACATGGTAATCCATATCAAGCAGAGAAGCGGCAAGATATTCGGTTGTGGCAAACCCCTGGCCATACTTTCCACTCTTATCGAGTTTCTCAATCAATGCAGCAGGAATCACTTCACCGGTCCGATAATGTTTGGCATATATTTTCAGCACCTCCGGTTCGAATACCCAATGCTCCATAACCTGAGAAGGTAATTCCACAAAATCACGCGGTACACCGGATACGGCATGAAAGTGTACATCTTTAAACAAATTGTGGAGTGCATGACCAAACTCATGGAATAAAGTACCGGCCTCATCGGCACTAAGCAGGGCAGGCTGTCCCGAAGAAGGCTTGGTAAAGTTACACACAATCGTAACTACCGGCGCCAAACGTTTACCGTCACGATAGGTTTGAGAACGATAAGTTCCGCACCATGCGCCTCCCCGCTTACTATTACGAGGGAAAAAGTCCATATACAGCACACCAAGATGGGTTCCGTCTTTATCTTTACACTCAAAAGCCTGTGCCTCTTCATGCGGTTTCGGAATGTCTTTAATTTCGGTGAAAGTAATGCCATAAAGTCTGTTAGCTACATAGAAAGCACCTTCACGCACATTATTCAATTCAAGATAAGGACGCACTTCATTCTCGTCTAAACTGAACTTGGCTTTCTTCGCTTTCTCAAAATAATAGCGCCAATCCCATCCTTCGGGGGTAAAGTTAGCGCCTTCCTTCTTTATTTCAGACTGAATATCAGACAATTCCTCCTTGGCTTTCGCCACTGCAGGAGTCCAGATCTGATTCAGTAAACGATATACATTTTCCTCGTTCTTTGCCATGCGGTCTTCCAAAATATAAGAAGCATAATCGGCATATCCCATCAATTTGGCTTTCTCCAGACGCAAAGCAACCAATTTTTTCACGATTTCATTATTATCGGCCTCATTGCCATTGTTGCCGCGATTGATGTATCCTTTAAAGATTTTCTCACGCAACTCGCGATTATCTGCATATTGCAAGAAGGGCATTACACTCGGATTGTGCAAAGTGAAAAGCCACTTCTCTTCCATACCTGCCCCTTTAGCCGCTTCGGCTGCGGATGCCACAAGACTTTCGGGTAATCCGGCGAGATCTTCCTTCTTATCAATCACCAACTCAAAAGCGTTGGTTTCTTTCAGCAGATTCTGTCCAAAAGTCAATTGCAACATCGAAATCTCACTATTGAGTTGACGCAACTTCGCCTGATCCACAGAATCAAGATTGGCACCTCCACGAACAAACTTCTTGTAAGTTTCTTCCAGTAACTTATTCTGCTCCTTATCCAATCCCAGTTTCTCCCGACGTTCATAAACTTCTTTCACACGGGCAAAAAGAGCCGGATTCAGACTAATATCGTCCCGATGTGCCGAAAGCAACGGAGTAATCTCTTTATTAAAAGCCTGCATTTCATCGTTCGTGTTACAACTGTTCAGACCACTAAACACAGTACTCACCTTATTTAACAACTCTCCACTCTGATCGAATGCAGCGATGGTATTATCGAAATCGGGAACCGAACGCTGATTGACAATAGCATCTATTTCTTTTTTCTGTTCTTCCATTCCTTTCAGGAAAGCTTCTTTGTAATGCTCTACTTTAATCAGGTCGAACGGTGGAACACCGAAAGGAGTTGAATACTCTGCCAGAAAAGGGTTTCCGGCATCGGTGGCTGCTTTCTGTCCGGCTGTGCCGCAAGCAGTCATCACGGCAGCCATTCCGGCAGCCATAAGCATCTTCTTCATGTTTTTGTGCGATTTAATAATATAATGTATCAATTCAATTTTGACAAAAATACAAAGATTCGATTAAAATGTCTACTTTTGCAACAAGAAATGATAAACTCTAATAGAAAATGAACTACGGATTCGTAAAAGTTGCGGCGGCCGTTCCCCGCGTAAAAGTAGCAGATTGCAAATTTAATTCTGAAAGATTGGAGGGTCTTATTACCATAGCCGAAGGTAAAGGAGTACAGATTCTCACTTTTCCCGAAATGTGCATTACCGGATATACTTGTGGAGACTTGTTCGCCCAGCAACTTTTGCTTGAACAGGCAGAAATGGCTTTGATACAGATTCTAAACAGTACCCGCCAACTGGACATCATTTCCATACTGGGCATGCCGGTAGTAGTTAACTCCACAGTAATTAATGCTGCAGTAGTTATCCAGAAAGGCAAAATACTGGGAGTAGTGCCCAAAACTTACCTGCCTAATTATAAAGAGTTCTACGAGCAACGTTGGTTTACATCCGCCCTACAAGTCTCGGAAAACAGTGTGCGGCTTTGCGGACAGATTGTCCCGATGGGCAACAATCTGTTGTTCGAAACTGCGGAAACAACTTTCGGCATAGAAATCTGTGAGGACCTTTGGGCTACCGTTCCGCCCAGTTCCTCACTCGCACTGCAAGGGGCTGAAATCATCTTTAACCTTTCCGCCGATGACGAAGGTATTGGTAAACACAATTATCTTTGCTCTCTGATCAGCCAGCAATCTGCACGCTGCATCTCCGGTTATGTTTTTTCGTCGAGTGGCTTCGGTGAATCGACAACAGATGTTGTTTTTGCCGGAAACGGACTTATTTACGAAAACGGATATCTACTGGCACGAAGTGAACGTTTCTGCATGGAGGAACAGTTGATTATCAATGAAATTGATGTGGAATGTATCCGTGCAGAGCGTCGGGTCAACACAACTTTTGCTGCCAACAAGGCTAATTGTCCGGGCAAAGAGGCTGTCAGAATTTCTACAGAGTTTGTCAACAGTAAAGATCTGAACCTGACCCGTACATTCAATCCACATCCTTTTGTTCCGCAAGGAAACGAACTCAACAGTCGCTGTGAAGAGATCTTCTCGATTCAAATAGCCGGACTGGCACAACGTCTGCTACATACCGGAGCAAAAACAGCCGTAATAGGTATTTCCGGAGGACTTGACTCAACACTCGCCTTATTGGTGTGCGTCAAGACATTCGATAAATTGGGATTATCCCGCAAAGATATTCTGGGTATAACAATGCCGGGATTCGGAACAACCGACCGCACTTATCACAATGCCATCGACCTGATGAATTCCTTGGGAGTTTCAATACGGAAAATCAGTATCAGGGAAGCATGTATCCAACACTTTAAAGATATCGGACACGATCTCAATATACACGATGTAACATACGAGAATTCACAGGCACGCGAACGTACCCAAATCTTAATGGATATAGCCAACCAAACATGGGGTATGGTGATCGGAACCGGAGACCTGTCGGAACTCGCATTGGGATGGGCAACGTACAACGGAGATCATATGTCGATGTATGGTGTCAACGCAGGTATTCCCAAGACACTGGTGAAACACTTAGTACAGTGGGTAGCCGAAAACGGTATGGATGAAGCATCCAAAGCAACTCTGCTGGATATTGTGGACACTCCTATCAGTCCGGAACTGATACCGGCAGATGAAAACGGAGAAATCAAACAAAAAACGGAAGACCTCGTCGGTCCTTACGAACTACACGACTTCTTCCTGTATTATTTCTTACGGTTCGGCTTCCGCCCGTCAAAAATCTACTTCCTGGCACAAACTGCATTCAGTGGAGTTTATGATGATGAAACAATCAAAAAATGGTTGCAAACTTTCTTCCGCCGCTTCTTTAACCAGCAGTTTAAACGCTCTTGCCTGCCGGACGGACCGAAAGTAGGAAGTATATCCATCAGCCCCAGAGGAGACTGGCGCATGCCAAGTGATGCCAGTTCGGCTGCATGGCTGAAAGAAATAGCCGAATTGTAACAAAGACGATACCTCTTTTTAACATGACACTGCGATCTTTGCAGCATCATATTAAAAAGAGGTAAAGTTATGAAAAGACATCTTATTTTAGCATTTGCTTTATTGGCATCCAGTGTTGCCTTAAATGCAGTCAATTCATTGCCGGACGATGATAAATCCGACAATAAGAACAAAACAGAACTCAATTCTGTCGTCAAAAAGACATGGGAGTTCTACTCCGCCATCAAACAACTTTCTGCCGATGCACTGGCTAATGCGGGTAACTACAAATTCGGGCAAGAAGCCGGCTATCTCTATAACCAATTCATGAAGATCTATGTAGTCAGGGAAGAAGTGGTTCCCGGAGACCCTACCCGCCGTACCGTAATTCGCAAACCCACTATCTACAACGCAGTACGCTCCATCGAGAAACAGCTGAACAAAGAGCTCAAAAGCAACAAAATGACCAGAGAGCAAGTAGCTGCAGAATTCACAAATGTACTGAAAGTAGCGATTTCTGCCTATGATTCCGAAAGCGAATCATTTGAAGACGCTTTACAGACAAATCGCAAAAATGCAACCGACCTTCTCTCCGTATTTCAAAATGTAAAACTGACAGAAATCTAAAATTCTTTTTTTCAATAGGTAAATAAATATTAATGGCAAGTCTTGGGCAAAAGAAAACTTTTGCCCCCGCACTCGCCATGACTAAACACTCAATGATTAGTACTTATGAACAGTAAATTTCTCCTGCTACTCTGTAGTATGTTATTGTGCACTTCACTTGCATTCGCACAATCAATCAAAGTAACAGGTACAGTCACAGACAAAATGGGGGCAGTAATCGGTGCCACTATCATGGTGAAAAACTCATCAAACGGAACTGTCACCGATATAGATGGTCGTTACAGCATCGAGGTTCCTAAAAACGCAACACTACTATTCTCTTTCGTAGGTTACAGCACAGTAGAGAAAGAGGTAGGTAACAACACTGTAATCAATGTCGAACTGTCCGATGACATTCAGGCCATCGACGAGGTAGTGGTCACTGCAATCGGTATCAAGCAGCAAAAGAAGAAGATCGGTTACACAACCCAACAAATCAACAGTGAGGTATTGAATGCCACTCCCAGTCTGAATGTGGGCTCGGCCCTTTCCGGACAAGTAGCCGGTCTGTTGGTAGCCAACCCTACCGGTATTTTCCAGGCACCGAGTTTCAAACTGCGCGGCAACGCACCATTGGTTGTACTGGACGGAGTTCCGGTAGAAACCGACTTTTTCGACATCTCAAGTGAGAATATTGAAAGTGTCAATGTGCTAAAAGGTACGGCAGCCTCAGCTTTATACGGTTCACGCGGGAAAAACGGAGCAATTCTGATCACCAGTAAAACGGCCAAAAAAGAAGGCTTGGAAATCAACTTCTCTACCAACAACATGATCACAGCCGGCTTTGCAGTGCTTCCCGAGACACAACATCAATACGGTAGCGGTTCAAATGGTAAATATGAATTCTGGGATGGTGCAGATGGCGGCATTTCGGACGGTGACATGACTTGGGGACCCAAATTAAATGTAGGAACCAAAGTAGCTCAGTGGAACAGCCCGATCAGGGATAAAGTGACTGGAAAAGAGATTCCCTGGTGGGGAGATGTAAAAGGTACTCAGTATGATGACAAATCGCGCTATGAACGTGTACCTATCGACTGGGTATCCCATGACAACCTGAAAGACTTTCTGCAAACCGGACTAGTAACCAACAATAATATCTCAATAGCTTATAAAGGAGAAAAAGCACGCTACTTCGTCACCGGACAATATGCTTACCAAAAAGGACAGGTGCCTTCTACTGAAATGCACAGTGGAGGTATCAACTTCAACTCTACCTTTGATCTGGCTAAAAACTTGCAGCTGGATGCCAATCTGGCCTACAACAAAATAGTTGCCCCGAGTTATCCGCGCTACGGATACGGACCTAAAAACCACATGTACACCATCGTTGTATGGATGGGAGACGATGTGAACGGTAAAGAACTCCAAAAACACAAATACGTTCCCGGGCAGGAAGGGTATCGGCAGGCAAGTTACAATTATGCATGGTATAATAATCCTTACTTTGCAGCCGAAGAGCTCCAGCAATCCGAAAGTCGGGATGTGGTGAACGGGCAACTCCGCCTGAATTATCAAATCCTCCCCAATCTGAACATACAGGGACGTGCCGCCTTACGCCAGAAAACAATTCTTCAGGAAATGAAAGTACCCAAAACTTACATGAACTACGGTGACTCCCGGGAAGGTGACTACAAAGTATGGAATGACCGTCAAACTAATGTAGACGCTGATGTACTGGCTACCTACACTCAAGATCTGACTCCGGATATCCTCTTCACCCTGAATGCCGGAACTTCGGTATTCTACCGTAATTACCGTCAGGAATATCAGTCTACCGACGGTTTGATTGTTCCATTCGTATACAGTATCAAAAACACACAAGGTCCTTCCATTACCGATGCCAACCGAAATGAAAAATCAATCCGTAGTATTTATGGATCAATCAACCTTGATCTTTACAAATATGCCTATCTGACGTTGACAGGACGTAATGACTGGTCATCTACTCTGGCAAAAGGCAGTAACTCTTACTTCTATCCTTCTGTCGCACTGAGTACTATGGTATCCGAATACATCAAATTGCCAACATTTATGGACTATCTCAAAATGTATGGTTCATGGGCGGTTGTCTCTACCGACCTGTCTCCCTACCAGATCATGTCCACTTATACAAAAGATTCCAATTACGGTTCGAATCCATCTATTTCCTACCCTTCTTCTCTGGTCAACTACTACATTAAACCTCAGAAAACGACATCCTGGGAAGCCGGATTGTCAACTGCATTCTTCCGTAACCGGTTATCTTTCGACCTGACTTATTATCATACGATCGATGAAAACCAGATTATTGACCTGAATATTTCGAATGCATCAGGTTTCACCAGCCGTAAAGTGAACGGTAACCAATATACCACCAACGGATGGGAAATCATGGCCAATGTACAGGCTATCAAAAATAAAGATTTTCAATGGGATTTCTCCTTGAACTGGAGTAAGAGTGTAAAAAAACTGACGGAAATATATGGCGGACAGAAAAAGTTCGGTGACCTGAAAGTAGGCGATCGTGCCGATGCATTTTACGGTTCACAATGGCAGAAAAGTGCTGATGGAGAATTGATTCTGGATGAAAACGGTATGCCTACTAAAGACGCATATAAACAATATCTGGGACATCTGGATCCGAACTTCCGAATGGGTATGCAAAATACTTTCCGCTACAAAGACTTCACACTGTCTGTCGATCTGGACGGCGCTTATAAAGGAGTAATCTATTCTGTATTGAGCGAAAAGTTATGGTGGGGAGGAAAGCATCCTGAATCAGTGGAGTACAGAGATGCACAATATGCCGTCGGACACCCGATATATGTACCCAATGGGGTAGTCGTAACCGGAGGAGAGCTGAAACGTGACATCGACGGTAATGTAATCTCTGACACACGCACCTACAAACGTAACACGACAGCGGTCGATTGGCAACAATGGTGCCAGAACTATCCTTATCAAGCTTATGTATCTTCGAAAGAAAATGCCAAATTTGCCAATGTATTCGACCGTAGCTACATTAAGCTCCGCCGAGTGGCACTGACTTACAACTTCACCAAACTACTTTCGAAACAAAGCCCCGTGAAAGGACTTACAGCTACAGTGTTTGGCAACAACCTAGCTGTCTGGAAAAAAGTCCCCTTTGTCGATCCGGACTACACCGGAGACAGCAACGACGGAGGTGCCAACGATCCAACCGCACGCTATATCGGCATGGGCGTCAACATAAAATTCTAAACGAATAAGAAACTAATAAGAAATTATAAAATGAAAAAGATAATATTACTCATCGTATCTGTGTGGATGTGCGTTTCCTGTGGAAATCTGGAAGAGATGAACATTGATCCGGACAATGCCACCCAGACCCACCCCAAACTCCTGCTTACCCAAATCTGCATGAATGCTTTTAAAAGAGGGACTGACGGAATGTATGCTACCAAAAAGGTAATTCAAGCCGACGGAGAGAGTGCAGATCAATATTACAAATGGACCCGCGGAAGTTTTGGCTACTATGACAATCTCCGCAATGTACAAAAGATGGGTGAAGAGGCAGAACGTGTAAATGCTCCGGTGTATACGGCACTCACTAAGTTCTTCCGCGCCTACTACTTCTATGAACTGACTCTCCGTTTCGGAGACATCCCCTACAGTCAGGCCTTGAAAGGAGAAAAAGAAGAAATATACACTCCTGAATATGATGCACAAGAGGATGTTTTTGCAGGAATCCTCCAAGAATTGAGAGAAGCAGACGAAATACTGGCAAATGACGCATCTGTCATTGACGGAGACATCATCTATAACGGAAATAGCACCCAGTGGAGGAAACTGATCAACTCTTTTCGTCTGAAAGTGCTGATGACCCTCTCCAATCATACAACAGTAGGGAATATAAATATCGCTTCTGAGTTTAAAAACATTGCGACAAACAGCCCGTTGATGAATAGCCTGGCAGACAATGGACAGTTGGTTTACCTGGATCAGCAGGGCAACCGATATCCTCAATTCAATGCCCAATGGTCCGGCTATTATATGGATGATACATTTATCCAACGTATGCGCGAACGTCGGGACCCACGCTTGTTCATCTTCAGCGCACAGACCAACAAAGGAAAGACTGAAGGAAAACCTATCGACGACTTCAGCTCTTACGAAGGAGGAGACCCTGCCGCCCCTTATAGCGATGCTATTATCAAAGTTAGTGAGGGTACCATATCGCCCATCAACGACCGTTTCCGTACAGATCCGATTGTAGAGCCCACCATGCTGATGGGATATGCCGAATTACAACAAATTCTTGCTGAAGCTGTTGTACGGGGATGGATCAGTGGCAATGCACAAACGTATTACGAGAAAGGTATCCGCGCCTCATTCTCTTTCTACGAAACCCATGCAAAAGATTATGCCGGCTATCTGAACGAGAACGCAGTGGCCCAATATCTGAAAGAACCATTGGTCGACTTCACCCAAGCATCGGGTACTGAAGAGCAGATAGAACGCATTATCATGCAGAAATACCTGGTTACATTCTACCAAGGCAACTGGGATTCCTTTTACGAACAACTACGTACCGGCTACCCGGACTTCCGTCGCCCAGCCGGAACAGAAATCCCCAAACGATGGATGTATCCGCAAGGAGAATATGATAACAACGGTACTAACGTAGAAACGGCTATTACACGCCAATTCGGTGCAGGAAATGACAAAATAAACCAAGCTACCTGGTGGCAAAAAAAATCATAGAATAAAATATATACTCTTAACCCATATTTATAATGAAAAAGATTATTTTAAGCAGCGTATTATTGCTATCCGGCTTCTTTATCCAAGCGCAACAAGCTCCCGAGAAAATCAGCTTTAATTCCAATGGTGAATTTAAGATAGCACAATTTACCGATATGCACTTGGGACATGATCAGGAGAAAGACCGAATAGTGGGAGATATGATCAAAGAAGTACTTGATTCTGAAAAGCCTGACCTCGTGATATTTACAGGAGACAATACTACTATGGATGAAGTCCGGCAAGCTTGGGAAGCCATATCTGCCGAACTGTCGGCCCGCCGGATCCCCTGGACAGCCGTATTGGGAAATCATGATGACGAATATGCCGTAAAGCGTGATGAAATCATTCGTATCATCCGGGAACAACCGTATTGTATGATGAAACAAGTGGCAGAAGGAATAAAAGGAGAAGGTAACCATATTCTCCCTATTTACAGTTCGAAAGACGGAAATAAAACAGCCGCATTGCTTTATTGCCTGGACACAAATGCTTATTCGAAGATAAAAACAGTAAAAGGATATGACTGGATCGGACGATCTCAAATAGACTGGTACTCCCGCGAAAGCCGGAAGTACACAGAACGGAATGAGGGACAACCATTACCTGCATTGACCTTCCTCCATATTCCGCTACCGGAGTACACCCAAGCATGGGAATCGTTCGAAACCAAACGTTACGGAGACCGTAACGAAAAAGAATGCAGTCCCCATATAAACAGCGGTATGTTTGCCAATATGCTGGAATGCGGTGATGTTATGGGTGTTTTTGCCGGACACGACCACGTAAACGATTACATCGCTACTCTCTATAACATCGCTTTAGGATATGGACGAGCTTCGGGCGGAAAAAATACTTACGGAGATAAAACACCAGGTAGTCGTATCATCGTATTGAAAGAAGGTAAACGTGAATTCGATACTTGGCTTCGGGAAAAAGGAAATATGGCAAAACTGAATGTATGTACATATCCCGGCTCTTTTGTAAAAGAGAAATAGAAATCACTTTTATGAGTATTCAAAAAGAAACGGCTATAAAAACTTTTTAGGTGATTTACAGATTATCCCTCCAACCTATAATAAACACTTATCGAATTATAGTTGGAGGGATAAATTTATTTGGTAAAAAGTGAATCGTTACAAAACTCCTTTACTGGACGGCAATTCGAAATGATAGATATCCCTCTTCAACGCCATCTTCAACGCACGGGCCAGCGCTTTGAATATTCCCTCTATCTTGTGATGCTCATTCTGCCCCTCAGCCTTAATATTGAGGTTCATCTTGGCTGCATCACTCAGAGACTTAAAAAAGTGTAAAAACATCTCGGTAGGCATTTCTCCTATCTTTTCACGCTTAAACTCGGCATCCCATACCAACCACGGACGTCCTCCGAAATCCAGGCATACCCGGCAAAGGCAATCATCCATGGGCAAAGCATAACCGTAACGTTCAATTCCTCTTTTACTACCCAGCGCCTGATAGATACACTCACCCAATGCGATAGCCGTATCTTCGATGGTATGATGTTCGTCTACCTCGAGGTCCCCCTTCACCCGGATCGTTAAATCCATACCGGAATGTTTACCAATCTGCTCAAGCATATGGTCAAAGAAACCTAACCCGGTAGAAATGTCACAAGTACCCTTACCATCCAGATTGAGAGCTACCAGGATATCGGTTTCTTTCGTTGTCCTGCGTATTTCTGCTTTCCGCTCTCCTGCAAAAAGGAACTCAGCCACCCGATCCCAATCAGTAGTGGCAAGAGCACAATAAGTTTCCAGTCCCTTTTCTTTCAGCAAATCAATGGATTCCTGAAGGTAAATGGCACGGCAACCTATATTTTTGGCCAATTCTACATCTGTCGGACGATCTCCAATGACAAAGCTGCCCTCCAGATCATATTCCGGATTGGAAATATACTTAGTCAACATTCCTGTACGCGGCTTCCTCGTAGAAGCACAATCTTCGGGCACACTGCGATCTATCAGGATATCATCGAACGTAATACCTTCTCCAGCCAGAGTTTTCAACATCAGGTTGTGCGCCGGCCAAAAAGTTTCTTCCGGGAAAGAAGAGGTGCCCAAACCATCCTGATTGGTCACCATGACAAACTCAAAATCAAGTTTACTGCGAATAAAGCCCAAATTGCGGAAAACTTTAGGATAGAATTCAAGCTTCTCCAGTGAATCGAGCTGATAGTCGACAGGCGGCTCAATGACAAGCGTGCCATCACGGTCAATAAAAAGTACTTTCTTTTTCATTTTTCCTATTGATATTTTTTCAGTGCTCCAATCAGTTTGGCATTCTCAGCCCGTGTACCTACAGTCACACGAAGGCAGTTGCCACACAATGATATGGAATTTCGATTACGTACAATAATACCCTCTCCCACCAGATAATTATAAATTTTCACAGCATCGGTCACACGTGCCAGAAAGAAGTTGGCATTCGATGGAAATACCTGTAATACGCAAGGCAACTCAACGAAAGCTTCTTCCAGATACCCCCTCTCCTCCTTCAATGTTTTTACCCAGCGTTCTATTTCGTAGTATTTGTGGAGCATTTCTATAGCTTGTTGCTGAGTCAGCTGATTCACATTATACGGATACTTGATTTTATTCAAAACACCGATAATCCCCTCGGAGGCAAAAGCCATCCCCAAACGAATAGCTGCACAACCAAACGCTTTTGAGAAAGTCTGTAAGATAATCAGATTCGGATACTTATCCAACTCTGACAAAAATGAGGGTTCATCGGAAAAATCATTATAAGCCTCGTCCAGAATGACCAATCCTTCGAAATCATTGATCACCTTTATTATCTCAGACCGAAGCAGATCATTTCCCGTCGGATTATTGGGTGAACAAAGGAAAATCATCTTAGTCCGTTCATCCGCAACTGCCAACAATTCATCGGCAGAAAACTGAAAATCATCGTGAAGCAGCACTTTGCGGTATTCCACATCATTGACATCGGCGCAAACCTGATACATGCCGTACGTAGGATCGATAGCCACCACATTGTCTCTGCCCGGCTCACAGAAAGCACGAAACACCAAATCAATAGCCTCATCACTGCCATTTCCCAGAAAGATATGGGCAGGAGCTACTTTTTTTATTTTGGACAATTCCAACTTCAGATCCCGTTGCATCGGATCCGGATAGCGATTGTGCGGCAGGTTATACGGGTTTTCGTTAGCATCCAGAAAAACAGATGCTGCCGCCCCACTATATTCATCACGGGCCGAAGAATAGGGTTTTAGTCTCCAGATATTCGGACGGGTTAATTCTTGCAATGTTTTCATTTTCTTATCTCCTCCAATCTAACAGTTACCGCATTTTTATGTGCATCCAGGTGTTCATTGGCAGCCATCACCTCGATAGCCGGGCCAATAGCCGACATTCCACTGGGAAGTATCTCTTGAAAAGTGATCTTACGGATGAAACTGTCCAAGCTCACTCCACTATAGGCTTTGGCATAGCCGTTGGTAGGTAAAGTATGGTTAGTTCCCGAAGCATAATCACCTGCGCTTTCGGGAGAGAAGGCACCCAAAAATACCGAACCGGCATTTACTATCTGTCCGGCTACTTCCATATAGTCCTTCGTCTCAATAATCAGGTGCTCAGGAGCGTAAGCATTGGTAAGTTCCAAAGCTTCCTCCATATCCTTCACCAATATCAACTTACTGTTGGCCAAAGATTTTTCGGCAATATCGCGACGGGTTAGATAGCCTAATTGGCGTTCGACCTCGTAAACGACTTCCGTTTGTAGCTTCTCAGAAGTCGTAACCAGCATCGCCTGACTATCCACTCCATGTTCCGCCTGAGAAAGAAGATCGGCAGCCACAAACACCGGGTTGGCAGATTCGTCAGCCAGAACCTCTACCTCCGACGGCCCCGCAGGCATATCAATGGCGACATCCCGCAGGCTGACAAGTTGCTTGGCAGCGGTGACATACTGATTGCCGGGACCAAAGATCTTATAAACTTTAGGAATACTCTCTGTCCCGTAAGCCATAGCGGCAATGGCCTGTACTCCACCAACCTTAAAGATTTTGCTGACTCCAGCCAGACGAGCGGCAAACAGGATAGCAGGATGTACCTTTCCATTCTTATCAGGCGGTGTACAAAGTACAATCTCTTTACATCCGGCAATCTTAGCAGGTATAGCCAACATAAGCACAGTGGAGAATAGAGGGGCTGTCCCTCCGGGGATATACAATCCGACCTTTTCAATAGCAACAGCTTTTTGCCAGCAAGTAACACCTTCCATCGTGTCCACCTTTTTCCCCTCAAAACGCTGTGCAGAATGAAATGTCTCAATATTACGTTTAGCCAGATAAATAGCTGCCTTCAGTTCGATGGGTACCTCCTTTTCTGCTTCTTCTATTTCCGCAGAAGTAACAGCCAATGAGGTGAGTTCAGCTTTATCAAACACAGCCTCATATTCCATGACCACCCGGTCCCCTCCGGCTCTCACACGGTTAATAATATTGCGTACAGTATCGAAAAGATTTTCTGTCTCAAGTATAGGACGCTTCAAGATCTCATTCCATTGCGACCGATCCGGATATTTAATCAGTTTCATAATTTTTAATTTAAGAGTTCAACCAACAGATTTTCCTATATAATCATCTTCTCAATAGGCAACACCAAAATACCTTCCGCTCCCAGCGCTTTCAGCTTACCTATGATCTCCCAAAACCGTTTCTCATCGAGCACTGTATGTACAGAGCACCAACCATCTTGTGCCAACGGCATCACAGTAGGACTCTTCATACCCGGTAGCACAGCAATAATATCTTCCAGTTTATCTTTAGGAGCATTCATCAGTACGTACTTTTTATCTTCAGCAGTTTTCACAGCATCCATGCGGAAAAGCAATTCGTCCAATATCTCTTTTTTCTCCTTACTCATATTCTTGTTGCCTATCAGCAAAGCTTCTGATCTCATTACGACCTCCACTTCTTTCAGACGATTGCTGACCAGAGTAGAACCGGAACTGACAATATCGAAAATAGCATCCGCCAATCCGATGCCGGGAGCAACTTCTACAGAACCGGTAATGACATGCACTTCAGCCTTCACCCCGTTACTTTTCATAAAAGCATCTAAAATTCCGGGATAGGAAGTAGCTATCTTCTTTCCGTTAAACCAACTCAAACCGGGATATTCAATGTCTTTGGGCATAGCCAAAGACAAACGGCATTTGCTAAACCCGAGACGCTTAATGATTTCGGCATCTTCCTGCCTCTCTACAAATTCGTTTTCTCCTACTATACCCAGGTCGGCAACTCCTGTAGCTACAGATTGGGGAATATCATCGTCACGGAGAAAAAGTACCTCAACCGGAAAGTTGGACGATTGTACGAGTAAAGTACGTTTGGTTGTGCTCAGTTTGATGTCTGATTCTTCAAGAAGGGCCATCGTTTCTTCAAAAAGACGCCCTTTGGCTTGTACTGCGATTCTTAACATAATTACAATATCTTAATTTACAATTTATAATTCGATATATAGAAAATAAAAAAGGCTCACCTTATCGGTAAGCCTCGTATTCTATCATATATATATACACAATACCATCTTGCCCACCGAGTTATTCGATTGAGTAATGATGATGGCGATGTGTAATAGTAATGTTCATATCTTTATTGTTTATGCGACAAAAATAAAGTATTAGTTCTGAATCACCAAACAATTATCAGAAATTCTTCTATTTTTCTTTCAAATTAAAGGAAGAATCTCTTCATCTTCTACTTCGCATGACAAAAAATGCATCTCTTCTCTGGCTTTCTCCTTCGGAAAAGTAAAGTAAGTGCAGAGAGCTTCTGTACACAATTCCTCATCTTTATTATAAAGACGTGCCTCAATTATCACAATGTTACGCTTCACTTCTTTAATATGTGCTTTGAGCACTACATGTGAATCATTAGTACTGATTGATTTACGATAACGTGTCTCCATTTTTGATGTCACCCCCGTAGTCTGTAACTTCCGGAGAATAACCCATGCACAGATTTCATCCAAAAGTACGGCCTGGATACCTCCATGTAGCGTATCAATCCATCCCTGGTATTCGGGACGGGGACGCCAGATGCTAATCACTTCATCGTTATCCTCATAAAATTCCATTTTCACACCGGCTTCATTGTTAGGGGCACAACCAAAGCAATTATATCCTTCCATCCCCTTCCACGGGTTAATAATCTTTTTCATACCTTTTTCGTTTTAGAATGCTCAAAGATATAAATCTTTTCGCAAAATGCACCCATCTCACCACCAGAACTTTATCTATAATTCGTTTGTTATACAGATGTTCTATTAAGAAAGGAAAAGTATGAAAACAGTAGTAGACAAAGCCTCTTCAAGGGGTTATTTCAATCATGGTTGGCTGAAAACCCACCATACATTTAGTTTTGCAAACTATTATAACCCGTCAAGAATGCATTTCGGCGTATTGAGGGTACTGAATGATGATAGCGTTGACCCTGAAATGGGATTCGATACACACCCTCACCAGAATATGGAAGTCATTTCTATCCCCCTGAAGGGGTATCTGAGACATGGCGACAGCGTAAAAAACACCCGGACAATCACCCCCGGCGATATCCAGGTTATGAGTACGGGGAAAGGTATCTTCCACAGTGAATATAATGGAAGTGACAAAGAGCAATTGGAATTTTTGCAAATATGGGTATTCCCGAGAATTGAAAATACAGAGCCGGAATATAACAACTACGATATTCGTCCTTTACTGAAAAGAAACGAACTTGCTCTAATTATTTCACCGGACGGTAAAGTACCCGCTTCCATTAAGCAAGATGCATGGTTTTCTATGGGAACATTTGACGCAGGAAAGAGTTTCGAATACAAGTTGCATCAGGAAGGTAACGGAGTTTATCTTTTTATCATCGAAGGAGATGTGGAAGTTGCAGGCAACCGATTGTCACGACGTGACGGCATCGGTCTTTGGGATACAAAGAGCTTTAAAGTGGAAATAACCCAAGAAGCGACCTTATTGCTAATGGAAGTACCAATGCGATAAAAATGAGTATTCATTTCGCAAAAGAATAAAAGGCTGCCTCCAATAGCGAAGACAGCCCTTTATTTATTGAGAACACTGTATTATCTATTTCTCTTTCCGATAATTTTCAAGTCCTGTTTGCAAGAAATTGATATACTTGGATATATCCTCATCATAAGCATACGACTTGTTCAGCGGATTACCCTCATTGTCTATCAGAACATAGAAAGGCTGGGCATTGGCACCAAACTTCACACGCTGCAGATAACTCCATTTATCACCTACCGTACGCAAAGTGCGTTCTGTACCATTTTCCATGATCTTCACCGGTTCAGTAAGCGGAGTCTTATTGTCAACGTAAAGAGTAATCAGTACGTAGTCATTATTAATGATGCTGCTAACCTTCGGATCGGTCCATACGGCAAGCTCCATTTTACGACAGTTCACACAACCATATCCTGTAAAGTCGAGCATTACCGGCTTGTTATGCTGACGGGCATATTCCATACCTAAATCATAATCATCGAACTTGGCATGTACCTCATTGGTATAAAGATTAAAATCCTGGGTTTTCATAGGCGGTGCAAAAGCACTAACCGCTTTCAAGGGTGCTCCCCATAAGCCCGGAACCATATAAACAGCAAAAGCTAATGAAACCAGTGCCATGAAGAAACGAGATACACTTACTTTCGTATCATCGTCATCATGAGGAAATTTAATCTTACCCAACAGATAGAAACCAAGCAGAGCAAAAATAACAATCCACAAAGCAAGGAAAGTCTCACGATCCAGAATTCTCCATCCATAAGCCAAATCGGCAACAGACAGGAATTTTAAAGCAAAAGCTAATTCCAGGAAACCCAATGTCACTTTAATCACATTCATCCAACCGCCAGACTTAGGCATTGACTTCAGCCAAGACGGAAATAAAGCGAATAAAGTAAATGGCAGAGCCAATGCAATGGCAAAGCCCAACATACCAATCGCGGGAGCGACTACACTACCTGTAGTAGAAACCTGTACCAACAAAAATCCGATAATAGGACCTGTACAAGAAAAAGATACAAGCGATAATGTAAACGCCATCAAAAAAATACTCAGTAATCCGCTTGTAGCTTCCGCCTTGCTATCCACTGCCGTACTCCATTTTGCGGGAAGTGTCAGTTCGAAAGCTCCGAAGAAAGAAGCAGCAAATACGATCAACATCAGACAGAACAAGATATTGAAAACAGCATTAGTGGAAAGGGCATTCAAAGCACTGGCACCAAATATCAAGGTAATGGCAAGGCCAAGCGCTACATAGATTACCACGATGGATGCCCCATAAGTCCATGCATCCCGGATACCTTTCTTTTTGTCCTTGCTTCGCTTCAAGAAGAAACTTACAGTCATCGGAATGATAGGCCATACACAAGGAGTGAACAAGGCCAGCAAACCTCCTAAAAATCCTGTAATAAAAATATAGATCCATGACATATCTTCCTGAGAGTTTGCCTCACCGAATTTCTTCAAATCATTAATTACAGGCTTCCATAAGTCAACACTGCCTATCGCAGTGGTAACAGTTGTAGCTGTCGGTTCTACAATACTGTCTGTAACAGTGGCGACTGGCTCTTTTACCGGAGTTGCAGGGGTTTCTTTTGCCGAGACTTCGGCAGTAGCAGCGGCTTTACCCGAAAATTTAAAGGGAACTTGTGTAGGAGGCAGACAATTTTCATCGTTGCATGCACCATATTCCAGATACCCTTCTATTGAATAGTCACTGCCGGTAAACTTTATCTTCTGTATAAATTGAGCCGTTTTTTCAAAATAGCGTACTTTCATTTCGAACAGTTTGTCAAAGTCCGAAACTTCTTTTCCCCGAGGGGTTAATTTACCAACAACTTCGGCACCTGACATCTTCTCTACATTAAAAGTAGCGGAGATAGGACCACCATCACCTAAATCGGTAGAATATACATGCCAACCGGCATCGATCGTACCTGTAAAAACGATTTCCGCTTCGGCTCCCGACAGGGTTTTCAGCTCCGTTTTAAACTTCACAGGCTCTTGTATCTGTGCCTGCGCCGTAAATACGACCAGCAACAAAAGCAGAAAAGAGGATAATTTCTTCATTCTTTAAAATTGTTTATGATGTTTCTAGAAATATAACAGCTATCGGATTTTCCCGGTTTGAGGTTTTGGCTAATCTTAAAAAGCTATTATTTATTTATAACTAAAATTCATAATCTACACAAGCCCGACTTTCTTTTGTCTCTGCCAAAATCTTACCGGCAGCCACATGCTCGGGATGGGTAGCATAGAACTTCACATCATCCAGATTATCAAATTCACTATACAACGCAATATTCCAGGTTTCTCCCGGATTCATATTCAATCCGACTTCAATTTTGCGGATCACAGAGATTTTAGCAGGTAATGCTTCAATAGCCTCCTTAAAACTATTCATCACAACGAGTTTCTCTTCTACAGGAACGTCGTCTCTTAACTTAAATAATACAATGTGTTTTACCATTACGTTGTTATTTTAATTATTTGTTTTTATATTTGTCAGCCAAAGCTGTTTTTTACAGTTGCAAAATTACTCTATTTGTTTCAAATATACACTATAAAAGGATGTTAATAATAGGAATAGCAGGCGGAACAGGCTCGGGAAAGACCACCGTCGTACGGAAAATCATTGAGAGTCTACCAGCTGGTGAAGTAGTATTGCTACCTCAGGATTCATACTATAAAGACAGTAGCCACGTACCGGTTGAAGAACGCCAGAATATCAATTTTGACCATCCCGATGCTTTTGAATGGAGCCTTTTGTCTAAACATGTTGCCCTGCTTAAAGAAGGCAAGTGTATCGAACAACCCACCTATTCTTATTTGACTTGTACCCGCCAACCCGAAACGATCCATATTGAACCACGTGAAGTGGTCATAATCGAAGGTATCCTAGCTTTATGTGACAAAAAGCTACGCAATATGATGGATCTGAAAATATTTGTAGATGCCGACCCGGACGAACGGTTGATCCGCGTGATCCAACGTGACGTAGTGGAAAGGGGCCGCACTGCAGAGGCTGTAATGGAGCGATATACGCGCGTGCTGAAACCTATGCATTTACAGTTCATCGAACCATGTAAACGCTACGCAGATTTGATTGTTCCCGAAGGAGGGAGCAATCAAGTAGCCATCGATATATTGACCATGTATATAAAAAAACACATCGGTAGGCCATGAAACGGCATCTGATAATTTACTCCCTGCTTTTTCTTCTTTTCTGTGTATTGTCTTGCCGCAACAAACAAGCAGTAGCTACAGAGGAGTCCTCTGCACACGATCTGGAACAAATCAAAGATAGCGGAGAGCTCGTTGTTCTGACTCTTTATAGTTCTACTTCTTATTTCATCTATCGTGGGCAAGACATGGGTTTCCAATACGAACTCAGTGAACAATTTGCCAAAAGTTTAGGAGTGAAATTGCGAATAGAAGTAGCCAAAAACGTACCGGAACTCATCCGAAAGTTACTAAATGGCGAAGGAGATATTATCGCATACAATATTCCGATTACTAAAGAATTAAAAGACAGCCTGATCTATTGTGGCGAAGAAGTAATCACCCACCAGGTAATTGTCCAACGAACCAATGGGAAAACAAAACCGCTAAAAGATGTAACTGAGTTGGTCGGAAAAAATATATATGTGAAACCGGGCAAATATTACGAACGATTGGTTAACTTGAATAAAGAGCTGGGAGGAGACATTCTGATTCATCAAGTAACCAATGACAGCATTACTGCCGAGGATTTGATAACCCAAGTTGCACAAGGTAAAATTCCTTATACAGTGGCTGATAATGATGTCGCTAAGTTGAATGCAACTTATTATCCTAACCTGAACACTAGTCTGTCTATCAGTTTTGACCAACGCGCTTCCTGGGCCGTACGTAAAGATTGTCCGCAACTGGCAGCAGCAGCAGACGAATGGCATAAACAGAATATGACTTCGCCGGCATATACCGCAAGTATGAAACGATATTTTGAGATCAGTAAAGCAATGCCTCATTCTCCCATTTTATCCTTAAAAGAGGGTAAAATCTCTCATTATGACAACTTATTCAAGAAATATGCGCAAGAGATAGGTTGGGACTGGCGTCTGTTGGCATCCTTGGCCTATACCGAATCGAACTTCGATACAACTGCCGTATCATGGGCCGGAGCAAAGGGACTGATGCAATTAATGCCTGCCACCGCCCGTGCAATGGGGGTTCCACCGGGCAAAGAGCAAAACCCGGAAGAAAGTATCAAAGCTGCGGTGAAATACATTGCAGCGACAGATCGCAGCCTAAGCATGGTGCCGGATAAACAGGAACGGATTAAGTTTATACTCGCTTCATATAATGCCGGGCTGGGACATATTTTTGACGCAATTGCACTGGCAGATAAATATGGTAAGAATAAAACCGTATGGACAGACAATGTGGAAAATTACATCCTACTAAAAAGCAATGAAGAATATTTCACTGATCCGGTATGCAAAAACGGATATTTCCGTGGAATAGAGACCTACAATTTCGTCAGAGACATTAACTCAAGATATGAATCGTATAAGAAGAAAATAAAAAGTTGAAATAGGGCAAAAGCTCGCAATTATAAGAATTGCAAGCCCTTGACAGCATATAGTATATTTTATTTTTTCCCTTTCTCTGTTAATAAACTCACAATAATAACGGCTGCTACCGATAATGGCAATGCAAACAATATCGGATCTATCATCGGAAAAGGATAGGCTTCGATCAACACATCCTTACCGAAAAGCCACCTGCATACCCCCATTGCCGCAGCCTCTTTCTGGTGCAGAAAGGCCAGCGCAAACAAACTACCTATAGTCCCTATCCAAAGGCTTGCCATCACTCCCTGACGGGTAGCACGTCTCCAATATAAAGCACAAAAATAGGCCGGCAGGAAAGCTGCAGCACAAATACCCATAAAAATAGAAGTTCCACGGGCTATAATATCGTTGGGCAACATATAGCAGATAATATAACTCACTAAAATTGAAAATAAAACTCCCAAACGGATCACATTAGTCAATTTACCACGTGAACGAGGCTTGTAAGTACCATAAATATCGGAACCAACCGAAGCTCCCATCGTATGAAACTGTGAACTCAGTGTAGACATGCTGGCAGAAAGGATACAGAGCATAAAAAGAGCGGCAAACCAATCCGGCATTGCCTTATTTATAAAGTATGGGATGATTTTATCCATATCTTTGACTGCTTCCGTAGCTACAACACCTTCGGTCTTAAGAAAGAAAAGATTGCTCAATGCACCTGCATGATAAATAGCACCTACGGTAATAATCAGAAAAAAACACCCGATAAAAACCCCACGGTTTAGTTGTTTGCTACTTTCAACCGTCATAAAACGCACAACCAACTGAGGCTGCGCAAGACAACCGATTCCAACTCCCAAGATAAGAGAAGTGACTAATGTATACCATTGAGGTGAACCGGTAACAGGCATAGCCGTCCACCCTTGATGTCCCAACGCCTTAAATTTTTCAGGAACTAAGGGAGCTATGTCCGTCAGAGCCTGATTGGCTTCAGTAAAGCCCATATCCAGTACCCGATACAACGAAAAAAGCAGAAACAGCATACAGCCAAACATAATAACTGCCTGTAAAGCATCTGTATACATTACTCCTTTCATACCTCCTGCGATCACATAGGCAGCTATTACCAACGTAAATATTAAAAGTGAAATATTAAAATCAATCTGGAAAATCTGTTCGATAAAGACAGCACCACCTTTCATAACCACTGCGGCATACAAAGGCATTCCGAGGAAAATCACTGCGGCAACAAAGACTTGTATTCCCCGTGAACGATAATGCCTGCCTAACAATTGAGGAAATGTACTTACATTCAATTTAGCACCCATTCGCCGCGTCCGGAGTCCGAAAAAAATAAAGGCAATCACTACACCTATAAACATATTCAAAAAGCAAAGCCACTGAATACCCATACCAAAAGCTGCTGCTACCCCACCAAAGCCGACAATAGCAGAAGCTGATATAAAAGTGGCACCGTAAGAGAGTGCCATGACAAACGGATTCATCTGTCGACCTCCTACCAGGTAATCACTGGCGGAGGATGTTTTCTTATAACCTAAAAAACCAAGATAGGCCAGTGACAGCAGATAGGCTATCACAATCAGTCCAAGTGTAAATGTATTCATCGTGTTTTATCTTTTTCGTCGTCTTTATTCCAGTATTTGAAGCCAAACCAAGCAGCAAAGAGCACACATACTACCGAAAGCAAGTATGGCAAAATGATAAGTGAGTCGCTAATTCCAAACATTCGTGTATCAGATTTCGATTAATATTGGTGCAAATGTAAGGAATTTATTGAAATAGAGAAACAAAATGCAGAAATTATCAGAAGGAAAGGAATAAAAATAAAAAAGCTGCCTCGTTTTATCAGAAGCAGCTTTCAGAAAAGCCAATAAACGGTTTAAAACTTATCGTAATGAATTTTTTTCTCATCAAATTTCTGTTTAGGCTCTTGGGTAGTTGCCGGATAACCAAACGGAATCACACACAGGGGCACTATATTCCCCGGAAGCTCCGTATATTTACGAACAACCCTGATACGGTCTTCATAAGGATAAGCAGCTGTCCATACCGCACCCAGCCCCTGTGCTTCGGCAGCCAATAATATATTCTGTGCAGCAGCCGAACAATCCAGATACCAATAGGAAGATTGAGCTACATCTCCACATACAACAATGGCATAGCGAGCTTGAGTCAGCATCTTTGCATAAGGTAAAGCAGCGGCCATCGAATCAAGAGCAACCCGGTCGGTGACCAATACAAACTCCCACGGACGAATATCTTTTCCGGATGGTGCAGCCATTCCGGCACGTAGCATCCAATCTATTTTTTCTTTTTCTACTTCCTTGTCTAAATAAGCCCGCACACTTTTACGTGCAAAAATATTATCCAACGCAGCATTGGATGTCGAAGGGGCTTCTCCTTGAGAAGCAGTTGAACAAGCTGCGAATGAAATCATTCCCAGTATCCCGATCACCCATACATAAATCGCTTTCTTTATTACCATAATTTCTTTTTATATCAAAAAAGTTTCAATCTGTTTTCCTGAGCTTCTTTCAATGAAACGGTTTCACGCTTCATCATGCCACTCTTATCACGAAGGGCTTCATATTCACCGGATAATTCTTTTGCCAACTCTTCTTTCGATTTCGGACTCATCAGCCGAGCAGCAACGCCCGCATTCTGCGAAGCATCCTTCAAGTGAACAACCGGAGCGTGATAAACCGGAGCAATCTTCAATGCTGTATGTAGTTTAGAGGTAGTCGCTCCTCCTATCAACAATGGAATATCCAATCCGGCTTTTTCTAATTCCATAGCCACATGTACCATCTCTTCCAGTGAAGGAGTAATCAACCCACTAAGTCCGATCATATCCACTTTCTCCTCAATGGCTTTTTGGACAATCGATTCAGCCGGTACCATCACTCCCAAATCAATAATATCGTAACCATTACATGCCATCACAACCGAGACTATATTTTTGCCAATGTCATGCACATCCCCTTTCACAGTGGCCAGCAAAACTTTTCCTGCCGAAGCAGTACCTTCCACCTTTTCCGATTCTATAATAGGTTGTAAGATTGCAACGGCTTTCTTCATCGTACGGGCTGTTTTCACCACTTGTGGAAGAAACATCTTACCTGCGCCAAACAATTCGCCCACATGATTCATTCCATTCATCAACGGTCCTTCAATCACATCCACCGCTTTATCATATTTAGGCAAAGCCTCAGCAAGATCTTCTTCCAGAAAATCCCCGATTCCTTTTACCAAAGCATATTGCAAGCGTTCTTCTACCGTACCGTCCCTCCAGGCATCATGTTTTACCGGTTGCCCGGCCGAAGTATTACCCGCAGAAGCCTCCTTTAACCGGTCAGCCAATTCTATCAATCGTTCTGCGGCATCACTTCTCCGGTTTAATACTACATCTTCAATCCTCTCGAGTACATCCGCCGGAATATCTGTATACAATACAGAAGTACCCGGATTCACAATCCCCATATCCATCCCTTTCTGAATGGCATGGTAAAGAAATACGGCATGCATCGCTTCACGAATATAGTTGTTTCCACGGAATGAGAACGAAAGATTACTTACTCCCCCACTGATATGGGCGCCCGGAAGATTCTTTTTAATCCAAGCCGTCGCCTCTATAAAATCTACCGCATAGTTATTATGTTCCTCGATCCCTGTTGCCACAGCCAATACATTCGGGTCGAAAATGATATCATGCGGATTGAATCCTATCTTATCTACAAGCAAATGATAGGCCCGTTCGCAAACTTCTATTTTACGGGTGGCTGTATCAGCTTGCCCTTTCTCATCAAAAGCCATCACTACCACAGCCGCACCATATTGGCGAACCGTACGCGCATGTTCAAGGAATTTCTCCTCTCCCTCTTTCAACGAGATGGAATTCACAATTGATTTTCCTTGAAGACATTTCAATCCGGCCTCGATAACTTCCCATTTCGAAGAATCAATCATTACAGGAACACGAGCAATTTCCGGTTCCGAAGCCACCAGATTGAGGAAAGTTGTCATCTCCTCCTTTGCATCCAGAAGACCATCGTCCATATTTACATCGATAATCAGTGCTCCGTATTCTACCTGTTTACGGGCAATGGATAATGCCTCGTCATATTTCTTTTCATTAATCAAACGAAGAAATTTGCGCGAACCGGCTACATTGCAACGTTCCCCCACGTTAACGAAATTTATTTCAGGTTTCACTTCCAACAGTTCTAATCCCGAAAGCCACATACAATCCGGTTTACAAACCGGAATATGCGGTTTTGCTCCGGCAATCAATGCAGGATATTCTGCAATATAGGCATCGGTAGTACCACAGCACCCGCCTATGATATTGATCAATCCTTCATGAACATACTCTTTTACTTCATGGGCCATATCTGCCGGAGTCTGGTCATATTTTCCCAAACTATTAGGTAGACCAGCATTCGGATAAGCACTAATATAATAAGGAGCCCGAGCAGCCAATTGCTCTAAAAAAGGTTTCAGTTGCCTGGCACCAAACGAACAGTTTAACCCGACTGAGAAGATATCAGCGTGTTGCACTGAAGCCAGGAAAGCTTCCAACGTCTGTCCGGAAAGAGTACGTCCTCCGGTGTCGGAAACCGTCACAGATAACATAACAGGCACTTTTACTCCTGTAGCCTTCATTGCACGTTCTGCCGCCAAAATAGCAGCTTTGGCATTCAGCGTATCAAAGATAGTTTCTATCAATAAAGCATCTACCCCACTTTCAAGCATAGCTTCCATCTGTTGCTGATAAGCATCAGCCATTTCATCATAAGTCACAGCACGATAAGCCGGATTATTCACATCCGGCGACATAGAACATGTTTTATTGGTAGGACCTACCGAACCGGCTACGAAACGGGGTTTATCGGGATTTAGTGCCGTATATTCATCGGCCACTTCACGTGCCAGCTTTACAGCCGCTTGATTCATTTCACGCACATACTCTTGTACATGATAATCGGCCATAGAAATAGTGGTAGAACTAAAAGTATTCGTCTCAATGATATCTGCACCGGCTTCTAGATACTTACGGTGTATATCCCGAATCACATCAGGGCGTGTGAGACAAAGTAAATCATTATTCCCCTTCAGTTGACCGGGAATATGCGCAAAGCGTTCATTACGAAAATCTTCTTCTCTAAGATTATATTGCTGAATCATTGTACCCATAGCGCCATCCAATATAAGGATACGTTCGAGTACCAGCTGTTGAATAGTTTTTTTCATTGCTAAAGGTACAAACCTATCATCGTTTAAACATCCTGTCCATATCACGACGGTCGTCTTTTTCTTTCAAAGCCTCCCGTTTATCATATTGCTTTTTACCTTTAGCCAAAGCTACAACCACTTTGGCCAAACCTCTTTCATTAATAAACAAACGCACAGGGACAATGGTGAATCCGGCGTCTTTCGTCCCTCTTTCCAATTTATTCAGCTCCTTTTTGCTCAATAGCAACTTACGGTCACGTCGGGCCGCATGATTATTATACGAGCCATAAAAATATTCGGCAATGTGCATATTCTTCACCCACAACTCGCCTTTCGCAAAATAGCAAAACGTATCTACCAAGCTTGCCTTACCCAGACGGATGGACTTAATCTCCGTCCCGGTCAACACAATACCTGCTGTATAAGTATCGATCAACTCATAGTCGAAAGTAGCACGTTTATTCTTTATATTTATAGGAGCCAGTTTCATTTTATTTTCTTAATTTAATATAGCTGTTAGCTTGTTGAACACAACTTGTATTACCGCCGGACATAGTATTAACAAAATCGACGAGAAAATGGTGTAACGCAACCGATTCTTTTCTTCTACCAGCATCACAACCCTTGCTCCTTCCCATACCACATAAACGATATAAAATTGGAGCAGCCAACCGATAATACTGAAATCAGGAAGCAATCCGGTTACTATATGTAACAAAAAAGTGACAACTAACGCATAACCTGCAAACTGCTGTGCCAAAGGGATATCATTGGTCATACCAAACATTTTTATCCCCATCTGATTGATAGCATAAGCCGCCAGAAAATAACCTCCGAACAAAGCTACCGCCACCGCACAACACTGCGTCATGGCCAACTGGAAACTTTGTGGTCCTCCCCAACCATTAGTCCACAAAGCACCAATGAATACGGATAAACCACATAAACCAATCATAGGATAGACAAAAACAGTAAGAACTGCCCGTCTATCCTCTAAACGAATTTCCTCCCAGGCCTTGGCCGGAGAGGAAATCAATGACATTGCTATTTGAAATAATGCTTTGTAATTCAAATTATTCCGCAATTTTATATTCTATTTCATATACCTTCTCTATAGTAGAAGTATCTTCCAACTTATTGTTGTACTCATTTTGCTGTGCTACTATAGTTATTTTAGCAGGTTTAGCTTGTCCACTCTTCAGAGTATATTCTCTTAAGATTTGGCTGATTTCATAAGCCTTAAAGCTGGAAGTAGGTGTTGCACGCTCAGCAATAGCAGCAGGTTCATCCTCAACTTTATAGCGTAAATAAAGTTTCAAAATGGTATCACCAGATTTAATATCATCTGTATAGCAGACAAGAGTAAAAGTATGTTTAGCAAGCTCATTTTTAATATCTTCTGTAGTAGTCACATTTTTCACACGATAAAGTACTGGTAATACAATCGTATTTTCACTAAACTGAAATGGGGCCACAGTTGAATATCCTGATGCAAAACTCAACGAACCAACAGGTGCATTAGTAGTCACATCACTTGATTCTACTTTCGGAGTGGTTATTGCTGTAGCATCAATTCCTTTAGGATCTGCTAAAAGTGTAATTTTAATTGACTTAGGATTTGTTGAGAGGTCCTGACCTTCATCAACCTGGCAATAAATGTAAGCCATTCTTGCATTCAAAGTTACAGGAATCGTGTTAGTAGGGATCAGCTCTGTACCGGCAGCATCTGTGAATGTAACATAACCCATTCTATCATTCACTTTCACCACACCGACCCACTGCTGAGGACCGCTTTCTCCGGAATCCATACATGAAGTAAACATAGTACCCATCAACAGGGTTAAGGTCAACACCATTAATTTCAATTGTTTCATAAATCTATTTTTTAGAGTTTGCAAAGATATAAATTCTAATTCACAATAAGTAAATGCAGAGACTTAAAAAATACTGCATCTATTACTTAACTATTTTTGCAAACAACTCTAAATGATCGTCTACATAGCTTGCTACCAGTGCTGTAACCTCCTCCTCAATATCCAGATATTCTTCTTCAAGATCATCAAAGGCCTCGTATTGCTCGTACATAGCCATAAATTCATCCTCTGTACGCTCTTTCTCCAGATCGTGGCGATGAGCATCGTATATCTTCTTAGCTTTATAAACCAACTTCGAGAAATCCTCGGCTCCCCACAGGCGCATTACCTTTGCAAAAGGATTATCAAAGATATAACCTCCATACCCATTCTGAATCAATTGACAAAAGCCGCCGAACATGACTTCATCCCGAAAAATCTGATAGGCCAGCAAAGAGTGCTGCTCCCCTGTCAACAGTGGCATTGTTTCGGCAGTAAGTTCCCCGCCAATCACTTCTTTATACTTGTCTGTAAACACCTGGATAAATTCATCCATTCCCTCACCCGCAGCTTTTTGCAAAGAGGCATCCGTAACTTCTATCATTTCCACTATATATAATAAGGTGAATTCTATATTTATAAATATCAGGAAACAAAAATACGGAAATATATGGTTCAGAAAGGCTTTTTGATAAGTTTTTTAGAAACCCGTTTAATTTTCTTCAATAATAATCCTATAACGAATAATTTGATCACCTCCTCTGCCGGATCGCATGTCAGTTCATTGTAGTTCGGTATTGCAACAAGCGTTATCAATTAACGTTGTTAATGCCATCTTCTTTGCATTCTGTGCTTGAATGCAAAGGACAAGTGTTTTACATTTAAAAGCCTTCTTCTCTATCATCAAAACATTTGTTTTAACAGTGTGTTAAAACAAGCCTTTTACCGACAAACAACAAGTCATAGTAACCTTCTAATTTACAAAAGAATAACAGGTTCATCAATTTGTTCTCCGAGAATTTCACTAATACCTTCTAAAGGTAGATAATTAAAGATTTGACAAGTATAGCATCTTATTCAAAGCAATCTACACAATACAAAGAAACAGACGGGATTCAATTCTCAATCCTTATAATTGATAATCAATGATGCAATGACATACCAAGATATACGCCTATGCAGTAAGGTATCAACCAAATGCACCACACCACAATACTGAAACGGTTGAAATGTTCCTTGGCTCTTTCACTCCCTTTCACATACGTCCAGATAGCCCACATAGCGTGAATAAACATCAACAGGATAGCGATAATGCCGGTCACAGTATGTATTTCATCATGCAAGTGTGTGAGTCGCGCAATATTCTCCATTAAAGCCGTTCCCACAGAATCGGCCAGCAGTCCCAACAAAAAAAATACCAGATGCCAAAATTTCAACCTCTTCTGCAATCGCTCTCCCCACACTCCTATTGTGTAAAACACCAATGCCGAAGTTATCACACTAATGGCTGCAATTAAATAATGTATATCTACCTCATTCAAATTCATAACCGATCAATTTTTCTCAGAAGAAACAAAGAATCAGAGTAATAGTTCAACAAAACAAAGATTATCTAAAATGTCATCTCCACATTACAATCTAACAAAACCACAAATTCTATTTTTCTCTTTTCATAAAAAAGTAATAAAACCCGATTTGCAAAAACAAATAAAACGACTACCTTTGTGAGCGATTTGAGAATCGTGACTACGTATTTTTAATTATATCACTTAAAAAAGAGCTAATTATGACTTATTCACACGAAGTGGAACACATGTGTGTTGTAAAGAAGGGTCCTAACCACGGACCGGCTCCCATACCCGAAGAAGGAAAATGGGTAAAATCAAAAGAAATTGTTGATATTTCAGGTCTGACACACGGTGTGGGTTGGTGTGCTCCTCAGCAGGGTGCATGTAAGCTGACTCTGAACGTAAAAGAAGGTATCATCCAGGAAGCTCTGGTTGAAACTATCGGCTGTTCAGGTATGACTCACTCAGCTGCTATGGCTGCTGAAATCCTCCCGGGAAAAACTATCCTCGAAGCATTGAACACAGACTTAGTTTGTGACGCCATCAACACTGCTATGCGCGAACTCTTCTTACAGATCGTTTACGGACGTACTCAGTCAGCTTTCTCAGAAGGTGGTCTGATCATCGGTGCAGGTCTTGAAGATTTAGGTAAAGGTCTGCGTAGCCAGGTAGGTACATTGTACGGTACTTTGGCTAAAGGTCCTCGTTACCTTGAAATGGCAGAAGGTTACATCAAGACAATTGCTCTTGACAAAAACGATGAAATCTGCGGATACGAATTCGTTCACATGGGCAAATTCATGGATGAAATCAAGAAGGGTACTGATGCGAATGAAGCATTGAAGAAAGTTACCGGTACTTACGGACGCTTCACTGCAGAACAGGGAGCTGTTAAACACATTGATCCACGTCACGAATAATATAAGGAGGAAAAGAAATTATGATTAGAGAAGTAAAATTTGAAAGTCAGGACCGCCGTATCAAAGGTATCATCGAAGCCTTGAACGCTAACGGTATCAAAGACATCGAAGAAGCTAACGCTATCTGCGAAGCTGCTGGAGTTGATCCTTATAAAACGTGTGAAGAAACTCAACCGATCTGTTTTGAAAATGCTAAGTGGGCTTACGTAGTAGGTGCTGCTATCGCTATCAAGAAAGGTTGCAAAAACGCTGCTGATGCTGCCGAAGCTATCGGTATAGGTCTGCAGGCATTCTGTATCCCGGGTTCTGTAGCTGACGACCGTAAGGTTGGTATCGGTCATGGAAATCTGGCTGCTATGTTGTTACGTGAAGAAACCAAATGTTTCGCTTTCTTGGCAGGTCACGAATCTTTCGCTGCTGCCGAAGGTGCTATCAAAATCGCTGCAAAAGCAGACAAAGTACGTAAAGAACCTCTGCGTTGTATCTTGAACGGTCTTGGAAAAGATGCTGCTCAGATCATCTCTCGTATCAACGGCTTTACTTATGTTCAAACACAGTTTGACTATTTCACAGGTGAACTGAAAGTAGTACGTGAAATTGCTTACTCTGACGGTCCTCGTGCAAAAGTAAAATGCTATGGTGCAGATGATGTACGTGAAGGCGTAGCTATCATGTGGAAAGAAGGTGTAGATGTATCTATCACAGGTAACTCTACTAACCCGACGCGTTTCCAACACCCGGTTGCAGGTACTTACAAGAAAGAACGTGTACTGGCAGGTAAGCCATACTTCTCAGTAGCTTCAGGTGGTGGTACAGGTCGTACTCTTCACCCGGATAACATGGCTGCCGGTCCTGCTTCATACGGTATGACTGACACTATGGGTCGTATGCACTCAGACGCTCAGTTCGCCGGTTCTTCATCCGTTCCTGCTCACGTAGAAATGATGGGATTCCTCGGTATTGGTAACAACCCGATGGTAGGTTGTACAGTAGCTTGTGCAGTTGATGTAGCTCAGGCATTGGCAAAGTAACCACCGTTTCTTGATCAAATGATATAAACTCCTGTAATTTTGACAATTACAGGAGTTTCTTTTTATAAACAAAAACGTGAAAATTAAATACTTTCGGAATAACATAGGCCATTTACTAAGCATTAACGAGAAATACAGAAACAGACTAAAGTATGGTTACCCAAAGAAGTAAAGAAGTAGCAAAAACGCTTGAACCAACAGATACACAAATCAGATTAAGACCTCACTCTTACTAAGAAAATCAGACCTGATTATTTCTTTCTTTTCTTGCAAAGCAACCTATCTTCCTTCATTTAATCATTTCCCTAATTCTATTTCTGTATTATAACTTATCCTAATCTCACTAAGAAATTCAACGCATTTAGATTACAAGATATTGAATAAATCTTTCTTTTCTGTATATTTGCGCCCGGTATTTTAGATGCAATCCGAGAAGTTGTAAGTTTTCGGAGTCATTTTATACTTCCCCCGCTTAAGAACTTACTTATTTAGACAAAGTTAATGAAACAAATCAATGCAGTAATTACAGGAGTTGGAGGATATGTGCCCGATTATATCCTGACTAATGATGAGATATCCAGAATTGTAGATACCACCGATGAATGGATCATGGGACGTATCGGAATCAAAGAAAGACGCATCCTGAATGAAGAAGGACTCGGCACCTCATACATGGCACGAAAAGCTGTCAAACAACTGATGCAACGTACTCAAAGTAATCCGGATGATATTGACCTGGTAATTGTAGCTACCACCACTCCCGATTATCGGCTTCCTTCAACGGCTTCCATTTTATGCGAAAGAGTGGGGTTGAAAAATGCATTTGCCTTTGACATGCAAGCGGTCTGCAGCGGTTTCTTATATGCATTAGAAACCGGGGCTAACTTTATCCGTTCGGGAAAATACAAAAAAGTCATTATTGTTGGTGCCGATAAAATGTCGTCTGTGATAGACTATACCGATCGTGCCACCTGTCCTATTTTCGCTGATGGTGCAGCAGCTTTCTTGTTGGAACCCACAACAGATCATTTAGGAGTTATCGATTCCGTTTTAAGAACAGACGGCAAAGGACTTCCTTTTTTACACATGAAAGCCGGTGGTTCAGTTTGTTCCCCTTCTTATTTTACAGTTGACAACCACATGCATTACCTTCACCAAGAAGGACGTACAGTATTTAAATATGCTGTAGCCAATATGTCAGATGCATGTGAGTCGATCATCGAAAGAAACCAACTGACAAAAGATGAAATAGACTGGGTCGTTCCCCACCAGGCCAATCAACGTATCATCAGTGCTGTTGCCCAACGTCTGGATGTACCATTAGAAAAGGTTATGATCAATATCGAACACTACGGCAATACCAGTGCAGGTACGCTTCCATTATGCATTTGGGATTTCGAAAATAAACTCAAAAAAGGTGATAATTTGATTTTCACCGCTTTCGGAGCCGGATTTGCCTGGGGAGCTGTTTACGTTAAATGGGGATATGATGGCAAGACAAATAACGCATGTTAGTCTAATCACAAACGCCGATATCCTTTCTTTCAGTGCTTTTGGGTAAACACAAGAAACCTTATCATACACTTCTTTGTTATTTTCCGATAACTAAATGCATTGGATAATGGAAAATGGTGTAATGATGCAGTATTTTGAATGGAATCTGCCAAATGACGGAAATTTATGGAAACAATTAAAAGAAGATGCGTCACATTTACATGAGATTGGTGTGACAGCAGTATGGATTCCCCCCGCTTACAAAGCCGACGAACAACAAGACGAAGGTTATGCAACCTACGATTTGTATGATCTCGGCGAGTTCGATCAAAAAGGAACCGTAAGAACGAAATATGGTACGAAAGAAGAACTGAAAGAAATGATCGATGAATTACATAAAAATCATATTTCCGTTTATCTGGATGTAGTACTGAATCATAAGGCAGGAGGTGATTTCACTGAAAAGTTCATAGTTGTAGAAGTCGATCCCAATGATAGAACCCAAGCATTAGGAAAACCGTTCGAAATACAGGGCTGGACCGGATACAGCTTCCATGGACGTAAGGATAAATATTCAGACTTCAAATGGCATTGGTATCATTTTTCAGGAACCGGTTTTGACGATGCCAAAAAGCGGAGTGGCATCTTCCAGATACAGGGTGAAGGCAAAGCGTGGAGCGAAGGGGTTGACAATGAAAATGGCAACTACGATTTCTTATTATGCAATGATATAGACCTGGATCATCCTGAAGTAGTCACCGAATTGAATCGTTGGGGAAAATGGGTTTCCAAAGAGCTGAACCTCGACGGAATGCGTCTGGATGCCATCAAACACATGAAAGACAAGTTCATTGCACAATTCCTGGATGCGGTAAGAAGCGAAAGAGGAGACAAATTCTACGCTGTTGGCGAATATTGGAATGGTGATTTGAACACACTCGATGCATACATAAAATCCGTGGGTCACAAAGTCAACCTATTTGATGTTCCATTACATTATAATTTATTCCAAGCATCACAAGAAGGCAAGAATTATGATCTGCAGAATATCCTAAAAAACACATTAGTCGAGCACCACTGTGATCTGGCAGTCACTTTTGTCGACAATCACGATTCGCAATCGGGCAGTTCCTTGGAATCACAAATAGAAGACTGGTTCAAACCATTGGCCTATGGTCTGATATTATTAATAAAAGACGGTTATCCTTGTTTGTTCTACGGAGATTATTATGGTGTCAAAGGAGAAAACTCACCTCATACCCAAATCATTAATATTCTTCTGGATGCCAGAAGAAAATATGCTTATGGCGATCAGATTGAGTATTTCGATCATCCTTCCGCCATTGGCTTTATTCGTACGGGAGATGAAGAACATGTCGGTTCCGGTTTAGTCTTTTTAATGTCTAATGATGAAGCCGGCAGTAAAAAGATGGATTTGGGCGAAGAACATAAAGGTGAAATATGGCATGAAATAACCGGAAATATTCAGCAAGAAATCACATTAGACGAAAAAGGAAGTGGAGAATTTTCTGTTAATACCCGTAATATTGCTGTTTGGATAAAAAAGAATTAAAATGGAAATCCATTCCGAAAGAAAGAAAAGACTTAGTTTATCCCTGCTCTTCAAAATAATAAAAGATACAGTTTGGGGATTCATAGACGACAGCGTTATGAGGTTGAGCGCTTCATTAGCCTATGCGACTTTGTTTTCAATTATTCCTTTTCTTTCCCTTCTAGTCACTGTCGGTGTCTTTTTCCATATGGATTTGGCCAATCAACTTTATGTCCAACTACAACCGATTGTGGGCCCTGAAGTTACCGAGGCCCTTCGTTCTATTATAGAAAATGCAGAAAATACAGACTCCTCCAGGTCGGCCGCCTTTGTCAGCTTAGGTATCTCTATTTTGGGTGCCACCACTATTTTTGCAGAAATACAAAGTTCATTAAATTCAATTTGGGGAATAAAAGCCGTCCCTAAAAAGAGCTGGCTTAAATTTATTAAAAACCGGATACTTTCTTTCTCAATAATACTTGTATTTGCCTTCATTCTCCTGATTACATTCACCATTACCAATATAATCGGAGAACTCAGTCAAAAATTCATCTTTAAGTATCCGGAAGTAGCCGATTCGTTGGTAAAAGTGGTAGGAATCATCATAAATATGAGTGTCACTACCATCATCTTTACACTCATATTTAAAATATTACCCGATGCCAAAATCAAAAGCAAAGACGTTTGCATCGGAGCTGTTGTAACCACCATACTGCTACTGATAGGTCAATGGGGAATTTCCTTTTATATAGGAATAGCCAATGTGGGAACCGTCTATGGGGCTGCTGCGTTCATGGTGGTTTTCGTCACTTGGATTTATTATTCTTCCATCATCATATATACCGGTGCAGAGTTTACCAAAGCATGGGCAAACGAAATGGGAGGTAAAATTTTCCCCGACGAATATGCAGTAGCCACCAAAACCATTGAAATACACGAAGACAAGCCTATCGAATAATCTAGAATAAAAATCACTTCTTCCGTGACGATTCATTCTCAGTATCACGACATGTTTTCGTATACTGTTTCAGATGCTTTCTCATTTGTTCGAAACGGACAAAGCCCAAGAAAAACAAGAAGATTCCGGCTATAATACATCCCCACGCCAGCCCATCCAAACGTGAAATGCTTTCAATTTGAAATATCCCTATCCCCACAGTCAAAAGGTAAAGTGCCATACGGATATATGCAAACAAAGTTCTTTCATTAGCCAGCTTGGTTCTTTCAAGTGCCAGATGATCACGAAGTATCAACTCTTTATCATTCTCAAAGTTATCGGTAAATGTCAGCATAATTATATTAAGGTAACTGTATCTTAAACGTTTATTTAAAACAATAATTGAGTACAATAGTTCAGGAAACAGAATCTCCATTTATCAAATGACACTGACAGACCCCCCAATCCTGACCAATTTACCGTACACTAAAATCATTTTTAGTTATACTTTTCACAACTGGCTAATTAAATTTATGTAAGTAGAAAAATCTCTTCATAAAAAATAATTCTTGGGATACAAATAACAAGTTATTAAAATACAAAAGACTTGTTATTTGCACACAAGAATCAAATTATAAGGAAATGACGTTAACAATGTTAATTGAAACAAACTCCAATAACAAGTAAAATCTTGCACAATGCTATGCCACTAACCTTTTTTCATTAAACCAACGTACAGGGATCTTTCTGCTTAACAAAACATTGCGACAGTAGTACGGCAAACGGGGTATCATATACTCTGGCTTTCTGTGGGCATCCCTTTACACAGGCACAACATTTAATGCAGCGTTCGGCATCCGTATTCAACTCGTCACCTTTGGCTATGGCGCTTACAGGACACATTTTCGCACACGCACCGCAGTGAGTACACAAAGATTCATCTTCCACCCAAGGAGTACGGGGAAGGGGAACTCCACTTTTACGCAAGGCAATCACTTTCCGCAAAAAGCGAAACAATGGAAAAAAAGGCTGACGCGGACGCCGGATTTTACGGACATCGACCGCATATAATTTTTCCGGTTCGGTAGCAGATGCTATTTTATCTGAAATCTGCTTTCCAAAATCGGCTGCCACAGCAAGGTCACGTTCGTCAGGACGTCCGGCAGCTACGGGATATTTTTCTGTACTATAAGAGTGTTCTCCTATGAAAGTAGCACCGGCAATCACTTTAAACCCCTGTTGAATAGCCCAATAATCAAGTTCCATCAACGATTTTTCGTAAGCACGGTTACCGTATACCACCACGATAACCGCCGGAGTATTACTTCCGCGCACACTTGCCAGACGATCCATGGCCAAAGGGGCTACACGACCTCCATATACCGGCACGACAATAATAGCTAATGCAGATTCGGCAATCACTAAATCCTGAGTTGCCTGTTGTGTTAAATTCGTGTTTATCACATTTGTTATTCCGGTTCCACGAACAATTGCCTCTCCAACTTGTTTAGAGGTGTGGGTAGGCGAGAAATAAATCAAATGGACTTCGTTTGCTGTCATAATAGTTACTTTTTATGCAACAAAGGTACACTTTTATGAAGAAAAAAAGAGTAAACGAAGACAAAAACCAAAATTATTTATTATCTTTGCGGCGTTGAAACATTCCGAACCCCTCCAACGGGAGACAAATTCGGATTTCCGATTCAGCCAAACATCCCTAATTCATCATTTAAAGATTATTGCGTTTGTTAAGTTTCCGACCCCTGCGTCGCAGCTTCAGCCGTACGTATTTCAACGAATAAAATTAAAATATTTAAATAACTCACTATACTGTATGTATAACATCATTCAATTGAACGACAAGAATTTGTCGGAACTACAAGCTATTGCCCAGGAATTGGGTATCAAAAAAACAGACTCACTTAAGAAAGAAGAACTTGTCTACAAAATCCTCGACGAACAAGCCATAGCCGGAGCTACTAAAAAGGTAGCTGCCGACAAACTGAAAGAGGAACGCAAAGAAGATAAGAAAAAACGCTCTCGGGTGACAGTAAAGAAGGAAAACGCCGACAAGGTTTTCTCTTCTACCAAGAATGGAGAACTAACTAAAACAGATGCCAAAACACCCGCAGCCAAAACACAGCCACAACCTAAAACAACAGAACCGACCCCAGAAACAGCTAAAGAGGCAAACGTCGAAACAAACGCCACTCCGGCCGAATCTGTCAAAGTGACACCTTATGCCACTCCGAAAAAGAAACCGGGACGCCCCCGTAAAAATCAGGTAGAAACAGAAGCTAAACCCGCAGAAGAAACTACCGAAAAACCGGAAACAGTACCATCGGCACAAGAAGAAAAGCCCGCTGCCCAACCGGAAACAGAAAAACGTCCCATCAGCAAACCGATTCTCAAACCCAAACCGGCCGTTGTAGACGAAGAAAGCTCGATCCTCTCGGATATAGATGCAGACGATGATTTTATCCCCATCGAAGACCTGCCTTCGGAAAAAGTAGAATTGCCAACCGAACTGTTCGGCAAATTTGAATCGACCAAAGCCGAAGCAGCAACAGCCCCCGAACCTGTGGCACAACCCCAACGCCCGCGTGTGATTCGCCCACGAGACAACAATAACAACAACAATAATAATAACCAACGCAACAATAACCAGCGTCAGCCTGTACAACAGCGTCCCATGCCGCAACAAAATGCCGCCGAAGCCGCACCCGTTCAGGAACGCCGCGTGATTGAACGTGAGAAACCTTATGAATTTGATGATATCCTCACCGGAACCGGTGTATTGGAAATCATGCAGGATGGTTACGGATTCCTCCGTTCGTCAGATTATAACTATCTCTCTTCACCGGACGATATCTACGTTTCGCAATCCCAGATCAAACTATTCGGTCTGAAGACCGGTGACGTAGTAGAAGGTGTAATCCGTCCGCCCAAAGAAGGCGAAAAATACTTCCCGCTGGTAAAGGTTTCTAAAATCAACGGACGTGATGCCGCTTTCGTACGTGACCGTGTACCGTTCGACCATCTCACTCCGCTGTTCCCGGACGAAAAGTTCAAGCTTTGCAAGGGAGGCTACTCCGACTCGATGTCGGCACGTGTAGTCGACCTCTTTTCACCAATCGGTAAAGGACAGCGTGCCTTGATCGTGGCTCAGCCCAAGACCGGTAAAACCATCCTGATGAAAGAAATCGCCAATGCCATCGCTGCCAACCATCCGGAAGTATATATGATCATGTTGTTGATTGACGAACGTCCGGAAGAAGTAACCGACATGGCCCGCAGTGTCAATGCGGAAGTGATTGCTTCTACATTCGACGAACCTGCCGAACGCCATGTGAAAATTGCCGGCATCGTACTCGAAAAAGCTAAAAGATTGGTAGAGTGCGGACACGATGTAGTGATCTTCCTCGACTCTATCACCCGTCTGGCGCGCGCATACAATACTGTATCTCCGGCATCAGGAAAGGTACTCTCGGGTGGTGTGGATGCCAATGCACTACACAAACCGAAACGTTTCTTCGGAGCAGCCCGTAACATAGAGAACGGAGGTTCGCTCACCATTATCGCTACTGCCCTGATCGACACCGGTTCGAAGATGGACGAAGTAATCTTTGAAGAGTTCAAGGGTACAGGTAACATGGAGTTGCAGCTCGACCGCAACCTAAGTAACAAACGTATCTTCCCTGCTGTCAACATTGTGGCATCGAGCACCCGCCGCGACGACTTGCTGCTCGACAAACAGACACTGGACCGCATGTGGATTCTACGCAAGTATCTGTCGGATATGAATCCTATCGAAGCAATGGATTTCGTAAAAGACAGATTGGAAAAAACCAAAGACAACGACGAGTTCCTGATGAGCATGAACAGCTAAAGAGTTCCTTTTGTGAACAAAATATAGTAAAAAGAGTGAGATTCTGTTTGATTCTCACTCTTTTTATTTAGCTTTGCACTACATGCATCATAAACAAGCATAAAACAAACATCGGGAAAACAACATTTACTGTGGGAAGGTCTTTCAATATAGCGCTTATAGTAATAGCAGTAACCTTATACTCTGTCACTACATATGCTGCCGATAACAAAGCAACAAGGCACGTGTCAGCGCTGCTGAACCTGATCGACAACAGCCTCAACTATAGCAAAGAAGCTCCCAACGACAGTATTATCCAATGGGGCAACGAATTGGCTCCTCTCCTGAAAAAGCAGAAAGAATATAAAACTCTATTTCAGTTGAAACAACTGATTGTGACAGCTTATGCCTCACGAGGAGACATGAACATGGCCATCGACCATGCCCGCCGGATGTATAAGGAAGCCAAAGAATTGAACTCCCCCATCGGTATAGCTCTTTCCAGCCGTGCCATTGGGGATGCCTACTTGAATGCCAACATGCAGCAACCCGCCATCGAATCTTATAAAGAAGCTCTGGAATTGCTTGACAAAATACCGGGTAGCGAAATCCTCGAACAAGAGATTCTTCCGAAATTCATCCTGACCCTGATTCAGGCCTCCCACATGGACGAGGTACGCATCTATCTGCAAAAGTTTGAAAGCCTGTATGCCGGTAACCCTAATCCTACATTCCACTTTTTCATATGTGCGTGCAATGCCTACTATAACATCGAGTCCGGTAATCCCGAAAAAGGAAAAGCCGAACTGGACAAAGCCGGGAAAATCCACGAACAACTGAATTCTCTCTACCTGCGTAGTATCTACAACTATATATTGGCCCAGTACTATCAGGCTGTCGGGAAGTATGAACTGGCCCTGCAACAATACGAACGCCTGACAAAGGTCCCTAAAGCACCTGCCCCCAACAAACACATCGGTTTGCAGCTTGAGTGTGCCCAACTGCTGACTCAAATGGGACGAACGGAAGAAGCCTATCGTATCTATCAAAAGGCCAACCGGCAAAAGGACTCTTTGAACGCTCTGAGCTATGCCCGGCAAATCAATGACCTACGGGGAATGTACCAGATAGACCGGATGGAAATCCGGAACCAAATTCAACGAAACCAAATCATCTTGTGGATCATCATAGCTTCCATCTTTATATTGATGCTTGTTTTGCTCTTGATTGTCCGCATCCGGCAGGAGTCCAACCGACTTCTCCGCTCCAAAGAAGAATTGGAAATAGCCCGTAAGTATGCCGAGAACTCAATACGTACCAAAAGTCTGTTCCTGTCGAACATGAGTCACGAAATACGGACACCACTGAATGCACTTTCCGGATTCTCATCCATCCTGACCGACGAATCCATCGACAATGACACACGGTATCAATGCAATGACATCATCCAGCAAAACTCCGAACTGCTGCTAAAGCTGATCAATGATGTAATAGATCTGTCAAACCTCGATCCCGGCAAGCTGACTTTCAATTTTAAAGAATGTGACGCCGTCAATATATGCCGTAACGTAATCAACACCGTAGAGAAGGTGAAGCAGACACAAGCCGGAGTCAGTTTTGTCACTTCACTCGATAGACTGACTTTGCGTACAGACGAGGCACGCCTGCAACAGGTATTGATCAACCTGCTGATCAATGCCACCAAGTTCACTACCGAAGGAAGCATCACCCTGACATTAGAAAAAGAATCGGAAACCATGGCTCTGTTCACTGTGACAGATACCGGATGTGGTATCCTCCGTGAAAAACAGGACCAGATATTCAATCGTTTTGAGAAACTGAACGAAGGTGCACAGGGAACAGGTCTGGGACTCTCGATCTGTCAACTTATCATCGAGCAAATCGGAGGGAGAATATGGATTGACCCGGACTACACCGAAGGTGCGCGATTCCGGTTTACACACCCCGTCCGGCCCGCAAAGGAAAAGGAGGCAGAAAGATGAAGCGACTGATACTTATCATCATAGTATGTTGCCGGGTCTTAGGATGGTGTCATGCAAATACACAAACGGAAACGGACAGCCTGTATCGGGTGGCACAGTCACTTCCGCATGACTCGACTCGTCTGGAAATGTTCAAGAGACTGGCACAAATAGAGCAGCTGACTCCCAGGTGTATCACCTTCTCGGGTCTGTTGCGCGAGGAAGCCACCTTGCAGAAGAATGACAGATACAACGCCATAGCCGCCTATCTGCACACAGTGTACTACTATAACCAAAACAACCGGGACAGCGTAAAAAAATGGCTTGACACAATGGAGCCTTATACCCGCAAATCGCAAACCTGGGATCTCTATTTCGATGCGCTCCGCTTTCAGATAGACCTCTGCACCTACGAAGAGCAGTATGAACTTGCCATCAACGAAGCGAACCTGATGTACGAAAGAGCCCAAAAAGTGAACTGCGCCCGCGGACTGATCGGAGCAAAACAATGCTTGGGCAACGTCTATATCAGTACAGAGAGATGGGACGAAGGAATGAAAGCATTGGAAGCTGCCTATCAACTCTCTTTACAAACAGATAATGCGGTAGTACGAATCTCGATTCTCTGTCAACTGATTTCCATAACCAAGGATCAGAAAAACAACCAATTACTCTCCGAATACCTTGCGAAGCTAAAAGAAACACTGCATCACCATACCTCCACGAACCCGATGCTCAAAGAGGCATTTTATGATGTTTACCTGTTCTGCGAAGTATATTACACCTATTATTATCTATATGCAGGCCAGCCGGAACAAGCACATAAAAATTTGGTTAACGCGGGCAAATTTCTCAATGGCAACACCTTCTTTCTCTACAGGGTGCTCTATTACGATGCCTATGCAGCATACTTCCGGGCTTGCAAAGCGTATGACCGGGCACTTGCCAAGATAGACTCCACCATCATACTGCTGCAAGAGGACTTCAACAGCAATTACATCCACCAAAAATTGACAAAAGCCGACCTCCTGGCAGAAGCCGGACGAAGTGCAGAAGCCATTCCCCTGTACATCGAAACACTCCATCTTAAAGACTCTATCGAAACGACCGTTCTCGACAAACAGATGCAACAGATAAAAGCTAAATACAACATCGACAAAGTGGCATTGGAAGAGGAACGGCTGAAAAGCTACATCCAACTCGGCACCTTAATAGTGGTGGTCATTATCCTGATAATTCTGGTTGCTTTCATGCTCCGCATTTCACACGTACGCAAGGCTTTGGAACGATCGGAAAAAGAAACACGGGAAACAACCCGCATGGCGGAAGAAGCCAATGAAATGAAAAATCGCTTTTTGTCGAACATAAGCTATCACATCCGCATCCCGCTGAACGGTGTAGTGGGTTTCTCTCAACTGATAGCCTCCGAGCCCAACATGCCCGATGAGCTCCGTAAAGAATACTCTTCCATCATTCAGAAGAACTCCGAAGAGTTGATGCGCCTGGTTAATGATGTACTCGATTTATCACGGCTCGAAGCCGGTATGATGAAGTTCAACATTCAGGAGTACGGACTGGCGGAACTCTGCAATGAAGCTACCTATATGGCGCGCATGCATAGTGAAGGGTGTACCGTCATCCGTTTGGAAAACGAAATTGACACAGACCTGAACATCCGGGTAGACACCGTCCGTTTCACACAGGCGTTGCTGAGTGCACTGACATATCCGCAGAAGTACAAAGAAAAACGGGAAATCGACTTTAAGGTGACACTCGACACGGAGAAGAACTTCATCAACTTCCGCATCACCAACTCTCCGCTGGCTGACGAAAGATTTACTTCGCAAGAGGTATGCATCCGTCACGAAATCAACCGCCTGCTATTTGAGTATTTCGGAGGAAGCTACAAAGTACAGACAAATCCGGACGGAAAGCCGACCATCCTCTTCACGTTTCCGTCAGGAAGAAATTGACTTCTTCCCCTATCCGCTCGTCTACTTCTACAGAAAGTTGTATCTTTGCAACCTGCAAACTTAAACCCTTCTTTATGTATACCAACAAACAGATCTGGAGTGTCAGTTACCCGATTCTCCTGAGCTTGCTTGCGCAAAATGTCATCAACGTCACCGACACTGCCTTTCTGGGACGTGTCAGTGAGATAGCCCTCGGTGCTTCTGCCATGGGTGGGCTTTTCTATATTTGTATTTTCACCATTGCCTTCGGATTCAGCACCGGTTCCCAGATCGTCATTGCCCGCCGCAACGGTGAAGCACGTTACGGCGATGTAGGTCCGGTCATGATTCAGGGAGTCTTGTTCCTGTTGGTCATGGCTCTCCTGCTCTTCGGATTCACCAAAGCGTTCGGCGGAAACATCATGCGCCTGCTGGTCTCTTCCGAAAGCATTTATGATGCCACGATGGAGTTTCTCGACTGGCGCATCTTCGGGTTCTTCTTCTCATTTGTCAACGTGATGTTCCGGGCACTCTACATCGGAATCACCCGCACCAAGGTGCTCACCATCAATGCAGTGGTTATGGCGCTGACCAATGTGGTGCTGGACTATGCCCTGATATTCGGACACTTCGGGCTTCCGGAAATGGGCATCAAAGGAGCAGCCATTGCTTCCGTAATCGCCGAAGCGGCTTCTCTGCTCTTTTTCCTGATTTATACGTACATCACCGTCGACCTGAAAAAGTATGGCCTCAACCGCTTGCGGTCGTTCGACCCGGTTTTGTTGATGCGCATTCTCAGTATATCGTGCTTCACCATGCTTCAGTATTTCCTGTCGATGGCCACCTGGTTTGTTTTCTTTGTGGCAGTGGAGAGGTTGGGACAGCGCGAACTCGCTATTGCCAACATCGTGAGAAGCATCTACATCGTTATGCTGATTCCGGTAAATGCACTGGCCACCACGACCAACAGCCTGGTGAGCAACGCCATCGGCGCGGGAGGCATCAACTACGTGATGCCGTTGATAAACAAAATCGGGCGCTTCTCTTTCCTGATCATGCTGGGACTGGTCATCATAACCGCCCTGTTCCCACAAGCATTGCTCTCGGTATACACCAACGAAACGGCATTGATCAATGAATCGGTATCATCGGTATATGTCATCTGCGTGGCCATGCTGATTGCCTCTGTTGCTAACGTCGTCTTCAACGGAATATCGGGTACAGGCAATACTCAAGCAGCCCTGATGCTCGAAGCCATCACGATTGCAATCTACGGATCGTACATCATTTTCATCGGAATGTGGGTGAAAGCTCCCATCGAATGGTGCTTTACGATTGAGATTCTGTACTATACACTGTTGCTCGCCACAAGCTATATTTATTTCAAAAAAGCAAAATGGCAGAACAAAAAGATATAAAGTACGAGAGATTTTTGTACATTTGCGGCTGATTTCACCGCAGATTGCACAGATTAGCACAGATATTCTCTATGTCAGATATAAAATCCGTGTCGATCCGTACAATTTGCGGCGGGCTTTACACATCATTAGTAATTCATAATTCAAAGATATGTTCGACAATTTAAGCGAAAGACTCGAAAGGTCGTTTAAGATTCTGAAAGGTGAAGGCAAAATCACCGAGATCAACGTAGCAGAAACCCTGAAAGACGTGCGCAAGGCACTGCTCGATGCCGACGTTAACTATAAAGTAGCCAAAGGATTCACTGATACGGTGAAGGAAAAGGCACTGGGACAGAACGTGCTCACAGCCGTAAAACCGAGCCAGTTGATGGTGAAGATTGTTCATGACGAACTGACCCAGCTGATGGGTGGAGAAACTGTCGAAATCGACACCAAAGGTCAGCCGGCAGTCATCCTGATGTCCGGTTTGCAAGGTTCGGGTAAGACCACTTTCTCGGGTAAGCTGGCCCGCATGCTGAAAACCAAGAAGAACAAACGCCCGTTGCTCGTTGCATGTGACGTTTACCGTCCGGCAGCTATCGAGCAGCTTCGCGTACTGGCCGAACAGATTGACGTACCGATGTACTCGGAGATCGACAGCAAAGATCCGGTTTCCATCGCCCAGAATGCCATCAAAGAAGCACGTGCCAAGGGATACGATCTGGTAATTGTCGATACGGCCGGACGTCTGGCAGTCGACGAACAGATGATGAATGAGATCGCTGCCATCAAAGAAGCCATCCAGCCCAACGAAATTCTGTTCGTGGTAGACTCTATGACCGGACAAGATGCGGTCAACACAGCCAAAGAGTTCAACGAACGCCTCGACTTTGACGGCGTGGTGCTGACCAAGCTCGACGGTGATACCCGCGGTGGTGCGGCCCTCTCTATCCGTTCGGTAGTGAACAAACCTATCAAGTTTGTAGGTACGGGCGAGAAACTCGATGCCATCGACCAGTTCCACCCTGCCCGTATGGCCGACCGTATCCTGGGTATGGGTGACATCGTTTCGTTGGTGGAACGCGCACAGGAACAATATGACGAAGAAGAAGCTAAACGCCTTCAAAAGAAGATTGCCAAGAACCAATTCGACTTCAACGACTTCCTCAGCCAGATCTCCCAGATTAAGAAAATGGGTAATCTGAAAGAGCTCGCTTCAATGATTCCGGGTGTGGGCAAGGCCATCAAAGATATCGATATCGACGACAATGCTTTCAAAAGCATCGAAGCCATCATCTACTCCATGACTCCGGAGGAACGCAGCAATCCGGGCATCCTGAACGGTTCGCGCCGTACACGTATCGCCAAAGGTAGCGGTACGACTATCCAGGAGGTGAACCGTCTGCTGAAACAGTTTGACCAGACTCGCAAAATGATGAAGATGGTGACCAGCAGCAAGATGGGCAAGATGATGCCGAAGATGAAATAAGACTGCACTTTTCTTCCCGAAAGCTTGACTTTGGCTTCGGGATGATGTATCTTTGTCTATGTAATCATTCAATAAATTCAATTAGAATGCAATAGAAGGAGGAAGCCGCTGTTTCCTCCTTTTTTTATGTACCTACCGGAGTAAGAAACCATAACCCGCCGCTTGAAGTCCCGGAGACGGTTGCTCCACTCCCGAATACCGGCTGCATTGCAGTCAGATGCTTACTGCATTTCAGTAAAACCCCGGCTCTACCCGCATCGGATCCCGGCTCTATTCCCAGAAGTTCCTCTTTGCCTTCGGAACTCCTCCCCACCCTGTTAATAATCTATAAAGCTACTCTTGACAAAAAACAGGGGATGGTAAATGATATTACTTTTGCCTGATACCATAAAAGCATTGAATCAATGAAACACATTCTCTTCACTCTGGCGCTTGCTTCCATAGCCGGGATAGTCAACGCACAACACAATGGGCACTCCTATACGGTAGAAGGTTTGATAAACGATTCTACCCTGAACGGACAGACACTCTATATCAGCCGTTATGACGACGGAATGAAAGTGGATAGCACGCAAGTGACCAACGGGCAATTTAAATTCACCGGAAAAGCGGACATCCCCTGTTTTTGCCGCATCGATGCGGGGAGAGAGTATGCCAACTTCATCCTCGAAGGGGGCAACATCCAGGTCAATGTACTGACTCACAATGACCCGAAGGGAACGCCAATGAATGAGGAGTATACCCACATATCTGATAAGACATCCGAGCTGGTCACAGAGTTGAGAAAAAGACATGCGGCCATCGAACAGCAAACAGAAGACAAATCGGAACAACTCCGGCTTAAAAAAGAATACGCCGATACTTACTGGCATCCGACTTATACCCGACTATACAAAGACATGTTTATGAAGAACCCGGACAATGCACTCGGAGAGTTTGCCATCAGAGAGCTTGCCATGTGCGCTTTGCCCGAAGAGATGGACACCATATTTGCGGCTTCCGGCCCCTGGTTGAAGTCACTGAGCGTATATCACCGCATCGAAAAGCAGTTTCAAGGCATGAAAGCGACGGCAGTAGGACAAAAGTTTACCGACTTCAGCGGTAAGACTATAGACGGTACCGCAAGCTCTTTATCCGATTTTGTGGGCAAAGGTCAATACACTTTGGTAGATTTCTGGGCAAGCTGGTGTGGCCCCTGCCGTTCCGAATCGCCTCATATAGCCGAACTCTACAACACATACAAAGACAAAGGACTGACTGTCGTGGGAGTAGCAGTCTGGGACAAACCGGAAAATACCAAAAAAGCGATCAAGGAACTCAATATCGACTGGCCGCAAATTATCGACACCGGTATGACGCCCATGGATCTGTACGGTGTAAAAGGTATCCCTTTCATCCTCCTCTTCGGACCTGACGGAACCATCATCGCACGTGACCTCAGAGGAGAAGGAATGAAAAATAAAGTAGCCGAAGTACTAAACAATAAATAACTCAATAAACGAATAAGAAATGACACTGATTGATGGAAAAGCCATCTCCGAACAAGTAAAGCAGGAGATTGCAGCCGAAGTGGCAGAAATAGTGGCTCATGGAGGCAAACGCCCTCACCTGGCAGCCATCCTCGTAGGACACGACGGAGGCAGCGAGACATATGTAGCCGCCAAAGTAAAAGCTTGCGAAGTGTGCGGATTCAAGTCGTCACTGATCCGTTACGAAAGTGATGTGACAGAGGACGAGCTGCTTGCCAAAGTACGCGAACTGAATGAAGATGACGATGTAGACGGATTTATCGTACAACTTCCGTTGCCCAAACACATCTCCGAACAAAAAGTGATTGAGACCATCGATTACCGCAAAGATGTGGACGGATTTCACCCGATCAATGTAGGACGCATGTCTATCGGACTGCCTTGCTATGTATCGGCCACTCCGAATGGAATCCTCGAACTGCTGAAACGCTACCGGATAGAGACATCCGGGAAAAAGTGCGTCGTATTGGGACGCAGCAATATTGTTGGCAAACCGATGGCTGCACTGATGATGCAGAAAGCTTATCCGGGAGACGCTACGGTGACCGTATGTCACAGCCGCTCAAAAGATCTGGTGAAAGAGTGCCGGGAAGCCGATATCATTATCGCTGCATTGGGACAACCTAATTTCGTAAAGGCGGAAATGGTGAAAGAAGGTGCCGTGGTCATTGACGTAGGTACCACCCGGGTGCCCGATGCCAGCAAGAAGTCCGGGTTCAAGCTCACAGGAGATGTGAAGTTTGACGAAGTATCCCCGAAGTGTTCGTTCATCACTCCCGTTCCGGGAGGAGTCGGCCCGATGACCATCGTGTCACTGATGAAAAATACATTGCTGGCAGGTAAGAAGGCGATCTATCAATAACCCACTCCTCCGTTTCCCTCTTCATAGAAGGGGAAACGGAGAATTTGCTTTTCAATACCTTAGTATCATGAATACGATATTTAAAACCACAGGCTTGTGCGTCTTTCTCTTCGCATGTACCCCATGGGCTGCCGCACAAAATTTTTCTATCGACTATCCCTCATATCAAAAAAGAAATACCGACGCACTTGAAATCAGCCGGATCGTCCGTAATGCCACAGCTACCATTCTGTATATGGATGCTTACTCGCGCCCTAACTATTGGATACGGCTGGCTTCGGAGCTCTCTCTACACGGGGTGCAAAGCGGGAAGAAATACCCTGTCATCCGATCGCAAGGTTTCGAACTGGACAAGCAGGTATACATGCCGGCTTCGGGCAATGTGACGTTTACTCTGCAATTTGCCCCTATCGATCCGCAGGACCGGACGATAGACTTTGTAGAAAGCAACAATGAAGAAGACTTCCGGATCGAGGGAATTTGCCTTGACGCATCTGTCCCCAAAAAGAAAGTACACTGCCACCTGGCCGGCAAAATGGCAAACCGACCACAAACCAGTCGCCTGATACTTATAGAAAGCAACAAGAATACACGCGGTACCCCGTGGATTTCGATACCGGTGCGCAACGGTGTCTTTGAGTACGACTTCTATACCGACCACGAAAAGGCTTACGAGCTTATTTGCTGGGACGACCTGTTAAACGGTTGCTGGTATCCGGTCACTTTCTTTGCAGAAAATGGAACGGTATCTTTCACCATATCTGCCATAGACGCACGCCCACCCTATCGCATAGAGACCCTCAACCCACTGACGACGGCCCTCCGGCTATTTGAAGCGGAAGGGGAGGATAAGTTCAGTTTCGATGAACTCAACGCACGAAGAGATACACTCGAAAAATACGGACGTTTTGAAAGTGAAGCCATGCAAGCACTCTGGAAAAAATTCGATCAGGTGAAAGACAATCCCGAAGAAAGAAACAAGCTTTTCAGAGAAAGAGACCGCCTGGAAGAAAGTGGCGAAGCATTCACAGAAGAAGCAAAAGCACTTATAAAGGAAAGGGAACAACTCTTTCGGAAAAAAGTAATTTGGGAAACGGAACAAGCCTCGCAACACCCTTCGCTGGTGGGACTATTTATCCTGAAAATGAAGGTGGAGAACGCACGGAAAGATGAAGACGTCATCCCCTATCTGGAAGTATTTCAAAAAGTGTATGCCTCCCGCTATCCCGAACATCCCTATACCCGGGAAATGCAAATGTTTATCGACAATAACCAACCCAAGACGGGAAACCGTTTCATCGACTTCTCCGCTCCCGACCTGAATGGTAACATGGTTCAGTTGTCCGAACAGATACGGGGAAAAGTGGCTCTGATCGACCTATGGGCTTCCTGGTGCGGTCCGTGCCGTACGACCTCCAAGCAATTGATTCCCATCTACGAAAAATATAAAGACCGTGGATTCACCGTCATCGGCGTCGCACGCGAGCAGAACAGCGATATCCGTATGAGAGAAGCCATACGGAAAGACGGTTATCCCTGGCTGAACCTTATCGAGCTGAATGACGTTCAACAGATCTGGTCAAAATACCGGATACCGAACGCTGCCGGCGGAACTTTCCTCGTGAACGCCCAAGGAATCATTCTTGCCGTGAACCCTACAGCCGAAGAGGTGGAACGTATTCTCCAGAAAGAACTTTAATATCGGTAATTTATGAAACATCTGATTCTTCTTTTTCTCTTTTTTTGCTCTGTATCTTGCAGTAGCAACGTGCAAGAGCAACCTGTCCCTACCTCATCGGCCGACACAATACCCGCACAGAAGATCACCCTCCTCTTTGCAGGCGACCTGATGCAGCATCAGGCACAGATAGACGCAGCCCGGACAGCAACCGGGTACGACTATACAGACTACTTTAAACTGATAAAAGAAGAAATCGGCAAAGCAGACATCGCCATCGGAAATCTGGAGGTAACCCTCGGTGGAAAGCCCTATCGGGGGTATCCGGCCTTCAGTGCTCCCGACGAATATCTGACCGCAATCAAAGATGCCGGCTTCAACGTATTGATAACAGCCAATAATCATTGCCTCGACCGAGGCAAAAAAGGGTTGGAAAGAACCATCCTGATGTTGGATTCCCTACAAATTCCGTATGCCGGCACCTACACCGATAGTACGGCCCGTGCTTCGCGGTATCCACTCTTGCTGGAACAGAATGGCTTCCGCATTGTCCTGCTCAATTATACATATGGCACTAACGGCATCAAGGTATCTGCCCCCAACATCGTCAATTATATCGATAAGGATATCATGGCCCGGGACATCGAAACTGCCAAAGCATTGAACCCGGATGCATTGATTGCATGTATGCACTGGGGCATCGAATACCAATCGCTGCCCAACAAGGAACAAACATCTCTTGCCGACTGGTTGCTTAACCGGGGAGTCACCCATGTGATCGGCTCCCATCCACACGTGGTACAGCCCATGGAGTTGCGCACCGATACGCTCAGCGGACAGCAAAATGTGGTGCTTTACTCTTTAGGTAATTTTATTTCGAACATGTCTGCCCGCAAAACAGACGGGGGACTGCTCTTTAAACTCGAATTAACGAAAAACAGTATAGGCACATCTGTCAGCAATTGCGGGTATAGTCTGATATGGACTGCACGCCCCACACTCTCCAAAAAGAAAAATTACGTTTTATACCCGGCAAGCATTCCGACAGACTCTTTATCGGCAGAAGAACGTAACCACCTGAAAATCTTTATTAATGACACCCGGGAACTCTTCCGCAAGCATAACCGCGGAATTAATGAATACATTTTTTGAAGAAAAAAGTTCGCAGAATGTTTGCAGATTCAAAAAGAATCGCTACCTTTGCATCGCATTTGAGAGAGATGCTAACATGGTGGCTGTAGTTCAGTTGGTTAGAGCGTCAGATTGTGGTTCTGAATGTCGTGGGTTCGAGTCCCATCTGCCACCCAACAAAGAGAGGAAATTCATTATTGAATTTCCTCTCTTTGTTTATATAAGGCAATTAAGGATCAACGTAAGTGAAAGACGGGTCAGTCCGAAAAGACCTGTCCACCAAAGACACAGGATTATAAAAAATCTGCAGAAGCAGGATCAAAATCCCGCCTCTACAGAAAACTGTAAACCATTAAAACAAAATGCACCTTGTCAGACCACAATTAAAAACGAGGCATAACAAACTTGTCATCAGGGGATGTAAAGGATAATCCCGGAACAGAGCGGCGCATATCTTTATAAGCGTATTCTTTAATTAGTGAATAGTCAGTAGCATCCAAAGCATAATAATAGTCATCTTTATCCGTTGATAACTTTACAGTCCAATCGAACATATTTCCAAAGATAGTCAACTCGTCTTTGGTGGGATCGAAACCTGGAAGAGCTGATTTAACCAAACTTCCATCACTGTTGATCACATAAAAATGATGCTGGCTGTCTACCATATACCCCAAAGTCCGGCGGCTGCGGAACTCAGTAATAAATACATATTCCGGCAAAACGCCTTCAGGCAGCTGAATCAGTTTCACATACGGACGTCCCTTGGTACACTTCAAATGAAACAGTTTATGGTTGGCATCCAAAACCAGATACCCCTCATCATAGTCTTTACGGGTAGTCGGATTGCCCGAAGCATAGCTTGCGGGAAAAGCAAACCCTTTATGAACCAGCATCTCCGTAAACAATTTACTCTTCGCCTCATCTATACGATTCGTCTCCATACGAATAAATTCGATACCTTTATCGGTAAAGCGAAAAGCATCTTCGGGCATTTTCAAATCCACCCGCTTGGACATGGACTCCATCAGGAAATAAAGTCCTGTTTGGGGAGCATTGATAGCTGACGGCACACTCTTGAAAGTAAAGTTAGTCAACTGGATGTCTTTCGGACTAACTGCCCTACCGCAAATGGTATCGGGAAAACGTTCGTCTGCCGTAAGCTGACGTACGTAAAGAGAAGGTAACAGACTGTCGACCTGTTGTTGTGTATATGTATTGCCTTTCGTATCATAACGGTGAAGCTGCTTATTCTCATCCAGTTGCGTAATGACAAAATCACCAAGCACGGAACTATACATAGTAAAAGGAGTCTTGGCAGGCTTCAATGTGAGAAAAGCATAGCACCAAGGCAACTGCCATACAAGCAGCACAGCCACAGTAACATAAAAAAACATTTTGCTGAATCGAATCATGTTCGTTTAATTTTTTTGGTAATAAACATTCGGTTAGTCTTGCTTACCGGCTTTGAACCGTACCACAGAAATCCATGAAAGAGAAGCGATAAGCAGCGTATAAAGTGTCAGGCAGGGCAAGAAACTGTTATAAGCCTCTGCTCCCGGAGCCAGGAAATAGACACGAAAAATCAATGCGGCAATAATCAGATTCAAGACCCTCCGCTTCCATGTAGGTTCCAGGCAAATCCATGAAACAAGCAGATACCCGGCAAATCCGGCCAAAAACCACGGAGCAGCCGAGACTAAGATACGCTGTACCAGCTCACTTGTAAAGTGTTGCGGCAAATAAACTCCCATGATAATAAAACTCGTAGCAAAACATGCAAACAGCGCAAGTACTCCAAAGGCTAACATAACCATGACCATCTTCTTCTGTGAATAAGGTAAATGTAAGGTAAGTTTCAAACACTTGCGTTGCATCTCAGGGAAAAACTGTACGGCTGCCAGCAATATACCGGTCAGTAAAGGAACAAATTGTAACAGATCGATAAATATAGCATCCTTCTGGAGCATTACCACCCATAAATGATCGATTCCCTGTATGGCAATGGTACGACCAATACGAAGCATGGAATATCCTGTGATTCCTATCATAAAAAGGGTTGCCAGCAACAAATACCAGCGCGTTTTTATCCACTCTTTATAAAATATGGCTTGTATCATATTTCTTCTCTATTTATTTACATTATTAATACTTTCCGGTGAGACCGATAAAGGCATCTTCCAGACCTACATTTTCGTGCTGCAAACCAGTAAAGGGAACTTGATTTTCCTTCAATAGCCCCTCCACATCCGAAGGGGGCAAAAAAGAATATGTTTCCAAAGTCTGACGAATAACAGCCGGATGATAGCAAGTCACCGGCAATTGAGGCTGATAACCTTCGGGGACAGTGCAAGTATATTTTCTCAACCCTTTCATCAACGTTTCAATAGGTTGCTGGATAAGGATAGAACCATAATCCATAATAATACAATCATCAATCAGCCGCTCCATATCTTGAATAATATGGGAAGTCAGAAAAACCGTCTTGTTCTCGGAACGGGCATAATCACGTAAATAATCTACAAAAAGACGACGATAACCCGGATCAAGTCCTAAAGAGAAGTCATCCAGAATTAACAACTCCGGATTTTGTGCCAGAATCAGCCCTAATGCCACTTGCGAACGCTGTCCGTTCGACATTCTCGAAATACGTTGTCCCGGAGCTACCTTCAATTTGTTCATCAAGTCATAATAAGCTTCTTTCTTCCATTGTCCCGGATAAAAAGAAGCATAAAACTTTTCTATCTGTGTGATATTCATAAACTGATATTGGACATGCCCCTCCAAGAGCAAACCGATGTTCCTGCGTAAAGCAGGATCCATGGTCTGAATGTTCTCACCAAAGATGCGACATTCGCCCGAATGCGGCTGAAGATAACCGCTCAATATATTAATGGTCGTCGTTTTCCCTGTACCATTCTTACCCAACAGTCCCAAGATACGTCCTTGAGGCACTTCAAAGCTCAAGTTCTCATAAATCTTGCGCTGACCGTAATAATGGGTCAGGTTCTTACATTCTATAATTGCACTCATGCTTTATAAATCATTTTTTGTTTGTTACTAGAAACACATCAGGAAAAGAATAGGAATCAGGATACCGCCCACCAACTCGATCCCTCCTCTACCCCATAACCCCTTAGGACCTTTTATCATCACCATACCGCTGACGGTGATAACAATCAGACTGACAGCAAAGGCATCGGCAAACCAAGTCCACCATTTACCCGGATTGAAATGAAGCTGTACCATGGAAGAAATCAGCGGACGACGCTTCACTCCTTCGTAAACAGCATCCTTTGTCCGGGTATTAACCACCAGGCTCGAACCACCTTTCAGAAAAATTTTAATCCGATCCGGCTTTGGATAATAATATTTAGTGAAATTTCCGGCTTCGTTCAAAGGTTCCAGCAAAGCCAAAATCACTTTCTCATTGACTTTACTTTTATCCGACAGGTCCTCTGTTATCTTATATTCCGTTCGTGTCACTGTATAATGAGGATTTATGCTATCCCTATGGTTCATCACGATACCCGAAATAGCATAAATCAAAATCATTCCCGCAAAGAAGAAAGATAAATCACGGTGGATGATCCGGCTCCATTTGCGAAATACAGTACCTTTATTCCGCGATTTCATAAGAACTTGCTTCCATATAATAGAATGATAGGTAATCTTTTCCGGTGGCAGCTTTTCTTTCCGCTATTTTTGCACGAAAGTCTGCAATACGGGCTTCAGGAGTATTAGCTGTTTCGCCACGCGCTTTCTTTTCCGAATCACATCCGGCAGCTGTTTCGCCATGAGATTTTTCGGTCTGCGCTTTCAATTTAGACTCCCAGTTTTGCAAATAGGCTTCATCTACCCGCTGTTCTTTCAATGTCCCGGTCACTGTAACAATGGCATTGATACATTTAGTGTCAAATGAACCCAGCGGTCCGGCTTCCACACGAATCGTTTTGGTATCATCACTGCCCATCAGGAAGATTTTTGTAGCTCCATGCTTACAGGTATGCGTGCAGATACCTTCTATAGTCACCTCCCGGTTAGCCAATGAATCGGCATGTGCCAACAGGTTATCGACACTTAATGCCGCCGGAGCTGCCAGCTCCGTTTTTTCGGACTGACTCTGTTTGTTACTGTTTCCACAAGAAGTAGTAGTTACCAAAGCTGCTATTAAGGTTGCAGCGACCATAAATTTAATTTTCATATGCTTAATTGTTTTTATTTGTTAGAAAAAGATGCCCAGTGAACAAGCGACATACCGGGTCATTCCACTTTTTTTATAATATGCGGCCTGCCATTGAACCGACAAAGACAGATTATATTGTTTCATAATAGGATAATCCCCTTGTAAACGAATACCTACCATCCCATAGCTATCGGACAAATAGTCGATATTCGCCAACAAAGCTTGAGAGGCCGACTTCACAAGATTCAGTCCCGGTAAAGAATGTTCGGCCGATAAATTGGCATAATACCCGCCATTGGCCTCCGCAGTCAATCGTAACAGCCTCTTCTGATACTGCAAACGGGCACGTAAAGAGCTCTCCAGAGCCGACAGATGAACAAACCGGGATATAGCACTGTAATCTGTTTCCGACCGATGAAAAATTATACTTGGAATGATTGCTCCTCCCCATACTGACTTATCGGTCAAAAGCCTCTCCCATAAACCGCTGGCAGCAATCTGACAATTCGTGACTTTCATTCCCGGAGATGTACTGATTAATGCACCATAAGAACTTCCGCCTGCCTCACCGTACAGATTCTCCGTCCCTTTACGGACTGTATAGCCTGCATCCAGCTTTACTGCAAGGTGCTCCGACTGCTGAAGTTTCCGCATCCAAGTCACATTCCCTTTCAAATCCGTTGTTGCCAAATTCAATAAAGTAAGATTATTGGCATTGCTTAATTTCTTGTCCATCGACATGCGATCGACCGAAACAGTGGCAGATATGCCTTTCTCCGTATCAACCGGCAGGATACCTATACTTCCTCCCCACTCGGTACCTTGATGCTTCGTTCCGGTCTGATTTCCGGCAAAACGCACATAATCCATACCCAATCCCAACATATGGTATACTGAAGTAGAGCCTTTATCCGCAAGGAACGAAATCTCACTTTTCTGCTGATAAAGCCGGAAATCTGTAGAAACTCCCAAACGATACGCTCCCAAACGATATCCTGCTCCCAAAGCAAAAGAAAGATCGGAAGCTGTATTACGCGGACGCGGATCTTTATCCCGATAATTATGGGAAGCCCTATAACCACCAGTGATTCCCCATGTCCAAGAACCCGACTCACTGGCGTAACCTCCATTGAAATAGTAAGTTTCTCCTTTCAAAAAACCTCCAATAGAATCACCGGTCACGTAAGGAGCAATCAGTTTCCAGTCTATATTTTCGTTCCATAGCACATTCTCCTGTTTCTCACTCCTGTATCCTGCTGAACCGAATACACGATCACGTCCCGAAAGAATGACGAAAGAGTGAACATCCACCCCGATATGGGTATCCTTATCACCTTCCTGTTTCAAAGATGCTTTTCCTTTATCATGATAAGCTCCATTTACGTCCAACCTTGTCCATGTATACGGAGTATAGTAATAATAAAGTGCCGGATTCCTCCATACCTCACCACGAAATCCGGTCGCAAATGAAGCGGTACGGATTACCTTATCGGACAGGGAGAGTGTGTCGACAGTCTGCCCGAAGGCTTCCTGCCGACTCTCCACAAATAAAGCAATCAGCAACGTAATGATAATTCGGATTCGCATCATGAATAATAAAGATTTATATATCAATAAGATGGATTCAATTATTTGTTAAATAGGCTCGGAGTGGCTGCAGGTGTAAAATCAACAGTAGAATTATTTGTATCCTGCAATACTTCACGCTCACCATCCTTATAGGCTACTTTACGCATTACGCATTTTCCGATGTTTTCTGCAATAGTATTGTTCACACCGACATAAGTATGTCCCATATCCAATCCGGTAGAAGTAACATTCCACTGCCATTCATTGGAAGCCCCCACGTTTACGGCATCAATTATCCATTCATTGGGGAACTTATATTTGCTTTGGGGTTTGCTGGCTGTCCCGTTTTGCATGATATACGTATAATTGTATGCATAGTCTGAAATATACTTTTCTTTTGTCATGCCTTGGGGCAATCTGCCGATAGCATAAGCACGATTTCCCTGTTTATTCAACACCCAAATAGTTTTGGAATAACAATAATAAATATCCAGATTGGGAACAGCCGGATTATCCACATCTTGTTTTGACTCTATGTACCACTCAAAATTGGCCTTACTTAAATCTATTGAATTCGGATTAGCCTCTTTATGATTGATCGCATTGTCACACAGAATAAAAGATTCTCCCGGTTGTACCGGATGATCCGTTCCACTGCCCGGCACCGCTACAACAGAACCTACTGCAATGGCTTCATCCATAATATCCGGATCTACCGACTGGTATTTTTGGGTAGTTTGGAATTGTGATTCCATAAAGATCAATCCATCGGCATACAAAACTTTATCCGAGTTGTTATAGATACGTACATACTGATCGCCATTATATTGCTTTCCAGCTTCATTATAGGTTCCGGGAATAAATATCTCGGCAATCACAAAACCGGGCTCGCCTGTATTGAGTACATGAACTGTCAGTTCCAACTTGCATGATCCTCCGGAAACAGTCACATTCTGCTGTACTCCCTGTACATCGACCTCCACGGAAGTTCCATTTTGTGAATAAGTACCTTTACCTATAAAAGTCACATTATACAATCCATCTGCCAATTCAATGCTTTGGAGCGGATAGGCAACGTCTGTCTTAACCGATGTATTTATATTTTCAAAAGTATAGGTTCCACCGGTCAGCTGCAGGCCCTCGATAGTGGTATCTACAGTAGTGGTAATGCTTACAGTGGATATATTTACTTTGTCATCATCACTACATGCGGTAAATCCCAGCATGGTCGCAAAAAGGATTGCCATTGTCAATTGATTCTTTTTCATTTTCATTTCTATTTTGTTTTATTGTTCATTTACTAAAAAGTCAGGTTCATCTCCATACCGAAATAAGGCGACTCGGAGGTTCTCCGCTGCAACACACCCCGTAGGGTATAATCAGGATAAATACCTAAAAGCCGGTTTACATAAAAAGCCAGGTTCAGATATTTACCGATCCGCTTACTCGCCTTCAGATTGATATCCATATAAAAAGGTACGGTGGTACGCTCAAAATAGGTAGCCGAATATTTCTCTACCAGATGCTGTAACTGAATATTGTTTTTATCTTCTTCACGAAATAGATGTGTTTCACCGGATTGGTCGATATAGCTGACCGGAACGCCATTATTCCATAAGTTCCGTCTGTTGGTATACCAAGTACATTGTGCCGATGTGGAGAAAGTAAGTCCCAAACGCTGTATATAAGTATCAAACATAAAATTCGTATTGAATGCCTGACTTTCTGTCCCGTTCTCCCCCTGGTACAATCCCACATATTTCAACTGTTTGTTGTCCAGCAATATAGAAGAGGCCTTGTATTTGGGAGAATCCGAACTATAAACTGTCTTTATCCAAGCTCCATACACTGTGACACGAGTCTTAAGCGATTCAATTCGTCTGGAAGCGAACTGAAACTCCACTCCTTCTTTATACACCTTCATTCCATTTCCTTGCGTGGAATACACATCCAGGTTGTATTCATTGGCATAAGTCAACTGAGAAAGTTCGGGAGGGGCTGTCAAAGCCGAACCATCGATACTTGCCGGATCATATAACTTATATGCCAATGATTTATAGTATGTGAGGTCATCAAAAGCATTATTCATCCGTTCGCGGAAATAAGTCGCCGACAAACGGTTTCCCTTGTAACCAATATCCGCCCGCACTTCCCATTTCATGTTACGTGCCGGTTCCAACTGATAATTAGTATTATCCCATTTATACGTCATCATATTGATGCGGCGATAATCCGGATGGTTATGATAATAATTCAATTGAATCAAATCCACATACTTGAAGTCCGGATACAGCTGTGCGGTAGTCGGCATACGGCTGATCCAGCCCAGACCTCCCGAAAAGGCAATATTCCATCCGTTGGATGTAGGCAAACTCCATTGCAGATCCAGACGAAGGTCTGGATAAATCTTACCCTGCATCTCATATTTGCGGTCCAGCCCCAATAAAGACTGCAAACGGATACCGGCTGTAAAAGCCAATTTATGCCTTTTTACGGGAAGATTCAACACCTCTTCGGCATAGAAAGCAAAAGGTTGCAGTCCCGGTATATCTTTAAAACGGCGCGGACGCGTACTTAAACCTTCACTGATAGGTCGTGTCACATCAAATACCTGGCCTTTCCCCAAATTCTTCTGGTAGTTCCATTCCACTCCCAAATTCATCCTATTTTGCAGTCCACCCAGTGGAAAAGCCAAATGTGTACGTGCGGAAACCGTGACATATAAAGGTTTACCGTCAATCTCCATCTGTGCCACATAATTATAAGGCAGATAGATACCGTCAGATTCTCCGGTCTCTGTCTGAGTGGCAATGGCAGCCGGACGATTCAGAGAGACGGATTTTGTTTCACGCATCTTCTCCCACTGCCAACTAACAGAGGTTGCCGCATGAATCTCACGAATCCACGAATGATTCGAAAATTTCAGATTCCATTTTCCCGCCATTTTGAAGCTGCTAAAGTCTGATTTATAGGAGTCTTCCTTTACTGTCGCATCTTTATCCCTCTTTGCATCATCAAACGAACCGGTATAATCGGTACTGAGATTCCAGTGAATATTGCGTTCATTCCATAACCACTTTCCATCCAGACGGGCGGAAGCTGTGAGGCGCGTATAGTTTTTCACACTATTACGGGGATCTATCTTTGAATCCAGATAACTCAAATCGGTATTCAAAACATAACGTCCGTTCCCATCCAACCGGAATCCTTTGCCTACAGAAAACAGCTTACTGGTCTTATCGGCTTTGAAACGTGCGGATAACGGACTTTCACTGGTTTTACGCTGAATAATCACCGCACCGTTTGCCACGTTACCGTAAGCTACCGAAGGAATACCACGAATGATCTCCACCTTTTCAATATTATCAGTCGGGATAGTACGCATGTCCACCCCTTTTGACATCGTACTCGTTGCATTTACGGCAGAAGTGCTACTCGGCATATATTGCAGATTCGCATCCGTATTCTGAAAGATACCATCAATATAGAATCCGACTCCCAATGAAGAGATATCTTCCGTCTTACCCGTTTCACGTATACGGATCAGATTAGCCTGTCCCATCTGAGGATCAGCCGATTTTCCTCCGGGCACCAATTCCATCAAATCACTGAAACTGCTGGGTTGAAGATGTTTCATGGCGGTACGATCAACTATGGAAGCACTGGTCGCACGCTTTGATTCGGAAGCAGTCACTACCACTTCGTTCAGCGCCATGTTCGAGGGCTTTAAATAAAATATATCAGAAGTATTTCCCACAACCTTAATTTCTTTCTCGGTAGAATCATATCCTAAATAAGATATGATAATCCGATAGGTCCCAGGATGGATATGAAGAAGTTCAAAATGTCCGTTTGCATCTGTTATTCCTCCATAAGCAAATTGCTTTTCCACAAACAACTGAATGGTGGCATAATCCAATGCCTTATGAGTCTGTTCATCCAATACAGTACCTCGGAATGCAAATGTCTGTCCCCACGCAAGAGATACATTGCAGCAAATTAGAAAAGAAAAAAATGTATATGCAATTTTACGAATCATCTTACTTTCTATTAGCTCGCAAAAGTATAAGATATCCGCAGCAGAGGCAATACCAAAAATTAGGTATAATAGTGTATCTATTCACAAATAGGATACCTACATTTAGGTGTTTACTTAACAATCATCAACGTAGATACAGATACTCTGCCAGACAACGTAGCAATCACCTCTTCCGGCAGTCGATCGGCAAAGTGTAAGACGGTTATCACCTTTTTTACATAACAGAAATCATATCCGGCCGGCTCCATCACTTCGTATAGAAAACAAGATTACTACAGGGGATAATAGACGAAGCGCCCCCTAACAATGGATGTTTATTGTTAGGAGACGCTTTATCCGTCTTGCCTGTCGGCAGAATGTAATACTTTTTAGAGTCTGTTCAGATGATTCTTACCTGTCGACCGTATACTCGGATTTCCTTTATAAGAAATTTCTCCACTACCTTGGATATTGGTTTCAAGTGTCTTCGTGGCTGTACAGGAGATTTCCCCTGATCCATTGACATGAGCCGTTACATTTTCAGCATCCAGTTTTCGCGCACTGAGTTCTCCCGACCTGTTCAAAACCAACGTGGCATTACAAGCAGAACCCGACAAAGTCATGTCTCCTGAGCCATCCAACTGTCCGGATACGCTATTGGCACGAATATCCAATACATCCATATCACCCGAGCCACTCAACTTTGCCGTTACAGTCGATGTGATATTAGTACTTCCGACTTTCAAGTCACCCGATCCCTGAAGCATCGCACTGATTTCGCTTCCGGTAACACCTGCTACTTTCAAATCACCAGAGCCTTGCAAATTCAGATTCACACTTTTAGCACGAAGCTGCCCCTTCACGTCAATGTCACCCGAACCTTGCAACAGGGCAGAAAAATCACCGTTGCAAGTTATATTTTCCGCAACAATATCACCTGAACCGGTCAATGATACATCCAGCCCTTCCACTTTCAGACTTCCTAAATGGATATCGCCAGAACCTTGCAAAGAAGCGCTCTTCAGCATCGGACTGGAAACCAAGATTTTCAGTCGTCCCTCTTTACCATAAGAAATATTGGTACGTGACTTCATATTCACTATCAACGTACTTCCTTCTACACGGCACTCCACCAAATCGACCAAATTATCCGATCCTGCAATTTGTACTTCGGATGCTCCCGGGGACTGCGTATATTCAATCGTGGGACTTCCTTTCAAATAAATCTGATCAAACCGGGTCACTTTGATATTCTTTGTTATATACTTACCACTTGCTGTGATCACTCTCTGTGCATTTACCATAGTTGCCGACATCAGTAACGACAAAAAAAGAAATACACAAATCCCTTTATTACAAATTGCTTTCATATCGATTATGTTTTTTGATTATAGCTATTAGACGTTACAACAACACAAAACGTTGCATGGCCGATCCTCTTTTTTTGAAAATAGGTAACGCAGTATCTTTTTTAGTAGAGTTCCAACCCAAATTCTTCCTTTAACTGTAACAATGCATTATTCTTTTGAGCCATCATCTGAAACTTTTCCACACGACTGACAGCACGTACATTTTCGGTTGCTTCACTGACGCGGACAGTCATTGTCACCTTACGATTCTTCAGCGAACCACGCAAGTAAGCTTGTATACCGGGAATCAGAGCCGTGAAATCTTTCGCAATGATTTCATTATCTACCACCACCTCAAAAGTCGTGTCGTTGAGCAATGACAAACGCATATTCTGCATACGCATGGCTATCGCCTTTTGTTCGATCGGCATACGTCCGGCATACTCCTGCCAATAATAATTCAGATCCCGTTCGTTGAAAATAAAATCTTCTTCGATCTGCTGCGTCGACATCTGAGCAGTATGGACAACACCCGCTCCCCGCTGTTCTTCCTCCTTTTGCGGATGCTTGATGGAAAGTCCAAGGCTGGACTTTTTCATGACAGGAATCTTCTTTTCCTCTTTAAATTGAGCCATCCGTACCGCATCGGGCATAGCACCCGATGGAGAAACTGCTCCACCCGGACGTACATTGACAGCCGGGGAACTACCAACCTGTTGAGACACAGCCTGCGGAGCAACAGGTGTAGCAGCATTCATACTCTGAGATGGTGAAGCAATAGGTGCTACCTGAGGCTGCTGAGCAGCGGCGGGTTGCGTGAAAACGGGTTTTATAGCTTGTTTAGGGCCACGCCCACCACTACCATCATCCCCCTCGACGGTAAGCTGCGCAACTTGTATCAAAGTCAGTTCCACCAGCAAACGCTTGTTTTTGCTGGCACGATAATTCATGTCACAATCATTGCAAAGCTTCATGGCCCGGTACAAGAAAGGTAACGCACACTTCTGCGCTTGTTCCTGATAGCGTTGACGAATACCGGCACCTACCTCAAGCAACTGGAGCGTGGCGGCATCTTTACTAACCAGCAAGTCGCGGAAATGAGATGAAAGTCCGGTAATAAAGTGACTTCCGTCGAATCCCTTGTTGAGCACATCGTTAAAAAGCAACAAGGCATCGCTCACTTTATTCTCAAGAAAACAGTCTGTCAAACGGAAGTAATACTCGTAATCCAATACATTGAGATTCTCAATCACACTCTTGTAGGTGATATTTCCTCCGGTGAAACTAACCACCTGATCAAAGATAGAGAGAGCGTCACGCATACCCCCATCCGCTTTGAGCGCAATCACGTTCAAGGCTTCAGGCTCCGCCGTGATTCCTTCTTTAGACGCTACGTAAGTCAAATGGTTCACAGTATCATCTACGCTGATACGGTTAAAGTCGTAAATCTGACAACGCGACAAGATGGTAGGAAGAATCTTATGTTTCTCCGTTGTTGCAAGAATAAATATGGCGTGGCGGGGAGGCTCTTCAAGTGTTTTCAGAAAAGCATTGAATGCCGAAGCTGACAACATGTGTACCTCGTCAATGATATATACTTTATATTTGCCAATCTGGGGCGGAATGCGTACTTGCTCCACCAACTGACGGATATCGTCTACCGAGTTATTGGACGCCGCATCCAGCTCGTGAATATTGTACGACCGTTGCTCGTTGAAAGCGACACACGACTCACATTCATTACAGGCTTCGCCATCTGCCGTAAGGTTCATACAGTTAATGGTCTTGGCAAAGATACGTGCACAAGTCGTTTTACCCACTCCGCGCGGCCCGCAGAACAGGTAAGCATGCGCCAGTTTCTGAGTGGCGATAGCATTTTTCAGTGTAGTGGTCAGTGCCCGTTGTCCCACAACCGACTCAAAAGTGGAAGGGCGGTATTTACGGGCGGATACGATATAGTTTTCCATATTCCGGATAATCTCTATTTTTTGAGTTTGTGCAAATGTACGCAAAAAAGTGCAAGGATAAAAAAGGAAGCGAAATAAGTTTTAGAGCGGAAATGATACGTTTTAAGTTATTAGTTTTATCTTTGCAACTGGAATTAATGAGAAAATCATGGGCAAATTAATCACTATCTGGGAGTTCATAGGCAGACATAAATACTGGATTACCGTCGTGGCATTCGGTGTCATCATCGGATTTCTGGACGAAAACAGTATGATCCGCCGCATCGGCTACGCACGCGAAATCAGCCGCTTGCAGGGAGAGATTGATAAATATCGCGCAGAATACGAAGAGAATACGGAGCGCCTCAACGAACTGAGTACCAATCCCGAAGCTATCGAACAGATAGCGCGCGAAAAATACCTGATGAAAAAGCCCAACGAAGACATTTACGTATTTGACGAGGAAGAATGAAACAACTGATACCCGCACTTTTCGCCGTAGGCGCAGTAATGGCCCTCATAGGGGCCGCTGTCTTTATCACCGGATGGGTCTATGCACCTTATATATATACCATCGGGGCAGGTTTTGTCGCATTGGCTCAGGTGAATACTCCGCTTCAGGCTAAAAGCAAGACGCTCCGCCGACTGCGTATCCAGCAGATCTTCGGTGCATTAGCACTGATATTGACAGGAGCTTTTATGTTCACCACACGTGGCAATGAATGGATTGCCTGCCTTACTATCGCAGCCATACTGGAATTATACACGGCATTCCGTATTCCGCAGGAAGAAGAAAAAGAACTTTCCAAATAGAATTTGTTTTCCGATAGGTAAGACAGAGCTCTGGTCAACAAGACAACAGTCGGCAGGATGCCGCATTATCATTTTAAATGAATGACCACCGTAGTATCTCGTTTAAATTCGAAACAACACTTTTCATACGAAGGAGCTCCCATGATACCCTCGGCATCATTGCTGAATCCAAATTTCTCTAAAGGGCGCCCGAATGAACCGGTGTCTAACTTTCCATTTCCGTTTTCATCCTGAAAGAGGGAGATGGCATAGGTCCCGGCAGGAATTCCTTTACAAGGTATTGTCATTGTACGGTCTTTCACAGCCACCCGAAAACCGAAAAGAGGTTTCTTCATAAAGTTCTCTTTGGACGAATAGATAGCCACATAAAGAGTTCCCTCCACATGTTCCACGTCTTTAACTGTTAATGTCAGACTTTGACCGGATACGGCCACACTTGCTAATACTGCGATAATTGAAATAATCATTGTTTTCATAATGGTATAATATTTAAAAATTAGAAACATCATAAGCTACCTTCTTACCCAATGTGATATACACTCCCAGATAGAAAAAGTGGTCGCTTGAAGTACGGACAGCCTCTCCGTCGATACGCCCGTATTCATTCTTACGTCCCAGCAGATTGGTGGCAGAAGCATGTACAATCACTTTTTTGCCCGCCAGAACCGTAATACCCAAATCGAGAGAATGATAGGGTTTTACTTCATCATTCATCAGTCCGGACAGTTCCGGATTGTGGTAGGGACGCCCGCTTGCCACCCCATCGGTCACGCTAAAGATGGTTCGCAATCGGGGAACACTGTATTTCAACACCAGCGATGCGTGATGACGGGTAGCATACTGTGGCACCGTAAGTTCTGTATATTCCCGATATTTACGTTTCGAGAGGTTATAAGAGTAAGACAAACGGTACTCAAAATTCTTCCATAGGGCATTGTCACAAAAATACAGATCAATACCTTTACTGTATCCATATCCATCAGGAGTGATACCGTCCGGAACCGATAATTCCAGTTTCTTATAATTTTTATAATAGAACTCTGCTTTGTAAAACCGGCCTCCCTGTTCATATTGGAGACTAAAAAGAGCTTGTCTGCAAACATTAGAAGGCAAAGAGATATTCCTTATCAGATAGTCGTTTTCCGGAAGTTGGGTATATTGCCCTGCTACGACCGACACCAGCAGATGATTCCACGCATAACTGACAGCAGCCCGGGGAGACCAGTTCATTGTCCGGTTTAACGAAGTATATTCGGGGCGGAGAGATATTTCAGTTTTAAGATTCTCCGACAGATAAAAAGCAGACGAAAGAAATCCGGCATAGATAGTGGGATACATTTGATGCGTATCACGCAATGTTTCCAACTGATAGTGGTTCCGATAAGAACGCACAAAAGTCTCCACACCCATATCCAGACGCAACCGCGAAGTAAACAGCTTGAAGAACTTTGCTTTTAGATGGAACTCTTGTTGGCGTTCGTTCCATACATCCCGGTCCTTCACTGCTCCTTTCACTTTCCGATCATAAAAAGAGTAGGCAGTTCCGATAAACCAATTCCAATCGGAAGCTGTACGTTTGCGGAATGTTGTATTGAGGTATATATTGTTTTCACCCAGACCGAAAAGATGACGATCGATATCTGTGTAATTCGAAAAATCCGTACGGTCATATCCCGCATAAAATTTAAAAAGGATCTTTTCATTCGGTGTGTAGCGAAATTGGGTCGCACCGGATAGCATGCGATACGGCCGTTTAAAATCCGTACGCGAAGGATAAACCCGATCATAAGGAGCTAGATTCTGATAATCGAGATTCAATGACAATGAGGATCGATTGAAAGCCCGTGTACCGCCTCCACCCATTCCGACAGTCGAAACATTCATCCCGAACTTATTAACCGTACTATAGTCTTTGGTCTCCAAAGGAAGAACAGCAGACAAAGCCTCTCCATACTCCTGCGACTGTCCTCCGGAAGCCAGATTGACACCACTGAACATAAATGCAGAATAACGCCCGCGTGCAGGAGTATCAGTCCCGGTAGTAGTATAGGGATTCAACACATGCATGCCGTCTATATAGGTTTGTGTTTCATTGCTGCTCCCTCCACGTACCAGTAAACGACCGCTTTCACCTTGGAGTTGAGCCCCCGGAAGTGTTTGCAAAGCCCGGTACAAATCTCCGTTGGAACCTCCTACTGTTACCAGATCGACAGGTTGCAGATCACTCCAACGACTGTTAGCCCTCGGCGTCTTATGTGCTTTGATTACTACCTCGTCCAACGATATACTATCATTGAAAGTGGCCAGGAGAATGGTATCCGTAGCTACACTTTGTGCAGCGATCGGGAGCGAGAGTAACATCAGGCTCAATGCGGCTGGTACATAAAATCCTTTCATGGTGATCTGTTTGCTAACGTTTTCATCGGCAAACATAAAGGATTGACACAAAGCAAAAAAATATCCGGGACGGACAGCCCGGATATGTGATAAGCAGCACCTCACGTGTGACGAACTGCATCCTTTTGTGATCAATAGTTAGTCGCCAGAGATACCTTCTATCAGTTCTTTAACCTGTTTCGAATAGCCTCGGGATACAGGTATCTCTTCCGGGCAACCCTCCAGAAGCAAACGATATCCCTGGGAGTTTCCATTCACTTTCACCACCTTACGGACGTTGACCAGGAAGGCCCGGTGACACTTCAGCACCAACGGATAAACGGCTGTTACTTCTTCTGCCTGCTTCATGGTTGCACGCAACAGACACTGAACGTTTTTACCTGCTTTCTGATAATTTACCCGGATGTAGTTTCCATTGGATTCTACATACAACAAGTCTTTAGAGTCCAATTCCAAGGATTCCCGGATGCCTCCTTGAAACAAAAGAAAAGGGCTGTCTTGTGTTGTTTCCACAGATTCGGCCGGCAATACCGAACGTTGCAAATGGAGATTCATCTCGGTAGCCTCTTTCAGATGAATGGCCAACAGTCTATTTTGATTCAACAAAATGAAAAGTACAGTAGGAAAAAGTCCGATGACCAAAGTGAATAATGCAAAGGCACAAAAGACATCCCAACGTAATCCCCAACCAAAAACGAGAGTAGAATAAATCCAGTTCCCGATAGCTATAAAAAAAAGTATCTGTAACAGATTGACAATCTGTTTCCACACAGTCCATGTTTCTTCTTTATAGAACTTCGGAAACAGTTTGCCAAAGACATACATCGGAATACTCAGAGATACTGCCGTCACGCCCATAAAGCCCACAAGTATCCAGAACTTATGCTGCCTAATGCCGGATATCCCAAATGGCTGTAAAACCAGTAATATCAGAAATACAACCAGGGAAGAAATCAACACAACCTTCCATCTTTGATATGCAACCGGATAAAGGCTTTGCAGGTATCTTCGTATTTTTTCACCCCAATGACTTCCCATATATTGTATTTTATTCGCTTTCTCTGCAAAGTAATATAAAATATCGGACAGATACAATAAACAGGGAGATTATCTTAACTAAAAAGAGAGGCAACCCGGTAATTGGAATTGCCTCTTCTATTCTATAGTATAGTAAACCGATTTTATTTCTTAGCCACAGGAGTATATCTTGCGTTAAGTCCGTCTACGATCTCTTTAGTAATGTTCAGTGTGCTATCGGCATACAGCAGATTATCAAAGCTGGTATTGCTGATAATCAGGTTATAACCTTTTGTTTTATTATATTCTTTCAGAAAAGCGTTAATAGAGTCACGCAGAATCTGACTGTTTTTAGCATTCTCCGATGCCATTTCTGTAGCCAGTTTGTTCTGCAGAGCCTGCAAATCCTGTTCCAATTTACCTAAGCGTGCATATTCCTGCTGTGCTCTTTCCGGAGAAATAAAAGCATTACTTTCATATTTCTTCTGGAATTCCTGTTGAGATTTACGCAGTTCATTTGCTTTCTGATTCAGCACCATGCGGCTGTTCTCCTCTTTGCTGATCATGTCAGCATTCAGGTCTTTGCAGAAATTATATTGAGACAACAAAGTATCTACTTCTACATAAGCGATTTTCAAACCAGAAGTGGCATTTGCATTTCCGGAAGCGGCAGGAGCAGCAGCATTATCAGCTTTACCAGCGCATTGTGAAAAAAGAAAGAGGAATGCAAGAGCAGCAAATCCGTTAATGAGGTAATTCATTCTCTTCATACTTGTAAAATATAGTTTTTTAATTAATTAGTTCATACTATCGTTTAAGGCTTTTTCAATTTCATCAATAGAAAAACGTCGTTTCTTCTGTGCTTCCCGGTCTTGGGACTGTGCACAACTTATGCCTCTCTCCCTTAACGCTTTATTGCCGCTGACGTGCCCGTTGGGAAATTTTCCACCCTTTGTAAAAAAGACTTTTATGCCTAATAAACCAAGGCAAATAGCAACTATTAACAGAGTTATCAGTATTGTATAGAGCATTTCTATTAATTTTGTGGGTGCAAATATAGACTTTTGTACTGACTAAGCCTCCTTTTTTACCATAAAAAAAGAGAAACGAGTTCAAAATTCGCAAGTAAATTAACCATATTTAGCAATAAGGGGTTAAAATTGAATTTTTAATTCCATAAAAAGAAAAGAGAATGGAAAAATCAGAACTGAAACCGGCCGGTGTATTTCACTTCTTCAATGAAATCTGCCAGGTGCCCCGTCCTTCAAAGAAGGAAGAGAAGATGATCGCCTATTTAAAGGCGTTCGGAGAAAAACATAATTTAGAAACCAAAGTAGACGAAGCCGGCAACGTGCTTATCAAAAAACCGGCAACACCGGGTAAAGAAAATCTGAAGACAGTGATTCTACAATCGCACGTAGACATGGTGTGCGAAAAGAATAATGATACGGACCATGACTTCCTAACCGATCCCATCGAAACGGAGATTGACGGAGAGTGGATGAAAGCCAAAGGAACAACCTTGGGAGCCGACAACGGCATCGGAGTAGCGACCGAACTAGCCATTCTGGCTGACGACAGTATTGAACACGGTCCTATCGAATGTCTGTTCACTGTAGATGAAGAGACAGGACTGACCGGCGCTTTCGCCTTGAAAGAAGGCTTTATGAGCGGAGAAATTCTGCTTAATCTCGACTCGGAAGACGAAGGTGAACTTTACATCGGTTGTGCGGGCGGTATTGATACAGTGGCCGAATTTCAATATGAAAATGAAATGACACCCATCAGCCACCTCTGCTTCCGCATAACCGTTAAAGGTCTGAAAGGCGGACACTCCGGAGGGGATATACATCTGGGACGCGGTAATGCCAACAAGATACTGAACCGGTTTCTCTATCAGATGATGACTACTTACCAGGAGGACTTCCACCTCTATGAATTCAACGGAGGTAATCTGCGTAACGCCATTCCGCGTGAAGCTTCAGCTGTATTCTCCGTGCCCGAACATTACAAACATGACATACGTACAGCCTTGAACGTATTCACCGCCGAAATCGAAAACGAACTTCATCGGGTGGAACCGGATCTGAACATTCTTCTTGAAACAGAGCCGCACCGCGACTGGTCCATCGACTCGAGTACTTCCTATCGGCTGATTACTTCGCTATACGGTTGCCCGCACGGAGTATATGCCATGAGTCAAGATATTCCGGGACTGGTAGAAACTTCAACAAACCTGGCATCTGTAAAAATGAAGCCGGAAAACACCATCCGTATCGAAACCAGCCAGCGCAGTTCTATCCTTTCTTCTCGCGACGATATAGCAACAACGGTCCGTGCCGTATTCAGACTCGCCGGTGCTCAGGTCAACTGGGGTGAAGGTTATCCGGGATGGAAACCCAATCCGGATTCGGAAATCCTAAAAGTGGCGGAAGAGTCATATAAACGCCTGTTCGGTGTTGATGCCAAAGTAAAGGCAATCCATGCAGGACTGGAATGTGGCTTGTTCCTCGACAAATATCCTGCCCTGGATATGATTTCATTTGGCCCCACCTTGACAGGAGTTCACTCACCGGACGAACGGATGCATATTCCTTCGGTAGATAAATTCTGGAAACATCTGCTGGATGTGTTGGCACATATTCCGGCTAAGAACTAAAGCTATTTCCCCACAGAGGACACAGAGGCGATTTGAAGTTGTTGATTATTAACAAAAAGACTTTGTGTCACTCTGTGTTACCTTGTGGTGAACTTCAAAACAAGCAGGCACTGAACAGAATTAAAAAAGGAATCTAATCTATGCTCCGTCCCTTCTTCATATTACTTATTTCCCTCTCTTCCCTTTTTCTTTCCGCACAGAATCAGCCTCCTTTCCGTGTCGTCTTCTGGAATACCGAAAACCTTTTCGATACCCGGCATGATTCACTGAAAAACGATATGGAATTTCTGCCCCATTCAATGCGTCACTGGAACCACCGACGATATAAAAAGAAATTAGATAATGTAGCCCGCACACTCACAGCCATCGGAGAATGGAATTTTCCCGCATTGATAGGTCTCTGTGAAGTGGAAAACGATACAGTTATGCGTGACCTGACCCTTTATTCTCCACTGAAAGAAGCCGGTTATCGGTACGTGATGACCCACTGCTCCGATCTGCGCGGCATCGATGTGGCATTACTGTATCAACGTGACCGGTTCAAACTTCTATCCTACTCTGCCCTCTCCGTCGGAAATTTCAAAGGGCATCGCCCGACAAGAGATATTCTGCACGTCAGCGGATTACTGCTCACAGGCGATACGCTGGACATAATGGTGGCACACCTCCCTTCCCGCTCAGGCGGAGTACGACAGTCGGAACCTTACCGGCTTTACGCTGCACAAAAGTTAAAGGATGCGGCAGATAGTCTTATCAATGTACGTCCCTCCGCCAAACTGATCATTATGGGGGACTTTAACGATTATCCTACAGATAAATCAGTAGTACAAGTGCTACAGGCACTGTCTCCCGAAGTGAGTACCCATCATGACCGACTTTACCACCTGCTGGCACGAAAGGCAAAAGACCGTAACTTCGGTTCCTATAAGTATCAGGGTGAATGGGGACTACTGGACCATCTCATCGTATCAGGAACGCTACTTGATATTTCGGGCACACTCTTTACCGAAGAAAAAAAGGCAAACGTAGCACGCTTGCCCTTCCTTCTGACGAAAGATGAAAAGTACGGAGGCATGCAACCCTTCCGAACCTATGTCGGAATGAAATACCAGGAAGGATACAGCGATCACTTACCGGTGTATGTCGATTTTGAAACCAATCAATCCGAATATTGATATACCTTTAGTTCAAACTTCGGTATCATCGCAAAAAAGTGATCAAAGATATCGGACTGGATACGTTCGTATTCTTTCCAGATTTTATTGCGGGAAAAGAAGTAAATTTGAATAGGTACTCCATATTCCGTAGCTTCTTTTTGACTGATAATCAAGTCAAGATCCTGATTGACCACGGGCAGGCTGCAAAGATAACGTTCTACATACACCCTGAACACCTGCGAGTTAGTGGGAATCACTCCTTCCTCCGGCTGATAATCGGCCAGCAAAGGTATCTCCTTCCGAAAAGTATCAAGCATTTCGGGAGTACAGAATTTCAATGTAGTCAGGTCAAGAAAGATACTCTTCATCACCCGACGCCCTCCGGATTCCGTCATTCCCCGCCAGTTCTGAAACGAACCGTTGACCAGTGAATAGGGAGGGACAGTAGAAATGGTATTATCGAAATTCTGTATCTTCACCGTGTTTAGGGTTATTTCTTCTACAATCCCATTGGCATTAGTCGAAGGGATAGTCACCCAGTCACCGGGACGTATCATATCATTAGCCGATAACTGTATACCTGCCACGAAACCCAGAATACTGTCTTTAAAAACCAACATCAGGATGGCAGCGGATGCACCTAATCCCGCAAACAATGTAGCAGGAGACTTATCGACAATGATAGCCACAATCACAATGCCTCCGATAAAGAAAACAAGTACCTGCAATACCTGGATAAAGCCCTTCATCGGCCGATCTTTCAACTTCTCCTTAGCACTGAGTATATCCAACAACATCAACAGACTACTGTTGAGAGCCAGCAACAAAGCAAAAATCATGTAAATAACACAGATCTTCTGCGAAACCAGCAGCAGCGTTTTTCCATGTACGAACGCCATAGGAAGAAGCATATACATCAGGATACCGGGAAGGATATGGATCAGGTGATGAATAACTTTATGTTTGACCATCAATGTATCCCATTTATAAGAGGTCTTCCGTGCCAGACGCTTCATCCCGCCTACAAAAATGGCCTGACAAAGATAATCCAGTCCGACCGCTATAAAAATCATCAGGATGGCAATAATCGTTTCATCAAAAGTATTTGCAATTTTAGGGTCTACCCCCCAACCGATAAGGATTTTGTTCATCCAGCTTCCTAAATCTATCATAACTATCGTCTTTATTTTAAAATGTTCATTCTATCCAAATAACACCTAAACAGGCTTTAGGTTTAGTCCAAATAAAAAAGGCTGCACTGAAAACGATACGTTCCAATACAGCCTTTTTTTATCTGTCAGCAAGAATTATCATTCATTTACCTTCTTATAATCTTCCAGGAATTTCTTCAATCCGGCATCTGTCAACGGGTGGTTCATCAGTCCTTTAATAGCACTCAACGGACAAGTTGCTACATCGGCACCGGCCTCCACACATTCCATGATGTGCTTGGAACTACGGATAGAGGCGGCCAGCACCTGAGTAGGATAATTGTAGAAGCGGTACATCCGAACGATATTGGCAACCAATCCGACTCCATCCTCACAGATGTCATCCAAACGTCCCACGAAAGGAGAAACATACGTAGCTCCCGCTTTAGCAGCCAGTAAAGCCTGACCAGTGGAGAAAACCAATGTGCAATTGGTACGGATGCCTTTCCCCGAAAAGTGCTTGATGGCTTTTATGCCATCGGCAATGCACGGTACCTTCACCACAATATGCGGATTGAGGGCTGCCAGTTCCTTACCTTCCCTGACCATTCCTTCGTAATCAGTTGCAATCACCTCGGCACTGACATCACCTTGTACGATATTGCATATCTCCACGTAATGTCTTCGCTGATTTTCGACACCTTTAATGCCTTCTTTCGCCATCAGAGAAGGGTTGGTGGTCACTCCGTCCAGAACTCCCAAATCATGTGCTTCCCGGATTTGATCCAGGTTAGCTGTATCAATAAAGAATTTCATACCTACTAGTGTTTAATATCTTACATTCAAACAGATAACCCGGAACAGTTGTTCAACAGAACGACTTACTTCTGCAAGCGGATCCCTATTTCTTTCAAATCTACCCGGGCCGGTGTAGCATCCGGAGTGGTAGCATCAAGTTTAATGTAGCGTGCACTGACTTTGTTACCGAACGAGACAGTCTGCGGTACAGGATTGTGCATGATGTTACTGAATTCTCCGGTAGTCGGCACCTCTTTCCAGTCTCTGCCATTAGTGCTGATATAGAATTTATAACGGAAGGCCATCGTCGGCTTCGCTTCCGCATTAGCCGGGGCATATACAAATCCGGTCATATCCACAGCTTTACCGAGATCAATCACCAACGGAGCGGCAGTTACCTGTTTCCATGCAGTACGGGGCAGATCATTCCAGTTTTCTTTTGCAGCCGACTCTTCGAGCGGACGGGCATAGTAAGCAGCCACTTCGCTGATATTAGCCGCCAGACGACAAGCATCGACCTTCACCCTCAATTGACGGGCTTCGACAGCCGGAATACGTATCAGGCGTTTATAACCGACGGTAGTTCCTTTCGCTATCTCTTTCCATCCATCGGCAGTCAACGCTTCGACTGTGAAAGCCTCCATGCGTTGTCCTTTCGAAATGTCTTCGCGCAGCATCACCACATTGATTTCCGATTTCGGCTTCAACTGGTAGACACGCGTATCACCCGGCCGGGCAGTCCACGCTTTCAAGCCGCCTTTGACACGGTTATCGGCAAAAATCTCTTTACGATAATCGGCAAACTCTTTCAGACGATTGACATCGGCATCACTGATGCGTCCGCGCTGGTCAGGAGGAATATTGAGCAACAACACTGAGTTGTAGCCTACAGATTTGAAATAAATATCGGTCAGGTGCTTGAGGCTCTTCACCTGATTGTCTTCCTGCTGATGATAGAACCATCCCGGACGGATCGATACATCCACTTCGGAAGGATACCAGAAGAGTTCCTTGGCATTGACCAACATGTCGCGTCCGCCCAAGTCCTTGGAAGTCGCCTTCACACCCAACGCCTTGTTCTGCTCTTCACAGCGGGCATACGTACCGGGAGTCAGCACGGTGGCACTCCATTCCGTTTCACGTCCTAATCCACGTTCGTTGCCTACCCAACGTACATCATCGCCCATAATGGCAGTCACGGCACGGGGTTGGAGACGACGGATGGTAGAAAGGATGGCAGTCCAGTCATACTCCTGCTTCTTTCCATTAGGACCTTCACCATTGGCACCGTCGAACCAGACTTCGTGCACCTCACCATAGTTGGTCAACAGTTCGGTCAGTTGTTCGATAAAGAATTCATTGTATTTTGGAGAGTCTCCATAGCAAGAGGCGTTCCGATCCCAAGGAGAAAGATAAACACCAAACTTGATGCCGTATTTATCACAAGCATCGCGCAGCTCGCGTACCACATCCCCTTTCCCGTCTTTCCAGGGAGAGGCCGCCACGGAGTGCCCGGTTGTCTTGGTCGGCCACAGGCAGAATCCATCATGATGCTTGGCTGTCAGGATGGCCATCTTGAAACCAGCTTCCTTGAGCGAACGTACCCACTGCTCCGCATCGAAATCGGTGGGATTGAAGAGTGCGGGATTTTCTTTGCCGTCTCCCCATTCACGTCCTGTAAAAGTATTGATACCAAAATGCAGGAAAGCAGTCAACTCCATCTGCTGCCATTCCAATTGCTGCGGAGTAGGTACAAGACGTGCCGCCATGTCTACCTTTTGTTCCAGAGTGGCTCCTTGTGGAAACTCTACGTGCTTCACATAATAGTCGTTCTTCTCCTGGGCTTGTCCGGCTGTGCAGATAGCGGCAAGAAGGGCCGTCGATAAGATTAATTTCTTCATAAATGTATTGTTATGTTTTTGGGGTGAAATGGATTGGTTAGTATTCTATTTACTTCACTGTACGCAGCGTGAACTCAAAGCTTTGTTCCGTCACAGGAACCCGATATTGCGGCTGTACGCCCGGCCCGCAGGTTGCCGTTCCCACACCGGCCTGTTCGGCATCCAGATGTACGGTGACATGACCGTTACGTTCGAGGTCGTTGATGTGGCGGGCTTTTTCCAATACATCATCGGCAAAGGGGATGACACTGAACTGGAAAGGACGGTTGGAATCGACAAAGATGCCCTGTCCGGCTTCGTCCGTCAGCTTCATCCAGCGGACATCCGTACGGTTCCCGGTAGACTGCGGAGTGACGTAGTAATGAAACATACGTTCGGCCGTAGTCTGATACAGACCGATCTTGCCCGACTGCATACGGTCGGAATAAGTCTCGTTGTCACCTCGACCCAGATAAGCTACATTGCCATACGTATCATTCATCTCGAAAGTAAGCCCCAGGCGTGCCATCGATTTCACCACGGCAGTATCGGGCCGGAAAGTCACTTTCACCTTCAAGGCTCCGGCAGAGTTTAGTGAATAGGCGAAATCGGCATCACCCACTTTCATCCCTTTCGCATTCAGAATCTCCACTTTCGCAGTAGCGGCTTTCTTGCCGTCTTTCAGCGACACCACTTTCTGGGTCAACTGATTGAGTCCGGCTTTACGCCAAAGGTATGCACCGTTACGATCGCGGTTGTCATTATCCGTAGCAGGACGGAACAGACTCAGCGTAACAGGAGTTGCCAGCAATTCTTGTCCATCCAGTGTCAATGAGTTGAGAGCACCGGTTTCTTTATCCACCGTGAAAGCTGTCTGCCCAGCCTTAGCAGGCAGATAGGCTGTACTACCTTTGGTTCCGGGCAACACAAATTGGTCGTAAGCCACCTCCCAATCGGTGCCAACCATCGGTGAAGCTTCTTTGCGGGTCCAGCTCAGATTAAGATAACCCTCACGGACATTGGCAGGCAAGGCAACTTTTCCCAAAGTCACATCGGCTGTAGCGTGTGGCGCACAGTTCACCTCTTTGTTACCTTCGGCCAGCAATTTGCCATTGTCACCCACCACCTGCCAGTGGAGGATATATTCGTTGAGGTTAGAGAAGTCGAACCAGTTTTTCACCCTTACGGTCAGATTGTTCTTATTGATCAAGGTGCATTTGATGTTCTGATAGATTTTTTTCACTTCGAGTAAATGCGGATGGGGCACACGATCGGCACTCACCAGACCGTTGCAGCAGAAATTACCGAAGCTCGGAATTCCCTTCGGTCCGTAGTCTCCACCATACGACCAGTACCAGCGACCGTTTGAGTCGATCTCACGGAACGACTGGTCTACCCAGTCCCACACACAGCCACCCTGTGCCATCGGATTATTCTCGAATACATCCCAGTACTCTTTCAGGCCGCCTACACTGTTACCCATGGCATGCACATATTCACAAAGAATGAACGGACGGTAGATATCTTTCTGGGCCAGATAGGCCTTGATTTCGTCGACACTGCGATACATTCGACAATAGATATCGGTATTGTAATTCTGCTCGGCACGTTCGTACTGGACGGGACGGCTTTTCTCTACCGATTTCAGCCAATCGTAGGTACGCTCGAAATTGATTCCGTTTCCGGCTTCGTTGCCCAATGACCAGATAACGATGGCAGGATGATTTTTCGAACGTTCATACATGCGATGTGTACGATCCATGTGTGCTGTCAGCCAAGTGCTGTCTTTGGCAAGCGAAGCGGGTCCATATCCCATACCGTGTGACTCGATATTCGCTTCATCGATCATATAAAGTCCGTAACGATCGCACAGCCGATACCAATACGGATCGGTGGGATAATGTGAGTTGCGCACAGTATTGATATTATACAGTTTCATCAGACGTATATCTTGCTCCATGAGCTCTTTGCTGACGGTACGCCCCAACTGCGAATGTTCATGACGATTGGTTCCTTTGACCAATACAGGCACACCGTTGATGCAGAAACGTCCGTCTTTGATCTCCGAAGTACGGAAACCGACTTCACAACCGGTGACTTCGGTCACCTGTCCTCCTGCATTTTTCAACTCCAACACGAGGGTGTAGAGATTGGGATGCTCGGCACTCCAACGTTTCACATCCTTCAGGCGCTGTTCTCCGAATGTGATGAAGTTACTCAGTCCGCGCGACTTGACAGGCATCTCACCCGACAGTACAGGACGTCCGAGCGGATCGTTCAGTGTATAAGATACGGATGCCACACCGTCTGCAGGCCCTCCGACCGTAACGTCGAGTCCGAAAATACCATCTTTATAACGTTCCTTTTCAAGAGTTGCGTTTACCTTATAATCGGCTATATACTGTTTGGGAGTACTATACAGATACACATCACGCTCAATACCACTCAGACGCCACATATCCTGACACTCCAGATAGGAACCTGAACTCCAGCGATATACTTCGAGGGCAATCGTATTCTCACCTTCTTCCAACTGATCGGTGATATCCCATTCGGCAGCTGTCTTGGAACCTTGGTTGTAACCGAGAAAATGTCCGTTCACCCACACATAATAAAAAGAAATCACACCTTCGCAGCAGAGTACTACCCGGCGGCCCTTCCATCCGGCAGGCACAGTGAAAGTACGGCGATAAGATCCTACTTCGTTCTCCTTATAAGGCACAAGAGGGGGATTCTTCTTAAAGTTGAACATTTTGTCATCAAATTCATAAGTCTCATTTACGTAGATGGCAGTTCCGTATCCCTGGCGCTCCCAGTTTCCCGGAACGTTGATATCTGCCCAGCCTCCGGTATAGAACGAGGGTTTATAAAAGTCTTTCGGACGGAGATCAGGATTTTTCACCCAATGGAATTTCCATTTACCGTTGAGGTTGAGATAATAGGGTGACTGTTCATAATCCCCTTTTTTCACGTCAGTAGCACTGGCATAGGGCCACACATAGGTGTGAGGTGCCAGTTTGTTCAAACCTACTGCATACTGGCTCTGCCATTCGGGAGTATTCTGCGCATTTACAGGCAACAACATCAGACAGGCCAACATCAGCAGGAAGGTTAGTTTGATTGGTTTGTTCATTGTTTATCAGGTATTTAATATTCAAAATCTTAATAAGTTCCAACGTCCCTTAGGTTTTATAAAGTAAAAGCGGACTCTTATTCCACAATTATTTCGTCAAAAAAGATTCGTGCTTCCTGTCCCGGACGGACGTGATCGGGAGGGCATTTTCCGACTCCACGGGCGGTGACGCGTACATATCTGGCCTTTGCCGTTCCCAAATCGAATTTCAAGTCTTCTACATAAGTTCCTTCACGGAAAATCTCTTCGGGAGTGAAATGCTTCTCTCCCACTTCCGTAAAGTTTACGTTGTCCGAAGACAAGGCAACACTAATGGACTCCGGCTTATGAACTGCCATCCCGTACACCGTAATGGAACCCAGCGTAAAAGTATGAATATTTTCGTCTTTCTGCAAATCTAATGTAAAAGAAATGCAATCACTCTTACTCCACGAACACCATTCGAAGTCAGTTTGCTTCAAGCTGCCCCGCACTCCGTTGGTCAAAACAGATGCCCCGGAAGCTCCTTGAATGAATATCGGTTTGGCAGTAGCCTTGTTGTGTAACAACGGTAATACGAGAGTCTTTCCCATCTGGCGGCCGGCGGCGAAAGTGGCGCACTTCAGTGTCTGCGCAGTATGGAATTCCAACGGCCGGGTGTAAAGGGTGGAAGTTGCTTCCGGTTCGGAACCATCGGTTGTATAACGAATTTCCACATCGGGGCGGATACATTCCAATTTTATCTGTAATGCACCGTCGACAGGAGTCGAGGTATGCTGAATATTGTACATCGAGCGGGCATATCCGATACCTTTCACATCGAGGTGTTCATTATACCGATCCATCGCTTTCAGAAACAAGTCCCAGTTTTTCTGTTCCGGACGACTCCATCCCACTTCGGCAAGCGCCGCCAAACGGGGGAAAACAAGATAGTCCACATCCTCGGGACGATTACAGAACTCAGTCCACAATGAAGCCTGTACCCCCATCAGCAACGAAGCGTACTCAGGTTTCCAGTTCTTCTGCACCGGTTCGTACTGATAAACATCTTTCAGCGTATTGTTACCGAAATAAGTAAGCGGTTCAAACCATTGCGGTCCCTGATAACGGATCAGATACATCACTCGGGCGGGGGTCATCACAAACCGGTGCCCCCGGTCGGCAGCTTTCAAAGCCGCATTGCCCATCCCTTGCCAGCCAAAGATGACAGCACCTTCGGGAATGAAGCTGTTGGTCAGCTCGTCCCATCCCATCACCTCTTTGCCTTTGCTGCGTACATATTCGCCTATCCGCTTCATGAAGTAACCTTGAAGGTCCTCTTCATGGGCGAGGTGCTCTTTCTTCATACGTTCCTGGCAGAGGGGACACTTTTTCCAGTAGGTTTTCTGGGCTTCATCGCCCCCCAAGTGAATATAACGTGACGGAAACAGTGCTACCACCTCGTCGATGACGTTTTGCAGGAAAGTGAATACGCTGTCGTTTCCGGCACAATAGATGATGCTGGCATGATCACCGCCCAAACCCGGCAACACACCGATAAATTGATCTACCACCGGACAAGCCAGTTGAGGATAAGCTGCCAGCGACGAATTGGTATGTGCCGGCATCTCTATCTCGGGAATAATCTCTACCTGACGATCGGCGGCATAGGCAATCATTTCCTTCATATCCTCTTGAGTGTAAAAGCCACCTACAGGGGTGGGTTCACCGGGTAACGGATTCCGCCGTGAATGGAACGGTACGTCCGTATGGTCTACCCGCCACGCGCCTATCTCAGTCAGACGGGGATATTTCTTGATCTCGAGTCGCCAGCCGTTATCGTCCACCAGGTGGAAGTGAAGCTTATTGATTTTCAGCATAGCCATGCAGTCAATGATTCGCAACACACTCTCTTTAGGAATGAAAAAGCGGGAAACATCCAGCATTAATCCCCGGTAACCGAAACGGGGTTCATCCTGAATGGTCAGACAAGGAACCGTCCAAATGGCATTTACCGTACGGGAGTTTTCAATATCGGGAGGAAGCAACTGACGGATCGTCTGTAAGGCATAGAAGAATCCTTTGGCGTCAGACGCCTCTATACTGATCTGTTCGGGACTGATGCTCAGCCTGTAAGCCTCGCTTTTCAGCAAGGGGTCGGTGACAAAGCATACATCACCTTTCCCCTTTCCCGTTTTCAGCACGGGGGTGAATCCGGCGGCCCGAGTGAAGAGGTTGACGAAATTCCGCGCCACGCGGGCCTGTTCCGCATTTTCCACCCTCAACACGGTGCTCCCGGAGAAAAGGAAGTTCCCGGTACCCGGTACCATTTGTACCGGGCAGGGAACTACAGAAACGATTGGTGTTAAGTTATCGGCCTGCAGCGTCGCAAGGGGGCAGAACGCCAACAGGAGTATATATATAATGTGTTTCATACAGTTTAGTCAATGGATTTCTGTTTGGAGTGGGAAAAGGAACTCTATTCTTTATCCCGCTCCGGAGAGAAGCGCACCGGATCATTGTATTGTTCCTGCAACTTCAGCATCTGCTCTTTGAGTTCTTTCACCACAGGTTCATACTCTTTCTGTCCGTACAGATTGTGCATTTCCGTCGGGTCGGCTTGCATGTCATACAGTTCCCACCAATTGATGTCGTTATAGAAATGGATCAGTTTATAGCGTTCGGTACGTATTCCATAATGACGTTTCACCATGTGCTCGGCCGGATATTCATAGAAGTGATAGTATAATGCATTCCGCCAGTCTTTGGGCTGTTCGCCTTTCAGCAATGGCAGCAATGACACACCCTGTATATCAGCAGGAACGGGAGCACCGGCCAGTTCGAGGAAAGTAGGTGCATAGTCAATGTTCTGAACCATCTCGGTGATGTCACCACGACGGTCGAATCCTTTCGGCATACGCATGATCAGCGGTGTACGCATGGACTCTTCATACATGAAACGCTTGTCGAACCAACCGTGTTCGCCCATATAGAAGCCCTGGTCGGAGGTATAGACCACCAACGTGTTGTCCAGCAATCCCTTCTTTTCAAGATAGTCGAGCACACGTCCCACATTGTCATCCAGTGACTTCACAGTCTTCATGTAGTCGCGCATGTAGCGCTGGAACTTCCAGTCAGCCAATTCCTTCCCACTCAGGTTTTGCTTGTAGAAGTCATCGATCACCGGACCATAGAACTTGTCCCATGCCGCACGCTGTCCTTCGTCCATACGTCCCAGAAACTTCTGATAAAGTGATTTCAGACGTGAGTCCTTATCCGGACGCAGCATCTTCAGGTCATAAATCATGTCCATGTCCTTCACGATACTCATCTCCTGTGCCGCAGCAGCCGGACGGCCTTCGTAATCATCAAAGAAGTTATCGGGTAGCGGGAAGGTTTTGTCCTCGTACAAAGCCAGGTTACAGGTATCTGCCATCCAGTTACGGTGAATAGCTTTATGATGAATCAACAGGCAAAACGGTTTGCTCTCGTCACGCTTATTCTCCATCCAGTCGATAGCGTCATCAGTGATCAGGTTGGTGATATAACCGTGTTTCTGAACGGTATCGTTATCTTGTGTAATGAAGTCGGGATTATAATAGTCGCCTTGTCCGGGCACAATCTCCCAATAATTGAAGCCTGAGGGCAGGCTCTCCAAGTGCCACTTACCTACAAGAGCGGTTTGGTAACCGGCTTTCTGAAGCAGTTTCGGGAAAGTTTGCTGGGCACTGTCAAACACGCAAGTCGTATTGTCGTAGAATTTATTGGCACAGCTATGTTTGCCGGTGATCATGCAGGCACGGCTGGGGCCGCTCAGTGAGTTGGCTACAAAAGAATTCGTAAAGCGCACGCCATCGCGAGCAATGCGATCGAGGTTGGGAGTTTCTATATAACGGGTATCGTAGCAGCTCATCATTTGCGCCGTATGATCGTCCGTCATAATATAAACAATGTTCAGAGGTTTTTGCTCTTCTTTCTGTTTGCCCGTGGCACATGAAGTCAAAGAAGCTACAGCTGCCGCACCGGTCAGCGAGTAGAGAATTCCGGATGGTAGATTGTTCATCATAAGTAGTTTTTCTATTAGGGATTAATTAGTGGTGCAAATATAAAGAGTTTTAACAGTCCGTCGAGTTCAAAAACAACTATGATTCTTCTGAAAACGTCTAATAATAGGATAGAAAAGACATAAATAGACGTTTTTGAACATCCGATAGACAAAATCGGAAGCCTCTAACTAACAAGTCTTAGCTGAAATTTGTATATTTGCAGACATGAAAAACCTCCCGAAAACCGGGACATCACCCGATAAAAACGAATCTGTTTCACCACAGAGTAACACGGAGTCTCACAGAGAATCTTTTCTCTCTTAAACGTCTATAACGAGAAATAAACCTCCGTGAAACTCAGTGCTACTCTGTGGTGAATTCAAAATCTAACTCAAATGAACTAAATACCAACCTAATCAACAAACACTTTTATGAATCAAAAATTATTGTTCAGTAGCGCGTTGCTTGTCGGCATAGCAGGAACACAACAGGCGCTTGCACAAAAAAAGAAAGTCCAGGATCAAAAGAGACCCAACGTCGTTTTCATCCTGGCCGACGACCTCGGATTCGGTGACCTCAGTTGTTACGGACAAGAGAAGTTCGAAACTCCCAACATAGACAAGTTGGCTCAGGAAGGAATGCGCTTCACCCAGTGTTATTCGGGTACCACCGTCAGCGCCCCTTCACGCTCTTGCCTGCTGACCGGTACCCACAGTGGACATACGGCCATTCGTGGAAATGTAGAACTCGATCCGGAAGGACAATTCCCTCTACCGGCAGATGCACAAACCATCTTCCACGATTTCCAGAACGCAGGATACAAGACCGGCGCTTTCGGCAAATGGGGACTCGGTTTTATCGGTTCCACGGGTGATCCTAAAAAACAGGGCATCGACGAGTTCTATGGCTACAACTGCCAGTTGCTGGCACACAGTTATTATCCCGATCATCTGTGGGACAATGACAAACGAGTAGAACTGAAAGATAACACACTGGACGTACAGTACGGTAAAGGTACTTATTCTCAGGATCTGATTCACTCAAAGGCACTTGATTTCCTCGATCGGATGGGAAAAAGCGGAGAATCGTTCTGCATGTGGTATCCCACCATCATCCCCCACGCCGAACTGATTGTACCCGAAGACAGCATTATAAAGAAGTTCCGCGGCAAATATCCCGAAAAACCTTTCCATGGAACCGAACCGGGTAATCCCGCATTCCGCAAGGGCGGTTACTGCTCACAATTCTATCCACACGCCACATTTGCAGCTATGGTCTATCGTCTGGATGTATATGTAGGTCAGATTGTACAGAAATTGAAAGAGATGGGGGTTTATGACAATACGATCATCATCTTTGCAAGTGACAACGGTCCGCACATGGAAGGTGGAGCCGATCCGGACTTCTTCAACAGCAATGGAATCTGGCGCGGATACAAACGCGACTTGTACGAAGGAGGAATCCGTGTACCGATGATTATTTCATGGCCGGGACGTGTACAGCCCAGTACTCAAACCGACTTCATGTGTTCGTTTTGGGATGTAATGCCTACGTTCCGTGAAATTCTGAATCCGAAAGCAAAGAATCAGCAAATGGATGGTGTCAGTCTGCTACCGTTGCTCGAAAACCGCAAAGGGCAGAAAGAACATGAATATCTGTACTTTGAATTTCAGGAGATGAACGGACGCCAAGCCGTACGCAAAGGACCGTGGAAACTGGTCCACATGAATGTTCGTGGCAAGAATCCGTATTATGAACTCTATAATCTCAATTCTGATCCGTCGGAACGACATAATGTGCTGAACCAATATCCGGAAAAGGTGACGGAGTTGAAGGCTATCATGCAGTCATCGCATATACCTAACCCGAACTTCCCGTTACTTCCGGGAGAAAAATAAGAACTTACCACAGAGGACACAGAGTAACACAGAAGCTATTTAAAGTTGTAGTTTATCTACAAAAAACGTTGTGTTACTCTGTGTTACTTTGTATTACTCCGTGTTACTCTGTGGTGAAAAAGCTTTTGGTGAACTTTTATTTATGAGTCTTCAAGGTATCCGCCGCGAATACATCTTCCCGATAACCATAATCCAGAGAAGAATAAATCTTCAGCATCTCGGGTAGGCGCTCCATGAAACGCTCAAAGTTCTTATGCTCCGGCAATGTCCATTGTATTTCGGACAAAGCAGCCATTCGGGGCAGAATCTGCCACTCCATCTTCGTTGAATCGGCTGTCCATTCGGTCCAGATACATCCTTGAGTACCAATCACAAACTTCTTTTCCGCATCGGTCAGTTCTGCAGGTACCGGTTCAAAGTTGTATACACGGTTCATCCATTCGAATCCCGTCATTTTATTGATACGCGGATTACTGAAATAGAGCCGCTGAATAGGAGTCATAATGACATCATGATGCTGGCGGGCAGCTTCGATTCCTCCCTGGATTCCTCTCCATGACATGATAGTGGAGTTCGGAGTCAGACCTCCTTCCAATACCTCATCCCATCCCAGCATACGGCGTCCGTGAGCATTGATTTCTTTCTCCAGCTCGGACATGAAGTAGGTTTGCAACTGATTCTCTTTCGAATGTTTAGGCAGGGCTTTGATACCCAACTCCTTAATTTTAGCCTGACATTTGGGGCACTTCTCCCAACGGCTTTTCGGACATTCGTCACCGCCGATATGAATATATTCGGAAGGGAAGATATCCATAATTTCATCCAATACATCTTTGGTGAACTGAAGTGTCTGGTCATTACCTGCACAGAGTACATCGGGGAAGACACCGAATGAGCAAAGTACTTTGTACGGACCACCTGTACATCCCAGTTCCGGATAAGAAGCCAGTGCAGCAGTAGTATGTCCCGGAAGGTCAATTTCGGGAACTACTGTAATGAAACGGTCGGCAGCATAGCGAACAATCTCACGAGCTTCGTCCTGTGTATAAAATCCACTATGGGGCTTCCCGTCGAATTTCTTGGTTTCCCAATCGATAATGGTAGAGTCTCGTTTAGAACCGATCTCTGTCAGTTTGGGATATTTCTTGATTTCGATTCGCCATCCCTGATCTTCGGTCAGGTGCCAATGAAAGTAGTTGATGTTATGCAGTGCCATCAGGTCAATCATCTGCTTAAGGTAGCTGACCGGGAAGAAGTGACGGCCTACATCGATCATGAATCCCCGGTAACGGAAACGGGGAAAGTCGGTAACCGTACCGGCAGGAAGGGCAGCTGCCACCTTACCGTCTTTCAGGATCGGAAGAGCTTTATGAATAGTCTGGATACCATAAAAGACACCGGCTTCACTGCCTCCCGTCAAAAGAACCTTTTCAGGAGTGATTTGAAGTTTATAACCTTCCGGATGCCCCATTGTGGAGTCTACAGCAAGAATAATAGCATTGCTGCTTTTCTCTTTGTCCGATACACGAACCTCGGTTCCGGTCATTTCTTTAATAAAAGTAGCCAGAAAATCAGCAGTACGATGCATCTTTTCATTGGTTGCCGGGTAGACAATCGTAGTGCTGCGGTCAATAATAAAAGGAGTAGTGTCCCGGGCAAGGACAATCTCCTGCGGTTGAGGGATTACGTCCAAATTACCCTTTACGGTGGCTGCCGGGCGGCAGGCTGTGAATAGCACAACGGCAAACAAACCGGGAGCTAAACGGGATAGTAGTTTCTTGTTCATGGTTTAATTAATTAGAGTTACAAGGGAAGCCTCGCCCCCACCTCTTCTTCCATAGAATCAGGAAGAGAAGACAGGCAGGAAAACAAGACAGTGCAAAGATAGGATTTTATTTCCATTTTTTTGGTCACGTCTATGCAAACTGTTACTTTTGCCGGTAACGTGATAGAAATACATCCATGAAAAACAATCCATATACCGGCTTTCTGACCTGGCTGACCGTACTTTTTACTGTCTGTTGCCTCCCGCTGAAAGCCAGCCATTACTACTATAAACAAATTTCCCTGAAGGAGGGACTTCCCTCTACTGTACGTTGTGTCTATACCGAGCCAAAAGGATTTGTATGGATAGGAACCAATGCAGGATTGGGACGATTTGACGGACAAAAGCTGAGAAAATATGTCCACCGGCAAGAGGACGTGCATTCGTTGCCGCACAACTACATCCATCAAATTACCGAAGATATTCAACATAATATATGGATACTGACAGACGGTGGAATAGCGCAATATCGCAGGTCAAGTGACGATTTCGCCATTCCGCTAGACGATCGGGGGCATCCGATCCTCGCCTACTCTGCCTGCCTGACAGAACAAGGGGTAATCTTCGGCGGACGCAACCGCATCTATCGCTACGACTATGACAGCCGATCTATAAAACTCCTGCTGGATTTTAGTTCCGATCCTTATTTCGCTATCTCCGCCATCAGTCGGTGGGATGAAGAGACTCTGCTCTGTTGCAGCCGTTGGCAAGGGCTCCGACTGATCAATCTCCGTTCGGGCGAACGCCGTCTCCCCCCTTTCGACTGCGGAAAGGAGATCATGGCACTCCTGATCGATTCTCACAACCGCATCTGGCTGGCTCCTTATAATGAAGGACTCCGCTGCTTCAACCCCGAAGGCCGACTGCTGGCCTCGTACACCACCGACAATTCCGGGCTCAGCAACAACGTGGTACTGAGCATGGCCGAACGGGACTCACACATCTGGGTCGGTACAGACGGAGGAGGCATCAACATCATACACCCGGACAGCCATCGAATCACAGTACTCGAACATATTCCGGGAGATAACTATTCGCTTCCGGTTAACTCCATCTTGTCACTCTACAATGACAATTACAATAACATGTGGGCAGGCAGTATCCGCAAAGGATTGATCAATATCCGAGAAGTGTCCATGAAGACCTATACCGATGTCTTTCCCGGAAGCACCCAAGGCCTGAGTGACCCCACCGTGCTGAGTCTGTATCAAGACGAACCGAACGGACGAATCTGGATAGGTACAGATGGTGGGGGTGTCAACAGCCTCGACCCTGTCACCGAAGAGTTCCGTCACGACCGTTCTACCTGGGGTGACAAAGTGGTCTCGATCACCGGATTTACCCGAGAATCCATCCTTTTATCGGTCTTTTCCAAGGGATTGTTTGTTTATAACAAAGAGAACGGTAAGCGGAAACCGCTACCTATCGACCATCCCGACCTCAAACAATATATTTACTATAGCGGTATGGCGGTCAATATCTACCGGGACGAACCGGGCAGCGTACTTTTGTTGGCAGGACATACTTACCGGTATGACATCGGTTCGCAGAAAATACGCGTAGTAAATGAAGAAGAAGGTATGGAGATCGCAGGCAGTATGAATGCCATTGCGCATAACGAACGTTTCACTTACCTGCACGACAGTCGTACCCTCTACGAACTGGATCGAACCGGCAATAGGCTGAAAAAACTTTTCAGCTGCACGGGCGATACACTGCTCTACTCCGTTTCGATGGACGAGAAAGGTGATTTCTGGATAGGCAGCAATACAGGGTTGGGACAATACAGCATCCGGACCCGGCAATATCACCCATTGATCACTTCACTGTTCGGCGAAGCCAGTTCGGTGATATGTGATCATCGGGGAAAAGTATGGATTGGTGCAGACCACATGTTATTTGCCTGGATGCTGCAATCCCGGAAGTTCATTCTTTTCGGTGAATCGGACGGGGTCATTCCGAATGAATATCTTGCCAAGCCCCGGCTCGTCTCAGGGAAGGGTGAAGTCTATATGGGGGGTGTCAATGGGTTGCTCTGTATCGATAACCGCTTCCCGGCAACTTCCTCCAACTATCCGGAAGTAGTACTGACCGATGTACATGTAAACGGTGAACCGGCCACGAACCGGACGGCAGGAAATCCCGACAAACTCACCCTACCACAAGACAGCCGGGCAATCACCCTGCGCGTGATGTCTCACGAAGAAGACATCTTCCGGAAAAAAAGATACCGCTACCGGATAGACGGACTCAATGAGGAACCGATCGAATCATACGATCCGGAACTGGTCATCCGCTCACTACCGGCAGGCAACTACCGCATACAGGCTGCATGCAGTACTCAAAATGGCGACTGGACTCCCTTCCACCCGATCCTGTCACTGACCATACTCCCTCCCTGGTACCGAAGCGGATGGTTCATCATCTGCTTGTTACTATTTGTGTCGGGAGGCATCACCGCTATCATCTTCGCCATTTTGCGCCGTAGGAAGAACCGGTTGAAATGGGAATTAAAAGAACGGGAATTGCAGGAATATGAAGAAAAGATTCGATTCCTCGTCAATGTCAGCAATGAACTCCTCCCATCGTTCACGGAGAAGGGGGAACGGGAACTGCAAATCGTAGAACTGATACGTAACCGTCTCCGTAACGGCGAAAAAAGCAAAGCACCTGCCGAAATAGCAAGCAGTCCGAATATTGTCAAGGAGGAACTCAGCCAACCCGATGAAACTTTCCTACGGAAGCTGAACCAGTTGATCACCGACCATCTGGACAGTCCCGAACTGGACGTCACATTCCTCTGCACGGAGATGGGATTGAGCCGCGCCTCACTCTATAACAAACTAAAAGCAATGACCAATATGGGAGCCAACGATTACATCAATAAATTCCGTATGGAAAAGGCCATCCAACTGATATCAACCACCGATCTCACTTTCACAGAGATAGCAGAAAAGATAGGATTTACAACATCCCGCTATTTCAGTACATCATTTAAGCAATATACCGGAGAAACACCGACTCAGTATAAAGAGAAAATAAGGAAAAGCAGTAAGGTGTAGCCATCCGCCAATTAGGGTGTAGCCATCCGGACTGCATGGTTACACCCTGTCTGTCGGATAGCTACACCCTCTCTATCAGGCAATGGTGACAGACGCATCCAGATAGACATCCTGAATGGCGTGAAGTAACTCCACTCCTTCGTTCATGGATTTCTGGAAAGCTTTACGTCCGCTGATCAATCCCATACCGCCGGCACGTTTGTTTACTACTGCCGTAACGACAGCATCCTTCAGGTCGGACGCTCCATGTGACTCTCCACCGGAGTTGATCAGCCCGACACGTCCCATATATCCATTGGCCACCTGATAGCGGCAAAGATCGATCGGATGGTCCGTAGTCAGCTCGGTATACATTCTTTCATCCGTCTTTCCGAAATGAATCGCTTTGAAACCACCATTGTTAGTCGGCAATTTCTGTTTTACGATATCGGCCTTGATGGTAACTCCCAGACGGTTGGCTTGTCCGGTAAGGTCAGCAGCCGCATGATAGTCTATACCATCTTTCTTGAACTCGTTGTTACGCAAATAGCACCACAGGATGGTGGCCATACCCAGTTCATGCGCATAATCGAAAGCCTCAGCGATTTCCACCAATTGGCGGCGACTCTGTTCGGAACCGAAATAGATAGTAGCACCTACAGCCACTGCCCCCATTTCCCAAGCCTCCTTGACGGTGCCAAACAGAACCTGATCGTAAGTATTGGGATAAGACAACAACTCATTATGGTTCAGTTTTACTACAAACGGTATCTTATGCGCATATTTTCGGGCAACAGCACCCAGATTGCCGAAAGTGGATGCAACTGCATTACAACCGCCTTCAATGGCAAGCTTCACAATGTTTTCCGGATCGAAATAAATCGGATTCGGAGCGAACGAAGCTCCGGCCGTATGTTCGATGTCCTGATCGACCGGAAGAATGGATACATATCCGGTGTTTGCCAGACGACCATGCCCCAGCAATGTCTGCAAACTGCGCAAAGTCTGTATGTTACGGTCAGAGTCAATCCATATCTTATCGATTGTATCCGGTGACGGTACGTGAATCAGTGATTTATCAATGGTTTTGCAAGTGTGGTTCAGGTAATATTCAGCCTGATTTCCCAACAGTTCTATTATTTTATTCATAATTGTAATGGTTTTGAGTTCACCACAGATTACACAGAGTTCCACAGAGATTATTTTCTCCTAATATCTTATAAACAAGAAATTAAAGTTCTGTGAGATTCCGTATAATCTGTGGTGAGTTGTATTCATTTCTAAACATTTACGAGGTCTCTCTCCTCTTATTTTTTCTTTCCCTGGTTGGCAACCGCTTCCATCAACTTACGGATTTCTTCGGGATCACCCAGGAAATAGTCTTTTTCCAGATTCAGTTCGTCACTGAACTCAAATACGTAAGGGACGGCAGTCGGCAGATTCAGTTTTACGATCTCTTCATCGGAGATGTGCTTCAAGTGCTTGATGATGCCGCGCAAACTATTTCCGTGGGCAACAACCAGAATTTCATCAGCCGTTTTCAGATTCGGGAAGATGATACACTTCCAATAAGGCATGATACGTTCGATGGTATCTTTCAGAGATTCTGTCCGGGGAAGTTCCGCATCGGGTACTTCCTGATAACGATTCTCAAAGCGGGGATTTCTCGGATCGTCTTCCGACAGGGCATTGGGAGCTATATCATAACTCCTGCGCCAGATAAGCACCTGTTCATCCCCGTATTTAGCGGCTGTTTCGCTTTTGTTCAGTCCTTGCAGATCGCCGTAATGTTTTTCATTCAGGCGCCAGCTTTTCTCTACCGGAATCCAGTCCTGATCCATCCGGTCGAGTACGCAATTCAGCGTTTTCACCGCTCGTTTAAGGTATGACGTATAAGCTTTATCGAAGTTAAATCCATTCTCTTTCAGTAGTTCGCCTGCTTTACAGGCTTCGGCAATTCCTTTTTCTGTCAGATCGACATCTGTCCAACCGGTAAAACGGTTCTCTTTGTTCCATGCACTTTCTCCATGACGGAGCAATACAATCTTTTTCATTCAACTCTCCTTTCTTTAGGTGTTTACTATAGAACATTTGTACTGAGTACAAAGTTCACGAAACTTTTTCTAAATATCTATGCTGAAGTATGCTGATAAAAGTTACCTTTGTACACTGTAAGTAACCTTTTTATTTAATTCCTAAATGAACAACACATGAGAAAGCTCTTTTTTCCATTACTACTATTCGTATCCGGTCTGCTATCCGCCCAAACAGAGATAACACTCTATGTATCACCTTCGGGCAGCGACCATCATCCCGGAACAGCGGAAAAGCCGATGGCTACTTTAGAATATGCCTGGAAAAAGGCCTCACGGCAGGCCGGCCGGCGTTCCATCACCATCTACTGCGAAGGCACCAACTACCTGTCCGCTCCGATTCTTATCACAAACGAGACTTCGGGCACACCCGAACATCCGATCCGTTTTTCTTCGTATCCCGGACAAAAGGCGGTCATCAGCGGTTCGCGTATACTCCGGAACCTGCGTTGGAAAGAGTATAAAAACGGTATCATGCAGGCCAAAGTGGAAGAAGAACTGATCCCCGACCAGCTCTTTGTGAACGGGAAAAAACAGATATCGGCACGGTATCCGAATTTTGATCCGAATATACGCATCTTCAACGGATATGCAGCTGACGCCTGCTCCCCCGAACGTGTGAAAAACTGGAGCAACCCCGCGGGAGGTTATCTGCACGCCATGCACAGCAGAGAATGGGGAGGCTACCAATACAGCATCGAAGGCAAAGACGCCAAGGGCGAACTGATACTGGAAGGCGGATTTCAGAACAACCGCCAGATGGGTATGCACCGCACCTACCGCATGGTAGAAAACATCTTTGAAGAGTTGGATGCCGAAGGGGAATGGTATTTTGATAAAGAAACCCATACACTCTATTTCTATCCGCCGCGAGAACTCGACCTGCAAACCGCCTTGTTCGAAGTGCCGCAGGCAAAAAACCTCTTTATCCTGAAAGGAAAAACCGGAAGTCCGGTCCGTCACGTATCCATAGACCATTTGGAACTGACACAAACCCTGCGCACCTTTATGAAAACCAATGAACCCCTATTGCGCAGTGACTGGAAAATCTATCGGGGAGGAGCCCTGGTAATTGAAAATGCCGAAAAATGCTCTGTAAACGGCTGCTACCTGCACGATATAGGAGGCAATGCTATCTTCTTCTCCAATTATAACCGCAACCACCGTGTCAGCCAAAATCATATCACCCGTATAGGAGCCAGTGCTGTTTGCTTTGTAGGCTCTCCGGATGCCGTCCGTTCCCCTCTGTTCGAGTACGGAAAATCGCAAACCTGGGAGCAGATGGATAAAGGGACAGGTCCCCTCACCCCCGACTATCCCTCAGACTGCCTGGTGGACGACAATCTGATTCACTCGATCGGAGAGACAGAAAAGCAGGGAGCCGGTATCCAACTATCTATGTCCGCACGAATCACCATCCGTAACAACAGTATTTACGACCTGCCCCGTGCCGGCATCAACGTCAGTGAAGGTACCTGGGGAGGACATCTGATAGAAGGAAACGATGTGTTCGACACCGTACTTGAAACAGGCGACCACGGGTCCTTCAACTCCTGGGGACGCGACCGCTATTGGCATCCCGACCGGAATGTGATGGATGAGTTCGCGAAAGAACATCCTCAAATGGTATTCCGGGACGCTACCGAAACGACTGTCATCCGCAACAACCGCTGGAGGTGCGACCATGGATGGGACATCGATCTGGACGACGGTTCTTCCAACTATCACATCTACAACAACCTCTGCCTACACGGAGGATTGAAATTGCGCGAAGGCTTCGCGCGAACGGTGGAAAACAACATTATGGTCAACAACACATTCCATCCGCACGTCTGGTTTGCAAACTCTCAAGACATTTTCCGTCATAACATCGTCACGACTCCCTATCGCCCCATTCAGGTAAAGGAATGGGGAAAGGAAACAGATACTAACTTTTTTGTCACCAAGCAAGGACTGGAACAGGCACAAAAGAGAGGAACGGACCTCCATTCACTTTACGGTGATCCACTCTTCATCGCTCCTGAAAAAGGAGACTACCGGGTAAAAGAAAATTCGCCTGCCTTGAAGACGGGGTTCCGGAATTTCGATATGGAGCACTTCGGCGTACAATGCCCACACCTGAAAGCTTTGGCGGCTACTCCGGAATTGCCGGTTTTCAAAATTCCGGAAGAAAAGCCGGAGACGGTACAGACGTATTCGTGGAAGGGGTTAACATTGAAAGAGGTGTCGACCGAAGGAGAACGTTCGGCCACGGGGCTCGACAAAATACGAGGCATACTGGTAGTGCAGGTCGAAAAGGGAATAACCGCCCTGCAAGCCAACGACGTGATTCTGCGCATTAACGGCAAACCGGTAGATAACCGGACGGATATGGAAACCGAGATCCGGAAGTCACCCGAAGGCAATAAGTTCCGGATCATCTTCTTCCGAAATCAGAAAGAAAATGCGGTAACGATGTAAAGACATATAACAATAGGTACCAATGTTGTCTATTTGCAAAAAAGGCAGTCATCACACGGACAGGAGTTTTTTTTCCATATCCGCCACCCAAACGACCGATAACACAGGTTGGAGAATGACAAAATAAAAAACGGTCACGCTCAACGATTTCTTTTCAGGAAAAGGCGGTCGGTGATGGTAGAAGGGAGTTCCGATTCGTAATGGGTTACCATAATCATCGTCTTGTCCTGCCGACGGCAAAAAGCTTCGATAATCTTTTTCACCCGCCGGCGATTGTACGTATCGAGTCCGTGCAGCGGCTCGTCCAGAATAAGCAATTCCGGATCTTTCACAAAAGCACGGGCCAATAATGCCAGGCGCTGCTCACCGCTCGACAGCTGAAGAAAAGGTTTGTCCTTCAGAGCCACAATGCCGAACACATCCATCCACCACTCGCAGGCAGCCATCTGGCTTTCCTGCGGGCGTTTGTACAAACCGATGCTGTCATGCAATCCGGAAGCCACAATCTCAATGGCCGGCAGATTTTTGAGATAGGCACGGTGCATTTCGGGACTGACGTAACCGATGTGTTTTTTAATCTCCCAAATGCTTTCGCCCGTACCCCGCTTACGTCCGAAAAGACTGATGTCACAGGCGTACGACTGAGGGTTGTCCGCACAAACCAAGCTGAGCAGTGTAGATTTACCGGCACCGTTTTCTCCACTCAATGCCCACTTTTCACCCCGGCGGACTGTCCAGTCGAGCTCCTTCAGGATAGTGCGGTCATCATAACGAATACTTACCTTATTTAATTTTACCACCTCCCCGGAGTCATAGTTTGCTCCGTCATAAGGTAATCCGGCTATACGCTGTTGCAGTGCGTCCAGGACTTCTGCCTCATCGGTCACACAAAATGAAGCCAGATAAGCCTCCCTTTCCATTTTCGGAAGCACGTGCAGGTCTTCTACCGGAATCACATGGGTAATGAACGAAGGGATATCATCGAGCATCGAAAGCACAAGAATGATTTGCACGGATGACAAGCGGGTGAGACGTTCGAGCAGCGAGAAAAGCAATTCACGGGTAGGTGCATCCAAACCGATAAAAGGATTGTCCATAATCAATACCCGGGGAGCTGTCAGGAGGGTTTTAGTCAGTTGAAATTTACGTAATTCGCCACTGGAAAGAAGAATGATCTTCTTGTCCAACAATGGCTCGATGTGGAAGAGTTCGAACAATTCCTCTTTCAGTCTTTCATCCTTGATCTCTCCCAACATCTCCCGCACCGTAGGGGCATCTTCCTGATCGTGGGCATTCCAGCGTTGCTGATAGTAATAGTTGGCATCCGCCGCCCCATAGGTGTCACGGAAAGCAATATATTTCACGTTATCATATACCGTCCGGGTAGAAGAAGGAGAAAAATCGTAGTCCAATGTACCCTCACGCAAAGGATATTTACCCAAAAGCGTGTCTACAAACAAGCTTTTCCCTCCCCCATTGGGTCCTACGATGGCGATATGTTCGCCGGTAGCGATTTGTGCTGTGACAGGTTGTGCCAAACGCACAAGCGGGTTGCGTGCCACGCCACCCGCTATATTGAATGTGTATTGTTCCATAATCCTATTTCATTATTGGGCGGGGCAAAATTATACCAAAATCCGCACAAAGAGACAGAATAATGCTAAAAAAACAATCTGAACAACCTATTATGTACTTTTATCATCGGATACTCAAACTGTTTTAGACCTATGGTCCCATCAGAACCTGAATTTGGGATTCTCCGGCTCGGTATGCGACTTTTCCATCAACCTCGTCAGTTTCCGGACGATATCGGGATGTTCGGCAGCCACATCATGTTCTTCCCTAAGATCACTCTCCAAGTCATAAAGCTCCATTGTAGAGTTGCCCTTACGGATGTTGTTGACAATTCCTTTCCACTTACCCATGCGAATGGCTTTGAGGCCGATTGTGGGATCGGGATATTCCCAATACAAATATTCGTGTTCTTTCTGGCGTTCCGTTTCGCCAAGCAAAGCAGGCAAGAAACTGATGCCATCGGTCTCCGGACAAACAATGTTTGCGATATCCGCCAAGGTAGGCATCACATCCTGAAATCCGCAGATATGATCGCTCTGGGTAGACGGTTTGATTTTCCCGGGCCAGGTGACAATAGCAGGGATACGTATTCCTCCTTCGTGAACAAAACATTTTCCCCAACCATACTCAGACCTGAAAGGGCCTCCACTGTCGAACCACGGAGAATCGCTACCGCCATTAAAAGTCGGTCCATTATCGGAAGTAAACATGATAACCGTATTGTCGTACAGACGTTCCTTCTTCAGCTTCTCTATCAACTTGCCTATTTGCTCGTCAAAATAACTGATCATAGCAGCATAAGTCGCATGCGGATAGCGACAAGGCATATATCCGGCTTTTCCGATGTAGGGGGCTTCGTCTCCAAACTTCCCGACATAATACTTCACCCATTTCTCCGGTGCCTGCAACGACACGTGCGGTAGCGGAGTAGTCCACATCAGGAAAAACGGTTTCTTTCTGTTCTGCCCGACAAACGAAATCAGTTCATCGAAAATAAGATCATTGGCATACTCTTTCTGCGAGAACTTGGCATAGGCGGCTTCATCACGGGGGTCGGCTCCTGCATCCAGCTTGGTCGTGTGAGGATCGAGCACTTTATTGGCCAAGTATACCCGGTCTTCATTCTTATACAAAAAGGCGGGGTAATAACTGTGTGCCTGCCGCTGGCAGTTGTATCCGTAGAAACTGTCGAATCCCTGTTTGTTGGGAGTACCTTCCGTGCCCGGAGCCCCCAGTCCCCATTTTCCAAAGCATCCGGTGACGTATCCGGCTTGCTGCATCATTCTTCCGAGAGTCATGGTATGGGCTTTCAAAGGATACTGCCCCTCCAAACCGGGATGTACATACATGGAGTCGTAATTCATGATAGCGCCCCGATAAGCCATTTCATCATTAGCCCGGATTTGCGCATGTCCCGAGTGCATACCTGTCATCAACACACAGCGGGCGGGTGCCGAAACGGGTGAACCTGTGTAATGCTGTGTGAAACTGATGCCATCCTTATACAACCGATCGATGTTCGGTGTTTCTATTTTCTCCGAACCATAACAACCGATATCCCCGTAGCCCAGATCATCCATTATGATATATATGACATTGGGTCGAGATTCTTTCACCTGGCTTTTGGCCGATAAAGCGAAAACGGACAGTCCGATATAGATTTCTATTCTTTTCATGATTAGTTTCTTTTTTTAGTCCCATTTATAATTTGTACCCGCATCTTCCTTCAATGCAGGCCCGAATGAATACCCCTGCTGTTCAAACCACAGTTGCTTAGAGAGTACTTTGCCATAAAACTCATCAAAATTTTCCGGATTGCCGGAATGCCACATCTGCTCGGCAAGTGCGAGAATACGCGGAAAGACCCGACGATCGATCATGCTTTCCGTCACCCCGTCGTCCGTCCACAAGGCAGAGCTCATTCCGAGAATAAGCGGATTTTCCTCCCGGGGCCTATAAGAAGGATTACGCAAATACACATCTTCCAGATCGAAAGTGCGAGCTTGAGTATATCCCTTCCAGGGGGTAAGCGGGAAGTTCAGATACGTATAATAGTTTGTACCGCAAATCACCGGATAATTATGTCTGACGGCATTCTTCAAGGCCAGATCCCGGTGTCCTCTCCAGTTCCACCACTGTATCACCACATTGTCCGGCAAGGAATAGCCGTCTTTGTAAATCACATCTCCCCAAAAGATGGCCTTCCTCCCTTTTTGTTTCAGATAATCGGCCATCCGGGCCGAAAACCACAATTGTAGGTCATGACTGTCTTTTAGTTTTTCTTTTTCAATCCGTGACCGGCAATCGGGACATTTATCCCAATTCCCTTTAGGTGCTTCGTCGCCTCCGAGATGAATATAAGCGGACGGAAACATCCGGCATACTTCGTCCAACACATTCTTCAGGAAGATGAGTGTACTGTCTTTTCCCGCACAAAATATATTCTGCGTAAATCCGCTTTGGGGAACCTTTACCGCAACATTGAAACATCCCAGCCGGGGATATGCATTAAGTGCCGCTTCGGCATGTCCGGGCATGTCAATCTCGGGAACAACCGTAATGCCCCGGTCCGCCGCATAGCCGATGATCTCTTTCACCTCTTCTTGAGAGTAGAAGCCCTGCTGTTCCGGCCCCTGCCCTACAAAAGCTCCTATACGGGTCAGGAACGGATAGCGTTTTATTTCGATGCGCCAGCCAAGTCCTTCGGTCAGATGCCAATGAAAGTAATTCATCTTCAGCATCGAAGCCATGTCGATATATTTCTTGATCGTAGACACTTTCTGATACTGGCGTCCGGAATCCAGCATAAAGCTGCGCCATTTCACCCGTGGAAAGTCGGTGATCTCGACACAAGGAAATATCAGTCCTCTTTCCTCACCCGTGTTCCATTGCCTCAGACTTTGAATGGCATAGATAAAGCCGGCATCATCCGCTGCCCGGACAATTATTCGCTCAGGCGTCACACGGATGCGATAACCTTCTGCCGGCAAAGTAACATCTTTTTTCCAGGAGATGTGGCTGTTTACCTCCTCTTTGCACCATTCCACAGCGCTTTCGGGCACCAGTTTTTCATAAAACAAACGTATGAAAGAGCCGGGAGACTCCTCTGCGTACATTCGTATTTTACCTTGAAGCCGTAACCGGCCGTCTGCCCTCTCTATTTTACCGGGGGTAGGCATGATGATTTGTCCGGACAAGTCGATGGAATATGAACACAGGGAAAGTAGTATTAAAATCAGGTATTTCATTTAAATGTAGTATTTTGAGTGCAAAAACTGTCCAAAGATAAGATTTTCTCCGGACAGTTTTTTATCACACGGTTAAAACCATTTGTCAATCAAACATTTCCTACTTTATTCCGTCATCCCAACCCGGATTCTGTTCAAGCTGAGGATTCAGCACCCTTTCATTGCGGGGAATAGGATTCAGGTAATAATAATCAGGCCAAGTATGGTTCTGTGCAGGATGAAATTCAAGATAGCCTTCCGTTCCTCCACCATCGACTGTCACTTTTGTTCCGGCCGGAAAATCCGATGCTTTGACGTACATGCCCAGTTTCTTCTTCAATGCATAATGACACTTCTTCCATCTCCGCAAATCGTCGAACCTGAATCCTTCGGAAAACAATTCAATGCGGCGTTCGCGGCGAATCTCCCACAACAAGGGATTTACAGCATAATCACCCGGATAAGCAGGGTTACCCAAATCACGTTTAGGATCGAAACTGTCGTTAATTTCCGCCACCTTCATAGGAGCCACGTTAGCACGGCTACGCAATTTATTTACCGTCCGATCGGCTACCGACTGATCGAATTCACCTAATTCACACATTGCTTCAGCATAATTCAGCATCACCTCTTCCACCCTGAACAGTGGCATATCGGTCTCTTCATTTCGCTGTGATCCCATTGACAGATATGTACAATAATATTTCCAGTTATTATAGCCGAAAGCTGACTTGTACCAAGGCTGATTCTCCAAATAAAAATCGAAATGCGGGACTGCTCCCAGGATACCCCCGTCATAGCCTTGACGGAAAGGTAAAGTTTTCTGTCTCTCTTTAGCACTGCCATAGCCTATTCCCAAACGGATATTCAAGCTATCGATGAAACTTCTGTCCTTGGCAACTTCGGTAAATTGCCATTTATTACCCCAGGCATCGGTAGAAGCCGAACGGTCTATTCTGTACGGAGGAGTCACTTGCAACCAGAGTCGGTGATCCCGGCAACTAAACTCGTCATACATATCTTTGTCTCCCTTATATAACGGACTATTCCAACGGGTTTTACCATCCGAACAGAGATAACTGTCCACCAAGTCACGGGTCGGATTATAGTACGAGGCTCCTGTGGTTCCTCCGATACTAGTAGCATGTATTACGTTTTCCGCATTCGAGAACTCCCGATAGAGTATGACTCCGGGGACATCCTTCAATTCAAGCGAACAAAAAAGATCATCGTAGTTGCTGCAAATCTCGGGGAAACTATTCATAACTTCGGCAGACACCCGCTTACATTCTTTCAGATAAGTTTCGGCATCATTCAATCCGTGATATTTCCTCCATGTACCCTCAAAAAGACAGAATCGTGATATAAAGGCTTGAACGACTGCTCTATTAATCGTATTATTACCATCTCCGTTAACATTAATATGCTGTTCGGCATATTGCAGGTCTTCAAGAATATGCTTCGCAATTTCATCTCTGGATGCACGGGGCCCATTAATCAGCTCTGTATCGTTATCACTCAGCACACGGTCTATCCAAGGTACTCCACCATAAGCAGACAGCAATGAGAAGTAGCGGTATGAACGAAAGAAATATCCGACACTTTTCCAATGTGCCTTCTCGGCTTCAGTCATCTGAGAGCTGTCTATCCGCCCCAACATCAGATTGACACGACGAATAAAGGCATAATAGTCCCATGCTGTATCATTCCGCTTATCGGGTACAGTGACCAGTCCTCTGATCCAGTTGCTCTCACTGCTTCCACGAGTCTGATTGTACGAGATATCATCTGTCGAGGTATCACCGTATCCCAATTTCGGCAGTGTCTCATACAATCCCCAGGCGTATGCCTTGAAGTTGTCATACGTCACAAAGGCAGTCTCTTCCGTCGGGTTGCCCAACGGATACCTTTCCATAAAATCATTGTTCAGGCAACCGGTAAAAGCGATCACACAGAATATAAACAGGGCAAATGTATATTTCTTCATACTATTTCGGTTATTTAGAATGTGACATTAAATCCAAGTGAAAACTTCTTCATAAACGGATATTCCCATGCTCCTTTCGAAAGCATATCAGACTCCAGACCTTCCGGCAAGTGATCCCATGTGTGAAGGTTTTCTCCACTGAAAAATACCTTGACCTCATCGAAGCAAATCTGCTTAGCCCAGGTTTTAGGCAAAGTATAGGATAAGGTGATATTTTGCAATTTCAAGTAAGCCGCATTAGCCAGATATTTGGTCTGCTTCCAGCGGTTCGAAGCAGTATTCACGCCGTTGTTTGCATATACCCTTGGGAAATAGGCATCCGTATGCTCCGGTGTCCAGAAGTCAAGGGTTTCCTTAAACAGACTTCCCCACGTTCCGGTAGGCCATGCAATCTGATCGGTACGCCAAAAGTCACGTTTGCCCACACCACGAAGAAAGACAGAAAGGTCGAACCCTTTCCAACTCAAACCTGCATTGATGCCATAATGGAAGCGAGGTGTAGAGTTACCGATGATACGTTGGTCGCCCGGATCGTCCGCTGTTCCTTTTCCACTCCATATAGTGCTGGCATCATCATCAAAGTTTTTATAAAGTATATCACCCGGATATACTTTCCCTACTCCTTTAGGAATAGGAATGCCTTCTTTAAGCGTTCCGTCGGCATTGAAATCATCTTCTCTATAAAAACGATCGGTTACATATCCCCATATTTCACCAATCTTCTGCCCTTTGCGATAGGTGCCCAGCAAGTTGGTCTCGTTGTTAAACTTGGTAATTTCACTCTGCGAATCGTAAAGATTGAATCCGATACGGTAATTGAAATCTTTGATACGGTCTCTCCAGTTCAATTCCAGCTCCCAACCATAAGTTTTCAAATTCGCAGCATTCTGCTTGGCAGCAGCCACTCCCACAACCCACGGCAAATCCATTCCCGGTGCCAGCATACCTTTTGTATCACGCCGATACCAATCGAAAGTACCATTCAGGCGATTATCAAAAAATCCGAAGTCAACACCGAAGTCGAGCGTATATACTTTTTCCCAGGTGAACGCACTGCTGACCATAGGCGGAGTGGACAAAGTCGTAGGTCTTTGACCGTCTACCAGCCAATTGGTAAGCCCTGGAGCCATCTCCGGTATATACGGATAATTGTCCGGTGAGCCGTCTGCCAGCAAGATGATCTGATTTCCGATCGATCCCCACGAAGCACGAAATTTAAAGTTGGATAGAACATCGCGTGTCGCTGTCATAAAAGGTTCTTCCGAAATGCGCCAACCTGCCGAGAAAGATGGGAAGAACCCAAAACGGTTGTTTTTAGGGAATCGTGAAGTTCCGTCATATCGTCCGTTAGCTTCAAGCATGTAGCGATCCTTGTACGAATAATTCACACGGTAAAAGAGTCCTCTGAGGGCATATTCGTTAAAGGTATCCGTTGCCGTTGTGGTCCCGGTAGCTCCCGATATGGACGGCAGGTTACTCAACAATACATCTTTCCTTTCCGTCCACTGTGATTCCGCATGATTCTCTTCCTGGTTGAATCCACCCATAACACTTATATGATGATTACCTATTGAAAAGTCGTAATTAGCAAATATATTGATTGCATTATAGTTAGTAAATCCCTGTGTCAGCGCATACCGTGTATTTTCCGTGTTATTCAGGACACCGGTAAAGTTCATTCCGATGTATTTATACTGGTTCACATACATGCGGTTGTAGTTCGTCACCCGGTTGTACGTATATTCACCTGTTATCTTCAAGTTTTTCAGAGGCGAAATGATGATACGTCCCAAAGCCCGGAGATCCGTCTTTTTAACAATGCGTGGTTCCCCATAACGGATGTAAGTAGCGGAAGTTTCAGCCGGATAAATAATACCATCCTCTTCATAAGGCGATATATTCTGATAAGAAGGAAGTTGCATGGCACTTCCCCAAATTCCGTTTCTACCGCCTTGCTCCACTTTGTTCTGGGTAGAATTGGCATACCGTATATCCAATTGAGTGGTCAGCCATTTGTTGACCTCCACACTCAGGAAACTTGAGAGATTGGCACGCTCATACCTGTCTTTATCAGTAATAAGGATTCCGTCTTCATTAGTGTATCCCAAACCGATACGATAATTCGTTCTTGAACTTCCTCCCGAAACTGAAAAACTATGATTTTGCATAAAGCCATAATTATCCATCATATCGGCAAACATATCGTTCTCTCTCATCAGAAACAGGTTCCCATCTTCATCGAATACATATCCATTGGGATATTGGGAAGGATTAGCCATATAATCACGTATATACGTCTCCCATTGAGGAATATTCTTACCGTCTACATACGTGTCATTGGGCCATCCCATCTCTTTATATGCCAAGATGGACTCCAACGGACCGGCTTTTTGTGGCAGCTCCAATGCTTTCGAAAATGAGAAGTTATTATTATAATTGAATTTAGGAGCCATGTCCTTTTTACCTTGCTTGGTGGTAATCAAGATTACTCCAAACGCAGCACGTGCTCCGTAGATAGCTGCAGAAGCGGCATCTTTCAAGACCGAAACCGACTCGATATCCTGCGGATCGATCATATTGATATCCATCGGTACATTATTGACCAACACCAGCGGACCACCACCGTTGATAGAAGTGGTTCCTCGAATATTGTATGATAGATTGTCACCTGGAGTACCGGTCGTTCCCTCTATTTTTAATCCCGGAACCACCCCTTGCAAAGCTGCCGTAACATTTGTTATCGGACGATCTCCCAATGTTTCCTGTATATTAACTGCTGTAACTGCTCCCGTCAGATTAATCTTCTTTTGTGTTCCGAAGCCGACAACCACTACTTCATCCATCAATTGTGAATCTTCTTTCAACTGAATGACGAAATGAGTTTTTCCATTGGTACTGACCTCCTGAGGCAAATAACCGATATAGGTAACCTGCAACTTACTGTTGTCAGAGACCTCCAATGAAAATTCTCCCTCAAGATTGGTAATCGTGGCCTGCTTACCGCCTACGGCAAGCACATTCGCTCCTATAAGAGGTTCGCCGGTAACGCCCGTCACTTTACCCGTTATCTTTTTCATCTGAGTAGCTTGCCCGGCAGCAGCTTTCTCTTTCTTCTGCTCAACAGGAGTAATGACTATATGCTCAGCCTCATAACGGCAAGTAAACCCGGTATTCTTCAAAAGAGCATCCATTACAAAAGACAGTTCCTTGTCTACAAAGTTGCCTTTAATCTTCCTATTTACATCCAGTCTGGTCTGATTGTATGTAATACTCAATTGAGTCTGCTCCTCAATTTGTTCGAATACTTTTTGCAAAGACTGATTGTTGCCATACACGCTTATCCGCTGATTTTGCCCGTACGCAGTGTTATAAATGCATAAAGCGAGAAGTAAAAGAACTATTTTATGAATTTTTACGGATAGAATATTCCTTAATTTGATTTTTAATTTCATAATTTTGTGAGTTAATCAATTAATACTGTTTAAAGTCTCTAAAGGTTAAAAAGTTTTTGATTGATTTCGGGGATCGGAAATGGGTGTGGTAATTTGTTTCCGGTTCCCTTTTTTGCATATGATTGTTCTCCTTTCCTTTACTTTAATGGACAAATAGATATGGATTCGTCCTTCTCCACTTTATAGGTGATACCTCCTACTGTTTTTGTTACAATATCCAAAACATGGAAAATATCATCACGACGCTTAAACTTTATTGTATAAAGGTCCGAATTGATCCGATTCGACTCCATCAGATCAGACGATAGCTGAATAGATACTGCATAGCTTCTTTCCAGTGTTCTCAGGATTTCCCTGAGTGACTGGGAAATAAAGTTCATTTCTCCCTTTGTCCAACCCGAATAAACAGAAGCGTCTATATCTGTTTTGTTGAATCTACCACTCCGATTTTCGTAATCAAGCTGCTGATTGGGTTCTAAGGTAATAAAATTGTTAGGCTGGTTTTTCTTTCTTACAGCAACAGAACCGGACTCCAATGTGGTAATTGTCCTTCTATCAAAAGGATATGCCTGCAAATTAAACTGAGTACCCAGTACACAAATGTCCAGATGGTTAGTTGCCACCACAAAAGGAAGTTTCTTATTAGGGGCTACCGCAAAGTGCCCTTCTCCGGAAAGATATACAGAACGGGTATCGCCGGTAAATTGCGTAGGATATAGAAATATGGATCCCGAATTCAGGGTGATGATCGAACCATCCGGTAACGTGATCTGTTTTTGCTCTCCCTTGGGAACGATACATTCTACAAAACGGACTTCCTGCGTGTGATGTTCCACATATATATAGGCTGTTATAATAGATATTAACGAGATAAGAAGAATAGCTGCTATATGCGCCCACCGATGTAGATAGGCCGGCCGGGCAGAAGAAAGCCCTGCTCTTTTTTGAAACTTACGTAAAGAATGCCGGGTACCGGCATCTGCTTCAGGACGATATTCGTCCCATATCTGAAGAAGCGCTTCTTCTTTCCGTTGTTTGCCGGAAGGATCAAGAAGCCATGTCCACACTTTATTTTTAAGGTCCGGACTGGCTATGAAGGCCATAAAGTTGTGTATGATTTTGTATGCGTCAGACATAGTATGTTTTATGGATTATATATATAAGATACGTAACCCGCCAAACACACACAGTTCAAAGAACACTTTTTTTATATAGCTTGTTAAGTTTATACGAAAGTAGCCATGATGACCCAAAACAATATCTTACGTATATCAGCCAAAGCCTGGGTCAGATGATTCTCAACAGTACGCTTGCTAATGTTCAGTTCACGGGCTATATTTTCATTACTAAGCCCCTGTTCGCGGCTCATCTGATAAATCTTTCTTCTTTGAGAAGGCATTCTTTCAACAGCGATGGCTATAATTAGTTCTAATTCTTTCGCGTTCAGTTCCGATTCTATTTCATACAGATCGGAGTTATCATCCGATAACTGCCTGGATTGATAATTTTTAAATAACAAAGAGCGCTCGATGTACCGGAAAACCGCATTCCTGGCTATACGGAACAGGTATGCATCCAAGTTGTCTATCTGCTTCAGATTTCCCCGGTTCTGCCACAATGACATAAATATATCCTGCGAAAGATCTTCCGCCTCTTCAGCATCCTGTAACAAGCCATTAATGAATCCTTTGACCCGGGGATAATAATCAAGAAAGAAGCCCTCAAACTTTTGGGGACTTTCCAGACTATCCGCATCGGCCACCGGAAACTTCCTTATGAATTTCATTATACAGATAATTTAAAATAGCTTCCATAAACACACATCCCTTGACATTCAGAACAGTATTTTAGAGATAATCAATTTAGGTTAACTTTATATTGGTTTTGTATATCAACAAAAGTTATTATAGTCAGAAATCACCACGGATTACATCAATTGCCACAGAATTTTACATTGACCATCAGTCATTTATTTTTTATCTGTGTGAATCAGTGTAATCCGTGATGATTTTTTTCGCAACACTCCCTACTGATGAATGATCAGTGCAGACTGTGCCGGAACCGTCACCTCAGGTCCGTATAACGAGCCCAACCCTCTTTCATCAATCACACCATCTCTGCATACAACAGTGTATTTACCTTCGGGTATCGCCAGTTTGGCAGGAACAGAACGGGCATTAAGTGCCACGATAATGTTGTCCCAAGTATCTCCGTTAGCGCGGTCTTTCAAGCGGAAAGCCACCAGATTACCACCATCTACCGGGAGGAATTCCAGGTGCTTACGTACCATCTCGGCATCTCCCATACGGAAAGCGGGATGGGCTTTACGAATACTGATCAAACGCTTATAATAGGCGAACACATCTTCGTGAGTTGTCTTTCGGTTCCAATCAATGGCATTAATAGAATCGGGACTCTCAAAACTATTATGCACCCCTTTCTTGTCACGCATCACCTCTTCTCCGGCATAGATGAACGGAATACCTTGCGAAGTCAGCACTGCCGTCTGCGCCAGTTTGTCAAGTCGTACGAGTTGTTCGGGTGTGATGCCGGGGATACTCGACTTCAAGCGATCTACCAAGCACATATCATCGTGGCAGGATACGTAACTGATCATCTGAGTAGGCTGGGAAGCCCAGGGAGCTTTACTGTAATTCACCGAATCATTGTTGACTTGAGGGTGACTGACAGCTCCTACAATACCAAACTTAATGCTCTCTTCTTCCCCGGGGATCCCGGCAAGGAACGCTCCCTTATGATTATCATTAAAAGGACCACGCAACGCATCACGAATTTCATCGGAAAAGGCGGCAATACCCGGCATTTTACAGGTATTGACCTTCATTGCCAGCGAATCACCCGGATACTGAGGTGCTTCCGCTGCCCAACCTTCACCATAAATAATGATAGAAGGATCTACAGCACTGACCGCCTTACGGATTTCATTCATCGTCTCGATGTCGTGAATGCCCATCAGGTCGAAGCGAAAACCATCGATATGGTATTCCCTGATCCAGTGAAGCACGGATTCAATCATATATTTACGCATCATAGGCCGGTTACTTGCCGTCTCGTTACCACAAGCCGAACCATTGGCCAACGAACCATCCGGCTTCTGGCGATAAAAATATCCAGGTACCGTACGTTCGAAGTTACTGCCATCGGTGTTGTATGTATGATTGTATACCACATCGAGCACTACCCGTATACCAGCTTTGTGCAATGCCTGTACCATCTGCTTAAACTCGCGGATGCGGACAGCCGGATCGTAAGGATCGGTAGCATACGAACCATCGGGTACATTGTAATTCTGCGGATCATATCCCCAGTTGTATTTATTTTCATCCAACTTGGTTTCGTCTACCGAAGCATAATCATAAGACGGAAGCAAATGGACGTGTGTTACTCCCAGCTCGATCAGATGATCGATTCCGGTCAGCAATTTGGCAGAGTTCATCGTACCATGTTCTGTCAATGCCAAAAATTTTCCCTTATGCTGAATACCTGATGTAGAATCTACTGAAAAATCACGATGGTGCATTTCATAAATGATCGCATCAGCCGGTGATTTCAACGGCGGTCGCTGATCTGTCTCCCAACCTTGTGGATCGGTGGACTTCAAGTTGATAATGGCCGCACGTTTTCCGTTCACCCCTACCGCTTTGGCATTGATACCGGGTGTATCACCCATCCATTTATCGTTTACCTTGACATTGAATGTGTAGAACTTCCCCATCAGATCCTTGCTGACCGTTGCCATCCAAGTGCCTTCTTCACCCGGCTCCATAGGAATGGTTTCGTAAGCATGCCCACCTTCACCCGAGTCGAACAACATCAGACGGACTTCATCGGCAGTAGGCGCCCAAAGGGTAAACTTGGTAGACTCCGGTGAATATTCCATCTCCGTGAGGCTACCCGAACGTACCGGATATAATTCGTAAGACGCATATTCTTTCTTGGCGGGAGTACAACTCACTACAGCTGTAGCCGCTGTCACTCCGATAAAGGCAAGATAGTTCATTTTCATGTTTTTCTCTATATTATATATATTGTTATCTACTTATTGTCTAAGTTCAGAATCCGTCGCTACTTTACTCTTTCGGGATTTTTGGCTATAAAATCTTTCCAACCGCTATACCCTTTCTCCATTACCGGACGCCCCATCTGCAGGAAATGACAATAAGCAGCTGCCAATCCGTCGGTAGCATCCATAAAAACAGGCATATCCTCTTTGGCAAAATGCAGCATGCGTTGCAACATATCCGCCACTTGTTCTTTAGAGGCCTGCCCGTTACCGGTGATGGCCATCTTTATTTTCAGCGGGGCATATTCAGTAATAGGAATATCACGGCTCAACGCAGCCGCCATCGCTACTCCCTGAGCACGTCCGAGCTTCAGCATCGACTGCACGTTTTTCCCGAAAAAAGGAGCTTCAATTGCCAGTTCATCGGGCAAGTAACTTTCGATAATACTAAGCACCCGTTCGTGGATATGACGAAGTTTGAGGTAATGATTGCCGAACTTCCGCAAATCGATGATCCCCATAGCGATCATCTCGGGTCTTGTCCCGCAAACACGGAGCACTCCGTATCCCATGATCGTAGTACCGGGATCAATGCCCAGAATAATCTTTTCTTTTACCGGCTGAATCACTCCAATACCTCCATCAATGTGGGAAATCCGACTACTTTATCCTTAAATATCTTCACCAGCTCTTGGTTGAGCCGCGCACCCTGATCCTGATGCCAGCGATGCAGCACACCAGAATCGTCCACCTCCCATTGGAGCGAATAGGAAGTACCTTCGTCACGATGACTCAACACACGACAGATGCGCGGAGCACGGAGAGCGCCGTGTTTCTCTACTTCAGGAATATAACTCTCTTTGATCCAGATCAAAAAATTATCATGAACTTCGTCGTCCACCTGAAAAGTGGTATTGTATATCAGCATATTTTTTATCTTTAAGTTGATTATTTCCGCAAACATAGCAATTATTTCAGAATAATACATTATATTTGCAGCACCAAAACAGATAAACGTTCGCAAACGTTATCATTAAGAGCATGGGGGGTTAGCTCATCTGGCTAGAGCGTAACACTGGCAGTGTTAAGGTGATCGGTTCGAGTCCGATACTCTCCACACCCAATTAATAAAAATAGTAAATATTTCATCATTAAAGTGGGGAAATCCGTGAGGACTTCCCCATTTTGTTTTTTCCAGGATTTGCCACAGAGTATACCGGTATACAACACTATATACGAAACAGGACAAAAAACGAAGGCGATAGTGTTAGTTATTAGAGTTAACGAAACATGGAACGGAGTCTATTCCAGAAGCCCTCCGTTTTTTCCTCGTTCGCCTTATATTTTTCGATCATCTCGCTGGTTTCTTTCTTATATCTGTCCAGCGATGCCCCCATTTCGTCTAAGCTCGCTATACCTTCTATTATCATCTCCACTTCGTCTTTGGCCGCCGGCTCAGTTCCGGTTTCGACCTCTTCGTTTTCCAGCTTCCCGGCATCCGGCATTGTCTCCCCGGACATCGCGAACTTCGCCTCCGTCGCCGCCATCATCTCTTTCCACGCCCCGCTTTGAGCATAGTTTTCGTCTACCAGCGCTTTTATCTGGAGCTGCCGTATTTCCTGCGCTTCCTTCCGCGACACCACCTCCACATCTCTACCAAAATATGTTCGGGCACACCTTTCAAATTCGCTCTCGATTTTCCTCCAAGCGCCCTTTTCGCCCAGTCTGCTTTTGAAGCTATTTTCCGTGCTATTGTATTTATACATTTCCCTCTCCAGACGGGCGACCCTCGTAATCAGTTCCCGGCGCTGAGCCCGCAGTTCCATTTCACGGATATGCAAATTCCCCACCTCGTCCGACAGTTCCTGCAGGCTTTCATCCTCTCCGGTGTTTCCGGCCTCCCCCACGTTTGGGCACTTTTCCCATTTGAGAAGTCGTTTTTTGAGTCTCTCTACGCGCTTCTCGTTCTCCCGGTTTTTCTCTTTCAGCCGTTCGCACCGTTCAATGTAATATATCTCCTTGTCGCGCAGGTCACTGCACATCCGATTAGCGTCTTCATGGTTCTGCCTTGCTCTCAGCAGCGTATGCTCCATTTCCTTAAAAGAGTCGCGGCTTCGTTCAAGGTCGGTTTGGAGACGCTTGATAAGTTCGTCCGAGCTTTCGGGCAGCCTCCTGGTCACCTTCCTGTACGCTATGAGGTAGTCTTTTACAGACTCAAATCCCATTTCCCGAGCTATCCGATACAGAGGGGCGGCTGTGAAGGCACTGTTGAACAGTTTTCGATCTTCGGTGTTCAGCTTGTCAATCATCACGCAGAGTAGTCGGTGCAGAACGGGGAGGAAATCATCCAGAAGACGCATCTTGAGTCCGGCATCTTCGTCTGCACGCAGTTCCGCCTCGATGCGCTGCTCAAACTTCGCGCAAAGTTGCTCGTAATTGGTTTTCAGGTGCGCCAACCGTTTTTCTTTCTCTACCAATTCGCACACGCTCCCGTCATCAATCAGCACCACGCTGCCCACAACGGAAGTGGTGATTTGGCTTTCACGTACCCACGCTATCACTCTCTCTACACTGATTCCATATTTATCAGATATACTTTTTACTGACTTCCAATCGGCCATATCGATACAATTTAAGGTTTGCAGAAATCAGATACAGAGTACGAAGCACTCGCAATTTACATAATAATAGTATTAACGGACGGTTCACCCAATCACCCTTCTGCACCCGCTAAATTAATCATTTATTACATAATAACGAATCATTTGTAAATAAAATAATCGCATAGTCCTATCTTTTAACATTCACACGAGGTCCGTACGGCTCAATGAAGGTATCCCCGACGTTTTCTCCAACGCTGAAAACATTTCATCAGCGCCTCCTAGCTGACTTCGGTGATGCGATAACGACGGACAGGACCGGCATGCAGTTTATGATAGGAACAACTACAGTAACCCGTTATGATAAAAAAGAGATTCACTAGTGAAAGAAAGCGCCCTCTTACACAAGAAGATGTACGTTATCATAAAAGACAGACGAGCGATTACAACACCTACTGCATGAGGAAGAGAAAACATCTCTCCACCTCCGATTATCATATACAAATAAAGAAAGAGAAAGCCTAAAGATCGGCAAGAGGCAACCAACCGACACATTTTATTTCTTTCTATCCTCTTTGATTGCAATATTATTGTTACTTTTGCAGCAATTTAACGAAAATCGAATAACAATAAATCGCAAGATATGATAGCTAAGATTAATCAACTTCTTGAAGAGGTGGGGGCCTTGAAAGCCGCCAATGCCGAAGAACTCGAAGCTCTGCGCATCAAATACCTCAGCAAGAAAGGAACCATCAATGACTTGATGGCAGATTTCCGCAATGTGGCTGCCGAACAGAAAAAAGAAGTCGGCATGAAGCTCAACGAGCTGAAAACAAAAGCACAAGAAAAAATCAACGCACTGAAAGAACAGTTCGACAACCAGGACAACGGACAGGACGATCTCGACCTGACCCGTTCGGCTTATCCCGTGGAGCTGGGCACACGCCATCCACTTTCCATTGTGCGCAACGAAATCATTGACATCTTTGCCCGTCTGGGATTCAACATTGCCGAAGGTCCGGAAATAGAAGATGACTGGCATGTGTTCTCCGCACTCAACTTTGCCGAAGACCATCCGGCACGAGACATGCAAGACACATTCTTCATCGAATCCCATCCCGACGTACTACTGCGCACACACACCTCATCGGTACAGAGCCGTGTGATGGAGGTTTCGCAACCACCTATCCGTATCATCTGTCCGGGACGCGTTTACCGTAACGAAGCTATCAGCTATCGCGCACACTGTTTCTTCCACCAGGTAGAAGCGCTGTACGTAGACCGCAATGTATCTTTCACCGACCTGAAACAAGTGTTGCTACTCTTCGCCAAAGAGATGTTCGGTGCCGATACGAAGATTCGCCTGCGTCCGTCGTACTTCCCGTTCACAGAACCCAGCGCCGAAATGGATATCAGCTGTAACATCTGCGGCGGAAAAGGCTGCCCCTTCTGCAAACACACCGGTTGGGTGGAAATCTTGGGTTGCGGAATGGTAGACCCGAACGTACTTGATGCCAACGGAATAGACAGCAAAGTGTATAGCGGATATGCTCTGGGTATGGGTATCGAACGCATCACAAACCTGAAATATCAGGTGAAAGACCTCCGCATGTTCTCCGAAAACGATACACGTTTCCTGAAGGAGTTCGAAGCGGCCTATTAAATTTTACTGCCGCAGACATGAACACAGAGTCTCACAGGGTTTTCTTAAAATTAAAAAGAGGCTCTTTGTGAGACTTTGTGTTACTCTGCGGTCCAATCAAAACCACCATACTATGTCCAAAGATAGGCTTGTCACCCCCAGCTATGTTCTGATACTGGCAGCAAACTTCCTTTTATACTTTGCCTTCTATCTGATTCTGCCTGTATTGCCTTTCTATCTGACTGAAATTTTCCAAACCGGAAATGCAGCCGTAGGGGTCATTTTATCCTGCTACACCGTAGCTTCACTCTGTATCCGCCCCTTCTCGGGCTATCTGCTGGACACGCTGGCACGCAAGCCACTCTACCTGATCGCCTACTTCCTGTTCATCACCGTCTTTGCCGGATACATCCTTGCCGGGGTGCTGTCACTGTTCATCATGCTCCGGGTGGTGCATGGACTGGCTTTCGGAATGGTGACCGTAGCGGGTAATACCATCGTAATCGACATCACTCCTTCTTCCCGCCGCGGAGAAGCGGTAGGCTACTACGGACTGATGAACAACACGGCCATGAGCTTCGGACCGATGATCGGACTTTTTATGCACGACACCTGTTCGTTCGAGACCATCTTCCTGTGTTCACTCCTCTCCGGTACAGTGGGGTTTGCGGCTGCCTGCCTGGTAAAGACACCTGTTAAGGAACCGGTAAAACGTGAACCGATTTCACTGGACCGGTTCGTATTAATTAAAGGTATACCTGCGGGAGTGGCATTGCTCCTACTCTCCATTCCCTACGGCATGACGAGTACTTATATAGCCATGTATGCCAAGGAGATCGGGATCACACTCAGCTCCGGGCTGTTCTTCACCTTTATGGCAGTGGGCATGGCTGTCTCACGCATGTTTTCCGGACGTCAGGTGGACAAAGGACGTATCACACAAGTCATCACCCTGGGACTCTATCTGGTGTGTGCCTGCTTTTTCACACTGGCAGCCTGCGGCAAATTGATGTCGCTGAGTCCCGAACTGACAGATGTGCTTTTCTTTATGGTGGCTCTGTTGCTGGGAGTCGGATTCGGCACCATGTTTCCGGCCTTCAATACCCTGTTTGTCAACCTGGCCCCTAATAGCCAACGCGGCACGGCCACTTCCACCTACCTGACTTCATGGGATGTAGGCATCGGCATCGGCCTGATACTGGGCGGATATATCGCCCAACTGACTTCGTTCGACATGGCTTACTTCTTCGGAGCTTGCCTGACGGTGGTTTCCACCTTTTATTTCAACCTGAAAGTCGCACCCCATTATCATAAGAACAAACTAAGATGACAAAGAAAGAACGTTATGAAAAAGTAATCGCCTGGTTTCAGGAAAATGTGCCCGTGGCCGAAACGGAACTGCATTACAACAACCCGTACGAACTGCTGATCGCCGTTATCCTCTCCGCACAGTGTACAGACAAGCGGGTGAACATGATCACCCCTAGAATTTATCAGGATTTCCCCACACCGGAAGCACTGGCTGCTACCACACCGGAGGTGATATTCGAGTACATACGCAGCGTATCTTACCCCAATAACAAGTCGAAACATCTGGTGGGCATGGCACGCATGCTGGTGAACGACTTCAACAGCGAAGTACCCGATACTCTTGAAGAACTGATCAAGTTACCCGGTGTAGGGCGCAAAACGGCCAATGTCATTCAGTCCGTCGTGTTCAACAAAGCTGCCATGGCGGTAGACACTCACGTCTTCCGCGTGAGTCACCGCATCGGACTGGTAAGTAATTCCTGCACCACCCCGTTCAGTGTAGAAAAAGAACTGATGAAGAACATCCCCGACGAGCTGATTCCCATCGCTCACCACTGGCTGATCCTGCACGGACGTTACGTCTGTCAGGCCCGCACTCCCAAATGTGAAACCTGTGGTTTACAATTGATGTGTAAATATTACTGTGAGAAGTATAAAGTTAGCAAAGACACACTGAAGAGGAAGAATAAATAACGATTTCATAGCAAAAAAGAGAAATTAATACTAACTTTGCGGTCATCATAAAAGAAACTAACACTTTTAAAGTAAATAAATAAAGTATTATGCAGACAATTGACAATTTCAATTTTGCCGGTAAAAAGGCATTCGTTCGCGTGGACTTCAATGTACCCTTGGACGAAAACTTCAACATTACAGACGACACTCGTATCCGTGCTGCACTTCCTACCCTGAAGAAGATTCTGGCAGACGGTGGTAGCATCATCATCGGTTCTCACCTGGGCCGTCCGAAAGGCGTTGCTGACAAATTCTCTCTGAAACACATTGTTAAGCATGTATCAGAGTTACTGGGCGTTGAAGTTCAGTTTGCCAACGACTGTATGGGCGAAGAAGCTGCTGTAAAAGCCGCTGCTCTGCAACCGGGCGAAGTGCTGTTGCTTGAAAACCTTCGCTTCTACGCTGAAGAAGAAGGCAAACCAAGAGGATTGGCTGAAGACGCAACCGACGAAGAAAAAGCCGCAGCCAAGAAAGCCGTAAAAGAGAGCCAGAAAGAATTTACCAAGAAATTGGCTTCGTATGCAGACTGCTACGTAAACGACGCATTCGGTACAGCTCACCGTGCTCATGCTTCTACAGCACTGATCGCTAAATACTTCGACACCAACAATAAGATGTTTGGCTACCTGATGGAAAAAGAAGTGAAAGCCGTTGATAAGATATTGAACGACATCAAGCGTCCGTTTACTGCCATCATGGGTGGATCAAAAGTATCTTCTAAGATCGAAATCATCGAAAACCTGCTGAACAAGGTAGACAACCTGATCATCACAGGCGGTATGACTTACACTTTCACCAAAGCAATGGGTGGACAGATCGGTCTGTCTATCTGCGAAGATGACAAACTGGATCTGGCTCGCGAACTGATGCAGAAAGCCAAAGACAAAGGTGTAAATCTGGTATTAGCTGTTGACGCTAAGATTGCTGACGCTTTCTCTAACGATGCCAATACTAAATTCTGCCCGGTTAACGAAATTCCTGACGGATGGGAAGGTCTTGACATCGGTCCGAAATCTGAAGAGATCTTTGCCGAAGTGATCAAGAATTCTAAGACAATTCTTTGGAATGGTCCGACAGGTGTATTCGAATTCGAAAACTTCACTCACGGCTCTCGTTCAGTAGGCGAAGCTATCGTTGAAGCTACTAAGAACGGCGCTTTCTCACTCGTTGGCGGTGGCGACTCTGTAGCTTGTGTCAACAAGTTCGGTCTGGCAAACGGTGTATCTTATGTTTCTACAGGCGGTGGAGCACTGCTCGAAGCAATCGAAGGAAAAGTTCTTCCGGGTATTGCCGCTATCCAGGAATAAGACTGAAGTGAATCACTATAAGACAGAAAAGGCAACCCCGCTCGGAGTTGCCTTTTTTAAAAGCCGGAAATGGGGAGAGAGCCTCCTTTTCAGTATCCTGTTCCTTTTCTTTCTATCAGCCTGCACAGGAAAGAAAGAGAAGCATTCCGCTTTGCCGGAACTGCAAACTCTGACTTTCGGACTGATGCCTTCTTTCGATGGACTGCCTTCTCTGGTTGCTGTCCGTCAGGGTATTTATGACTCGCTGGATATCAAAATCGATTTCATTACTTATGCTTCGGCAACTGACCGCGATGCCGCTTTTTTATCGGGGAAACTGGATGGTATGCTCACCGACTACCCGGGTGCAACTCTGTTGCAGGCAAAAGGAAGCCGCTTACGTCTGGTTATGGAAACCGATGGCAGCCTCAGTCTGATAGCAAGTAAAAAAAGCAATGTTAGGAATCCGGACGACTTGAAAGGGAAGAATATTTCTGTCTCCGGCAATACCTTTGTAGAATATGCCACAGACGAAGTAATGAAACGGGCCTGCCTGCACCCCGGAGAAGTGAACAAACCTGAAATAAACAATATCCCCTTGAGGCTGATGATGTTGGAGGATGGACAGATCTCCGCATCTTTCTTACCCGGACCGGCAACGGCAATTGCCCTGAACAATGGGCATACAGCATTACTGAACACAAGACAAATGGGACTGCGTTGCACCGGAATTGTTTTCTCAGAAAAAGCCATCACGGAAAAAGACGAAGAGATCAGGCGGTTTATCACCGGCTACAATCTCGGCGTGAAATACTTGCAAACCCGTCCTCAAAACGAATGGACGGAAATTTTAGTAAAAGAATTCGGACTGCAGGAAAAGGCGGCCATGCAGATAGACTTGCCGGACTATCGGCCTGCTACCCGTCCGTCTTACCACGACATAGAAAAAATCATTGCCTGGCTGAAGAGTAAAGGGGCAATCCCCGACTATTATCCGGGAGAAAATTTAGTGGATACCACCTTCATTCCCGGCACACTCAAACCACAATAAATACAACAAAGTAAAGATGAAAAACACATTCCTGTTAACATTCGCACTGATACTCCTGGCAGGCAGCCCCCTGAAAGCGCAGGAGAAAGAAGAGGCTGCTACACTGAATAAAGTGGTCAACACACTGAAAGAGCGAATCACTCTGGCCGGATACGCGCAGTTGGGATATACCTATGACGATGCAGCAAAAAAAATGAATACGTTCGACATCAAACGAATCATTTTCATGGCTCACGGAAAGATCACGGACCGCTGGACCTGTGATTTTATGTACGACTTTTACAACGGCGGCATGCTGCTCGAAGTTTACACCGATTACCGGATTCTACCCGGGCTGAAAGTGCGTATCGGCGAATTTAAGGTTCCTTATACCATCGAAAATGAATTGTCGCCCACTACCGTAGAACTGATCAACTGCTATTCTCAGTCAGTCTGCTATCTGGCAGGGGTGAGCGGCAGTGATGTCGCCTGTGGCATGACATCGGGACGCGACATCGGGGCCATGGTTCATGGAGGCCTGCTGAATGATCTGCTATGCTACAAACTAGCCATAATGAATGGACAAGGACTTAACATCAAGGATAAAAACAATCAAAAAGATATCATCGGCAACCTGATGGTGAATCCCCTGAAATGGCTGTCGGTGGGTGGTTCGTTTATCAAAGGGACCGGACACGCCATTGCCGACTCCGAAATAACCGACATCCGGGCAGGAGAAAACTATACAAAAAATCGCTGGAGCATAGGAGGCGTCATCACGACAACACCGTTCAGCCTCCGTTCCGAATATCTGGCCGGAAAGGATGGAGGCGTGAAGAGTGATGGTTTTTATGCCACCGGATGCTACCGGATGCTACGCAATTTCGACCTTGTGGCTTCGTATGACTATTTCAATGCAAACAAAGCCGTCAGTAGGAAACAGACCAATTATATAGCCGGACTGCAATATTGGTTCTATCCCAAGTGCAGGCTGCAAGCACAATACACTTTCTGCGACCGGAATAAAGGCAAAGACAGCAATCTGTTTCAGGCGCAGGTACAGGTAAGATTCTGAAATAATCATAATAACAATAACCAATGGAACACAAAATCAGCGAACCCAATGCCCGTGTAGACGTGGCCGATGTATTGAGAGGACTGGCTGTGATGGGCATCATCATCCTACACAGTATCGAACATTTCAACTTCTATTCCTTTCCGGACACTGTTCCCTGCGAATGGATGAAATTCACCGACAAAGCTATCTGGAACGGACTCTTTTTTGTCTTCAGCAACAAAGCATACGCCATATTTGCCCTACTGTTCGGCTTTAGTTTCTATATACAAGACAACAATCAGCAACGCCGCGGCAAAGACTTTCGTCTCCGGTTCATCTGGCGAATGGCGCTGCTCTTTATCATCGGGCAGTTCAATGCAGCTTTCTTTACCGGTGAGATACTGACGATGTACGCCATGCTCGGTCTGATACTTCCCCTGTCCTGTCGTCTCAGCGATCGGAGCATAGCTATCTTCGCCACTCTGCTCATCATACAACCGATAGACTGGTGCAAAGTGATCTATGCCCTTTGCAATCCGGATTATGTAGCCGGTCCCAGTCTGGCTTCCCATTACTTCGGAATTGCCTTCGATGTACAGAAAAACGGCACCTTCCTCGAAACAATCCGTATGAATCTCTGGGAAGGACAACTCGCCAACCTGACCTGGGCACTGGAACATGGACGTATCTTGCAGACCCCTGCCCTCTTCCTCTTCGGCATGCTTGTGGGACGTAAGGGATTATTTCTTTATAGCGAACAAAACGAACAGCACTGGCTCAAAGCATTGGGCATCTCGTTAATCTGTTTCTTTCCTCTGTATGGACTGAATAATATGTTGCCGGAGTTTATCACCCGCAACGCCATACGGGTCCCTCTGCAATTGATCATCAGCTCTCTCAGCAACCTTAGTTTCATGGTACTGCTGGTCAGCGGACTGCTTATCACTTTTTATCGCATCAAAGACCGCAGATTTCTGATGCGCTTCACCTCGTACGGAAAGATGAGCCTGACAAACTATATCGGACAATCCGTCATTGGGTCCCTCCTTTTCTATCACTGGGGCTTCGAACTAGGACGTTTCCTGGGAATTACTTATAGTTTCTTTTTTGGCATCCTTTTTGTACTTCTTCAAATGGCATTTTGTTCCTGGTGGCTCAGCCACTTCAAACACGGCCCCTTTGAAGGTTTATGGAAACGCCTTACATGGATTGGAAACAATAAACGGAAGTAAATTATGAACGAACAACTTATCAATGAACAATATCAATATATTCTCCGACTGATCGGGCAAAAACGCCTGAAGGAAGCATTAACTCAATTGGAATCATTCCTATGGAAGTGCCCCGAATGGTCGCTCCGTACCCGTCTGGAACAAATACAGACTTCGTACAGCTACATGTTGCAATACATGCGCCAGGGCGTAGAAGACCCGGAACGTAGAAAGCTGTATCAGAAACTGCTGACCGACACACTCGAGATTACCGACCAGGCGCGTATTACGTTGCTGGACAGCGTATCGAACCATTACTATCACCAGTACCGTACCCGCCTTTCCGAAGAGGTATCCCCCCTCACTCTGGAGATGCTGATGCATACGCTCGAATCGTTCAATGACGATCTTGCCGTAAGCGGATTCGTCTCAGACCAAAACATGGAGGAAGTGCTGAAACGCCATGAAGACAGTTTGAAGACTTTGTTTTTGCAAACCTGGACCCATACTAACTGGACTGCGGAAGAAGTGGCAGCCGCACAAGCCATGCTTCAGTCCGAACTGCTTCCGGTGAACGATCTTTGCCTCTTCACAAGCGCCGTTACCCTCAGTGTGATGGAGTGTTTCGACCTCAAGAAACTCTTATGGCTGATAGATGCTTACCGTCATCCCAATGTACAGGTCAGCCAACGAGCCCTGGTAGGAATTACTTTTATCCTGCATGCCTATTCGCCACGCATCTCTTTCTATCCGGAGATCAATCTGCGCATCACAGCGCTGATGGAAGAAACTGCATTTGAAAGAGACTTGTTACGCATACATATCCAGATACTGCTCAGCCAGGAGACGGAAAAAATCGACAAGAAAATGCGTGAGGAGATCATCCCCGAAATGCTGAAAAGCATGTCGCCTATGCGCAACATGAAATTCGGCTTCGAAGAGTCCGACGAAGAGAAAGATGACACCAATCCTGACTGGGCAGATGCCATCGAGAAGTCGGGGCTAGGTGACAAGTTGCGTGAAATGAACGAATTGCAACTAGAAGGAGCCGACGTATATATGAGCACTTTCTCACAACTCAAGAGTTATCCATTCTTCAGAGATATCTCCAACTGGTTCTATCCTTTCGACAAGCAGCAATCGGATGTGATCAAAGAGTTCCGTCATCGGGGAAAAGAGGGAGGAAGCCTATTGGAAATCATCCTGCAATCGGGTTTCTTCTGCAACAGCGATAAGTACTCACTTTTCTTCACGATGCAGCAATTGCCACAATCGCAGCGGGACATGATGCTGAATCAGCTTACGGATCAGCAGATAGAAGAATTAGCAGACCAGTCGAAAGCCGAAACGCTAAAGAAGTTCTCCGAACGTCCCGATACGGTAAGCAACCAATATCTGCACGATCTGTACCGCTTCTTTAAACTCTATGCCCGGAGACTGGAATTTCGTGACTTATTCAAAGAGTCCATCTGCCTCTACAACGAACCGGATTTGATAGATATTCTATTCAATCCGGAAGCCATGGAAGCCATAGCTAATTTTCACTTCAAGAAGAAGCACTGGGAAGAAGCCGCCGAAGCCTACGATACGATAGTTGATATGCTTATGGATGAAGAAGAAGCAGAAATCTGCCAGAAGCAGGGCTACTCCTTGCAGAAACTAAAACGATATGACGAAGCCATCAAGGCCTACCGGAAAGCAGATATCCTGAAATCGAACAATGTATGGACCAACCATCATCTGGGCACTTGCTATCGCCTCAACAGGCAATTCAAAGAGGCCTTGAAATATTATCGGAAAGTGGAAGAAGTGTTGCCGGAAGATACGAAAGTGATTTTTTACATAGGTAGTTGTCTGGCGGAAATGTGGAATTTTGAAGAAGCGTTGAACTACTTCTTTAAACTTGATTTTCTGGAGAGTAACTGCGTCAAAGCCTGGCGTGCCATCGGTTGGTGTTCGTTCATGATCGCTAAACGCGAACAGGCCATGAAGTATTATGATAAAGTGATTGATCAAAGCCCAATGCCGGTAGATTACCTGAACGCCGGTCATGTAGCATGGTCTTTGGGAAACGTGGAAAAAACCCTCTCTCTATATACCAAAGCCGCAGAACTATATGGCAGCAAAGAGCTATTCCTTGAAGTGTTCCGTAAAGACGAGGAGATTATCACAAGCAAAGGAGTCACCCCGGATGACATTCCCTTGGTTCTCGATCTGATTTAAAACAAAAAAGAAAAACAGAATGATCAGAGTGTGGCAGGAGTTGATCACTAATTAACAGATTCCTGAGGCACTCTGATCTTTTTTAATAACCCGCTTATTATCATCCATCTGACAACGTAGCATACCCGTTAAAGCTTCCCCTGCAAAAAATAATTTGAAAATAATTTCATATCCGTGCAACTTAATACGATTCCATCACGTCTAATAGACAAAGAAAGATATAAACTAACTAAACAATAAAGGATATGAAAACAATTACATTTTTCAAAAGAGTATTAGCTTCTGCTGCATTAGTTTCAGTATGCGGATTCGCATGTGCAACCAACAATGGAAAACAGTTTATCCATAACGATACGATGGAAGGAGGAAAGTTGGTTTGCCGTGAAATATATGCAATGAACGATGCCGCCTCAGGCATACTGAATCCGGTAAAGATGTATAAATACAGCTACGATACCGATCAACAGAAAACAGTGAAATCCACCTATGCATGGAACATATTCAAGAACACTTGGGAAACAGAATCGAGGACCGTAATCTCCCGGTACGAGACCGAAACATCGGTGGAGTATTCTGTATGGAATAAAGAAAAAGGATCATTCGATCTATCAAAAAAATATATATACATAACTGACAATAACAATCAACTGATTGCCCAATATGCATACAAAATGAACTCCCGCACCAATCAATGGATATTAGAGAAAGACGCCTTGACACCCATTTACGAGAACATCTACGCAACAACCCGTTAACGGAGCCCCTCGGATGCAGGGAAAGTCAAACACCACAATCGGATGAACCGGAACGTAAAAGGAAAAAGCCGGATCCGGAAGTTGGCAAAAGAACAATTATCCTATGTTCTCTTTATCGAAACATTGTCAGCCCCCCAAACGATCAATCAAGACATGCTATTGGTAATCAACCGACTGAGCAATCTTGAAAGCTAACGGTAGAAAGTTTGTTTTAACACAGTGTTAAAGTTAGTGCTTTGGATATAAACAACAAGTCTTTGATACATCAAAGACTTGTTGTTTATATCCGGAAAAGTAAAAATGAAAATTATGAATTAACAATGTTAACGTCCCGTAGGCTGACTCACTTTTACCCAGTCAATCTCCATCTTTGCAGGCAATTCACTATCCGTTATAGTACCGGGCCAAGTTCCGGGACCACCCAAGGCATAATTTAAAATCAAATAAAAAGAGGTGTCGAACGGCCACTGCTTTTTGACACTCTCATCAGCCAAGTGCAAGTTAGGATAAACTAAAGTAGTAGCTCCATTCACCTTAAAAGTAAGAGCTTCGGGAGTCCACTCGATACCAAATATATTGAATTGCCCTTTATTGTAAGACACTGTTTTTGTCGGAACAGGCTTAGTGAATCCCAGATCATTTTTATAATGACTGTGAATTGTCTGATATACAATGCCATCATGATTCAACTGTTCCATAATATCTATTTCACCGCAAGCAGGCCATCCACTGTAAACGGGTTTGGCAGGCATCATCCAGATGGCAGGCCATCCGCCCTTTGCCGTCTTGGTGAAACGGGCGCATATCTCTATCTTACCATATTGAAATTCCGCTTTACCCAATGATTGCACTCCTCCTGTCTTATATACTTCGTTCACTTTTTCGGCAACCAACACTAATTTTCCATCGTGTACATAAGCCTGATCATAGCTTTCGGATAAATATTTGCTCCAGGCCGGGCTTCCCTTCTTACACAAACTCCATTTATTTCTATCAGGAATACTATCTACCTGGTTGAAATCATCTTGGAAAACGATCTTCTCCGAAACTGCATCCGCCCTTGTCAGAGGCGCATCGATCATTGAATCATCAGAAGACGAACAAGCATGGAAGAAAAGTGCCGATATGGCAACACTGCATGATAAGACAAGAAATCTTTTCATAATACTAAGATTTTAGAGTTAAACATAAAATTACTAATAAGCAACAAACCGTATATTTATTTAGTTCATCGTCCCCCATTGTTTTTTTATACAATCTGATAGAGATGACAAATCTGTCCGATTAGAATTTATGTAAGTATCAATAAAGTATCGTGTTGTCTATCCCATTCAAAGTCGTCGGCTATGAAGCCAACGCTATTTCCCCTTCCGAAAGAGGGAAAGCGAGACCGGGCACGTGCGTACCACACAATTAACATTCTTTAATCGATTGTGCGTAGGGAGATCAGACCATTTCACTGTCATCTTAATAAACGATCTCAAGAAGATATATAAAGAACCCCTAAACCCAAAACATGAATAAAAACTAATGGATATGACAACATCTTCCCAGAAGGATATTATCAATGATATTCTTTCCGCCATGCAATGTTATCCCGAAAACGAAGCATTCATTATTGACGATAAACATTATACTTATGCCCAACTCGGTGAAATAACAGCTTCTATCACCCATTCGCTATCAGAAATAAAAGATGAAAAAATCGGAATCGTAGCGGAAAACCGGATTGAAACCTATGCTGCTATTCTGGCAGTACTAGCCGGCGGAAAGACCTATGTTATCCTGCATCCTGCCTACCCGGAAGAGCGTAATCTCAAAATAGCCGCTCTGGCCGGACTGCGTACTTTGCTCTGTACAAGTGACACTGACCGGTCAGCATTCGGCACCGGACACTTCAGAATCATCGATACGGACCGGCTACCGGGAAAAGCACAGTCAGAACAACAGTCTCATTCATCGGACGAAGAAAGGAACGCTTATATCATTTTTACATCGGGAAGCACAGGCGAGCCCAAAGGAGTGCCCATCACACGGGCTAACTTGAACGCCTTTTACCGGGCATACAGTTCGCTCGACTGGAATCTGGATGAACATGATCGCATGTTGCAAATGTTCGAACTTACATTCGATGTATCCGTAGTATCCTTACTGTATCCTCTTACTTTAGGTGCTGCCGTTTATACGGTAGGCCATCAGGATGTAAAGCACTTCAAGGTGTTTGAACTTCTGGAGAAGTATCAACTGACCTTTGCCACTGTCACTCCCTCACTGCTACAACTCCTTTCACCCTACTTCGACGAAATCAATCTGCCCTCTCTGAAATATCTGGGAGTATCGGCAGAAGCATCGCAAACCGAGCTGTTGGAGCGATTCAGAAAATCGGCACCCAACGCAACGTTCATCAACCTATACGGACCGACCGAGGCTACGATTTACTGCACCTGTTACCGTATTCCGGCTTCGGACAAATGCAAGCATTACAACGGAATGGTGGCTATCGGAAAACCATTTCCCGGCATCCGCGCCATCATTGCCGACGAAGAAGGAAACGAGCTACCTCAAGGAGAGACGGGAGAACTTTGGGTATCCGGCCGGCAGGTAATGAAAGGTTATCTGGACGACCCGGAAAAATCGGCATTGGTTCTGATACACCGTCCCGACGGACAAATCTATTACCGGACCGGAGACTTGTGTATTCTGGATGGCGACGGGGATATTATTTATTGCGGACGTAAAGACTATCAGGTGAAAATACAGGGTTTCAGGATAGAACTGAGTGAAATAGAATATACTGCCCAGTCGTTTTTCAAGACTCCCTGCAGCGTGGCTGCCGTTCCGTTGCTCTGCGACGGAATCTGTAACGAATTACATCTGGCCGTCGAGACAACTGAATGTACCCAAAGCGCATTGATAGAATATCTGAAAGAAAAGCTGCCCAAATACATGCTGCCGAAGCAGATTCATTGTATTTCCCAATTTCCGGTGACCAATAGTAATAAAACAGACCGTAAAAAGATTGCCGAACTGATAAAAGAGAAGAAACTCTAAAAACAATAATAAATATGAATCGAGAAGAAGTATTAAAACAACTACAAAGCATTTTCCGTGATATCTTAAAAAAGGACAACGTATGTATCGACGAATCATCTACCTCAAAAGATGTAGATGGCTGGGACTCGCTAACCCACATGCAAATTATAGCTCAAATCGAGAAACATTTCGGAGTACGTTTCAATTTCAGGGAGGTCATTAAGTTCAAGAATGTCGGCGATTTGTGCAGTGCCTTATTAACCAAAATGGAATAAACGATGCAGTTCCTCTCTTTTAGTTTCCTGGCCCTGTTTACCCTCTGTTTCTTCCTCTACTATGCAGTCAAAGGCCGTGCCCGCAACCTCATACTACTGGTAACCAGTTGTATTTTCATCGGATGGTACTATCTGCCTTTCCTGTTGACGGCAGTAGTGGTAGCACTGTTCACCTTCTTTTGGGCACAATGGATGGAAAGCAGGGCAAAAGCCGGAAAAAAGACCAAACCCGTCTATATCGCAGGAATCATCGCCCTGATCGGCGGATGGCTCCTTCTTCATGGCACGGTCATAGATGATATCATCTTTCCACTTGGGATGTCATTTTACACATTTCAAGCCATCAGTTATCTGACAGACGTGTACTGGCAAGAGCAACGCAGCGAAAGAAACTGGGTGGATTTCCTGATCTATATGCTTTTCTTCATGAAGTTTCTCTCCGGCCCTATCGAACGGGGTGGAGACCTGTTGCCACAATTGAAAGATCCCCGCCCGTTCATCTACTCAAACGCGGTGACCGGACTGAAATATATTTTACTCGGACTGATCAAGAAACTGCTGATAGCCAATCAGATCTCCCCACAAACAGATGTCATGTTTCATTCGATTCATGACCTCTCGGGTGTACAACTGCTAATGACTTGCCTACTCTACCCTATCGAACTGTATGCCGATTTTTCGGGTTATACGGATATTGCTATCGGAGGGGCCTATATGTTCGGCATCAAGTTGTCTCCTAACTTCAACCGCCCGTTTGCAGCACGCTCGACTGCCGACTTCTGGCGCCGTTGGCACATGTCACTCTCCTTCTGGGTACGCGATTATCTCTATGTACCGCTAACCGCCGGTACCCGTAACTGGGGACAGTGGGGAATCTACTTCAGCCTCCTCATCACCTTTCTCGCATTGGGTTTGTGGCATGGGGCCGGATTGACTTTCGCCATATACGGCCTGATTCAGGGTGTCCTTATCTGCTGGGAAATGAAAACAGCTGCTTTCCGCTATAATCTGCCCCAATATATAGGAAAATATGCGGCCGACAGCTTGCTGATTGTCCGGACTTATCTATTGTTCGCACTCTCGCTTATATTCTTTCGTGTACAATCGCTGAGCGATGCCTGGTATTTCTTACGGAACATCTCGTTCGAGGTACATTCTTCCTGGAAAGAAATGAACATCGGCATACGCGATCATAATTGCATCGTAGCAGGTTCGGCCCTATTACTAGTATTGATCTACGAATATTATGCATCTAAGTACAACCTGATGGAAACACTTGAACGCCAACCCGCATGGTTACGGTGGAGTGTCTACTATCTGTTGGTATTCGCTCTGCTGATGTTAGGCAAATTTGACACGGAAACTTTCATCTATTTACAATTTTAACCGAAACCCTTTACGCGCATGCTACATCATTCATCGAGAATCTCCCCCAAGACACGTTTTTGCCTGAAGTTGCTTTTACTGATCCTGCCGCTGATCCCGATAGTGGTTGTCTATTTTATGTTTGATCCTTATAGGGTATTACACCCCTACAAACGATTCGACGACTCTCCCATGCTACTCAACGAAGCCCATGTGGGATGGCAGAATTATCTGCAGAATCGCGATTCGATAGCCTATAACTCCTTTATACTCGGCAACTCCTGTACCATGGCATTCCTGACAGGAGAATGGGAAAAATACCTGGATAAGAACGACCATGCCGTACGCTTCTATGACAACGGAGAAAGCCTGGGCGGCGTCCGTCAAAAGCTTCAGCTGCTCGACTCTGTAGGTGCACCCCTGAAAAATATACTGATCGTTCTGGATAAAAAATCACTGGACAAAAACGCTCCTTTATCGGGCAACAATCATCTGTTTTCGGCCGAAGCAGCCGGCATCAGCCAATTGGGATTCCAGTTGAGATTCCTGCAGGAGTTCCTTTATCCGGACAGAATGATTCCTTACATAGATTATCTGATCCGACATAAGTATGCTCCTTATATGAAAGGGGTTATAAATCCGGGAGATCCCGTCAGGGAGCCTTACACGAACAATTTTATCAATCCCAGAGAAAAAGAGATCGCGCAAGATGGCGAAATATACTGGAGCCGTCATGAAAAAGAATTCAAGAAGCGAACGAATGCGGGTATGGAAGAACTTCCTGTTATATTTGCCAGCCAGATTCAGGTACTTCGCTCCATCAAAAAAATCTGCGATAAGCACCACACGAACCTGAAGTTCGTCATCGGTCCGGATTACTATCAGAAAAAAGCCAGCCGGGAAGATATAAAAATATTGAAGGCTATACTGGGTGATTCCGCTGTCTGGGATTTCACGGGAATCAACGAATACACAGCCGACATACATCATTATTACGAACCCGGTCATTATCGTCCGCTGCTGGGAGCACGCTTACTGAAAGCCATTTATCAGGATCAAGACACCTGCCACAGGCAATAAAAGTTCCTCCCATAACAGTAGCACACACAGAAGAAGAGCATCCTCGATCCGAAAGAAATAATTATATCAAAGAAAACAATTATATCACATTAAAAACTTAGATTATGAAAAAGATTTTATTATTGCTATCCGTCTGTATTTCATTTTCATCATGCTGTACATTATTCAGCAGTTCCAAACAAGATATCACCTTTACGGGAATGAATGGAACCAAAATCTACGAAGCATCGACCAAACAGAAAATAGCGGAAATCAAAGAAGACAATAGTGTCACTGTACAAATCAAAAAGAAAAGGGAAGACAAACAACTAGTAGCCAAAAAGGAAGGGTACCAAACGACTCCCTTTGTCCTGGAATCTACATTTAACAATGCCTGCCTGTGGAACATTCTATTTTGGCCGGGCTTTCTGGTAGATTTGGGTACGCAAAAGATGAACAAATGGGATAACACAATTATCAATATCGAAATGGAGAAAGAAAATACAGAAAACAAATGATCAAACTATAATTTCGCATGGCACTCTTCTCCTTCCACGGAGGGAGTCGCCATACGGAATCATGCGACCTACAAGGAAGGCATAATTCACCACAAGTCAACACAGAGTTTTTTATAAAAGTTCTTTAGAGAATAAATCTACTCTGTGAGACTCTGTGCTACTCCGTTGTATATACGAGTTTCGGCACACTCTCTATAGTTGTTTCAATTCCCTGTATAATTTCTGAATGGGAAGTCCCATTACATTGAAGTAACTAATTATATAATATATCTATTTAATTATAAAACAATTAACATCATAAAATAATATTCAATAAAACATTTGTAAAACAAATAACTATTTTAAAGCAAACCAAGTACTTCTCATTATTTTCTTTTGCGAATATATTGCATTACTGTTAAAAATCAAAATAATTAATAGACTACATAGATACGGTGGATATTATGATGATGAGAGGGTAATAGTAAGGCAGCTTATTGGGCTGCCTTATAAGTAATTCAAGGAATACCTGAAAGCAAAACCAAGAAAAAAATTAGCTTTCTATAATTCAATTTCTACTAAAAATGGATTCTATTAGGAAATCCTGGAACAACAGCAGCAGGTAGCACAACTACATATGAATTTGTTGACTCTAAATCATAAAGAGTTGCGTTTCCAGCAACTGCTCCAGTCAATGCTGTTGCCCCTGCAGCAGTACCCATATCAACCGTAATTGGTGGGGTCATAGTTACAACATGTCCAAAATAGGAACCACCACCGGCTATTCTAATTTCACATCTCATAATATAATAAAATTATTTCCTACTCTTTCAAAGGCTTTTCGGAACCCGCCTATAAATTGACTATCTCTGTAAGCTTACGGTACAAAGATATAGGGATAGATAACCGACAACAATTATAAATTTTAGATAAGGGAATCAGTTTTTCGGGTACAGAAAGATTTCTCTTGAATGAAAAAGCCCCGACTCATAAGAATCGAGGCAATTGATATTAAACTTAACTTTCTACTTCAAATCCATGATCGAACTATTTCCTAAGCGCAAAGACCAAGGTTTAGAATTATCTTCCCAAATATAAACTTGAGCAACATAACCTGCATCGAAGTACTCTATAGATTCATCTTGGGGGAATTCGACAATATAGTAAATCTGGCCATTCTTAGTACCATAATAAGGGCTAGACTTAGGTTCTTTTCTTTCAGCTTTCTTAGATTTAAAATGAATCACCTTTTTCATAATAACAGGTTTCCCATACTCTAATAAATATTCAGGAACTTTTTTCTCCAATACCTTTTTAGAAACGCTAATTAATACACTGTCTCTTTTGGGCAAGGACAAAGACCTCAGAAACTGAGCACTTGCACCATTTGCAAACAAGAAGAATAAAAACAAATATCGTTGACTTCAAAAGATGACTTTCATATTTATTCTTTAGCCTTTTGCGTTATATCAATTGAATTAAAATAGTTACCATCTTGAATCTCCACAGTAAACTTCCTTTCCAAACCTGTTAGATTTGGTTCAACCCTGATAAATAATGATTTGCGACCAGTTTTCTCAACATAAAACCACTCTCCTTTCAATATTTGATTGGCAATAATCCTATTTACAATTATAGAATCACTTGTTTTAATGGATGAAAGCCACCAATCATTACCTTTCGAAGTTTGCAATTCAATAGAGTCTTTATCAGACATAAATAATACTTCTCTAGTTTTTAGTCCTATCGTATCTTTAGCATCGCCAAGAATGCCATTGTTACATGAAAAGAATACAGATAAAAGAAACATGAAGGACAGAAGTAAATAAGATTTTTTCATAATTTTATTGTATTATATTAATATATGGGATTATTTCAACATTATACGGGAAGTTACCTTTACCAGCAGCTCTAGTGGAAGGAAAGGCTGGACCATCGCCCCCGCTGAAAACTCCTGCTAAATAATATCCATTAGCCCCACCTTCCCATCCCCAATTTAGATGCAGGTAATCTTCTTTCTCTATATACGAATGATGAACTTTATCACTTCCTTTTCTATGGACATCAACCTTTCTTTCTCTATGAAAATAGCCATCAGAAACCCATGCATGCCCACGCTGATAATACTTAATACCCAGTATATTGCCCCTTACCGAGTTACCACATATTATAACCGGACATTTAGCTTTGATAGATGTTATAACGTCCCATTGGCTATAACTCTGAGGGGCACGAGGTTTCCTATATCCCATTTTCTCAAAGCACCGTGGAATATTATTCCTGTTAGCCCCGCTAGCGTCTACCCCCCAGTCCATTTTAACCAGATTACCGATAGAGCGAAGTAAGTGAGCAACCGCAGGGGTATAAGGATCCTTTTTCATTTCGGACCATTTATAAAATACTCCATTATATTCTGAAGGCTTTTCATGGTATGCCATTACTTGAGCTACCGCAGTAGCTACACATCCAGTACGGGCTCTTTGTCCTTTTATAAAAGGTGCTGCATTATTATAAGGCTTCCCTTGTCCCCATTCAACAGTAATCAAAGGCTTTATTCTCTCTGTTTCCTGCCACTCTTCAGGTCTCGTTTCATAAAGAGGCCGTCTTCTGGCCCTTGTTTGAGGCACATCTAAAGAGTTATCATCATCTTCTTCGAGCTCTGTCTTATACTTTTCAGTATTAGAGATGTAGTTTTGAACCAGATCAAAAAAGAAAGAAATCTCCGGATATTGAAGTGTATCACTCAAAGAAAGGTTGCCGGACTCGGAATAAGCGATAATGGGCGTTGTATATGGATTGGCGGATACAATAGCATAGCCGTTACCACCATCCGCATTGGCAATATAAAATGATGGATAGTCCTGATTAGTAATTGTATCTCTATAGAAATAGATTTCATTGCCTATTGAATAATTTAAAGAAGAACCCGTTCGTGTAGCACTTTTATCCTTTTTAATAAAATGCTCCACCTCAATAATAGCATTCTCTTTAGTACGATAAGCCGAGGTTTCTTCCGTCAAAAATACTGCAGGAGATTCTTGTTTGGCTACCTCTATATCATCAGAGCAACTGGAGCAAAATAAAAGAAAGAACAACGAAAAAAAGGAATAGATTAGTTTCATAAATAAGAGTTGTTTAAATTATATATTTTGCAAAGAAAAGTAAAGGATAGGAAATCGCCAATACCTACTCTTAGGTATTTATATTAAAAACGAATGTCTAAAAATTAATACTATAAAGCAAAAAACAGAAAGATATAAAAAGACATCCTCGATAAAGCCCCCCCCTGCCTCTTATCACTAAGAAACGGGAACGAAATCAACAGATACAATTAAACCTTATACCTCGGAAGGAAGAACGAACAAAATAATACATAAAAAACTCCGAGCCTTTCAACTCGGAGCCTTACACATTCTGTTAAAATAACAATATTAGCTTTTACGTGACAAGCCTCTCTAAACCTATTTCAAAAGACCAACACCTCTTAATCTAATCTGGAATATCTTCTCCATTATCTACCACCGAATCAACTGGATCATTATCAAGTAGGCTAGAATTCTCTCCTATATTAGTTAATAAATCAATTTCCTTGTCAAATAGTTTAAAGATACGTTTAGTGACCATTAAAATATTCATCACTAAATGAGCGATTCCCCCATAAAAAAAGATGCCAATAATTGATATATAAATATATCTAATTGTAATCTCTATTGAAAATGCAGTATCGCATATAGGCAAGAAAAAACTACTCTGATAAATAATACAATTGTTACCAATTGTCAGATTCATGAGCAATGACAATACCAATAAAAACAGAGATATTGGGATTAAATAACAAATATTATAAAATGTTTCTTTTATAAGCGGTATTCTTTCTTTGTTATGTCGAGTTTTAATTTTATTCATAACGAATGAAATCAATGTGGCTAATAAGCTAATAAATATCGGAATAAAAATTGATAAAAATAGAGTTAAAATTCCTAATATAGCTTTTGTGTCATTATAAAACAAAAAACTGCATATAAAACCTAATAATAAAGGTATTATTAAAAACACCCATTTATTACTAGAATCGGCTTTAAGAGTTTCACGTTCCTTCTGGAAAATCTCACTAATATTTACGAATGTAAATCTCATAAAATTAGAATAATATATTAAAATCTGGATTATCCGTAATAAATTGTTTAGTAGCCTCCTTTATAGAACTATATAATGAAAAACCCTTTTCATTCTGTTCCACTTCTAACTCATAATAAGGACGTATCATATTACGATGTTCACCACCACCTAAATAAAAAGTTCTTGGTTTAGCTCTATTACCGGAACCTACTGTTGACACCACTTTTTTAGAGGCTGATTCAAAGATATCATTTAATTCTGGAGAATCAAACAACTGCCCTCCAGAATTAATAATTCTTTTAATTTCTTGCTCCTTAACCTCCCCTATATTTTTTTTAAATTTCATTTTAAACTCTAATGTAAAGTCACCTGAATCTAAAGGGCCAAAATAGCGATCTGCAACATCGGTTGGTAAAGAATTCGCAGACAAAGAAATAGAACTATATCTACCATTTTGGAGTTCCTCTAAATAAGAATTTAATATAACATTATTTTTCTCTATATTGTAACCATTCTCTGCTCCAAAATGAAAATTTATAAAAGCTGTTAGGACAATTCTCATCAAAGGATAAATACCATTATTATCCGTTCTCTCTAATATCATTAATCCTTTATTACCACTCCTAGGTATTTTTATGTAATAAAAAAAAGGCTTTATTATAGCAGATGATCTATTAACGGTATACTCCACCTCTTTAGGACTGTCTTTATTTGCGATCTCATACTCTTTTCCATAAGCCCCCGTCTCTATAATACCACAAATAAATCGCTGTGTATCATTATGATGGCGAAATACTTGCTCCGCTGTAGATTCTGGAATTCTAACTGTCACACCCGCTGATGGTATATCTCCAGTCATATTACAATCAATAAATTTCCAAAAATTCATCTCATCATTTGCTAATAAAGAATATAAATCAGGGTTTTCAGAAAATGACAGGTAATCCTCTGTTCTAAATCGTCTCACTGAGAATGTAAATACTTCGATCGTGGTATTCATATGTATACAATAGCAAATCCCTTATCATCATGTGCCAAAAGGTTTATCTATATCTTAACCCGATTTTACGGATTACAGGATGAAAAGGGATTCATATTTTAGATAATAATTAATTTGGCGGGACTAAAGTACTAATTAATTTAATACTGACAAATATTCCTACTCAAAACATCTGTAAATATGCTATTTTTTATTTACTTAAACTCTATTCCTCCCATAACTATCACCATTCCCACAAATTGCAACTCACCCCAATCCCGATATAGGGACTTACCTTATTCCCCCAAAAACCGTATCCGGCCTGCACACCCAGCCCGAACCGCTTCCGCTTTGCCCGCTCTCTGACAAACACAGTCCTTGTTTTACTGTACACCTCGATACTATCCAGCTTGGCCCGATAGCCTGACACATAAGCCGTATAAAGGCTGCCTTTGTAGATTTTCTGCGTAATAGGCAAATACACCGTGTCCCGAACCGTATCACCCGGTACAGGGACGGGAACAACGAACGGGAACGAATCTACAACGCTTTCATAAACCGGAACGGGCACTGTGTCCCGAACCGTATCAATACGATTTGTAATGATCGTGTCTCTGATTACTCCGCCCGGTGCGTGTTCCACCCTTGCCGGGCGGAACACAATAAACAGGATAAGAGCGATTATAATAATATAAGACAGATTCTTCATGTCGCTTCCTCCTTTTGCGGAGCCGTCCACCCGGGCCCGCCCAATATATCTCTAAGCTCGGAAGAATCATAGCGATAGCTACGGACGTCGTCCCCTTTTTGAAGCACCGGGGCGATATACTCTTCGTGCAGGATGACCTGCGTACCGTCCAGGGATTTTCTGGCATGCTCCGGAACAATAATGCCACGCTCAAGGCAGAAAGCGATATCTACTATTACATAATTCATAATTGTATGTTTTAACGGTTTATTATAATATCCTCATAAAGAGGAAAGGATTCATCCATCTCCCTGCGGAGTTCATCGGCCGTGAGGGCACCGGAATAAACGGCGATGCAATGGATTATACCATGAAAATAACCACCGCTTACTCCTTGCGTACGACCTAAATAATAAGTCTTCTGGTTAGGGGTCCCCATGGGAATCTCCACGATGCCGGCCGGATCCGCATCCAGGTATACGGCTATGGTATTTCCACTACGGACCATCGACAGGAAACGGGTTTCCCCGGTCACATGACCAAGCCGGGAACTTTTCTTATAAGTCTGGTTGCCGAAAAACAAACGCCCGTAGTCCCCATCGTACTGTAAGATATTCCACCCCGATCGTGAGCCATTGAAATCCCTTGTGGAGAAGACAGAATTGACGGACCGTTTTTCAAACAGTGTAACACCGGCTATGACCGCGTAATCACCCTCGGGGAAAATCCACTCTTCCGATACCAGGAAATCATCTATTCCGTCAAACACCATTCCGGGAAGGTAGCCCGGATAACCGTATCCCGACAGCGGGCCCCAAAGAAAATTGTATGCCCGCAGCACATGGCTGTTCAGCCCGACGATCCTGTCCCTGGATTCATCCGCATTATCCCCTTTGGAGAAGCTCCAGAAATCAAGCAGGAGAGGATGGGGCTTTATTGCCGGTATGGAAACAATGCCGGATTTCCTGCCTCCCAAACGGACGGAAAAGACAGGGGCGTTCACCATCCTTGCCCGGACGACGGGCGCATGGCAGACAAGCGCTTTCATTCCGATACAAGGATTTTAGCCACAATAGGTTGTAGGGCGGTCTTAACACGGATGTACATACCGGGAATCACACCGGCAATAACAAGATCATACACAGCACCGGGAGAGTATTCCGTTTTAAAATTGTAATACTTATCACCAGTCATGCTCTGTTCCAATTCGACGCAGTTGCCACGCAGCACCGGTTCAAACTCCAAATGCAATCCTGCATCCGATGGTAATTGTACAGGTTCAGATACATATTTTTCGTCCTGAAGAGCAAATGTTAAGTCTTTAAGCATGCTTTTTAATTTAAAGTTTTAATACTTGTTTTCTATTTCTACCTTCACGGAATGATACGTGAACCCATGAAAAGTCTTTTTCATCGATCAATTGATCGAAAGGCAATTCCTGCCGGATGATCTCAAACAGCTTCCGGTTTTCTTCCTTGCTACCTACCGTAATATCAGCCGCCTCGCCTAACCGGTGTTGACTGGATGTTGCCCCGTTAACGCTCCGGTTGAGGATAGCGCTTCGATAGCCGGAACTTACCCGGATAGGCTTACCGTACTTTTCCCGAAGCGGATCGAGAACGTTTTCTACCAGCTTCGTTAAATTGTGAATAGCTTCGGCCGTTGGACAGTTATCAATTCCACGCGCTACGGCCGTATCGCTGTGGCTTAGTTCTTGGATTGTAAAATACTTCATACTATATGTTAAATTAATACTGTGAACAAAAAGATTTAGCTAAATTTGCGCTTACTTTTTATACTTTCTCCCGTCTGGGAAGATAGGCTTTGTATTTGTTTGTTTGCTTGTTTGTGTTGTTTGTGTGCAACCTCCCGTCGTTAAGTACAATGACGGGAGATTTTATCTTACTCTTTCTTTCCTGAAACATTATCGAACCCTTTCAGCTTGTTTATGATCGCTTTAGGGAAGAAGCCCGGGCAAATCTCTTCTACGTTCTCAATAATACTTAAGGCCTCACGTACCATTAATGCCGTACAAGCGAAATACCGGAACCAGACGAAACTATCGACTACCTGACCGGCGATGGAAAAATTACCCATCACATGCGACAGGACTAATACACAACTGTAAATGATAAGCTTACGCCCGATCATACCATAAGCTTTACTACTGATGTCTTTGGATAGCCAGTGCTTGACAAAGCCAAGCACCGTATCAACACATACAAGGACAATCAACCATTTGACAAACTCCCAGTCACCAAAGACATAGCGCTCAAAGAGTTCCAGCAAAGGAGAAAGAGGCAAGGCAATCAATGCAATCATCTTCAAATTTTTCATATTCTTGGATATATAAACTTTAATCGTATATTTGTCATGGTAATACTAAAATAGCATTGTGTGCGGCTAATCTCACCTATGTACCCCATTTATGCCGCACTTTTCCGCCCCATCTGTGAAGACAGGGCGGATTCTTGTTACTTGGATTTAGATGCCGGTTTGGGCTCTAAAGTGGCTTTTACCTCTCTGGTGATCTGATCGAATACTTCAAAGTGCGCTGCAACATTCTCCGACTCCGGAAGGGACATTTGTTTACTGCCTGATTCCAACAGCAAATACCCGATATACCGCCCGGAGGTTACGGGCTGCTTGCCTGTAGGGGTGTCAATCTCTTCCGTGACCGTTTTAATGATTTCACAATGAAGACGACTGAGATTATCGTTATTGACACTGTAGTTTACATTGTACTGATAATCTCCTGAAACGGCTTTACCGTTTACTTGAACTGTTCTTGATTCTTCTTGAAACATAATTTATTGATTTTGAGAGTTAATAATTACTTTGTCTAATTCATTGAGAACTGCAACCTTTATCGCTGCCGGGATAGTGGTTGGCAGTGGAATATAAGCCCGGATAATATCTGCCCGTTGTTGGTCGATCTCAATTTCACCCAGAGAATAGAGCTCTTTTGCAAATTCAGACTCGCCAATATCGGGTGTATTGCAATAGATAGCATTACCAACGATCTTGGCTAAATCCATCTCTTCGATATCTCCCTCGACAGAGGCTTGTACTTTGATCTTTCTAAAGTCTACCTTCATAACCTATTTTTAGTTTTACATTGATGTTTTATAATTCTATTCCTTCGATTTAGCTACAATGGTATTTACCAAACGTTGCGGCCAACTACGAACACACGGAATGCACAATCACGGGGACCCTTGTTTGCGTCAAGCATTAAAACCTCAAAATAAGAGTTGTTTTGTGTCTCTACCTGACCGAATACCCAGCCATAACCACCCAATCCCTGTACTAAGACAGCGTACTGCGGATGACGTAAGTTGTGGTATATCCTGTATTTTCCAGTAGCTATTTTCTGTGCACTGGTTAAGGTGCACCCGTTGCCCCATTCATTAGTGACTGTACCCGCTTGATATACATATCCGGTACACAGCATTCCGGGAGCGTTCCACGTTTCGCCCCCACGCTGTCGTAAAATATGTGAACCTGAACTGTCAATAGCAGTACCTCCGGTTTGAGCCGCCAGATTTAAACATTTTCCCGTTGTATCCTGTGTGTATATTCTAATTCCAGTTACACCGTCCGCACGTACGGACATTAACTCACTTAAGGAGTTATTAATACGCAAAAAACGAGTTCCAGAAGGTTCTACTATGATCTTTGCAGAAGCTGCGCTTCTTATTACAATAGAGTTACCCTCAATGCTCCATCCGCCAAGATAAGCACCATTAGTTACGGTCAGATTGCCCGTTGTAATTCTTCCGGCTGCCAGAGCGTTCGTTACTATCGCCGTTGCATCTATCAGAACCGTATTTATATATCCCCCAACTATCACAGTCTTTCGGGGACTCGATGCGGCATGATTTACCATATCCTGCCAGGAAGAATACCCGATATTTGAAGCGATACTATTTTTTAAGGCAAGCATGGCGCTTTCATCCAATAGACCTTGCGGTCCCCGAGGACCTTGCGGACCTTGTGGTCCCTGAGGACCGGTTGCGCCCTGTTGTCCGGGAAGTCCCTGAGGACCTCTATCCCCTTGGGGGCCTTTAGTACCGGCGGGTCCTTGCAATCCTTGCGGTCCCTGAGGGCCTTGCGGACCTTGCGGACCGGTCGCACCAGTAGGGCCGGTAGCCCCCTTATCTCCTTTATCTCCCTTATTCCCCTTAAAGTTTTGTTGCTCGGATGCCGGCAAGCCGGAGAATGTAACTATGCTACTAATGTTGAGTTTCTTACCAAAGATATCAATTATGTTGGGTTGAATAGTAATACCGGTCTTTAGTTCGTCCTTTGTAGGAGTATCATCAACAGAACCGGCGTCATAAACCGTAGCAAAGGCAAGATACCAGACGACAGGAAGGCTCCCATTGCCTCCTGCCAAATAAAAGAAATTAGTTGAAGAGAATGTACCACTTGAACCGCACTTGACATATACTGCATATTCCTCCCAGTCACCGGTACCAACATTGTTAGTAAGCCATTTTGATGTACCACCGTTACCCGTGGCGTTTGTAGCCCACTCTATTTTATATCCAACAGGAACCCATGCTATAAATCGAGTAACGAATACGGCATTAGCGCGAGTTTGAGTTCCAAAAAAGAAGCCGCCCAATCCCGGAGTTGCAGCACCCGAAGTCGTAATCTTCAATTTATAACCGGATTTGTTAGGTAGATTAACATCTGCCGCTCTTTCAACCCTGACCGTTCCATTGCCATTGTTGTTATATACCGATATGCCGTTTGCCCCGTTTCTAAACTCAGGATCACGATACAACATCTGACCTTTACTCATGGTCAAAGCAAGCAGATGCGCGTTTCCAGAAACCGTTGATACAAGGTTAATATCTGTCTTGGTCTGTGATATTTCTGTTCCCTGATCCGATACCACTTGACCGAGGGCATTAAAATCCGTCTGGGATACCTTGCTTTCAATTAACTTCTTGGTCGCCCGTATCTCTGCATCGGTGTGAGTATTGGCTATTTCTGATGCAGAACTTTCTATGTCATTGGCAGAAGGACTCCACGCAGTACCTACGTCGCCCTCAACGAGATTTATGTTTTTATACGAAATGATTAACCCCTGCCCCGTACTTGTATTGTTTCCGGTGAATCCACACAGAAACATAAGGTCATTGAGAGTTACCCCGGAAGGAAGTACGGCGGGTATCTCTAAGGTGATGTAATATCGGGTCCATTTCGCTTCATTGGGTAAATCGATAGTCTTATCGGCTATAAGTTTAGCAGTCGAACCCTCGTAATACCGAATATTGAAAAACAATCCTGTTGTATGGACGTAATTCCCGCCTATACTAACATCTATTCCTAAAGTATACTTTTTACCCGGTGTTATGGCTGTCTTATCTACATTCATCCATTGCTTGTAACAGTTGAATGCGCCACTACCTAAAACTGTAACCCATCCATTTGATACAGCGTTATAATTTAGACTTACATTTGACAGATAATCAGATTGATTAAACCAATACCCTTTTGAGCCGTTAAGAAGGTTGCCCGCACCTAACGTTATTTTCCCGATCTCGGTTTTGACGGAAAGCTCAATCAATCCCGGAATAGCGGAGATTTCTGTTATTACGTCTTTACGGATGTCGGATAACTCCGTTTCAAGGTTCTTGCCATTTCTCAGAATGAAAATCCCTTTCAGGAAACAATTCATCGCATATAGGCCGTATCCGGAGGGTTGGAAGTCAGCCGGAAAGTCTGTATCCGTCATGCCATCGAGACAACCCAAAATCACTTTGTTCTTTCCGGCCAAAGACGTGGAGTTTACCCCGTCCAGTACAGAAATGCGCGGTTTACCATCTTCCGAAGCTGTGAGATACAAAATGCCCTGTCTGTTCGGATTCGTGAGGTTACCCATTTGAATCAGATCATCACCAACGGCCGGAGTTGTACCATTGGGAAATACGGATTTAAGTATAAGAATCGAATCATCATTCACCGAGGCAACCGGAACCCAGTAGTATTTAACGTGTCCGGATGTGTAGACCTGACAACGTACCAAGTCATCAGTGACAAACATCATGTCGCCCTCTATACCTAAAACATAGTAAGCCGGATCACCGGATGTTTCCGAAACGGACTTGACACGCCCGTTGGCGGATGAAATCACCAGACCGCCGTTAACCGCACGAACTTTCGAAATGATAAGTTCAAAAATGGTCATGGCCTTACGGACTACGGCATTATCTATTTCAAGGTTCCAATCCCCATTGATAGCCTTGTATAGCTTCATCCCTTCACCCATCAGTCCGGGAATGAATCTCTCCGAGCTAATAAAGTCCTTGACTATAGTTTGAAACAGGGTTGCGACGTGCGCAACATTCAGATCGTATGTTTTTGCAAGTGCCTGAACGAGTAAATTTAAAGTGTGCGTATCGCCTTTTGCCCAAATATCCGCGCCTGTTGAAATATTCCCTTCCGAATGGAGTGTGCCAACATTGGCCGAGCCGGTCACTTCCAATGTAGCGGCTTTAACTTTAGTGCGTGCTGTGACACTTCCCACTTCCACATTACCATTTTCGTCAATAGATGCAGCAGTATCACCCACTATCAAGCCTTTTGAGAAAGTTACAGTTTCTTTAGCAGTATCGGGCATATCCTTACGTAAATGGGTAGCAAGTGACTTTGAAGCCGAAAAGACATTTCTATTTGACGGGGGTGTACTATCATTAGTCCCAATGATATATACCCCACTTCCACCACCATTGTAAGTCTGCCCTTTCAATGTAAGACTATCCAACTTTTCTTCCAATTCTCCGATACGTGAATAAGCCGCCGTTTCCCCCACCGTAAATATAGGCGAATCAAACGGATAGTCAAGATTATGTTCAAATCCTATGACACGCGATTGCCGGCCATCTTCGAAATAGGCCTTGTTAATAAGCTTGACCTTCTGACCGGCACTATAAAGATTATGAACACCGTCTTCGCCGTATGCGTCACCAGACATCATTTTGCAGTTATAGGTGGAAGGGTCCATCTTTGATTTGGCAACGTACTTTTCCGTTTCGGTTTTCAGTTCGACTTCGGCAGCAGACACGAGTCCAAGTTCTGTTATCTTTGTTGAGTCCCAGCCAGCCAAGACATAAGTATCCCCGTTTGCGGGGATAAGTACATCACCAGGCAGTTTACGCCCATAATCCTCGTTACGTACTATCTCCCAAACTTGTGCAGCCGGATTCCAACTACCATCTGATAACTTCTCAGGTTCTCCATCAGGATTAAATGTAACCCCGAACATCATACCATTAAGCTTCCCAGAGTGGAAGGTTATCTTTAATTCCTCGCCAGCAAGCACATAGGCTTTGGAGAATGTAATGCCAGTATCTTTAAAGCGGTAAGCATCCCATTTCTCCTCAGTTATTGTCCCATCTGCATTTTCTATCTTGTCAGTATACTTATGAATGGCAATATCCGACATTGTACCGGTACGTCGTGGATAGATATCATCAAAAACAATAACCTGCTCAATGGCTTCCTCTGTAACCATATTAGGATAGGCATCAATATAAGGAGTTCCAGCAGGCAGCATCAATCGTCTTTGAACGACACCATTCACAACTACTGATTCATCCACCGGACGATAATTGGAAGGTATGTTCCTTGTAGAGCCAAAAGCATAGATACGGGTTGCATAAGCGGATTGCGAGTCGGTGCGTGTCATTTCCTCTACATTTACACCGATCTCCCAATTAACAGGATCACCGAACTCACAACGCCCGAAGTGAATGATATTCTCTGTCACCCAACACTCACAATCCCATTTCTTCGCCATTTCAAAGCAAGCGTCAAGAATGTTAATGTTGTCGTAAGACATCAACTGAGCTTTATTTTCAACCGTGCTGTCAATGGAAAAAACAAAATCCTGTCCTTTGTATGTGTAACCAAGAGCTTTTAAATTTCTCAGGACTATACCAACTTGAACATCCAGTGGAGCGGTCAGGTTCCAGGACGCTTCCTGTCCGGCTGTCTCTGGGGTGTATTTGAAAATTTTATTTTTCCATTTCCAGTAATAAGCGTCCAAACGAAGTTCGTAATCATAACTTGCCGTTATTGCATCGTAAGCGGGTTTCTGTATGTCACATATCTCGAACACTCCCAAATATCCATCATCTATGTAATCACCAAGCTTGAAAAAAATCGGTTCATCCAAATTGAACTTCACAGTAACATAGTCTTCCTTCATTAAAAGGAATTTTCGTTTCGAGCCTTCATTTACAATAGTAGAAAAGCGAATACTGCCAGATATGTCTTTGATGTCTACTCTTTCCATAACACATCAAAGGTCGGAGATAAAAAAAAGAAGCCCTAAATATTCGGGCTTCCTGTTGTGACATCAGAAATAAGGTCACAAATTAAGTTCTATTTGCTGGATTAGGCTCCGAAAATTTACTTGAAATCTTACCAAATGTCCGGTCTATACTTTGCGCATAGGAAACACTTTTACCAAGATAGATTAGATGGTAGACCTCGTTACTATTAGCTGGAATCTTAATATCAATTACACCTCTGTACAATTCCTCGAAGAAAGCTTTTTTCTTTGATTGATAATCAGATTGGGAACTGCCCTCAATAGTAAATGAAAGCGTTATTTCCCGTTCATCCACTTTGGGGTTATTTATTATCACTCTCTTCCCATGTTCAAGGCGAGATTTATTTTCTATAAATTCTTTCATCGGTGCAGACGCTCCAAGAGCATCGAGGAATCCGTCTCCCATCCTTACACCCCATGTGACATAAGCATCTTTGCTATTTATCAGTAAATCAATCATAGTTTATAATTTTGATGTATTCTTTTTCACTTCTGCCATATCTGCTTTGATGTCTTTCAGATATTTAGCTGAATTACTTGTATTCTCCGAAATTTGCATCAGTTCAAGATAAGAATTAGCAATTAAATTCCTCGTATCATCCGCAATATTCCTTACCTCTGTATTCACAGAAAGAATTGTATCAGCTTTTGCCGTCAGCAGATTGAGCGCTTGGGATTGGACTACACTCTGATTCTTAATTTCCTCATTGGATGCCTGCAAAGCCGTGAAACGTCCGTTTAGTTCTTCTCCGGTATCTTGAGACATGGCCTCAAATCCTCTTTTTGTAGAATCCTGAGAGGAAGATTCGGATGTCCAGCCAAGCAACTCTTTCAATTTATCCCGCTCTTTAACCGCGTCGGTAACAATGTCGTTCCATTGCTCCTGCAACTTTTTATAATCTTCCTCAGAAATACCTGTTTTATTATCGTTAGCAGCAGCAAAAGCATCATACCATTTTTGTAGTTCGGCTTTATACTTATTACCAAGCATAGTGGTAAGCATAGCCTTCTGCATATACCTCTCAAAATTATTAGCAAAGTCTTTTGCCGAACTATCCATATCCATCAAGGTATCGACAAAGTTATCAAATACGCTATCAAATGAAACTTGGGTAAGCTGTTCTTTTACTTGGTTCTGTATATCCTCTAATTTCTCAGAGCCATTGGCAATATCCTGTATGTATTTTACAAAGTCACCGTTTACAGTATTAAGGACAGATACCAGTTTAGGATCGGCAAGCACTTCTTTTAGTTGTTCTGCAGAAAGATTAAGCAATGACTCTGCATTCGTGACAGATTCACCGACAGCACCGGATATCCTATCCCAATCCTTTTTACTAAGTCTTTTTTCTATTCGTTTGCCTAAAGAACTTGATCCAATACTTGAGCCGCTTTGCCTTAATTCATTCAGAAGTTCATAATATCTCTGGATCTGCTGCTTGATCAGGGTTTCTGCTTCTTTCCCTACTTTATAGGCTTCATCCCCATAGGACATTTTAATATACTCTTTTTTCTTGTCTATTAAAGTGTCCCACACGGAATCGAGTGCTTCATATTGGGACTTCATTTCATTGTATCGGGAATAATCAGCACCAAATAAACCATCTAAGGCCTTTACAACAGATGAAATACCGGAAACTGCGCTCATGGCACCACCTACAATATCACCGGACATTATCTGACCAACTCCCATGGCTGTTTGACCAACTCCACCTAAGGCATCAGAAATACCGGCTATTTTATTACCAAGATCGTCGTTGCCAAATATTGTACCAAGATCCTGACCAAACTGAGATATAGCAGGAGTAAATTGAGTCACAGCACTCCCGATTTCTGAAATACCCTGAACAATATTCTTTTTACCCCCTTGTGCTATCTTATCAGTCGCTTGCTTTACTTGCGTTTCGAAAAGTTTAAAAGGGCTTTTCCCTCCCAATTCCCCTTTTAAATGATCAATAGCATTCCTAAGTGCCTCAACTTGCTCAGTTGAAAGTTCTAAATTTTGAAGGGTATTGTCACTTATCCCAAGACCTAAAATATCCTTCTTTGAAACTGTCTTTCCACCGATTTGAGCATTTCCCTGTTCATCCTTAATGGCAGCGAGGTATTGCATCAATAATTCGGCTTTTTCAATGATGCCCTGAATCTCGTTCACACTCTTTTGGGAAGCATCAACAAAAAGCTGTCCCATTAAAGTCATACTATTCTTCACGGAGTTGTCAAAATCATCAAGCGCATTAGCTTTCTCTTTCATCAAGATAGCTGCATCACCCGCCGTTTCGGCCTCCTTTATGGTCTTATCATATTTCTCAATAATGGCCAGCCTTTTCTGTTGATAGTTGCCAAACTTGATAAGATATTCATTCCAAGACGCCTCTTGTTCGCGTATTTTATCATCAAGTTGCTTTTTGGACGTATTTTCTATAATGGTATCCCAGATAGAGCTAATCTTCCCTGTATCCACCTTAGAAGAATCAAAAGTCTTTTTCTGATATTTGTTATTCTCTTTAACCTTCAACTCTTCCTGAGCATCAAAAATCTCTTTCTCAGCTTGAATTACAGCCTGGATCATATCTTCTTTTTGTCTTTCCAGTGATTGGATCTCTTTCCGGTTATCCAATTCCCTCTGCATACGTTTTTTCTCAGATCCATCAGCCATGGCATTGATCTCAGACCGTGAAATTTCCATTTCCATATCTTCAGCCTGCCTTTTACGCTGGATTGCCTGTTTGCGTTCTATTTCAGAGATCTTATCATTCTGGGAACGAATGCCTTCTTGCTGTTTGCGAAGCTTGTTAGCAGCAGATTCTTGCTTGGCAGGAGACGAATATTTATCTATCTGTTTTTGTGCCTCCTGTATCTGCTTGGTATACTTATTCCATTCTTCCGAGTTTTTCTTAGATACATCCAAAGCATCACGAGCTGATTCGGCTTCTTTTTTCCTTATTTCCCAATATTTTTTGTTTTTAGCCTGCTTTTCTCTTGCAGACTGTAATGTTTCAAGAGATTTTACAAATGAAGAAACTTCATCACGTGAAAAATCTCCAATCATATCTCCCGTAACTTTAGAAAGAGAGGATTTCCATTGAGATATTGACTTTTTCAGTTCGCTATCAGAAAGCTTCTTAGCTTCTTCTATACGAGCATTTATATAATCAGAATTAACTGCCGATTGAGCTTCTTTTTGTTGCCTTTGTAGTTCTATCAGCACATCGTTAGCCTCTTTTATTGCTTCCTCACTACCCGACATCCTTGACACATATTCTTCCTGATTCCTAACTTTGGCATTTATGGAAACAAGTTTTTCCTGATTGCTCTCTATTTTCCGTTTAGATTGTTCCTCGTTAAGGTCTTTCTGCAACTGGATCAGATTTGTCAAATGTCCTTCCTCATCAATATATTTTTCAATGATTCCCGGATATGCTTTTTTTAGTGATTCTATTGCAGCATTTCGGTTTGCAGTAGCTTGCGCTTCATCGCTTGCGACAGAAATAAGACGTTGGATTTCTTGCCTGTGAGCTTCTTCTTTTCGTATGGCATCTTCTTTGGAAGCGTTATATCTTTCTTGTGCTTCCTGTGCTTCGGTTGTCCTCTTACTAAACGCCCATACTGCAGATGCAGCACCAATCGCTACCGTAGCTAATAACACATAAGGATTCTTCAACATAGTAGTATTCAACAACGCCTGTGCCTTCTGTGCCAGTAATATTCTCCGACGCATAATCATTGTGGCAGCAGAGTATCCATTTTCAGCAACAGTAACAAGCATCACAGCAGTTCTGTACGCTCCATAAGTAGTAACTAACCCAACCAATACCTTCCCCACCATTTCATAGTTTTCAATCAGTGAAGTGGTCATCTGAATACCATCCATGATTACACTTTCCGACTTCTGCCCCAGCTCGTTAAAGGCTGCATCCATCGCATCCTGCATCATGGATAACTGCCCATTGATTGTTTTTGAAGCGTTCTCAGACATATTATAGAACTTTCCACCTGCGGAAGTAGCGTCTATAAACGCTTGTTGAACCATTTCTGCGGAGATAGCGCCTTTAGACATTTCTTCTTTCAGAGTGGCGATAGACTTACCTGTCTTTTCGGAAATTTGCTGGAGAGGGTTGAACCCTGCATTAATCATCTGATTGAGGTCTTGCCCCATCAATTTACCGGCAGCGGACATTTGGGAAAAAGCTAATGTTAGAGAACTGAACCTTTGGGTGTCTCCCATAGAAACATCGCCAATAGCCTGCAAATAACGTGGTACTTTCTCTGCCTCAATATTAAAACCAAGCATCATTTGTGTAGCTTTCGTTACATCAGAAAACTCTAATGGAGAGATTTTAGCGTACTCACGTACCTGCTTCATTAAAACATCTGCTTTCTCCTTACTACCCAATAGAGTCTGAATAGCAGTATCAGCTGCCTGAAATTCCCCACGCACCCGAATAATTTCAGAACCTAATGCCTTTAGCACACCTGCTCCACCGATAACGGCTAACGCTTTCTTCCATGAAATAGCAATACCTTTATTTGTTTCAGCAACATCCTTAGCATCATCTTTATATAAGGCATATTCATCGCGTAGCTTCTTTACGGAAAGGCGTGCTTCTGCTTGTTGTTGGGTCAGCCTAAATAAAGAATCCCGCTCTTTGCCAAGCGTCCTTTCTTGCTCTCTAATATGATTAAGTAATTCTTTGTCTTCACTTCCTCTTGATACGATCGTTTTATATAATTCTTTATTTTTACGGATAGTCGATTGAAGAGAACCAACCGCATTCTTCTGGGCTATAATCTTCTCCATAAATCCGTTTACAGATTGTGAGGCATCAAATATCTTTTTCTTAAATCCCATTTCCATCTCGGCACCGGCTTTAGCGGCGTTCGCCACTAATTCATTCATTTTTTGCGTGGAGGTAGACAGTTGAGTATTGAGAGCCTTGAAAGCAGCAGGGGATTGAGTTGAATCCATAGTTTTCAACTCGTTCTTTAGTTTTGCAATTTCCTCACGGAGTTTGATAACTTCTTCCCAGTCAGCCTGAACACGAAATACAAGTTTTGCCATATATAATTACTTTAACGGATTCTTACCTTTCATTTTAAAATATTCTTCTTCTGATATCTCTTCCATGACATCACCATAGACGGTATGAAGTTTGTCCTTTTGCATGATGACTAAATTTCGGTATGGAATTTTGTACACTACTTCATCGTAAGACAGATGCAGATTTTCCATGAACGATGCAATCTGTCCGAGCAGGCAATTATTCCCTACTGCCGTTGCTTTGCTGTCAGAGTTGCTACGTTCTTGGCTAAAACTGACAGCTTGTGAAAATTTTCCGTTGAAACCATTGAAAGACCGACCGCTAACGCTTCTACCACTTCGTCAAATTCCCCTCTCGCAAGCTCATCCGAAAGACTTTCATCCCCTTTAATAAGCCAAGACAAAGCCAAAGAAGCCTGTTTTACATCTTTCAGCGAGCGGAGCATATCCATGACGGTAGTAGCCCCTTTTAAATCGGACAGATAATACCCTGCACCTGCCATCTTATGAATTGTAGGAGGGTTAATCACGTATGCCTTGCCATTCACTATAACCGTCTCGAAGTCCTTTCCCAAAACGGCTGCATTTACTATTTTTGCTGCATCCATAAGCGTAAATTTAAAAGGCGGTGAGCAACCACCCACCGCCATCCGAAAACAATCTGTTACCTTAAAACTATTCAAGTCTGACATTTGAGCCATCGAACCATTTTTCCGAAGCAAGTCCCTTGACTCCGGTTTCCAAAGGAACAGCCGAAACGCCCAAGCCAATATTCTTCTCGACAAAGTTACCCTTACCGATAATGTTGGCTTTCGGCATGAAAATAAAGTTGCCCGTCTTTGTCATGGCTACGATGCTCTTTTCTACAAGAGTTGTCATGTCAGTACGTTCCCAACCGTCTGCTGTTGCTTTACCACCTTGTAAAGCTGCTTTGTCGGCAAAAGCATATTCTCCAAGCGTAAAGGAAACGGTAGGAATACCCGCTTGCGTTACGTCACGATAGTACGGCTGTCCTGTTAGCTCATTGATGTAGTCAGTTACCGAAGGGTCGCTTTCTTCGTACCCCCAAGTGTCCTGATGCACGTTGGTTATCTCGGTCATTTTCTCAATCTGAGTTTTTAACTCGGCTGCCGTATAACCTGTTTCGGGAGCGGCTACGGTGGTTACTACATCACCGTACCACACCCTCTTTAATCCGATAAATGGTTTTGTTGCCATAATTATTTCAATTTACATTTAACACATTAAACAAAATTCTCACATTCACATAATGACACTTTAAAGCTGTGTCCGCTTCTGTACCGATTGATTCGATAGAGTATCGATAAGTTGTACCGTCATAGGAACTCACTATATCATCGAACATCTTCATGGCTTGTCTTTCGAGTTCATTCAAACGGATGGTGTTCGCTTCATTTTCGCTTAAATCAGGAACACAAAGATTCACTTCCGCGAAAGACTTTCTCCAATAAGTGCCCGGCTGTTGCTTCTTCGCGTGAATGACAATTCTTTCGGATTTCAATTCGCCCGTCAGCGTTTCCCCGTTGGGTACTGTGTCTATTCCGAAAGCCTTGCAGTCCCGGTAGAGGATGTTTCCTATGTCGGTAGTTACTATCATTCTACAATCTCCCAATCTTCGGCAAACACATCACTGATAGACGGAACCCATGAATCAGCACGCCCAGTGTTCTCGTTGTAGATAAGACACTGGCTTGTGTAGTCAATGAATCCCTTGCCTTTCAGAATAAGTTCTTTTGCTGATTGAGGAAGTGATTGCATCTTAGGAATGATGTCACTTTCGATATGGGCTGGTACTTGCTTGAATACCATCATACCTTTGCCGTTCCAGCCACTTCTGCGGATAGCACCTCCTTGCTTCAGCACTTCGATAGCATCACCAAAGGTCATTGATGATTCATTATCTGCTTCATCGTATGTTTTCTCAAAGATGTCTGGCTTGCAAGGATAAAACTCGCCATTCACACCTTTGATGATGTAATCGCCATAACTTGCAAGCATCTTGCCTTCAAGAGTTTCAATGTACACACCAAGATAAGGCTCGTTAGTGTTGCCATGCTCATCTATACCGAAATCAAGATTATGTTTCGGTACGGGAGTTCCACCCATAAAATCACATACTTCATCGAAGTTATCTACTTTAAGCTGAATAGCTTCGATTACTACTGGTTTCTTTCTGTATTTCATTTTTCAAATTCTTCTTTTAATCGTTTCTCCGCATATAGAGCGGCACCACTCAAAACATCAAACCCTTTAGATTCCACGAATGAAGCGTATTCAACTTCATTTTTTAGCGTCAAACCGTTTTTATCGACATCGTAATCATTGGACGTTCTCAAAGTAAGTGTATGATCTTGATAATCGCCATGTTCCTCCGCGTACTTCACGGCTTCATCGGCTACATCAATCATCTTCTTTTCTACTTCCCATTCTCCTTCATCGAAGAAATCATCGACATCAAAGAAATCAAAGTCTACATCCATAATTCCGAATAATTAAAGTAGTTCGTACTCTTCACCGTGTAAGCCTCGCCTTGCCCTCTTACGGTCTCACTATCCATGCAACGAACCTCCTGCCCTGCCTTAATAGTGATTCTCTTCTCACATACTATATGATAATTCGGACGATATACAGAGCCGTTATCAGAGGAAAACTCTTTCGTAGTGTTATCATCACAACGGCACTTGCATACGTCTTGCCAGCTTTCACCACCTGTTCCGGGAATCGGTCGCCCGAACTCATCTTTATCCATCGGTTTAATCACCTTTACCTGCAATATGTGTGGAGCAAATATCATAAGAAGGTGCATTTAGGTTTGTTACTCAGTTCATCTTTCAACCCGTACTGTTTGCACAGGAATGAATAGTAATCCTTAACTCCCTGAAGATTCCAGGACATAGAAAAACCGCTTTCACCGATTGAAGTGGCACGAAGTAAAAGAGAGGGGATGAACTTCGCAATCGCCACCGACACCCGCGTTTGGCAATCCTCGTTCATCTCATCCTCTCCGCTTATCTTCGAGTTCAGACACATATCCAAAAGGTCAGCCTCCGACAACTGGATGCCGAAAGTCTGAAACTTTTGCTGTATGTAGTCGTTTACCGTCATGCGTTCATCGTTGAAAGATCAAAGTTCACAATCTTATTCGGAGAGATAAATTCAGGAATCCACTCAGCGGTGTATTCCATGTATCGACCTTCTTCGTCACGATAGTTGCAAACCGACATCTGACCTTCAGCAGTATTGTAAGAACGTCCCGGAACAGGGTCCGTCATTACATACGGCTTATGGTGACGCATCTTCATCACCTTGTCCGTCTGCAACAGGGTGATACGGTTGTCGGCGTAAATCTGCACGTTCTCGCCCGCCTGATTCTCTACGTAGTCCTCTTTGATCTCAATTGCAGGAAGCCCGATTCCAGTAAATACGCTGGATGCCATCTGGTCAGTCACCAACCCTGCATTAACCATGAACTCACGCTCACCAAGAATCATCTTGAATTTATCACCGAACTCAGAAGCCCCTACAATGTTCTTCATAAACGTACCACGAGACATAATCATTTTGGAGAATACACCGTATTTGGCTTTCAATTTCTGAATCTCCTGCTGCAAGTAAGAGATAAATGCATTCTTTGCTGAAGCGTCAGGAGTAAGGAAGTGGAACGGTAGCTCGATGTCCAACAATTCGATGTTTTCCTTATTATCGGCCAAATGAACCTGCGCCTTACCAGTCATCAACAATTCAGGAACGATAATATCCATACGCTTGTGTGGAGCAAGCAAAATCTGACGGTAATCATCAACAATAAAATCAATGATTTCCTGTAAGATTGTACGCTGGTCAGCGGTATTGGCAGCATTGAATTTATCAATGATGTCTTGCAATTGCGACAGACGTTCAATATCCATCTGATAACGGTCGCCCAAATAGGCGATTTCAGTATAACCACTTCCAAGGCTACGTCTTTCACGAATAGGCTTCTGATCATTCTTACCCAGAATGGAACCGGCAACAACACCCGTTACTGTCCCAAGATAAGTCTTGAAAACACGGGTTTTAGTTTCCAAGAAATCTCCGTATTGCTTCCAGTAGATTGTGTCCAGTCTCAACTGGAGGACACGGTCAATAATCGCCTGAACGATATTGGGATCTGTAAATAAAGTTTGTATGGTCAAATTCATATCTAAACTTTTAATGATTAATACTCAAACTGGAAACGGCTTGTCAATCCCACCTTATCCAGCTCATGGATCGGAAGAACCAACTTGCTTTCCTTTACCTCATAGGCTTGCATCAAGAGAGTGCAGAGAACCGCTCCATCGCTCTCAACTTTCTTCGCATCATAAAGAACGAAGTTTGCAGTGTTCTTCTTCACTGTTCCACCCACTGCGGTAGCTTCGAAAAGAACCGTATCCTTAGCGATATTTTCTCCGAAAGCCGCTTTGATGGTTAATACATCATAATCCTTGATTGACTTGTCGATAGATGCTACCTCTGCGCCTTTCTTTCCGCTTCCGATGAACATACCCCGATAAGCCAAAGAATCTTTTGCCACCTTGATGGTGAGATTAGAGTCTCCTGTGGTATAAGCTTCAACCACTTTCACATTGCGGACGGGAACGAGTGTCCGTTTCTTCAAGTCCGCTTGTACAGGTGTGAATACAGGAAGAACAGAGCCTACTACAAGGTTGGTAATATCCAACTTCCACGGTCCGCTCTTTCTGACACCCGTCTCAACACGGTAGAACTCTTCCGGTTTGTATTCCGGGGTCAAGTTATACTTAGTACCTGCTGCCATAAATTTTACTTTTTAGATTCAACAATAGTTTTTGTTCCTTCCGAAATCATATTCGCAATAGATTCAGCTTCCTTCTCCATCTTTGTTTCCGCTGATTCAGGAGGAGTCACACCACTAAAGCCGATATTGGCAAGTTCCTGTTTAGCGTCCTTGAAATAAATGTCTAAGTCTACATCATCAGGAATCGCATAACGCTTTGCGAATGTTTCGGGAATACCATACTCCTTTGCCTTTGCCATAATCTGCTCCTGCCGGGTAGCCTGTGACTTCTCAGCCTTAAACTGAGCGAGTTCATCGGAAAGAGGCTTAACAGCAGCACTCACCGCATTTGCAATGATGGTCGCCATGTCATCTTTCTTATCTTCCGGCTTTGGATTTGAGTTAGGATTGGGATTAGGATTCTCGATTTTATTTTTCAATTCGTCCAATTGTTTTTGCAGACCCGATTTTTCGTTTCTAACAGTATCAATGTCTCCTTGAAAAGCTTTTAAAAGTCCTTCGACCCCACTAATAGCAGTTTCTATTTGACTTTCTTCAGTAACGGTTTTAGATAAGTAGTCAGCCACCCCGTCAAATGCTTTATCACCAAACCCAAAGGTTTTATACTTCGTTTTTAGTGCTACTAAGATTTTTCCTTTCATACCGTATGAATTATTAAATTTGAAATTCAATTTGCGGAAGTAAAAATACCACCAATACAGATGATTAATAAATATTTGAACTTCTGATTCGTGACCTTCGCTTTGATGTCACAAATGCGGTATAAAAGTAGTGAGTAAGTAGGTGGAAGGGAAATAATTAAATAGGTGATAACGAACAATAAAGAGAAGGTTTGATAATGGCAGAAAAAAGGCTCACAGAATAACTGCAAGCCTAAAATTTATTACCCCCCAAAAAAATATTTATTCCTTTATATCAACTAGTATTTTATCGGATAATATTCTTCTTCGTACTCAATAACTAATTCTGATGAAACCCTTAGTTCAATCAGCCTTGGATCAGTCGGTGGGATATTATCATCTGTCATAGGAAGAAGTCTTCTACACTTAGGCAAATTACACCATGTTCTATCTCATTCTCTATCTTTGCCAAACTACAAGAGATTAATAGCAGCCAACTCTTTAGTCAAAGACTGAATACCTTTCTGAATCTTCTCCAACTGCTGTTTACGCGGTTTATGTACTCCGGCAGCATAATGCCATAACTGACGCTCATTGATTCCCGTAATCCGACTCAATGCAGCTTTAGTAAAAATGTTGCTGTAGTAGTTGATAAAGGTAGCAGCATCAATTTTGAACTTTAATTCAAATTCCCCAGACAACACCTCGCAAGGATTAGTATTATCTTCCAGATACAACTCGATTGCTTCCTTCATATTATCTTCTAACTCTTTCATATCATTACCAACTGTAATGACGGGAGCACCTTCAATATAAGCACTCAGGTTCTTTCCTGCGTGTTCAACGATAACTTCTACTGTTTTCATATTACCTCCTTCTTAAATTAAGAGAACAAGGGGGCTACTTTAGCCCCGCTTGCCTCAAAATGCTGTAATAAGTGCCTTTCTCAACGCCTTTGCTGTTATGATTCGGTACAATAACCACTTTGCCATCTTTCTCAAACTTCATGTGACTACCTTTCTGACTCTTTAGGACAAAACCGTTTTCTTGCAACATAGTTACAACGTCTTTCACTGATTTGTAACTCATAACGCTTTGGACTTAATTACTATGCAAATATAGTAATAATATGAATACTAACAAATAATTTATTCATTATTTTACTATGAATAAAAATAGCGGCAACTCTGAAGAATCACCGCCAAAGGTCCTATTTTTCATGTACCCGAATTATAAACCCCATATTTTTTCTGACTAAGAAGCGTTTTTCTGTTCTTTATTTCCGATTTGCTTATTCTTAGCTTCTTGTTCTTCTTTGATTTCCGCAAGTTCTTCCTCGATTCTATCCGCGTTCCCGGCAAACATAATACCCTCGCGAGTTGACCAGATACCACCTCTGACTGCGGAGACGGCAGTAGAAACCTTATCGTCTACCGAATCAATCATATATGGTACAAGGTCTGTTTCTATATCAATCGTCTTGGAAGCCCTGCTGAATTCCGATGGATTGATTGCCCCTAAAGCGGAAACAATGAAATTCACACGCCTTTGCATAAACTCGCCTATTACCTCAGCATGATTCTCGACTGCCATATGTGCGCCCATAAACATAAAGCGGAAAGCAGTACCGGAAGCCTTGCCAACGCCTTTCAATGTCTCAAAAGAGATACGTGGAGTATTGGACATATCATAAGCCATATTGGTAAGAGTTTCAGCTTCAAATTTTATCGTATCTGGAACTTGCGACCACGTTAGATATTGAGCGTCTGCACCTTCCCCCGTAAGTTTAACCATCCTGTCCTTAGTCTTACCCATGAAACCCTCCACGTCACCGATAAGTTTCAATAAAGGGAAGAAATGGTAATCAATACAATCGGCATAGTTGGAAAGAAGCTTCTCCAACCGTACACGAAAAGTCTTAATCTTCTTGCAATATGCTTCAGGGCGGTAAGCGTAATCTACAGGAAGCTTTGGGAATCCATGAGCGAAAACGGTCCTTTCCTCGTACCCTTTAGATAAATCCCACTGATAAACCATCTTGTCTGTAATAGTCATAAAGCAGGTAATTTCCGAATCGTCCATGAGTTTTTTCTTATACTCACGGGAGAAAGCAATCATCTTACCTTCATCGTTGAAGAACGGAAAAAGCTTATCACCTCTGAATGGTGACCACAACACACTTTTCAGTTTCTTGGTAGGCTTAACCTTGCCCCCGAAAGTAGTCTTTACTTTCTTCCAGAACTTAGCCCAGAACGAATCATCATCGGTCGCATACCAATACTCGGCAACTTCCTGTTCGGATAACCAGGAACGAACAATCTTCTTGTTCTGATACTTGATTTTGTTGGACTTAAATACAGCTTTGACCGCATCCAAGAGTCTCTTTTCGTCATCATCCGCAGGAGTACAGTCTATAGACGGCTCAGTGCCTACTGTAAAAGCCGTTTGAATGTTTACGATGTCCTGCTCCAAGGGAATAGAGATACGGTTTACCGGTTCGGTTCTGTACTGTGCTTCGGTTTCATAGGCATTACCTGTCTTCTCATCGAAAACTTTCTCCGCTTCCTTTTCAAGAACCTTCCTGTCCGGGTACTTCTCTTTATCCACCATGATTTCATGGCGTTCCGGATTCCAATCATCCCACAACTTGCAGTGGTCGGGAAGCTCAGTTTTCCGACCTTTCTTCAGGTAGCTTATCTTCTGCCCAATATCGGGCAATACTAATATTTCTTCTAAACTCAATGGCATAGCTTATATTTTTAGTGTGTGAATATTCCAGTTAAATCTTTCGGCTTCTGAATCTTTCCCAGAAGCTCACCCAAAACATAATAACGGGCAGCATCTATCCCGTGGTTATCATGGTCTTCGGGTTCATTGATATACTTTCCATCCTTGTCCTTCGCCCACACATACTTTCGGAACTCGCTTTGCAAGTTATACGAATGCTTGGTTATGTATATCTCCATGTCCTGCATCTTATCGATGCCGGCATTGATAGAGCCTGCTCCTTTTTCCACCGCATATATCTTAATACCTCCGTTATGTATTTCTTGAATCAAACGAGGGTCTGCGCTATCGGCAATAACCTTCAATCCCCACGGTCGAAGCGTTTTGATAATGTCAGAAGAAAGAAGTCCGGTCCGGTAATCTACTTCGTCCAAATACAGAGCGTTACCTACAATACCGCACCGAATAGAAGCGGACGGGTCGTGTGTGTAGCCAAAATCTTGCCCGATAGCCACCTTCTTAGCCCAAGCCGGGAATTCATCAACAATTCCCCACTTCTTGAATACAGCACCTTCCGCAACGTCAGCCCAGCGACCGATAACCACATGAGCATACTTTTCGGGATTGCTCACCTTCATATCCTCAACCTCCTTCAGAAACTCTGGAGAAAGATTCTCCAAGTTATCAAGATAGGTAGTATGGATATGAAGTACATTCGGGTGCGTGGAGATTTGGACTTGCACCCCATCAATCTCTACGAGTTTATGGGTATTTTCGATGTATTTTTTGTAGATAAAGTGATTGGAATCACAAGGATTCATTATGATGATTATCCGGTTCTGAATCCCTTTCTTACGGATGGAGAGCATTATCTTGTCGAACTCTTCTTCATTCGTCCATTCCTCCGCTTCATCACAAACAAAAGTAGTAATACCTTGGATGGATTTCAATTTTGCCGTTTGGTTCCCGGAAGAGGTCTTGATACCTCGGAACATGATACGGCTTTTAGTCATTTTGTTGACTATATCTGTCTTGGTGGTCTTGAAATACTTCGTTGTTCCGTCAAGGTCTATCTTTTCCATCATTTCCGGAATGATAGACATACCGGCAGAAACCATCGTGTAGCGGGTGTAGAGAATCTGATGTACAATCTTCTCTACCGGGGACATTTCAAAGGTCAGCCGTTCTATGAAGGTGGAAGCATTGAAAGATTTTCCGCTACCACGTCCACCGGTGATAAGAATTATAAATTTTTCCTTATCCTCGTATAATGGATGGTAAATTTCTTGAGGTACTATCATTTCAGCTTGTCTTTAATCCATGAATCAATACTGATACCGTGGTCTATGTCGGTTGGAATGTCGGCATCTTCAGATTCTTCTCCAAAGCCTTCGTTTCTTCCTAATGTAGAAAGGATATAACGAATCATATTCCCGTCTGGACGTTCACGCCAACCTACGAAATTCCCATTTTCATCTTTTTCAGGAATACCTAAAGCAAGTATACGAGCGGAAACTAAACATTCATCAACCAAAGAACCACGTTCATCAGATATTGCATCTTTAAACCCTGTATCTTCCTTTGCCCACTGGTATATGGTTTTCCGAGCCACCTTAAATGTAGCGGCTACTTTAGTCAGATTTCCTCCAGATTTACGAACTATCTTCCTAAACTCTTCTATATCGGGTTTCTTTGCCATATCCTTGCGCACGGGCGCGTGCGCGTGTACTTGTTACTTTCGTTACTTAATCAATCTCAAAACATCTTCCCCTTTGACAAACTTATCATCTGTACTAATGCCAAGTAAGTCGCAAAAGTCATCTTTAGCTTCATGGGAAGAAAAAGATAATGTTATAAAGGCTTCTTCGTTCTGTTGCCTTTCTATTGCGGATTCTTTTACCTGCTGTTTGATGAATTTCATGTGTTCTTTTTTAGCTTCGTATGTCTTTTCATCCATTACAGGAGTTTCTATTTCATCGAACGATGATACAGGAGATAATAAACCATCCAAAGAATCTGGGAAAGAAGGAATAGCTGTATTTATAGAAAGGATATCGTTGAGCTCCCCAATATCCAATCCAACATCCGTATAATCTATATCAGAGATATAGCCAGCTATAAGGTCTATATCCGGCTTCGTGTTTCCTACCGCCATGTATGTAAGCTGTTCCTTTTCTGCTTTATCGTCTAAATTCACGACTTCAACCTTTACGTCATAATCAGTGCTTGGAGTACCATTATACTTGTAATGCAAATCCATTGCCTTTATTCTACGATGACCGTCTATTAGATTTCCTGATTTTTCATTCCATACAATACCACCGAGAAAACCAATTTTCTGCAAATTTTTCTTTTGCAGCTTCACCTTTTCATCCGAATGTCTTTTAGGATTAATCGGATTAAGGTTTATTTGGGAGCGTTTTATGCCCCTTGTCTCACTTTGCTTTAGCTCTTTCATAATCGTATTCAAATAGTTTTCGTTCTACCAACGGATATTCGTTTATAACTCTTCCTAAATCTTTTGGGAAATTGTTACGAAGGAATAACAAGTAATTAATATCGGTAATATCTGTTCCGGATGATTGATGTTTTAAATCGTACGACTCCGGCTTTATTAAATTTTTCCGGCTGATATATTCTAATACATCCTTATTCTTGTATTCGGATAATGGATAACACTTCTTTTGCTCCTCATTAATTCCATTCATGCCGTATGTACGTAGCATCAAACGCCTATTCATTGAATCAGACTGCTTGAACCCGAAGAAAGCCCATTCAATATTATATTTCTCCCGTACTATATCGGTAAGTTGAGCCATATTGTACAGTTTCTGCTTCTCGTTCTTAACACAGCCTAAGTAACCAATACGCCTAAATGAATAAACAGAAAAATGTGGTATCTGAATGTATTTCACATTCAGGTATTTGTTGCAGGTATAGTTGATATATCGATTAATGTGAGATAAGTCTTTGACAACATACATATAAACACATACAATTTCTTTGAAATAGGGTGATATAAGGTCTAAAAGGGCTATACTGTCCTTACCCGATGCCGAGTGAAACAATATAACCCTGTCAGTCTTTTTTGCGACAGCTTTAATTATATCTATCGCTTTCTTCATTAGACAACTCTACCTCCTATACGGCGGTTAATTCTCGCTCTTTGAGCGGCATTTCTACCGGTAGATTGAAAACGACCTGCTTCATAATCTTTTCGACTTCGGTATTTTCTACCACTCTCATCAGTAGCATAAACTTCTGGCATAATCCCTTTTTTTTAGTTAAACAATCTTTTTACCTACAAATGGAGCCACCTAAGCGGCTCGTATTATTTCAATCCCGAATGGCTGATAATTTCACAAATATGCAAATAATAGAATAATGGCAACTCTTTAGGCGGGTTCTTTTTAAACGCTTCTAATTGTTTGTCGAAATCGTGAAAATCAAATTCGTCGTGCATGAATTTTATGCCTTCTTCTGTTATTTCGCCTATACCAATTTCATCAATGGCGACATCAAGTATCCATGGTGCACCAGTACTATAAAAATGAATAGCTTCTATATCAGTCCTCAAAATAGGTTGACATTCTTGCTCGCGTCCAGCTTTTCTCAATTCCTCATTTTCGTCAACTTGCGCAAAGTCCGTGAACATCTTCTCATATTTGGCACTAAGCATACGTGTTTCTATGCTCTTTTTGCCATTCAAAATATCTAAAGCGTTTTCTTTTGTCATTATGAGCGAATACGCTTCTATCTCTTGACCATTATAATTAATCTTCATATCACTATATCGTTATAAAATTTATACTATAAAAGATAGTACCTCAAAGATACTACCACAACCAAAGATAACGAAATATCTTCAAATTCTATCTGTGACAATCAGTTTTAAGTCACAGAATCTTTTTCAACCAGATATCTCTTTTCTCTCTGCACACCTCTAAAGTTGATGCACAACAAGAAAACAATTCACCACTTTCAGCACGGTAGTCATACTGATACATTTTAACTCTCTTACCTCTCAACTTAGTGTTGTAAGTAGTGTAGTTCTCTTTACCGGACTGGCATACGCTGCAACCGTTTTTGTTTATTGAGTTCATAATCAATACATACTTAAAATTTCACATTCAATCTTTCTTCACTCGTATAAGCCACTACAAGCCCAGTTTCATCGTGCTGTATGATGATGTACTTTTCACCCCTCTCTATAGTAGAGAAGTCATAAGGGGTTACCATCTTACCCAATACTTTGCCCAATTGCTTCATCAATGGGGCTTCAGGGCTGATAACTAAAACTAAATCCGCTTTCATAATCGTGTGTATTGTGGTAGCCCGAAGGCTACCGGATTAAACTTAGAACTTCTCTATTTTGAGATTGTCATTAATGATGAACATACGTCCACACTCTAAAATCACGTGTGTATCTGTAATTCGCTTGATTACTCTTACTACATCATCGTGCGATATGCGTGGCGTACCGTCTGCATGACAACCATTAGACAAATCACCTGATACTCTATATCTCAAACCTACTGTAACTTCATTTACGTTCATAATCTTCTATATTGCGCAGGGCTTTCGCCCTGCTGATTAAACTTATGCTATATTTAATCTCTTGCCTCTCATTGCATTCAGTTCTGCTGCCATCTTATTTGCTGCTTCTTCTGTCACTTCTAAAGATGCCATGCTCTTATCATAACCATCTATTACCATATAATAACCTCTTGACTTCTTTACGTAAAACTCATTAGCTTTATGCTGCTTCATGTAACTTGTTGCTTTCATTGCTTTATATCTTTGTGGTGGGGTTATTATCCCCACCGGTTAATACTTACTTCTGTGAATCTCTCAAATCAAGTTCTACAACTTTGTGATACTTATTGATGTCGTATAAGTCGTGAGCGCAACCTATTGCAGATGCTAATCTTACTGCTTCTTCAAGAGCTGTCATCATGCTAAGCGAAGCATCTTTCGCATCATTTTGAGCCTTATCATACTCTCTGACATTTCTCGCAACTTCTTGCGTCTTTTCAGATTCTTCAAGCTGTGCGAGGGCTTCTCTTACTTGCTTCATTGCATCTTTAATCTCTTTTCTGTAATCGCTTGTCAAAGTCTTCATATCGTATATTTTTTAATTGTTATTCAAACTTATGCTTCTCTATACCCCCTTGCATTCAACCAAGCTATTGCACCTTTGAGAGTTTTGAATCTTTTGCTACTTTCTACTGCCGTACAGGCTGAATAATTTTTTTCGTCATGAATGAACAATGCACCTTCATTCTCACCTTTTTTATAACTAATGATATTCATATCTTCTATTATTTAATTGTTATTACTTCGTTTCTGATGATGCAAAGATAAAGAGAACTTTATTAAAAACAACACTTTTGATATAGTTTTCTTTATCGATTAAGAATATTTAATAAATCAAACTTTATCAAAATTAGGTTATATGATAAAGTTTGCATTACTTTGCGGAACAATCAGAATAAAGTATAGTTTATGGATTTACGAATAAAAAAAATAATGAATGAGCGTAACGTTACTTCTGCGTGGCTTGCTGAACAAGTGGGCATCTCAAAGGTAGCTATCAGCAACATTGTAACCGGAAAATCTTCGCCTTCTTTGGATAATCTTCTAAAGATTGCCGGTGTTCTAAATGTATCTATCACTAAATTGATAGGAGAAGAAAAAGAGGAAAACACCATTACCTGCCCCCACTGTGGAGGTAAAATTCATTTTGACGGAGAACCACGTATGCCGGAACATAAGAATATACGAGGGAAAGAATACTATAAATAAAAACAGCCGGAGCATTAAACTCCGGCTTTCAATTGATTAGTCCTTTGAATCTTAACCGATTAATAATCTCGGTATAAAGATAGTCTATATCTGCACGATAATCCTTATAATTGTTATAGTAAAACGTGACATCAACACAAAGGTTAGAAATTCCTGTCGGAGCTTTAAAGCCCAATATACCGGCAAGTATATCACGAATCCCTTTTGCAATCTTACCACCAGCCAATGTACTGGGGGAATAAAGAAACAGAATAATGAAAATAAATTTCTGGCGGAAGCTGGCACCGGCCCTTCTTTCGGGTAATCCGCAATTCCCCACAACCTCACAGTACCATTTGTATATTACAGGAATAATATTAAGATCCGATAAAATAGGTTTGATCAGTTCTTGCTCTCTCTCCGAGAGTCTTGATTTCTGCTCTCTGATAGATTTAAGTTCCGATATTGCTGAAAATTCTCTCACCATAACACGATTATTTTAAAAGTAAATAGTATATTTGCATTATAATCGTGTGAGGGAGGATTGAGTGGTCGTGCGCTTGGTTCTCCTTTCTTTATTTTATAGACTTATCCATTTTCTGAATAACCCTATTCTTTTCATCTACCTCCCTACCCCACATAATAGCAGAATAGACAGCATTTGCATATAAAAAGAGTTCTTCACGGCTGGTAAGGAACTCTACTTTCAGAGCCATCTTAATAGCTTGATTATAAAAACGACATTCTTCCATTATTATTTAGTTAAAGCACATACTTTATTATGTTAATTGTTAACGGATTTATTTTTCCTATAAACCATGTTATAAGATACGCTATTTTACCATGAAAATTTGCAGGTATCCCTAAAGTGCGTACCTTTGTACTGTGTTTTTCATAGTATTAGATTTAAGGTTAACGAAAGATTGGCTGTCTGGGATAGATAGCCTTTTTTATGCCCATTCATAAAATATCTTCATTCTTATCTCCATACTTATGCTTGAAATAGCTGTCTAAACAAGAATATACAGTAACGCAAATTATCAAAATCACCACTGTAAACCAAAACCAATCAAATTCCATATCCTTACTTTATTACATTCCACTCACTTTCCATAATCACATATTCACACTTATTACACCTATGCAGATAAGTCGGGAACGGAGCCGTTGTATAATCCTCAACCGCTATCTCTATGCTACCATATTCAGGGCACTCAATCTTTACTTCTTTGATGCCGGGATAGTCCCAGAAAGAAAGCTTTCCTTTCACGTTCTCGATAGGCTCATTATAGGTGATGGAGTTAGCCAGTACCCAGTTATAAACTCCCTTCTCTGCCCAGATAGAAGGATGATTCTGCACACAGTCCACTATCTCAACGCTACCGATAATGGCAGATGTAGGCTCGTTATAGCCGCAAATTATTTCGCGTTGAAGTCCCATTGAAAGGCTATCCCATTGCTGCTTTGAAAAGATATTGTTAGGGTTTACCATCTTTACAGGGGATGAACTTGCATGAATAAGTACTCTTTTCCCAATATATCTCTTGGGACACGGCCAAGTGCGGTTTTCGATGTCTTTGATGCCGTGGACTATTAAGGAAGCCCACGGCTGTTTTACAGTTATTGCTTTCATTTGAATTTGTTATTATAAAAAAATATGTATATTTACAACAAAATTTAAAAACTATGGAATTTGAGCAAATAAAGAAAAAGTTGATTAGTTTTCTCATAGAAAATAAAAATGTCCCATCTACAGCAATAAAAGATGATTTAATATTCACAATACAAACAGATAACGGTATACCTTTTTATCCCGCTCATTTGGTAGTTTTTGATAACCAACTTAATAAGCCATTGTGTCTATTCATTATTGATGATGGTAAAATTCGAGTTCTCAAAAGATTTATTGAAACACATCTCAACAACATTAATAGATTTATAAATGAACCTATTATTATATATTTAGTTAGCTACCAAAACGAAAGCCTATGCTTTTCTGAAGTTTTGGACGATAGTAGTTTAACTCCAATTAAAAAAGAGGATTTTCCTGATTTCGAGATAATGAAAAATGATTTCATTATTTTGCAAGGAATGAAACTTGAACAAATTGAAGAAGAAAACCAAAAATCAATGCAGGCACAAAAACAAGCAATAAAATCTGAGACAAGGTTTTCACGGTTTATATTTCTTGTGATTTCAGTAATATCTATTATTTCTCTGATTTTATACCTTTTCAGTACCTATAAGACTAATAGTATATCACAGAACCACTCCACAAATATGATAGAAGACTTCAATGATTTAACAAAAAGTATTGATTCTTTATGGCAAGACATGAGAAATCAGCATTTTAGAGAAAAAAAAGACTCTATTTCTGTTGATACAACTTTAGCATATGATAGACTTAATGACCGGATAACTATAATAGAAAAAGGGATATCGGATAATCCTCAAAAAACTTTATCTAATATTAGTCTTGAACATAAAATAAATCTTCTACAGTCTCAACTCAATGACTTAAAAGAACTAAATAACGTTAGAAACAATGCTTTAGATGATAAGATATCGCTTATCTCTAATTTAATCATTTCTTTATATGCAGGTGTAGTAATTAGTTTTATTGGATGGTTCTTAAATCAATCAAAAAGAAATAAAGATTGATTTCCTTATTTATTTACTTTAATATTTCTCTCTGAATAATTTCCTTTGCATTGAATCCGAATAAGCCTTTCTTCATTTCGTGAAACTCCGCAATCGGTATTTCATTGTACTATCTATTCTATTGTTTCATAAGTGAAGTAAATCACATCACAGGAATATTTGCTGTATAATTTTTTTCTCTCTTCTTCGAGATTATCAGTCGCGATGTTTACTTTGTGAGTATTACGGACTTCGCCGGTGATGTACTCTACTTTGGTTATTAAGTGTTTCATACGAATAATGATTGTTGAATACGTGATAATACTAAATTTGTAGCCTTGGAACAAAACTCCTTCTTAATCTCAAATCCATAAGCCTTGCGTCCGAGTTGTGCGGCAGCTAATAAAGTAGAACCACTCCCGGCGCATGGGTCAATCACAACATCTCCTTTGTCAGTAAATATTTCTATTAGCCTGCGAAGAAGCGGGACAGGCTTTTGTGTCGGATGGATTTTAGGCGTATCGCTATCGGCAACCCAATCAAAGCAATTGAAAATCATACGTCCATCATTGTTGAATTTAGGAAGTTTGTCACGATAAAGTAATAAACCATACTCACAGTTACCAACTACCTTCATATTTGCTTTCAGTACCTGCGCGGAGAAGTTCTTCCGAAATACAAGATTTATGTAATTGTTAAGCCCATATCTTCTTGCAAGCTCAATATACTTAAACTGCTGCTCAAACTCACAGAACAATATCATACACGGAGATTTCCCTTTAACCTTCGGTTCTTTCACTAACATCTGGCTACAGAAGTGCATAAATTCAGCGGGTCTGAAATCTTTATCTGTATCAAAGAACTCTTTTCCAGCAAGCTCGCTCTCTCCATTCTTGTTATCTCCGTCCTTGTACCATGCAGGATTGCTGGCGTAGGCATTCTTTCCAAGATTATATGGCGGATCGGCAATGATAAGCTGCGCCTTGGGTATTCCATAAACCTTGAAGTTTTGGAAATTATCGTTGAATAATTCTATATTTTTCATTACGCTACCTCTTTTAATTTCTTCAATCTCAATTCTCTTAACTTCTCACACAGCGCTTCGGTATTCTTCCTTGCCTGCGTCACCTCTACTGCATTACCGATGAACTTCTTTTGGTCAGCCTGTGTACCAATCAAAACATAACTTTCTGGAAATCCCATGATACGCTTAAGTTCTGGAATACGGAGCATACGCATTTTTATATCCACTATTCCGTACAATGCCATGAACTCCTTTATCTTTACCGTCATGGGGCTATCGGTCTCATAAATTTCGATAGCGACTTGTCCGGTTTCAGTTGCAACCAGGTAAGGCGGCATCTTATCCATGCGGGCAATTAAAGTGAAGCAAGGATTGTCAACGGAACCGCCAGCGCTATTAAACTGCGGGTTCATCAAATAGTGCCACTTACGGTTTGCAGTGATGGTCTGGGATGGGTCCTCAATACTACTACCAATATTAGAAAAAGCGGTATTCATTATCCAAGGCTTACAACTGATAAGATTATATTTAGGGTTGGCAGTAATGCACCCCAATGGGCGTTGTAATGAAGTTGGCTTACTTTGTCCGTACTGCTGGTCGATAAATCGTGGAGTTATCAAATTCTGCTTTGGTGTAGTAGTAACAGCCGGACACGGCGAATTTATATCAGATACTTGTCCCCCGCCTGAATACTGATTCATGAAGAACGGAGACACAAGTGATAACCTGTCCTTTGTCAATATTGTTGGGCAGGGTTCGTTTATGTCCTTCCCAGCATCATTGAAATTGTACGAACACATAAAACGGCTTTCTATCAGAGAAAAGCGGTCTTTCGTTGTAACGGTTGGTGCAGGTTCATCTACGTAATGATTATGCCCGTTCCCGTAATAAGCCGAAATAAAGGCATGATGGTCTTTGCAAGTGATTGTTCCGGCAGGTTCTTCAACGGAAAGATTCTTACTTTCGGGATGTCCGCTGAACTGTTTAGAAAGAAAGCTCACTTGTACCTTGGCGAACCTGTTTTCAGTAGTCAGTACTCCACAAGGTTCATCGACAGATTTGCAGGTATCTTGCGGTCGGACGGTATTATATCTGGAAAGGAAAGCATCTTTACCACCTGCTACGAACTTAATAAGCCCCGCATAGATACGTTCAAGCGTTTTCTCTGCCAAAGGCTTTTCCCGAAAAATGGTAGTACCTTCATCGGAGAAGTTCAAAACCTCTTTGACTGGACGCCACTTCTCCAACTTGGAGAACATATCCTGCCTACCGCCTTTGCAATGGGTTGGTTCGGGGAATACAATCGGCAGACCTTTCTTAGCAAAGATGCCGAAGAAGCGTTTTCTCGTAGTATAAGCTCCGAAGTCGGCAGCGTTCAGAATCCGGTGTTCAAAGTTGTAGCCGTACTTCTTCACGTTACGCACCCACTTCTGATAGAGCCTGCCTTTATCCATCGAGATAGGCTTTCCGTTTTCATCCATATCACCCCAGCTCATAAATTCTTCTACGTTCTCGATTTGAATGTAGTCAGGGTCTATCACGTCAATGTATCTGAAAAGATGCTCTGCCAATGTACGGCTGTCTGCATCCCTTGGTTGACCGCCTTTGGCTTTACTGAAGTTGGTACACTCAAGCGAAGCATGAAGCATAACCATAGCATCTGGATGCAGTTGCCTGATAAGTTCCACAATAGCATTGATGGGAGAAAGTTCCAATGTTCGGATGTCCTCGATAAAGTGAAGCGCATCTGGGATGTTGGCATCATGGGAAAGAATGGCGTTCTTGTCATGGTTCACACAACAAACAACTTTCGCACATCTATTACCATTCAAGCGGGCCTCTTCCACGCCTTCGGACAAGCCACCGGCACCACAGAACAAGTCTATGACAAACAATTCTATATCGGACAGACCTTCCAGGCTTTCAAGTATTTCTTTTAGTGATTTCATACTTCCACCTCCTTTGCTTTCCAATCAGCAGGCACCTTCGCCCATTTCCTGAATGCACTGTCAAAGCCTTCCAAATCAGAAAACATATCTATCTTTGATTTCTCTGTTCCGACAAGGGTTGCAAACTCTTTGAAATACCTGTCAGCTACTCTCACGAAGTCATTGTGCAGCTTCTTCAAGTCGCCAAGTAAAAGACCGTTATCGGTCATTAAATCACTCGCTTCTTCTACAAGGTTATTGGCTTCGCAGTTCAATAGATGAGCCGCCGAAAGAAGCATGTTCATTCTGTCCATGCTTCCGTTAGCTATGGCAGCATCAATTAATTGTTTATTTGGTTTCATAATCGTGTGTCAAATTTATTTTCTTAGATAATAATTACATATTCGACCGTATCGTTCACAGGCACAGACACGATGCCCTTTTATGGAACAATAGGCAGAGTTCTCACCAAACGACAAGGCGTGCTTGCAACCTGTACAGTGTACGGGTACTACGGGAAGCGTTTCTTTTTTCTTTGCCATGACGGGTGTCAAAATGGATTTTCATCTTCTACGTCAACAACCGTATTCCCTGACAATGGAACAGTATCAAGGTTGTAGAAGCAGGTCGTACAAGCGTTGAATCCACAGATAAGCCGAAGCATTCCTATGTTCCTCCCTTTGGCAATATCTATCATAGCCGTTCCCCTTGTTTCTACATTAGAAAACTCATTTGGATAAGATTTCTTATTCACTTCCGGTCGATAGATAAGCATAACAACATCGGCGGCTTCTGCTATCTGCCCGCTATCTCGAAGTCGGGCTAACGTAGGTACAGGATTAATGTTATCTCTGTTGAGTTGAGACAAGGCTATAATCCAAATATCCAATTCTTTAGCAAGATTCTTTAATCTTCGTGCTACATCTCCCATTTGCTGTTCTTTATTTGCACCTTTCATGTTTACATTCAAGATTTGCAGGTAGTCAACTATCGCCCCATCTATCCCGAATTTTAGCTTCATATACCGGATGGATGAAATGATAGTGTCTATATTCGAGGTGCTTCGGTCATCGAAATATATTCCTTTTCCAGATACTTTTCCTATGCCCTTGTCTATGGCTTGAATCTGTGAATCGGTCAAGCGTGAATACATAATCTGATTGGCAGGAACACCACTTTCCATGGAAAGAATACGAGCTGTTATTTGCTCCTTTTTCATCTCCATTGAATACATGGCTATCTTAGCACCGTAATAAGCCGCATTCCGCATAATAGATACCGCAAAAGAGGTGTTGTGTGTAACGACAAAATCGCTAATCACAAATAATTCACGAGGATGTGAAACTTTTATACATTGACATTCTTCTTTGCCAATATACTCTATTGAGCGGATAACATTATTTATTCTTTTACGCTCTTTTATTCTTTCCTTGCGTCGAGGAAGTGTACAGATATTTTTTTCATTTTCTCCTGCAATAGTTATTCTATAATGACTTTCATATATCTTTTCACCGATTGCACTTTTATGAGAGAACATAGAACACCTATAACCCAAAGAACGGCATAAATAAACTACATCATTTGCTAATCTTTCCGAAACGGTAGAATAGTGAATACCTCCATACTTATCAACTTCGCCATCGGTATCCATTAATCCGTTCAATAGTTCCAATCGTTGTTCATAGCAACAATTTAAGTAGCATTCAGGTATAAATTTATCTTTTGCCAAATGATTCAATAGTCCTAGCCGCCTTAACTCCTCGTAGTAGATGTTAGTCATCTTTTGATTATGCCCGTAAGATATTCGATAAGTAGGGCATTTGTCACTTTCATCTGAACTTTGCTTGACTATCGGCATTTTGCATAGACTACGCATTTTCCCCAAAACGAACTTATCGTCATTACAAAAAGTAGCCCCTCTTGAAAGACACCCATCACCAATCAATACGCCTAAAATATATGGATGAATTATAAAATTCTTCTTCTCTCCAAATTTACCACAAAACATAGGGACGTACATCCTATTGTGAAATGCACTTGTATTCTCTTGCATTTCTTTAATTTGAAGAGTAGTCAAAATACGGTTTCCACTCTTGAAAGTAGATGCACCAACTTCCCACAAATGATCTCCGCTTGAAAAAGCTACACGGCCATCAGTAAAAGTCATTTTATAAATATCCTTCATTCCTTGCGGATAAACGCCAAGGACAATTGATTTCTCTCCATCAATCGAAGCTACTTTGTCTCCTACTTTTATATCTTTGTTTAAGACCCAGCCATTAGGAGTAAGTATCTTTTCATCCATACGAAGTGCCTTACCTTGGCTTGTCTCCCCTGCAATAATTATCAAGTCTGATTTTTGCAATCCGCCTGACTTTGAATCAATTTTTTCAAATCCAGTAGGAATACCCGTTAATTGTCTATTCCCTAAAAGATTATCATTTATCATGCCATATACACTTTCAAGTCCATCGTTAATGGTTGAAATAGTAGTGCTACTTGATTTGAAAAGCGATGCAAGTTCATTACTCACCGAATTAGAGACATCGAGAATATCCTCTGCTTCTGAATAAGAGTTTGATACAAGATACTGTCCTATATCCCAAAATTTACGTCTTATCGCCAGATCGTGCAGCCGTGCTGCATACTGGTATAAATCAAAAGTACAGTTAGAAGCAATTCGCATATACTCCATAAGGTCAAACTTCACCCCATTAGCAATAAGTTTATTCTTGACCGCTACCACATCAGGCCGACTGCCAGACGATGCCACTTGAAGGATAGCTTCGTATATCTGAAGATGGAATGGATTATAGAAAGAATCCTTGGATAATAACTCCCTCACTTCTTCAAGCGCATTGCGTTCAGTGATAATAGTACCTAAGACAATCTTCTCAGAATCTTCATCTCGTAGTTGCACATTAATTTCCATATTCTTTTTTTGCCCAGTTTAATACAGTCCTGTAAAGGTTAGTATATCGTTTACGTAGATCCTTTCGATTCTCTATCTGCTCGATGATGTCAGCAATCTGTTTACCCGTATATTTCTCTTTGAGTTTTAGAAACTCCGCTTCCGTGATTTGGGAAGAGAAGTTTTTAGCATTGCTGCAATAAGGAGCGTTCCGTTTTAGCCAGTCATTGAATTTTAGAAAATCAGGATTTGAAGAAGCGGATGAAGAAGCTTTGGCTTCTTTCTTATCTCCGTTAGGAGATTCTTTAATATCTTCTTTATCTTTCTTAGTATTTGTGTCACCCGTGTGTCGTTTTTTATACGACTGTGTCACTAACTGTGTCGTTAGTTGTGTCACTTGCAATTCTAATTGATTGATTTTAAGCATTATTCCCGTGTCATTAGTTGTGCCACTTACTGTGTCACTGTTATTATATTCCTCATATTTACAAAGAGTTATCATATTCATTCCTTGTATTATCTCAGAAGTTATCATTCCTTCTTTCTTTAGGTATGATAAAAATGTTCTCACCTTTCTTTCTGTCCATTTCCAGCGTTTAGCTAAAAAACGAATAGATGCAGGATATTGTCCACGATTACAGACCACTTCTCGACCTCCGATACTCACCTTTCGGGACGTTGCCTCAAATCGTGCTGACTGTATCAAGTCCAACCACGCTTCGCAACTGCTAAAAGTCCGGGCTTCATTCCACAACTCATTCGAGAAGAACTTGCGGCTTAGTTTTATAAATCCTTCCATCGTAAACTACCCTTTTATAAAGTGCTGAATCAAATAGTAAAGATGAATTTCTCCACTTCTCGGACACTTGGGGATATGCTCAATATCCTTAACTACTTCTTTTATACTTTTCATATCTTAAAATCTTACGTTAGTTAATTGCCTGCCGTTAGAAAATACCGCCCATTTGCCATTACCACTGTCGTGTAATCGCAAATCCGACACCTCTCCGAAACGTTTGATGTTACCGCAAAGGTCAACAATCCACCCACATTCCTTGGAAGGATGCGGACGTATTGCCCTACCGACTATCTGATACCACATCGCAAGCGACATTGTAGGACGTGCCATGACAACCGTATCAAGCTCTGGATAGTCAAAGCCGGTAGTCAATACTCCGACATTAGCGACAACGGGAATCTCACCGGATTTAAAATGTTTGAGAATCATTTCGCGAGTGGTTTTTGGAGTATCACCGGATACGATAGCGCAACCAGGTATTGACATGGTTAACCGTTCGGCTTCTTTCAAGAACCGGGTAAAAACCAAGATGCCTTTCCGTTTCCCTCCGGCTTTGGGATTCATCAGCCTTTGGACGATATGGACGAGATAACCGTAAAAGTCTATTCGTTCATATTCTCTTTGGACTGACTTATCCGTATAGTCGGCACCGGTAGTATTTACTTTCAAGTTAAGTTCGTCCCACCCTGAAGGATTCATTGGATAGTAATTCAGCTTCGCCAAATAGCCCATATCCAAGAGTGTTGATACTTGTACATGGTAAATGACCTCTGAAAAGACATGGGGCTTGGTACGGGTGATGAATTTCAGCATAGAGCCGAAGTCACGGCTGGAACTAAGACGGTAAGGGGTTGCCGTCAATCCTAAGACTTTGCACTTTACAGCTTCAAAGAAATCTTTGTACATTCCCTCTTTAGGATTCACCAAGTGACATTCATCAACGATGATGTTCCTAAAGTGGGTAAAGAGTTCGGGATGGTTCTTCACGCTGCCGATGGTGGCGAATGTGATACGGCTTATCTCCTTTGAGTTGAAGGAAGCCGAATAGATTGAACAGTCAAGAATACCGTATGAGCAGAGCTTCTTGAAATTCTGCTCGAGTATCTCGCGTGAAGGCTGGAACACCAAGGTATGTCCGTCAAGCCTTGCGGCTATATCCGCTATGATAAGCGACTTTCCCGATCCTGTAGGCAATACCATGATGGCGTTGTTCCTTTTCGCCTTGTTGTTGAAAAAAGAAACGGCTGCATCAGAGGCTTTCTGTTGGTAATCTCTTAATTTGAATTGCATATCGGTATAATTTCAAATTCTATTCTTGGATTTACTTTGTCGATAAACTTCTCTGCTACTATCTTCACGCAATTACGGTCATTCTTGATAGCTTTACATCCTTGCAAACAATCGAGAACCGTTTTAAAACAGTTGTCAAGGTCTGGGCGTTGATTCTCGTAGAATACGTTCAAATGAAGCTCAAACAATGACGATATATTTTTATTGCGGTATTGGCTACATTGAAGATAGAAAGACTTTTCATATTCCTTTAATGCCGGTTGTTTGGCAAGACTGCCATGGCCATTCAATGTGACCACTTTGTAACAATTGGATTTACTTGGGACTTTCCCATGAATAATTTGTTTCATAAGCCAAAATATCTGTTAGCCGCCTGTTCATCATGTAAGCGGACTATATTTACTAATTCAGTACACCTTCTGCGAAACTCTCGGTTTCCATCATATAGGTCGTGATGATTTCTACACATTGGAACTACATTCCATTCTTCAGTATAGTATTCAGGATAAAGAGAACGGGGTAACAAATGTGCCGGGTCAACAGCCGGACGACCGCACAAACAGCAATAAGGAGATAGGTTTCTCTTTATCTTATCCATTTCTCTATTTAGTTTTGCTTGTTTACTACTTACTCTCTTCATATTTACCTAATTAAAAGCCCCGAAGCGTATTCTCCGGGACACAACCATAATTCACTAACCCTTTGCCATTGATGTGTGGCTCACATTATTCCATCGGGAACACTATCTGTATGCGCATTACAGAAATATCCATTTGCAACTGAATACTTTCATGTTCCCTTTCCAACACAAGATTGTGCGGCAGTTTGGGAGTCGAACCCAAGCAATTACAACTTGTAATACCTAAAGCACTTCGTACGCTTTCTTTAGGCTCTCTTTACCACTGAGAATACCTCCGCCATGTTTGCCAACTCTATCTTCACAGACAGAGCAGGCAGGCTAACAAAGTTATTCCATAAAAGCCATTGAAAACTCTTTCGGAATAAACCGCCCCACCGGAATAGGTTTGGCAGACTCAATAGCCGCATGGATTTCCCTCTTATTAAACTCGTGTCCTTTTTCTTTGGCTTGCTTCTCGCATTCCTCCTCTTTATTTTTGAGGTAATGAGTAATAAGCATCATCGCCCTATCGACATTGAAAGTGTTCACGACAAAGGTTTGAACCCTTTCTTCTTCGTCAAAGGTAATTTTCGTTTCAATTTGGTAGAACTTCTTTTCATCCGGCTTAGATTCTTCATCCTCACTTTCTTCATCCATTTTGTCAACGTATTCCTCCATCGTTATCTCGTCTTTGAGATAAGCCACAGGCGCATCATCCACTTTGCGCTCTTTCAGATTATCAGTAAGAATCACGCAAGAATCAAACTCTTTTGCCATCGTTAAGGTAAAGCCCGACTGATAATTAAGTTCAATGTAGTCTTTCAAGATAAGGCAGACATTTTCCAGCCCAGTGGCATAAAGCAGGAACTTGTACTTCTTATCGCATATCTGTGCTTGTGCAAGATAGGGATATAAGAACTTGTTTTCGTTCTCAAATGCCAAACGTTTCTGACTGCTAACTTCCACTTCTTTTATACCATCAGCTTCCATGCTGAAACGGATTTTAGCTAATAGGTCTTGGTCTATCAGAGAACCACGCTCGAAAAGAACCTCATTCCGCTCAATGTTCACCGTTTCTCCGGTATCTTCATCTATGAAAGATTCCTCCCATGTTTTAAGCACACGCTTTGCAAGGTACATGTTAAGCATCTTCTTCGGGTCAGATGTCACATACCGCTGTTCTGTTTTTCTTGTTTCTATCATAATTAAATAAATTCTTGATTTCTTTGTATTTCCTGCTGAGCATATATCAGCATTTGATGTTCATTGGCGGCAGGCAAATAGATACCCGCCTGTGCCGCACTCCAATTACGAAAGCGGTCAATAGATAAGGTCATTTCACCAGTTGTCAGTTCGGCAGAACTACGTAAGTAGGTTACTTCTTTACCTTTTTTGTTGACCGTCTTTCTCTCAAATAAATCACGGTTGCAAGTCCTCTTATAAAAATCAACTTTGACTTCGTCCAGACTACAACCGTATTCACTACCAAAATACCCTAAAAGCAAATGCAAATAGCTGTTTTGGGCAAGCGTGCGGTTAGGTAACTTCTTCTTGACCTCCACGACTGCACGCTCTTTAAACAGCTTGTTTACATACTCTTTAAACTTGGGTATTTGGTATTCATTCTTCAAGTCGAAAATCATACGCTAAAAAGGCAAATCGTCCTTTGCATTACCATTCGCATCAACCGGTGGTGGGAAGTTTTGCGGTTGCTGATAAGTTGGCTGTGGTGTGGGCTGCTGAACAGGCTGTTGTACAGGTGGAGCTTGGGCGGATTGCGATACACCGCCACGCGCTTCTATTTTGTAGCACCAAATGGACGCCATGCGTTTAAACTCTCCATCCATATTCGTCCAAGAACGCCCTTTTAGAGCGAATGATACAATAACAACATCACCATTGTTAAAACGGCCAAGTTCTGCACATTTATCACCAGTAAACTCTAAAGGAATAATATTTTCATACTCGCTACGCTCACCCGTATAAGGGTCATAGGGCGTAGCGTCTAAAATAAATTCCCGTTTGATAAATGGAGAACCACCGTTTTTCGATGGAATTTGGACGGTTTGCCCGATTTCAATTATTCTTCCGGTTATCTGATTTGCCATTAGTTCTCTCCTCCAAAAATCTTTTTATCGGTGATTAATTCTCTGTTTTCTTCCAAGAACCGGATAAACTCCTCACAGTGCTCCGTAAGAATAGGAATATCACGTTCAGGATTGAAAACGTATGTTTCTGTATAGGTATCTACCACATAACCGCCTTTATTAAACTCTACGATGTTGTACTCAAATGTCCGCACATCAGAACCGCTCTGCATAAGAGCGTATGGATAAACCAAATGCTGGTGGTGGTCTTTGAACTTCCCTACGGTATAGCTGCCGGTTGTTTTCAAATCATTCACCGTTGTAGGCATAAGGTAGTCTATCAATCCATAAACAAGAACATTACCGTAGGCAGTTGGCAGGATAGCTTCTACTCGCTGTTGGGTTAAACCTCCCTTGTAATAGTCTGTTAATTCCCGACAAAGAGAAATAGGGAAAGTAAACTCTCTTTCGTGATAGATAGCTTTCAGTGCAATAACTTCCTTCGTTTCTTCCTCATCATAATAAAGAGGTTTCCCTATTTCATCACATGCACCAAATCGTTCTACTTTATAGACACGTTCAATTTGCATGATTTCAGATTTTCTTTTCTCTATCATGCAATCAATGATTTCATTCAGTGCCGTTCCTTTGTCGGCCGCTTCACTGTCGAACGGCTTTCGGTTGATACGATCTATCAGTTCTTGAAACTGTTGCTCGTGAAACTCTTCGGGAGTATGGGGTGGGTTTTCTGACCACTCCCAATATTTATCCCAAATCACATCACTATTCAGATATCCCCAAAAGGCATCAAGAATCGTGGCGTAAAAGCGATATCTAGGCTGCATCTGAATAAGTTTTTGTCTCTTTATCAAATACTAACCCCAAAGAGTTTACTTTGGCGGCAAACAGGCTTCTCGCTTTCATCAGAGAACTACCAACATGTTCAAACTCATTAATATGAGAGGCGAATTCATTAGCAGACTTGGCATCAGTTATAAACTCGATACTTTCTTTGATTTCCTCTATCACCTTGTCATACTTTTCCTGCGCTTCCTTCTTAGCCGCCAGCATACTTAAATAAGAATTGATTATCTTAGTGGTGATAAAGTCGTTCTTTGCGGTCGGATTGCCGTTTCTGTCAAGAATAATAGGCACTTCCATTACTGATGGCAGATTACAGGTGTTTTTACCGTCATTTCTTGAAGTCGGATCAAAGGTTATAGTACGTCTCTGTATGCCTCTCTCGCTCTTCATTTCGAGATAACCGAGTAAATCCAATTCTGTAACGATGGAATTATAAGATTTCTCACGTAAAGCAGGAATGAACACCGTATCATCACCTTCTTTTCTTGTATCACGATGGGCTACAAAAATGATATGCTTATTCAAACCTGACAATGTTCTCGTCATCCATGAAAATTCAGCATTGATACCACTCCAATCCCTGATAGACGGCTGGCGAGTTCCACATTTATAAGTAATGATAAAATCCATCATCTTACCGATAGTATCTACTACGATTGTCTGATAGGCTGACAAATCTTCTTGCAAAACCTGTTGGACATCACTCCAAGAGGCAACTTGTACAGTATCGATGTTTTCCAGGTGCGCCATGTTCATACGCTTAACACCATTATCAAAGTCTAATAACAAAGGCTTCGGAGCACTCAACGCTACTGTACTCTTTCCCATACCTGCTTGACCGTAAATCATCATCTTTACAGTGGTGGGGATTACTAATTCATTCGATTTCTTAATTAAGGACATAATCATAAAATTTAAAGGGTTATTTACTAATTTCTTTCATTTCAGCTTTCGCCAGTGGAGACAACGTATTCATATAATTACACTTGAAAGCTGCTGCATCCAGCTCAACTACATTGTATCGAACACCTGAGCGAACCTTTCCATCGGCATCCTTATACCTCTTTACAATGCCTTCTTTGACCCATTTTGCAACATTCCCCTTTCCATAAGAAATGTGGGCTTGATTTTGGGTTATAAATTTAGGCTCTTTGAACGAATCAATGCGTTCTTCCTTTCTACCTAATCCCTTAGCGTAGTCCACCAGTTTAAATAAAACTTCCTCCGGCATCTGTATTATCATAAGACCTCCTTATTCTTTCTGTTCGTTCCACTCTCGTTCTTCTTCCTCTTCTCATATCGCCTTGTTCGTGATAAAGCGAAAAAGAAAACACACATAATAGACAGCAGGCAACCACCGTACGGCTAATGGGGGAAAAGTTCATCGTTAAACTTATACCCAATATTCTCTCAAACACAAGCGTTGCAAGCTCTCTCCCGTTCCTTAATTGAAGAACCTCAAATGCTTTTTGTAGTTGGTTGTTTATCGTGCTAACCGCCCGGCATTTGAGATCAGCAATTTCTTTCTTTTCATACCCTTGTGCGTACATCCGTGCTGTAATCTCGCATTCGGGTGTTAGTTCAGTTAATACTCTTTCCATAATCGTGTAAATTAGACCACTACTTAGTCATGTTATTGACGATATACATAGAATTGGTGTACTTATTCTTCGAAATGGTATATACATTCTTACCACCCGGAGCTACAACACCTTTTTCTCTCAATTCCTTGTTTATCTCATGGGCCTCTTGCCTGTAGCCAGTTACCTCAACTTCTGATAGCGGGATAATCTTCTGTTTTCCCGGCTTTACTTTTAAAATCGTTTCTCTGATTGTTGCCATAAAACTTATTGTTTAATTAATGATTTGTGGATGGTAGAGGAGTCGAACCTCTCTCAATCGTGACAATTGGTTGCGCAACACGAAGCTCTAACCGATAAGCTAACCATCCGGAATAAGAAAGGTGTACTATTCTCACGAACGGCACACCCAGTACAAACACAAAATAAAACACGACAAACAAAACATCTAAACGTCTGCCTGTACGGTATTTCCTTGCTATCGGCCGGATAGTAGGTCGCTAAGCATACAGAGTTCAAGCTCAAAGACTACCAGCCCTCAGACGTTTAATTTGTTCTTAATTCCCTGAATGCAAGTATCACAAACGAAACGCATCCAATAAAAATGATACTCATTATTGTAATAGAGAATGTTTTCATAGGACTGTAAGTAGTAATAGCCCCGTATAGCATACCGATAGCACATATTGTCACCAGTATAGCTAAGATAAATTGAATTAGTTTCATAATTATGTGTATTAGTTAGTGCCTGTACCCCCATTGAAGAAAAGCTGTTATGCTTGGTAGAACTCATATTTCAAGTTCAGTACAGGCTATATGGTCGAAAACAGTACGGACGCCCAACCCGTTTTCTTACTGCTCTGGGACGATTCTTTGCGGTGTTTTCTATTAATTGTTATACATTGTACAGCTCGCAAGCTCCAACTTGCTTATGTACGTTCGTTATCTTTAGTCAACCTTGTACAGCTTATAGTATTACACCGTAAAGGTTTTCACAATCTTGTCAAAGAGCTTAATCAATAGCGCCCTACCCGATTCTCGCTATCGGTTGCCGTTCAATCCGTCAGTAGGGCTGTCGTGCGTTGCATAACCGTGTATTATGCGTATCGGCTCAAACCTTGAACCTCACAAAGAGCATCGTAATCCATACCGCTATCTTCGCCTGAGTCAGAACCTAAAAGAATAGTTTCATAAGTCTCAATTTCTTCTTTTATCACCTCGATAATATCAGCCTTACAATCTACGTTGTAAACTCTACAAGCAGTTTCTTCGTCCATGCCCTCAACTGCTACCAAGTCCCTGCGAAGAGCATTTAAACCTTGTTCTAATTCATAAGTAGTCATAATCGTAAGTATTAAGCAATTGATAATAAATTAGCTTTTTTATAGCACCTGAACTCGCCACGCTCTGTATCATAGTAAGTCTGGACGGTATCATTCTTCGCTCTCTTGTCATTGCCTGTTATGGCGGGCATCAACTTTTCATTGAGTGTACCATACGCCTCTCTTACAGAACCGTCTACTTTTTTGAAATAAAACTTGACGATCTTCTTTTTCATCTCAGCTTTCAATTTCATGTTTACCCAAGCAGACTTTAGAGCTTCAGACATTGAAAAGCCATTCTTTCTTACGAACTGCCAAGCCAATGACATTACTTCGTGTAAAAATTCTCTTGTTTTCATAATCGTGCGTTTTTAATATGTTTATACTATTGCTTATAAGAAGCAAAATTCGTTTCTTTGCAAAAGTGATTAGGTTATCACTGTTTGATGATGCAAATATACTATCTTTTTAGATACCAACAAGCATATAGGTATCTTTTTAGATAACACAAAACATTATTTAACTATTAGAGTAGTTTATACCTTATTATAATATAAAGCTATGGAATGGAACAGAAGAAAGTTAGAATCCTCAATAGCTGTTTTAGAGAGGTTGAGAGAGGATAAAACGATATACGATACAGAAGGAATAAAAATCGCCGGTGCATATTGGGAACCGATTAAGAGAGAAATAAAGGAACGATGTGTGTCCAATTTATCAAGAGGTGGAGTTGGAAAAAATGGTGAAAAGTATGACGGGTGCATTCAAATACTGTTTCCTAACCAGATAGAACCTCTACTCGCAGAGTGCAAGGATAGGCTGGATGTGATAAAAAGAGAGGAATATGATAGAGAATTAGATAACAAGAGTAAACACGCTGCTATTAAAGCTAATAAGATAGCAAAATGTGCCATTATAATATCCGTATTAGCTGCAACAGGATTGCCGCAATACTTATTGAAATGGCTATATAAGATACTCTTAGAGCTTGTTTGCTTATTAAATAATTGAGTTTTGCTCTATTTTCGTTGAGTATTTCATTAATTATTTTTCTGTCGTTTTCAGGGTCTGTTAATTCAAGCCCGCCATCTTCTGTTTCTCGTATCATAATAATAAAATAAAGCGACTAGCTCCAAAGTTGCGGTTTGAGGTTTAGTCGCCTATATGGTTCCTTACGGGAACAGTTAAACTTATTAGTCGAAATCATCCGCAACTTGATTTTAATGCGAAGATAGTATCTTTTTAGATATTATCAAATAAAAATAGTATAGTTTATGGGAAATTCTGTAAAAGAGAGATTTTATGAGGTTATGGAAATCCTAAATTTGACCGATTATAGAGTTTATACGGACATAGAAGGAGTTACCAAAAATATGATGGTGAAATTAAGAAATGGGGAAACAAGTGAGGTATCCACAAAAATACTTATGCCATTTCTTAATACATACAAGAATGTAAATGCCAATTACATCCTTACAGGAAGAGGGAATGCTATTATTGAAGATGAAGATATAGATGGGGTTAGCCTTAATACGCCTACAACTTCAACTATCACATCTATTCCAATCACAGATAAAGATATTAAAATACTCGATATACGCGTATCTGCTGGTCATGGAATTGGTTTTGATGGAGACGAAAATAAAATATTAGGCTACGTTAATATACCAAATTTCTCTGGATGCTATGGAGTGACTGTGTATGGAGATTCTATGTATGACAAATACAGTTCTGGGGATATTGTATTTGTTAGAGAGATAAAAGATAAGAGAGAAATTGAAGGGGGGCAGTCTTATGTAGTAATTACAAATGAAGATCGGTATTTAAAAATGATCTATATTGAAGATGGAAAATTGAAGTTGGTTTCATATAACAATGCCATCAACCCTGATGGCAGAAGAAAGTATCCTGATATGCTGATAGAAGGGGAGCAAATTAAATTTTTGTATAAAGTTGTAGGAAGGTTAGAAAGAACACAAATATAATTCTAAATCTATCTAATATTATGGCATTTTTTGATTTTCTAAAACAGAAAGAATTTGCAGAAATAACCTGCTTGAAAAAAGATTTGGAAATCTCGGTAAATAAAGAGCAAGAACTCAATCAAAAGATTGAGGAGCTTAAAAAAGAGTGTGAATCTCTTTCCAAATTCAAAGAGATAGCAAATTTAGATAACAAGAAAGATGAAATATTATCTAAAATCAGACTTGAAGAAGAACATGCTGAAAAAGCAAGAGAGAACCATCAATCAGAAATAGCTCAACTAAAATCAGAAATTGATAAGCTGTCCGAAGAAATACAAAGTAAAAAAGGAGAAATTGTAGAACTTGACGAAACAATACTTCTCCAAGAATTTGGTATGTATTCTCCGATTTACGATTTCGCCAACTCTGAAATGTACAAAGACAGGTTAGACGCTGTTAGGACGGAACAAAAGAATATGATTTTGTATAAAACAGCAGCAACATGTTCAGAGACCTGGACTGTAAACGGAAGCGAAGCTCAAGGCAGAGTTATGACAAATCAAAATATAAAGCAAATACTTAGATGTTTTAATGATGAATGTGATATGCTAATAAGCAAAGTCAAATTCAATAATATTGCAGCATTCATTGAAAAGATGCGAAAATCCTATGAGGCATTAAATAAAATGAATTCAAAGAATGCTGTTTCTATTTCATACGAATATTTGTCTTTAAAAATAGATGAGTTACAATTAGCTTATGAATATGTACAAAAGAAGCAAGAAGAAAAAGAAGAGCAAAAGCGAATCCGAGAACAAATGCGTGAAGAGGCTAAACTTCAAAAAGAAATAGAAGAAGCAAGAAAAGATATTGAAAAAGAACAGAGACACTATACTAATGCTCTTTTGAAATTAGATAAGCAACTTGAATCTTGTGATGAGATTGAAAAAGAAGTGCTTTTAGAGAAGAGACAAGAAATAGAATCTCACCTTACAGAACTTGACGTTGCAATTAAGGATATTGATTACCGAGAGGCTAACAAGAAAGCCGGATATGTGTATATTATATCTAACATTGGCTCATTTGGTGAGAATGTGTATAAAATAGGCATGACTCGAAGGCTTGACCCTATGGAAAGAGTGGATGAATTAGGTGATGCTTCTGTACCTTTCAAATTCGATGTTCATGCTATGATTTTCTCTGACGACGCTCCTAAATTGGAAGCTGCCTTACATCGAGCTTTTGAAAATAAAAAAGTCAATATGATTAATAGTAGAAGAGAGTTTTTTAAAGTTACGCTGAATGAAATCGAAGAAGTTGTTAAAAAGAATTACGATAAGACTGTGGAATTTGAAAGAATTCCACAAGCAGACCAATACAGAGAATCTATAAAAATATTGGAAAGCATAAATGCAAATTAAAGAACAAACTAAATATTAAAGCACAATGAAAAAGATTTTATTTTTAATGGTGGCTGCACTGGCAATAGTTGGATGTAATAGCAACAAAAAGAGTGTGGATATTCCCATTAATTCCATAGTGGATAAATACACTGATGAGCAAGCTATAAAAGCATTTAAAGACTTGAAATGGGGGATGAATCTTGATGAGATGATTAATTTGGGGTATATCTCCGTGGAAGACACTTCTAAATGGGTTATTCCATTAAAATACAAGCAAATAGGAAACGTGGAATTTGACGATGTGTCAATTATGACACATGATAACAGGCTTTTTGCTGTAGTCTTTCATGAATATGTGGAGGGGTATAGTAGTTCAGTACGTAAATTGTATGAAGTTAAGAACTTGTTTAATGCTCAATATGGTAGCCCTGAGTTTGAAAATACAGTAAGTGAGGATAGTTTAAAAGTGGATGTTAGCGAGGTTCTGTATTTATGGAATATAAAACATAAAAGAATCAAGGGAACCATAGAGAAAAGTTCTAATGATATGTTTTTCGTAGATGTAGTAATAGAAGATACAATCACGAGACATCTTCATGACTCGATAGCGATTGCGTATCAATCAAAAGATTTATAGAGTTTATTATTAACATTTCAATTCTACCTTAAAAACAGCATTTGTATAGTAGATTGTGTTTTAAGAAATTCAGAAAACGAACATATCAAACTGATAGTCAACGCAATACTTTATCCGTTACACGGGACTTCGTAATGTATAGGGTATTAATGTGTCTATCTGCAAAATAGCTTATGAAATTCAATCAATGCACCTGGATTTAGATAATCCTGATTTATTCAACGAATTAAAGAACAAACTAAACACCTAAGATTATGAAAAGAGGAATAATACTATTTTTTTCTTTCTTATTTTCTTGCCTGTTAAATGCCCAACTTTCCATTCAGCAAGATACCATAAGATATGTTATGGCAAATCTAAATTTAAGAGAGGCCCCCAATACGACCTCCGCTATCATCACTCAAATACCTAAAGGCACCCGAGTTACCGTAGATGAAGATTGTGAATGCAAATGGATTCCAGTAAATTATAATGGCCATATAGGATATGTTTCTACAAAATATCTTTCAAAGAATAAAATTGACCATACTCCTATACGTAATAGCTCCATTAAATATTATACAAATTCAAATGGAGAAAGAGTGCAATCCCCGACCTATTATAATTCTGCACCTCCAGGGGCAACGGCCTTATGTAGAGACGGAACATATAGCTTTAGCAAAAGCCGTAGGGGCACATGCTCACATCATGGTGGAGTTGCAAAATGGCTAAAATAACAAATTAAATAACTAAAATTATGATTGACTTTTTAACTATCGTACTTCTTATATTCGGAATACTACAAATTATCCTCTTTTTTAAAGTGTGGGGAATGACGAATGACGTAAACAACATTAAGCAAAAGCTGGAAACCAAGCCGGAAGATTTGCTAATTACCGAAGCTCAAACAAAAGCCCTGAACGGAAATAAAATGGAAGCTTTTGAGTTATATCAAAAGGCGTTCTACAAAAGTGTGATAGAACTCTTCAATAAGACTATCAAAGAATATGGGGACGAAGATAATTTAGATTATAAAGAAAGAAATGAATATTACCGCTCAGAGTACAATAAAGTAGTTAAATACTTTTCAAAAAGGACAAAAAAATTAGACATGGAATTACATTCTGAGAAATTAGATTCATACGATAAGGTATATTCTATTATATGTAAATCATAATATTAACACTTCGCCCTCACTATAAAAAAAATTATAAGTAAGTATAGTTATAACTTTATTTGAAAGTTCTATTATATTCAACCGATAAAAATAATCTAAACTTTTAATATACAATGAAAAAGTATTTATTCGCATTAACACTATTACTGCCCCTCCTCCTTGGTGGGTGTTCCAGTGACGATCAATCAGATGACAACAACTCTCCGTTAATCGGATCTTGGATATCCATAGATGATGATGTCGAGATTTTCTATCTTGACCTCAAAAAAGACGGGACAGGGAAATGGACCGGAACCTACGCCGGAGAAGTGGAAAATGTACTAAGGCTCACTTGGAGTGCAACCGAAACCACTTACCATGTCAAATATGAAAACGGCAATTCTGAAACAAAACAGTATAGAATAGAAGGAAACCGCCTCTATTTAGGAGATGTGATATATACCAGAAAGTAAAGCCAGCCGGGGATCACTCCCCGGCTTTTTCTTCGTCCTTCTTTTTTGGATGGAACACAAAATCAATTACCTTCCGATTTGCCTTATCAATCCTGCTCCAGTCCTTTTTAACATAAGTGTCTGTGACATTATACCCAGACTTATGATTCAATGACGTTGCTACATCGTCCATCGAAATACCGCAGTCATTCCTTGCTATTGTAGCCCAAGAGTGGCGCGCAGCGTAAAGAGTTAGATCGGGAATACCTAAAGCATTCCCGATCTTTTTCAGATTAAGATTCACCTTATGCACAAATTGCTTATGGCTCGCATATCTTATAAAGAAATTAAACGCTCTATCCCCTACTGAATCCTTATATCTTTCCAAATAAGGCTCAAGCTCCGGTTCTACTTTAATGGAAATAAAAGCCCTATCATCCCGCCTGGTTCTTGTCTTCCTCCGCTCGTATTCAAATCTATCATCAACAGGGGGATTCAAATAAAACATATCAACGGTATTCATTCCAACCATAAAGAACGACATCAGAAACACATCTCTGGCAATAATGACACCCAACATATTTTCCGGTATTCGATACTCTTTTATAGCTCTTATCTGTTCATCCGTTAAAGAACGCTTTCTTGTAATTGGTTGCTTTGGAATTTTGTATTTAGCAAAGGGATTATTGGAAATGCGGATTATTCCGGCATCTTCATCGTTATATTCAAGCTTTGCCCGATTAAATAACGCTTGTATCTTCGACATGTAAAGCCGAACCCCAGAATCAGAAATATTTCCAATACCACATTTTGACCGTTGACTCTTTAAATCTTCTTCAAATTTAATTAAGAGAGAAGATGTGATATCCGAGAAACATAAATTTCGATTTCCCACGAATGCCTCAAACTTGCTAATAGCAATTCGATAATTTTCCCCTATCCGCCTACCTTCTTTCAAAACCTTATCCGCATAAGCATAACCAAAGTCGAAAAAGTTAATTCCTTCAGGCTTATTAGAAAGTTTATCTTTCATCAGTTCACATAATCCTTTAGCAGAATACAAATCAATAGAGTGACCCAATTTTGAAAGTTCGGCTCTAATTTTAAGAACATCGAGCATTACTTGGTCATAAATCGGATTATTCCTTTCTTTTAGCTCAAAAGTCTTCTTGTTTATCAACTCACTTCCCACATAGTGAGTGGTCGCAATATATGAAGATTGACGTTCGTGCGTAATCCGTATCTTCACATTCCAGGTATTATCTTCTCGCCTTTGATGCTTGAGGATGATTATTTTAACTGTAGCCATCGTTGTAAAACATTTAATCGTGCATTCCTGTTTTTCGTAAAACGTTCGTAAAACAATTGCGCAAAGATAGCAAATTAATTTAGATATGCTATCTTTGCGCAATACAAAGAGGAACAGTTAATTACAGCTAAAAAACTATAGCTTAAGTAGTTCTCTATACAGTTTTTGCACCGGAAGTCCCATTACATTGAAGTAGCTGCCGGATATGGATTCTACTCCGACAAAACCGATCCACTCCTGCACACCATACGAACCGGCTTTGTCCATGGGCTGATAGTGATCGACATAATAAGCGATTTCATCTTCATCAAGAATCGCAAAACGGACATCCGTCACGGCAGCGAAACATTTTTGCCATTCTCGGGTAGTGAGACACACACCGGTAATCACTTGGTGCGATTTACCGGAGAGGCTCCGCAACATCTCTATGGCATCCTGCCTTCCAACAGGTTTGCCGAGCGCTTTGCCTTCATGCCAGACAATGGTATCGGCTGTGATCAAAAGCTCTTCCGGTCCGATCATCGACTGATAGGCGGCTGCCTTCTCACGGGCTATGAAAAGAGGAATCTCTTCACCTTGCAACGTATCGGGATAAGATTCGTCCACATCCGGCAAAGTTTTTACTACATAATCGACACCCAAGCCCGTCATCAGTTCTTTGCGACGCGGAGAATTAGAGGCCAATACGATTTTATAACGATCTAAGTTAGCAAGCATACTGATAAATAAATAAGGTATATACTGGAAATCACCATCCGAAAGCATCATCGGACAACCATTGGCCTTGTGCTTTAAGCACCTGCTCCACCACATCGCGTCCACAGCCGTATCCTCCATCGGCATACGAAATGTAACGGGCAATCGCTTTCACCTCGGGAACCGCATCTTTGGGACAGCAGGGCAATCCGCACTCACGCATCACTTCCATATCGGGAACGTCATCGCCCATGTAGAGTATCTCCTCGTCCGTAAGTCCGTATTTGTCACGGAAACCACGATAATCGTGTATCTTCACCGCAGAGCCGAAGTACAGATCGGATACCCCCAACCCTATAAAACGTTTCCGCACGACATCGCTCCGCCCACCTGTAATAATAGCGATACGAAGCCCTTTTTTTACGGCCAATTGGATGGCATAACCGTCTTTTACATTTACCGTACGCATCGGTTCACCCGACGGATGCAAAGGGATGACATTGGCGCTCAGCACTCCGTCTACATCGAAAGCAAGTGCCTTTATCCGGGTAAGGTCGTAATTGATTGTGCTCATTTTTATTTAATGTTTCGGGATTATTGTCTTTCGTGAATGCTTCGGCTAAGCAACTCGTATAACCGCTGCATGGCAGGATCATCGGCAAGCATCCGCAAGTGATTGCCGATCACATTCTCGTCATAACGGATGGCCGGCCCGGTCTGGGCCGTCTTAGGTTCCAGTTCGTGCACCTTACGGGCGGTTTCATCAATCAACGGCAACATCACGTCAAACGGCAGATTGTATTTCTTAAGCAACTCGGCAGCAAGGGCATACATGTGATTGGTGAAGTTACATGTAAACACGGCAGCCAGATGGAGACTTTTACGCTGCTCCGAGTCGGCATCGTACACACGGTTGGACAGTGTAGAGGCAATGGCTTTCAGAAACGCGGCATCTTCTGCCGAAGAAGCCTCTATGAAGAAAGGAATCTCCTTAAAATCTACCTCCCGCTGCTTGCTGAAAGTCTGCATGGGATAGAACACACCGTAATGCGAGACATGTCCTTCCCAGACATTCATCGGGATGCTACCTGCCGTATGCACCATCAATGCCTCTTCCCGCTTACCTTCGACAATGCCCTGAAGAAGTTCGGCAAAGGCGGAATCTTTCAGTGAAACAATATACAGCTTCGCATACGGGTTCACCTCTGCGAGGTCTGTCGTATATTCGGCTTCCACTTTCTGTGCCAGCTCGCGGGCCGACTCTTCCGTACGGCTATACACCTGTACGATACGAAAACCTTTCCGATATAAGGCTTTTGCCAGATTAGTGGCAAGATTTCCGGCACCGATAAATACGATCGGCGTATCTTCTATACTTCTTTTCATCGTGTTGAAATCAAATACAATATACCTCCGATTATCAATAAAGCCAAAGGCAGCAGATAACCGGACATCGAACCAAGCAACGAAACAATCAGGCCGATGTTCAGCACCAACCACAATCCGAGCAATACCAAGCCGACGGATTTATCCCGCTTAATAAACAGGAAAATCACCGCAGTGTAAAGCAAAAGATTATCCTTATTCATCACCCAGGGTATCCCCAAAGTGGAAAAGTGTATCAGTTTGTCGATCAGATAGAGCACCCCCATCACAATAAGGGTGACTGCTGTGGCTTTGTAGGTATCTTTATTGTTTGCTTTTACCGCACTCACCGTTACTTACCTCCGAACTTATTAATATGGATTTTTTCCCATTGCAAATGGTCTTCATTAAAGGGTTTACGTTCCATCCCTTTATGCCCGATCGCTATGACGGACAACACCTGCAACTGCAAAGGAATGTCGAGCACACCGCGCACAAATTCATCGGAAGGTATCCCGGTGGCAGTATATCGCTCACGCACCTGCACCCAGCAACTTCCCAATCCCAAGTCTTCGGCCTGAAGCTGAATCATAATAGAGGCAATGGAAGCGTCCTCAATCCATACATCGCTCGCCAAGGGATCGGCAGTAACGACAATGGCCAATGCCGCGTCGGCAATAAAGGCCGAAGCCTGCTCTTTGCAATGTGAAAGTTCACTGAGCAACTTTTTATCATCGACTGCAATAAACTGCCAGCTGTTACTGCGCTTTGAAGTAGGAGCCATCAGGGCCGCTTTCAGCAAAGCGACTACATCTTCCTGAGAAAGTTCTTCTCCGGTAAATTTCCGCATGCTGCGGCGATTTTTTATTAGTTCACTGAAATTTTCCATGTATCTATACTTTGCATTATTTGAATATACCGCCAGTCACCATAGAATGCACAAACACACGCGAACCGAGGTACCGCCCGGCATGCCTGTCTATATAAGGTATGCCCTGCAGGACTTTGCATGAATCGGCGCGCTCCGTGGCGATTCGAGCGCAAAGATAGGCAATTTATTCCACTCTCGTCAACTCGCCGGTCAGTGAATCGATGATAAAACCATGCACCCGGACATCTTTCGGAATAAGCGGATGGTTCTCTATGGAACGAACCGTGCCCCTGACGGACTTCACCGGATCGTCGAATCCGCCCAGCCACGAATTAAAATCGACCCCGCAGTAGCGTATCATGTCGATTGTTTCGGACTTGATTCCCCGCTTTTTCATGTGAGCTATCATTTCGTCGCTGTTCATGTGGCAAGCACCGCAATCAGAATGGGCAATGACCATCACTTCTTCTACTCCCAACTCGATGATAGCCACCAGCAGACTACGGATGACACTGCCGAAAGGATGGGAAATGACGGCACCGGCATTCTTTATAATCTTTACGTCTCCATTGTGAATTCCTAAAGCGGCGGGCAACAGTTCTGTCAGGCGGGTATCCATACAGGAAAGGATGGCGATTTTCTTATCAGGATACTTGTTAGTGATATACTTTTCGTATCCCCTGTTCTCAACGAACTTTTTGTTGAATTCAAGAATTTCTTCTAACATAATCAAAAACGGATTTTATTGTAGTATCTCCACAAAGATAGTCACAAAACGACAGCTCAACAAAATAAGCCCTGCAAATGTTGTAAAGAGAAATAAAAAATGTAAATTTGTCCCGATATGCCATTAAAACTGACTACATATTACCAAGGAAGTGAGATTCCGGATTTTCCCGGAACCAATACGTTTCATTCGAAAGAGCTATTTCAGATCTACGAAGAAACTCCGGGCTACACCCCGCTTCTGATTATGGCTTCGGAAGACGGAAAACCTGTTGCGCGACTGCTTGCTGCCATCCGCAAAAGCATCCGCATGTTTCCTCCCGCTTTCATCAAACGCTGCGAAATCTATGGCACGGGCGAATATCTGATAGCGGAAGCCGACAAGGAAAGGATATTCGGCGAAATGCTGGAGCACCTCACCACGGAGGCTTTGCGGAACTCGTTTCTAATAGAATTCCGCAATCTGGAGAACGCCATGTTCGGCTACAAATATTTCCGGTCCAACAGATACTTCCCTGTCAACTGGCTGCGGGTACGAAACTCGCTTCACGGCATCGAAAACGCCGAACAGCGTTTCAGCCCCTCCCGTATCCGCCAGATCAAAAAAGGCCTGAAAAACGGAGCAAAAGTAGACGAGGCACGTACGGTAGAAGAGATACGCGAATTTTCGAATATGCTGAGGCATCTCTATTCGTCCCGCATCCGTAAACATTTTCCCAACATCATCTTTTTCCAACACATGGACACCCGGCTGATTCACAGCCGGCAGGCAAAGATTTTCATCGTCCGCTACAAAGACAAAATTATCGGAGGCTCTGCCTGTATCTATTCGGGAAACGATGCCTATCTCTGGTTTTCGGGAGGTATGCGAAAGACCTATGCCTTGCAATACCCGGGTATACTGGCTGTATGGAAAGCCCTCCAGGATGCCCATCAAAACGGATTCCGCCACATGGAGTTCATGGACGCCGGACTCCCATTTAAGAAGCACGGCTATCGTGACTTCGTGCTCCGCTTCGGTGGCAAGCAAAGCAGCACCCGGCGATGGTTCCGTTTCCGCTGGCAATGGCTGAACGACCTGCTGATCAAAATATACGTCTGAACATCCGCCTGTCTCAGGGATCAGCGCCAACCCTCTCCGTCTTTTAAACCACCCCCCTTAGGTTTTAAACCAACGATACCTGCCTTTTAAACCCATGCACCTTAGGTTTTAAACCTATTTTCACCATAATTAATTGCAGAAAAATTTCTTTATTAAACAAGAATTGATTTTCTTTGTGCTGTTTTATACCATTCCGAAAAGACGATTAATACCAAAATTTAAAAATATAGTTATGAAGATTTCACACATTGAACATTTGGGCATTGCCGTAAAAAGTATCGAAGAAGCCCTTCCGTATTATGAAAACGTTTTAGGTTTGAAATGCTACAACATCGAAACTGTAGAAGATCAAAAAGTAAGAACAGCCTTCCTGAAAGTAGGTGATACCAAAATCGAATTACTGGAACCCACATGTCCGGAAAGTACCATCGCGAAATTCATTGAAAACAAAGGTGCAGGTGTTCATCACGTAGCATTCGCCATTGAAGACGGCGTAGCCAATGCCCTGGCCGAAGCCGAAAGCAAAGAGATCCGCCTGATCGACAAAGCTCCGCGCAAAGGTGCCGAAGGCCTGAACATTGCTTTCCTTCACCCGAAATCAACTCTGGGCGTACTGACAGAACTCTGCGAACACTAAAAAGATGTACGATTCGGACGATCCGCGCTACGGACAAACGGAATTTTTCTTTGCATTAAATTCCCCATCCGGGTTGTCAATCGTCCGGTTGTAAATATTATAACCCTTTAAATTAAGAAAAACTCATGAGTAACCAGCTTGAAAAAGTAAAAGAGCTTATTGAACTTCGTGCTCAGGCTCGTTTAGGTGGTGGCGAAAAGGCTATTGAAAAACAACACGCCAAAGGCAAATATACAGCCCGCGAGCGTATTGCACAGTTGCTTGACGAAGGTAGTTTCGAAGAACTGGATATGTTTGTTCAACACAGATGTACCAATTTCGGACAAGAGAAAAAACATTTCCTCGGCGACGGTGTGGTAACCGGTTATGGAACGATAGAAGGTAGATTAGTATATGTTTTCGCACAAGATTTCACAGTATTCGGTGGTTCACTGTCGGAAACCATGGCACAAAAGATCTGTAAAGTAATGGATATGGCCATGAAGATGGGTGCCCCTGTTATCGGTATCAACGACTCGGGTGGCGCACGTATTCAGGAAGGCATCAACGCCCTGTCCGGTTATGCTGAAATCTTCCAGCGCAACATCATGGCTTCGGGTGTCATCCCACAGATTTCAGGTATTTTCGGTCCGTGTGCCGGCGGTGCGGTTTACTCTCCCGCCCTGACGGACTTCACGCTGATGACGGAAGGTACATCTTACATGTTCCTCACCGGACCGGCTGTTGTGAAAACAGTAACGGGTGAAGACGTGTCTCAGGAAGATCTGGGTGGTGCAAGCGTACATGCCAGCAAGTCCGGTGTAACTCACTTCACTGCCGAAACCGGTGAAGAAGGTCTGGCGATTATTCGCAAGCTTCTCAGCTTTATTCCGCAAAACAACCTGGAAGAAGCTCCATTGGTGAACTGTACCGACCCCATCGACCGTATGGACGACCTGCTGAACGAGATCATCCCCGACAGCCCGAACAAACCGTACGATATGTACGAAGTGATCGGCGCCATCATCGATAACGGAGAATTCCTGGAAGTACAGAAAGACTATGCGAAAAATCTTATTATCGGTTTTGCCCGTATGAACGGACAATCGGTAGGTGTGGTTGCCAATCAGCCTAAATACCTCGCCGGAGTACTCGACAGCAATGCTTCACGCAAAGGTGCACGCTTCGTTCGCTTCTGCGACGCATTCAACATTCCGCTGGTGACATTGGTAGACGTTCCGGGATTCCTTCCAGGTACGGGTCAGGAATATAATGGTGTAATCCTGCACGGAGCCAAGTTGCTGTACGCTTATGGTGAAGCCACTGTGCCCAAAGTAACTGTTACCCTGCGTAAATCTTACGGTGGTTCGCACATCGTAATGAGTTGCAAGCAACTCCGCGGCGACATGAACTATGCATGGCCGACAGCCGAAATCGCCGTAATGGGCGGTGCCGGTGCAGTAGCGGTATTGTATGCCAAAGAAGCCAAAGATCAGGAAAACCCTGCTCAATTCCTGGCAGACAAGGAAGCCGAGTACACTAAACTGTTCGCCAACCCATACAATGCAGCCAAATACGGTTACATTGACGATGTTATCGAACCGAGAAACACTCGTTTCCGCGTGATCCGCGCCCTGCAACAGCTGCAGACCAAAAAATTAACCAACCCTGCTAAAAAGCACGGTAATATTCCATTGTAACAAATTAAACATCGATTGTTATGAATAAGAAAAGAATCGGGATATTTATCGCTCTGCTGGCAATGGTTTGCATGGGGCTCAGGGCGCAAAGTGCCACCAGTCTGAGAATCAATGAGGTTTTGGTCGTCAACGACCAGAACTATCAGGATGACTACGGACTGCACAATGCGTGGATAGAGATATTCAACACCTCTTTCGCTTCTGTAAATCTGGAAGGTTGCTTTCTGACGAACGATAAAAACAATCCGACCAAATATCCTATTCCCAAAGGCGACGTGCTGACTCTGATCAAGCCGCGCCAACATGCTTTGTTCTGGGCAGACGGAATGCCTAACCGGGGTACGTTCCACGTGAACTTTACGCTCGACCCGAACAAAGAGAATTACATTGCTTTGTATGACTCTAACGGTAAAACTCTGATTGACGAAGTAACCATACCCGCCGGTCAGCTTGCCGACTGTTCATACGCTCGCGAAAAAGACGGAAGTGCCAACTGGGTAGTAAAAGGTGAAGGAGAACACAGCTATGTCACTCCGAGCACCAACAATATGACTATCGACAAAAACCCGAAGATCGAGAACTTCAAGAAACACGACTCTATCGGTATCGGTATGGCCATCATCGCCATGTCGGTCGTATTCATAGGTTTGGTACTCTTGTATCTTTCATTCAAGGCGGTAGGTAACGTAGCGGTCAGACTGGGTAAGAAAAACGCGATGAAAGCCACCGGTATCACCGACAAGACGGAAGCGAAGGAAAAGAACCTGGGTAGCCACACAGGTGAAGAAACCGCCGCGATCGCCATGGCTTTGCATGAATACCTGAATGACGCTCACGACGTTGAAGACATGATTTTGACTATCAACAAAGTGAAACGCACCTACTCACCCTGGAGTTCGAAGATCTACACACTGCGTCAGACTCCGAAAAGATAATTACTAACCCTAATAAAATGAAGCAATGAAACAATATAAATATAAAATCAACGGCAACCTTTACAACGTTACAGTGAACGATGTAGAAGATAACATAGCCAACGTTGAAGTGAACGGAACCTCTTATAAAGTAGAGTTGGACAAGCCCGTCAAAGCCGCTCCGAAACCGGTGACCCGTCCGGCAGCCGCTCCGAAAACGGAAACAGGTGCTCCGGTAGTAACCAAACAACCGACAGCTTCCAAAAAAGACGGTGTGAAATCTCCGCTTCCGGGCGTTATCCTCGACATAAAAGTGAAAGAAGGGGATACCGTGAAGAGAGGCCAGACGATCATCATCCTTGAGGCTATGAAGATGGAAAACAACATCAATGCCAATAAAGACGGAAAAGTAGCAGAAATTAAAGTTAATAAAGGAGATTCTGTACTTGAAGGTACAGACCTCGTAATCATTGAATAATTATGGGAGATTTCGTATCATTCTTAGGGAATAACCTTGTTGACTTCTGGGGATACACCGGTTTTGCGAACGCGACACCCGGACATCTTTTCATGTTGCTAATCGGTCTCTTCTTTATCTACCTTGCCGTAGCCAAAGAATTTGAACCGATGCTGCTGATCCCCATTGGCTTCGGTATTCTGATCGGTAATATTCCATTCAATATGGAAGCCGGATTAAAAGTGGGTATTTACGAAGAAGGTTCGGTACTGAACATCCTTTATCAAGGAGTAACCTCCGGCTGGTATCCGCCGCTCATTTTCCTTGGTATCGGAGCCATGACGGACTTCTCGGCGCTGATCTCCAACCCCAAATTGATGCTGATCGGAGCTGCTGCGCAATTCGGTATCTTCGGCGCGTATATCATTGCCCTGCTCATTGGATTCGAACCCAACCAGGCGGGTGCTATCGGTATCATTGGCGGTGCCGACGGACCGACGGCCATCTTCCTTTCGTCCAAACTGGCTCCCAACCTGATGGGTGCCATCGCTGTGTCAGCCTATTCTTACATGGCGCTGGTGCCGGTGATACAGCCACCTATCATGCGTGCGCTAACCACCAAACACGAGCGTCTGATCCGCATGAAACCACCGAGAATCGTATCGCATACGGAAAAAGTAATCTTCCCCATCGTGGGTCTGTTGCTTACATGCTTCCTGGTTCCTTCGGGTCTGCCTTTGCTGGGTATGCTGTTCTTCGGTAATCTTCTGAAAGAAAGTGGAGTAACCCGTCGTTTGGCAAATACGGCCAGTGGTCCGTTGATCGATGTGATCACTATCCTGTTGGGACTGACTGTGGGAGCTTCTACCCAAGCTTCACAATTCCTCACCTGGGATTCTATCTTGATCTTTATCCTCGGTGCATTCTCTTTCATCATCGCAACAGCGTCAGGTGTCATGTTTGTCAAATTCTTCAATCTATTCTTGAAGAAAGGCAATAAGATCAATCCGCTGATTGGTAATGCAGGTGTATCCGCCGTACCCGACTCGGCACGTATTTCACAGGTAATCGGTTTGGAATATGATCCGACCAACTATCTGCTGATGCACGCCATGGGTCCTAACGTAGCGGGGGTTATCGGTTCGGCTGTAGCTGCCGGTATCCTGCTCGGATTCCTCATGTAAACGATATTTTTTCATTAGTAAGGTAGACGTCCTTCTTTTCGCAAAGAAGGGCGTCTTTTTTTTGCGTTAATCTATCTAAAAGATATTACGAACCTTTCGTAGAATGGATATTTTTACTAACTTGCGGACAATAAAACAATACGTCCTATGAGAACAAGAACAATGAAACCACTCTTCCTTATTTTCTGTCTTTGCCTCAGTCCCCTACTGATGGGCCAGAATCAAAACAAAATTCAGGAAGCAATGGCAAACTATGACTACGAGACTGCCGTTGAACTGATAAACAAGGAACCTCCCACCATCCCACTGTTAATGCAGAAAGCAAAAGCCCTGAAAGGAATCGGCAGCAATGCGGAAGCTCTACGTTCCATCCGCCAAGTGATAGCGGAAGACTCCACCAACCAACAGGCACACATCGAAGCAGCGGAATGCTGTAAAGCAATGGCCAAGTACAACGATGCGCTGGACTACTACCGGAAAGCCATCAGCCTGAATCCCAAAAACAAGTATGCCCGTTTGCAATTCATCAACCTGCTTTGCAACACCAAAAACTATGCTGAGGCTTTTGGAGAAAGTTCAATGATGTCCGAAACGGACAGTTCGGCCGTAGTGCTCCACCTACAGGCTCAAAGCCTTGAAGGGATGCAACAGATACTACCGGCTATCGGTTGCTATGAAGTCATTCAGGATAAATATCCGGACGATTATCTGGCTGCGGCCAAACTCGGAAACCTGAACATTGTGGCTGGATATCCCGAATATGCCATCCAAGCTACCGAACGCTATAGGGAACGGGACTCCACCAACCTGATTGTCAACCAGCAAAACGCTCTCGCCTACTGCCACTCCGAACAATATCCGACAGCCATCAAGCGCTATGAAAAGCTGTGCCAACAGGGGGACAGCAGTACACAGACCTTATACTACCTGGGAGTCAGCTATTACGCAGATGAATATTATTACGAAGCGCACGCGTGTTTCAGCAAACTGCAAAAAGAGATGGAAGAAAATCCCAATCTGCTCTATTATCTGGGACGTTGCTGCGCCAAGACTTCCTGGAAAAAAGAAGGCATCGAACACCTGGAGAAAGCTATCGAACTAACCATTCCCAAAGACAGCACCATGATCCGACTTTACAAAGGCTTGGTGGATTGTTGTAAACTGGCTCAGGATACTCCAAAGCAAATCCAGGCTCTCAGAGAACTGTACAAATATGACAAGACGAACCATAAACTTCTTTATGACATCGCCTGGAACTATTCATATCAACTCAAAGACAACAAATCGGCCGAACGTTATCTGCAGGCTTTCTTAAAAACCCGAAAGGCGAATGCCAGGAAAGAAGAACCGGTGAGTGAGAAAGGGGAACTTGTACTCGGACTTGAAAATTATTACAACGCTGCCGAGAATTGGCTGAAAGACTTACAGAAAGAAAAGTTCTTCAAAGAAGGAATACCGTTAGAAAGTCAGAAACAATAGAATCTATCCCCCCATGAAACATTGGATACTCCTCCTCTATCTGGGCTTCAGCGTAGTGCTGCAAGCCCAGAACACCGCCTCCGTTCAAGAAGCAATGGCAAACTATGACTATAAAACGGTGATCAGACTGATTGATGAAGAAAGTGCATCACCACAGTTACTCATACAGAAAGCCAAAGCTTTAAAAGGTTTAGGGCGTACCGCCGAAGCCCTGTCCACTTTGCAACATATCATTATCGAGCTGCCCGAAAATCAGCAGGCATTGGTAGAGGCAGCAGAATGTTGCAGGCAATTGAGCAAATTTAACGAGGCCTTGGGGTATTATCGGAAGGTGATGGAACTCAATCCCGAACATATTTACGCACACTTGCAATACACCCGCTTGTTATACAACTATCAGCGATACGGCGATGCATTGCGTGAGAGTATCGCATTGGCCAGGAAAGACAGTTCCGCCACCGTATTGCGACTGATGGCGGAAAGCATGGAAGGAGCCGGCATGCCGGTAGAAAGTATGTTTTGCTATCTTTCCATCATCAGGAAATATCCCTCCGACTATCTCTCGGTAGCTAAGCTGGGCAGTATCTTCAATACAATGAAAGATTACGAAGGGGCAATTGCCCTGACAGAGGCATACCGCCGGACGGACAGCACCAATGTAGAAGTGAACCGTCAAAACGCACTGGCGTATTGTCTGCGCAAAGAATATCCCACCGCCATCAAACGTTATCAGGATCTGACCGCCCGGGGAGACAGCACACTGCTGACATGTTATTATCTGGGAGTCAGCTACTACGCTACGAAAGAATACTATAAAGCGCGCGATTGGCTGCTCAAAGCAAAATCATGCCAGTCACCCGGCGCCAACCTACTCTACTATTTGGGACGTTCGTGCTCCAAGACATTATGGAAACAAGAGGGAATAGGATATCTGAACCAGGCTATCGCCCTGACTATCCCCGCCGACAGTATCATGGAGCGCTTATACTCAGGCTTGGCAGACTGCTACAGGCAAACCAAGCAAACCCGGGACCAAATCAAGGCTACCAAAGAACAATACAAATATGCCCCTGACAAGCATATTTTACTTTATAACTTGGCGTTCTTATCGGACAAAATAGGAGATACTAAAGCCACAGAGCATTACTTGCAGGCTTTTCTGCGAACAAAATCCAAACAAAATGCAGTACTACAGCAGCCGGATGATGACGAAGAAGAACCCGCACCCTACATAGATTACTACAAAAGTGCCACCAATAAATTGGAAAGCATCCGAAAAGAGAAATTCTTAAAGGGAGAAAAGTGAATTGATCGGATAGATGCATCGTTTCGGACAATTCACCACTGAGTGCAGACAGAGTTTCACAGAGGGAGAATAATGGAAAATAAATTTGAAGATGTGCGGTAGAAGGCACAGTAGCACGTAACCGAAGTCACATCGGCACGCAGCCGAAATTACTGTGCTGCGTAGCTAAAGTTACGGTGCTGCGTAGCCGAAGTTACGGTGCTGCGTAGATAAAGTTACGGTGCTGCGTAATCAAAGTTACGGTGCTGCGTAATCAAAGTTACGATGCTGCGTAGCCGAAGTTACGGTGCTGCGTAGCCGAAGCTATGACGGCATCTCCTTTTCCGGACGTCACGTTCACCTGATTGCATCGAAAAGTGCTCCTTATCGGTTGAGCTCCATCCCAGAGAATTCTCCAATGAAAACGTTTGCATAAATAGATGGCACACAGTAAGAAAGAAAACGGAAAACAATCCGATGATTTACCCTATATTAGCAACATTAAATAATAACGAGCTAATATCATGAAAAAATTATTGTTACTCTTAGGTTCATTCCTACTGTCATTAACCACTTATGCAGCCATGAACATATCCAAAATCGATCCGCCCTTCTGGTTCACCGGTATGAACAATCCGGAACTCCAGTTAATGGTATACGGTGAAGGCATCGGCCAGGCATCCGTATCAGTAAATTATCCCGGTGTATCGCTCAGCAGCGTCGTGAAACTGGAAAGCAACAATTACCTGCTTGTCTACCTACATCTCGATAAAGAAGTAAAGCCGGGCAAGATGCCCATCACATTTACGGTCGGAAAGAAGAAATTGGTGAAAGAGTACGAATTGAAAGCACGCAGCAAAGCCGGAGTCGATCACAAAGGTTTTGACGCATCGGATGCATTATACCTGCTGATGCCGGACCGTTTTGCCAATGGCAATCCGGATAACGACCGGATAGAAGGCATGGCCGAATATAAAGTGGACCGCAACGACCCGAACGCACGTCACGGAGGCGACCTGGCCGGTATCGAACAAAATCTGGACTATTTTACCGACTTGGGAGTGACCGCACTCTGGTTCACCCCGGTACTCGAAAATAATATGAAAGGCGGCTCATATCACGGATATGCAACAACCGATTATTACAAGGTAGACCCACGTTTCGGCACTAACGAGGAATATCGCTCACTGATAGCGAAAGCCCACAACCGGGGCATTAAGGTCGTGATGGACATGATCTTCAATCATTGCGGAGTAGAACATCCCTGGATCAAGGACATGCCTTCAAAGGACTGGTTCAACCATGCGGACTTCAAGAACAACTTTGTGCAAACTTCCTACAAGCTGACTCCACATGTAGATCCGTATGCCTCGGAGTACGATTTCGACCAGATGAACAACGGCTGGTTCGTGGAAGCCATGCCTGACCTCAACCAAAAGAACCCTCACGTATACAAATACCTCTTGCAGAACAGCCTGTGGTGGATTGAGTACGCCGATATCGACGGCATCCGGATGGACACCTACCCGTATGCCGATTACGATGCCATGAGCAACTGGATGAAAGAACTGAACGAAGAATACCCCAACTACAACACGGTGGGCGAAACCTGGGTTACCGAACCGGCCTATACAGCCTGGTGGCAGAAAGACTCCAAGCTCTCCGCCCCGCGCAACAGTCACTTGAAAACAGTCATGGATTTCAGCTTCTTCGACAAAGTCAACACAGCCAAGAATGAACAAACGGACACTTGGTTCAAAGGATTGGACCGTGTCTACAACAATTTTGTATACGATTATCTGTATCCCAATCCGGCTTCCGTACTGGCTTTCATCGAGAATCATGACACCGACCGTTTCCTGGGTGAAGGCGAAAACCTCGATATGCTGAAACAGGCCTCCACCCTTTTATTGACCACCCGACGCATCCCGCAACTCTATTATGGAACGGAGGTGATGATGAACGGAGTAAAGAGTAAAAGCGACGGCTATGTACGAAAGGACTTCCCGGGCGGATGGGCGGACGATAAAGAGAATGCCCTGACTCCCGAGGGACGTACCCGATTGCAGAATGAAAGCTATAACTTCTACCGCAACCTGCTGAACTGGCGTAAGGGCAACGATGTGATCGCCAAAGGCAGCATGAAACAGTTCATGGTGCAGCACGGCGTATATGCTTATGCACGCCAATATAAAGGGAAAACGGTATTCGTCCTGTTGAACGGTACGGATAAAGAGGTGAAACTTCCCCTGAAATACTATGCCGAAGTGCTGAAAGACAAGACTCAAGGAAAAGACGTCATTAGCGGAAAAGTAACGGCACTCAATGAAGAACTGACAATGGCACCCCGCCAATCGATGGTTATAGAGCTTTAATCTCACACCGGTTATAACCGCATAAGCAAAGGGCACAAAGGATTTCACCCGACATCCTCTGTGCCCTTTGTGTAGCCTAATGCGAATAATAATAGTCAAACGTTTGACTATTATCGAAGAATATTCCTACCTTTGCACCGACTAAAAGAATACGACGATGACAAACAACGAATCGGAGCGCGAGCTCGTCCTACAAACCTTACGAACCTGGATGGCATTCCGCCAGGCCGTTCAGCGGGTGCTCAAACGCCACAACGTGGATATGACCTTCGAGATGCTGCAAGTAATGAACTGCCTGTGGAACAAACAAGGCATCAGCCAGCAATCCCTGGCTGAGAAAACAGCAAAGGACAAGGCTTGCCTGACCAATCTGATTAATAATCTGGAAAAGAAAAACTGGGTGATACGGAAGGAAGGCCCCTCCGACCGCCGAAACCGCCTGATTTTCCTGACGCCCCAAGGCGAAGAACTTGCCCTCACCGTGAAACCCCTGATCAACGATATCTATGCCCAAACCGGAGCAGAGATGGAGGCAAGCCGGATAACGGAATGCATCGAAGACCTGAAGAGACTGCATGAAGTGCTCAATGAGATCTAAAAGAAATCCGCCATGTCCACCCGTCAGATAAAGCTAAAACAATTGAGAAGACTGAAGTTCAGGAACATCTTTCTCAACACAGTATGCATCCTGCTGGCATTGGCAGGTATTTCATGGACAGTAAACTACTTCTGGAAATACGCCCGCTACGAGATAACCAATGATGCCGTAGTGGATCAATACATCGCTCCGCTAAACATCCGGATACCGGGCTATATCAAAGAAGTACGTTTTACCGAACACCAGTATGTTCATGCCGGCGACACGTTACTGATACTGGACGACCGGGAATACCGGATCCGGCTGAAAGACGCGGAAGCGGCCTTGATGGATGCCTTGGGATCAAAGGAAGTGTTAAACTCCGGCATCCGGACTTCAGGAGTAAATGTAGCCGTACAAGAAGCCAACATAGCCGAAACACTGGCACGCCTTTCACAGCAAGAAGCGGAACTGAACCGATATACCCGGCTTCTGAAAAAGCAGGCCGTCAGCCAACAGGATTATGAACTGGCCAAAGCGAACTTCGAAGCGACCCGGGCAAGATACAACGCCCTGTTGCGACAAAAAGAAGCGGCCCAATCACAGTATTCCGAAACCAGCAAACGCAGTACAGGCGCCGAAGCCAATATCCTCCGGAAGGAGGCCGACCTGGAGATGGCCCGACTAAACCTGTCGTATACCGTTGTCACCGCACCCTATGACGGATACACGGGACGACGTACACTTGAACCGGGACAGTTCGTACAAGGCGGACAAACTCTTTCCTACCTGGTACGGGGCAATGACAAGTGGGTGACAGCCAATTATAAAGAGACACAAATAGCCCATATCTATATCGGGCAAAAAGTCCGCATCAAAGTAGATGCTTTCAGCGGACGCACTTTTCACGGGACCGTAACCGCCATTTCCGAAGCCACCGGATCGAAATACTCTCTGGTACCGACCGACAATTCGGCAGGAAACTTCGTCAAAGTGCAGCAACGCATTCCGGTCCGCATCGATCTCAATGACGCCTCACCCGAAGAGATGGAATGCCTCCGTGCAGGGATGATGGTAGAAACGGAGGCGGTCCGCCCTTAAGCTTATGGTGAAGCTCAATCTGCCTACCCGTCCCTGGGTGCCTCAATGGTTGGGCATCGTGACCATGTTTATTGTCATCTTTCCCATCACCCTGCTCAACGGTGCCTACACAGGAAGTATGGTCGAAGTATCGAACACGCTGGGAGTATTGAGCGAAGATATTACCATGGCTTACTATTCAGCTTCGGTAGGGATGGCTGTTGCCTATCCCATCGTACCGAAAATACGCACCATAGCCACTCCGAAAACCTTACTGCTTACCGACCTGCTGCTACAGATATTCTTCAGCCTGGTATGCGCCAAAACCGGTAGTATGGACGTCATCATGGTATGCAGTTTCTGTATGGGATTTCTCAAAGCCTTCGTCATGTTGGAGTTCATCATCCTGATCCGCCCGCTCTTCAGTCCGAAAAACGTACGAAGTGAATTCTATGCCTACTTCTACCCCATCGTTTTCTCCGGAGGTCAGCTATCGATGGCTATCACCGCTCAACTGGCCTATCACTACCAATGGCAGCACATGTACTATTTTGTCACCATCCTCTTGCTGATCGCCATTCTGTTCGTCATCTGTTTCTTCCGCTATGCAAGGCGTCCCATGCACATTCCGTTCAAAGAGATGGACGGAAGAAGCATGTTCATCATCGCCACCGCTTTCCTGCTAACGCTCTATACATTTACCTACGGGAAAACACTCGATTGGTTCGCATCCCCGAAGATCAGAGTATATGTATTCGTCATCCCGCTCCTGATAGCTCTTTTCATCCATCGGCAGCGTACACAAGGCAAACCCTTTGTCAGCCTGAAACCACTCTTTCTGCATAAATCCATCATCGGATATGGCTTCATGGTACTCGCCATGTTCCTGACAGCCACCAGTTCACTGGTAACCAACTATATGAACAGCATCATCCGGGTAGACAGCATACACGCCAATTCGCTGAGCCTGTGGCTATTGCCCGGATATGTGGTAGGAGCCGTCATTTGCTTCTGGTGGTTCCGATGGCAACGATGGCGGTTTCGCTTCCTCATTTCAGGAGGTATGTTCTGCTACGTCATCTATCTGGCTATCCTCTACTTTGGTATCACCCCTTATGGAACCTATGAAATGCTCTACCTCCCTATCCTGTTCCGGGGAGTGGGGATGATGGTCATATTCATTGCGTTCGGTGTGTTTGTTGTCGAAGATTTAGACCCGCGCCTGACGTTGTCCAATGCCTTCTTCCTGATTTCATTCCGCTCAGTATTGGCTCCGGTCCTGTCCGCTTCGTTCTTTAACAACATGCTTTACTATCTGCAGGCAAAGGGGATGAACATTCTTTCGGAAAACATGACGCTGACCAATCCGCTGGCCGAACAAAAATACAATCAGGCATTGAGCAATGCCCTGGCGCAAGGGCACGAATTCAGCGAGGCCGGACAATTGGCAGCCAACAGTCTGTACTCCACTTTGCAGCAGCAATCCCTGCTGCTTGCCCTGAAAACCCTAATCGGCTATGTACTGATACTGGCACTGGTGATTGCTGTCATCGCAGCGTTCATTCCTTTCCATAAAACGCTGAAGGTGGCTGTTGTGAAGACGGGTGACGATATGGTATAATGAGAAGGGATACAAAAAAGCCACTCAATTGCTTGAGTGGCTTCTTAAAATATAAATTAAATCAAGTAAAACTTTTAAATACTAGATTTGGAATTTATTCAGCTAACTTGTTGTCAGAACCCAGCACGTTGATAATTTTGTGCTTGTAGAGTTTTTCCATATTGTCGCGAGCCGGTCCCAGATATTTACGCGGGTCGAACTCAGCCGGTTTTTCTGCGAATACCTTACGGATAGCAGCAGTCATAGCTAGGCGAGAGTCTGAGTCGATGTTGATTTTGCAAACAGCAGACTTAGCGGCTTTACGCAGTTCCTCTTCAGGAATACCGATAGCAGCTTTCAGTGCACCACCAAACTGGTTGATAGTTGCAACCTCTTCTTCAGGAACTGAAGATGATCCGTGAAGAACGATAGGGAATCCCGGAAGTTCTTTCATTACACCGTCCAATACGTCGAATGCCAACGGAGGAGGAACCATACGGCCTGTCTTCGGATCGATGTGGCACTGTTCCGGAGTAAATTTGTAAGCACCGTGAGAAGTACCGATAGAGATAGCCAATGAATCGCAACCTGTCTTGGTAACGAAATCAACTACTTCGTCCGGTTCAGTATATGTGTGGTGGTCAGAAGAAACTTCGTCTTCTACACCTGCCAATACGCCAAGTTCACCTTCTACAGTTACATCGAACTGGTGAGCGTATTCAACAACTTTCTTAGTCAGAGCAACGTTTTCGTCGTAAGGAAGGTGAGAACCGTCGATCATTACAGAAGAGAAGCCTGAGTCGATACAGCTTTTGCAAGTTTCGAAAGTATCTCCGTGGTCGAGGTGCAAAACGATTTCAGGATTTTTGCAGCCGAGTTCTTTTGCATATTCTACAGCACCCTGAGCCATGTAACGCAACAATGTAGCGTTAGCATACTGACGAGCACCTTTTGATACCTGCAAAATAACCGGAGACTTAGTTTCTACAGCAGCCTTGATGATAGCCTGCATCTGTTCCATATTGTTGAAGTTGAATGCAGGGATTGCATATCCACCCTTGATAGCCTTAGCAAACATATCTCTAGTGTTTACCAGACCTAAATCTTTGTAATTAACCATTTTGTTTAAAAGTTTATTGTTAGTGAATTAAAAATTCTATGCAAAAGTAAGAATAATCCTTTGAATAGAGAAACCCTCGGGCGGAAATATCCGTTTGAGGAGCGTAATTCAATTCTATTTCAAATTATTTCCCATCCTTTAAGAGCTGTTTGTAATGTCTACGTAGCAAATAAAGGTTTTTTATTGTTTCCTCATATATATAATGGTAGGCAAATGATCGCTGTAACCATCCAACCACACTCTGCCACCATATGTACGCAGGGGTGCACCCTTATATTTACCATCCTGCTGAAACAGATAATCGCGCATGAAAACTTCATTGTGATCATATTTCAATCCTTTTGTTGCTTGAAGCAGAGTGGGTGAAAGGATGATCTGATCGAACAGATTCCATTTGCCTCGATAGAGCAAAGTGCCCACTCCCTTATCTTCCAGCGTCACCCACCAGGGGTTGTAAAGGTCATCTTCAGTCATATCTTCGACGTGTTTCTTTGCCCCCAGTACGGCAAGGCTCAAGTCCATCGGATCGTCGTTGAGGTCGCCCATGATAATCAGTTTCAAGTCCGGATCCGTACGCATCAGCGAGTCCTTCAATGCCTTCACCTGCATGGCAGCGTGCACGCGTACCGGTTCCGCCGCCCCCCGAGAGGGCCAGTGGTTGACTATCAGGCAGACTTTATCACCCGCCAGCTCGCCGCCTACAATCAGGAATCCACGGGTTTTGTGGATGGTATCTCCCTCGAAAGGAGTGGAAAGCACCAATGCCGTCGCATGGGGAGTGAATTGTTTGGGGTCATACAGCAACGCACAGTCGATGCCCCGTTTGTCAGGTCCTTCATAATGTATGTATCGATAACCTCCGGCAGCCAGTTCGGGTTGATGAATCAGATCTTCAAGCACGCGCCGGTTCTCTACCTCCGCCACACCGATTGCAGCAGGTCCTGCCGGTACTTTATCACGCGAAAGTTCACCCAGCACCTTGGACAGATTTTTCAGTTTCGAACGATATTTCTCCGAGTTCCACCCCTTTGCCGCATCCGGAAGATATTCATAATCGTTTTTTCCCGTATCATGAATGGTATCAAACAGATTCTCAAGATTGTAAAAAGCTACGCTGTACAGCCCGTCCGCATGATCCTGTGCCCGGCCACCGACCGCCAGCAACAATAAAAAGTTGAATGCAATAATTAGTTTCTTCATATATTTATTTTTGAGTTCACCGCAGATTACACGGATTAGCACAGATTCTTCAATTTCCAATGAAATAAATCTTCAATCTGTGCTAATCCGTGTAATCCTGTGGTGAATGTGATTCATTTCTTGCCTGTTTAAAGTCCTTTTTTAGATTTAAAACCAAGCACCCTTAGGTTTAAAACCAAAAGGATCTACCTTTTAAACCAACGAAACTTAACCCGTCACCCCTGCAAAAGTCTTAAAAAAAAGCGAGAATACGACTTTTTTTCCAAAACTTTTTTCCTAAGAAACAAAAAAGCATTATCTTTGCGACCTGAAAAATGACCATTACACTATTCTTACCAAATAGTAAAACGATATAATAATTTAAAAAACGAATATTAAAATGAAAAAAGGTCTTCATCCTGAATCATACCGTCCGGTAGTATTCAAAGATATGTCAAACGGTGATATGTTTTTGTCTAAATCAACTGTAGCTACAAAAGAGACCATCGAATTCGAAGGTGAAACTTATCCGTTACTGAAAATCGAAATCTCTAACACTTCTCACCCGTTCTATACAGGTAAATCTACATTGGTAGATACAGCCGGACGTGTTGACAAGTTCATGAGCCGCTACGGTAACCGTAAGAAATAATAGGTCGGATCATCCGATTGATAAAAAATAAGCTGCCCCAATATTGAGGCAGCTTATTTTTTGCCCTAAAGCCACTCCGCAAAGGAAACTGCTCCCCAAAGCATACGGAATAAAATCCATCCCCTGTTTTATATTGATAGCACCCAATGGGCGAATAGAAAAATACTGGAAAGGATATACCATGCACCACTCCGGCATGGAGAAAGAGATCATGGAAATTATTCTCCCAAATTCCTCACCTACAGAAACATCAAAGTAAAAAACAGCTTTCCAGAAGCAATATATACTTTTATAGGGAAAACCCTATGGCACAATAGGAGAAAAAACAGCGCTGTAGGAAACTTCTTTCGTATCTTCGTAACATCTAATCATAAATTCACTAAAAAAGATACGACTATGAAACGACTGACTATCCTATTTATGCTCTTTCTGACCTCGTGCATCCTCTATGCCAAAGACCGGAAAGGAAATGACCTCAGCGGTCCCATTGCACTGAAAGGCGAACTGACCGAAAAGTACCAAAACTACACGAAAGGTACTCCTGTCGTCATCCGGGGAGTACGAAAAATGCGCATTTCACCCGATGAAACGGCAGGCATCACCTATGCCGTGGAAATAGACGGGCTGCAATATCCTGTCGGGGCAGAAGAAGCCGGTAAGATCATCCGGCTGAAACCGGCGACAGTCCTTGAATACTGGCAAGGCGTTTACTTGTCACAAGGCATGTATGATTACTACAATCGGAAAGGTTATCGTTACAAGATGCGACAGGAACTGGACGAGGAGTGCCTGGACTATCTGGATAAACTCAACGAAATAGCCTACAAAGACGCCTACATTCAAGACTATGTACAGGCCATTTTTGCCAAAGTCAATCCCGGCGAAATAGATACGAACCGTCCGGAACGACTGAATGTACGCATCATTCAGTCACCCGAACCGGATGCCTATATGCTACCCAACGGGGCCATGCTGGTAAGCACCGGACTTCTCTGTACCATCGATTCGGAAGAAGAACTGGAAGCTATTATCGCCAACGAAATGGTTCATTTCATCCTCGATCATCAGGTGGATAATGTGTCACGTGCCGAAACCCGCGCCAAACGGGCCGCTTTCTGGGCGGATGTATTGGGGACAGTAGCCATGGCGGCCGACGATACCAACTGGATGTATGGATATGACGAACGGGTGGGTGCCATCGAGTTGGCAGCCAGCATCGGAACCATTGCCGCTCTGATCAACGTGCGTACAGTGAATCGCTTGGGTATGGATTACAGCAGCAAGCAGGAGCTGCAAGCCGACCGGATTGCCCGCGATTACCTTGCCTTCAAAGGGATGAACCCCAATGCTCTCTCTTCTGCCATCAATAAAATAAAAGAGTTTTATGGCTCAGTCCATCGCTACGACAACCTGACACGCTACGGCAGCTACGGTCTGTTGAAGGAGCGCCTTGCCAAACTGGGAGAAACCGAAGGCATACACAGCCATATGTTTGAGAAAATGACCTCGGACATCGTGACTTTCAATGCTGCCATGTATCAGGGAGACAAACGCTATAAAATGGCGGAACAACTGGCTCAGAAGAACATAGACAATCGGGTGGCCTCCGATCATGACTACGTGATTCTGGTCAAAGCACGTATGGCCCAGGAGAATACCCCGGAGAGCAACGAAGCTTGTATGAAACTATTGGAAAAGGCCCGGGAAATTGCCACCGCACGCAATCTGGATATCAACAAACAGGAGATTCTGTTGCTGATGCGCATGAACAAACAGGCAAAAGCCGCCGACAAGCTGAAAGAGTATCTGGACCTGCTGGCCGAATATAAACAGCAAAACGACATGAACACCCAGGAATCCGAATGGATCGGAGAAGAACTGGACTGGGCTAGCAAAATGCTTTCAAAAATCAGTCTGCTATAGTTGCTATCTTAAAATGCCATAAAGGGTGTAGCCATACAACCGGTATAGCTACACCCTTTATTACAGATGGCTACACCTTCCGGGGTAAAGGGTGTAGCCCTTTTATAGAATCAGAAATTGATATAGACGCGACATTCGTGGGCAGGTATCGTCAGACCGGTCGGTATCGAGGTCACATGAAGTTTCGTACCATCCAGATAGTTTGTCCAGACTCCCGTTACCGGAAAAGAAGTGATTGCCTCTATCGGCTTAGCGGTAAAATTACCAACTACGACCAACCTCTTGCCGTTGGTTGCTGCAAGAGTCAGGAAACGTCCTCCGGTCCAGTTGGCTGTCTTCACCAACCAGGAGAACGTGCTCCCCGGATTAAAGAGTTCAGAATGTTCCCGCCTCAACTTCAACAGTTTTGCATATGTATTGCACAACCCTTTCCGAGCTTCATTGTCCAGATATTCCCAGTGCAGAGGTTTCCTACCTGTCCGTCCCCCTTCTTCAATCGACACATCGTATCCCATTTCACCAAACTGCCATACCATCTTAGGACCGGGTGCCGTGAAAAAGAATGAGGCATTCGCAGCAAGCTGTTTCATACGGACATTTATATCCGATTTTAAAGGTCCCTCGCCATAAGCAATCTGCTTAAAGGCTGTCCGCTCTTCGTCATGGCTTTCCATAAAGCCAACCCACCCTCCGTAGGGCATTGTTGTTCCGAAAGTAACCAATGGTGTAAAATCACTGTTTGACGGATACCCCATTGCCGACTGGCAATAAGCATTATTCAGGTTACGCCAAAGTTGCATGCCTTCTTCGGCCAATTCGCTCTCCTCTTTTTCGTCACAGAAATGCTCCAGGATGACGACTGCCTCCGGATTCACCTCACGAACTGTCTCGTTATAATCTTTCAGGATGGCAATACGCGAAGCGTCATAACTTCCGGCAGTGGCCTCCGTACTGCTGTTTTGTGTAAAGCCCTTTGTCATGTCGAAACGAAAGCCATCGATGCGATATTCCTCCAGCAGGAACTTCAGGTTCCGTTTCACAAATGCACGTACCAAAGGCGAGTCATGATTGAAATCATGAAAGACACCGTAGGGATGAGGTTCTTTCACATTAAACCAAGGGTTATCGGCTGCCGTACGGTTATTTTTGGTATCCCAATACAAACGGGCAAAAGGATGCGAACCACTGGCATGGTTGTAGACAACATCAAAAAGAACAGCCATACCCGCTTCGTGGCATTTATCGATAAAAGCCTTATACATATGATCGGTACCGTAAGCCTTGTCCAAAGCAAAATAGAAACAAGGATTGTATCCCCAGCTGTCATTGCCATCGAACTCCTGCACCGGCATCAACTCAACGGCATTGAAACCTAAACTTTTCAGATAGCCTATCTTCTCCATAGCACCGTTCAGATCGCCTGTGGCAGTGAAATCACGCAACAGCAGTTCATAGATCATCAGATTATTTTTATCGAGTATCCGGAAGTTTTTAACCTTCCATTCATAAGAATCCCTTTGTATTTTGAATACAGAGGCAATGCCGACAGCACCCTTGGGATACTCCTTCGCATCGGGGTAGGTAGAAGAGGGAATGTATTTATCGTTATCCGGATCGAGTATCTTACGGCTATAAGCATCAGCCAGACGAAGAATCTCCCCGGCCCTTGTACCGACATAATACTGAAAAGCATATTCACGGGTAGGCTGAAGTCCGGTCAGTGTAATCCACCAGCAGCCCGCAGCATCATCTCGGTTCATTTGGCTGTTGCTTTCATTACTCAACTTCCAGTCATTAAAATCACCCACGACATGGGCAAAATCCTTATGTCCCCCTTTCTTGTCTTTATCATACAGCACCAACGTGACTGTGGATGCGTCTATCAGATTGATTCCTTCCTGCAGACCGCCAGGCATAGAAGCATATCTGACAGCCGCGGGTTCAAAGGGTTTATACAGATGATCGGTAACAGAGACAAACGAGTCTCCGTCCATTCCTTTCTTGCTCCCGTCGGCACTGCGAATCACGACACCCAATTGCCGAACCGGTGTTTCGTTCGAACCAAACCATTGACGGATCGAAGGTGCCAGCGTAATACTCCAGATATTATCTGCCACCCGGACCATTTTACATTTATCCACATTAGTATTCCACTCCGCAGGCACATACATCCAGGTCCCTTCTGACACCACTCCCGTATGTACATACACATCACCCGCATAACCATAGAGCGGGGAAGTTTTCGTCGCTTTAAAATATAGCGTCAATTGCCTGTCAGCATCCGGAGTCTCAGGTCGGAAACTCAGTCCGTCGTCACATCTTCCCTCCTGCGTGATCCGGATTTTTTCCGAAAGGCTGCCGCTCCTGATGACAATCTCTCCTTCACGCCCGGCCACTCCCTCATTGGGAGCCACCGTAAAAGCCAAGTTGGTAACCACCAGTCCGCGGGTATTGGCCTGCGAAATCCAACTACGATCCACTTCCGGAATTTCGACCTCAAATGTTATATTGGCTTTTACTTCCACCTGCACAGTTCCTCCTTCCTTGCCCACTTCGAAACGGGAAGCTGTCAGTGTCAGTGCATCTTTCTGCTTTTGTGAAACGGTAAAACTTTTTTCAATTCCTCCCGCCACCAGGGTCAGCTTGACGCTACGGCTGTCATAATCAGCATTTTCCTGTATACTGATAGTCACAGAAGCATCGCCCGCTGTTCCCGAAAATGGAGACACCGTACACCAGTCTGCCGCTCTGCGTGTATCCGTATCGGTGGTCAGCGAGATCCGCCATGGACGTCCTGACGAGAACGATAGATTCCGGGTTCCCGAAGTAGCGGCAAAATCAATGCCTTGCTCAAAAAAAATCTCACTATCAGAAGAAAGAATCAGAGAATCGGTTTCTTTCTCTTCCGACGAGCAACCGAAACCAATCAGCGGAAGCAGGAGGAACAGAAACGGAAAAGTTAAATATTTCATAGATTAAAAGGTATTATTGTATATAAAAAAGGATGCCAACCTTATGCAGGTTGACATCCGAAGTATCTTCCTGGCATTTCTCTTCCAGATAGAGAAATACAGGATTATTTTTTAGTCATGGTCGCCGTTTTAGCATCCGGATTCAATACAATGGTATAGGCTCCGGCTGTCACTTTCATATTAGCACCATCCTGAGTCAGTGCCCCCAGGCTGCCACCCAGATTGACAGTCCAAGCACCGTCCCATCTGAATTTTATCTCACCGGCTACCAGAGTGACGTCTACCGACCAGAGTTTAGTTGCCGGATCATAATTCATCACAGTTCCTTTGTCCCATCCACCGGGAGTGGCATCACCAATTATCTCCCAACCGGTCTTGGTCAACGAGGCTGTCAGCTTCTTCATATCGGCACCTACCCGATAGTATCCGGCTGTTTCAATCTTGATATTATCGCCGTCGCTGGGCATCAGAACAAATGTCCCTATGTTCTTAGCTTCATCCCAACTGATAGGGCCCATCATACCGATCCATACCCCGGCATCCCAGAATTTAAATTTGGTATCGGCATCAAAATAAAATGTTCCGGTATAGATAAAGTCGCGGGCAGCAGATTGCACTTTGTAACAATCATCTTTAGTAGCGTCCCATCCCTGATAGCTTCCCGGCAATGCCATTTCCGCACTCGACAATTCAATGGTAGTTTCTACCATGCTATAAGAATATTTACCGGCATTTGTCAGATTCATAGTGATCACGTATGGACTGGCTTTCAACACCTTAAAATTATTAGGCCCTGCCACCAGTTCGCCTTCAAGTTCGGACTCCTTACCGGATACCGCTCCGTAATTATCGGAATCCCAGTTATTGTTCGACCTGAATTTAAACTCTTTGTCAAGCAATGAAGTAGTAACCGTCCATAAGCGGGTGGTGGCGTCATAGTCCATTTGTGTGTCCTTATCCCAACCACCGGAAGTAGCGTCTCCCACCACTCCCCATACAAGGGGTTCGGTCTGTTCCACCTTACCTTCGGCATCTACTTTGATCCCGTAGAATCCTTTTTTAGCAGCCGTCTGATCCTTTGCCAGAATCTTGGTAAGATCACTTCCGTCTATAATAGCATACGAAACGCCATCCGCATCGAAGTTGGCATATCCCTGGTATACCCCGTCACCATCGGGATCGCCCAACAGGTAAGCATTCGTATAGTCCCAGTCCGGATAGCCCACGGCCACATAAGCGAACTTCCAGTCAACCGCATTCGGATCAAAAAGAGTCGCCTTAAAAGTAATCGAGTTCGAAGCTGGATCAGCAGTCATGTCATACGCTTTAGAAGTCAGCGTAATCGTAAAGTTATAAGTCTGTCCCGGATAAGCCCCCACCTTAGCCATCATAGTGTTCATCTGTCCATTGGTAAACTTCAGGCTGGTAGTTCCGGTTTCACCCAATAAGACAGTTTTCGCATTCGCATCATTCGTCAGTGTAACGTCATAATTCACCACTGCCTTCACTCCATAGTCTGCTGCCGTCCACTTGATCTCGGGAAACTCAGCCGCAGCATTTTCATCGTTGAAAGTAAAGTCGCTTTGAGAGAAAGGCTCAAAAGCAGAGGCTTTCTGCAACTCCATGACGGGCGACTTCTCATCTTCGCAAGCCGTAAAGGCCAGAAGTCCTAACAACAGTGTATAGAAATATATTTTTTTCATAATCTTAATTCGTTGTTTTTAATAGTCATTCGATTTTAGTATCCTTCATTCTGCTTGAGATTGGTGTTAGAACCGATATCGTCTGACGGAATCGGGAACACGTTGTAGAAGTTCTCAACAGCCTTACCTTTGGCTGTACCACCCTTCCAAGGCCATACGTAACCGGCAGTAGTAAACAGTCCGAAACGTACCAGGTCTGTACGGCGTTGTCCTTCAAAGAAGAATTCACGGCCTCGCTCGTCAATGATGAAGTTCAATGTCAAATCGGAATCAGAGATAGGAGCCAGCGTCTTATCACTGTACGCTCTCTTACGCAGATCGTTCACATAACGGAGAGCAGTAGCTCTGTCGCCACCCTGACCGCCTCTGAGCACAGCTTCGGCATACGTCAGGTAGATTTCACCCAGACGGAAAAGCGGGAAGTCTACGTAAGCTTCCTTTGAAGGAGGCAGCGTTCCATCCTTATTTACATTGAAGTATTTGGTAACGGGAATACCGTTATTCTGGAATGTATTTTCGTCAATAATTTCAAGACTGGTTGTCAAATCGGTACGAAGCATTGCCTTACGGGTATCCGCATCACTGCCACTCTCTTTGAGGAACAGATTGTAGAGTGACGATTTTGCCCTTACACCCTGCCATGCTCCTTTGGCATTGACTTCTTCCTGAGTCACCGTAGCCCCCCAGCAAAGGAAGGCGGTCATACCACCCCAGGTCATCGTCTGGTCGCCCTCATAGCGTACCGGGAAAATCATTTCGCTGGACAAGTGATTGTCTGCCTTGAACATATCTACATAAACAGGTTCCAACTGATAACCCGTTTCGATCACTTTCTTAGCATACGTGATACATTCGGTATATTTGTTCTGGCCGACGTAAGTCTCCGCATTAAGGTACAGGCGTGACAAGAGTGCCCACGCGGCAGCTTTGTTGGCATGTCCGTAGTCCTGGCTGTATCCCACTGTGGGCTCCAACATATCCTCTACGCATTCAGTCAGTTCTTTCTCGATCCAGTTGAACAGATCGGCAGCCATGATCTGCTTCGGCGGAATACTTCCGATCGGGCTGTTTTCGTCTACAAACGGTACATTGCGATACAAGTCGAGCGCATATTCATAGCTCAATGCACGCAGAAAACGGGCTTCGGCACGCCATGTCTTGATCGAGGCTTTCAGTGATGCGTCACAACCGCGGGCATCCAGTTTATCTTCGGTAGTCTCACGCAGATAAGCGTTGGCTACATTGATTTGATAGAACAGGCGGTAGTATGAACCCTTGATCCACGGACTGGATGCACCCCAGGAGATATGGTTGAACTCAGGGATACCGGGGTCATTCCATGCACAGTGTGCAATGTCCGAAGGCAAATCCTGCATATTCCACAATACACGGAGAAAGGAAGCCTGGCTACCGCCATCGATGCCTACCACATCCTGATCGGAATCACCCCCGCTGTTACCACCGATGGCCATACCTGCATAAATCTTAGCAAGACTCTGCTCATAAGCCAAGGGCTCGTTCCCGAAAACAACGTCGGAAACCAATTCGTCTTTGTCCAGTGGAACCGTATTGAGGTCGTTCACACAAGACGCTACTCCTAACATCATTCCCAGCAATGCACAGGGAAGAAGATATTTAAATTTTATTGTTTTCATGTTTTACAGATTAAAAGTTGAGATTAAGGCCGATCATGAATACACGGGGGCGAGGATAGATGTTGTTATCGATTCCTTCACCACTGATTTCCGGATCCAGTCCTTTGTACTTAGTAATGACAAACGGATTCTGTACCGTAGCATATACGCGTGCACTCTGCTTATCATTGAAGAGTTTATTAAACGTATATCCCAAAGAGATGTTGTCCATACGCACGAACGAAGCATTCTGAACGTAATAGCTGGAACGGTATTGAGCGTTCTTGAAATCAGTGCTGCGGGCAGAGGTCAGACGATTTTTCAGGAATCCGGTCTGGTCATACATATTGGCGCCTTCGTATGCCTCACGGTTGGACTGCACATTATTGTAAACATAGTTACCGAAGCTACCGCGCAAAGCAAATGAAAAATCCCAGTTCTTATAAGAAAGTTGTGAGGTCAGTCCCATGAACACATCAGGAGCAGCTTTTTTGAAGCAGATCAAGTCGGCGTCGTTAATCTGGTTATCTCCATTCTGATCTACATAAGCACCTTCGATAGGTTTACCGTCAGGACCATAAATCTGCTCGAACACATAGAAGGAATTGAACGCCTCACCTACCCGATGGATCAGGGCATTGTATCCTGTACCGCCATCGATGCCGCCATGGATGACACCGGCATAGTTCGGGTCGTCGTTGAAAGTCATCTTGGTGATCTTATTCTTATTATAAGAGATGTTATAGCCGATATTCCAGTTCCAGTCCTGTGTTGAAACAGCATGGGCATTGATGCTGAACTCAAAACCCTTGTTCTCCAATGTACCTACATTAGTCAGCAACTGATTGCTGAAGTTAGTTCCGGCAGGAGCCGTAACGGTGTTCAGCAAGTCCTTCGTTTTACGGAAGTAATAGTCGATTGTACCCGTGATACGTCCATTCAGGAAACCGTAATCGATACCTACGTTCCAGGTTGTGGTTTCTTCCCACTTCAGGTTCTGGTCATAAGGTTGCGGAGCAATCAGTGAGTATTCGGTATCACCAAAATAATAGTTGGCACCTGCCTTGGAATACATGTATCGAGCCATATAAGGATAGTCTCCATTGCCCAGATTCTGCTGTCCGGTCACACCATATCCCAAACGTAATTTCAGATCCGAAATAGCGTTCACATTCTTCAGGAATGACTCTTCGTTCAGCTTCCATGCCAGTGCTACCGATGGGAACAGTCCCCAACGATTGTCCGGACTGAAACGTGAGGAACCATCGTTACGCAAGGTAAATGTCACCAGATAACGGTTCAACAAAGTATAGTTGAGACGTCCGAAGAAAGAAACCAGATAGCTTTCGCTCGCATAGTCATCTCCTTTTTTATAGAATTCTTCTCCCGTCTTCTCTGCATAGGCAGCCGAGTAAGGATAGGAGTTGGTAGTCGAATTATAGAAATGCTGCCAGGAGTAACCTGCCATGACATCAATGTAATTAACTCCGAACGTATTGGCATAGTTGAGGTAGAAATCAAGCAAAGTGTTGCGTTTCAGCTGAGTATAATGGCTGTTTTCACCAAAGCCGTTTTTGAAATTACCCGTACAGTAAGTCAAAGGTGAATTATCGGCTATAATCACGTCACCTTTACTTTTCGATACATCATAACCTAAGTTCAGGTTAGCGCGAAGTTCAGGCAGGAAGTGGAATTTATAATCAATCTGCGCATTGCCGATGCTGCGGTAAACAGTCGATTTATCATCTTTCTCTTCAAGCATGGCAACCGGATTGGCCAGGCCGATATCAATCGGAGAAGTCTTGTCTCCCTCCTGCTTCATATACATAAAGTATCCGTTTCCATAAGGATTGCCTTCCATATAGACAGGCTGTGTGGGATCATACTGGGTAGCCAGACCGATAGCTGCACGGTCGGCAAAACGGTTCTTATTGTATACCCCCTTCACATTGAGCTGGATGTTGAGCTTCTTGTCGAAAAAGTTGGGGTTCAAGTTGATGGCACCTGTCAGACGTTGCATATTCGAAGTCTTCAGGATACCGTTTTCGTTTGTATACGCCACGGACACACGATAAGGCATATGCGGAACTGCTCCGGATACACTTACATTATGATCGGTACTGAAAGCCGTACGGAAGATTTCATCTTGCCAGTCGGTAGAGGTTTTACCCAGCGCATTGGCCTGAAGGCTGTTTTCGCCAAACTTCTCGATTACAAAATTACGAAAGTCTTCCGCCTTCATCACATCAACCGTATTCGATTTCGTACTGATAGAGAACGTACCACTGTAGTCTACCTTCACGCGTCCCGATTGCCCTTTCTTAGTGGTAATGATAATGACACCATTGGAAGCACGCGAACCGTAGATAGCAGTAGCAGAGGCATCTTTCAGAATCGTAAACGTCTCGATGTCATTGGGATGAACAGTAGAGAGCGGGTTGCCCATACCCTTGATCTCGGTGTTATCGACAGGCACTCCGTCAATAACGATCAACGGATCGTTGCTGGCCGACATGGATGAACCTCCACGCACACGGATCGTAGCTCCGGCCCCCGGGGCTCCACCATCGGTAATCACACTGACACCGGCAGCCTTACCCACCAAAAGGTCGGAAGCCGAGGTAGCCATACCTTTTACCATCTTATCCGCATCGATTGCCATCACCGAACCGGTTACGTCATTTTTCTTCACGGTACCATAACCAATCACCACCGCTTCCTGAAGCATCACCGCATCTTCATGGAGAGTTACCGTCACGCTGGGAGCGGCTTTCATTTCAACCGGCTTATAACCGATGAAAGAAATTACAAGAGTTGAATTTTGAGGAACACTCAGAACAAAGTTTCCGTTCAGATCGGTAATCGTACCGATAGAAGAATTATCCTTCACAACCACATTCGCGCCGATTACGGGTTCACCCGTTGAATCTTTCACATGCCCCTTGACAGAGACTTGTTGTGCATAAGCGCTCAATGACAAGAATAGCCCAAACAATAGGGGCAGAATCATACGACAGACTCTAAGATTAACTTGCTTCATGCATCTAAAAATTAAAGTTAACAATATAAATATTAAATATACTTTCTAAGAGATAGAGAATGAACGACTTCATCCCGATTCTTGATTACGTAGCAAAAATACTATTTAAACAACAGTCGCTTATTTAAATTCAAACAAATCCACGCATGCAACTCCGCAAACGATTGCATCATAAAAGCGGACTTATAACATACTATCACTGAACTTTTCAGTCTCCTTTACACTATTTTTGTGACATATTAAACAAATCCATATATACATTGGTTTTGTCTTTATATAAATTCATTTACCTTTGGCTGAAAACCAATATGTACCATGAGTAAACCGCAAATCACCATCAAAGACATTGCCCGCGAACTGGGGGTATCGCCCTCCACCGTATCGAGAGCACTGAAGGACAATCCGGACATCAGCCAGGAGACGAGGGATGCTATACATAAGTACGCGCGCGAACATAATTATAAGCCCAACGTACTGGCACTGAACCTGCGCACCAGCCGTTCGAACACCATCGGGGTCATCATCCCCCAGTTAGTTCACCACTTCTTTTCGTGTGTGCTGAGCGGCATTGAGAGAACGGCGGCCGAAGCGGGCTACAACATCCTGGTGGCGCAAAGCAACGAGGAGTACGAGCGGGAGGTAAAAATCGTTCACTCCTTCCTCGCCGCACGGGTTTGCGGAGTCATCACTTCGCTCGCCAAAGACACATCCCGATATGACCATTATCAGGAATTGCTGGACAACAATATTCCTATCGTTTTCTACGATCGCATCTGTACCGGTATCAACACCGAACGGGTGGTGGTAGACGATTACGCCGGTTCGTTTGCCGCCGTGGAGTATATGATACAGACGGGCTGCAAGCGCATCTTCTTTTATAGCGCCGCTCCCCACCTCGAAATATCGAAAAACCGGCGGAACGGTTATATGGACGCGATGAAAAAGTATCGGATTCCGGTGGACCAAAGCATGATAAAGTTATGTGACAGCCGCGAAAAAGCGATCGCCATCACACCCGCTCTGCTCGAAAGGCCGGATCATCCGGACGGCTTCTTCGCCATCAATGACGAAACAGCTTCGGGCATCCTCTACTCGTGCAAACTGACCGGACGGAAAGTGCCCGACGAAGTGTCTATCTGCGGATTCACCGACGGCGCCATCGCCCAAAGCACAGATCCGAAGCTGACCACGGTGGAGCAACATGGCGAAGAGGTGGGCAAAAGCACCATCAGGCTGCTGATAGACAAACTGGAAGGGAACGATGAAGGAAAAAGCGGTAATAAAATCGTGCGTACCAACTTAGTGGTACGGGGAACGACGAAATAAATCTACTTAATAAATACACCATGAAAGTAAAGCCTGACTTAAGTTTTTGGAAGCTGTGGAATATCAGCTTCGGTTTTTTCGGCGTGCAGATAGCCTATGCCCTTCAAAGCGCCAACATCAGCCGTATATTCGCCACGCTGGGCGCCGACCCGCACAGCCTGAGCTATTTTTGGATACTCCCTCCGCTGGCGGGAATCATTGTACAACCGATCATCGGAGCTGCCAGCGACAAGACATGGACCCGTTTCGGACGACGCATCCCCTACCTTTTTGCGGGTTCGCTGCTGGCGGTATGGGTGATGTGCCTACTGCCTAATGCGGGAAGTTTCGGTATGGCAGTCGGCACGGCCATGATCTTCGGACTGGTAGCGTTGATGTTTCTCGATACTTCCATCAATATGGCGATGCAGCCTTTCAAGATGCTGGTGGGTGACATGGTGAACGAGAAACAGAAAGGGCTGGCCTACTCCATTCAGAGTTTCCTGTGCAATGCGGGTAGCCTGATGGGCTATCTTTTCCCATTCATCTTCACATTTATCGGGATCAGCAACACGGCGGACAAGGGCACGGTGCCCGACTCGGTGATTTACTCGTTCTACATCGGCGCCGCCATCCTGATTCTATGCGTCATCTATACCACGGTAAAAGTGAAAGAGATGCCTCCCAAAGAGTTTGAAGAGTTCCATGGTATCACGGCGGACGAAAAGAAGGAAAAAGCCGACTTTATCTCCCTGCTGAAGCATGCTCCCAAAGTGTTTTGGACGGTAGGGCTGGTACAGTTTTTCTGCTGGGCCGCTTTCATGTACATGTGGACCTACACCAACGGTGCCATTGCCGCCACGGTGTGGGGCACTACGGACGTCCAAAGCGCCGGCTATCAGGAAGCGGGCAACTGGGTAGGCGTGCTGTTCGCCGTGCAGGCCATCGGATCAGTCATCTGGGCTGTGATATTGCCGTTGTTCAAGGCACGCAAACAGGCCTATGCCTTTAGCCTCGTACTGGGTGGCATCGGTTTCATATCCACCCTGTTCTTCCACAACGAATATCTGCTGTTCATCTCTTATCTGCTGATCGGCTGTGCCTGGGCCGCCATGCTTGCCATGCCGTTCACTATCCTGACCAATTCGGTTTCGGGCAAAAACATGGGGGCTTACCTGGGACTGTTCAACGGAACCATCTGTGTACCGCAAATCGCCGCCGCCCTTGTCGGAGGAGGATTGCTCCACCTCGTCGGGGGGCATCAGGTGAACATGCTGGTGCTGGCAGGCGTACTGCTGATTGCAGGCGCCGTTTGTGTATATTTCATCAAAGAGACGATGGCGCATCACGAAGCGTAAAAGTATACTGCGGAAAGACAAAAAGTGCTCCATAAGCAGCTATAGCGCGAATGACTTTTGAGTTTAAAAGAGAGGGGGTATTGGTTTAAAATCAAAGTACCCTCTCTTTTAAACCAAAGGCTACTTGATTTTAAACCAACGCAACCTCCGTCGGCAAGAGATAAAAGAATACCTTCATGACAAAATAAATCGCCCCACCTGTCGCTGATCCGGAATCATCTCCCACCATTCGTACCATAAAATAGCACGAAAGATAAAAAGAACGCAGAGTTTTATCTGTTATCCACTGTCGGCACGGACTTTTTTTGTATCTTGGGTGCCGTAAACAACCGACTCAATCTTAAAAAGCCATGAAACAATTCCTCAAGGTAGACGAATGGAACATCATAGAAGAGGGTTTTCACCCCGATAACATGCGCGCTTCGGAAAGCATATTCAGCCTCGGAAACGGCCGGTTCGGACAGCGGGGAAATTTTGAAGAAACCTATAGCAGTGACAGCCTGCAAGGCTCGTACGTGGCGGGCATCACCTTTCTCGACCGAACCCGGGTGGGATGGTGGAAAAACGGCTATCCCCGTTTCTTCTCGCGCGTCCCCAACGCACCGGACTGGAGCGGCATTTACCTGAGACTGATCGATGAGGAGCTGGACCTGGCCCATTGGGATGTAGAAGCATACAGACGACGACTCGACATGCGCGAGGGAATCTCTTACCGCGACTTTCGGGTGACCTCACCCAAAGGCCACACGCTGGAAGTACACGTAGAGCATATCAACAGCCTGGCAAACCAAAATCTTTGTCTGATAAAGTACAGTGTGACGTCGGTGAACTACGAAGGTAAAATCTCCCTGGTACCCTTCCTGAACGGCGACGTAAAGCACGAGAACTCTAATTTCGACGAAAAAATGTGGAACATCCTGCGGGCCGAAGCTACTAACGAGTACGCCTACCTCTGGGTGCAAACCAAGCATGAGGATTCACAAATCTGCCTGGGCATGACTTACCAGTTTTATAAAAACAGCAAACCCACCCATATCAGTCCCATCAAAATAGAAAAGGAAAAATTGACAGGATTCAGCGCCGGTGCCGATGTGAAACCAGGTGACCGGGTGACTCTGGAAAAATATGTTGCCATCCTCTCCTCTCTGCAATGCGACCGTCAGGAGTTGGTGGAGTATGCGGTGGACGAAGCGCAAGCCGCCAAAGAGCAGGGTTGGGAAGCACTGGTCGGCGCGCACAAACAGCAATGGGAAGAAATCTGGGAAGAAAGTGATGTGATGATCGAGGGAGACCCGGCAGCGCAACAGGGCATCCGTTTCAACATCTTCCAGCTGAACCAAAGCTACCGGGGAGACGACGCGCGCCTGAACATCAGCCCCAAAGGATTTACCGGTGAGAAGTATGGCGGAAATACACAATGGAACACCGAACTGTGCTGCGTGCCCTACTTCCTGTTATCGACCCCGAGAGAAATATCACGGAAACTTTTGCTATACCGTTACAACCAACTGCCCAAAGCCATCGAAAACGCACGCAAACTGGGATTCGGCGGTGGAGCCGCCCTCTATCCGATGGTGACTATCCATGGAGAAGAGTGCCACAACGAATGGGAAATCACATTCGAAGAGATACACCGCAACAACATCATCGTGTATGCCATCATGCAATTTTCGAGGGTAACAGGCAACAAAGAATATATCGCCTACTACGGTCTGGAAGTGATGATCGCCATCAGCCGTTTCTGGAGCCAGCGAGTCTCTTTCTCGGGAGCCCGACAGAAGTATGTGCTGCTCGGGGTAACCGGACCCAATGAATACGAGAACAATGTAAATAACAACTGGTACACCAACTACTCTTGCGTGCAATGCCTGCAAAGCACCATCGAATGCCTAGAGATGGTGGCGCATGAATATCCGGAAGAGTACAACCGGATACGTCGCTCAACCGAGTTCCGGCATGCCGAAGAGACGGCGCGATGGAAGGAGATCATCGAGAAAATGTATCTGCCCGAAGACAAAGAACGGGGTATTTTTGTGCAAGACGATGGCTATCCGGACAAAGTGCTGGGTACGGTAGACGATATTCCCGTCAACGAACGGCCGATCAACCAACACTGGTCGTGGGACCGGATTCTGCGCTCGTGCTACATCAAGCAAAGCGATGTGCTGTTGGGACTTTTCCTCTATTATGAACATTTCGACCGGGAAACCATCCGTCGCAACTTCCGGTTTTACGAACCCCGAACCGTACACGAATCTTCTCTTTCGCCTTTCGTGCATGCCATTCTGGCTGCATGGATAGGAGATACGGAAGAAGCTTACCGCCTCTTCCTGCATTCCACACGCCTGGATCTGGACGACTACAACAACGAGGTGCACCAAGGCCTGCACGTCACCAGTATGGCTGGAAGTTGGCAAATCATTGTACGCGGATTCGCCGGAATGAAAATACTGGACGGACAACTCGACTTCACTCCCATCATTCCCGAAGCATGGGACAGCTATACTTTCAAAGTAAATTTCCGCAACTGCACCTTACAGATGAAAGTCGGAAAACAAGAGATAAAAATCTCTCTTTTAGAGGGATATGAATTGAACATACGCATCTCCGAAGTTGTTTATAACCTGAAAAAGGGTAAAGATTTGATTGTACCGAAACAAAATTAAGGCAGGGAGTTCTATGGCAGGACTCAAAGGAACATAAAGGCAAAAAGATATACTTCTTTGATTTTCAAACAGGTAAGGAAAATTACACCTTCTTATGCTCTCTTCGGTAAATCAATATTTCGTTAATAATATGAAATATACAAACCGGAAAACTGTTTTTGTTTTTTTAGTTTTATATCTTTGCGCCCTCAAAATGTGACTAAACAGACTATTAATTACTTTAAAACGAACTAAAGGAGTTCGCCACAACACCATACAGAGTTTCTTTTCTATTGTTTCCACTCTGTGGAACTCTCTGTGAATCTGTGGTGAAAGGAACAAAAAACACTTAGCGTATAATCAATGGGAAATATGAAAAAAAACTATGGATGTATCCTCGCAGCCCTCATTCTACTGACGGCTTGCGGACAAAAGAAAGAAGACAGTGTGACAACAGTACGCCCCGTAAAGACGGCCAGGGTAGAGTCCCGGTCGGAAATCAGAAAAGACTTCTCGGGCATTGTAGAGGCTGTGGACTATGTGAAACTGGCCTTCCGCGTGAGCGGACAGATCATTAACCTGCCAGTCGTAGAAGGCCAAAGGGTCAAAAAAGGACAACTGATTGCCGCTATCGACCCGCGTGATCTGGCTTTGCAATACGCGGCAGACAAATCGGCTTACGAAACCGCCGCCGCACAAGTGGAGCGTAACAAACGATTGCTGGCACGGCAAGCCATCTCGGTACAGGAATATGAAATCAGCGTATCGACCTTCCAACAAAAAAAGTCGGCCTACGAACTTTCAAGCAATAATATGCGGGACACCAGACTGACGGCTCCTTTTGACGGCTCGATCGAGAAGCGGTTAGTAGAAAATTACCAACGCGTGAACTCGGGAGAAGGCATTGTACAGCTGGTGAACACCAAAAAACTACGCATCAAATTCACTATCCCCGACGCTTACCTTTACCTGCTCCGCTCCAAAGACCAACGTTTCCGCGTAGAATTCGACACCTACCGCGGGCACATCTTCAACGCCAAACTGGAGGAGTATCTCGACATATCGACAGACGGTACCGGTATCCCGGTGACCATCACGATCGACGATCCGGCTTTCGACCATGCCCTGTACGAAGTAAAACCGGGCTTTACGTGCAGCATCCGCTTCTCTGCCGATGTAGGCCCGTTCCTGGAAGAAAGCATGACGGTGGTGCCGCTGAGCGCGATATTCGGTGAAAGCGAAGGTAACAAAACCTACGTATGGGTATTGAACGGAAACCAAGTGAACCGTCGTGAAGTAACCGTTTACTCTCCTATGGGAGATGCACAGGCTTTCATTTCAAAAGGATTGAAAGCAGGCGAGACTGTGGTGACAGCCGGTGTGACACAACTGGTAGAAGGTGAAACGGTAAAGGAACTGAAATAAGAGTGCCCGTTCAACGCAATAATTAATTTCACCACAGATTACACGGATTAACACAAATTTTTTAATCTTATTATCAATAATATAAATCATTAATCTGTGAAAATCCGTGTAATCTGTGGTGCACTCAAAACCATATACAATCATGAATTTAGCCAAATATTCATTAGACAATACCAAAGTAATCTACTTCTTTCTGGCTGTATTGCTGATCGGAGGAGTCTTCTCCTTCGGCAAACTGGGAAAGAAGGAAGACGCTCCTTTTGTCATCAAATCGGCCGTCATCATGACGCGCTATCCCGGTGCCGAGCCTGCCGAAGTGGAACGGCTGATCACCGAACCCATCTCCCGCGAGATACAAAGTATGAGCGGAGTATACAAAATCAAGTCCGAATCCATGTATGGCATTTCCAAAATCACATTCGAATTGCTCCCTTCGCTACCCGCCTCTTCCATCCCTCAGAAATGGGATGAACTGCGACGCAAGGTACTTAACATACAGCCACAGTTACCCAGCGGCTCTTCGGTACCGACGGTTTCGGACGACTTCGGCGATGTGTTCGGTATTTATTATGGACTGACGGCCGACGACGGATTCAGTTATGAAGAAATGAGAAACTGGGCCGAACGCATCAAGACACAGGTAGTCACTGCCGACGGAGTAATGAAAGTAGCACTCTTCGGCACACAGACCGAAGTGGTAAACATCTCCATCTCCGTGAACAAGCTGGCGGGTATGGGCATCGATCCCAAACAACTGGCCGGCCTGTTGCAATCGCAAAACCAGATTATCAACACCGGAGAGATTACAGCCGGCGAGCAACAGCTACGCGTGGTGGCCAACGGCATGTACACCACAGTGGACGACATCCGGAACCAGGTCATCACCACCCGGGCCGGACAGGTAAAACTGGGAGACATCGCTGTGATAGAGAAAGGATACATGGACCCGCCGGGCACCATCATGCGTGTCAACGGTAAACGCGCCATCGGTATCGGTGTATCGACCGACCCGCAACGAGACGTGGTACTGACGGGAGAAATGGTAGACAAGAAACTGGCCGAACTCCTCCCCCTGATGCCCGTAGGACTGAATCTGGAGAGTCTTTATCTCGAAAACGTCATAGCCAAAGAGGCCAATAACGGATTTATCATCAACCTGATAGAATCCATACTGATCGTTATTGTCATCATCATGCTGGTGATGGGAATGCGCGCCGGAGTATTGATCGGCACTTCGCTGGTTTTCTCCATCGGAGGCACACTGCTTATTATGTCATTCATGGGGGTAGGACTCAACCGAACGTCACTTGCGGGATTTATCATTGCCATGGGTATGCTGGTGGACAATGCCATCGTGGTGACGGACAACGCCCAAATAGCCATCGCCCGCGGTGTGGACCGCCGGAAAGCATTGATTGACGGAGCCACCGGCCCGCAATGGGGACTGCTGGGCGCCACATTCATTGCCATCTGTTCGTTCCTGCCGCTCTATCTGGCACCTTCGTCGGTAGCCGAGATCGTGAAGCCGCTCTTTGTCGTACTGGCCATTTCGCTGGGGTTAAGTTGGGTACTGGCACTGACGCAGACCACCGTATTCGGAAACTTCATCCTCAAATCCAAAGCAAAGAATGCCGGCAAAGATCCGTATGACAAACCGTTCTATCACAAGTTCGAAAAAATACTGAGCGTTTTGATTCGGCGGAAAATCGTGACGTTGGGGTCGATGATCGTACTCTTTGTCGTCTCTCTGGTAGTAATGGGAATGATGCCGCAAAACTTCTTCCCGTCTCTGGACAAGCCTTACTTCCGTGCCGACGTGTTCTATCCGGACGGATATGGAGTAAACGATGTGGCCCGGGAAATGAAAAAAGTAGAAGCTCACTTGCTAAAACTGCCGGAAGTGAAGAAAGTATCGATCACCTTCGGAAGCACTCCGTTGCGTTACTATCTGGCATCGACCTCAGTCGGTCCGAAACCGAATTTTGCCAACGTACTGGTAGAACTGAACGACAGCAAGTATACCAAGGAATATGAAGAGAAGTTCGATGTATACATGAAGGCCAACTTCCCGAATGCCATCACCCGTACCAGCCTGTTCAAGCTGTCACCGGCTGTGGACGCGGCCATCGAAATCGGCTTCATCGGTCCCAATGTGGATACGTTGGTAGCACTGACCAACCAGGCGTTGGAAATCATGCACCGGAATCCCGACCTTATTAATATACGTAACTCCTGGGGAAACAAAATTCCTATCTGGAAACCAATTTACAGTCCGGAGCGGGCACAGCCGTTGGGAGTATCCCGTCAGGGCATGGCACAAAGCATCCAGATCGGGACGAACGGTATGACATTGGGTGAATTCCGCCAGGGAGACCAGGTACTGCCTATCTTATTGAAAGGCAATAGCGTGGCAGATTCCTTCCGCATTAACGACCTGCGCACACTGCCCGTATTCGGCAATGGTCCCGAGACCACCAGTCTGGAACAGGTGGTGTCGGAATTCGATTTCCGATATCGCTTCTCAAACGTGAAAGACTATAACCGGCAGTTGGTGATGATGGCGCAATGTGACCCGCGACGGGGAGTGAACGCCATCGCAGCTTTCAACCAGATATGGTCTCAGGTACAGAAGGAAATCAAGATTCCGGAAGGCTACACCTTGAAATACTTTGGTGAACAAGAGAGTCAGGTGGAATCGAACGAAGCTTTGGCAAAGAATCTGCCGCTGACCTTCTTCCTGATGTTTACCACCCTGCTGCTGTTGTTCAAGACGTATCGCAAGCCGACAGTCATCCTGCTGATGCTTCCGTTGATATTCATCGGCATCGTATTGGGATTGCTGCTGCTGGGCAAATCGTTCGACTTCTTCGCCATTCTCGGCTTGTTGGGACTGATCGGTATGAATATCAAAAACGCCATTGTACTGGTAGACCAGATCGACATCGAAAATCAATCGGGACTCGATCCGCGCAAAGCGGTGATCAAAGCAACGATCAGCCGTATCGTGCCGGTAGCCATGGCTTCGGGTACAACAATCCTGGGTATGCTTCCGTTGCTGTTCGACGCCATGTTCGGCGGAATGGCGGCTACCATCATGGGCGGACTGCTCGTAGCTTCGGCACTGACCCTGTTCGTGCTTCCGGTAGCCTATTGCGCCATTCACAGGATTAAGGGATAAAGAAACGAATTAAAAATCTAAAAGTATATGATGAAGAATAAACTTATACTTCTATTTGCATTGGGACTCTGTGCGCAAGTGCAGGCACAAGTCCCGCATCTGAGCCGTGAGACATACCGTGAACGTGTGGAAGCCTATAGCCAGGTGCTGAAACAGCAACATCTGAAATCGATGGCAAGCACGGACGCACGGAAAATAGCCTTTACGGGATTTCTGCCCAAAGTGGACATCTCTGCCGAAGGAACACTGAACCTGAAAGAGATGGATTCATGGGACGGACCGGCCGGACAATATCGTAATCACACGTACCAAGGCATATTCGTCGTGTCGCAGCCACTCTATACCGGAGGTGCCCTGCAGGCCCAGAACCGCATAGCCAAAGCCGATGAAAAACTCGACCAGCTGAGCGAAGAACTGACACGTGACCAAATCCACTACCAGAGCGATGCCTTCTATTGGAATGCTTCTTCGGCCCGTGCCATGCTCAATGCTTCGGCCCAATATCAGGAGATCGTTGAAAAACAATATGAAATCATCCAGGATCGCTTCAAAGACGGTGCTATCAGCCGCACAGACCTGTTGATGATTTCGACACGCCGCAAAGAGGCCGAACTTCAATACATCAATGCACGCCAGAACTATACGCTGGCTTTGCAAAAGCTTAATATCCTGATGGGAGAAGAGCCTAACGCACCTGTAGACAGCCTTTGCGCCATCGGTGTCGTATGCCCGCCTGTCACCTTGCTTCCATTGGATGATGTGCTGCAACGCCGGGCCGATTTCGCCAGCACAGAAGTCAACATACAGAAGAGCGAAGCCCAACGAAAAGCAGCCTTGAGCCAATACAATCCGCAAGTAAGCATGTACGTCACCGGCGGATGGGCAACAGCCTCTCCCAATATGGGATATGACGTGAAGTTTACTCCCATTGTGGGAATGAGCGTAAATATCCCCGTATTGCGCTGGGGAGCAAGATTCAAGACCAACCGGCAGCAGAAGGCTTACACAGGTATCCAAAAACTACAGCAAAGTTACGTAGTAGACCAGATCAACCAGGAACTGGCAGCCGCACTGACCAAGCTCAAAGAGACGGAAGAGCAGGTAAAGACAGCTGAGGAAAACAAAGAACTGGCTGAGGAAAACCTGGACCTGATCACCTTCTCTTATAATGAAGGAAAGGCAAGTATGGTCGATGTACTGTCGGCGCAGCTTTCGTGGACACAGGCACACACCAGCCTGATCAACGCTTATCTGGCGGAAAAAATGGCAGTAGCGGAATACCGCAAGGTCATCAGCGAATAAACAGAAGCTTCATTCTATACAAACAGAGGCTCAATTCCGGGTGAATTGAGCCTCTGTTTGTTGTATAGGAAGGCTCTGTTCCATCCAATCAAAGGAGAAAAAGTTGTTCATTTTATCCACATTCCAATATAGACAATCAAGATTTTATATAAAATATAATACAAAAAGGGTACAATATACAACTTTTATCGTATATTTGCTGTCACAAACAGAATGAATGACTAATTCTAAACACGAAAAGAATGAAAGCTACGCATTGGATGATGTACACCCTACTGGGAATCACGCTTCTTTTAACCACGTGTGTTGACGATGACAAAGACCTCTCACAGCCCAAAGAACCGGAGAAAACAACAGATCTGATCATTCCGGATGATGCGGACTGGACTACTACACGAAGTGTCAATCTCTCGATCCACTCTCCTGTGGCAACCCGGGTAGCGATTTATACCGACGCAGCATGTACTGACGAAAGTTTGCTGGCAGAAACACCCGTATCCGATATCTCTAAAAGTATCGAACTGGATGTAGCGAAAGCAAACCGGGCATTATATGTACAGTATCCTGCCGGCAAAGGGAAAGAAGTGATAAGCGTTCCGATCAACAGAGCTTCTACACGTGCGGAACTGTCGATTAAACTGCCGGAAAACGTGAGTGGCTTCGATACAAACGGAGGAGAAGGCGCATATAGCTACCAATGGTATCCCGTCAAAGGGGGAGAAGCTACTCTTATGATGGAAGATAATTGGCCGGAAACAGGAGATTATGACTTTAACGACTTCGTTATCGGATATCGCACACAAGCAACCTTCTTCGACGGACACGGCGGAAGCAAGGAAGATTACGAACAAGACGGACTTGAAATCAAGATCACTTTCCGTGCGATGGGCGGGTATCTGCCCTACCGTTTAGGACTGCAACTGGATAAAACACATGCCCGATACATTGATGACGTGATTGAAATAGAAGGAAACGACCTGGTTAAAATGGAGCTTCAGAATCCCGGAGAAGATGCGCCCGCCATCTTTATCTTTACAGGAACAGAACAATTAAGAAAGCGGAACAATGGCGGAACATTCTATAATACCGAACCTGACCACGCAATAGCGAACAACGATCTGGTGACCATCAAATACAGATTAAAGATAAATTGCTTCAAAAATTTAGAAAAGACTCAGGCACTGTGGGCAGCAGCCACATCAGAAAATCAGAACTTCTTCCTGCAAAAAGAGAAAAACGGAGGACGCGAAATCCACTTGAGAGGCTACGAACCGACAGCTTATTACAGCAATTCATACGCCGGCGAGGCAGGCGGCAATATGCGTACCGATATTAAATATTGCAGTACTGACAACTTTGTGTGGGGTATAAAAATTCCTGTCGCCATCCCGCATCCCATCGAGAAGATAGACATCATGCAGGTCTACAGCAAGTTCAGGAGTTGGATCACCGAACCGAACCATTCGGATCCAAGCAGTCCGGACTTCAATGAAAACTGGTTCAAATATTATGATACGTCGAAAGTAATAGGATAAGCTATCAGACAGACTATTTCCTGTTTTCACATAGGTATTTGTTTGATTTGTTTTTCAGCCTACCCGGTCATTCCCCCCTTGACCCGTGGTAGGCTGAAGTTTTTTTATAGTATTTCCTTCTCACCACCAACGAATTTGCTTATCTTTGCACGCAAAGAAAACAAAATCGTATATACACACATGATTCTTTTTTTCAGAACCCCTTCCAAGAGCGTGATTGCCGTAGAGAGCAACCACGAACTTAACGCGAACGACAACAACAAACTCTGCTGGCTTTTTGGTGAAGCCATGCCGGAAAGTGAAGAAAACCTGCAAGGCTGCTTCGTCGGGCCACGACGTGAGATGATTACTCCATGGAGTACCAACGCAGTAGAAATAACCCAGAACATGGGACTCGACGGCATTAGCCGCATCGAGGAATATTTCCCCGTAAAAGATGAAAATGCAGACCATGATCCCATGCTGCAACGCATGTACAAAGGTCTTAACCAAAATGTATTCACTACCAACCGCCAGCCGGAAGCTATTATTTATATCGACGATCTGGAAGCCTACAATGAAAAAGAAGGCCTTGCCCTGTCAAAAGAAGAAATGGACTACCTGAAAAAGGTAGAATCTGATTTAGGACGTCGCCTGACTGATTCTGAAGTATTCGGATTCGCACAAATCAACTCGGAGCATTGCCGTCACAAAATCTTTGGCGGAACGTTTATCATCGATGGCGTAGAACAGGAGTCTTCTCTCTTTCAGATGATCAAAAAGACGACTCAGGAGAACCCCAATAAGATTATCTCGGCCTATAAAGATAATGTGGCTTTTGCCGAAGGTCCGGTAGTCGAACAATTCGCTCCGGCAGATCACTCTAAGCCCGATTTCTTCCGGATAAAGGACATCAAGAGTGTTATTTCACTAAAAGCGGAAACTCACAACTTCCCTACTACCGTAGAACCTTTCAACGGCGCATCTACCGGTACCGGTGGTGAAATCCGCGACCGTATGGGAGGAGGTAAAGGTTCATGGCCCATTGCCGGAACTGCTGTTTACATGACTTCTTACCCGCGCACCGAAGAAGGACGCGAATGGGAAGACATCTTGCCGGTACGCAAATGGTTGTATCAGACTCCGGAACAGATCCTGATCAAGGCATCCAACGGAGCAAGTGACTTCGGCAACAAGTTTGGCCAACCGCTGATCTGTGGTTCGGTACTAACTTTTGAACATACAGAAAACAACGAAACTTATGCCTACGACAAAGTGATCATGCTTGCCGGTGGTGTAGGTTACGGCACACAACGCGACTGCCTAAAAGGACAGCCGGAAGCCGGCAACAAAGTAGTGGTCATCGGTGGCGACAATTACCGCATCGGATTGGGCGGTGGTTCTGTTTCATCGGTTGATACAGGTCGCTACAGCAGCGGAATCGAGCTGAATGCCGTACAACGTGCCAATGCAGAAATGCAGAAACGTGCCAACAACGTGGTTCGTGCTCTTTGCGAAGAGGATGAAAATCCGGTGGTATCGATTCATGACCACGGTTCGGCCGGACACGTCAACTGTCTGTCTGAGTTGGTAGAAGAATGTGGCGGCCTGATCGATATGAGCAAATTGCCTATCGGCGACAAAACGCTGTCGGCTAAAGAAATTATAGCAAACGAAAGTCAGGAGCGCATGGGACTCCTTATTAAAGAGGAAGCCATTGAACACGTACGCCAAATTGCCGAACGTGAACGCGCTCCGATGTATGTAGTAGGCGAAACAACCGGCGACCATCGTTTTGCGTTCCAGCAAGCGGACGGTGTGCGTCCGTTCGATTTGGCTGTGGACCAGATGTTCGGTTCTTCTCCCAAGACCTACATGATAGATAAAACCGTAGAACGTCACTATACAATGCCGGAATATGAAACATCTAAACTTCACGAATACCTGACTCAGGTGTTGCAATTGGAAGCAGTAGCTTGTAAAGACTGGCTGACCAATAAAGTAGACCGTTCCGTTACCGGTAAAGTAGCCCGTCAGCAATGTCAGGGCGAGATTCAATTGCCATTGAGCGATTGTGGAGTAGTAGCATTGGATTATCGTGGCGAAAAAGGTATCGCTACTTCTATCGGACATGCCCCTCAGGCTGCATTGGCCGATCCGGCGGCAGGTTCTATTCTTTCTGTATCCGAAGCACTGACCAACTTGGTATGGGCTCCGCTGGCCGAAGGTCTGGACAGTGTATCACTCTCCGCCAACTGGATGTGGCCATGCCGCTCACAGGAAGGAGAAGACGCACGCCTCTACACAGCTGTAAAAGCCTTAAGTGACTTCTGCTGTGCACTTCAGATCAATGTACCTACCGGAAAGGACTCTTTGTCCATGACCCAGAAATATCCGAACGGAGAAAAAGTTATTTCTCCCGGAACAGTTATCGTATCAGCAGGCGGTGAAGTCTCGGACGTAAAGAAAGTGGTCTCTCCGGTACTCGTCAACGATGCAAAAACCACACTTTACCATATCGACTTCAGTTTCGACAACCTCAAACTGGGTGGTTCGGCTTTCGCACAGTCATTAGGTAAAGTCGGTAGCGAAGTACCTTGTGTACAGGATGCCGAATACTTCCGTGATGCTTTTCTGGCAGTACAAGAGTTGGTAAATAAAGGACTGATCCTTGCCGGACACGACATCTCAGCTGGTGGTCTGATCACGACTCTGCTCGAAATGTGCTTTGCCAACGTAGAAGGCGGTCTGGAAATCAGCCTTGATAAAATGAAAGAGACAGATATCGTGAAGATTCTGTTCGCCGAAAATCCGGGTATCGTTATTCAGATCAGCGACAAGCATAAGGACGAAGTGAAGAAAATCCTTGAAGATGCAGGTGTCGGTTTCATTAAATTGGGTAAACCGACAGACGAACGCCATATCTTGGTAAACAAAGAGGGTGCTACTTATCAGTTCGGCATTGACTATATGCGTGATGTATGGTATTCTTCTTCTTACCTGCTCGACCGCAAACAGTCAATGAACGGATGTGCTAAGAAGCGTTTTGAGAACTACAAGATGCAACCGCTCGAATTTGCGTTCATGCCGGGATTCAAAGGAAAACTTTCACAGTATAGCATCACTCCCGAACGTCGCACACCGAGCGGTATACGTGCCGCCATCATCCGCGAGAAAGGAACCAACGGTGAGCGCGAAATGGCTTACTCACTCTATTTGGCAGGTTTCGATGTAAAAGACGTGACCATGACCGACCTTATCAGCGGACGTGAGACACTGGAAGATGTAAATATGATTGTTTATTGCGGCGGTTTCTCCAACTCGGACGTGTTGGGTTCTGCCAAAGGATGGGCCGGAGGATTCCTGTTCAACCCGAAAGCAAAAGAGGCTCTTGATAAATTCTATGCCCGCGAAGACACCCTGTCATTAGGTATCTGCAACGGATGTCAGTTGATGATGGAACTAGGATTGGTAAATCCAGAACACGAGAAGAAAGGAAAGATGTTGCACAACGAATCACATAAGTTCGAATCGACTTTCGTCGGTGTCACCATCCCGACTAACCGTAGTGTCATGTTCGGTTCACTGAGTGGCAGCAAACTGGGTATTTGGGTAGCGCACGGAGAAGGAAAATTCTCTCTGCCATACGATGAAGACCAATACAACGTAGTTGCTAAATACTCTTATGATGAATACCCGGGCAATCCGAACGGATCGGATTATTCAATAGCCGCTCTGGCCAGTGCAGACGGACGCCATCTGGCCATGATGCCTCACCTGGAACGTGCTATCTTCCCGTGGCAAAATGCCTGTTATCCTGCCGACCGTGTACACAACGACCAGGTAACTCCTTGGATCGAAGCCTTCGTTAATGCACGTAAGTGGGTAGAAGAAAAGAAAAAATAATAAGATAAATAATGATGATAAAGGGCGGACCTACAGATAGGTTCGCCCTTTTTTGTCATTCGTCAACCGTAACAAATCCTTTCCTAAAGTTTGCACTTCTCCACTCTTTTTATTAATTTTGTAAAATCATTCGCCCCCCGAAAGAAAAATCATTAAAGGATTCCAGCTTGTATGAAAAAAATTCTTTTTCTTCTGCTCTTATTGCCTCTTATGGTCTCTGCACAAACTTACAAATATATCGGTGTAGAGGATGGGTTAAGCAACCGGAGGGTATATTACATCCAAAAAGATAAAAAGGGTTATATGTGGTTTCTGACCCACGAAGGTGTGGACAGATATGATGGCAAAGAGTTCAAACGATATAAATTAATGGATGACGGTGAAGAACTCAATTCACTGCTTAACTTGAATTGGCTATATCTGGACCACGAGAGCACTTTGTGGGAAATAGGAAAGAAAGGAAAAGTGTTTCGTTACGACCCGTTACGAGATCAGTTCACGCTGGTCTACAAACTACCAGAAGAGAAAATCAAAGACCGCCCCGCTCCCATCAGTTACAGCTTCATCGATCGGAATAACAACATCTGGCTGTGTAACGAGGAGACTCTCTATTTATATAATACCCATACACTACAGACCCTCCAGATCAAGAACGAAATCGGAGAAGACATCACTGATATCGAACAGATAGACGATACTCACTTCTTTATCGGTACGGAACAAGGTATCCATCATGCGGAGTTGAAGAATCAAGGGCTACATTTGCTTCCTTGCGACAAACTGGATAATCTTCCGATACAAATCAATGAACTTTATTTCCACCGTCCCTCACGTAAACTATTCATCGGGACGTTTGAACGCGGTATTTATGTCTATGACATGAATACCAAACAAAGCACTCAGCCCCATATGAGCCTGACCGACGTCAGCATCACGCGGATAAAGCCGTTGAATAATAAAGAACTGCTTGTCGCTACAGACGGTGCTGGAGTGTATAAGATAAACATAAACTCTTATCTGACTACTCCTTATATCGTTGCCGATTACAACCAGTACAATGAAATGAACGGTAACAACATCTCTGACTTTTACGTAGACGATGAACAACGTATCTGGCTCGCCAATTATCCAATCGGTATCACGGTACGCAATAACCGCCATTCAAGCTATAACTGGATAAAACATTCTATCGGTAACAAACAATCACTTATTAACGACCAGGTAAATTCTATTATTGAGGACAGTGAAAGAGATTTGTGGTATGCCACCAATAACGGAATCAGTTATTACAATTCCGAAACCGGAGTATGGCATTCGTTCATGAGTTCTTTTGAAAAGAATGGAGGCAACAAGAATCACATATTCGTTACACTATGCGAGGTAGAGCCGGGAATTATCTGGGCTGCCGGATATAGTTCGGGCATCTATCAAATAAACAAACGGACCTTATCTGTCGAGTATATCACTCCATCTTCACTGTATGGAGTCAACATCCGGCCGGATAAGTACATCCGTTCGATCATAAAAACAGCCGATGGAGACATCTGGTCGGGAGGTTACTACAACCTGAAACGCATTGATTTTCATAAAAAGACTCTTCGCCTATACCCCAAGCTGAACTCGATAACTTCCATCATGGAAAAAGACAGTAAGCAGATGTGGATAGGTACGGCCACAGGACTATACTTATTAGAGAAAGAATCCGGTAAGTACCAACGTATCGAACTTCCTGTAGAATCAATGTATATTTATTCTCTGTACCAAGCACGGAACGGGCTTCTTTACATCGGAACAAGTGGTTCCGGATTATTGATATACGACCCGGAAAAGAGAACTTTCACCCACTACCACAGAGACAACTGCGCGCTGATTTCCAATAACATATATACCATTCTTTCGGATACCGACGATGACATTATCATGAGTACCGAAAATGGGCTCAGCAGTTATTATCCGGCAGAAAAATTGTTCCATAACTGGACCAAAGATCAAGGACTAATGGCCAGCCATTTCAATGCCGGCTCAGGTACATTGCGTAAAAACGGTAACTTTATATTCGGCAGCTCAGACGGTGCCATCGAGTTTAACAAGGAAATGAAGATACCCAGGAAGTACAGTTCTAAAATGGTACTCAGTGATCTGACAATTTTTTATCAAACGGTCTATCCCGGTGACGAAAACTCCCCGTTAAGTACGGATATCGATGATACCAAAGAACTGGAACTCAGTTACAGCCAAAATATCTTTTCGCTGAAAGTGTCCTCCATCAACTACGATTATCCGTCGAATATTCTATATTCATGGAAGTTGGAAGGATTTTACGACCAGTGGAGCCGTCCCGGAAATGAAAACATCATCCGTTTCACCAATCTGAGTCCGGGAGAGTATACCCTTCATATCCGTGCAGTCTCTAACGAAGATAAACGTATCGTACTCGAAGAACGTACCATGAAAATCAGTATTGCCCAACCCATTTGGCTCAGTTTCTGGGCCATGCTGGTCTATGCAATCGTACTGGCAGTAATTGCCATCATTACTCTCCGCATCATTATTTTGAGAAAACAAAGAAAAGTATCGGACGAGAAAATCCATTTCTTCATCAACACGGCGCATGACATCCGTACCCCGCTGACATTGATCAAGGCACCGCTCGAAGAGATACGCGAACGGGAAGCGTTGACAAAAGATGGCATCAGCAACATGAATACGGCACTGCGAAACGTAAATGCCCTACTGCGTCTGACCACCAACCTGATCAACTTTGAACGGGCAGACGTATATTCGTCAGAACTTTATATTTCGGAATATGAACTGAATACCTATCTGACGGAGACTTTCAACGCATTCCGTCCATACGCAAGCGTGAAGCATATTAACTTCACCTACGAAAGCAATTTCCGTTACCTGAATGTATGGATTGACAAAGAGAAGATGGATTCAATCCTGAAAAATATCATCTCGAATGCCTTGAAATATACACCGGAGAACGGTAGCGTACATATTTATGCTTCGGAGACCAATGACAGTTGGAATGTAGAGGTAAACGATACAGGTATCGGAATACCTGCCAATGAGCAGAAGAAGTTATTTAAAATACATTTCCGGGGTAGCAATGCGATCAACTCTAAAGTAACCGGAAGTGGTATCGGACTCATGCTTGTATGGAAACTGGTTCATCTGCACAAAGGTAAAATCAATCTGAGCAGCGTGGAACATCAGGGATCGTCTATCAAAGTAAGTTTTCCGAAGGACAGTAAGCACTTTCATAAAGCACACCTGGCAACCCGTACCCGTGAACTCAGCACAGAGCAAGTGCCACACGTGTCTCCGGCCGAGATTTATGAAAAGGCGAAAAAGCAACACGACCAGAACCTGCAACGCCTGTTGATCGTTGAGGACAATGATGAACTGCGGAATTATCTGACTCATACATTATCGGATAATTACACCATTCAGACATGTTCCAACGGTAAGGAAGCACTGACGATCGTAAAAGAGTACATGCCCGAACTGATTATTTCGGATATCATGATGCCGGAAATGCGGGGAGACGAGTTGTGCGCCGCCATTAAAAACGATATCGAAACCTCGCACATCCCCATCATCCTGCTTACAGCACTGAATGACGAAAAGAATATCCTGGAAGGGCTGAAAATAGGAGCAGACGAATATATCGTGAAACCATTCAACATTGGTATCTTGAAAGCAACTATTGCTAACTTGCTGACAAACCGTGCATTATTGAAAAGCAAGTATGCCAATCTTGAAGTCAGCGAGGAAGAGGAGGTATCTCCAAACTGTGCTACAGATCTCGATTGGAAATTCATCGCTACGGTCAAGAAGAGTGTTGAAGAGAACATAGACAATCCGGCATTCAATGTAGATGTACTCTGCAATCTGTTGAACATGAGCCGCACAAGTTTCTATAATAAACTGAAAGCACTGACCGATCAGGCCCCTGCTGACTATATCAGATTAATCCGCCTGAAACGGGCGGCGGCATTATTAAAGACCGGTCAGCACTCTGTCACCGAAATATCCGAACTGACGGGATTCAACGATGTCAAATACTTCCGGGAAGTGTTTAAGAAACATTTCAAAGTGAGCCCCAGCAAATATTGTAAAGAGGGCGGAAAAGAGGATGTAGAGGAACAACAAGAATAAGAAAAGAGAATAAGAACAATACGTTAAATGAATATTTATCTTGAAGCATTCGGCATCTTTTTCAAGATTGGTGCCTTCACTATCGGAGGCGGCTATGCTATGGTGCCTCTGATCGAAAACGAAATCGTAACCAAACGGAACTGGATTTCCAAGGATGACTTTATCGATCTGCTTGCCATAGCCCAATCCGCCCCGGGCATTCTTGCCGTAAACATTTCGATCTTTATAGGATACAAGCTACGCGGCATACGGGGAAGCCTTGTCACCGCTCTTGGGACGGTACTTCCGTCATTCGTCATCATATTGGCCATTGCCATGTTTTTTCATAACTTCAAAGACAACCCCATTGTAGAACGAATCTTCAAAGGGATACGTCCTGCTGTAGTCGCACTGATTGCAGCACCCACTTTCAGCATGGCAAAGTCTGCCAAAGTCAATCGATATACCCTCTGGATTCCGGTTATCTCCGCCCTGCTCATTTGGTTATTGGGCTTCTCTCCCATCTGGATTATTATCGCGGCAGGTGTAGGTGGCTTCTGCTGGGGAAAATGGAAACAGTCACATCCCTAATCATTCACATTTACATTGAAACATTATGATTTACCTGCAACTCTTTTATACATTCTTCAAAATCGGATTATTTGGCTTCGGAGGCGGATATGCCATGCTCTCGATGATTCAGGGAGAAGTGGTGACACGCTATGATTGGGTAAGTACTCAAGAGTTCACCGATATTGTAGCTATCAGCCAGTCCACTCCCGGTCCCATCGGTATCAACGCCGCTACCTATGTTGGCTTTACGGCTACAGGCAGTATCTGGGGATCTGTCATCGCCACCTTTGCGGTAGTGTTGCCGTCATTTATCCTGATGTTGACCATCAGTAAGTTCTTCCTGAAATATCAGAAACATCCTGCCGTAGAGGCTGTGTTCTGCGGACTCCGCCCTGCAGTGGTAGGATTATTGGCATCGGCTGCTCTGGTCTTGATGAATGTGGAAAACTTCGGTTCGCCCACAGACGATACTTATACTTTTGTCATCAGCATCATTATTTTCCTAGTAGCCTTTATAGGAACAAAAAAATATCACGCTAACCCGATTCTGATGATTATCGCCTGCGGAATAGCCGGACTAATCTTATACTAGGGGAATCTCACTGCGGAAACTCAAATTCACCACAGAGTAACACGGAGTATCAAAGAACACAGAGTAACATGGAGTTTTTTTGTTACTACTCAATAATTTAGAATCTCCTCTGTGTTACTCTGTGTCCTCTGTGGTGAATGATGACACATCCCCTCATCTTTTGTAATACATTTACAGTTTCACTTTCTTACTTACCGATTTCGATTCATTGTGCAGACGGTCAAGTGCTGTCACAACATAACGGTATTTGTTTTTCCCATCCTTGTAAGGGAGCTTATAGAAATTGTTACGGGTAACGGCAACAATATGCGAAGCATCGTCAATGTTCACTTTTTCTTTATCACCAAAACGATAAACAACGTATTGCACAGCACGATCCATCTCATCTTTAGCTTTCGGAGGAGTCCAGAACAACATGTAACCATCTTCCGTCCATACTTTTTTCACTTTACGGACTTTACCCGGTGCTTTATCATCCATAAAGTCGAAGACGGGAATCAAAGCAGGATACTTATGATACTCCTGCACAAGTGCATCCCGATATTTTCCGGCATTCTCCACCACAGCGCTCGCCGGCCACTGACAACTGCCACCGATAGTCTGATAAGCTCTTTCCAAAGCCATCTTGCGAGGCAGCTGATTCATGGAAGGATTCTTCGGATCGGCATTTTGAATCGTATTCATCACAGACTGGCCAATGAACAAAGGACGGTTCTCCGTATTCTTTGCCCACCATTTCACCAGGATTTCATAATCGGCGGCAGGATGCCCTATCTGCCAGTATATCTGCGGAATATTATAATCGACCCAACCATTGCGCGCCCAAAGCAATACATCTGCATACAGATCGTCATAGTTCTGCAGGCCGTTGGTCTTGCTTCCGAGCGGATCGTTCTTTTCGTTACGGTAGATACCAAACGGACTAATACCAAACTTCACCCAAGGCTTCAAGCCACGAATAGTCTCGTGTATCTTCTGAATCAATATATTAACATTGCTCCGGCGCCAGTCGGCACGATTGGTGAACCCTCCGCCGTAACGGGCAAAGCTTGCGTCATCCGGAAAGTCCATGCCTTTTGCCGGATAAGGATAGAAATAATCATCCATATGAATAGCGTCTACATCGTAACGCGAAACAATGTCCGCCACCACCATGCAAATATGACGACGACTTTCGGGCAATGCCGGATCAAAAAAGAGTTGATTATTGTAAGTGACAAACCATTCCGGATGGATATTATACAGGTGATTGGGCGACAGCTCACTCTTCAGCGATGTCTTCACCCGATAAGGGTTGATCCACGCATGGAACTCCATTCCCCGTTTATGGCACTCGTCGATCATGAACTGCATCGGATCCCAGTAGGGCGAAGGCGCCTGCCCCTGCACTCCGGTTAGAAAACGGCTCCACGGTTCCAATTGTGAAGCATATAAAGCATCTGCCTCCGGACGCACCTGGAATATGATCGCATTGATGCCTGCCCCCTGCAAAGAGTTGAGCTGATCGATAAGTGTTTGTTTTAACTTCTCAGTAGGAATACCACGGAACTGCCCATTAACAGCCTGTATCCACGCTCCGCGAAATTCTCTTTTCGGATAAGGGCTTTGTTGTTGTATTTGTGCCCCCACTCCTGTTGCAAGAAAGAGAGCTAAAAGAAGAATCAGTTTTCTCAGGTTCATAATTGGTTTTCATAAAAATGTGGTGCAAAGATACAATTTTGCTCCTCATTTGCAACGGTTAAGCAAGCAATTCAATCTTCGCAAGTGTTTTTAAGATAAAAGTTCCTTCCACTGTTAGGTTAAACGTTGCTGACTCACTATCTTTGCAGTCCAAGTAACGAAAATGCTTATGACTGATAGTAAATACATCTCTATAAAAGGGGCCAGAGTCAACAATCTGAAGAATATTGACGTAAACATTCCCCGCAACAAACTGGTGGTGATCACCGGTCTTTCCGGTTCCGGAAAATCATCGCTCGCTTTCGACACCCTCTATGCCGAGGGACAGCGTCGCTACGTGGAAAGTCTCAGTAGCTATGCCCGCCAGTTTCTGGGCCGAATGAGCAAACCCGAATGTGACTTTATCAAAGGCATTCCGCCCGCCATTGCCATCGAACAGAAAGTGAACAGCCGTAACCCGCGTTCCACCGTAGGTACCTCGACCGAAATTTACGAATACCTGCGCCTGCTTTATGCACGTGTGGGCAAAACCTACAGTCCCGTCAGCGGAGAGGAAGTGAAGAAGCACTCCATCGAAGACATTGTAAACTGCATGCTCTCTTATCCGGAAGGGACCCGCTATACCGTGCTGACACAGATTTACCTGCATGACGGACGCACGCTCGAACAACAGTTGGAGATCGACCGGAAGCAAGGTTTCAACCGTCTTGAAGTAAACGGCGAGATGGTGCGTATCGACGAATATGCTGCCGGCAAAGAGGACGTGGTATACCTGCTCGTCGACCGAATGACGGCAGCAAAATCCAAGGATGCCATCAGTCGCCTGACCGACTCTGCCGAAACAGCCATGTACGAAGGCGACGGCATGTGTATGCTTCGCTTTTATCAGCCGGACGGAACGACCCGGTTGCATACTTTCAGTACCAAATTCGAAGCCGACGGTATGACGTTCGAAGAACCGAACGACCAGATGTTCTCGTTCAACTCCCCGATCGGTGCCTGTCCCGTATGTGAAGGATTCGGAAAAGTGATCGGTATCGACGAGCACTTGGTGGTGCCTAACCGTTCTTTGTCCGTCTACGACGGAGCCATTGTCTGTTGGCGGGGCGAAAAGATGGGAGAATGGCGCGAAGAGCTGATCCACAATGCCGAAAAATTCAACTTCCCGATCTTTACTCCTTACTACGAGCTAACCGACGAACAGCGCCGGGTGTTGTGGGAAGGAAACCAATACTTCCATGGCATCAACGACTTCTTCAAGATGCTCGAGGAGAATCAGTATAAGATTCAATACCGTGTGATGCTGGCACGCTATCGCGGAAAGACGCTTTGCCCGAAATGCCACGGCACCCGTCTGAAACCCGAAGCGGGATACGTCCGCGTGGGTGGAAAGAACATTTCCGAACTGGTAGACCTGCCTATCACCGAATTGCAAAAATTCTTCGACTCGCTCACGCTGAACGAACACGACCAGGCCGTAGCCCGTCGTATCCTGACGGAAATCAACAGCCGCATCCGGTTCCTGATTGATGTGGGTCTGGGCTATCTCACACTGAACCGCCTCAGCAATTCGTTGTCGGGCGGAGAAAGCCAGCGCATCAACCTGGCCACTTCGTTGGGAAGCAGCTTGGTGGGCAGCCTTTACATCCTCGACGAACCGAGTATCGGACTCCACAGTCGGGATACCGACCGATTGGTTCATGTGCTCCGCCAACTCCAGCAGTTGGGCAACACGGTCGTGGTGGTAGAGCACGACGAAGAAATCATCCGTGCCGCAGACTACATCATCGACATCGGTCCGAATGCCGGACGACTGGGCGGACAGGTAGTATACGAGGGTGACATGAAAGATTTAAAGAAAGGCAGCAACAGTTATACGGTGAAATACCTGCTGGGCGAAGAGACCATTCCCGTGCCGGAACACCGTCGTCCATGGAACAACTATATCGAAATAAAAGGTGCCCGTGAAAACAACTTGAAAGGTGTGGACGCCCGCTTCCCACTTAATGTGATGACGGTAGTGACGGGTGTTAGCGGTTCGGGAAAGAGCACACTGGTACGCGACATTTTTTACCGCGCGCTGAAACGCGAACTGGACGAATGCAGCGAGCGTCCTGGAGAATTTGTGTCCATCGAAGGCGACCTGCGCAATCTGCGCAATGTGGAGTTTGTCGATCAAAATCCCATCGGCAAGTCTTCCCGCTCCAATCCGGTGACCTACATCAAAGCATACGACGAAATCCGCAAGCTCTGGGCTGACCAGCCGCTCGCCAAACAAATGGGATATACCGCAGGACATTTCAGCTTCAACAACGAGGGTGGGCGTTGCGAAGAGTGTAAAGGTGACGGAACCATCACAGTGGAAATGCAATTCATGGCCGACCTGGTGCTGGAGTGTGAATCATGCCACGGAAAACGTTTCAAGGCCGATACACTCGAAGTGAAATTCCAGGATAAAAATATCTATGACGTACTGGAAATGACAGTCAACCAAGCTATTGAATTCTTTACGGAACATGGACAGAAGAAGGTTGTGAAGAAACTGATCCCCTTGCAGGATGTCGGTTTGGGATATATCAAACTGGGGCAATCTTCATCTACCCTGTCAGGAGGAGAGAACCAGCGCGTGAAACTGGCTTACTATCTGAGTCAGGAGAAAGCAGACCCGACGCTGTTTATCTTCGACGAACCTACTACGGGATTGCACTTTCACGATATACGCAAGTTGCTCGATGCATTCGACGCACTGATCCGACGCGGACACTCCATCGTAATTATCGAGCACAACATGGATGTCATAAAATGTGCCGATTACGTGATAGACCTCGGACCGGAAGGCGGAGATAAGGGCGGCAATATTGTGGCAACCGGAACGCCGGAAGAGGTGGCTGCCTGTGCGGCAAGTTATACGGGACAATTCCTGCAGGAGAAACTGAACCACTTGTAAAACAAGCAAGGGTTCTCTAATCAATTTTATCGGGAACTCACCACAAAGGGGCTGTCAAAAGTCTTTTCACCACAGAATACACAGATTATCAATATGGATAATCAATAACTTAAAATTCACCCTGTGTTACTCTGTGCCCTCTGTGGTGAGTTCCTTTTAAAAGAAAAATCAGAAGTAGAATCCGAAGCCTACTTTCAGTCCGAACTTCGACAAATCACTGTCTTTGAAACTCAAATCATAATAGACAGCCGGTTCGATGGTAACAGTCCGTGTCAGGAAAAACGCATAGCCAGCTTCCGCATCGAAGGCAAAGTCGGTCGTGTCTCCTACTTTCCAGTTATAGCGATTCATCTTCAATCCGGCTCCGAGATAAATGCCGCATTTGTCGAAATAATATCTTCCACCCACACCCAGTGTGTACTTATCTTCCGGTTTGCTCCAATTGGCTCCGGCCGTGAGCATCAGTGCCACATTATCCACCAGGAAAGCACCGCCTTGCGCCTGCAACCCGAACTGGGTTTTCTCAGACTTGCTGTACGAAAGTCCAAGTCCCGTCACCGAGGGATTCACAATCCACTTTCCTTTCTCAAACTGTGCCTGTGCCGTCACTGAAACGACAAGCAGACATACGATCCACATTAATTTCTTCATAACGTTTCTACTTTTTCAGGTTATTCATATGTTCTTCCTCCCGGCGGCGCTGCTGCATCTGTTCTTTTTTTCTCAGAACCAGCCAGAGAACCAGAACAATGACATACGAAGCAGCCAGGGTGAGATATTTCTCTGTGTCGCTCACCTCATGATTGCGAGGCAGCAGATAAGCCGCTGTCGCAGATACATAGATCAGCAAGGCGACAGTAACCCACGTTGACTTTTTTACTTTCTTCATCTTTATACGAATATCGAGTTTATTTTTTATACGAGTATCCAATCCCTTTTTTCCAAACAATAAACCAAACGGCTCCAATCAGTGTACAAAGCCCTCCTGTCACATACGAAACCCAATGTGACAATCCTAATCCTTCGGGGGCGATGCAGATATAAGTGGAACAGACAGCTGTCATAAACAGAGCGGGAACCAATGTCAAACCATACCACTTGCGGGCACGCGCCAAGTAGACTGTGATGGCCCAGAGAGTAAAGACCGATAAGGTCTGGTTGGCCCAGGCAAAATAGCGCCAGATCATGTCGAACCCGTCTTTATCACGCAAACTGTAAAGCAACAGCCCGATGGCGACAATGAACATCGGCACACAAATATACAAACGGCGACGCATGCTTTTTTGTTCCAGTTTCAGAAAATCGGCTACGATCAGGCGTGCCGAACGAAACGCGGTGTCGCCCGATGTAATAGGCGCCGCAATCACTCCCAGAATGGCAAGCACCCCACCTACCGCACCGAGCCAATCTTTCGTTATAGCGTCTACAATGACAGAGGCATTGTTCTCTTCCATACCGTGTTCACGATAAAAATAAGTCGCGGCGGCAGCCCAGATCAGCGCCACAATGCCCTCGGTAATCATGGCACCGTAAAAGACAGGACGTCCATGACGCTCAGAAGTCATGCAACGTGCCATCAGGGGGCTTTGCGTAGCATGAAATCCGGAGATGGCTCCACAAGCGATACTGACAAACATAATCGGGAAAATAGGTAACACGGCTGCTTCCGGATTAGTATTCTGTAATCCGTCCCACAACTCCGGGATGACCGGATGATGAACATAAAGCATCACCAGGATACCCACCGCCATAAACAACAAAGCTGCAGCGAACAAGGGATATATCTTTCCGATGATTTTATCGACAGGAAGCAGAGTGGCAAGAATATAATAGATGAACACCACAATGATCCAGAAAGTAGTGTCGAGACTGTCGGGAGTCAACTTCGCCAGCAGTCCTGCCGGTCCTGCCACAAAGACCGCACCTACCAGAATCATCAGGACAACGGTAAAACCCCGCATCACCTGCTTGGTAGTCATCCCCAGAAAACGGCCGACAATTTCAGGCAAGCTCTCACCACCGTTACGCAGAGAGAGCATTCCGGCGAAATAATCGTGTGTGGCACCGGCAAAGATACTTCCCAACACAATCCACAGATAGGAAGCAGTACCGAACTTCGCTCCCATAATAGCTCCGAAAATGGGGCCGAGACCGGCTATGTTTAAAAATTGAATCATGAAGATTTTCCAGGTAGGAAGGGGAATATAATCCACTCCGTCGGCATGTGTCAGTGCCGGGGTCTTTCGGTCGTCGGGGCCAAAGACACGCTCCACCAACCGTCCGTAAATAAAGTAACCTGCAATCAGAGCCAGCAGGCAAATCGTGAATGTAATCATGGCGTGTTGAATTGTTAATCAGCGCAAATGTAACATAATCTAAGGAAACTACACAACTTTACGAAGGGTTTTGCTAACTTTGCAAGCCTTCCGCTTACCGCGGAAGGCAGTTTAGAAGACGTTTCACCACAGATTACACGGATTAACACAGATTCATACGAATTCATACGGATTGATACGGATTCTTTAACCGGATTCTCAATGAAATAAATTATCAATCTGTGTTAATCCGTGTAATCTGTGGTGAACATCAAAACCATTAGATTTATGAATACCATCTATAAAAGCCATAACGAATCTTTCTCAGTGAAAAAGAGAGCCGGAAGAGGAACATCCCTCCTCTTTCTTTTTCTCCTCTCCTTACTTCCGCTCCATGCGCAGACCTCCCCGAAACACGAGGTACGGGCTGCCTGGATAACTGCGGTCTACGGACTGGACTGGCCACGCACCAAAGCAACCACTCCTGCAGGTATCCGGCGACAGAAAGAAGAACTGATCGATATCCTCGACCGCTTGAAAGAGGCCAACTTCAATACGGTACTTTTCCAGACTCGTACCCGTGGTGATGTGCTTTATCGTTCGGACATCGAACCCTTCAACTCCATACTGACAGGAAAAACCGGAGGCGATCCCGGATACGATCCGTTGGCCTTCGCCATTGAAGAGTGCCACAAACGAGGCATGGAATGCCATGCCTGGATGGTGACCATCCCCTTGGGAGGCAAAAAACATGTGGCCTCACTTGGCAAGCAATCGGTGACCAAGCGTGAGCGTGACATCTGCGTGCCTTACAAAAATGAATATTTCCTTAACCCCGGACATCCTGCCACCAAGGAATATCTAATGAAACTGGTACGTGAGGTAGTCAGCCGTTACGATGTGGACGGAGTGCACTTCGACTATCTCCGCTATCCGGAAAACGCCCCGCGCTTTCCGGACAGTTACGACTTCCGCCGCTACGGCAAAGGACGCACGCTGGCACAATGGCGCCGGGACAACCTGACCGACATTGTACGCTACATCTACAACGGTGTAAAAGCCATGAAGCCTTGGGTGAAGGTGAGCACCTGCCCGGTAGGAAAATACCGTGACACCTCACGCTACTCCTCTAAAGGCTGGAATGCCTTCTTCACTGTCTATCAGGATCCGCAAGGCTGGCTGGGCGAAGGCATCCAGGACCAGATCTACCCGATGATGTATTTCCGGGGCAACGGTTTTTATCCGTTTGCCCTCGACTGGCAGGAACAAAGCAACGGACGCCACATCGTCCCCGGACTCGGTATCTACTTCCTCCACCCCGACGAAGGTAACTGGACCACCGAAGAGGTGGAACGCCAAATGCACTTCATCCGCTCCAATCGGCTGGCAGGCGAAGCGCACTACCGGGTAAAGTATCTGATGGACAACACCCAAGGGGTATACGACCTCCTGCTGGATCATTTCTATCAATATCCGGCACTACAACCGCCGATGCCGTGGATTGACAACGTCTCCCCCACCGCCCCTTCAGCATTGAAGGCTGTCTCCGCCGGCGACGGATATACCCGTCTCAACTGGAAAGCCGCTACGGACAATGACAAGCAGAATGCTCCCATGTACGTGGTCTACGCATCGGACACGTATCCGGTAGATATCACGAATCCGGAAAATATCCTCGTGCAGAATCTGCGGGATACGCACTACATATATGCTCCCATCCTCCCATGGACAGCCAGGAAGTATTTTGCCGTCACGGCTGTGGACCGCTGTGGAAATGAAAGTAAGGCAGCTCAACAAGAAGAAAAATAACCATCTTTTCTTATTTATATCATTAATATAGTATCTTTGTGAAATAGACGAAAAACAAACCGAACAAACGAACAACACACCGAATGAAAAGTATGCGGTCCATTCATTCACTCATACGTTGCTGTATGATCTTACTGCTATTGACCTCCTGTTATTCAAAAGAAGAGCGGCGGGTATTGGTGATCCACTCTTATGAAAAGGATTACCAAGGATATGCAGAATTCAATAAACTGATAAAAAAGGAATTCGCCAAAGCTCACATTCCCGTAGAACTTACTTTCTTCTATCTGAATTGTGAAATTAACAACGAACAGCAAGAGATAGATAAGATCAATAACTTTCTCGATTCTATTTCGAAATGGAAACCTGAAGTTTTTCTTGTTAACGATGACCAGGCCACTTACTCGTTATTGGAAACCCATCATCCGTTATTGAAGGGAATACCAATCGTATTCTCCGGAGTCAATTATCCCAATTGGGAACTGATCGGACAATACAACAACGTCACCGGGTTTCACGACAAGATAGATTTCAGAAAGAATCTGGAAATGGTGCACAAGCTAACCGGCAAAAACCATATTTACACCATACTTGACTTTACGTTCTTAGACCGGAAAGTCCGAAACGATATTGACAACCAATTGAAATCGACGGACATCATATCCAATCTGGACTGGCATCTGGACAAAAACGACACACGGAAAGAAGCAGAAAAAGGACATATAATAATTAATGCGCTATCTGCCCGTAACCTCTCCAAGAACCAGAATAAGGATCAGACAAAAGGTGGAGACTTCATCTGGTCTATCAGCAAGTACAGTACCCTCCCTTATCTGCAGACAAAGTTTGACTACACAACGGTCACTATGGCATCTTTGTCCACCCGGCAACGCTTTACAACGATCAATGAACTTTTTGACTGCGGGCACGACTTTCTGGGCGGATACATCACCCCGATGCATATCCAGGTAGAAGAGTCCGTTCATGCGGCGGCCCGTATCCTCAATGGAGAAAACGTTGCCGACATACCCATTCAGGAAAGCGCCAAAGGATACTTCATCGACTGGAATGCCATGCAAAAAGAACATCTGACCATCGCGGACATTCCCCATGAATACACCATTATCAACATTCCATTCAAGACCCGGCACCCCATCGTCTGGTGGTTCGCACTATTAGGCAGCATCACCGCCATTGTCAGCCTGCTGTCGGGCATCACTTACCTGTATTGGCGTGAAACGAAAAGGAAACGCTCCATCCTGTACGAACTGGAAGATGAGAAAGAATCGTTGGCGCTGGCAGTCGAGGGAAGCGATACATACGCATGGCGGTTAAAGGACGATACGATGGTGTTCGAATACGCCTTTTGGAAAAACTTGGGCATGGCTCCCCATCCATTGACGATTGACGGGTTCCTGTCCTTTGTGGATGCCGACTATCTGGATACGACACAAGCCTTATTGACAAAGAACGCTACCAACGGCAAACACTTCATAAAGCTGAAATGCGACTTTAACGGTACAGGATACCAATGGTGGGAACTTCGGTGCAGCACCATGAAGAGTGCTCTGGGCGGACAGAAAACCACCGGCCTTTTATTGAACATTGAGGACTACAAGAAACGGGAACAGGAATTGATCGAGGCCCGTAAAATGGCGGAAAAGGCGGAACTTAAAGAATCCTTCCTGGCCAACATAAGCCACGAAATACGTACACCGCTAAATGCCATTGTCGGATTCTCCACCCTGCTTGCCTCTCCGGATGATACGGACATCACCCCCGAAGAGAAGGAACAGTATATAGATACCATCAACCGCAACAGCGAGTTGTTGCTGAAACTGATTAATGATATATTGGAACTTTCGCGCATCGAGTCCGGATATATGTCATTCGACTGTGATGACTATCCGCTGGATGCCCTTATCAGGGATACTTATCAGACACATAAGATTCTGATTCCCGGACAGCTCCACTTCCTGTTGGAAGAAGGCGAAAAGGGCCTGATCGTACACGTCGACAAAAACCGGTTGGTTCAGGTGATCACCAACTTCCTGAACAATGCCTCCAAATTTACCCGGGAAGGCTCCATCAAACTGGGATGGAGCTACATGCCGCAAACCGAAGAAGTGGAGATCTATGTAGAGGACACCGGAATCGGTATCCCGCAGTCCGAACAAAAGATGATATTCGGCCGATTCTACAAACAGAACGAGTTTGCACAAGGAACCGGCCTGGGACTCTCTATCTGCAAACTGATCATAGAAAAACTTCAGGGAAGGCTATCATTACGGTCCGAAGCAGGCACGGGAAGCCGCTTCTCCATTTTCTTTTCTTGCAAAAAGCAATCTATATAAAACTTTATCCGCCGGTTTCCACCAAGATATAAGCCCGATAGCGGCTCGACTTCCGGACAGGCACCAATGGCAGATAGCCTTTCACCACCCGTCCGTTTCGGGTGTGCAACGGATGCGCAACCGTCATTGCATCATGCTCCTGCAATGCTTGCCCGTCAGACGGATGATAAGAGATACGAAACGTTCCGCCAGCCCCGGGCCGTACATAACGATCGTATAGCATCCGGGACACAAGTCCCATATTCATCCGCAGGTTGATCTCCACACAAGGATGGATGCGAAACTCCGGAAGGAGAGCGAACCGGCAAATCATCATATCTACTCCCAGATAACCGGCATACTCCGTCCCCAAAGAGACGGACAGCCGTCTTTGCAACTCCTCCCGAAGCCGGTGTAAAGCCGCCACAGGCACATAAGCCGACAATCTTCGTTCAATCTCCGCATCAGGCAACAACCGGTTTCCTTCGTAAGCCCCACCGGCATTGGTACGGAACAAAGAGTATCCGGCAAAAGTAATCCGCCCCTTTCCGTCCGAATAAAACTCCATGGCAAAATCTTCCACCTTATTATATACAGGTTCACCGACAACTCCCCCCTGCTGCTCTATAACCCGGGCACACCAACGCTCTATCAGAGGAGTGAACGCTCCCTTGCACCAGTTCAGCCCTTTACCGCTTCCGGACAAGGGGGCTTTGAGCAGACAGCGTTCCAGACTCTCTACAAATGCCCGGCAGTCGGACAAAGCAGTCAGGTAGCAAGACTCTCCACAAAACACTTCATCCACTTGCAGACCGGGCAACAACCGTACGGCTTGCAAACGATGGGACAGATCGCGCAACCGTCCTATATCCTCCATCGAAGGTAGCGCAGCATCGGGTACTCCCAATGAAAGCAGACGTTTCCGGAGTGCCGGATTCCATCCCCAGGGAACCACCGAACGGACTTCCGAAAAATCTTCGGCCTGGGTTCTCAATGATGCGGGAAGCGGAAATAAGTCGAGCATCTCTTCCAGAAAAGACTGATTATAGGCAGACGGAGCAAGCACACTGCACGGCCCGTCCGCAAACCATACGGGAAGCAATGCCAACTCTTCCGCCATTCTGCGGGCGGAGGCAGGCGGCATATAATTGACTTCGCCACTGGCAAGAGCCAGATCCTGATCGGGATTAAACAAGTAAAGCAGATTCGTCATTAGCATCAATTAATTAAACAGGGTTCATCCGGACGCAGGAACTTGTGCGAGTGATGGCAGCGAACAGTTACGTGTTTTTTCACCCTAAGATATATCCATGCCCGGGGACAGAAACTATCATTTAATTCCTTAAATGCACCGTCTCCTGTCCTTTTGTTTCCATTTCCGGTTTTTCACTTACAAGCCCTTTGCTATCCAAGAAGCAACCAGCGTTAAAGCCGGTAAGTTTCCTGCAAATATATACACAAAAACGCATATAAAACCGGGAAACAGGTCACTTTATGCGGGGCAAACCGTCACTTTCCGCCGGACAAAGCCTTCACTTCCCCCGGGTAAAGCCTTCACTTCTTCGGGACAAAGCCTTCATATCTCCCGGAGTGACGATTGACAGCCCGTCAACAAAGGCTCTTTTCCCTTTCTCCATCTCTATTTGCTCTCTCCGGAGCAAACATTTCGAACTGACAAAAGAAACCCTTTTTCAAATAAATACCGGCAGAAACTACCGAAAACAAAAAACAATATTTATATTTGCAAGCAAACACTGAAGTAGACAAGCAAAATCACAATTGCCCGATTGAAATGGCTGCGTTTTTTCAGAAGCAGCTTGCCATTGCCCCGAAATAACGCCCCTGCCACCTATCAGGAATACCGTTTTGACAAAGTGAAGCAAAAGATAAACTTGCTAAACGAAACCACAATTTTGCTATCTCTACTTTGCAATCTCTAAAAAAAGGCTTATATTTGCCCCCCGAAAACCCAAGATAAGAGATGGAAACATTCTACCGCACACATGCCTACCTTGTTGAGCACACCAATGCCCCGGTCCGCCGCGACCTGATGGACGAAATAAACTGGAGTGACCGCTTGATTGGTATCAAAGGAACACGTGGCGTGGGAAAAACCACTTTCCTGCTTCAATACGCCAAGGAGAAGTTCGGAACCGACCGTTCGTGCCTCTTTATCAACATGAACAACTTCTACTTCTCCGGACACAGCATTGTCGATTTCGCCAATGAATTTCAGAAACGCGGTGGAAAGGTATTGCTGATCGACCAAGTATTCAAGCATCCCGACTGGAGCCGCGAGCTACGTATGTGCTACGACCGTTTCCCCAACCTGAAGATTGTATTCACCGGTTCGTCCGTCATGCGGCTCAAAGAAGAAAACCTGGAATTGCGTGACATCGTGAAGAGCTACAACCTCCGCGGTTTTTCGTTCCGCGAATTTCTGAACCTGCAAACAGGGATGAAATTCCGTCACTACACACTCGAAGAGATATTGAGCAGCCACGAACAGATAGCCAAAGGGGTGCTTTCCAAAGTCCGCCCTCTGGATTATTTTCAAGACTACCTCCATCACGGCTTCTACCCCTTCTTCCTCGAGAAACGCAATTTCTCTGAAAATCTGCTCAAGACCATGAACATGATGGTAGAAGTAGATATCCTGCTTATCAAACAAATTGAGCTAAAATATCTCTCGAAGATAAAAAAATTATTATATTTGTTGGCTGTAGACGGGCCAAAGGCTCCGAACGTAAGCCAACTGGCAAGCGACATACAGACATCACGCGCCACGGTGATGAACTACATCAAGTATCTGGCCGATGCACGGCTGATCAACCTGGTCTATCCCAAAGGGGAAGAGTTTCCTAAAAAGCCCTCGAAGATTATGCTGCACAACCCTAACCTGATGTACTCCATCTACCCCGTAAAGGTGGAAGAACAGGATGTGCTGGACACTTTCTTTGTAAACACGATGTGGAAAGACCACAAAGTGCACAAGGGTGACAAGAACACCTCGTTCATGGTTGACGAAGTGATGCCGTTCAAAATATGCTGCGAAGGAGCAAAAATTAAGAATAACCCCGGAGTGACGTATGCTTTGCACAAGGCAGAAATAGGTCGTGGCAATCAGATACCACTCTGGATGTTCGGCTTTTTATATTAACATCAAATCTTGAACATTATGGATTACGAGAAGCTTGAACAACTAAAACGCCTCCACGACAGCGGAGCGTTGAACGATGAAGAGTTCGAAAAAGAAAAGAAAAAGATATTGGACGAAGAAGCTACGGCTAAACCTACAGCCGTACTTCCTATGGGACTGACGGAAAATGCTTATCTGGCACTGATGAATTTCGCCATGTTCATACCATACGTAGGCTGGATTGCCCCTATTGTATTCTGGATCATGGGTAAAGAGAATTCTATACTCGTCAATCGCCAAGGCAAATACATTCTGAACTGGTACATCAGTTGGTTCCTGTACGGCATCACGCTGACAGTACTTTTTGTAATATTCATGTTCAGCGGAATCTTATCCATAAACGACATGGATTACGCAAATGATCAGACTTCTCCGTTAGCAGTTCTGCTGGGTATATTCGGCGGAGGTGCCGGAATCTTGCTCCTCTTGATACTTGGAATAGGCTGTTTTCTTTGTCTGCTGTTCCCCATCATCGGAGGTATCAAAGGACTGAACGGAAAAACATGGAAGTATCCGCTTTCCATACCGTTTTTGAAATAAACAAATAAATTACTTACTTAAATATTATTTTTAGTTATGACTAAACAGAAGAAATTCATCACATGTGATGGTAATCAGGCTGCTGCACATATTTCATATATGTTCTCAGAAGTAGCTGCCATTTACCCCATCACTCCCTCTTCTACAATGGCTGAATACGTAGACGAATGGGCTGCCGCAGGACGTAAGAACATCTTCGGCGAAACAGTATTGGTACAGGAAATGCAATCTGAAGGTGGTGCAGCCGGTGCTGTTCACGGTTCTCTTCAGGCCGGTGCACTGACTACTACTTACACTGCTTCTCAGGGTCTTCTTTTGATGATCCCGAATATGTATAAGATTGCCGGTGAATTCCTGCCTTGCGTATTCCATGTATCTGCTCGTACACTGGCTTCTCACGCACTGTGTATTTTCGGTGACCACCAGGACGTAATGTCTGCGCGCCAGACAGGTTTCGCTATGTTGGCTGAAGGTTCTGTACAGGAAGTGATGGACTTGGCCGGTGTTGCACACCTTGCCACAATCAAAGCCCGTGTTCCTTTCATGAACTTCTTCGATGGTTTCCGTACTTCACACGAAATCCAGAAGATCGAAATGCTGGAAAATGAAGACCTTGCTCCGCTGGTTGACCAGGAAGCGCTTGCCGAATTCCGTGCACGTGCGCTGAATCCGATGAATCCGGTTGCCCGTGGTATGGCCGAAAACCCTGACCACTTCTTCCAGCACCGCGAATCATGCAACAACTACTATGAAGCTGTTCCCGCCATCGTAGAGGAATACATGAATGAAATTTCTAAGATCACAGGCCGCAAATACGGTTTGTTCGATTATTACGGAGCAGAAGATGCAGAACGCGTAATTATCGCTATGGGTTCTGTAACAGAAGCTGCCCGCGAAGCTATCGACTATCTGACAAGCCAAGGAGAAAAAGTCGGTTTGGTTGCAGTTCACCTGTACCGCCCGTTCTCTGCTAAACACTTCCTGGCCGCCGTACCTAAAACAGCTAAAACAATCGCAGTACTCGATCGCACAAAAGAACCGGGTGCTAACGGTGAACCTCTGTATCTGGATGTTAAAGACTGCTTCTATGGCGCAGAAAATGCTCCGGTTATCGTAGGCGGTCGTTACGGTCTGGGTTCTAAAGATACTACTCCGGCACAAATCATCGCCGTATTCAAGAATCTGGCTATGCCGATGCCGAAGAACCACTTCACAATCGGTATCGTAGACGATGTAACCTTCACTTCTCTTCCTCAGGAAGCAGAAATCGCTCTGGGTGGCGAAGGTATGTTCGAAGCTAAATTCTACGGCTTGGGTGCTGACGGTACAGTAGGTGCCAACAAGAACTCAGTGAAAATTATCGGTGACAACACAGATAAACACTGTCAGGCATACTTCTCTTACGACTCTAAGAAGTCAGGAGGTTTCACTTGCTCTCACCTGCGTTTCGGTGACGATCCTATCCGTTCTACCTATCTGGTAAACACTCCGAACTTCGTGGCTTGCCACGTTCAGGCTTACCTGCACATGTACGACGTAACCCGTGGTCTGCGTAAGAACGGTTCGTTCTTGCTGAACACTATCTGGGAAGGCGAAGAGCTGGCTAAGAACCTGCCTAACAAGGTGAAGAAATACTTTGCACAGAACAATATCTCTGTATATTATATCAACGCAACTCAGATTGCACAGGAAATAGGTTTGGGCAACCGTACCAATACTATCCTTCAGTCTGCATTCTTCCGTATCACAGGTGTAATCCCTGTAGACCAGGCTGTAGAACAGATGAAGAAGTTTATCGTGAAGTCTTATGGTAAGAAGGGTGAAGACGTTGTAAACAAGAACTACGCAGCCGTTGACCGCGGTGGCGAATACAAGACTTTGACTGTTGACCCGGATTGGGCTAACCTGCCGGACGATGCCAAGGTTGAAAACAACGACCCGGCATTCATCAACGAAGTAGTTCGCCCTATCAATGCTCAGGACGGAGACTTACTGCCGGTATCTGCATTCAAAGGTATCGAAGACGGAACCTGGTATCAGGGAACTTCTAAATACGAAAAACGCGGTGTAGCTGCTTTCGTACCGGAATGGAACGCAGAAAACTGTATCCAGTGTAACAAGTGTGCTTACGTTTGTCCTCACGCTTCTATCCGTCCGTTCGTACTCGACGCTGAAGAGCAGAAGGGTGCCAACTTCGAGATGCTGAAAGCTGTAGGTAAACAATTCGACGGTATGACATTCCGTATCCAGGTTGACGTTCTCGACTGTCTGGGTTGCGGTAACTGTGCCGACATCTGTCCGGGTAACCCGAAGAAGGGTGGCAAGGCTCTGACTATGAAACACCTTGAAAGCCAATTGGCTCAGGCTGATAACTGGACTTACTGTGCAGACAACGTGAAGAGCAAACAACACCTGGTAGACATCAAGGCTAACGTGAAGAACTCTCAGTTCGCTACTCCGTTGTTCGAGTTCTCAGGAGCTTGTTCTGGTTGTGGTGAAACTCCGTATGTGAAACTGATTTCTCAGTTGTACGGTGATCGCGAGATGGTTGCCAACGCTACCGGATGTTCTTCTATCTATTCCGGTTCAGTACCTTCAACTCCATATACTACCAACGCAAAAGGACACGGTCCGGCTTGGGCTAACTCACTGTTCGAAGACTTCTGTGAGTTTGGTTTAGGTATGGAACTCGCTAACGAAAAGATGCGTGCACGTATCGTGAAGTTGTTCAACGAAATCCTGGCAGCCGACAATGCTCCTGCAGAAGCTAAGGAAGTATTGAAAGCATGGATCGAAAACATGTACGATGCAGATAAGACCAAAGAACTGGCTCCGCAGATCGAAGCAATCATCGAACAAGGTATCGCAGCAGGTTGCCCGATCAGCAAAGAGCTGAAGGGCCTGACTCAATATCTGGTGAAACGCAGCCAGTGGATCATCGGTGGTGACGGTGCTTCTTACGATATCGGTTACGGCGGTCTCGACCACGTTATCGCTTCAGGTAAAGACGTTAACATTCTGGTTCTGGATACAGAGGTTTACTCTAACACAGGCGGTCAGTCTTCTAAGGCTACTCCGGTGGGTGCTATCGCTAAGTTCGCTGCTTCCGGTAAGCGCGTACGTAAAAAAGACCTCGGTCTGATGGCTACTACTTACGGTTATGTATATGTTGCACAGATCGCTATGGGTGCTGATCAGGCTCAGACTCTGAAAGCTATCCGCGAAGCTGAAGCATATCCCGGACCATCACTCATCATCGCTTACGCTCCGTGTATCAACCACGGTCTGAAAGCCGGTATGGGTAAGAGCCAGGAAGAAGAAGAAAAAGCTGTTAAGTGCGGTTACTGGCACTTGTGGCGTTACAACCCGGCTCTGGAAGCAGAAGGCAAGAATCCGTTCACACTGGATAGCAAAGAACCAAATTGGGATGACTTCAAAGGCTTCCTGAAAGGCGAAGTTCGTTATGCATCAGTTATGAAACAGTATCCTGCAGAAGCAGAAGAACTGTTCCAGGCAGCTGAAGACAACGCAAAATGGCGTTACAACAACTATAAGCGTCTGGCTAACCAAGCTTGGGGTGCAGCTGAATAAATCTTTGATCAGATAATAACTTTCGAAGGGGGAAGGGACTAAAAGAGGTTCTTTCCCCCTTTTTGAACAAAAATGAATAGGTTTCACCACAGAGTAACACAGAGTCTCACAGAATTTAAATTTCTTGTTCATAGGATGTTTAAGAGAAAAATCTTCTCTGTGAGACTCTGTGTTACTCTGTGGTGCCCCCCCAAAAACGGAATAATCATGAATATAACCATACGCCCCACCCGGCTTGAAGAACTCGGCCAAGTGATGCCATTCTACGAACGTGCCCGCCGCTTCATGGCTGCCAATGGCAATGCCAACCAGTGGATCAACGGATACCCCTCCCCTGATGATATCCGGCAAGATATCGAAAACGGGAGCAGCTATGTGTTTGTAAACGAAAATCAAGAGTTAGAAGGCTGTTTTGCTTTCATCCGGGGAGAAGATCCCAACTACAAAGTCATCAAAGACGGCGCCTGGCTCAACGATGCCCCTTACGGGGTGATCCATCGCATCGCATCCGGCGGACGGGTAAAGGGATTGATGGACTTATGCCTGGAATGGTGTTCGTCCCACTGTCCGAACCTGCGTGTAGACACTCACCGTGACAATAAAGTACTCCAAAACATTCTCCTAAAGAACGGTTTCACCTATTGTGGCATTATTTATGTGAAAAACGGTACGGAACGACTTGCCTACCAACGCACTGCCGTTACCCGATAGACAGAAATCAGAAGTTGGATTCCCGGACACACATATACCGCTTATGATTCAGGGATCCAGCTTTCTACCAGTTCCCGATGTCCGTCACGCCATTTTCGGACAAGATCTTCTTCGTCCATGCGTGCATCTTTAAGTGCTTTCATCAACGAACTAATCTCTTCTGTAGTGAATTTAATATTGCTGAAAAACTTTGCCGCAAAAGGATCTTTCTCCGTAAATCCTTTCCATCCGACGACATAGATAGATTCCACATTCCCATAAGTACCTTTCGGATCATGCAGGAACTTCAATGGATAGCGGTCGAACATCCAATGCGGAGTCCATCCGGTGATGACGATCCACGCCTCCTTCTCCATAGCCTTCTGTAAAGAAGCCAACATAGTAGAGCTGCTCGAGGTGAGTAATTTATAACCATCGAGACCATAATCCCCGATAGCCTTATCGGTAGTTTTCATAATACCGGCTCCGGCATCGATCCCGACAATCTCGGAAGAGAACTGCCCTTTGTGGGCGGCAAGTTCCCCAATCGAATCGATAGTGACATATTGAGGTACCACCAGCCCTACCCTCGCGCTATCATATACCTCTCCGATAAACTCTATCTGATCACCGTATTGATCTATATAATCCTTCATTGTCACAGGTAACCAAGCATCCATAAACACATCTGCCTTCTTACGGGAAACCGATGCAAAGACGGGAGCTACATCTGCATTCAGCAACTCCACTTCGTACCCCTTCTCTTCCAGCACCACTTTAGCCAGATGACTCATGGCAATTCCTTCCAGCCAGTTGGCATAGGCAATGCTTATCTTCTTTTTCCCGCTATCCGGGTTACAGGCTACGCACATCACAGCCAGTAGCAACAAACTTCCTATTATTCTATATTTTCGCATATCCTATTCTTTCTCCTTTCTATTTTTTGTCCTTCCGACGGACCATTCCCTGAGTAATCCGGTCTAAAATAATTGCCAATATGACAACGGCTATACCTCCTTCAAAGCCCAGCCCGATTTTCATCTGGGTGATACCTTTCAAAACGATTTCTCCCAAACCGCCGGCAGCAATCATAGCCGCAATGACAACCATGGAAAGAGACATCATAATCGTCTGGTTCACTCCGGTCAGGATGGTGGGCAAAGCAAGGGGCAACTGTACTTTATAAAGCAACTGCCATCGGGTAGCTCCGAACGAGCGTGAAGCCTCTACCACATTCTTTGGCACCTGACGGATGCCAAGCCCTGTAAGGCGAATCACCGGAGGCATCGCAAAGATGATTGTAGCAAATACTCCCGGAACCACTCCCAGGCCGAAAAACAAAACAGCAGGAATCAGATAGACGAAGGCTGGCATGGTCTGCATCAGGTCGAGAATGGGATGTATCACCTTCTCGGCACGATTGCTGTTTGCCGTCCATACTCCGATGGGAACCCCTACGATAAGGGCCAGGCAGGTGGATGACAGAACCAGTGCCAATGTCTGCATAGTGGCTTCCCAGAATCCCATACCATAAATAAGCAACAAGCCTAAAAGGGTGAAAACTGCAACACCGCGTCCGGCTTTCGCCCATGCCAGCAGCACCATTGCCGCAATGGTCAGATAGAAAGGAATGCCAAACAGTATGTGCTGGAATCCATTAATAAAACTACCGATGCCTAAGTTGAGTGCATCGAAAAAAGTGGAGAAGTGTATCATCATCCAGTTGATGAGCGTCTCAATATATTGTCCTATGTTGATCATAATTCTATTGCATTTTGAATGATTTCATTGATTTCTTGTTTGTTCTTTCCGGTTACCTCGTAAATAAGCGATGACAACGGAACAACTCCCTGAAACTCGCGGGCCTCGTTCACTACCCAGATAGGCGAATTGGTTCTTGTCATCAACGGTAAAATATCTTCCAGTATCGTATCTCCCAACACCGAATGCACTTCCTCCCGGACAACCGACTCGATCGACTTCACCTGGTCCTGACGCAATCGGAGCAAATCTTTCAGTCGGACCTCTCCCACAAGCACATTGTTTACATCGACCACAGGCAACACAGTCAGGTTACGCTCGAGCATTTTACGAATCAACACCTCCGGTCCCTCTTTCTTCAATCGGGCCACAAGGGGTTTATCTACCATCACTGATGCAGCGGTAATAATCTTGCTACGGTCCACACTCTGCACAAAGCGCTCTACATAAGCATTGGCCGGTTCTGTCAGGATCTCTTCCGAAGTGCCTACCTGTACCACCTCACCATCTTTCATGATAGCAATCCGGTCGCCCAATTTAATGGCTTCATTCAAATCGTGGGTAATAAATACGATGGTCTTCTTCATCTTAGATTGTAAGGCCAGCAATTCATCCTGCATCTGTATGCGAATCAAAGGATCGAGAGCGGAAAAAGCCTCATCCATCAGCAGCACCTCAGGATCATTGGCCAACGCACGGGCCAAACCGACACGTTGCTGCATACCTCCCGACAGTTCGCCGACCATCTGGTTCTCGTAGCCCTTCAGTCCTACCAGTTGCATGCTTTCCATCGCCCGCTGCTCCCGCTCCTGTTTCTTTACTCCTTGCAGTTCCAGTCCGAAAGCTATATTATGCAACACCGAGCGATGGGGCAACAACCCAAAATGCTGGAACACCATAGCTAGCTCTTTTCTTCGGATACGGAGCAATTCTTTATCAGTGACGTTAGAAATATCTCTCCCGTTAATGATCACTTCGCCCGAGGTCGGTTTTATCAATCGGTTGATGCAACGCAGCAAAGTTGATTTTCCACTTCCCGAAAGTCCCATAATCACAAATATTTCTCCTTCCCGGATAGATAGGTTTGCATCTTTTACGGCCACCGTACATCCGGTAGCCTTCAATATCTCACTTTTGCTCTTTTCTTCCTTCAACATGCGTAAAGCATGCTGTTTGTCATTGCCAAAAATGAGATACAAGTCTTTAATCGTTATTTTACTCATACATAATAGGGTTTAGATTATTAAAAAAACAGATCGGGTGACCTATACACACGAAAACAAGCACTTCTTTATAGCAAGGAAGTTGATGCCGGGGAAGCGACGGTTCCGCCGTTCCCCGGTCAAATATGATTTCTTTACCCGATTATTACAGACAGGATTCCTGTCAACAGATAGTTTACTATATCCCGAAAGTCAAATTCACATCCGCACACAGCTATCTTCCAAAGATGCGTATGCAGACAATTAAGTAAACAAGCCGAACGTTCAAATGGTTCATTGCATTATTTCCGGCAGGCGCATTACACGTACATAAACCCCTACAAAAGAGTCAGTATCAATCGGCCAGCACACTGTCATCCCTCCACCTGTGAAGCCTGAGGTCTACACATCCATTTTTACGGAAAGAAACACCTTCGGCATCCAGCAGCCGCCGCTGCTCGTCCCATCCGGGCACTAATCGGCCTATGGCATTGACTACCCGATGACAAGGGAGGTTTAAACCGGCAGGCACCTGCCTCAAGGCACGCCCCACCATGCGTGAATATTGCGGCATCCCGAGCAAAGCGGCAATATCGCCATAAGTAGTAACACTACCGGCAGGAATCTCACGCACGACACTGTATACTTCATTACAAAAAGTTTCGGACAAATTAGATTTATTTTCTTTATAATCTTTCATGGATGTATTGCTTTTATACAGTGAGTTCCTTTATAATCCGCTTCTCTTCAGGAACTCCGTCGGACTTTCACCGAACTGCTCCTTGTAACACTTCGCAAAGTACGAAGGAGATGTGAATCCCACTTCATATCCGACCTCCGCTATCGTCATATCCGAAGAAGCCAACAGAGATGCCGCCTTTTTAAGACGTGCCATGCGGAGCAACTCATTGGGAGCGTAGTTCGTGAGCGACTTGATCTTCCGATAAAGCTGAACCCGGCTCAACCCCATCTCCTTGCCCAGATCTTCCACATTAAGTTCCGAATCACCCATCTTCACCTCGATCAGCGACTTGAACCTCTCCACAAAATCTTTATCCATATCGCAAATGTCTTCTTTCGCCAGCGTCTGCCGGTCGCCAAAGAACTGCTTCATACGCTGCCGCGATTCAATCAGGTTTCGGATACGGGTCAACAAGAGTTGCGAACTGAACGGTTTTGAGATGTATGAATCGGCTCCTCCCGCATATCCCTGGATGCGTTGCTCATCGAGCGAACAGGCCGTAAGCAGGATAACGGGAATGTGGCAGGTTTGCAGTTCTCCCTTCAGCCTCCGACAACACTCTATGCCATCGATCCCCGGCATCATCACATCCGAAATAATCACATCGGGGACGTACTTCATCGCTTTACGGATTCCTTCGGTACCATCCGCAGCTTCAATAATCGAATACTCCGAATTGAGCAACGTATGCACATAAGCACGGATGTCGGCATTATCGTCGATCACAAGGACAGAAGGTTTGGACGGATCATTCAGGTTTTCCGCTTCATCCTCGCGGAGCAGGCTGTCCACCCGGTCCGGAGCAGACTCCTCCATCGGAGCAGTCACCACACAAGCCCCCTCTTCACAAGTCCGCACCGGCAGATCGACAGTAAAGACAGTTCCCAACCGTTCGTCACTCTCCACACTAATACTTCCGCCATGTATCTCGACGAATGCTTTCACCAATGCCAACCCGATGCCGGAACCGGTATGATGCCTGTCGATTTTATAGAACCGATCGAAAATGCTGCGAATGTGTTCAGCCGAAATCAGGCTGCCGGTATTGGCCACCGTGAAACGGAAGAAAGGCGCGCCGTCCTTCTGCAGAGCCGCAAGACGGACAGTGACCTTTCCATTCTCCGGAGTGAATTTAAAGGCATTTGCCAACAAATTGAAGTAAATGCGTTCCAGCTTCTCCGCATCTGCCTGTGTGTGATAATCCGTATCGGGCATACTGTCGAAAGAGAAGTGGATATGTTTCCGCCGGGCAGCCGCCTGAAACGAATCATTCCACTCTACAAAGCATTGCAACAGGTCGAGCGGAACCGGTGTAAACTCCATTTTTCCGGTCTCGTATCTGCGAAAATCAAGTATTTGATTGACCAGACGCAATAGGATCTGCACATTGCGTTGCACCAGCAACAACATTCTACGCCGGTCACCTTCCAGCGACGGATCTGCCAGTAGCTGTTCCACAGGATCGGCAACCAAAGTGAGAGGAGTACGGAAATCATGTGAAATGTTGGTGAAGAAAACCAGTTTGGCATGGGTAGCCTCTTCCAACTGATGGGAAAGTTCGATCAGCTGATCTCTTTGCTCTTCCAACTGCTCCTTTTGCCGTGACAACTCCCGGTTCAGGCGATTCTTGGAACGAAGCGATTTATATACTACAATCAGCAACCCGACGATCAACAGCAGGATGATCAGGCCTCCGTACAACACTATCCGTTGCGTAGCCACCCTCGAGAGATATATCCCCACACGGTCGTTCAGTGTCTCGATCTTTCCGTCCAGCTCACCGATATGGTTTGTCTGCAACTCCATCACATGCGCGTTTACCGCATCGACTACAGCCGTCTTCAACTTCGTTTCCCGTTCAAAAGGTTTCTTTTCGAGAATATCCATTGCCAGTTGCACCACTTTATCCCCTTCGGTGGGATAGATAAAGGTGGCATCCAGTACGCTGTCGAGCACCAGTTCCACTCCATTCCCCTTACCCGGCAGGGCATCGATGCCCACAAAAATCATCTCCTTCTCCCGTCCTCGACGACCGGCAGCCCGAAAAGCCCCTGCAGCCATACGGTCATTCATTCCATATACGGCATCGATCTCCGGAAAACGTTGCAAAAGGGAGTCCATCTTTGCCTCGGCAGGTTGTTGCAGCCATCCTGCATCTTCGCTGGCAAGCAAGGTCATGTCCGGATATTGGCTGATGGCACTCATAAACCCCTGATGGCGCTCGATAGCGGGAGTAGAACCGACAAGTCCGCTCAGTTCGACTACTTTTCCGCGCCTTTTCAGGCGATGGGCTATGTAATTGCCGACGGCTTTGCCCAACTCATAATTGTCGGCTCCGATGTATGCGGTATATTTATCGGAAAGTATTCTGCGGTCTACCATAATCACCGGTATTCCTTTATCGAAAGCCTCCTCGACAACCGGAGTGAGAGCCATTCCTTCATTGGCTGCTACAATCAGCAGGTCAACCTTCTGCCGGATGAAGTATCGTATGTCTTCTATCTGACGCCGGCTGTCGTCATGCGCCATACGTGTCTCTACTTTGACTCCTCCGTAGAACAAAGCTTCCCGCTGTATCTCGTCATTCATCTTGTGACGCCAGGTGTCGTCACTGCATTGTGACACACCGATGGTATATCGGGGAGCATCCGGACTGCACGAGACAAGCAGTCCCGACAGCATCAGTCCGAGTAAGAAAAGTATACGGTTCATGGTCGGTTATTACATAAAAGGTTCCGGAGGCAAATATAACAATTTCCCTCCGGAATCTCCCACCTGCTTGGTTTAAAACCAAAGTCCCGTTGGTTTAAAAGGTGAGTTATGAAACACTCTCCTGATTTTAAACCCAACGGAACTTTCTATCAACCAATCAATAACCCTATATAAACCAACACATTAGTCATTCAAACGATTCCTCAAAGCCTCCGGAAGTACGGGCATCGCTCCACTTTGGGTACATACGTAAGCAGATACCTCTACCGCCAGCCGATGTGCCTCAGGGATACTCTTTCCTTTTAAAACAGATGAACAAAAAGCCGCTGTAAACGAATCACCCGCCCCCACAGTATCGGCAACCGGAACTTTCGGTGTCTCCTGGAAAGAGACCGTACCGGGAGTGAATACATAACTTCCGTTCGTTCCGCAAGTCAGGATCAGCATCTTCAGGTTGTACTTGGCCAGCAGAATCCAACATTTATCCTGCAGGTCGATGCCGGGATAACCGAACATGCGGCTGATAATGATCAATTCCTCATCATTAATCTTCAGCACATTGCACTTCCGGAAAGATTCACGCAAGACCTCCTTGGTGTAGAAGTTCTGACGAAGGTTGATATCGAATATTTTCAACTGCCCTTCCATGTCGGGCATGGTGTCGAGGAAGCGGTTGATAGTGGCACGGCTCACCTCATCGCGCTGTGCCAACGAACCGAAACAGACAGCACGTGTACTCAAAGCCAGCCGTTTCAAGTCGTCTGTGAAAGGAATATTATCCCATGCCACTCCCTCTTTGATGTCATAACACGGCACTCCGCCGTTATCGAGAGTCACCTGTACCGTTCCGGTCGGGTAGTTCACCCTTTCGAGCTGGTGCTTCAACTGTTTCTCCCGGAATATTTCCAAAATCTCGTCACCCAGTTCGTCATTTCCTACCGCACTGACAACGCGGCTGTCGAAACCAAACTGAGACACATGATAAGCAAAATTAGCCGGGGCTCCCCCGATTTTCTTTCCTTCGGGCAGCACATCCCATAGCGCTTCGCCCATTCCTACGATTATACTGTTCATGGTATGAATTAATTTTTATCTATAAATCCGGTTATTTCTTGATTCTCCATGTATAAAACATCAGATAGAGTACTCCGACCAGCATCACCGCTACCGCTCCGCTTTGTCCCACAGCATCCGAAGCCACTCCCATTGCCAGCGGGAAGATCGTTCCGCCGAAAAGTCCCATAATCATCAGGCCGGAAACCTCGTTCTTCTTGTCCGGCATATAGAGCATTGCCTGCGAGAAAATGATGGGGAATACATTAGAGTTGCCAAACCCGATCAGGGCAATACAGACATAAATCATCGCCTGGTCCTGGAAAACGAACAACCCGAACATGGCGGCCAGCATACACAACACACTGATAGCGAAGAAGATTTTAGCCGCCATCTTCTGCAAAATGAAAGCTCCCAGAAAACAACCTGCCGTACGGAAAATAAAGTAAAGACTGGTCGCAAACCCGGCATCCGCCAGAGTCATGCCCAGACGTTCCATCAGAATCTTCGGTGCTGTAGTATTGGTACCCACATCGATCCCCACATGACACATAATGCCCAAAAACGAGAGCAGAATGAAGGGTTTACCCAGCAAAGCGAGACACTGACCGAAAGTGGAAGGTTTGCCCTCTTCCGGCTCTTCGGTGATCTGCGTGGCGTTGAGCAACAAAATAGCGACTACAGCCACCACCATATAGATGGGGAACAGCACTCTCCAGCCTAAGTCGAAGGTAGGGATGGCCTCGATCGCTCCCCACATAGCGATATAAGGGGCTAGGAAGGAGGCGATGGCCTTTACAAACTGCCCGAAGGTCAGGGTACTTGCCAAGCGCTCGCCGCTCACGATGTTCGACAGCAACGGATTGAGCGATGTCTGCATCAACGCATTGCCAATGCCGAGCAACGAGAAAGAGACCAACATCAGCAAATAGCTATCACCAAAGACCGGTAGCAGTAATGATGCGAAAGTGATCACCAGACTGAGCAACACGGTCTTTTTACGCCCGATGCGGTTCATCAGCATCCCCGTAGGTACAGAGAAGATCAGGAACCAGAAGAAAACGAGCGACGGAAAGATGTTTGCCTGTGAGTCCGTCAGTCCCAAATCTGCTTTGACGTAGTTGGAGGCAATGCCCACCAGATCTACGAATCCCATGGCAAAGAAGCAGAGCATCACCGGGATGAGTTTCATGTAAGAGTTGTTTTTGGTATTTTCCATGATATGTTAATTTAATGAATGTCTCAACGGGAGGCGATAGAGGAACTACAACCTGTATATCTTGCACCGATCCACCTTGAAGGCTCCCCCACGACTGTAGAAACTCATCTGATTGTAAGGAGTTGTAGGGAATATCAGGTTCGTCATAGCAATCTTACCTCCGTTCAGGAAGATTTCTACCGAGCATTTATCTACAAAGATATCCAATTTATAGTTACCGGCTTTCTGCACCGGAGCCCAGGTACCCAAAGCAAAATCGTCTACATAATTAATAGAGTTCTGTTTCCGGCGATCGTGTGCCTCGATGGCATGCGGGGCACTGTCTTTGCCGAAGTCTACGATGCCGCTCTTCGTACGGTCCATCACCAACTTTTTCTCCGGAAGGCTGATGTAGATATCCACATTCTCCCCTTTTTCATTGAACAGCTTCAGTCCCATAATCTCGGCAGAGCCGGCTGCCAGTTCCAACTCTATTTCGTAAGCCCCTTTATTATCGGACAACAACGAATCGACATGATAAGCATCCCCCACCTCAAAAGCCGGAATCTCCCGGGATTCTTTACGCAATGACTTGGTCTCTTCCACCGGGGCGGCAGCCATATAGATATCCCCATCTTGTGTATAAAGGCTCAGTTCGCGAGGCAATGCATTGGCACTGCGGAACTGACGGGTAGGCACGATATTGGCATATTGCCAGTTGCTCATCCAGGGAACCGCAATCGTACGGTCACCCGTATTCGAGAAGCAGACCGTCGCATAGTGATCTTTTCCCCAGTCGAGCCATTTCACCGTTTCGGGCTTATTGTCGCAAACAAACTTCTCTCCGTCAAAGTCACCGATAAAGTATTGGGTGGCACTTCCCCCAAAGTAACATCCCGGATTCACGTTGACTATCAGCGCCCACTTTTTATGGTCCGGGTTGCCGTCTACCGGAAGTTCTACCATATCCGGGCATTCGAACTGGCTGGGCTGAACCCCGTAACCTTCACCCCAACCGCTCATATAGGTCCATTCCTTCAGGTTCTCCGACGAATAGAAACGCATCTCTTTATCGGCCGACACCACCATCACCCACTTCTGATCGGGAGCATACCAGAATACTTTCGGATCACGGAAATCTTTCAGTCCGTCAAACGGAGTCAGAACCGGATTCTTTTCATATTTGGTAAACGTACGTCCGTTGTCAGTGCTATAGGCCATACATTGTATCTGCCCGTTCTTATCACTGGCCGAAGTGTAAAAGGCAACGATGGCCCCTGCCCCATATCCGGCCGTATTGGCATCATCCACTACTGAACTGCCGGAGAAAATATGTCCCAGCGTATCGCGGGCAAGTGCCGGCTCCAGATGTTCCCAGTGCACCAGATCCTTGCTCACCGAATGTCCCCAGTGCATGTTACCCCACATCGAGCCGTAAGGATTATACTGATAGAACAAGTGATACTCACCATCTTTATATACCAGTCCGTTGGCATCGTTCATCCATCCGTAGAGCGGAGTATGGTGATACAAGGGACGGTATTGGTCTGTATTGGTCGTGTCAAAAGTATCCGAAAGCTTGAGTTCTTTCCAACACAAAGCCTCCTTCGGCAAGTGACGGATACGCACGGCTACCTCTTTCTCTCCCTTAGGCAAAGCAAAGGGAACAAAATAGTCCACTTTCTCCCTTGACAGGCGTACGTCCATGTCTACCGGAACCGAGTCCGAAGCAATGCAGACCTGTGCTTCGGGAGTCTTCTCCTCGACGGGCAAAAGTAAATACTGCGTAGGATTTGTAATATGAATCACCGTAAGGCTATCGCCTTCTTGTTCAAATGTCATTTTACTTTGTGAGCTTTGGCAAGACGAAATTCCGAGAGAGAAAGCCAAAGCACCGATCACTCCTCTACTTACATTCATAAAAGTTGTTTTCATGATAACATGGTATTTTTATTAAGTAATGTAATAGCCGTATTTACGGTGGCAAATATAGCGGAGATATCTGCCACCGGCTATTAATTTTGTTTCAAATTGTATAACGATTGATACCAAACTCCTGTCAGAAGCGGATACTGGCAGCCAGCTCCACGGTAAACGGACGAATATAACTGCCCGCCATCCAATGACCGTTATAAGATGCCGCATCTTTTTTGTCCACCAGTTCGGCACCGGCAATGCTTCCTTTAGCCCCGGTCTGATTCAGGAAATTGATAACCGTGGCACTCAACGCAAGATGCTTGTTCACCGTCCAGTTGATACCTCCGAAGGTTTCCCAGCGTCCGTTGAAATAGTAAGCATTTTTAATGTTGGCATACGTCTTGCTGAAGTAGCGGAAGCTGGCCCAGACTCTGAGATCATTCGTGATGTTATAGCTGGGATCCAGTTCGACAAGCACTTTCGGAATCTCCGTCACAATATTCCCTGTGGCATCGATCTCCCCCACCGTACCGTCTTTAAAGGTCACACTCGTTTCATACTTCTTGTAAGTCGGACTTTGATAAGTGAACAGGAAGTGGAAGTTGAAGCCCTTAAACGGCTTGATCACTGCATCCGTCGTCCAGCCGATGGTTTGGATGTCATAACTCAACGGGGCGGCGAGAATCTCAGTCTGGTCATTCGGATTAATCAGGTTCAGTGTCGAGTTGTTATTCGTCTTCGAAATATAAGAGAACAGAGAGGTCAGACTGATCCAATCGGTGTTATAATAGACCCCGGCACGTCCCAGGGGAACAGAGATTTTATCGGTATTGGGCATAGTGGCCGGTGCAAAGTTCGACAAGCCGGGACGCTGTGTGTTGTAAGTGAAATCGGCGGTAAAACCAAATTCACGGATCAGCTTATAAGTAGCGGCGGCAGTAAAGGCCATGTTCATCCAGTCGTAGTCGAAAAGACGGGGAGTAATCCTGACTCCTTTATCGGACACAGCTCCCAGGTAATAATCCGGGAAACGGCCTACGGCATTCCCTTCGGCATCGTATACAGCCACATTTTCACCTTCCAGGTGCTGCCATTCCAGACGGGCGCCATAATACACGTTCCACTTGGGCGAAATATCCCAATCGTGAGTGGCATAAACAGCCAGTTTGTTTTCATGTCCTTTATAATATTCCGAAGCATTTTTATTGAAATCGTAATATACACCATCTGTATTCCCTTCACGTACCAGACGTTCGGGATACTCCCCTACCGTATGATCGTACATGGTAGTATTCGAAGCATAATCCACCTTATAGTGCCATTCGTTCACTCCGATTCTCCAGGTCGTATTACGATAGGAACGGGAGAGTTCGGAGGTAGCGAAAAACTCATCGATTTTTCCCCGGTTAAGGCAAGACATGCGGCTCTGCACATATCCTTCATACGGTTTCAATGTACCGTCTACCGCTTTCAGGTAGTAACCGGCAGAGGCATCTTTCTGTTCCATGGCCATTGGAGTCTGGTAGACATACGAACCCAAGGCATGATCATACTTCAGATTGATCTTCCAGTTCAGACCATTATCCCAGGTGTACGTGTTGAGCAAGGTCAACTGGTTTCCTTTATTCGAAGTGGCATCATAAAGATTGGTCTCCTTCAGTTCACCCGTACGCATGTCACGGTAGAGCATTTCGCCCGTTGTAGGCAGATAGGAACTTGTTCCGAGGCTGAATCCCGGTATTTCTTTCACACTACCGTCGCCTACATAGATGAAAGGGGCCGAAGTCACTTCGTTGCTTGGCCAACGGCTGTTGCTGTAGTGATAGATAGCCGACAGCTGTCCGCGTCCTTCATTATAATTCTTGGTCAGGGCTGCTTTATAGATTTGAGTACGGTCCTGATTCGATGTAAAACGCAGTTTGAAACTGCCCGGATCAAAATTTTGGTAAACGCTTCCACTGTAGAACCATCCTTTCCCCATACCACCGCTGATATTAGCATCGAACTGCTGCTTGCCAAAGTGATTGGTACTATAATTGACGATTCCACGAAACTTTTCTGTTCCCAACTGGGTGAAAGAGTTTACAGCATAACCGATATTGCCGGTAGTAATGGCGGTTTCGGAGATTTTGAGCAACCCGACGTGCCCGAGACTGCTGTCTCCACGCCAGTGCGTATTTACATTATGCGGATTAGAGGTATAGACTACGGGGAGTCCGTTTTCGAGTACATTTACGTCTCCACCCGGCAAGCCGATAGAGATTTCGCGGGGACCATTGGCGCTCGAAGCGTTCAGCATAACATTACGATTGCCTTCTTCCTTTGATCCGGAAGCTGTTTGAGCAGATTCTTTCTTTTCCTGTGCAGCTGTGAAGCCCGCTATCAGCAAGCAAGCCAGCAAGCAAACAGCCCTTTTCTGGTTCTTCATCATGGTACTTAAATTTTTTAGTTGATTGAGATTGTTTTGATGCCGCAAAGGAACGCGGAATCCCATTTCCCAACTAAAAGATTTGTTTCAAAGGCTGCTAATTTTGTTTCGTCCGCTATTTAACACCTAATTATCAACAACTTACAAAAGAAGTAAAAAGATCTTTTTAGAATTATAAATACGAGGTAATTCCCTTCTTCCTTCTATTTGTTTAGAGAAAAGCAGGTGAAAAGAAGATATCAGATATGTAAAATCACTTTCCCTTTCCTTCCAACAGGTCTGCAATCTTCTGTTTCAGGTTCAGTTTCAACATTTCATCGGGACGCAACTCGATCTCCAAACTGATCTTTGCATTTCCCACTTTAAACGGAGACTCTTCGTCCGTAGCAAGGGCATGCTCTTTCTTTATGGAATATAAAACAGCGAAATCATAATCCAGCGCCAACGACAAGCTATACAGGGTATCCGTATCGATACTCTTCCGTGTCAGCAGATAGTCCACACTCTGTGGTTTTACCCCCAACCTACGGGCAAGCTCGGCCTTTGTCACCTGCTTTTCGGCTATGACCTGTTTTATCACTTCACCTATGTATATATTACTCTTTTTCATATTCCAAATACCATTCAGTCTTTCCCAAAGATACCAATCACATAAAAATCCCCGACAGCCGTCACGGACACCGGGGAGGTATAAATAAATGGACTTAT